>JAESGV010000036.1_pt1 | contig 413125 bp, 369 predicted proteins | sample 9269781 | NCBI WGS metagenome assembly JAESGV01 (sample SAMN15741586, study PRJNA653496) | algae metagenome | isolation source: Tildeniella torsiva UHER 1998/13D and co-occurring heterotrophs from... | place: Slovakia: Slovak Paradise National Park, Hrabusice, Kosice Region | collected 2000-01-01
CACCAACGCCGGCACGCTGATCAAGACCGGCGCGACCGCTACGACGATCGGGGTGCCGTTCACCAACACCGGCACCACCACCGTCAACGGCGGCACCCTCCGCGTCTACGGCGCACAAGACGCCGGCACGGTCCTCGACTCTGGTGCCTACTCGACGGTGGCAGGCACGACGCTGGCAATTGGCCAGGGGTCGAGGACCCTTCGGTCGGGGATCTCGATCGCCGGTGCTGGCACCCTCGCGATCGAGGGCACTTTGGAGCTGCAGACAAACCTGTCGTTCCCGCTCGTGGGGCTGACTGGCACGCTGTCCGGCCCGTCAGACCTGACGGTGTCGGGGTCGTTGTCGTGGCGGGGGACGATGTCGGGCACTGGCACGACACGGCTCGCGGCAGGGGCGTCGGCGACGACGCCGTGTTGTGCTGCGTATCTGGATGGTCGACGGTTCGTGAACGACGGCACGGTGGTGTTCGGCGATCCGGCGGGTTCGTCCGATGCCCGCTACGCGACGGTGGCGCTTCGACGCGGTGCGCAGATCGTCAACAACGGCACCTGGACGTTCGCAAACAGCATCGACAACTTCCAGGTCGTCTACAACTTCTCGCAGTCCGGTGAAGTGCTCGGTGGGTTCACCAACGCCGGCACGCTGATCAAGACCGGCGCGACCGCTACGACGATCGGGGTGCCGTTCACCAACACCGGCACCACCACCGTCAACGGCGGCACCCTCCGCGTCTACGGCGCACAAGACGCCGGCGTGGTTACGGACACTGGCCCGTACACGGTTGGCGCTGGAGCGACGCTGGCATTGGACAACGGTGGGCGAGAGTTGGCCACAGGGTCATCGGTGGGTGGTGCTGGCACAGCCAACCTTGCCGGTGATCTGCGGGTGTCGGGCAGTGGTGTGAACGTGGGCTCGTTGACTATCCAGAGCCTGTTGGTGCGCTTGACGTCGGCTGGGTATCCGGTGTTCAGGTCGTCGGGGCAGACGACGTTCAGCAGCTCAATCGAGGTGCGTGCCGAAGAGGGGTTCTGCCCGCTGCAGGGTCAGGTGATCGCGCCGTTCCGGTTCGGCTCGTCATCGGGAACTCCGTCGGTTTCGATCACTGATGCCGAGTTCTCGACGACCACCGCAGTGCTGTCTAATCGGATCAACTTCACGGTCACCTCGGTTGGCTGTGACACCGTCGCACCGACCATGACCCAACTCTCGTTGGAAGCTGCCCAGTCGACTGATCGGCTGTTGGAGCGGGGGGTCACGACCGACGCTGCAGACAACCGGGGAGTGTCCCACTTCCAGTACGCCTGGGTGAGAGGTACGACAGCCATGACTCCGGGCTCTGACATCGTCGCAGCCACCGCGAACGGAAGGTCCTTCACCGTGTCGTTCGCGAAGGCGTCGCCGAATTCGGCGTGGTCGCTGTTCGCCCGAGCGGTGGATCGCAAGGGCAACAAGAGCCCGTGGCAGGTCCTGCGCGTGCCAACCACACCGAAGCCGCCGCTGTTGTTGGCAGTCGGTGACTCGGTCACCGCAGGACATCACCGCGACGGCGGATTCGAGTTCACCCAGTGCGAGGACCCTGAGTATGGCTACCCGCGATACGTGCGAGACGGACTGAACACAAGCCTGCCCGCTGCGTGGCAGATGGAGTACGCGAACATCGCCCAGTCCGGCCACAGCACCGAGGCAATTCTCGGGCGGGGCAACCTCAGGAACGCCTGCCTCAATCTGAACACCACCACACCCCAACTCGAGAACGCACGGCAACGGCTCCTGGCAAATCGCGGCTCGTGGAACCGGGTCGTGGTGAGCGCCGGGATCAACGACACAAACTGGGGTCCTGGGGTGCTCGTCGACATGGTCGTGGGCGGCGACCGTCTTCTGGGCGGCGGAGATCCCTTCGACGGGCCTCAGAACTGCGCGAACGCTGCCGCCAAGTGGGACTTTCGCACAGACCCAGGGTTGAAGCCCCGGGTGCAGGCCAACATCACCACAATCAAGAACGGGCTGCACGACGCTGACCCCGCCGCGAAGATCGTCTGGAACTCCTACTTCCAAGCCGCCGGTACCGGACCACTCGCACCCACCTGTGCGTCCGACGTCCGTGCCGGGCTGGACGAGCTCCGCAACACCACATCCACAGCGCTGCGAGACGGTGGGGACGTCGCGACCCTCGTGGACAACATCGGAATCCCGCCGTCAGGCATCCAGAACTGGTACGCCACGGACACGACCATCGGCCTTGCCTGCGGGCTTCCGGACAAGGTCCTCGGATCGTTCATCGACCTGAGCTGCCCGCTACCACCATCCGGGTGGCCACACCCCAACAGCTACGGCGCCGAATGGATCGCCAACAACAACATCCCCAACCTCCGGTAGCGGGAGGGGCTGCTTCGAGGCCAGTTGCCAACCGAGTTGAGGGGCAGGCCGCCGGGCGGCGCGACACGGGTCCGCACTCGGCGGACTCACCTGATCGGGCGGAGCGCAACCGTCGGTAACGACTGCCAGGCAGCGCTTCGCGGTCGCGGACCTCGCCGACGATCGCGACGTCGGGTGCCATCCGGAGGAAACCCGCGACGAGTCGTCGCAGGTCGACCTCGGCCCGGTCCGGGCGTCCCGGGCGGGTCTGCATGCTCGCGACGTTCGCCAGCGGGACGTCGGCCTCGAAGACCTCCTCGGCGATGACGACGCGCAGCGACGGGTCGAGCTCGGCGGCGCAGCAGGACATGAGGGTGGTCTTGCCGGCGCCGGGCGCCCCTGCGAAGACGATGCTGAGTCGGGATCGCACCGCCGCGGTGAGGAACCTCGCTGCGGCCGGCGAGGTCGTGCCCCGTGCGACGAGCTGGTCGAGCGTGCTGATGGCCACGCCCGTGAACTTCCGGATGTTGAGCATCAGGTGGTTGCCGCGGCTCAGGTCGCCGTGGACGATGTGCACCCGGGCGCCGTCGTCGAGCTGTGCGTCCTGGAGCCCCTCGGTCGGATCCAGGTTGCGGTGCGACGTCGCAGCATCCTCGAGGAGCTTGGTGAGCGTGCGGGCGACGTGCTCGTCGTCGTGGAAGACCTCGTCGTGGAATCGGCTGCCACCCGAGTGCCGCCGGACGAAGATCTCGTCGGGCGCGTTGACCATGATCTCCCACACGTCGTCGTCCTCGAGCAGGTCGGTGAGCGGCCCGTACCGGGCGAGGTTGCGGAAGGCTCGTTCGGCCACGGCGGCCGGGTCCGCAAGGGCGTGGTCGCGCTGCCCGCGTCGGTGGTCGTCGGACCACTCGTCGATCACCTCGTCGATGAGTGCCCGGAGCGCCCGCTCGCCGCCGGTCTCGTCCACGTCGAGCGTCGCCCGGGTGGCGCGTGCGGTCACGTGGCGTTCGATCTCCTCCAGCGGGGACGGCATCCGCGAGCTCATGCGACGTCACTCCGATCGTCGAGTCGGCCGACGCCCTGACGGTGGGAGATGGCCCACGCGTCGGCTCCGAGGCCGAGGTCGCCCCGTCGGATCGGCTCGGCCGGCTGGTCCGACCCGCGCTGCCCCTGCGTGCTCAGCACACGGGCGACGGCCCGCCCGAGCGGATGGCAGAGGGCACTCGGCATCGGTGCGCCGCCACGATGCGTGTCCTCGAGCTGTCGGATGCGACGGAGGTGGAGGGGCGGGCCCAGGGCGGCTCCGTCGGCATCCGACACGTTGGCCAGTCGGGCAAGCGCCCGGACGCTCTCGGCGCGCACGGCCGGTGACCTGGGGCATGCGTTGAGCACGGGCACCACGCGCTCGACCGGGACGCCGGCACGGACGACGTCGTCCAGCAACGCCACCAGCGCGTGCAGTCCCTTCAACCCGATCCGACCCACGACGAGCACCACGTCGGCGGCTCCGACGGTCTCGATCGCAGTCGCATGGCGGTCGGCCACGTCGGCGGAGCCGGTGTCGCGCTCGCCGTCGAGGTCGTCGTCGAGATCCACCACGACGGTTCCGAACGCCCGACGCAGCGAGTCCAGTGCGGCGGCGACCGAGCGTCGACGCAACGTGACCCACTCGGCGCTCCGACGACGTCCGAGCAACAGGTCGTATCCCCGTGACTCGATCGAGTAGGTCAGCGCCCGCACCTCGACCGGATCCAGCGTGTCCGTGCGGTGCGCCTCCACGAGCTCCGGGAGTCCGGGGATGACGTCGCCGACGTCGTGGTACATCGCCAGCTCGCCCCTGCGTGCGCCGTCGACGAGGACGACGCCCTCAGGGCCCAGCGCGTCCGGCGTTCGACCGGCCAGTGCCTGCGCGGTCGCCATGGCGACCGTCGACGCGCCAGCGCCACCCGTGCCGAGCACACCGATCAGCGTGGACCGGTGACGGCGCTGGCCGCTCTCGAGATCGATCCGCCCCGGTCGTCGGGAGCGGTCCACCGGCGTCGCGTGAAGGTGCAGCACCTCGAGCAGCTGTCGGCGGTCCAGATCCGCGTCGATCACCGCTGCACAGCCGAGCGCGTCCCAGTCCCGATGGACGCTGCCATCGCTCACCACGAGCGTGGGCACGCGGAGCTGCGCGGCGGATGCCACGAGCTCGCGATCCAACGAGGGCCCACGAGCGTCGACCAGGAGCGCGGACGCACGTCGCCCGGAGCCCAACACCGCCAGGGCCTCCTCCGAGCTGAGGCAACGGACGAAGTCGATCGGCGCCGCGCCGGTCGTGGCCCATCGGCCCAGCTCGGAGAACCAACGCTCGCGTGAGCGCCCGACCCCGATGAGGACGAAGGTGTCGTCGTGCGACGCGGTCACGGCGCGTCCTCGACCGACGGCGCGGGCAGCGCGAGCGTGACGTCGGTTCGGCGCGACGCATCGACGAGGGCCTCCGCGGTGTCGTGGTCGGCGACGGCGAGACGGACCCGGACGTCCCCGCTGCCACCGATGGAGTCGTCGCCGTGGTCGACGTCGGACACGACGGCACCCGACACGACGGTTGTGGTCCCGACGGCGTTCGGGTCGGTCGCGAGCACGTCGACCCGGTCGCCGGGCCGGATCGATCCGGCGAGCGCCTGCGCCGGCGGCAGGTCGATCGACACCTCGACCCGGCGGCCGCCCTCGAACCTGGCGGCCTCGAACACGTCGCCGGGCCGCAGCGGCTGCATCGCCTGCAGCGCCGTACGGGTGACGCGACCGACCATCTGGTCGGCTGAGTCGGCCCACACGACCTCGACCCCGTCGGGCAGCTCGGCGGCCACCGTGCCGAGGTCCTCCGCCCGGATCGCTGCTCCCGCCTCGAGGTCCCGCGTCACCACGACGATCCGTGTGGTGGGTGGCGCCGATGCGGCTCGGTGTGCGCTGAGCACGCCCGCCGCGGCGGCGAGCACGAGCAGTCCGCCGACGAGGGCCCGGCTCGACGGCATCCAACGCGTCCGCCGAGCGGCAGATCGGGTGCCGGTGCGCTCGATGTCGTCGTGCGTGTCGGGGGTCGACCTGCGTGTCGCCCCCTGTGGCCCGTGTCCCGCCACGACCACCTCCTCCTCCGAATGTCACGAGAAGATATGAAATGCCGTGAAACAAGTCAAGGGTTGATCTGGGGGCAGGAGATGTGGGACTGGGACGACGGGCGGTGGTTAGGATGGATGCTCGTGAGCACGGCGGACATCGAATGGCTGAACACGAACGAGACGGCCAAGCGCCTGGGCATCACCCCTCGCACGCTCTACCGCTTCATCGATGACGGGAAGATCCCTGCGTACCGCTTCGGTCGCGTGATCCGCCTGAAGGAGAGCGAGGTGGCCGAGTTCATCGAGTCGAGCCGCATCGTGCCCGGCACGCTCGAGGCCGACGGCATCGCCGGCACGGCGGACGTCGATGTGGCCGGCTCCGGGTCGAACGGCTGAGCCCCACCAGCGCGAGGCGCCGAGGGTCCCGGCTCAGCCAGCTCTGCGCACGGCAGTGACTGCGTCGAGCGCGACCACCGTCGTGCGTGTCGGTGTGCGGGTGGTGATCACCAGTGCGTCGCCGACGGCGGTGACCTCGCCGTGCAGGGTCGAGCCCGAGCGCAGGGTGACTTGGACGACGATCGCGGTGTCGACCAGATCGGTGAGCAGGTCGAGCATCGTCACCGTGTCCTGATCGGCGTGATCGCCCGGCAAGGCGGCGCCGGGCGGCGCGTCGTCCGCCTCGACCGCGAGCACGTCGTCGAGTCGGATCCACCAGCGATGCGCGGGTGTCGACACGTCGAGCACGTCGGCGCCGACGCCGTGCACGGTCGCGTCGATCGACCAGCCGCCGTCGAGGTGCAGACCCACCTGTCGATCGAGCGCGCCGAGCAGCACGTCGACCACGCCGGTCGACTCGAGCTGTCGCTGCTCTCTCGAGCCTCGGCGGCGACGGTCGCGCACCGCGTCGTCCACCCGTGCCTCGGCGACGAAGCGATCGGCGTCGGCGGGTATCTCGCCCCCAGATCCGGTGGTGTTCACCACTACACTGTGGACCGCAATGGAACCACTCGACATCTCCGGAGCGCCCGACGCGTCCGGTGGGGCGATCCGCACCGCCAGCGACGACTCCCTCCGGACCCTCGTTCGGGTTCCCGGCAACCACCTCATGACCGACCTGCTCGGCCCGCGCGACGAGCTCCTCGACGTGGTCGAGGACGCCTTCCCGCGCACGGCCATCACCGTGCGCGGCAACGAGATCGCCATGGTCGGACCCGACTCCGAGCGTGTCGGCCGGCTCTTCTCCGAGCTCGTCGTGCTGCTCGAGCGTGGCCACCCGCTCGAGGCCGTGTCGGTGCGCCGCACGATCGAGATGATCAACGCCGACGAGTCGCCGTCCGAGGTGCTGACCGCAGAGCTGCTGCGCACCTATCGCGGCGGTCGCGTGCGCCCCAAGACCTCGGGCCAGAAGCGCTACGTCGACGCCATCGCCAAGAACACGATCACCTTCGGGGTCGGCCCGGCCGGCACCGGCAAGTCGTGGCTGGCCGTCGCCATGGCGGTCCAGTCGCTGCACGCGAAGGAGGTCGAGCGCATCGTGCTGACCCGCCCGGCGGTCGAGGCGGGGGAGCGGCTCGGCTTCCTGCCCGGCGACCTGATGGCCAAGGTCGACCCGTACCTGCGTCCGCTCTACGACGCGCTGCACGACATGGTCGGTGCCGAGGGCGCGCAGAAGCTGCTCGAGCGCGGCGTCGTCGAGGTGGCACCGCTCGCCTTCATGCGCGGCCGCACGCTCAACAACTCCTTCATCATCCTGGACGAGGCGCAGAACACCACGCCCGAGCAGATGAAGATGTTCCTGACCCGCATCGGGTTCGGCTCCAAGGCCGTCATCACCGGCGACGCGACGCAGGTCGACGTGCCCGGCGGTCGCTCCGGGCTCACCAAGGTCGAATCGATTCTGAGCGGGATCGAGAGCCTGTCGTTCGTGCGCCTCACCGGTCGCGACGTGGTGCGCCACCGCATCGTGCAGGACATCGTCGACGCGTACGAGCGCAGCGACGCGGCCAGTGCGGCGGATGCCGGCTCCAGCGGCACCTCCGGTGCCAGCACCGCATGAGCCCGCTGACGGCGGAGGACGAGCCTCCATCGCCCGGGCCGCGACCCAGCGGCGCCCGCCAGGCGCCCGCGGTGATCGCGGCGGATGAACGTGCGGTCGACGACACCCCCGTGGACCTGGACGCGCTCGCGGCCCTGCTGGGTCGCGTCCTCGCCGAGGAAGGTGCGCACGCGGACGTCGAGGCCTCGCTGCGCCTCGTCGACCCCGACGAGATCGCGCAGCTGAAGGCCGAGCACCTGGACGGCGACGGTGCTCCCACCGACGTGCTGAGCTTCCCGGTGGACGGTGTCGCGCACGACGCCGAGCTGGTCGGCGACGTCGTGCTGTGCCCGTCGGTCGCGGCCGCCCAGGCGGCGGAGCACGCCGGCACCCTCGCCGACGAGCTGGCGCTCCTGGTCGTGCACGGTGGGCTGCACCTGGCCGGCTGGGACCACGCCACCGAGACCGACCGCGCTGCGATGTGGCAGCGCGAACGCAACCTGATGGGCGCGCTGCACGGCGCGCCCGCCCGAGACCCCTGGGGTGAGCAACCGCAATGACCACCGTCGACATCGCCATGCTCGTGGTGATCATCGTCATGACCCTCACCGCCGCGCTGCTCGCGCTGGCGGAGACGTCGATCACCCGGATGACGCGCTCACGTGCCGTGGCGCTCGCGCAGAGCCAGCCCCGTGGCGGCGGGCGCGTGCTGCGGATCGTCGAGAACCTGGAGCGCGACCTCAACTCCATCTACCTGTCGGTCAACATCGTCCAGACGATCCAGTCGGCGCTCGTCGGTGTGCTCGCCGCCAACCTGTTCGGCGCCGCCGGCGTGGCGATCGGCATCCTCTTGAACGTCCTGGTGCTGTTCGTGATCGCCGAGGCAGCGCCCAAGACCTGGGCGCTGCAGCACACGGAGCGGGCCGCGCTGCTCACAGCGCCCATCGTCGAGTTCGCCGGCTGGGTCCTGCGGTTCCCCGCACGCGTGCTCATCGGCGTCGCCAACGTGATCCTGCCCGGCAAGGGTCTGAAGAAGGGCCCGTTCGTCACCGAGGAGGAGATCCTGGCGCTGGCCGAGGAGGCGATGGAGCACTCGGTGATCGAGGAGTCCGAGCGCGACCTGATCGAGTCGATCATCGACTTCGGCGACACGGTGGCCCGCGAGATCATGGTGCCGCGCACCGACATGGTGACCATCGGCGCCGATGCGACCATCGCCGAGGTCGTCGACATGGCGATCGAGAAGGGCCTGTCGCGCATCCCGGTCTATGGCGAGAACACCGACGACATCACCGGCATCGTCTACGTGAAGGACGCCATGCGGGTCGAGCGTGAGGGCGGCGGCGATCGACACGTCGGCGAGCTGGCGCACGTTGCGCTGTTCGTGCCCGAGACCAAGCGCGTCGCCGAGCTGCTCACCGAGATGCAGGTCCAGCGCACCCACATGGCGATCGTCGTCGACGAGTACGGCGGCACCGCCGGCCTGGTGACGCTCGAGGACCTGCTCGAGGAGCTCGTCGGCGAGATCGCGGACGAGTTCGACACCGAGCTGCCCAACGTCGAGGAGCTGCCGAACGGCGACGTGCTGGTCAACGCCTCGCTCAACGTCGACGACGTCAACAACGAGCTCGACCTGGAGCTGCCCGAGGGCACCTACGACTCGCTCGGCGGGCTCGTGTTCGAGATGCTCGGACGCATGCCGGTGGCCGGCGACTCGGTGGAGTGCGCGGGCGTGCGGTTGATCGTCGAGCGGGTGGACGGTCGCCGGGTCGTGCGCGTCCGGCTGGTGCGCCTGGAGCCGAGCGAGCTTGCCGACGCCGAGGAGACCGCGTGAGCGAGCCGTCCGACGACTCGACGGAGGGATCGACGTCCGACCTGGACGCGATGCTCGCCGCGGCCGGCATCGCCAGCGACGACGAGACCCCCGACGGCTTCCGATCGGGGTTCGTGACGCTGGTCGGACGCCCCAACGTCGGCAAGTCCACGCTGCTGAACCAGATCCTGGGCCAGAAGGTCTCGATCGTGTCGGACAAGCCGCAGACGACCCGCCACCAGATCCGTGGCGTGCTGCACCGCGACGACGCGCAGATCGTCTTCGTCGACACCCCCGGCATCCACAAGCCACGCACGCTGATGGGGGAGCGGCTCAACGACACCGCCACCGGCGCGCTCGAGGGCATCGACGTCGCCTGCCTGGTGATCGAGGCGAACGCGTCGCTCGGCCCGGGCGACCGGTTCGTCGCCGAGCGGCTGCCGAAGGACTCGGTGCTGGTGCTCAACAAGATCGACCGGGCGGACCCCGAACGCATCCTCACGCAGCTGGCCAAGGCCTCCGAGCTGGGCTTCGCCGAGTACTTCCCGATCTCGGCCAGGACCGGCGACGGCGTCGATGCGCTCGTCGAGTACCTCCTGTCCCGGTTGCCCGAGGGGCCCCGCTGGTATCCGGGTGGCGAGGTGACCGACGTGCCGGAGCCGTTCATGGTCGCGGAGCTCGTGCGTGAGCAGCTGCTGGCGGTGACACGCGAGGAGCTGCCCCACTCGATCGCCACCCGCGTCGCCGAGTGGGAGTGGCCGCGCATCCGCGTCGAGATCATCGTCGAGCGCGACTCCCAGAAGGGCATCGTCATCGGCAAGGGCGGCTCGGTGCTCAAGGAGGTCGGCACGAGGGTCCGTCGACAGCTGCCGCCGGGCGCCTTCATCGAGCTGCACGTGACGGTCGACAAGGACTGGCAGTCCAAGGCTGCGTCGCTGGAGCGACTGGGCTACTGAACCGCCCGGATGCGGGGCGCGCATCCAGGGGTGCACCCGGGGGTCCCTGCGCCGGGAGGCCGCTGAGTGCCGGCCGTGGTGCACTCGTCGGGTACCGTGCGCAGCGTGGAACTCAGCGAGCTCGACCGGACGCGCATCCCCACCCACGTCGCCATCGTGATGGACGGCAACGGGCGATGGGCGCAGCGTCGGGGGCTGCCCCGCACCGACGGTCACGCCGCCGGTGAGGAGGCGCTGATGGACACCATCTGGGGTGCACTCGACGCCGGCATCCGCTGGCTGACCGTCTACGCGTTCTCGACCGAGAACTGGAAGCGCCCCGTCGACGAGGTGCGCTTCCTCATGAACTTCAACGAGCGGTTGCTGTTGACGAGGCGCGACGAGCTGAACGAGCGCGACGTCAAGCTGCAGTTCATCGGTCGTCGCGACTGGCGGGTGCCCAAGCGGATCCTGCGTCGCATCGACGAGACGCTCGAGCTCACCGGTGACAACACCACGATGACCGTGAGCATGGCGTTCAACTACGGCGGTCGGGCCGAGCTGGTCGACGCGATGCGCTCGATCGCCGCCGAGGGCATCAAGCCCGACAAGATCAACGAGAAGACCATCCGGGCGCACCTCTACGACCCCGACATGCCCGATCCGGAGCTGATGGTGCGCACCTCGGGCGAGTACCGCATGTCCAACTTCCTCATGTGGGAGATGGCGTACTCGGAGCTGGTCTTCACCGACGTGCTGTGGCCCGACTTCCGTCGGGCCGACCTGTACGACGCGATCGACGAGTACCAGCGCCGCGACCGCCGCTTCGGTGGTCTGTCCGACGCCGACGGCACCAGCTGAACCCGCCCGACACCCGTTCTGTAGTGCGAAACGGGGCCTGCAGACCCCGTTTCGCACTACAGAACGTTTCGGGGGCAGGGGTGTCGACGCGTGCGTCACCCGCAGCAGCGCGGTCGGTGGGAGACTGGGCGGGTGAGCCTGTACCGCGACGCCGCCATCGTGCTGCGGACCCACAAGCTGGGCGAGGCCGACCGCATCGTGGTGCTGCTCACGCGGGGTCACGGCAAGGTCCGCGGGGTTGCCAAGGGCGTGCGGCGCACCACGTCGAAGTTCGGCTCGCGCCTGGAACCGGGCAGCCACATCCAGGTGCAGCTGCACGAGGGACGAGGCGAGCTCGACATCGTCACCCAGGCCGAGACGGTCGAGCCGTACCGACGCACCCGTGAGGACCTGTCACGGCTGTCGCGGGCGTCGTCGCTGCTCGAGGCCATCGAACAGCTGACCCAGGACCGGGAACCCGCACCGAAGCTGTTCGACATGCTCGCCGGCGGGCTCCACACGATCGAGGTGCGCAACCCGCCGATGGTGCCCGCTGCGTTCTACCTGAAGCTGCTCGCGGCGGAGGGCCTGGCGCCCGAGCTCGACCTGTGCGTCGAGTGCGGCGAGGAGGGCGGCCCGCTCTACTGGGCGCTCGAGGCCGGTGGGGTGCGCTGTGGCAGCTGCGGTGGCGGGCGGCCGGTGTCGGAGCCAGCGCTCGCGGTGACGCGGGCGGTGCTGGGCGGTGGGCTCAAGGCCGTGCTGGACCTGCCCGAGGACGCCGTCACCCACGAGGTCGAGGGCCTGGCGACTGGCGCGCTCGAGGCGCACATCGAGCGTCGGCTGCGTTCGCTGCGGGTGCTCCACAACGGCTGACGCGGCTCTCCGGACAGGGCCTTCTGGCTTGTGGTCAGGAGATGATGCCGTGCTCGGCGTTCCAGCGGACTGCGCCCTGGTAGGCGTGGACGATTGCCCACACCCACACGCCGAACCATGCGAACCCGACGGGGATCCATAGAACGATGAGAAAGAGCCCGATGAAGAAGAGGAACGGCATCACGATGAACTCAGCGACGAGGAACAGGACCCCCTCGGTGGTATCGCCGTTGAGGATCGAGCCCAACCCTGGGATGAAGAACGAGACGATCGCCATCAACGCTGGGTTCTTGGGAGCGACCACTTGGGCCGAGTTGTGCGTGACTTGGTACGTTCCGGCTACAGCCGGCGACGGCGTTTGTGGCTGGGAGGGAGTTGCGCCAGGCGCGGTGTGGTCGGTCCATCCGGCGCCGTTCCAGTAACGGAGTCCGTGGGGGTTGCTCGGGTCGGTATACCAGCCCGAGGCGGCGGTCGGTGCGCCATGATCGTCACCGAGTCCGTGGTCCATCTTGTGTTCCCCTCGCGGCGTGCCGGCTTCCCGCGAGAACTGTACTGGTCCCTGAACAGGCTCACGATCTGGGTGATCTCGAGGTCTGGCGGCCCTGGGTATCGACTCGCAACACGGTGGCCCGTAGGGGAGTCGTCCGGACGCGGGAACGGGGACCCGGGGGTCCCCGTTCGCTGAGTTCGGTTACCGGTTCGTCAGGGCGTGACGAGCTCGTTGTTGAGCGCCCGGTAGCTGTACACGATCGCGAGGAGTGCAACGGGGGCAGTGACGAGGATGCCGACACCGAAGAAGCACGCACCGATGATGTACACGATGTGCACGACCAGGAGGATCAGGAAGACTTGGCCGAACCGCTCCTTCACCCAGTTGATGCTGGTCTTGATCGCCTCGACTGGCTCCATGCCCTTGTCGAGTGCCAGGAGCGGCGCGTATGCAGTCAGGATCAGCCAGATGAGGCCCGGGATGAAGCACAGGGCGAAACCGATGAAGAATCCAAGGCCCACGAGGATGTTCGTGATGATGTACTGCGCGATGTTCGTCGTTTCGGTGAGCTGCGACACCTCGGGCTTCTCCCCACGGGTCACGCCCAACCCTGCACGTAGGACACCAGCCTGAACGATCGCCATGATCACGTACGCCACGGCCCCGAGGAGTGCACTCAGGACCCAGCTCAGGAAGAAGCTGGTGTCGTTCGGGGTCAGGACCAACTGCAGGAAGCCCACGACGAGCCCAGCAACGAGTACGGCGAGCATGAGGACGATGAACGGTCCGACGTTCTCCGTGAACTTCTTCCAGCCGTAGCCGATCGCGGCGCCGACCTCGAGCTGGGGCATCTCGCCGCTGCCACCGCCGCCGTAGGGCTGTGCGGGGGGTGGGGTGAAGCCGCCGCCGTTGCCGCCGCCACCCGGAGGTGTCGCGGCCGGCGGGGGCATGCCTCCGGGCGGCGGAGGAGGAGGACCCCCGGGCGGGCCCGGTGGCGGTGGCGGTGTGCCCCCTGGTGGAGGGGGCGGGAAATTGGGATCGCTCATGTGAGGTCCTCCTGGTGTGCGGTCGGTGGGCGAGCAGTCAGCCGGCGTCGACGACGACGGTCCGAGCAGCAAGGTCGAACGGTGTCTGGCGCAGCGGGTTGTTGAAGAGGTTCACCAGCGCCCAGATGATCAGACCGAGGCCCAGGAAGGAGCCGATGCAGGGCACGAGCGACACGAGGTTGGGCAGCCACCGCATGAACGCTGGACCCCAGCCGGGGATCTGTCCGTCCTCGCGCTTCACAACCCGGACCTTCATCAGCATCTTGCCGGGCGTCTGACCCTTGATCGCCACGAAGGCCACTTCGTAGAGGACCTGTCCGACCGTCGCGACGATCGCGAACGCGAAGAACCCGCCGAGCGCCACGGTGCTGCCGAGCTGCGATTCCGGAGTCGATGCAGCGGTGCCGAGCAGGACGAAGTACAGGGGGAGCAGCACCGCTGCCATGATCAGCCAATCGATGAGTCGTCCGGCGATACGGCGGCCAGGTGCGGCGAGCTGCCCTTGGGTCGACGCCCCGTGGCCGTACTGGTATGGCTGGGCCGGCTGCTGGAACCCGCCGGGCGGGGACGAGGGCGGTGCGCCCCATTGTCCGGGTGCGGCGGGTGGAGGGGGCGGTGCGCCCCATTGTCCGGGTGCGGCGGGTGGAGGGGGCGGTGCGCCCCATTGTCCGGGTGCGGCGGGTGGAGGGGGCGGTGCGCCCCATTGTCCGGGTGCGGCGGGTGGAGGGGGCGGTGCGCCCCATTGTCCGGGAGTGGCGGGCGACGCCGCGTCGGACGGGTTCCACGTACCGGGGTGCGGCGGAGGAGGAGCGGTCGGCTCTCCTTCCGGAGGTGTCGGTGTCTGGTCTGGGTCGCTCAAGGTTCCTCGTCGAGGCGCCGCCGACGGCGCTGTCAGCGACCAGTCGGAGATCCGTGGATTTTCACGGTATCGGGCCGACCCGCAGATACCGCGGACCCGCTCGGCAGGGGCTCCTCGGCGTCCCGACCCTTTCGGGGCCTGCAGCGCCGTGCAGGTAGCGTGTTCGCTCATGTCCGAAGACGCCCTGGGTACCGAGAACGCTCCATCGCCGGAGTTGTTCGACAAGATCGTGAACCTCACGAAGCGCCGTGGCTTCGTGTACCCGTCCGCCGAGATCTACGGCGGTTTCCGCTCGACGTACGACTACGGGCCGGTCGGCGTGCTCCTGCTGCGCAACGTGAAGGACGCGTGGTGGCGCTCGATGGTGCAGCTGCGAGACGACGTGGTCGGCCTGGACGCATCGATCCTGTCGCCGCCGCAGGTCTGGGAGGCCTCGGGTCACCTGGCGAACTTCACCGACCCGCTCGTGGACTGCACCAACTGCAACACGCGGCACCGCCTCGACAAGCTCGAGGACCCGAAGGTCTGCCCGAACTGCGGCGCACGCGGGTCGTTCACCGAGCCGCGTGAGTTCAACCTGATGTTCAAGACCCAGGCGGGCCCGGTGCAGGACGCCGGGGCCGTCGCGTTCCTCCGGCCCGAGACCGCCCAGGGCATGTTCATCAACTTCAAGAACGTCATCGACACGACCCGGGTCCGTCCGCCGTTCGGCATCGCTCAGGTGGGCAAGTCGTTCCGCAACGAGATCACGCCCGGCCAGTTCGTGTTCCGCACCCGCGAGTTCGAGCAGATGGAGATGGAGTTCTTCGTCCATCCCGACGAGGCGAACCAGTGGTACGAGTACTGGTGCACCGAGCGGTACCAGTGGTACCTGGACCACGGCATGCCGGCCGAGCTGCTCCGCCTCCGTCCGCACGACGACGACGAGCTGTCGCACTACTCGTCGGGCACGTCCGACGTGGAGTTCCTGTTCCCGTGGGGCTGGGACGAGCTCGAGGGCATCGCCAACCGCGGCAACTACGACCTGACCCAGCACGCGGAGCACTCCGGTGAGAAGCTCGAGTGGTACGACCAGGCGGCGAACGAGCGTTGGGTGCCCCACGTCATCGAGCCGGCCGCCGGCGCCACCCGCACGGCGATGGCGTTCCTGATGGCCGCCTACGACGAGGAAGAGGTGAAGGGCGAGACCCGGACGGTCCTGCGTCTGCACCACCGGATCGCGCCGTACAAGGTCGCGGTGCTGCCGCTGTCCAAGAAGGTCGAGCTCGCCGAGCCCGCGCGGGCGCTCGCCAAGGAGCTGCGCAACAGCTTCATGTGCGATTACGACGAGACGCAGGCCATCGGTCGTCGCTACCGCCGCCAGGACGAGATCGGCACGCCGTACTGCGTGACGTTCGACTTCGACAGCCTGGAGGACCACGCCGTGACCGTGCGTGAGCGCGACTCCATGGAGCAGGAGCGGATCGCGATCGCCGAGGTCGGTGCCTACCTGCGCGAACGTCTGGTCTGAGCCCGAGCCGCCCCGTCGGCCGGCCGGCAACCGGCGGGTTGGCGCGCTTCAGCCCGAGACGGTGACGGCGGCGACCACGACGCCGGTCATCGAGACCATCAGCGCCGCGAGGCTGAGCGTCGTGCGCTGGAACCCGCGATGCATCTCGGCGCGGAGCTCAGCGAAGCCGACGTGCATCTCGGTGCGCAGCGCAGCGGTCTCGGCACGGAGCTGTGCTGCACTGGACGCGTGCTCGGCTCGGAGCTGTGCTGCGCTCGACGCGTGCTCGGCTCGGAGCTGTGCTGCGCTCGACGCGTGCTCGGCTCGGAGCTGTGCTGCGCTCTCGGTCATCTCGACGCGGAGGGACGCAGTCTCGGCGCGGTGGAACTCCTTGGTCACCGGCTCGTCGAGATCTCGTGCGGGAAAGTGGGACAAGAGCTCCTCCACGGCCTCTGGATCCGTGATGACGTCGGACAGACCTTGGTAGATGGCGGTCCGGCTCTTCTGGCTGAGTGACATGATGCGCTCCATCGGGGGTGTGTGTCGATGGGGGAAGCGGATTCGACCCGGACCGTACGGCGGGGCTGTGACACGTCGGCGACGACGGCGGGGACCGCTGTCGGACGGCGCCGGTAGCATCTCGGCGCTGTGGGCATCGTCGACGAGGACATCGGTCGGGTACGTGAGGCCACCGACATCGTCGCGGTCATCTCCCAGTACACGCAGCTCAAGCGCGTCGGCCAGCGGTGGTCCGGCCTGTGCCCGTTCCATGCGGAGAAGACCCCGAGCTTCTCGGTCAACTCCCAGGAGGGCTTCTACCACTGCTTCGGGTGCAAGGCGTCGGGCGACGCGATCACGTTCCTGCGCGAGAAGGAGCAGCTCGACTTCGTGGGCGCGGTCGAGGCGCTCGCCAGCCGTGCCGGGATCGCCCTGCGCTACACCGACCGTGACGAGGGCGAGGGCCGCAAGCGCCAGGCACGCCTGTTCGAGCTGACCGAGAAGGCCGCCGAGTGGTACCACGACCGCCTCCGCAACGCTCCCGACGCCGCGGCGGCCCGCAAGTACCTGCGTGGCCGCGGCTTCGACGCCGACGAGGTCGCCAGGTACCGGATCGGCTGGGCGCCCGACGGCTGGGACCAGCTCGCCCGCTCGTTGCGCATCAACCAGGCGGACCTCGAGGCGACGGGCCTCGGCTTCAAGAACAAGGCGGGTCGACTGCAGGACTTCTTCCGTGCGCGGATCCTCTTCCCGATCATGGACGAACGCGGTCGGGTCGTCGGCTTCGGTGGCCGGAAGCTGCCCGACACCGACGGCCCCAAGTACCAGAACTCCCGCGACAACGCGCTCTACAACAAGTCCAAGGTCCTCTACGGGCTCAACTGGGCCAAGACCGATGCGGTGAACCGGGGCGAGGTGGTCATCTGCGAGGGCTACACCGACGTCATCGGCTTCGCCCGCGCCGGCATCCCTCGGGCCGTCGCCACGTGTGGCACCGCGCTGACCGAGGAGCACGTCCGCCAGCTCAAGCGCTTCACCCGTCGGCTGGTGCTCGCCTACGACGGCGACGATGCCGGCCAGGCCGCGTCGGACCGCGTGTACGCCTGGGAGAAGACCCACGACATCGAGGTCGCGGTCGTCGCCCTGCCGACCGGGTCCGATCCCGACGAGCTCGCGCGGTCCTCCCCGCAGACGTTGCACGACGCGGTCGACGGCGCCCGGCCGTTCCTCGAGTTCCGCGTCGAGCGCGTGCTCGGCGCGGCCGAGCTCGGCACGGCCGAGGGTCGCGCCCGGGCGGCGGAGGCAGCGCTGGCGGTCGTGGCGGAGCATCCCGACTCGCTGGTGCGGGACCAGTACGTCATGAGCATCGCGGACCGCTGTCGGATCGACGCGGGACGTCTGCGTGAGCGCCTCGAGGAGCTGCGACGAGCACCTCGTCCGGCGCCGGCCGCCGAGGAACGGCCCCGACGTCGTGAGCCCGCGTCCGACGAGCCCCTGCCCGAGGAGCCACCGGAGTGGGCGGACGAGGACGGGCCGCCCGAGGATCACCAGCGTGCTGCGCCGCCCGTGCGCGACGGGGTCGAGACCGAGGCGTTGCGGGTCGCGATCCACCACCCGGAGATCGGCGAGCGCTACCTGAACGAGGCGCTGTTCACCCACCCGACGGTGCGCCGCGCGTACCTCGCCCTGGGCGACGCGCCCTCCGCGACCGAGGCGATCCAATCCGCCGATCCGGCCGTCGCCGAGCTGCTGATGCGCCTGGTGGTCGAGACCAGCGACGCGCAGTGGGTCGACGTCATGTCGCGCCTGGCCACCGAGGTCGGGCGACAGGTCATGGCCGAGCTCGAGGCAGAGGCACGCACCGCGGACGACCCGTTGTCCTACAGCGCGTCGATCGCCTGGCTCCAGGTGACCCTCGACCAGCTGCGTGGTTCGAAGCCAGAGGTGGAAACACTGGAGCAGTTGCTAGATTGGCTCGGAGATCGTCGGCGAGTGACGGATCAGGGGTGACGCTGGGTGTCCATCTGGCAGACGGTGCCGGACAACGAGATCCTCGGGCTCCAGGCCCGGGCCGAGGAGCACGGGGGCGTGCTGCAGCTCGATGATGCGCTCTCGGCGCTTCGCGAGGAGATGACCGACGAGGTCGTCGACGAGACCAAGGCGTTCTGGGCGGCCCGCGGGGTGACGCTGCGCGTCGAGGTCGAACCCGAGGTGGACCCGACGGTGGGACTGCCCGACGCCGTGCTCGACGCGCCCGCCGCGACCGAGACGGTCGAGGCGGAGGACGCCGTCGTCGAGGTCGTCGAGGTGGACCCCATCGACGGCCCGGCCGGTGACCTGCTGCGCCGGCGCGAGGTGCGCACGTCGCGCAAGAAGGCCCGACCCGTGTCGCTGCCGGGCGGCACGGGTGGTGCGGGGACGTCGGATCCGGTGCGCATGTACCTGCGCGAGATCGGACAGGTCCCGCTGCTCGTCGCCTCCGAGGAGGTCGACCTGGCCAAGCGCATCGAGGCCGGCGTGCTGGCCGAGGAGCGCATGGCCGACCTGAACGCGTCCGGGGAGATCGCGGACATGGACGCGGGGGAGAAGGCACGACTGCGTCGCGTCGTGCGTGACGGCGAACGGGCCAAGCGCGAGCTGACCTCGGCGAACCTCCGTCTCGTCGTCTCTATCGCCAAGCGCTACCTGGGGCGCGGCATGCAGATCCTGGACCTGATCCAGGAGGGCAACCTGGGCCTGATGCGTGCGGTCGAGAAGTTCGACTACACCAAGGGCTTCAAGTTCTCGACGTACGCCACCTGGTGGATCCGACAGGCCATCACGCGGGCGATCGCGGACCAGGCCCGCACCATCCGCATCCCGGTGCACATGGTCGAGTCGATCAACAAGGTGCACCGTCACCAGCGCCTGCTCATGGTCGAGCTCGAACGCGAGCCGACGATCGAGGAGCTCGCCGACAAGACCGAGCTCACACCCCAACGCGTGCGCGAGATCCTGCGGATCTCCCAGGACCCGCTGTCGCTCGACTCGCCCGTCGGCGACGAGGACGACAGCCACCTCGCGGACTTCATCGAGGACCAGCACGCCGTCATGCCGGCCGATGTCGCCACGGCGAACTCGCTGTCGGAGCAGATCATGTCGGCCCTCGACGAGCTGTCGGACCGTGAGAAGGAGGTCGTGCGCCTCCGCTTCGGCCTCGACGGGGACCAACCCCAGACGCTCGAGGAGGTCGGCCGCCAGTTCGGCGTGACCCGTGAGCGGATCCGCCAGATCGAGTCCAAGACGCTGGCCAAGCTGCGCCACCCGCAGCGGCGCCAGAAGCTCGAGGACTACCTGCGGGCCGACTGAACCCTCGGCCGGCGCACTTCCGGCCACGCGGCGAGCACTGCTATCGTGCCCGCTTGCCATCGATGAGCCCGACCTCGTGTCGGGCCGTCAACCAGCCTTCCGGGGTAGCTCAGTTGGCAGAGCAGCTGACTGTTAATCAGCGGGTCGTGAGTTCGAGCCTCACCCCCGGAGCGCAAGCGGAACCCCTGCCCACGGCAGGGGTTTCGTGCTGTTCAGGGACCGCTCAGTCCGGGACGGTGATGGGCAGCGTGGTGGTGGTGGCCGTGCCGCCGCCGGCCACGAGCGCGACGAAGAAGCCCCCGACCAGGCCCACCAGGACGAGCACCACGACGACGATGAGCACCCAGTTGGTGCGACGTCCAGGCGCGGAGGGGGACGGCGCGGTGACGCGGCCGCTCCCGGTCGAGGTCGCGTCGGCGTCCGACCCGCTCGACCTGGGCGCCTTGCCGCTCGGGCTACGAGCCATCGGGCTCGTGGTGACGGTGGTCGAGGCCGGGGTCGTCGACGCTCGAGCGTCGGACGTCGCTGCGCTCGGCGGAGCGGGTGAAGGCGTACACGCCGATGGCGACGACGCCGATCAGCGACACCACGAGGATGATGATGGCGAGCACGAGCGGCCTCCCTGGTCCCGCACCACGCTACCGGTGCGCGGCGCTCCGCCGGGCCGTCGTCGGTCGGCCGGTACGCTGCGCCGGTCGGGCCGGTAGCTCAGTGGTCAGAGCAGGCGACTCATAATCGCTCGGTCCCGGGTTCGATCCCCGGCCGGCCCACGAACCGAGGCGGTCACCTTGTCATCAGGTCCGGCGTCGATCCTCGGGACGTCCGCGTCGAGCAGCGCCGAGGTCAGCAGATCGATGCGCAGGGCGGGTGACGGCGTGGCGCTCAGCGGGTGCGTCGTCGAGCGAGCCGTCGGTGCGTGCGTCGTCCCGACACCCGGTAGCTGGTGGGGAAGCCGAAGTCGTCGACGGACGAGTAGGTGTACCCCGCCGGTCGGCGGCGCAGGCCGGTCGATGCCGCAGCGGTGACGAGGCCCAGCCCGGCGATCAGCAGGGACAGGCCGGCGACGAGCAGCGGTGTCGTCGTCGAGCCCGTCAACGCGAGGTCGGCACCCCCGGAACCCGTCGAGCCTCCCGACCCGCGGGAGGTGGAGGTGCCGGCGACCTGGGCGTCGGTGGACTCGCAGCCGACACCGTCGTTGTCGCCATCGAGCCCGTGGATGTCGTCGCCGACGACGATGACGTCGAACCCGGCGATGTCCGAGCAGTTGACCGAGGCGGCGATGGGCACGCACTGGCCGTCGTAGTTGGGGTCGCATCCGCCGGGCGGGATCGTGCTGGTGGTCGGCGCCGTGCTCGTGGTGGGTGCTGCCGTGGTCGGCGCCGTGCTCGTGGTGGGCGCTGCAGTGGTGGGCGCCGTGCTGGTGGTGGGCGCCGCCGTCGTGGTCGGTGCGCTGGTCGGCGGCGTGCTCGTGGTGGGCGCAGTGCTGGTCGTGGGTGCGGTGCTGGTGGTGGGTGCGGCACTGGTCGTCGGCGCAGTGCTGGTCGTGGTGCCCTCACCCGGCTGGAGGAGCTCGCCGTCGGGGCCGCACCATCCGGCGCGTGCGACGTCGGGATCCGCACAGAAGCTCGGCGGCTCGCCGGGACATCCGAGCACGCGGCACAGGTAGATCGCCGGGTCGCCGAGCTCGTCGGGCCAGCAGTCGAAGGGGAAGTAGGCGCTGCCGGTGGCGATCCCGTTGCCGAGGCACTGCACGAGTTGCACGCAGGCGTTCGGGCCCAGCGCATCGCACTCGGCCAAGGCGGCGACGCAGTCGGGACCGCCGAGCTCTGCGCAGATGTCCTCCGGGGTGAGGACGGTCGTGGTGGTGCTGCTGCTCGATGCGACCGCATCAGCCGCCACGCCGACCGACGCCACGCCGGTCGGCTCCATCGCCGCAGCGAGCTCTGCGAGGCCCGACCCCATCGACGTGTCGGGCGTGGCGGCGTCCCCCGCGGACGCGACGTGCGGCAGCGCGGCGGCAGCCGCGACCAGCATCGCCACGATGATCGACCTCTTCAGCCCCCGCTGCATCCCGCCCCCTGAACGATCGCGCTCGTCGAGGTTTGCCCACATGTGCACCCGATGCAAGCGGTCGCCGGGCGGATCACCTCATGGCGACGGGTGCGAACGCAGCGTGTGGTCGCCCGTCGCCGGCATGCCGCGCACCGCCGCGCCGTCGATCCGGCCGCTGGCGAGCAACCGTCCGCCGGACTCCTCGGTGGCCAGGACGAGGTGCGTCGCCCAGGTGTTCTCCCAGACCAACACCCCCGCCGTGCTCCCGGGTGTCATCGCGGACGCCAGGGATCCCAGGTCGGCGGGCGACAGGACCTCGGTGAGGCCCGGACGCAGCGCGACCAGGTCGCCGGGCTGCTCGATCTGGTCGAACTCGAGCGTCGCCACGTCGCCGGCGTCGTCCTTGGCGAGGATCACGAGGTCGAGCACGCGGATGAGCTCGGCGTCGGCGAGCGATGCCAGCTCGCGAGCGACGGCACCGCTGAAGTGACGTGCACCGGCGGGCAGCTCGATGACGGCGAAGTCGATCGGACCCGGTGGTTCCTCGACGGTCTCGGACACCAGCTGACCCCCGTGTCGTTCGTGCGACGATCGTCGCCCGTGCGGGCCGTGCGGTCGTCACCCACAAGGGGTGATCACGCCTCGAGCAGACCGAGCTCCCTTGCGCGGTCCACCGCTGCGCCTCGACCTGACACGCCGAGCTTGCGGTAGATCGCGATCGTGTGGGACTTGACGGTGTTGCGCGAGACGAACAGCTCCGTGCCGATCGCACCGAGCGAGTGGTGCGTGGGGAGCATCTCCAGCACGCGCATCTCGGCGACGGTGATCCCGAGGCCGGCACCGGTGCCCAGGTCCGGATCGATGACGGTGCGCACCCGCCGGTCGATGCGGCCGTACCACTCCTGGAGCACCGTCGCCGCGGGCTCCGAGCGCAGCAGGCCCGACGCGGCACAGAGGTGCTCCGCCGCGACTGCGAACTCGCCTCGGCGACAGGCGGCATCGGCGAGCACGAGGCGCTGGTGCAGGATGCCGCGGGGCATCGAGACGTTCATCGACTCGAGCAGCCGGCTGGCATGGCGGTCCGCGAGGCGCGACTGCTCGACCGAACCCCTGACGGCGGCCGAGTAGGCGTGGGCGCAGTGCACCATGTTGGTCAGCGGGTAGTCGACCAGCTCCAAGCGCTCGAGCTCGTCCAGTGCGGCCCGGGTGGTGGCGTGGCCCACCTCGTCCTGCGCCTGGAGCTGGAGCAGCGCGAGCTGCGCCTGGGCGACGCAATGCGTCGCGCCGGCGCCACGGAGGTCGAACTCGACGGCGTCGAAGGTCGCGAGCGGGTCGTCATCGTCGCCGGTGACCATGGTCCCCACCGCGAACAGCAGGCGAGCCATCGCCCACCAGGGGCTCCCGTCGCGTCCTGCGGCGAGCACCGTGGTGGCGAGCTCGATCGTCCGCTCCGCTCCGCCCAGCGAGCTCAGCATCTCCATCGCCGCCCGGGACACCGAGGTGTTGATCGTGCCATCGGGCAGGTTCGGCTCCTCCGGGAAGCTGGCGCACAGCTCGATCCAGCGCTGGGCGTCATGGATGTTGCCGCGGGCGACCTCCAGCCAACCTGCGGCGAGCGACAGCCGCAGCCGCCGACGCACTTCCTCGGGTCGGAACCAGGACAGCCAGCGGTCGACCGACGTCAGATGGCCCTGCATGATGGCGTCGAAGAGGTGGCGGTAGACCACGTCGGCGGCCAGATCCAGGTCGTTGCTCGCCACGGCGTGCTCGACCGCTGCATCGGGGTTGCCGTGCACCGAGCACCAGCTCGCCGCACGACGATGCAACGTCGCGACGTCGTCCACGCCGACGTTGCGTAGCTCCTGTCGAGCGAGCTCCTCGAACAGCGGATGATGGCGGTACCAGCCAGGGGGACCCTCGGCCACGACGACGCCCCACTGCTCGGCAAGCTCGCGCAGCACCGCAGCGCTGTGGTCCCCGTCGGTGACGGCGTCGCAGAGCGCACCGTCGAACCGGTCGAGGATCGCGCTGCTGAGCAGGAGTCGGCTCTGCTCGGCGGAGAGCTGGGCGAGCACCTCTTCTCGGAAGTACCCGAGCAGGTGGCGGTCGGCGGTCAGCTCGTCGAGGTGGATGGGTGCCTCAGAGCGGTCGCGCAGCGCCATGGCCGCGAGCGACAGCCCGGCCGGCCACCCGCCGATGCGCTCGAGCAGGAGGTCGGTCGACACGGGCCCCAGGCCAGGCACGGACCGCGACAGGAAGTCCAGCGCCTCCGCCCGGCTGAAGGCGAGGTCCCCGGCGCCCATGAGGTGCAGGCCGGCGGACAGCAGCCGCCGCGAGAGGTGCACCGACGGCACCGTCCGTCCCGACAGCACGAGCTGCGAACCCGACGGGATCTGGTCGATCAGACGGCTGAGCAGATCGATCGTCGACTCGTCGGTGAGGACGTGCACGTCGTCGATCACCACCACAGCGGCACCGCCGGGCCGGACGAGCGTGGCACCGAGCGCGGACAGCGCCGTGTCGGGTGTCGTCGCTGCTGGTGGGGGTGTCGCGGGTGTCGTCCCCGGACCTCGCACCGCGGATTCGATCGCGCTGCCGAGCGCCTCGAGCAGGACCATCGGCTCGTCGTGGCGTCGGTCGACGGTCAGCCACGCCACCGGCCGACCGTCCCGACGTGACCACTGGCGCAGCAGCGTGGACTTGCCGTAGCCCGCGGGCGCGCGCACGACCTGGCACGGCAGCGCGGCGTGTGCCCGGAGCGAGTCGATCGCAGCCCGACGCAGCACCGGCGCGGCGGTCGGGCCGGTGGCGCCGCCAGCCTGGGGCTCGGCGGTCGGACGCTCGGCGGTCGGTGTCGTCGGCGGGCGGTCAGGACGGTCGGTGAGAATGATTCGGAGCGTAGTTGTGCCGGCCAGCACCTGCCGCCACGAGGTTGCTCCGTGGTCGGAGCGAATCACCCGGGGTGGAGGATGCGTGTGGTGCGGCGTCGTCGGAGGATCGACGGTGGAGCGGTCCGAGCGGTCCGCCGAGGAGGGTCACACAATGTCGGAGCAACCGAGTGCATGGGCCGCGGGCTACGCGGCGTTCGCAGGCGTCGTCCTGATCATGGTCGGGTTCTTCCAGGCCGTCGCGGGCCTGGCGGCGATCGTCGACGACACGTTCTACGTCGTCGGACGCGAGTACGTGTTCCAGTTCGACGCCACCACGTGGGGCTGGATCCACCTGATCATCGGGCTCGTCGTGCTGCTGGCCGGCTTCGGCATCTTCAGCGGCAACGTGCTCGCTCGCACGGTCGGCGTGCTCGCCGCGGCGGTCAGCGGCCTTGCCGCCTTCATGTGGCTCCCGTGGTACCCGGTGTGGGGTGTCGTGATCATCGCGCTCGACATCGCGATCATCTGGGCCCTCACCATGCACGGCCGCGACATCACGGGCACCGCGTAGCGGCGTCGCCGCCCCGGGGAGATAGGTTGCCGTCGCCGACGGGGCGGGGGACACCCCGGGGCGGAGGAGCCGACGATGATCGAGACGTTCGACGCCGTGGCCGTGGCTCGTGGGCTGCGCGACCTGGTCGAGGCCGAGGCGCCGAGCTCGGAGCAGCAGCGCACGTTGAGCACGCCGCTCGTCGACGCGTTGTGGGACTCGGGGCTGATGCAGTTCATGAACGTGCCCGAGGCCGGTGGGACGCGCCCCGGGTTCGTGGACGCCATCGACACGTGGATCGAGATGGCGTCCCAGGACGGCTCGTACGGCTGGGTCGGGATCGCGAACTTCCCGTCGGCCGCCTCGGCGTCCGCGTACCTGCCCGAGGCAGGGTTCGCGGAGGTGTTCGGTGACCCGGCCCGCCGGGTCACCGTCGCCGGCCAGTTCTTCCCGAACGGCACCGGCGAGGCGGTCGAGGGCGGCTACCGCCTGAGCGGCGCGTGGAACTTCGGATCGGGCACGGCCCACTCGGAGTACATCGCCGCGGGGTTCTTCCCGATGGTCGACGGCGAGGTCGTGTTCGACTTCGCGCAGATCCAGGCCGCGCTGGTGCACCGCGACGACGTGCGCTTCACCGACGGCTGGCACGTCCAGGGACTGCGCGGGACCGGCAGCTACGACTACTCGGTCGAGGGCGTCATCGTGCCCGAGCACCGCTGCTTCCCGCTGTTCGCCCGTGAGCCCCTGCGAGGCGACGCCGCGGTGTTCCGCATGGGCATGATGCCGATCACGGCGGCCGGCCACGCGGCGTGGGCGCTCGGGGTGTCGCGCAGCATGCTCGACGACGTCGCGGAGCTGGCCCTCACCAAGGCCCGGATGTCCGACATGGACACCCTCGCCAACCGCCAGACGTTCCAGCGCAACCTCGCCCACCACACCGCGATGTGGCGCGCCGCCCGAGCGGGTGTGATCGAGGTCTTCGCCCGGGTCGAGGCCGACGTCGCGGACGGCGCCGAGCTCACTCCGACGATGCGTGCCGACATGCGCGCGGCGGCCACCTATGCGACCGAGGCGTCGCGGGAGGTGGGCCAGTGGGCACACCTGGCCGCCGGCACCACGGCGATCCGCGACGGCAGCCGGCTCGAGCGCGCGTTCCGCGACCTGTACACCGGGACGCAGCACGCGTTCATCAGCGAGAAGACCTACATCGACGCCGCGCAGATCTGGCTCGGGCTCGCCGAGGACCTGCCCGGGGTGTAGTCCGCGAGCCGATCGACGACGAGATGGGGCTCGGTCCTTGCGCGAACGTCGTTCACCGGCTTGGATGTCAGGATCGTCCCGGCGGCTGACCGGGCAACCGTGGGGGGACATGATGACTCGAACCAGGATCGTTGCCGTGCTGATCGCGGGCCTGAGCGCCGTGGCGGCCGTCGGTTGCGCCCCCGAGGCACCGGGCAACACATGGGTGCCCGCCGGCTGCTTCGACTCGGCGAACCAGGGCTCGCCAGACCTGCGCTACAGCGGCACGCCGAACGCCAGGGGCAACCTGACGGTGGCGTTCAACCTGACGACCTTCGACCTCAGCTCCGACGGGACCTGCAACGGCGTGGCCCTCGGCGAGCCGTACACGTTCTCGCTGGTGCGCGCCGATGACGCCGGTGCCGCCGAGGTGCGCTGCGCGACGCTGAACCTGAACAACGGCGTCGAGCAGATCAACAGCGAGTACGCCGCGTTCCCGGCCGACGCGTGGGTGTGCAACCCGCCGGCGCCCGAAGCTGCCTGAGCTCGAGGCTGCCTGAGCTCGATCCGACGAGACGACCCGGGTCCCTGCGGACCCGGGTCGTGTCGCGCCCCACTCCTGATCGGGCTCGATCGTCCGTCGGGCCCCGTCGTTCTTCTGACTCAGTCGTTCTTCTGACTCAGTCGTTCTTCGGACTCAGTCGTTCTTCGGGAAGCCGAGATCGACCCTGCTGGTCGACGGGTCGGGCCAGCGTGAGGTGACGACCTTGGTCCGGGTGCAGAAGCGGATCCCGTCGGGGCCGTAGATGTGGGTGTCGCCGAACAGCGACGCCTTCCATCCGCCGAAGGAGTAGTACGCCACGGGGACGGGGATCGGCACGTTCACCCCCACCATGCCGACCTCCACGTCGAACTGGTAGCGCCGTGCGGCGCCGCCGTCGCGGGTGAAGATGGCCGTCCCGTTGCCGAACGCGTGGTCGTTGACCAGGCGGACGGCCTCGTCGTAGGTGCCGACGCGCACGACGGACAGGACCGGCCCGAAGACCTCCTGCTCGTAGATCTCCATGCCCGCCTCGACGTGGTCGACGAGCGTCGGGCCCAGGAAGTAGCCGTCGCCCTCGACCTCGAGCTCCCGGCCGTCGACGACGACCTCTGCGCCGGCGTCCGACGCCCGCGCGATGTAGCCGGCGACGTTGCCGCGGTGCTCCGCGGTGATCAGCGGCCCCATCTCGGCGTCGGGTTGGTCGCCTGCGGCGACGACGATGTCGGGGATGCGGGCACGGATGGCGTCGACGAGGGGGTCGGCGACGTCACCGACGGCGACGGCGACCGAGATGGCCATGCAGCGCTCGCCGGCGGAGCCGTAGGCGGCCGAGACGGCCGCGTCGGCGGCAGCGTCCACGTCGGCGTCGGGCAGCACCACCATGTGGTTCTTGGCGCCACCGAGGGCCTGCACGCGCTTGCCCGCCGCCGTGCCCCGTTCGTAGATGCTGCGTGCCACGGGGGTGGATCCGACGAAGGAGATCGCCTTCACGTCCGGGTGCTCGATCAGGCGATCGACCGCCGTGCGGTCGCCCTGCACGACGTTGAACACCCCGGCGGGCAGCCCCGCACGGTCCAGCAGCTCGGCGATGAGGAGCGATGCCGACGGGTCCTTCTCGGACGGCTTGAGGATGAAGGTGTTGCCGCACGCGATCGACGTGGCGAGCATCCACAGCGGCACCATGACCGGGAAGTTGAACGGCGTGATGCCGGCCATGACCCCGACGGGCTGGCGGATCGAGTACACGTCGACGCCGGTGGCTGCCTGCTCGGAGTAGTCGCCCTTGAGCGCCGCGGGGATCCCGCAGGCGAACTCGGCGTTCTCGATCCCACGTGCCACCTCGCCCAGCGCGTCGCTGTGCACCTTGCCGTGCTCGGCGGTGACCAGGCGGGCCAGGTCGTCGCGGTGCTCGTCGAGCAGGGCACGGAACCGGAAGAAGACGTCGGTGCGGCGCGACAGCGGGGAGCTGCGCCAGTCGACGAACGCCGCCGACGCCGAGGCGACCGCGGTGTCGACCTCGTCGGCGGAGGCCAGGTCCACTGCGCCGGTCTGCACGCCGGTCGCCGGGTTGAACACCGCGCCGGTGCGCCCCGACGTGCCGGGGACGACCTTGCCGTCGATGAAGTGCGAGATCGCGGCCGGGTCGCTCACGACGCACCGCCGTCGGCCTCGCCGAGCTTGATCATCACGTGCTTCAGCTCGGTGTACGCCTCGACCGCGTAGACCGACATGTCCTTGCCGTAGCCCGACTGCTTGAACCCGCCGTGGGGCATCTCGGACATGATCGGGATGTGGTCGTTGACCCAGACGGTGCCGAAGCGCAGGCCCTTCGCCATGCGCATGGCACGGCCGACGTCGCTGGTCCACACCGATGCGGCCAGCCCGTAGTCGACGCCGTTCGCCCACTCGAGCAGGGTCGCCTCGTCGGGGGCACGCTGCACGGTGACGACCGGGCCGAACACCTCTCGCTGGGCGATCTCGGAGTCCTGGGCGACGTTCGCCAGCAGGGTCGGCTCGTAGAACCAGCCGGCGCCGTCGCGGGTCGCGCCGCCGGTCACGGCCTCGGCACCCGCCTCGACCGCGCGGGTGACCATGGCGGCCACCCGGTCGCGCTGGTCGGCGGACACCAGCGGGCCCATCGCGGTGTCGGGGTCGGTCGGGTCGCCGGTCTGGATGCCGGAGACGCTCTCGGCGAGCTGCGCCACCAGGTCGTCGTGCACCTTCGCCCCGGCGATCACGCGGCACGGGGCGGTGCAGTCCTGGCCGGAGTTGTAGTAGCTCGCCTCGGTCAGGTTGGCGACGACGCCCTCGATGTCGGCATCGTCGAACACGACCACCGGGGCCTTGCCGCCCAGCTCCAGGTGCACCCGCTTGAGCGAGTCCGACGCGGAGCGCGCCACGGCCTTGCCCGCCGTGACGCTGCCGGTGATCGACACCATCGCCACGTCGGGGTGCTCGACGAGTGCCACACCCGCGGTCTCGCCCTGTCCGCACACCACGTTCAGCACGCCCGGGGGCAGGATGTCGGCGGCCAGCTCCGCCAGGCGCAGCGCCGTGTAGGGGGTGAGCTCCGACGGCTTGAGCACGACGGTGTTGCCGACGGTCAGCGCGGGGCCGAGCTTCCAGGTGGCCATGTTCAGCGGGTAGTTCCACGGGGCGATCGAGCCGACGACCCCGACCGGCTCGCGGCGGACCATGGAGGTGTAGCCCTCCATGTACTCGCCCGCCGCGCGACCCTCGAGGAAGCGACCGGCGCTCGCGAAGAACCGCCAGTTGTCGAGCGTCAGGTCCATCTCGAACTCCATGATCGAGACGGGCTTGCCCACGTTGAGCGACTCGAGGCGGGTGAGCTCGGGCATGTCCGCCTCGATCGCGTTCGCCAGCGCGTGCAGCGCCTCGCTGCGCTCACGGGGCGTCTTCTCCGACCAGACGGGGAACGCGGCGGCCGCGGCGCGCACGGCGTCGTCGACGTCGGCGGCGTCGCTCGAGGGGACCGAGCCGATCACCTCACCCGTCGCGGGGTTGATGACCTCGTCGGTGGCGCCGCTGTGGGCGGGCTGCCACGCGTTGGCGATGAAGTTGCCGTCAGGCATTGCTGATACCTCCGGAGAGCGAGCGATCCGCTTGTGATTCTGTCATAATCGGAGCGATTCGATGGCGAAAGTCGCCAAGAACGACGGAATCGCTTTCAGGAGCTCGCCATGGCGCTCACCGAGGATGCGGGCACCGACCCGTCAGCCGAACACCTCTGGCTGCACTACTCACGACTGGCCGACGACGGTGGCGAGGACCTCGTCGTCATGGAGCGTGGCGAGGGCTGCTACGTCTGGGACTCCCACGGCCGACGGTACCTCGACGGACTGGCGGGCCTGTTCGTCGTCCAGGTCGGCCACGGGCGCGCGGAGCTGGCGCGGGCCGCCGCGGCGCAGGCGGAGAAGCTCGCCTTCTTCCCGCTGTGGACCTACGCCCACCCCACGGCGATCGAGCTGGCGGACCGCCTGGCCGCGATGGCGCCCGGCGACCTGAACCGGGTCTTCCTCACCACCGGCGGTGGGGAGGCGGTCGAGACCGCCTGGAAGCTCGCCGTGCAGTACTTCGCCGAGATCGGTCAGCCCGAGCGGGTCAAGGTGATCGCGCGCCGGACGGCGTACCACGGCTCCAACATCGGTGCGCTCAACATCACCGGCCTCGATGCCATCAAGGGACCGTTCCAACCGCTGCTCAACGGGCAGTCGGTGCACGTGCCCAACACCAACGACTACCGCTGCGACGACAGCGACGACCCGACCGCCTGCGGCATCGCTGCGGCGAACGACGTCGAGGCCGCCATCCTCGCCGCCGGACCCCAGACCGTCGCTGCAGTCTTCCTGGAGCCCGTGCAGAACGCCGGCGGGTGCTTCGTGCCGCCGCCGGGCTACTTCCAGCGCGTGCGCGAGATCTGCGACGAGCACGGGGTCCTGCTCGTGTCCGACGAGGTCATCTGCGCCTTCGGGCGTCTGGGTGACTGGTTCGGCGCCTCCCGGCTCGGGTACCAGCCCGACATGCTCACCTTCGCCAAGGGCCTCACGTCGGGCTACTCGCCGCTGGGCGGGCTGCTGGTGAGCGACCGGCTGGCCGAGCCGTTCGCCGAGGGCACCAACTCGTTCCTGCACGGCATCACCTTCGGCGGCCACCCGGTCAGCTGTGCAGTCGCGCTCGCCAACCTCGACGTCATGGAGCGTGAGGACCTGAACGGTCGGGTGCGGGCGCACGAGGGCGAGTTCCGAGCCCGTCTCGAGTCCCTGCTCGACCTGCCGATCGTGGCCGAGGTGCGCGGGATGGGCTACTTCTACGGCATCGAGCTCACCAACGACGGTGTGCCGTTCACCGACGACGAGTGCGAGTGGCTGATCCGGGGGTTCCTGTCGACCCGCCTGCTCGAGAACGGCCTGGTGTGTCGGGCCGACGACCGCGGCGACCCGGTCATCCAGCTGTCGCCGCCGCTGGTCGCCGGGCCCGAGCAGTTCGACGAGATCGAGTCCATCATCCGCACCACGCTCGAGCAGGCCTGGAAGGAGTTCGGCGGGTGAGCGCGCTGACGGTCGGGGTCCCGACCGAGATCAAGCCCGACGAGCGGCGCGTCGCCGTCACCCCCGACGGGGTGACGGAGCTGGTGTCGCACGGCGTCGAGGTGCTGGTCCAGGCGGGCGCCGGCGCGGGGGTCGGGCTGTCCGACGACGCGTACGTCGTCGCCGGCGCCCGGATCGTGGCGGATGCCGAGCAGGTCTGGGCCGATGCCGACCTGGTCTGCAAGGTGAAGGAGCCGCAGGAGCGTGAGCTGTCGCTGCTGCGCGCTGACATGACCTTGTTCACCTACCTGCACCTCGCGGCGTACCCGGCCGTCGCCGAGGCGCTCTGCGCCGTTGGCACGACGGGCGTCGCCTACGAGACGGTCATGCGTGCCGACGGGCAGCTGCCGCTGCTCGCGCCCATGAGCGAGATCGCCGGGCGCATGGCCGTGCAGGCCGGTGCCCGCTTCCTCGAGGCGCCCCAGGGCGGCAGCGGCGTCCTGCTCTCGGGCGCCCCCGGCGTGCGGCCGGCCAGGGTGAGCGTGATCGGGGCGGGCAACGTCGGCTGGAACTCGGCGATCATCGCGGCGGGCATGGGTGCAGAGGTCACGCTGCTCGACCGCAACATCGAACGGCTGCGTGCACTCGAAGCGTCGCTGCCGGGGCGCATCACGACGCTCGCGTCGAACCGCGGCAGCGTCGAGCGCAGCGTCGCCGAGTCCGATCTGGTGGTGGGAGCGGTGCTGCTTGCGGGCGGGCGTGCGCCCACCGTCGTGTCCGAGGCCATGGTCGCGTCGATGCGGCCCGGATCGGTGGTGGCCGACGTCGCGATCGACCAGGGCGGGTGCATCGAGACCGCACGCGAGACCTCGCACCACGATCCCGTGTACCAGGTGCACGGCGTGCAGCACTACTGCGTGGGGAACATCCCCGGCGCAGTGCCGGTCACGTCGACCCAGGCCCTGACCAACGCGACACTGCCGTACCTGGTGGAGCTGGCGGTGCACGGGCCGGTCGAGGCGTGTCGTCGCGACCCGGTGCTCGCCCACGGGCTCAACACCGACGGTGGCGCCGTCGTGAACGCGGTGGTGGCAGACTCGCTCGGCATGTCCGCAGGGATCCCACGCCACCAGGCCGGCTGAGCGTGTCGGAGCACGGCCACGTCGCCCCGGAGATCGACGAGATCGACAAGGCGATCATCCGGCACCTGCAGATCGACGGACGTATGCCCTACTCCAAGCTGGGTCCGCTCGTCGGGTTGTCCCAGGCGGCCGCACGCCAACGGGTGCAGCGGCTCGTCGACCGCGGCGCCATGCAGGTGGTCGCGGTGACGGACCCCGCCATGCTCGGCTTCGCGGTGCAGGCGCTCGTCGGCATCGAGGTCGCCGGCGACGTGCGGGCCGCAGCCGCGGCGCTCACCGAGTGGGACGAGGTCGAGTACGTGGTGATCACCGCGGGGCGCTACGACCTGTTCGCAGAGGTCGTGTGCACCGACATGGCCCACCTGCTCGAGCTCGTGAACGATCGGGTCCGCGATCTGGACGACGTGAGCGGCACGGAGATCTTCACGTACCTGCACCTGGTCAAGCAGACCTACAGCTGGGGCACCCGCTGAGGCGGTGACGGTGTCGACGACCACCCGGGCGGGCACGCCACTCTCCGAGTCGTACCGCGAGTCGGTGCTGTGGTCCGAGCAGGTCGACCCGATCGCGGCGGGGTTGCGCGACACGACCCTCGAGGTGCTGCCGGCGCATGTGGACGTGGTCGTGGTCGGCGGCGGCTACTGCGGCCTGGAGGCTGCCACGACCGTGGCCGGACTGGGCCGCTCGGTGGTGGTCCTGGACCGCCACGACCTGGGCTGGGGCGCGAGCAGCCGCAACGGCGGCATGGTCATCCCGGAGCTGAAGTCGGGGCCCCGGACCCTCGAGGCGGCCTACGGCCCGCTCGGACTGGAGCTGCACGACGAGGTGGAGGCCGCGTTCGACCACGTCGAGGCGCTCGTCGGCGACGGCGGCATCGACTGCGACTACGAGCGGTCGGGGCAGCTCTACGTGACCCACGGCGCGCGGGGTGCTGCACGCCTCGCGGCGCTCGCCGACGAGCTGACCTCGGTCGGCGCCGCGGCCCGCTACGTCGAGGGGGACGACCTGGTGGCAGAGGCCGGGTCCCGGCTCTTCGCCGCCGGGGTCGTCATCGAGCGGACCGGTGGGCTGCACCCGGCGCGGTTCCACGCCGGGTTGGTGGCACGGGCGCGCACCGCGGGTGCGGTGCTGGCCCCGCACACGGCGGCGTCGTCGGTCGAGAAGGCACCCGGCGCCGGACACGTGGTGCACACCGAGCGGGGCAACATCCACGCCGACGACGTGCTGCTGGCCACGAACGCCTACGCGGACGGCCTGGACCCGACCCTGCGGCGTCGGGTCCTGCCGATGGACTCGTTCATCATCGCGACGGAGCCGCTCGCACCCGAGGTCGCGGCGTCGGTCCTGCCGACGCGGCGCATGACGTTCAACGACCGGAACCTGCTGTGGTACTGGCGCCACGGGCCCGACGGTCGGCTGCTGTTCGGTGGGCGCAAGCGCCTCGGCCACGTCTCGCTCACCGAAGCGCGTGACCACCTGTACGAGTCGATGCTCACCGCTCACCCGCAGCTGGCCGGCACCAGGGTCGACCGTGTCTGGGGTGGTCGGGTGGCACTGACGCTCGACCGGCTGCCGCACTGCGGGCGCCTCGACGGGCTCTGGTACGCCACGGGCTGCAACGGCTCGGGCGTGGCCCTCAACACGTGGATGGGTCGGCGCATGGCCGAGGCGATCTGCGGCGCTGCGCTCCCGCCGTTCGCCTCGCTGGCGCACCGCCCGATCCCGGCGCACTCGATGCGCAACGGGTGGCTCCCGGTGGTGGGCGAGTGGTTCCGCGTGCAGGACGCGGTCGGACGGTGAGCAGCTCCGTGGCGCTGCCCGACTCACCCGTGCCGGGCGACCCAGTCGGCCAGGTAGCCGGGCACCTCGATGCCGGCGCGCAGGTCGGGGGAGGGGATCGGGGTGTCGGCCACACGGCGCAGCGGCACGCGGCCCGCCCAGATGTCCAGCTCCCACTCGGCCTCGGGGTCCTCCGGATGGCCGCTCGAGACCTTCGCGGAGCACTCGTCGATCGCGATCGCGACGACCATGGTCTGTCGCAGCTCGACCGGCGTCGGCGCGCGGACGTCGTCCCACCGGCCGGGCAGCACGGACTCGCTGATCGCACGCAGCGCGGCGAGGCGCTCCCGGTCGTCCTCGACGAGGCGGCCGGACCCCAGCACCACGACGGAGCGGTAGTTGAGCGACGTCTCGAACGCCGATCGTGCGAGCACCAGACCGTCGAGCTCGGTCACCGTGACGCAGATCGGCGATCCGTCGCGCACGTGGCGCATCAGGCGGCTCGCCACCGAGCCGTGCAGGACGAGCTCGTCGCCGAGGCGTGCGTAGAGCGTGGGCACCACGAAGGGCTGCTCGTCCACGACGATCCCGACGTGACAGCTGCTCGAGGCGTCGAGCAGCTCGTGGATGCGGTCGCGGCCGTACTCGGCGAGCTCGGGCAGCCGACGGACGCGTGTGCGCGACCTGGGATCAGCGGACGGAGAGGGCAGCGACGGCTCGGTCACGAGCAGAGAGGCTAGGTGCAGCATGCGGGTACTCGTGGTGGGCAGTGGAGGCGTGGGGACCGCCGCGGCGATGATCGCCCGACGACGGTCGTTCTTCGACGTCATGGTCATGACCGACATCGACCCGGCTCGGGCAGCGGCCGCTGCGGCGAAGACCGGCGATGCCCGGTTCACCTCCGACCAGCTCGACGCGAGCGATGCGGACGCCGTCGCCGCCTGCATCTCGCGACACGACATCGACTGGGTGCTCAACGCCGCGGATCCGCGGTTCGTGATGCCGATCTTCGACGGCGCTGCGAGGGGCGGGACCGGCTACCTGGACATGGCCATGTCGTTGTCGCACCCGCACCCCGAACGTCCCCACGAGCTGACCGGTGTGATGCTCGGCGACGAGCAGTTCGCCAAGGCGGACCAGTGGGAGGCGGCGGGCAACCTGGCACTGGTCGGCATCGGCATCGAACCGGGGTTGTCGGACATCTTCGCCCGCTACGCGGCGGACGAGCTGTTCGACACCATCGACGAGATCGGCGTGCGTGACGGTGCGAACCTGGCGGTCGCCGGGTACGACTTCGCGCCCAGCTTCTCCATCTGGACGACGATCGAGGAGTGCCTGAACCCGCCGCTCGTGTGGGAGCGCGAACGCGGCTTCTACACCACCGCGCCGTTCTCCGAGCCCGAGGTGTTCACGTTCCCCGCAGGCATCGGTCCGGTCGAGTGCGTCAACGTCGAGCACGAGGAGGTCGTGCTGATCCCGCGGTGGGTCGACTGCAACCGCGTGACCTTCAAGTACGGCCTCGGCGACGAGTTCATCGACGTGCTGAAGACGCTGCACAAGCTCGGCCTGGACCGCACCGATCCGGTGTCGGTCCGCGGACGGTCGGTGTCACCCCGCGACGTCGTCGCCGCCTGTCTGCCCGACCCCGCGACGCTCGGCGACAAGATGACCGGCACGACCTGTGCCGGCACGTGGGTGACCGGCACCGGCAAGGACGGCAACCCACGCGAGGTGTACCTGTACCACGCAGTCGACAACACCGAGACCATGGCCCTCGACGACTCCCAGGCCGTGGTGTGGCAGACCGCGATCAACCCCATCGTCGCGCTGGAGCTGCTGGCCGGCGACGTCTGGTCGGGCGCCGGCGTGCTCGGGCCGGAGGCGTTCCCCCCGCGCCCGTTCCTCGACCTGATCGCCGAGTACGGCTCGCCGACCGGCATGGAGGAGCGCACGCCGAGCGCACGCTGACCGATCCCGTGCCGTTCCCCCGCGCGGCGCTGATCTGCTCCGATCCGGGGAACGGAACCGTGGGGGTCCGTCCGACGGGTGGACGGCGGGGGGGGGGTTCAGCCCCGGTCGTCGAGCCAGGCGGGCGCCGAGTCCAGCAGGAACCGGCTGACGTCCAGGCAGCGCTCGAGCGTGTCGCAGAGCAGCTCCTCGCCCAGGTACACCTGGGTGACGCTGACGAGCACGCGGGCCACGACGGTGAGGGTGCGCTCCGACGGGTCGGTCACGCTCGCGAACGAGTCGACCGCGGACACCTCCACGGGTAGGTCGGGTCCGCCGATGCCGGCGATCTCCGTCGCGAGCAGGAGCAGGTCGGGGCATCGCGGCAGCGGCGGGAGCGACCAGGTGAACGTGAGCGGCAGGTGGTGCTGCTCGTCGGGCTCCTCGCCCTCGGGCAGCGCGAGGACCTGGTCCTCGAAGGCGAGCACGGTGCGCGGATCGATCTCGAGCGCCAGGTGGAACTCGAGCGGCCCACCGCACGCCTCCTCGGGGTGCAGGTCCACCTCCCACGCCTGTCGCATGGAGTAGGTCTCGACGAAATGGCGCTCGTCGTGGATGTGGAAGCCGTGGTCCGCGGCGTGGTTCTTCAGATCGGCGACGAAGCCGGCGACATCGAGGAGGGACACGTCTACAGGTTGCCAGCACCGTGCTCCAGGGGCGAGCCGGTACCCTCGGACGGTGCACGACGACCGCCTGCTGGACCTGCTCGACCGCACCGCGGCCGCGGTCGCCGATGCGCTCGTGACCGACCTCGCCGACCGCCCCGACGATCGCCGCGATCGTGGCGATCGGCCGGGTCAGTACCGCATCGACCTGGTCGCCGACGACGCCGCGCTCGAGGTGCTGCGCTCCGCAGGTGTGGGGATCCTGTCGGAGGAGTCGGGCCTGGAGGACCGCGGCAACGACCTCGTGGTCGTCGTCGACCCCGTGGACGGCTCGACGAATGCCAGCCGAGGGATCCCGTGGTACGCCACGAGCCTCTGCGCCGTCGACGCGGAGGGCCCCCGTGCAGCGCTCGTGGTGAACCTGGCGACCGGCACGCGCTACCAAGCCGTGCGCGGTGGTGGGGCGACCCGTGACGGCGTGGGCATCGCTCCATCGCCGGTCACCTCGATCCACGACGCGCTGGTGGTGTTGAACGGGTACTCGCCGACGTACCTGCACTGGCGTCAGTACCGAGCGCTGGGCGCCACGGCACTCGACCTGTGCAGCGTCGCCGACGGCAGGGTCGACGGGACGATCGACTGCACCGACAGCGCGCTCGGACCGTGGGACTACATGGGCGCGATGCTCGTGCTGGCCGAGGTCGGTGCACACCTGCAGGACGCGCAGGGCCGCGACCTCGTGGTCCTGGAGCACGATGCCCGGCGCACGCCGGTCGCCGCGGGCACCCGCGAGCTGTTCGACGAACTCCTCCAGGCCCGCCACGACCTGCCGACGTGGTGACGTGATGACCGACCGCCTCCACCGACTGCTGCTCAAGATCTTCGGCATGCTGCCGCGCCGTGTCCGGCGTCTGCTGGTCCGGCTCGGTTCGCCGAAGTACACCGTGGGGGCGATCTGCATCGTCCGTCGCGAGGACGGCGCGGTGCTGCTGGTCCGACACTCCTACTACCAGCGCTGGGGCACGCCCGGTGGCCTGGCGAACCGCCACGAGCGGCCCGAGGTGGCGGCCGTGCGCGAGGCGATCGAGGAGGTCAACCTCCGCGTCGAGCTGATCGGCGAGCCGGTGGTGGTGGTCGAGCCCGTCGCGCACCGCGTCGACGTCGTGTTCCTGGCGCGGCCGGCGGCGGGGGAGCCGCTCGACGAGGTCCGTCCGTCGTCGCCCGAGATCGAACAGCTCGACTGGTTCCCCCTGGACCAGCTGCCGACGCTGCAGGTCGAGACGGTCACGGCGATGCGTGCCCTGGAGCGCAGCGGTCTGCTCGACCTCACCGACGCGAACCTCTGACGCCGGCTGCCGGCTCGTACCGGTGAGCGACCGTGCGGTTCGGGCGGCTCAGCGCGGTTCGGGCGGGCTCAGCGGATCTCCACCTCGAAGGTGTCGCCGGGCCGCATCACGCGTCGTCGGCCACGGACGTCGACGTCCACGGGTGCGCCACGCAGCGCGTCCTCGGGCAGGCGGATCGTGACGCGATCCGACGAGATCTGCAGGTCGATCTGCTGGCTGCGGTACACGATCGAGAAGCAGAGCTGGTGCAGCTCCTCGGGCAGCGTCGGGTCGATGGTGAGCACGTCCCCACGGGTCCCGATGCCGCCGTAGCAGCGCTGCACCAGGTCGACGGTGCCGGCCATGGCGCCCAGGTGGATGCCCTCGCGCGTGGTGCCGCCCTGCACGTCGTTGATGTCGGACGCGAGGGCGTTGTGGAACAGCTGCCACGAGTGCTCCGGGTCGAGCCGGCTGTGGAGCCACGAGTGCACCATCTGGCTGAGGGTCGACCCGTGCGAGGTGCGGGCCTCGTAGTAGCGGAGGTTGCGCTCGAAGAACGCCTCGTCGCAGTCGTAGCCGAGCCGCTCGAGCAGCTCGGCGAGCTCCTCGGGCGTGAAGAGGTGGAACAGCATCAGCGTGTCGGCCTGCTTGGCGAGCTGGTAGCGGTCGGGCGAGTCGCCCTCGGCCTCGAGGATCCGGTCGAGGCGGCTGATGTCGCCGTAGCGCTCGCGGTAGCCGTCCCAGTCGAACTCCTGGAGGAGCTCGAAGCCCTCGAACTGGCTGAGGATCTCGCCGGCCGGTCCGGTGCCGTCGCCGCCATCGGTCCCGTTGCCGCCGCCGGTCGCGTCGCGATCCGCGTGGAAGCAGAGCCGCATCTTGCGGCTGATGTCGCCCCAGCGGTCCAGCTCCTCGTGGGTGATCTGCATCTTCTCGATGAGCTCGCCACGCCGTGACGCGGGCAGCAGGTCGAGGGTCTCGAACGCGCAGACCAGGCACCAGGCGGCCATCAGGTTGGTGTAGGCGTTGTTGTCGAGGCCCGGCTCGTCCCGATCGGGATAGCCCTCGTGGTACTCGTCCGGTCCGACCACGCCGAGGATCTCGTAGCGGTCGAGCGAGTGGTTGTAGGTGCTGGCGCTCGCCCAGAAGCGGGCGATCTCGAGCACGAGCTCGGCGCCCCAGAACCGCATGAACTCCAGGTCCGCGGTCGCCTTCCAGTACTGCCAGACGTTGTAGACCACGGCTGCGTTGATGTGGCGCTGCAGGTGCGAGGCGTCGGGCAGCCAGCGTCCCGAGTCGGGGTTGAGGTGCAGCGTCTGGGTCTCCTCGGAGCCGTCGCTGCCGCTCTGCCACGGGAACATCGCGCCGGCGAACCCGGCGGCACGGGCGGCGTCGCGCGCCCGGTCGAGGCGGCGGGAGCGGTACCGCAGGAGCGACCGGGTCAACTCGGGGATGCGCAACGTCAGGAACGGGAAGATGAACAGCTCGTCCCAGAAGATGTGGCCCCGGTAGGCCTCGCCGTGCAGGCCCCGTGCAGGGACACCCACGTCCAGCTCGGTGGTGTTCTTCGACACGGTCTGCAACAGGTGGAACAGGTGCAGGTTCAGCACCCGTTCCGTATGACCCACCTCGCCCGTGAGGTCGAGCCGGCAGCGGTTCCACGCGTGCGCCCACGACGTGACGTGGCGCTCCAGCAGCTCGTCGAAGCCGCCTGCGGCGGCGAGCGCCTCGATCGCCGCGACCCGCGGTGAGTAGATGCCGTCGTCACGGGAGGTGTACAGGCTGACGACCTTCTCGACCGTGGTCTCCTCGCCGTCGGCGACATCGACGGTGACCTCGGTGGCGATCCACCCGTCCGCCACGTCGGTGCTGCGTCGACCGGCGACGCGTCGGCCGCCGACCGAGACCCGGGTCCGGGCGGCCTCGACGATGGAGATGTCGGAGTCGTTGGTGCGCACCGCCAGGAGCACCGTCTCGTCGTCGCTCGGGACGGCGTCGACGTGGACCAGGTGCTGTGCGGGCAGCTCCGCGTAGCGGGGCACCCCGCGGTTGGTGACGGTGCCGTCGAGCGCGGACTGGATCTGGAGGGCGCCGGAGAAGCCGCACGGGACCCAGGTCGACTCGATCACCAGCAGGTGCGGGTCGCGCAGGCTGACGAAACGCCGCTCGGTCAGCTCGAGCACACGTCCCTCGGCGTCGACCATCCGGCTGTGCCGCGTGAGCACCGACCGCCGCAGGTCGAGCTCCACCCGGTGGGTGCTGGGATCCGAGTCGTCGAGCGTGAACCAGGCGCCCCCCTCGACACGGCAGCGCAGCACCGCCCAGTTGGGGAGGTTGACCACGCTCTCGTTGGTCACGGTGCGCCCGGCGATCTCGCTCGACAGTCGGTTGAACACGCCGGCTGCGTACGTGCCGGGGTAGTGCACGCCATCCGCGCTCGACTCGCTCAGCGAACCCCGGGTCGCGACGTAGCCGTTGCCCAGGGTGCACAGCGCCTCACGCTGGCCCTCCTCGGCCGGCCGGAACCCCTCGTAGGTCCACAGCCAGGGGTTCATGCGCTGCGCACCGCGGCGCTGAGCAGGTCGAGGAACGCCGCCACCCGATCGGGCTCGTCCAGCCGGCAGTGCGCGGCCGTCAGGCGATCCTCGTCACCGACGACGACCCCGAGGCCGTCGGCCCGGACGCGGTCGAGGGCGTCCTCGTCGGTCACGTCGTCGCCGACGAACACCGCCAACGTGCCCGCACCGCTCTCGGTCGCCTCCAACAACCAGGAGAGGGCCGCGCCCTTGTGCCAGTCCGCGGCGGGACGGAGCTCGAAGATCTTCTTCCCCCCGGCCATGCGCAGCGCGGGGCTCCCGTCGGCCAGCGACTGCACCGCTGCTTCGAGCCCTGCGACGTCGCCGTCGTCGACGTCGCGGTAGTGCACCGCGATCGCGAAGCGCTTTCGCTCGACCCGCGCACCGGGAGCGGACGCGATGACGTCCACGAGGGCGAGCTCCGCATCGTCGAGCGCCGGCAGCGCCGCAGCGCCCTGTTCGAACTGCGTCCGCGTGCCGTCGGGTGCCCGGACGTCGAAGCCGTGGCTGCCGGCGACCCACAGGCCGGGCACGTCGACCATGGCCGAGACGTCATCGAGGTCGCGGCCGCTGATGATGCCGACCGTGCACACCCTGGCGAGCTCGATCAGCGCCTCGCGGGTGTGCGACGGCAGGAGGGCGTCCTCGGGTCGGGGGACGATCGGGGTGAGGGTGCCGTCGTAGTCGAGGAACACCGCGACGGGCCGCCCCTCGAGCATGCGACCCACGTCGTGGTCGCCCAGCGCGTCGGGCAGGTCCCGCAGGTGGGCCTGCGGATGCGGATCCCGATCGAGGTGCCGGTCCTCGAGTCGGAGGTCGGCGGCGTCGGGCACGACGAGGTCGGCGGACGCCGCCAGTGCAGCCGGGTGCCGGGTGCGGTCGAGGCCCACGACCAGGCCGAAACCGCCAGCGCGTCCGGCGCGCACGCCGGCCTCGGCATCCTCGACCACGGCGGTGCGGGCGACCTCGGATCCGAGCCGTCTCGCCGCTTCGAGGAAGATCGCAGGGTCGGGCTTGCCCACCAGGCCGAGTGCCGCGACGTCGTTGCCATCGACGATCACCTCGAACAGGTCCAGCATGCCGGTGGCGTCGAGCACCGCCCGGCAGTTGCGGCTCGCGGAGATCGCCGCGGTGCGGATGCCCGCGGCGTGCAGCGAGTCGATCAGGCGGCGCGTGGTCACGTACGGCTCGACGCCCTGCTGGGCGATCACCTCGGTGAAGGCCCGGTTCTTGAGGTTGCCGATCGCGCAGACGGTGCCGTCGCCGGGCGGGTCGTCGGGATCGCCCCAGGGCAGCTCCAGGCCGCGCGACGCGAGCAGCGCTGCGACGCCGTCGTAGCGGCCGATCCCGTCGATGTGACGGCGGTAGTCCGCGTCGCTGAGCGGGCGCGCCGCGGCACCGCTGGCGAGCGACCCGAGGACCGGGTCCAGGGCCGCCTTCCACGCGGCGACGTGGATCGCGGCGGTCCGGGTGAGCACGCCGTCGGTGTCGAACACCACCGCGTCGAGCCTCGGGAGCAAGGGGTCGGACATCTCCGGCGACGGTAGCGGCTCGGCGGGTCGCTGCGAGGTTCCCCTGCCGCGGCCCGGCGACGGCCGACCACTTGTTCTCCACCCTGTCGCTGCTCCACGCCTCCTCGCCCTGGTCGACGCTCTGGTGGATCAACTCGTGGGCGGAGCTGGTGGTGCCGATCGCCGACGTCGTTGCGCTGGCGAGCCGTGCGGTGGTCGCGGTCCGACTCGCCGCTGCGGCCCTGGTGGCGGTCGGCACGGTCCTCGGCGGGGTGGGCCTGGTGATCGCGCTCGGCTACCTCGCCGCGACGACCCAGAAGATCGACTGATCCGTCGTACGGGCCCGCCCTCGGGTCCGACGGCACGACGCCGATAGGCTCGGGCGCTGCGGGCGCGTAGCTCAGTTGGTCAGAGCACCTGGTTTACATCCAGGGAGTCGGGGGTTCGAGTCCCTCCGCGCCCACTGGTGGCGATGGACGTCGGCACGCGATCGTCCCTGCCGAGGGTCCCGTCGGTCGAGGTCGCCGGGCGGGGCTTTTCCGGGCGGACGGGCCAGTGGGCTCGTAGGCTCGGTGCACGGCGCAACCCACTCCGGGAAGCGAGGACCTGGTGCAGACGACCGACGACCCGACCGGCGCTGATGTCCGTGCCGCGACCAGCGTCCACGCGACCGAGCATGACGATCTGGCCCTGGCGATCAGCCGTGGCATCGCCTCGGCGGTGGCGTGCGACGACGGCCTCACCGAGGTCCAGCAGAGCTTGCTCGGCGCCCTGCTCCTGGCGCTGCACGGGGTCGAGGTCGACGTCGCCGCGCTGGAGCCGCTGGGTCCGGAGGCGCTCGCACAGGAGCTCGGCGCCACACCAGAGTCGGTCCGGCACCGGATCGTCCAGGACATGGTGCTCGGTGAGCTCGTCCTGCGACCCATCCCCCAGGACACGGCACGGCGCGTGCACACCTACGCGCAGGCGCTCGGGATCGACGACCGGTTCGTCCGGATCGCCCGGCGCTACGCCCAGGGTGCGTTCGGTCTCGCCTGGCTGGACTTGCATCGCAGCGGGTTCGCCGAGCACTGGGAGCGGGCGCGGATGGACCAGCTCAAGACCTCGGTCGCGCTGGAGCACCAGCTGGCCGCCGGAGTCGAGGACCAGGCACTCGCCGACACCTGGATGGCGTTCGCAGAGCTCTCGCCCGGCACGCTGGGCCGGTCGGTGTGGGACATGTATCGGACGCGGGGTTTCGGGTTGCCCGGCTCCGTCGGCGGCGCCTCGGCGTACCTCGCGCAGCACGACTTCGTGCACGTCCTCGCCGACTACGGGACCGACCTCAACGGCGAGCTCGAGGTGTTCGCGCTGATCGGACGGGCCGACCCGGACCCCAAGGGCTTCGCCTGGCTGGCGACGCTCATCGGGCTGTTCGGCACCGGGTACGTCGCCGACGCCGGCTTCTTCTCCGGTGACCTGCGGGAGCGCCGGCTCGACGACCCGGTCGTGCACGTGCGCATCGCCGACGCACTGCGGCGCGGTCAGCGTCTCTGCGACCGGTTGGGCACCGACCTGCTCGAGGTGGACTACCACGAGCTCGCGCCGCAGCCGGTCCGGGAGGTGTGCGACGAGCTCGGCATCGAGCCCAAGGGACCGCGAGCGACCGAGGTCGGGTCGCCCGGTGCGTTCGACCCGGCGGGGATGTCGCGCATCCAGCGGGCGTACGCCCTCTCGCTGGAACGAGGAGCGTTCGACCGGGGAGGGGACGACTCATGAGGTTCCAGCAGGGGATCCGGGTCACGTGCGGCGATCCCGACGCACTGGTGCAGCTGCTCGTCGAGTGGGACGCGGGTCAGGCGACGAGCGACGTCATGGGCTACATCGGCACCCGGCTGCTCGCGGACCGCGACGAACCGGGCACCTACGTGATCCTCGCCGAGTTCGCGGAGGTCGACGGCGACCTCACCCCTGCCGAGGAGGCCGAGCGCAACAACCGTCGCGAGGAGACCGAGCGTTGGGCCCAGAAGCTGCGCTCGCTCATCGGGGGCGAGCCCGTCTGGACCCACTACGACGAGCTCTACCGCACCGGGATCACCGGCAACCTCCGCACCGGCTGACAGGGAGGACCCATGGGACAGGACTACCACGAGGGGCAGCGGCAGCTGCAGGACCGGTTCGACACCCGTCGGCTCGCCGACCGCCTCGACGAGGCGACGAGCGACATGATCGGCGACGCCCATCGCGCCTTCATCGAGGCTCGGGACATGTTCTTCTTGGCGACCGTCGATGCGGGCGGGCAGCCGCAGTGCTCCTACAAGGGCGGGGACCCCGGGTTCGTGCGGGTCCTCGACGACCGAACGATCGTGTTCCCGGTCTACGACGGCAACGGGATGTTCCTGTCGACCGGCAACATCGGCGTGCACCCCGCGGTCGGCCTGCTCTTCATCGACCTCGAGCGCGGGACCCGGCTGCGGGTGAACGGCACCGCCAGCATCGACCGCGACGATCCGTTGGCGGCCACCTACCGAGGGTGCCAGTTCGTCGTGCGCGTGCGCAGCACTGCGGTGTTCCCGAACTGCCGCAGGTACGTCCACCACTACGAGTTGGTCGAGCGCTCGACGTTCGTCCCGCCGGCCTCGGGCGACGCGCCCGTCCCGGACTGGAAGCTCGATCCGTGGTTCGACGGCACGTTGGCGGCGAATGACCCGGCGCACGACCCGGACCATCCCGTCGCGCCAGCGATGCCGGAGTTCTGACTCGACCGGCGTCGCCGACGAGTTCGCTCGTGACGCCGTCGCGGGGCGCCCCCGCTGCCCGCCATCCTCACGGTAGTGGTGGGGTGGGGCCTTGATGCAAGCGCAGAATGGTGCTGACGATGGACGGCCGCCGCACCGGCGGCGTGGCGGACCGGTCGGGTGATCGGGCCAGGGGACCAGGGGAGCGTGGATGGAGCCATCGTCGGACGAGCGGTACGTGGTGGACCTCGACGTGGTCGACCGGAGCTGGCTCGCGCAGGTCGGCGCGAAGGCGGCGAACCTGGGGGAGTTGTCGGGGATCGACGGGGTCCGGGTCCCCGCAGGGTGGTGCGTGACGACCGCCGCGTACCGGCGGGTCGTGGACGGGCTCGTCGGGTTCGACGATGCGGTCGCGCGCCTGTCGGCCGTCGATCCCGACGACCGGGCCCTGCTCGCGTCGCGCAGCGGTGAGCTCCGTGCGATCCTCGAGACGGCCCCGGTGCCCGACGAGGTCACGACGTCGATCGCCTCGGCGATCGCGGCGACGGTGGATCGACCCGGCGACGACGCGGCCGTCGCCGTGCGCTCCAGCGCCACCGCCGAGGACCTGCCGACCGCGTCGTTCGCCGGTCAGCAGGACTCCTTCCTCAACGTCGTGGGGACCGGGTCGGTGCTCGCCCACGTCCGTCGGTGCTGGGCGTCGACCTTCACCGAGCGAGCGGTGACCTACCGCCAGCGCCTGGGCATCGACCACGGCAGCGTCCAGATGGCCGTGGTGCTGCAGCGCATGGTCGCATCTGACGTCGCGGGTGTGCTGTTCACCGCGGACCCGGCGACGTCGAACCGACGGGTCGCGGTGGTCGAAGCTGCGGTGGGGTTGGGTGAGGCACTGGTGTCGGGGTCGGTGACGGCCGACCGCTACTCGGTGCGCGACGGCGAGATCGTCGAGCGGGTGCTCGGCGACCAGCGGACCGCCGTGGTGGCCGAGCCGGGCGGCGGCACCCGCCGGGTCGAGGTCGACCCCGACCGCCGCGAGCAGCCGGCCCTGCAGGACGCGCAGATCCTCGAGCTCGTGCAGCTGGGCCGCCGGATCGAGTCCCACTTCGCCGTCCCGCAGGACATCGAGTGGTGCCTGGTGGGTGACGACCTGCACGTCGTGCAGAGCCGCCCGATCACGACGCTGTGGCCGGTCCCAGAGCAGGACGACGACACGACGCGTGTGTACGTCTCGGTCGGTCACCAGCAGATGATGACGGATCCGATGGCCCCGCTCGGGGTGTCGTTCTGGGAGCTGACGACCCCCGCCCCCGTGCGCGAGGCGGCGGGCAGGATGTTCGTCGACGTCACCTCGGCGCTGGCGTCACCCGAGACTCGCGCGAGGCTCCTCGCCCTCGGCACGTCGGACCCGCTGATCGGCGACGCGTTGGCGAGCATCGTGGAACGCGGCGACGTCGTCGAGACGGTTCCCGGCCAGGGAGCGGATGCGGGGGCATCGGCGCGGCCACCGTCCCCCGGCCCCGCGGCAGCGCCGCCGATCGAGGCCGACCCCGCGATCGTCGCCGAGCTGATCGACCGCAACGAGGCGGACGTCGCCGCGGCGGAGCGGGCGCTGGCCGACCGGACCGGCGTCGAGCTGGTCGACGCGATCGTGGACGACCTGGCGGCGCTCCGACAGCAGCTGTTCGATCCCCGGAGCCACCAGGTCCTGGCGGCCGGCGTCGAGGCCCGGGACTGGCTGAACGAGCACATGGCGGCGTGGCTCGACGAGCCCGACGTCGCGGACGCGCTCACCCAGGCCGTCCCGGACAACGTCACCTCCGAGATGGGCATCGCCCTGCTGGACGTCGCCGACGTGATCCGCCCGCATCCGGAGGTCGTGGCGCACCTGGCACGGATCCGCCCCGGCGACGACGTCCTGGGGCCGATGGACGGGCTCGACGGCGGTGTCCAGTCGCGCGCCGCGCTCGAGGGGTTCCTCGAGACCTACGGCGTGCGCTGCGTCGGTGAGATCGACATCACCCGGCCCCGGTGGCGCGAACGTCCGAGCGACGTCGTCCCCGTCCTCCTCGCCAACATCAGGAACTTCGCGCCGGGCGAGGGCGCACGTCGCCTGGCAGCGGGACGCCGGCGCGCCGCCGAGGTCGAGAACGACCTCTTGGAACGGGTGCGGGGGCTGCCCGACGGTGATCTGCGGGCCGCGGAGACAAGCTACATGATCGATCGGCTCCGGACCTTCACCGGGTACCGCGAGTACCCGAAGTTCGGCATGGTCCGACGCTACTTCGTGTACCGGCAGGCGCTGATGGCCGAGGCGGATCGATTGGTGGACGCCGGCGTGCTGCGAGATCGCGAGGATCTCTACTTCCTGTCGCTGCCGGAGCTGCGCGACGTGATCGCCGCAGGGAAGGTGGACCACGAGCTGATCCGGGACCGCAGGGCGGCCCTGCACCGCTACCGGTCGATGACACCGCCTCGGGTGTTCACGTCGGACGGCGAGGCCGTCACGGGTTCGTACCACCGCGAGGACGTGGCGCCCGACGTGCTCGTCGGCCTGGCGGTCTCGACCGGCACCGTCGAGGGGCGAGCCAGGGTGGTGCTCGACGTGGCCGAGGCGGACCTCGAACCCGGCGACATCCTCGTCACCTCGTTCACCGATCCCAGCTGGACGCCGCTGTTCGTGGCGATCGGCGGTCTGGTCACCGAGGTCGGCGGCCTGATGACCCACGGCGCGGTCATCGCCCGCGAGTACGGACTGCCCGCCGTCGTCGGCGTGGAGCACGCCACGCAGCGCATCCGTGACGGACAGCGGATCCGTGTCGACGGCAGGGGCGGGACCGTCGAGCTGCTCGACGATCCTTGAGCCCGACCGACCGCGCTCGATCCCGGCCGGTCCGGCCCGGGGTCGGTGACCGGCGTCAGTGGCCCGATCCGTCCCCGCGCAGGACGGGCAGGAGCGCCTCGGCGACCTCGTCGGGACGTTCCTCGTGCACGAACAGGCCCGCGCCGCGCACGACGTGGAGACGCGCGTCGGGGAACGAGTCGACCATCGCCTCGGTCCGCCGCAACGGGAAGAACGGGTCGCGGTCACCCCACACGAGCTGCACCGGCACGTCGATGCGGCGGTGCAGCTCGCCGAGCTCGTGCACCAAGGACAGGTCGAACGAGCGGAAGATCCGTGCGGCGGCATCACGTCGCTCGCGGGACTCGTGCAGCGGTCGGAGGAAGAACTCGTCGAACTCCCCGTCCAGCAGGGACGGGTCGGAGAACGCGCTGCCGAACACGAACCGGTTGCGCCGCACCCGCCGGTTCCCGGTGACCCACCCGAGCGCGGCGGCGGTGCCGGGCAGGTGACGTGTCGCGACGAACGACCGGAAGCGCCAGCCGATCCCGGAGGACTGCTCGGTGTCGACCAGACCCATCGAACGCAGGCGCTCGTCGCCGGCGAACGCGTGTCGTGCGATCAGGCCACCGCTGTCGTGGCCGACCACGGCGACGTCGTCCAGGCCGAGCTGGTCGACGACGCGCCGGACCGATTCGACGTGGTGGGCGACCGACAGCGGGGTGGTGGCGTCGAAGCGGCTCGACCCCGCGCCCGGCAGGTCGATCACGTGGCAGGTGACGTGATCGACCAGCGAGGGGAGCAGCGCCCGGAAGGTGGCGCCGCTGACCGGCCATCCGTGCACGAACAGCACGTCGGGCCCGTCGCCGATCCGTCGGTGCGCCACGCCGCCGGCCCCGACGTCGAGCACTCGGTCCGGAGCGCGGCGGAACAGCTCGGACGCGTCGGTGGGGGTGAGGGTCGTCATGGTGGTGCTCCTCGGTCGGGTCGGCGACATCTCGTGTCGGTGCTGCGGTCGGGCGGGTGCGCTCCGGTTCGATCGCACCGTCGCGCCCCCGGTGACCGCGGGCAACGACCTGTGCAGGTAGGTGCCGGTCGGCGCAGGCCGTCGTAGGGTCGACGGATGCCGACCTCAGCGACCCGGGGCGGGTTGATCCCTGCGCTGCTCAAGCAGTGGCGAGCGCAACGCGGCATGAGCCAGCTCGACCTCGCGGTCGCTGCCGACGTGTCGGCCCGTCACGTCAGCTTCCTGGAGACCGGTCGGTCCACGCCGGGGCCGGAGATGGTGATGCGACTCGGCGCGGTGCTCGGGGTGCCGCTGCGACAGGTGAACGTCATGCTGGTCGCCGCCGGTCACCCTCCCGCCTACGAGGAGTCGGCAGGGGGCCTGCCCGAGCCGGTCACGCAGGCGGTGCAGCTGTTGAAGGCGCACCACGAGCCGTACCCCTTGGTGGTGGTCGACCGGTGCTACCGCGTGCTGGACCTCAACCGCGGGGCGGTCGCCGTGGTGTCGGCCCTGCTGGGCCTGCCGGCGCCGACCGCCGCGGACTCGGCGATGCTGCGCCCCGAGGACGTCGAGGCGCTCGGGCTGAACCTGGCCCGCCTCACCTTCGACCCCGAGGGCGCGCAGCCCCACCTGGTGAACTTCGACGACGTCGGACGAGAGCTCCTCTGGCGCATCCAGCGCGAGGTGCTCGCCGATCCCGACGACGGTGAGCTGCACGACCTGCTCGACGACCTCCTCGCCATGCCGACGGTGTCCGCCGACTGGCGCCACGTCGACCTGTCGGTCCCGTCGGGACCGGCGCTGGTGCTCCACCTGCGACGCGACCAGCTCGAGTTGCGGTTCCTCGCCACGGTCACCGCGTTCCAGGTCCCCCAGGACGTCGCCGTGGAGCACCTGCGCATCGAGACCTGGCTGCCGTACGACGAGGCGACCGCGGCAGCGTGTCGGGCGCTCGACCCTGTGGCTCCCGATGGGTGAACCCCGCACATGTTCTCAAGCGGGAGCGGGAACCGGTCGATACGGGGGACAGCCCTGAGAGGGCACGCCCCGGTTCGAACACACAGCACCATCGAGGTGCACGGTCGACGAGGCTCGACGCGACCTCTCCAACTGGAAGAGGACCGTCATGTTCACCACCACCTCCGACTCGCCGACCCGAGGCGCGCCCCGACACCGCCGCGGCGCCCCCCGTCGTCGCCACGTGGCCCTTCTCACGGTCGCGATCGTCACCGTGGTCGGGCTGGTCACCGCCGGTGCCGCCAGCGCGGCAGAGGCCCCCGTCGGACTGGGGACGGCGACGAGCTTCGCCGTGCTCGCCGGTGCAGGTGTCACCAACACGGGAGCCACGACGATCACCGGTGACGTGGGCACCTTCCCGACGACCTCACGGACCGGGTTCGGCACGGTCGTGCAGACCGGTGTCGACCATGGCGGCGACGCCGTCACCCAGCAGGCCAAGCTCGACCTGGTCGACGCCTACAACGATGCCGCCGGCCGAGGGCGGTCACGGCCGCCACGCCGGTGGACCTCGCCGGACAGACGCTGACCCCGGGGGTGTACTCGAGCGGCACGATCGAGCTCAGCGGCACCGTCACGTTGGATGCCCAGGGCGACCCGAACGCCGTGTTCGTCTTCCAGGCTGCCTCGACGCTGGTCACCGCGTCCGCGTCGACGGTGTCGATCATCAACGGCACCGCCGAGACGGCGTGCAACATCTACTGGAAGGTCGGCAGCTCGGCCACGCTGGGGTCCGCCTCGGACTTCGTCGGCACGGTCATGGCACTCGAATCGATCTCACTCGACTCGACGGCCGCGGTCGAAGGGCGCCTCTTGGCCCGCACCGGTGCGGTCACGATGATCAACAACACGATCACCAACACCGGCTGCACCGAGCTCGCCGCGACGCCCACCCCCACGACGGCGCCGCCGACGACCGCGCCGCTGACGGACGGCTCACCGACCGACGGCGCTGCCGGCAACGCCGGGTCCGACGCCTCGACGTCGGGTGGCATCCCTGGTGACGGGTCGACGACCGGTGCTGGGACACCGACGGGCACACCGACCGAGCTCGCCTTCACCGGCTCCGACACGCTGCCGGTCGTCATCGGAGCGACGTCGGTCGTCGTCGGCGGCGTCCTGGCGGGCGGCTCGTCGCTGGCGGCGTCACGTCGTCGCCGGACGGGCGTGTCAGGTTGAGCTCAGGGCGTCCACGAGCAGGTCGAGCTCGTCGATCGTGTTGTAGATGTGCGGGGCCGCCCGGACCACCGTGTCCAGGCCCCGTGCGTCGAAGTCCAGTCGTGAGTTCGCCGCACGGCTGACGCTGACGTTGATGCCGCTCGACGAGAGGTGCGCGGCGACCTCGTCGGCGTCGCGGCCCGCGACGCTGAAGGTGACGATCCCGCAGCGCTCGCCGGCGGGGTCCTGGCCCTGCAGGTCGGGGGCGGCCTCGATCGACGAGCGCAGGTGCTCCGCCAGCACGGCGATGCGAGCCTGCACCCGCTCGACGCCCAGGGCCAGCAGCTCGTCCAGCGCGTGGCCGAGGCCGAGGCGGGCGGCGACCGACGTCTCGAACTCCTCGAAGCGGGTGGCGTCCTCCGCGAGCGAGTACTCGTCGCCGTGTTCGGACCACTGCGCCGAGCTGGCGTCGATGCCCGGCGGGTCGAGGCGGTCGAGGAAGCCCTCTCGCACGAAGAGCGCACCGGTGCCCCGCGGGCCGCGCAGCCACTTGCGGCCCGTCAGCGTCGCGACGTCGCAGCCGATCTCGCGCACGTCGACGGGGAGCTGTCCGACCGACTGGCAGGCATCCAGGAAGAACGGCACGCCCGCACGGCGGGCGAGGTCGCCGACGTCGTGCACGGGCGCCACCACGCCGGAGTGGGTCGGCACGTGGGTCACGGTCAGCAGGCCGACGTCGGGGCCCAGCAGCGACGAGAGCGCGTGCAGATCGATCGGCCCGCTCGGACCCGGCGCGACGACGTCGACGGTGACCCCCAGGTGGCGGACCGCTTGCAGCACGGCGAGGTGGTGCGAGTTGTAGACGGCGCGGTCGACGACGACCCGTCGACGTGTGCGCAGCCCTCCCGCCATGACGAAGCCCCAGAAGGCCTTGGTCCACGCGGCGGTGTCGCTGCCGGTGAGCGCCACCTCGCCGACCGAGGCGCCGAGCACCTCTGCCATCGCCCGCCGGGTCGCGTCGAGCTGCGGGGCCCGTTGCGTCGCCGCCTCGTAGCCGCCGAGGCGGCCCTCGAGCTCGACGTGGTCGATCACGGTGTCGAGGGTGGCGCGTGAGCAGAGCGCCGCGCCGGCGTTGTTCAGGTGCACCCGCTCGGCGCAGCCGGGCGTGGCCCCGCGCAGCGCGCTGATGTCGAGGGCCACGTGGCTCAGCGGTCCCGAGCCAGGCGGACGCCCGAGCACATCCAACGTGCGCCCGGGGCGAAGAAGTTCCGGTAGGTCCGACGGGCGTGCCCGGCGGGGGTCGCGAAGCTGCTGCCGCGCAGGACCTGCTGGCCGATCATGAACTTGCCGTTGTACTCGCCGATCGCTCCGCTCGGCGGGTGGTAACCCGGGTACGGGCGGTACGCCGACTCGGTCCACTGCCACAGCTCGCCGAAGAACTGGCGAGGGTCCGTCGATCGTTGGGCGGGGCGGGGCCGGAGATCGTCGAGGTGCAGGTCGAGGCCGGCAGGGGGGTCGTCCGCGGCGATCTCCCACTCGAACTCCGTGGGGAGTCGGGCACCGCACCAGCGGGCGAAGGCGTCCGCCTCGAACCAGCTGACGTTGGCGACGGGTGCGGCGGGGTCGACGAGGTGGCGACCTCCCGTGCCGAACACGGTCCAGGCGCCGTCCTGGATCTTCCAGTACAGCGGCGCGACCCATTCCTGCGAGATGGCGGTCGCCCACCCCTCGGACATCCAGAGCTCGGGTCGGCGGTACCCGCCGTCGGCGATGAACTCGAGCCACTCCCCGCAGCTGACCAGCCGGTCGGCGATCTCGACGTCGTGCACGAGCGCGTCGTGGCGGGGCCCCTCGTTGTCGAAGGCGAACCCGCCACCATCGCGGTCGTGGCCGACGGGGCGCACCCCGCGATCGAGCTCGAGCCACCCGAGCGGCGGGGCAGCGGCGATCGGCGCGGCGGGGGAGGGAGGGAGGTAGACCGGGTCGAACGGGTGGCACGACAGCACGTGGGTGATGTCCATGACCAGCAGCTCCTGGTGCTGCTGCTCGTGGTGCAGCCCCAGCTGGACCAGGTCATGCACCGCGTCGTCCACCGGTGACCCGAGCAGCCGATCCAGGGCGTCGTCGACGTGGCGGCGGTAGCCGGCCACCTGCACGGTCGTCGGGCGCGACACGAGGCCACGGTCCACCCGGGGGTGCCGGGCCCCGACGGACTCGTAGTACGAGTTGAAGAGGTACGCGTACGCGTCGTCGAGCACCTCGTAGCCGCGCAGGTGCGGTGAGAGGACGAAGGTCTCGAAGAACCACGTGGTGTGGGCCCGGTGCCACTTGGTCGGCGACACGTCGGGCATGGACTGCACCGTCTGGTCCTCGGGGCCGAGCGGGGCGGCCAGGCGCTCCGTGAGCTCACGCACCCGTGCTCGATCGAGCAGCACGCCTCGGGCCGTGCCGCGCCGTGGTGACGTCATCGTCGGGCCAACCACAGGGCGAAGTCGCCGGCGGTGTCGGTCCAGCAGGCCTCGGGCTGCAGTCCCGCCGTCAGGAGCTCGGCACGGACGCGCTGGGGCTGGAACTTGGTGCTGATCTCGGTGCGCAGGTCCTCGCCGTCGTCGAACTGCACGGTCATGTCGAGCGCTCGCACCTCGACCTGCTGTGCGCCGCGGGAGCGGAGGCGCATCTCGATGAAGGAACCGTCCTCGTCGAAGCGCGCCACGTGGTCGAAGCGGTCGAGGTCGAAGTCGGCGTCGAGCTCACGGTTGAGCACCTGGAGCAGGTTCTTGTTGAACGCGGCGGTGACGCCGGCGCTGTCGTCGTACGCGGCGACGAGCCGTCCCCGATCCTTGACCAGGTCGGTGCCGAGCAGGAGCGCGTCGTCGGGGACCAGTGTGTCGTGCACCGCCGAGAGGAACTCGGCGCGCTGGGCCGGATGGAGGTTGCCGATGGTCCCGCCGAGGAACGCCACCAGGCGGGTCCCACCACGCGGGAGCGCACCCAGGTGCTCGTTGAAGTCGCCGACGACCCCGAGGACCTCGGTCCCGGGATGGTCGATCGACAGCTTCGCGATCGCGTCGCGCAGGGTGGCCTCGGCGACGTCGAACGCGACGAAGCGGTCGAGTCGGCCGGCGTCGCGCAGCGCGTCCAGCAGCAGGCGGGTCTTGTCCGAGGTGCCCGAACCGAGCTCGATGAGCGTGTCGGCCCCGCTGCGCTCGACGATCTCGGTGGCGTGCGCCTCGAGGATCGACCGCTCGGCCCTGGTCGGGTAGTACTCCGCGAGACGTGTGATCTCGTCGAACAGCTCACAGCCACGGTCGTCGTAGAGCCACTTGGGCGACAGCTCCTTGGGCGACGCGGACAGGCCGACGGCGACCTCGCTGCGCAGCGCCCGATCCATGGCCTCCGGCGGGAGGTGGACCGTGACGGGGTCGCCGGTGGTGCTCGTGGATCGAGGCATCGAGGTGAACCTAGGGCGCTCGGACCCGGTCGTGTCGTCGGGATGGGGTCGACGCCAGCGGGACGGGAACCGATGCGACATCGCGGTCCCGTACCCCCGTCGGTCGCGCCCAGAACAGCGCGAGCACCAACAACCCCACGTTGATCCACACGGCGTGCTGCTCGAGCCAGCGTCCGAGGTCGGTGGGCGGCTCGTTGCCCGGGCCGTGCGCGTACGCGAGCAGGACGAACGCCGCCTGGAGCTGCACCACCACGCTCAGCCGGGAGCGCCAGGCGAGCGCCGCCAGCGGCAGGACCATCGCTGCGTACCAGGGCATGACGTAGGTGGAGCAGAGCATCAGGACCAACAGCGAGATGGTGGCGACCTCGCTCGCCCGCGTGGCGCGCCGGTAGCGCCAGGCGACCACGAGCAGGCAGGCGGCGAGCAGCAGCATCGAGTAGGTCGACATGCGGTCCCGCACCGTGTCGAGCGTGGTCCTCCACGCGGTGCCGTCGGCCAGCATGCCCTCGAACGTCGAGTGGCGCAGCGGCTGCCAGATCGCGAACCGGCTGTCGTCCCCGGAGCTCTCGCGCAGCGGGGTGATCGCTGCGACCCCGCCGACGAGCAGGTACCCGATGCTGACGATGCCGAGCACGGGTCCGAGCAGACGGACGGCGTCGACAGGGCGTCGGCGCCACGCGACCCACGTGCCCATGGCGAGCACGGGCACCGCCGCAGGGAGCTTCGTCGCGACGACCAACGCAGCGACCAGGCCGGCCGCCGTGTGGCGACGCTGTTCGACCAGGAGCGCCGCCACGAGCAGTCCCAGCCCGACCAGGACGTCGTTGTGGGCGTCGTGCACCGCGGCGAGCAGCACGGGCGAGCAGCCGAGTGCGAGCACCGCCATCGGGTCGCGGGTGCGTCGTGCGACGAGAGCGATCGCGGCGAGGGCGGCCCCGGCGGTGATCGCCTGCCAGACGAGGCGGATGCCGAGCGCTCCGTCGCCGGCGAGCCGCGACACGACCGTCGCCAGGCCGACGAACGCCGGGCCGTACATCGAGGGTTGGTCGTGCCACTGCTCGGCGACCAGGTCCACCGCGTCGTCGTCGAGTTGCTCGGGAGTGCTGGTGTACGGGTTCACCCGGTGCTCGGCGACCGCACGCCCGTAGATGTCGTAGAGGTACAGGTCGCGCGAGTGGTGCAGCGGCACGAGCACGACCGCCGCCATCGTGACGGCCGTGAGCACCATCGCCGTGCGCATCGGGACCGCGCTGCGAGCCGCCGAGGCGGGGTCCGCGGTTCGCCGTCCACGCCACCACATGGTCCCGTGCAGCGTGAGTGCCGCCGCCAGCAGCGCCGGGTTCCAGAGCCCGTCCCAGTGCGCACCCCGCAAGAGCCACATGAAGCTGCACACGAGCGACGCCAGGACCAGCGCCAACGTCACACCGGCCCCGCTGGCGGGGCGCGACGGCGCCAGGGGGGTGGATCCGTCCTTCCTCACCGAGACATTTTCGCAGAGCCGAGGGTCGTGCAGGTGTCTCCCCGATGGACGGGGAGGGTTCAGCGGTCGAAGACCTGGGTGAGGAAGCGCTGCGTGCGCTCGTGTCGCGGCGCGTCGATGACCTGCTCCGGCGGACCGTCCTCGACGATCACGCCGCCGTCCATGAACACGACGCGATCGGCCACCCGCCGGGCGAAGCCCATCTCGTGGGTCACGACCAGCATGGTCATGCCGTCCTCGCTCAGGCCCTTCATGACGTCGAGCACCTCGCCGACCAGCTCGGGGTCGAGCGCCGAGGTCGGCTCGTCGAAGAGCATCATCTCGGGGTTCGATGCGAGCGCCCGGGCGATGGCGACCCGCTGCTGCTGGCCGCCGGAGAGCTGCGACGGGTACGAGCGCAGCTTGTCGCTGAGGCCCACCCGCTCGAGCACCGCCCGGGCGGTGTCCATCGCCTCGTCCTTGGAGCGGCCCAGCACGCGGCGTTGCGCGATCGTCAGGTTGCCGGCGACGTCGAGGTGCGGGAACAGGTTGAACTGCTGGAAGACCATGCCGATGCGGGTGCGGATCTCGTCGATGTCGCACTCGGGGTCGGTGATGTCGAGCCCGTCGATCAGCACCTGGCCGCCGCTCGGCTCCTCGAGCAGGTTGACGCAGCGCAGCACCGTCGACTTGCCCGAGCCGGACGGGCCGATGATGCACACGACCTCGCCGGGGTCGACCGAGAAGTCGATCGAGCGCAGGACCTCGAGGTCGCCGAACGACTTGGCCAGACCGCGCAGCTCGATGGCCGCAGCCGTACCGCCGGCGCCGGGCCGACCGTCCATGGTGCTCATCCGTCCCACACCTCGTCGTTCGCAGCGGCTGCCGCCGCCGGTGACGGCGCTGGCCCGGATCGGTCCCTTCGGCGTGACGACCCGGCGCCACGACGCTCGAGGTAGCGCGACAGCGCGGTCAGCGGAAGGGTGATCGCCAGGTAGAGCAGCGCTGCCGCGATGAACGGCGTGCCGTTGAAGGTGTCCTGCACCGCGGCACGCGAGAAGAACGCGAGGTCCCGGTCCGCAGCGGCGACGCCCAGGACGAAGATGAGCGACGTGTCCTTGATGAGCAGCACGAACTCGTTGGTCAGCGGCGGGATCATCACGCGGAACGCCTGGGGGATGATGATGCTGCGCATGGCCTGACCCCGGCCCATGCCGAGCGAGCGTGCCGCCTCCATCTGTCCCTTGGGCACCGCCTCGATGCCGCCGCGGATGGTCTCGGCGAGGTAGGCGCTCGCCACGATGGAGAGGCCGACGACCGGTGCCGCGTAGTTCCCGAGGAACGGCAGCAGGTCCCGCATGTTCACGCTCAGGGCGATCGGCAGCACGAAGCCGACCAGGATCAGCGTCAGGATCGCCGGGATGCCACGGAAGAACTCGATGTAGGTGAGCGCCGCCCACCGGTAGGGGGCGATCGACGACAGGCGCATGAGCGCCAGGACCAGACCCAGCGCGAGGCCGCCGGTGAATGCCAGCACCGCCAGGATGATCGTGTTCTTGGCGGCGAGCGTGATGATCTCGGGGAAGAGGTCGGCGAAGATCTCAGGGTCGAAGAACGTCTCCTGGAGCTTCGGCCAGTCGGCCTCGACCACGACGAAGGCGATGGCGGCCAGCGTGAGCGCGTAGACCGACCAGCGGCGCAGTTGGGCTTTGCGGCGACGAGTCATCTCGGGACCGGGTGCGGGGTGGGCCGCTCGTGCGTGCGGCCCACCCCGTCATCCGACGCGTCCTGTCAGCCCGGGGTCTCGCCGAACCAGGTGGTGTACACCTCGTCGTAGGTGCCGTCGTCGCGGATCGCGGCGAGCGACGCGTCCAGGGGAGCGAGCAACGCCGAGTCCTTGGTGACCGCGAAGCCGTACTGCTCACCGGTGGAGAACGTGGCGGTCACGACGAACTGGTCGGGGTCCTGCGAGGCGCGGTAGCCGTTGACCGGCAGGTCCTGCAGCGCCGCGTCGATGTCGCCCGAGATGAGCGCCGGGAACATCTCGTCGCCGGTCTGGAACTCGATGATCTCGGCGTCGTCGGGAGCGTTCTCCTCGGCGTAGGTCTTGCCGGTCGTCCCCGACTGCACGCCGATGCGCTTGCCGGCGAGGTCGTCCAGGCTGGTGATCGAGTCTTCGTTCTCGGCGAGCACCAGCAGCGACTGGTCGGCGTCGAAGTAGGGCTCGGTGAAGTCGACCTGCTCGGCGCGCTCCTCGGTGATGGTCATGGCCGAGGCGATCATGTCGCAGTTGCCCGCGGCGAGCGCGGGGATGATGCCGTCGAAGGGCGTGGTGACGAACTCCACGCCGACGCCGAGCTGGTCGCCCATCGCGGACACGACGTCGTAGTCGAAGCCCTTCGTCTCGCCGTCCTCCTCGAACTCGAACGGCTCGTAGGGCATGTCGGAGCAGACGGTGATCTGACCGTCGTTGACGAGCGTGACGCCGTCGAGGCTCATCTCGTCGGACGAGCCTCCCTCGGCGGCGGTCGTGGTGGTGTCGTCGTCGCTGCTGCTGTCGTCGCCACAGGCGCCGAGCAGGAGAGCGGTGGCTGCCAGGATCGGCAGGATGAGCAGGGAACGGTGGCGCATCGGCGGAACTCCTCGGTCGGGCGGCCCGTGCCGCCTTGGGGACGATCGGAGGCTATAGGGCATTCGCCCGGGGGTTCCCTTCCGCTCAGCCGTTGTTCACACAGCGTTCCCAGGACTCGAGCCCGCCTCGACGGCCGTGCCTCCGTCCAGCAGCCGGGCGACCTCGTCGCCGACGGCCGGGTGCCCTGCAGCGAGCGCAGCGCGGTTCGCGTGGCGGTCCTCGGGCTCGTAGCGATAGGTGGCCATGATGCCCATCGACCGGCTCATGCCGCGCTCGGAGCGATCCGAGCCCTCCGTCAGGGCGAGCAGCCGGGCGCCGTTGCCCAGGTGGAAGCGTGCGACGGCGTCGAGCGGACGCCCGTCGGCGCGCGTCGACGTGAGGTACTCGGCGCAGCGGCGCAGCGGGTCGTCACCGCCGGGACGGGCAGCGTCGACACGCCCGCGGTCCCAGCGGGCGAACCCCGGGATCGGGGACAGCGTGGCGAACGTGGTCAGTGCGGGGAGCTCGGCGCGCAGCTGCTCGATCGCCGCCTCCAACAGGATCCGTCCGCCCGGCAGGCCGACCCAGCCGGGTTCGACGTTCCAGATCGAGTAGAAGATCGCGCTGTCGGCATCGGCCGGGTCCGTGGTGGGCGCAGCCGGGTCCAGCACCTCGCCCAGATCCCTCGCCAGACCCCGCCACAGCGCGCAGAACACGACGTTGAGCGGACGGGCGGGTGCGGAGCGCAGCTCGAGCACGAAACACCGACGGTCATCGGCCAGTCGGTCGGCCACGTCGTCGGGGCCGGAGAAGGGGTGCACCGGCTCGTCGCGGACGAGCCGATCGAGGACCTCGGGCGGCTCGTCCAGGGTGATGCGCCGAGCGTGCAGGCCCTCGGCATCGACGAGCCCGGCCAGCGTGTCGGTCACCCGGGCCAGCTCGGCGTCGTGCGCGCCGCCCGGCCCGGCACCGTGCGCGCCGCCGCGCAGCAGCTCGGCGCGCTGGTCCAGCAGGTCCGACGGGGACGCGGTCATCGCGACATTCGAGCGGTCTCAGGCGTGCACGGCAAGATCGGCGGTGGCGGCGGTACCCTCGGACCACCATGCGCACCCACATCCGACTCGGCCGACTGCTCGGCGTCCCCATCGGGTTGAACTGGGGTGTGCTCGCGGTCTGCGTGCTGCTCACCGTCAGTCTGGCGCAGCTCTCGCTCCCGTCGATCGCTCCCGACCATCCCGGCAGTGCCTACTGGTTCGCCGGCGTGGTCGGCGTGATCGGCTTCCTGGTGTCGCTGACGGGGCACGAGCTCGGACACAGCTACGTGGCGGCCCGCAACGACGTGAAGGTGGTCGAGATCACCCTGTGGCTCTTCGGCGGTGTCGCCAAGCTCGAGGGCGACGCCGACAACCCCGGTGCCGAGTTCCGCATCGCCGCGGCGGGACCTGCGATGTCCATGGTCATGGCGGGCCTGTTCGGTGCCGCGTGGTGGGGTCTGGAACGTCTGGACGGCTCCGCGGTGCTCGGGGCGCTGCTCGTGTGGCTGGCGCTCATCAACGTGGTGCTGGCGGTGTCGAACCTGCTGCCGGCGTTCCCCCTCGACGGCGGGCGGATGCTGCGAGCGATCCTCTGGCGGCGCTCGCACCGCAAGGTCGCCGCCACCCGGACCGCGTCGCTGTGGGGCCAGATCCTGGCCGTCGCACTGGTGCTCGGCTCGATCGCACTCATGATCTGGGTGTCGTTGTGGTCCGGGTTCTGGACGCTGCTGCTCGCGCTGTTCCTGCTCGTCGCCGCCCGCTCGGAGTGGCACAACGCGGCCGCACGACCGGAGCTGCTGCAGTGCGCGGTCTCCCGGCTCGGCCGGACGCTGCCCGCCCCGCTCGGGCGCAACGCCACGGTCGCGGAGCTCGAGCGCACCCTGGCCGGACATCCGGGCACCCCGATGGTCCCCGTGTACGACGAGAACGGTCAGGTCTCCGCGCTCGTGCTGCCCGACGCCATCATGCGGGTCCCGCCCGCACAGCGCGGCGTGGTGCCCATCGCCTCGCTGACCGAGCCCCTGTGGAGCCTGCCGCGGGTGCACCCCGAGGAATCGGTCCGCCAGGTCCTCGACCGGCTCGGGTCCGGCACGTACTGGCGCGCGGTGGTGACCGACGGGGCGTCCATGGAGGGCGTGCTCTGCTCCGAGGACGTCGAGCGCGTCGTGGAGCTGGCGTCGGCCTGAGTCGCCGGGCTGGCTACCCTCGGTCGTCGTGGACCGAGCCGACGACCTCCAGCCCTACTCCTCGATCGAACGACTGCGGTTGGACCGCCCCGAGGAGGGCGTCCTGCGCATCGTGTTGGACTCCCCGGGTCGCATGAACGCGGTCGACCGTGAGATGCACGCGGAGCTCTGCGACATCTGGCCGCTCATCGACCGCGATCCCGCGACCCGCGTCGTGGTCGTGCACGGTGAGGGCGGCGTCTTCTCCGCCGGCGGTGACCTCGAGATGGTCAAGGCGATGACCGACGACTTCGAGTACCGCAACGGCGTGTTCCGTGAGGCCCGACAGCTCGTGCACCACATGATCGACTGCTCCACCCCGGTGGTGTCGGCCATCGAGGGCCCCGCGGTGGGGGCCGGCCTGGCGGTCGCGCTGCTCGCCGACATCTCGATCGCCGGGCGCACCGCACGGCTGATCGACGGGCACACCAAGCTCGGCGTCGCCGCCGGCGACCACGCGGCCGTGATCTGGCCGCTCCTGTGCGGCATGGCGAAGGCCAAGTACTACCTGATGACGTGCGAGCCGCTCAGCGGTGAGGAGGCCGAACGCATCGGCCTGGTGAGCCGGTGCGTCGAGGACGGCGAGGTCCTCGACACGGCGATGGACGTGGCACGCCGGCTCGCCGGCGGGTCGACCACGGCGTTGCGCTGGACCAAGTACACGATGAACAACTGGCTGCGCTCGGCCGGGCCCGCGTTCGACGCGTCGGTCGCCATGGAGATGCTGGGCTTCACCGGTCCCGACGTCGCCGAGGGCATCGCCGCGATCGAGCAGAAGCGACGCCCGCAGTTCGCACCCGGACCACCCGAGTGCTGATGCGCCCGTGCCGCGCCTGAGGTGCATCGGGCGGGGCAGCCGGCACGGGTAACGTCGTGGTGATGTCCGCCATCTCGGGTCGGCGCCCTGGGATCGGGCTGTGGCGCATGGTCGCAGCGCTGGTGCGCCAGCGCCGGCGCCTCCTCCTCGCCACCGTCGCCGTGGCCCTCGCCGTCGGCTACCTCGCCGGCGCGCTCACGCTGCTCGACCGCGTGTCGAACGGCCTCGACCGCCTCTCCAGGGCCGGCGCCGAGCGGGCCGACCTGATCATCGAGGGCGAGGTCGCCTACGAGTCCGCGTTGGAGCAGACACGCCGCCTGGTGCCGTCGACCATCTCCGCGGCGGTCGCCGCGGTGCCGGGTGTGGCGGCGGTCAGCCCGCGCCTCGAGGACGTCGCGATCATCCTGGACGCCGACGGCGAACCTGTCGTCTCGCCGGGCCTCTCGGAACAGCCCCTCGGCGCCAACTGGCCCGACGACGACCGGATGGCGCCGTACCGCTTCGTCGGCGAGGGGCGCCCGCCGGCGACGGACGGCGAGGTGGTGATCGACGAGCAGTCAGCGCTGGACGCCGGCGTGGCGGTCGGCGACCAGGTGACGATCGTCGGCAAGGCATCACCCGCGTCCTACGAGGTGGTGGGCATCGTCGACACCGACGAGGGCGACCTGCCGAGCGGTGCCTCGCTGGTGCTGTTCACCACCGAGCAGGCCCGGGTCGTGCTCGACGCCCGCGACAACGACAACCGGGTCGCCATCCTGCTCGAACCGGACGCGGACGTCGGCGCCGTCGAACAGCAGATCCGCGCGCTGCTGCCCGGCGGCGCCGAGCTCGTCGACGGCGCCACCGGCGCTCTGCACCGACAGGAGGGGCTGACCCGCAGCTTCACCCTGATCCGGGCGCTGATCATGGGGTTCGCCGGGCTGGCGCTGATCGTGGGCATGGTGACGGTCGCCAACTCGCTCACGCTGCTGTACTCGGACCGCCGCCGGACGTTCGCGGCGCTGCGCCTGGTCGGTGCCAAGGAACGCCAGCTGCTCAGCGCCGCGTTGATCGAGGCAGCGGGGCTCGCGGCGGTGGCGTCGCTCCTGGGCGCGCCGTTCGGGCTGGTGCTCGGCCGCGTGATCGAGGGTGCGATCGGAGCGCTCGGCACTTCGGTGCCGGTCAGCGGGTCGACGGTGTCGATCTCGGCGCTCGTCGCCGCCGTCGTGATCGGCACCGTCGCGACCGTCCTCGCAGCGGTGGTGCCGGCCATGCGTGCCTGCCGTGTCCCTGCGATCGACGCCGTCGCGGAATCGCCGTCGCCGCCCAAGGTGCCGTTCTGGACCCGGCTCGCCAACGCGCTGCTCGTGGGGGTCGGTGCGGTCGCGTTGCTGTTCGGCCTCATGTCGATCGGGGAGGTCGAGCCACGCCCCGCGTTGATGCTCGCCGTCGCCGTGGTGATCGTGGGCGGCGTGCTGGCGCTCCTGCCGACCGCACTCTCGCTCGCCGTCGCCGCCGGCATCCGTCTGGCGCCGACCCGCCCGCGGACGCTCGCACGCATCGGCGCACGCGACGCCGTGCGCAACCGGGCCCGCACGGCCGCCACGACCGGCGCGCTGCTCGTGGCCACGGCCGTCGTCGCCGGGCTGGCGGTCTTCCTGAGCTCGTTCGCCGGATCGATCGACGGCAACGTCGACGACCTGGTGCGCTCCGACCTGGTGGTGGACTCGGGGACCTTCACCCGCGGCGGGCTCCCGCGGGAGTTGATGGACGCCCTCGAGGAGCTGCCCGAGGTCGACGGCGTGAGCGGCTGGCAGGTGGGGAGGGTCACCCTGCTCGAGACACCGCTGCGCGTGACCGGCGTCGACGGCGAGGCCCTCGACGCCGTGCTGGACCCGGGATGGGTGCAGGGCTCCGCCACCCAGCTCGGCGAGCAGGAGATCGCCCTGGACCAGACCACGGCGCAGCGGTTGGGCGCAGGCCTCGGCGACCTCGTCTCGGTGACGTTCTCGAGCAACGGCATCGAGCAGATGCGCGTCAGCGGCATCTACACGAACGGTTCGCTGCTGCTCGGCGAGGCGATGGTCGACCGCGCCACGCTGACCCGTCAGGTGCCCAAGTCGGTCGACATCGCCGCGCTCGTCGCGCTCACGCAGGACACCCCCGAGGCACGGGCGGCCGTCGAGGCGACGGCCGCGGAGTTCGGGGTGACGTCGGTGCTGGAGCCCAGCGGGTTCGTCGACTCGCGCTCCGAGCTGCTCACCGGCTTCCAGCGGGTGATCCAATGGATGCTGCTGTTCACCCTCGCCCAGGCGCTGATCGGCGTCGTCAACACCTTGCTGCTGTCGGTCGGCGAGCGGCGACGCGAGTTCGGGCTCCTGCGCGCCACCGGCGCCAGTCGCCGCCAGCTGCTCCAACTGGTGCTCGTCGAGGGCGTGTCCTTCGCGCTGGTCGGCACCGCGCTGGGCCTGGTGGTGGGGGTGGGCGGCGCGTCGCTCGCCGTCCGCGCGCTCAGCAGCTTCGGCATCAGCGAGGTGGTGGTCCCCCTCGGGGTGCTCGGGATCACGGCCGCCGCCGCCATGGCGCTCGGCATCGCCGCAGCGGTGGTGCCTGCCAGGTGGGCAGCTGCCGTGCCACCGCTCGAAGCGGTGGCGGACGCCGGGGGAGATGCCGGCACCCGGAGCCGTCGACGTCGCCGTCGCGGCGTCGCCCCGTCCGCGCCGCTGCCGGTGCCGGCCTCGACCCCTGCCGTGCCGCCCCCGTTCGTCAGGACCACGTCGGCGCCGGCGCCATCGGTTGCGTCAGTCGCGTCGGCCCCGCCGGTTGCGCCGCCGCCGTTCGTGCAGCCTGCTGCAGCCGGCGCCGCTGCTGCCGCTGCTGCTGCCGCTGGCCTCGGCTCCGCCCGGGGCACTGGTGCAGCCCAGGCCCCTGCGGCGACGAGCGGCCCAGCGCCCGAGCCGTCCTGGTGGACCGATCCGCTCGCCGAGACCGCCGCGGCGACCCCGATGCCGCCGTCACCGGCCGGAGCGCACGCGCCGGCACCCTCGTGGTGGACCGATCCGCTGGGCGAGTCGGCGGCGACCGCCGAGGCGCCAGCGCCCTCGGTGCCGACGCCTGCTGGGTCGCCCTTCCTCGAGCCTGCACCTCCGGCCGGTGTCGCGTCGGCCGCGACGCCGTCATCCCCGGCCGCCGCTGACGATCACACGGTCGGTGACGACCACACGGTGGAGGCGGCCTCCGCATCGGCCGACGAGTGGCCGCTGCTCGTCGCCCGGGCGATGGCCACCGGCGAGCCGCTCCCTGCACCCCCCGGGACCCCCACACCCGAACCGGCCGCACCCGAGACCGCGCCACCCGGTGGCGGAGCACCCGGCGCGGCGGTGCCGCCTCCGGACGTGCCGTTCGAGGCGGTGTCGCCCGCGTCGCCGGTCGCGCCCACGCCAGCACCGGCCGCGACCGCACCACCTGCACCGACCGCACCACCTGCACCGCCGGTCGCTCCCATACCAGCGCCAGCCCCGCCGGTCGCTCCCGTACCAGCGCCAGCACCGCCGGCCCCCTCGCCAGGGCCGAGCCCCACGCCGCCGACCCCGCCAACGCCGTCGACGCCCCGGCCGTCGTTCGCGCCCGAGCCGGCGCCTGCGGTGCCGCCCCCCGTTGCACCGGCCCAGGCACCGCCGCGCCGGCGGCCCCTGTTCGAACCGGCCGAACCCGAGCCGGTCACCACGCACCCCGCCGGCCCCCAGCCGCTCGCGCCGGACCCGCCCACAGCGGAGCCGATCCCGACACCCACAGCGGAGCCGATCCCGACACCCACAGCGGAGCCGATCCCGAAGCCGCCCGTCGCGCCGGTCACCCCCGAGCCCGTGGCCGCGTCGGCACGAGCGACGGCCGGTGCCGCTGCCGGTGCGGACCCGTCGCCCCGTCGCCGTGCCCCCGGCGACGGCTGGGTCCAGCCCGAACCGACGCCGTCGCCCAAGCGGCGACCCGCTCGGCGCGGGTCGCTGTTCCAGCCCGCACCGTCGGGCGGTGCCGGCGTCGATGCCGCAGCGGCAGCGCGGCGAGCCACCGAACGTCGGGCCGCCGCGACCGCACCGCTCGACCCCGTCGTGGCGATCCGCCTGGGCGCAGCGCTGGCGGAGCTCGATCCGGCGACCGTGCGCGAGGCGACCCCGGTGCTGGCCGCCCTCGCCCGGGCGCTGGCGCCCGACGAGGTCGTCGAGGTCGCCGTGCAGGGCTGGGCGAAGGGCCAGCTCACCCTGGTCGCTCGCACCGACCGACGGATCGTGATCGTCCTGGACCGGTTCCCCGAGCCGGCGGTCGAGTCGCTGCACCCCGAGCGCACCCAGCTGGTCGTGTACGGGCCCCCCGGCACGGCCCGGGTCTCGCTCGCGGTGGTCGACCGGCGTCGACTGCTCGAGGTCACCGGCATCCGCGACAGCGGACCCGCGCACGAGCTCGCGGGCTCCGACGCCGGCGCCGCGAACGGGACCTCGACCGCCCCGCCCCGGACCGACGACCGCCAGGGGCGGACGCCGCCGTCGAGGCCGTCCGCCCGCTCGGAGTACTTCTGAGCAACGGGCGAGGCACGGACCGACGCCGCGGGCGCCGTCGGTGTCGCAGCCCGTGGGTGAGCGCTGGCGTCCGGCGACGCCGGGTCAGTCGGCCCTGCGCACCGTGACGCCGAACGCGAGCCCGTCGGTCTCCGCGACGACCTCGCTGTCGGTCAGCGGCTCGACGCTCGAGGCGGTGGCGAGGACCTGCGCGTCGATCCAGGGGCGGTGCGCCGCGATCGACGCAGCCAGCTCGTCGCCCATCGCCAGGGTCAGCTCGATGCGGTCGCTCACGTGGAGCCCGGCGTCCTTGCGCGCCTGCTGCACCGCACGGACCAGGTCGCGGGCGCGGCCCTCGTCGCGCAGCTCGTCGGTGACCTCGACGTCCAGCTCGACCACCGCGTCGTTCGCCCGCAGCGGGGCGGCGACCCGGCCCTCGGTCGGCTCCAGGGCGAGCTCGAACTCCTCGGGGGAGAGCACCTGGTCGGCGACCGACACGGTGCCGTCGTCGAGCTGGGTCCACTCGCCCGCCTTGGCGGCGCGGATCACGTGCTGGACGTCCTTGCCCAGGCGTGGACCGAGCAGCTTGGCGTTGGGGCGCAGCAGGAACCGACCGATCGACGACAGGTCGTCGGTCAGCACGACCTCCTTGACGTTGACCTCGTCGCGCACCAGGTGGCTCAGGCCTCCCAGGCCGTCCAGGTCCCGCCCCGCGACGGTGAGCGTCCGCAGCGGCAGCCGCGCGCGCAGCCGGTGGTCCTCACGCAGGCCGAGGGCCACCGAGCACACCTCGCGAATGCGGTCCATGTCGGCGACCAGCTGCGGGTCCTGGGACAGCTCCGCTGTGTCGGGCCAGTCCTCCAGGTGCACTGACGCCCTGCCGTCGGCGCCGGTGCCGCACAGGCCCAGGTGGATCTCCTCGGCGACCATCGGCAGCAGCGGCGCGACCAGGCGCGTCAGCGTGGTGAGCACGGTGAAGAGCGTGTCGTAGGCGTCGTGCTGGTCCGCGGCGAGCGCGGGATCCTCCGAGCCGGGCGCCCAGAAGCGCTCGCGGGAGCGGCGGATGTACCAGTTGTTCAGCGCGTCCAGGTAGGACTGCACGTCCGCGCAGGCGCCCGCGATGTCGTAGCAGTCCATGCGCTCGGTCATGGACTCCACCAGCGCGGCGGTCTTGGCCAGGATGTAGCGGTCCAACAGCCCTTCGGCGTCCGCACGTCGGGTCGCGGTGTAGCCATCCGCGTTCGCGTACATCGTGAAGAACGAGTAGGCGTTCCAGATCGGGTTGAGGACCAGGCGGACGACCTCGTGGAAGTCCGACGCATCGGTCGCGATGCGCAGGTCCCCGCCACGCAGGATGGGCGAGCTCATCAGGTGCCAGCGCAACGCATCGGAGCCGTGGGACTCGAAGACGTCCTCAGGGTCGGGGTAGTTGCGCAGCTTCTTGGACAGCTTGCGACCCTCGTGGTCCAACACGACCCCGTGGCAGATCACGTTGGAGAACGCGGGACGGTCGAACAGCGCACCGGACAGGACGTGCAAGGTGTAGAACCAGCCGCGCGTCTGGGCGATGTACTCGACGATGAAGTCCGCGGGCGCGTGCTCGTCGAACCACTCGCGGTGCTCGAAGGGGTAGTGCACCTGGGCGAAGGGCATGGCGCCCGACTCGAACCAGCAGTCGAAGACCTCGGGCACCCGCCGCATGGTCGAGCGGCCCGTGGGGTCGTCGGGGTTCGGGCGGGTGAGGTCGTCGACGACCGGACGGTGCAGGTTGTCGGGCCGCACCCCGAAGTCGCGTTCGATCTCGTCGAGGGAGCCGTAGACGTCGGTCCGTGGGTACGCGGGGTCGTCGCTGCGCCACACCGGGATGGGCGAGCCCCAGAAGCGGTTGCGGGAGATGGACCAGTCGCGGGCGCCCTCGAGCCACTTGCCGAACTGGCCGTCGCGCACGTGGCCCGGGATCCAGTTGATCTGCTGGTTGAGCTCGACCAGGCGGTCGCGGATGGCGGTGACCTCGACGTACCAGGACGACACGGCCTTGTAGATGATCGGCGTGTCGGTGCGCCAGCAGTGGGGGTAGTTGTGGTCGTAGGTGTCGTGACGGACCACGACGCCCTCGGCCTTGAGGTCGGTGATGATCTGCGGGTTGGCGTCGAAGACGTTCTGGCCGACGTAGTCGCTGACCTCGGCGGTGAAGCGACCCGAGTCGTCGACCGGGCAGACCAGCACGATGCCGGCGGCTTCGCAGACGCGCTGGTCGTCCTCGCCGAACCCGGGCGCCATGTGCACCACACCGGTGCCGTCGTCGTCGGTGACGTAGTCGTCGACCAGGACCCGGAAGCTGTCGGCGTGCTGCGCGAAGTAGTCGAACAGCGGTCGGTACCGCAGGCCGGCGAGCGCCGAGCCCGGCAGCGTCGCCACGATCTCGTGGTCGTCGCCCAGCTCGTTCGCGTACTTGGCGAGCGCGTTCGCCCCGAGGACGACCCGGCGACCCGCACGTGGGCCCTGGCTGACCTGCACGACGACGTACTCGACCTCGGGGCCCACCGCGAGCGCCAGGTTGGACGGCAGCGTCCACGGCGTGGTGGTCCACGCCCAGATCTCGGTGCCGTCCGGACCGGCGAGCGCCTCGGGCAGATCCGCCGCCTCGCCCGAGGCCGCCTCGACGCTGAACGCGACCGTCAGCGCCGGGTCCTGGCGGGGGCGGGTGGCGTCGTCCAGTCGGATCTCGAAGTTCGACAGGGGCGTCTCGGCACCCCACGAGTAGGGCATGACCCGGTAGGCCTCGTAGATGAGGCCCTTGTCCCAGAGCTCCTTGAACGCCCACACGACCGACTCCATGTAGGTCGTGTCCATGGTCTTGTAGTCGTCGTCGAAGTCCACCCAGCGGGCCTGGCGCGTCACGTAGCGCTCCCACTCACCGGTGAAGCGCAGCACCGAGGTGCGACATGCGTCGTTGAAGCGATCGATGCCGTAGTCGGTGATCGCGACCCGGCCCGACACGCCGAGCTCCTTCTCGGTCTGCATCTCGGCGGGCAGGCCGTGGCAGTCCCACCCGAACCGGCGCTCGACGCGGTGTCCGCGCATGGTCTGGTAGCGCGGCACGACGTCCTTGACGTAGCCGGTCAGCAGGTGGCCGTAGTGGGGGAGCCCGTTGGCGAACGGCGGTCCGTCGTAGAACACGTACTCGTCGTGCTCCGGTCGTTGCTCGACCGACCGCTCGAACGTCGACTGGTCCTCCCAGCGGGCCAGGATGCGCCGCTCGATCGCGGGGAAGTCCGCGCGGGTGGGCACCTCTGGGTAGGGGGACTCCGTGGAGGACATCGTCGACTGGCTCCGTCAGGGATCGAGGGTCGTCCGAGAATAGTGGCCCGACCGGGTGACCCCTCAGTGGGTTCCCCCGGGCGTCGGCGGGTGCTGCGGAGCGGCGGCGAGCTACCATCGCCCGGCGGCCGGCCGGGGGGCGTCGGCCTGGGGCAGGAGGGGCGCCATGTTGGAGACCGAGCCGATCGGGAGCATCCCGCGGCCGCCGGAGCTCATCGAGGCGGCGGGAGTCCTCGCTGCGGGCGAGATCGATCGGTCGGAGCTGGACGAGCTGGCCGAGTGGGCCCTGCGCGACACGATCGCCAGGTTCGAGGCGACGGGCTCACCGGTGGTCGCCGACGGCGAGCAGACCAAGTCGAGCTTCGTCACCTATCCGCTCGACGGCCTCACCACGCTCGCCGGCGGCGGCGCGGTGATCCCGTTCGCCGACGGCCACACCCGCCAGCTGCCCCAGCTCTCGGGCGGTCCATTCCGCTACGCCCACCACGCGGACGAGTACCTGGTGCGTGCCCGCGGGCTCACGGACCTCCCGGTGAAGCAGGCGGTGATCGCGGTGTCGGCGCTGAGCCTGCTGTACCCGAGCGAGGAGCTCGACGGCTACGGCCGCGACCGCTTCACCGCGGACCTCGTCGACGAGGGAGCGGCGGACATCCGCCGGTGCCTCGACGCAGGGGCGCACAAGGTGCAGATCGACTTCACCGAGGGTCGACTGGCACTCAAGCTCGACCCCAGCGGCGAGCTGCTGCGCCAGTTCGTGTCGCTGAACAACACGGTGCTCGACCGCTTCTCCGACGCCGAGCGGGCGCGGATCGGCGTGCACACGTGCCCCGGCGGCGACCAGGACTCGACCCACAGCGCCGATGTGCCCTACGACGCGCTCCTGCCCGAGCTGTTCCGGCTCCGGGCCGGCAACTTCTACCTGCAGCTGGCCAGCGAGTCGGATCGCGTCGCCACGCTGCGCACCATCGCCGAGCACCTGCCGGCGGACGCCACGGCGTTCGTGGGGGTGATCGACCCGATCGATCCGCGGGTCGAGACACCCGAGGAGGTCCGTGACCGGCTGCTCGAGGCAGCCGAGCACCTCCCCGTGGATCGACTGGGCTCGTGCGACGATTGCGGCTTCTCGCCGTTCGGCGACGACCTGTCGACGAGCCGGGACACCGCGTTCGCGAAGATCAGCGCTCGGGTCGAGGGCACCCGGCTCGCCAGCGACGTGCTGGGCGTCTGAGCAGCGCGGGTTCGGCCGTCACCCGACGACCGACTCCTGCAACCCGACGGCGTCAGTCGAACTCGACGTCCCAGCGGTCGAGGCAGTCCTCGCATCGGTAGGCGAGGATGTCGCCCGACCGGAAGCCGGTCACGGCGTCGTCGTCGGGACGCGGGTGCGTGATCAGATGCGCGACGCCGCCGCAGTCCACGCAGGTGATCTCGGTCGGCGGGGTGATCTCGGCGTCGGACGACCCGTCGCCCTGCTCGGGGTTCTCGATGTCGCTCATGGTCCTTCTCCGTCCGGGGGACGTGTCGTCGTGGGGTCGGTGGTCTCGGTGGTCTCGGTGGTCGAGGTGGTGGGCACGCCGGGCATCGGCAGCGAGGTCGTCACCTGCTCGAGCTCCTCGGGGGTGAGGTCCTCGCGTGACGGCAGCTCGAGCTCCAGCTCGGTCGATTCCGCCTCGGCACCGTCGGACGCCTCGAGATCCTCGGCGCGGATCAGCGTCCTGGCCAGCTGGAAGCTCCCGTCCCCGCCGTCGACGGTCACGGTGTCGACCGCGACCAAGCGGTCGCCGTCGAAGCGCAGCAGCTCGAACTCGTAGGGCGCGTCCTCGTCGACGAGCAGGTTGCCCAGCCCGTTCGCTCCCGAGGAGCCGACGACGGCGAGCACCGTGCCGTCGACGATCTCCAGGCTGGAGCGGTGGAGGTGGCCCGCTGCGACCACCGGCACGTCGCCGATCACCGGGGTCGCCATGACCGGGTTGTGCACCAGGAGCAGATCCGGGTCGGTGTCCTGGACCAGGGCCTCCACCTGCGGCGTCTGGGCGTCGTACTGCTCCCGGAGCTCCTCGGCCGGGATCCGTCGCAGGGCGGTCTGGGTCGGGTCCTCGATGCCGGCGATCGTCAGCCCTGCCACCTCCGTGCTGTCGCCGTCGAGGTAGACGACGCGGTCGTCGGCTGCGAGCTGCTCGCGGACATCCTCGCTGTCGTGGTTGCCCGCCACCAGCAGGTAGGGCACGTCGAAGCCCTCGAGCTGGTCCAGGAACTCCGCTTCCGGGCGGAAGCCGAACGAGGTGAAGTCGCCGGTGTCCACGACGGCGTCGACGTCGAACTGCTCGGCGAAGTTGCGGGCGATCGCCAGGCCGACGGCGTTGAGGTGCAGGTCCGACACGTGCAGCAGCGTCACCTGGCCGTCGGATCGGGCGATGTCGTCGGTGAGGGTGGCCGAGTACAGGCCGGCGAGGCGCTCGGAGATGACCCGTGCCCGCGAGTCGACCGAACCGAACCGGGTCTCGAGGCTGCCCACGCGGGCCAGCAGCTCTTCGGCGGACGCGAGCTGCCCGTTGAAGGTCGGCGACTCCGTGAAGGCCTGCTCGTCGAAGCCGATGGCGGCGGGGGCGACGAGCACCACGACGACCGCCGTCGAGCACGCGGCGCCGCCCAGGACCCGGCGCACGCTGCGTCGTCCGGGGAAGCACAGCGCAGCGACGGCTCCGCAGGCGGCGGCGACGAGGAGGAGCTGCAGGGCGAGGCGCGTCAGCGCGGACCCGAGGTCGCCGCGGATCTCCTGTTCGATCGCCGTGACCACGTCGTCGCTGTTCTGCACCTCGCCGTCGAGGGTGATCGTGTCGAGCACGTCGACCTCGCGCAGCTCCACCTGGAGGCGCACCGGGGCCCGGTGGGTGGGTGCGTCGACCGCGCCCAACGGCGGCAACGACAGCTCGGTCCCTCCCGACACCGCCGGTCGCAGCGACACAGCGACGGTGCCGGGGCCGAGCTGGGCCGAGGCGGAGAACACCAGTGGCACGGCGATCAACGTGACGACCGTGACCCAGGCGACGAGCGCCCACGGTGACGTCCGGGCGCGGTCGGCGGCCCGTCGCCAGCGGCCGGGTCGACCGTCGGCTGCCGTCTCGCCGGGCGCTGTTCCGTCCGGCGGTGTTCCGTCCGGCGCGGTCTCGTCGGGGGCCGTCGGTTCGACCGGTGCCGGCCCGCGTGCAGGGTCGGGCGGGTCGGCGTCGGTCACGGCCGCCGTTCGTAGCGCCAGGGGCCGCCGGACATCAGGAGCCGGTGTCGAGCACCCGCAGCATCGGGGTCGCCCGACTCGTAGCCGGCGTCCCCGTGGTACATCGCCACGATCGTGTCGCCCTGCACGGCCACGCGTGTGGCGAAGTGCTCGACCGTGCGCTCGGCCGACAACGCGGCGGCGACATCGGCATGGGGGAGCAGCTGGTGCAGCGTGATCACCGTGGGCGGGGTCAGGTTCACCTCGCCGGCGTCGCGTCGCTCCAGCATGTCGAGCGGGCGCCGCCAGCAGAACTCGCGGATCTCGCCGTCGTCGATGACGATCTGGGTGGCCCCGTCCTGCAGCGCCGCCACGAAGAACGCGGTGGAGAACCGTCGCGGGCTCTCGGGGGGAGGGGTCCAGTGCGACCAGCGCGAGAGCTCCGACGGGTCCAGGGCCAGTCCCGCCTCCTCCGCCGCCTCGCGGACCGCAGCGGCCCGAGCGGCGAGCTCCAGGTCGGTGCGGTCGGACGGGTGGTCGCCGGGGTCGATCCGTCCTCCCGGGAACACCCAGTTGCCGCCGGCGAAGCTCAGGTCGCGGTCGCGGCGCAGGAGGAGCACCTCGAGCCCGTCGTCACCGTCGCGCAGCACCACGACCGTGGCGGCCGGGATCGCCTCGGGGTCCCAGAGCGCCGCGCCGGGGCTGCCCGGACGAGGGGCGTCGGAGGAGTGCATGCACCCTCACGCTAGCGGTCGGGGTCCGCACCCGGGGTGGTCGCGGCACCTGCGGCGGGGTCGCGGCGCGGTCGCGATCGGCGCCACTGCAAGGGACGCGGGCGAATCCTGAGCAAATCCTTGCACTCGTGTAGTTACTCGACTGTAATTACACGCTCGACACCAGATGTGGGGGTCACGGGCCGAACGCCCACCACATCTGGTGCCACAGGGGGGTGGCGGGTGTCACACCACCAACCCCGTCAGCGCGAGCAGCACAGCACGCGCAGAGCAGTACCGACACAGCAGGACACGAGCAGCACAGCACACGGGGCTGGGCAGAGGGAACGAGGAACGACGGTGGCGCTGTCCGAGGACGTACGTGAGATCGAGGTCATCGACGAGCCGGCGGTGGAGCCGCCCCGGACGGGGGACCTGGGCACCCAGATGCGGGTGCGCAAGCGCGACGGCAGCCTGGAGTCGGTCGACCTGAACAAGATCGTGCGTGCGGTCGCCCGCTGCGCCGAGGGCCTCGACAACGTCGACTCGATGCGTGTCGCCACCCGCACCATCTCGGGCCTGGTCGACGGCGCCACGACCGAGGACCTCGACAACCTGTCCATCCGCACCGCGGCGGCGTTCATCGCCGAGGAGCCCAACTACTCCCGCCTGGCCGCCCGCCTGCTGGCCACCGTGATCGACAAGGAGGTCCAGAACCAGGACATCTACTCCTTCTCGCAGTCGGTGGCGCTGGGCCAGGCCCAGGGCATCATCGGTGACGAGACCGCCGACATGGTCGCGACCCACGCACGCAAGCTGAACGACGCCATCCTGGCGGAGCGCAACTGGCGCTACGAGTTCTTCGGCCTGCGCACCGTCTACGACCGGTACCTGCTGCGTCACCCCGAGTCGCGCAAGGTCATCGAGACCCCGCAGTACTTCCTCATGCGCGTCGCGTGCGGCCTGGCGACCTCGCCGGACGAGGCGATCGAGTTCTACGAGCTCATCTCGTCGCTCGACTACCTGCCGTCGTCGCCGACCCTGTTCAACTCGGGCACCACGCACCCGCAGATGTCGAGCTGCTACCTGCTCGACTCGCCCGAGGACAACCTCGACGCCATCTACGACCGCTACCGCGACGTCGCCCGGCTCTCCAAGCACGCCGGCGGCATCGGCCTGTCCTACAGCCGCATCCGCTCCCGCGGTTCGCTCATCCGCGGCACCAACGGCCTGTCCAACGGCATCGTGCCGTGGCTCAAGACGCTCGACTCGTCGGTGGCCGCGGTCAACCAGGGCGGTCGCCGCAAGGGTGCGGCGTGCGTGTACCTGGAGTCGTGGCACGCCGACATCGAGGCGTTCCTCGAGCTCAAGGAGAACACCGGCGACGCCGCGCGGCGCACCCACAACCTGAACCTGGCCAACTGGGTGCCCGACCTGTTCATGGAGCGGGTGGAGCAGGACTGGCAGTGGAGCCTCTTCGACCCGAAGAAGGTGCCGCACCTCGTCGACCTGTACGGCGACGAGTTCCGCGAGGCCTACCTGAAGGCCGAGTCCGACGGGCTGTACGAGGAGCAGGTGCCCGCCCGCCAGCTCTACAGCCGCATGATGCGCAGCCTGGCCGAGACCGGCAACGGCTGGATGACCTTCAAGGACGCCTCGAACGAGAAGTGCAACCAGACGGGTGCCCGCTCGGCCGACGGCACGCCCAACGTCGTGCACCTGTCCAACCTGTGCACCGAGATCCTCGAGGTCACCAACCAGGCCGAGACCGCGGTGTGCAACCTGGGCTCGGTCAACCTCGGCGCCATGGTCCGCCCGGACGCATCGGGTGCGCTGGCGTTCGACTTCGATCGTCTGGCCGAGGTCGTGCGACTGGCGGTGCCGTTCCTCGACCGCGTGGTCGACATCAACTACTACCCGACCGACGAGGCGGGGAACTCCAACAGCAAGTGGCGTCCGGTCGGCCTGGGGCTGATGGGGCTGCAGGACGTGTTCTTCAAGCTGCGCATGCCCTTCGACGCTCCCGAGGCGATCGAGCTGTCGACACGCATCTCCGAGGAGATCTACTTCCACGCCCTCACCGCCTCGAACGAGCTGGCCGCGCAGCACGGTCCCCACGGTGGCTGGGACGAGACCCGCGCGGCGGCGGGCGAGCTGCAGTTCGACCTGTGGGGCGTCACCCCGTCGGACCCCGCACGTTGGGACGGGCTCAAGGCGAAGATCGCCGAGCACGGCCTGCGCAACTCGCTGCTCATCGCCATCGCGCCGACGGCCACGATCGCGTCCATCGCCGGCTGCTACGAGTGCATCGAGCCGCAGGTGTCCAACCTGTTCAAGCGCGAGACGCTCTCGGGTGAGTTCCTGCAGATCAACGCCTACCTGGTGCGCGAGCTGCAGGCGCTCGGGCTGTGGACCGAGCCGATCATCGCCGCCATCAAGCGCAACGAGGGCTCGGTGCAGGACATCGAGGAGATCCCCGCCGAGATCCGCTCGATCTACCGCACGGCCTGGGAGCTCCCCATGCGTGCCCTGATCGACATGGCCGCCGGCCGCGGCGCCTACATCGACCAGTCCCAGTCGCTGAACCTGTTCATGGAGTCGCCGACCATCGGGAAGCTCTCCTCGATGTACCTGCACGCATGGAAGTCGGGGCTCAAGACGACGTACTACATGCGCTCCCGTCCGGCCACGCGCATCAACAAGACCAGCGGCGGGTCGGGCACCAACGGCAACGGCCCCGGGGGCGGCGTGCCGGCGACCCCGTTGCCGACCCAGGCCCGCGCCGAGGACGACACCGCGGGTGACGTGGTCCAGGAGCCGGCCGCCAAGGAGTTCACCGACGAGGAGGCGATCGCCTGCTCGCTCGAGAACCCGGAGTCGTGCGAGGCGTGCCAGTAGGCACCCCGGATCACGACACCACCACGCACGAGCCCCGACGAGCACGAACGCAGACGAGAGAGAACGATGGCACTGACCGAGAACACCGCGCTGGCACACGACACGGCGCTGGCACCCACCCCCGACACGATCGACCTGACCGAGAGCGCTCCCGGCGCAGGACGTCTGCTCGACCCGGGGTTCAACCTGACGCTGCGCCCGATGCGCTACCCGCAGTTCTACGACATGTATCGCGACGCCATCCGCAACACCTGGACGGTGGAGGAGGTCGACTTCTCCGACGACATCGTCGACCTGCAGCGCAAGCTGGTCCCCGCCGAGCGGCACCTGATCAACCGCCTGGTCGCGTTCTTCGCGACCGGCGACTCGATCGTGTCGAACAACCTGGTGCTCAACCTCTACAAGCACGTGAACAGCCCCGAGGGGCGCATGTACCTGTCGCGCCAGCTCTACGAAGAGGCGCTGCACGTCCAGTTCTACCTGACGCTGCTCGACACCTACATCCCGGACCAGGCGGAGCGGGCCGAGGCGTTCTCGGCGATCGAGAACATCCCCTCCATCCGCCACAAGGGCGAGTTCTGCTTCAAGTGGATCGACTCGATCAACAGCCTCGACGAGCTGCGCACCCGAGAGGACCGCAAGCAGTTCCTGCTGAACCTGATCTGCTTCGCGGCCTGCATCGAGGGGCTGTTCTTCTACGGCGCGTTCGCCTACGTGTACTTCCTCCGCTCCAAGGGCCTGCTCAACGGTCTGGCGTCGGGCACCAACTGGGTGTTCCGCGACGAGAGCTGCCACATGAACTTCGCGTTCTCGGTCATCGAGCAGGTGCGCCGCGAGGAGCCCGACCTGTTCGACGACGACCTGGCGTCGCGCGTCGAGGAGATGATCGCCGAGGCGGTCGAGGTCGAGTACCAGTTCGCCGAGGACCTGCTCTCCCAGGGGATCCCCGGCATGTCGCTGCCCGACATGCGCGAGTACCTGCAGTTCGTGGCGGACCAGCGGCTCATGACGCTGGGCATGTCCAAGCGCTACGGCTCGAAGAACCCCTTCGCGTTCATGGAGCTCCAGGACGTCCAGGAGCTCACGAACTTCTTCGAGCGCACCGTGTCGGCGTACCAGACCGGCGTGGACGGCGAGTTCTCGATGGACGAGGACTTCTGAGCCGCTGAGTGCGACGAACCGACGAGGTGTGCTGGGCACCGAGTCCTCATCGAGCCGGCCTGCTGATCAGCGGGCCGGCTCGATGGGTCGGTAGCCGCGGCGGGGCACCGTCTGGATGTCGAGGCGCCCGTCGAGGCGACGGCGCAGACGTCCCACGGTGACCTCGACGGCGTGGCTGTCGACCGCGCTGTTCCACACCGCGACGAGCAGCTGCTGCTTGTTCACCACGCAGCCCGGCCGGTGGCCGAGCACCTCGAGCACCCGTCGCTCCCGCGGGGCGAGGTCGATGCTGACGCCGTCGACCACGACGTGGGCCGCGTGCAGCTCGACCTGCACGCGGCCCACCCGCATCGATTCGGCGTCAGCTCGTCCCGGTCCACCCTCGGTCATCCGACGCAGTGTCACCGACCGGTGTTTCCCGGTCGTTTCCGCTCCGTCACCATTGCGGACCGGCACCGCAGGACCGAGGAGCCTCGGGTGCGGCCCCCGTCCGTCGAGGCGCGCGGTCAGCCGCGCCAGAGCTGCATCGGGGTGCGCGACCGGTCGCCGGTGAAGGGGAGCGCGACCTCGGTCCCGCCACGACCAGCGGACGCGTACGCAGCGCAGATCACCTCGAGCACCCCCACGGCCCCGTCGACGGTCTGGCCGACCGAGGACCCGCTCAGCACGTCGAGCAGCTGATCGACGTAGCCGAACTGCTTCAGTCGCGGGTCGGCGGCGTCGTGGCGCGAGCTGAGCGCCACCTCCTCGCCGTTGTGCTCGAGGCGCAGCTCGGGCAGCAGCTCCCAGCGCAGCACCAGCTCGTCGGCCGCCGCCTGGAGGTCCCAGGTGGGCTCCGGAGAGGTCCACGAGACGTGCAGCGTCGCGACGAGCCCCGACCCGAAGCGGATCGACAGCCGGGCGTCGTCGTCGGCGCCGTCATCTCGGGTGGAGCTGAGCTCGGCAGCGACGCCGACGGGTGCCTCGTCGGCGACCTCGAGCGCCAGGGCGATCGGATGCGGCCCGAGGTCGAACAGCACGCCGCCGGCCTGCAGCGGTCGGGCGAAGTGCCCCCAGTCGGGTGGCGGCTGCAGCGTGCGGACCGACAGGTGTCCGAGCGGGCCGTGTCCGCCACGGCGCTCGATCGCCGCCCGCCAGGCGGGGGAGTGCAGCAGGTTCTCCGCGCACCGCACCGGCGAGGTGCCCGTCCGGGCCGCTGCAGCGAGACGGTCGGCGTCCGCCAGCGTCGTCGCCAGCGGCTTCTCGACCAGGACCGCGGCGCCGGCGTCGATCCCCTGGATCGCCAGGGCGACGTGGTGGTCGGGCGGCGTCGCGACGACCAGGAGGTCGGCGCCGCTCGGCAGGTCCTCGGGTCGGCACCGCCGGGCGTCGAGCTCACCCGCCAGGTGCCGGGCGGAGGACCCACTCGCCGACGCCACCGCAGCGACCCGCACCCCGGCTGCTGCGGCGGCCAGTGCGTGCACGACGGCGATGTAGCCGGCGCCCGCGAGGGCGAGGGTCGGTTGGCTGCGTCGCCGTCGGGGACGGCTGCGCCGTGCTGGCGACATCGGAGTCCCTTCTCAGGATCGCCCGACCCTAGCGGCGGCCCTGACGCGGGGGTGCCCGGTGCTGGCCGGTAGCCTGGGGCGGCCTGTACGGCACACCGCACGGTGGGTCGACGACGCCTCGTTCACATGTCACGACCGCTCTCCCTGCTCCTGCGCTTCAGCCTGATCGTCGTCCTCGGCGTCGTCTCGACCGCGCTCGTGACGTCGTTGGTCCTGCCGCGGGTCGCGGGCATGGCCGAGGCGGCCTCGTTCGAGCAGTCGAGCAACATCGCACTGCCGGACCTGCTCGAGGGCAGCACGATCCTGGACATGAACGGTCAGCCGATGGGTGAGCTCGTCGGTGCGGAGAACCGCCAGGTCGTGGACCTCGACGCCATCTCCGAGCCGTTGCAGCAGACCGTGCTCGCGGTCGAGGACACGGACTTCTACCGCCACGACGGGGTGAGCGCACGCTCGGTGCTGCGCGCCCTGCGCGCCAACAGCGACGCGGGTGGGGTGTCCCAGGGCGGCTCGACCATCACCCAGCAGCTCGTGAAGCTGAGCCTGGTGGGCGACGAGCGCAGCATCACCCGCAAGGTCAAGGAGGCGAGCCTCGCGCTCCAGCTCGAGGACCAGTTCTGCAAGGACACCACCAAGCGGGAGTGCAAGGACCAGATCCTCGAGCAGTACCTGAACCTGGTGTACCTCGGTCGCGGCGCCTACGGCGTCGAGGCGGCGTCGCAGCTGTACTTCGGGCGTTCGGCGAGCGAGCTCGGCTACGAGGAGTCGGCGATGATCGCCGCCCTCATCCGCAACCCGAACGGCTACGACCCGATCCGGTTCCCCGAGATCGCGCAGGAGCGCCGTCGGATCGTCACGGGCCGCCTGGCCGAGCTGGACCTCATCGACGACCAGGAGGCCGAGCGCATCAACGCGACGCCCGTGCCGAGCGCCGTGCAGAACGTGGCCTCGTCGGCCTCGGCCCGGGAGCTGTCGTACTTCGAGCGCAAGGTCCGCGACGAGCTGCTCGATGCGGAGTGGCTGGCCCCGACCAAGGAGCTGCGGCGCTACCTGATCTTCAACGGTGGTCTCACCATCACCTCGACGATGGACCCCCGCGCCCAGCTGCTCGCCGAGGCCGCAGCCCTCGAGAACCCCGTCGCCGAGCTCAATCCCGAGTCGGTCGCGGTGGTGGCGTCCGTCGAGCCGTCGACGGGTGCGGTGCGCGGCGTCGTCGGCGAGACGGTCATCGAGGGCCGCGGCACCGTCGAGCTGGCCCTGCCCACCGTCGGTCGCAGTCCCGGCTCGTCGTTCAAGACCTTCACGCTGCTCGCCGCGCTCGAGGCCGGACACGGCGTGCGGTCGTCGATCTCGGCGTCGCCGGCGCCCCGTTCGCTCTACGACGACTGGGACCTGCCCGAGGACACCACCACCTGGCCGTCGGGCTGCCGGGGCGGCACCGTCGACCTGGTGCGGGCGACCGCCTCGTCGAACAACTGCGCCTTCGTCCGGCTGCAGGCAGCGGTCACGGGCGAAGCGGTCGCCGACGTCGCCCGACGTCTGGGCATCAACTCGCTGTCCGACGATGCCGGTTCGGCGCCGTCGTTCACCCTCGGCGGCGGCGCCGAGGTCCGTCCCCTCGAGATGGCGGGGGCCTATGCGGCGATCGCGAACGACGGCGTGTACAACCCGCCGCACTTCGTCACGAAGGTCGAGGACCGCGAGGGCAACGTGCTGTTCGAGTACGAGCCCCGCACGGAGCAGGTGATCTCCTCCGAGGTCGCCCGTCGTGCGACGGTCGCCCTCGAGGCCGTCGTGAGCGGCGGCACGTACAGCGGCGGCTCGCTGCCGGACGGTCGGTCGGCGGCAGGCAAGACCGGCACGAACGAGCTGGCGGACGGCGGCAACGCGGACGTGTGGTTCGTCGGCTTCACGCCCCAGATGTCGACCGCCGTGTGGATCGGCAACCCGGCCGGCTCGATCGACCTGCGCGGCGGACGGGTGCAGGGCGGCACCGCTGCGGCGTCGGTGTGGCACGAGTTCATGGACGTGTACCTCGAGGACACCCCGGTGCTCGAGTTCGCGGAGCCCGACTCGCTGGGCGACCGTGACTACATCAAGGACCCGTGGAGCCGGTACACGTCGCGGTCGGACTCCTCGAGCCGGTCGTCCTCGTCGTCCTCACGGCGGAGCTGGTCCGGGACGACGACGCGCAGCCCGTCGAGCTCCGGCGGCGACGATGACGGCGGCGACGACGGAGGCGGCGGAGGTGGAGGGACGCCGGCGACGACCAGCCCTCCTGCGCCGACGACCGCTGCGCCGGCCGACCCCGATCCGCCGGCGGACTGACGCGGCCTATGGTGCAGGCCGTGGCATCACTCGACGACCTGCTCGTGGTCCAGGAGCTCGACACCTCGCTGGACCAGCTCCGGCACCGCCGGACCCACCTGCCCCAGTTCGACGAGCGCGCCGAGCTCGCACGTACGCGAGCCGAGCTCGACGCGGTCCGCGCCGGTGTCGCCGATCGGCTGCACGCGCTGCGGTCCGAGCAGAAGGAGTGCGAGGACCACGCCTCGCTGCTCGAGGACAAGGCCAAGGAGGTCGCCGCCTCGCTCTACGACGGGTCGGTGGTGTCGCACAAGGAGCTGGAGTCGCTCCAGGCCGAGCAGGCCTCGCTGGGGGAGCGCCAGCGTGGCTTCGAGGACCGGGCGCTCGAGCTCATGGAGGCGGCGGAGCCCGTCGAGGAGGAGCTCGGCTCGGTCGACGCAAGGATCGCCGCGCTGCAGGTCGAGGTGGACCGCGTCGAGGAGGAGATCGTCGTCGCGACGGCGGAGCTCGACGTGCATTTCGAGGATCTGCAGGGCCAGCGGGCGACGGCGGCGTCGTCGGTGGCCCCACAGCTGCTCGAGGCCTACGAGCCGCTGCGCAGCGGCCTGGGCGGTGTGGCGATCGCACGCCTCGTCGGCGCCCGCTGCGAGGGGTGTCACCTGGAGATCCCGTCCGCGGAGCTCGAGGCGATCCGCCGTGCGCCGGCCGACGAGCCCGTCAGCTGCCCGGAGTGCATGCGGCTGCTGGTGCGCTGAGCTCCCGCGACGATGCTGATCTGGTTCGCGGTGATGAGCGTGGTGCTGACCTGGGCGGTGTTCCAGAGCCCGGCACTCGACTACCGACTCGTCGCCCTCGGCGCGGTCCTGCCGGTCGTGGAGGTGCCCTTCGGGGCGGGACCCCTGCACTCGCTGCTGGCGCCGACGGCGGTGCTCGCCGTCGTGATGCTCGCCACCCGGGGCCGGCGCCTCGCCCGTCGGCAGTGGCTCGGCATCCCCATCGGCATGTACCTGCACCTGGTGCTGGACCTGTCCTGGACGCGTAGCGAGACGTTCTGGTGGCCGGCGCTGGGACCGGGCTTCGGTGAGGGGCGCGCGTTCGAGCTCGACCGCGGGCTGTGGAGCCTGGCCATGGAGGTCGTCGCCGTGGTCGTCGGTGTCTGGGCCTACGGTCGGTTCGGGCTCGACGACGCCGACCGACGCAGTCGGTTCCTCCGGACCGGGCAGCTCGATCGCTCGGTCATGGGCGAGCCGCGAGGAAGGTCGTGAGCACCGCCGGCCCCCGCTCGTTGCTGTGGGTGCGCCACGGCCGCACCGCGGCGAACGCGTCCGGGCTCCTGCTCGGGCGGGCCGACCCGCCGCTCGACGAGTTGGGCCGCGCCCAGGCGGCGGCGGTCGCCGAGACGATCCGCTCCGGCCGGTTCGGGCCGGTGCTGGGTGTCATCAGCAGCCCGCTGCAGCGCGCGCGGGTCACCGCGGAGGCCATCGGTGCGCCCGTGCAGATCGACGAGCGCCTGATCGAGCTGGACTACGGCGAGCTCGACGGCACCCCGGTGGCCGACGTCGCCCCGGAGGTCTGGGCCGAGTGGCGTGCGGATCCTCGGTTCCGACCACCCGGCGGTGAGAGCCTCGAGGAGCTCGGTCGCCGCGTGCACGAGGCGTGCTCGGACTGGTCGGCGCAGGTCGAGCGGCCGGGCGTGATCGTGCTCGTGAGCCACGTGTCGCCGATCAAGGCAGCGCTCGCGTGGGCGCTGTCGGTCGGCGACGAGGTCGCGTGGCGAAGCCACCTCGACCCGGCCTCGATCACCCGGGTGCTGGTGCGCGCCGGCGGTCCGGCGTTGGGCCTTTTCAACGAGACGGCTCACCTCGAGGGCGTGTTCGCCGACAGGGAGGGGAGCCCGCCCGCGTAGGAGCGGGCCGTCACCGATCCGCACCTCGCCGGGTAGGTGTCACATCGATGTAGTTCCCTACGCACGATTGAGGAGTGAGCGTTCGTGGCCTCTAGCTTGTTCGCCATGGATCTACTCGATGAGGAGTCACACCGGCTGCTGTTGTGGGCGGTGCGACTCGCCGAGGTGGGCGGCACTCCGACCCGCAAGGAACTGCGGCGCCTCGCCGAACCCCGCCGCCCCGCAGCCCTCGCCGTGGTGTCGGGGCTGTCGGGTCGCAACGCCGACTTCTCCGAGGGTGCGATCAGCTCCCTGGTGCGCCGCGGCCTGATCGAGGAGGTGGTCGACGAGCGCCTGGCGCCGACCGACCTCGGTCGCCTCGTGGTCAACGCGCTCGGCATGCACCCCGAGGACGCCCCCCTGTTCGAGGTGCTCGACACCGACCTCCGCTCGAGCGACCCGCTGGCGTTCGCCCGCGTGGTGGGCAGGATCGCTGCACTCGACCGCCCGATGGTCGTCGACCCGTACTGCCGTCGTGCACAGCTCGAGTACCTCGTCACCCACACCTCGGTGTCGCGGGTGCTCGTGAGCGATCGGCTCAGCGACGACGACCTGGACGACCTCGCGTCGTTCGTCACGTCGATCCGCAACCGTGACACCAAGCTCCGGCTGCGGGTCGCGCCGTCCTCGTCGATCCACGACCGCCACGTCATCAACGGCGACCGGGTCCTGCAGATCGGTGGTACGACCCAGAGCGCCGGCGGCGGCACGACGGTCATCTCGGAGCCGGTGGACATGGGCGCGGACGTGCGTCGGTACTACCGGATGATCTGGAAGCAGGCGGTGCGGGTGGCGACCTATCGCCCGTCGGACCGCTCCAACGACCGGGTCGCCTGAGCGCGATCACTCGGCGCTGCGGACAAGGTCGCCCGGCCGACCCGAATCGACCCGAGCGCCACGCCGACCGAGTCGCCCCGCCGGGGCCGGCAGCGGTGCTCAGTCGCCGCCCGGAAGGCCGCTGACGCCGGCGAGCTCGGACACGTCCGCCACCCAGTTGGCGCCCTTGGTGCGGTGCCCGAGCAACTTGGGCAGCTTGGGGGCGTGCAGATGGTGGCTCGTCTTCTGTGCGGGTGCCGGCTCGGCGGTCGTCTCGGTCGGTGCCTTGATGCGACCCTCGCGTTCGCGCTCGAGGTCCCGCAGCACCTGCTCCACCGAGGCCAGCTGCTCCTCGGTGTAGGGGAGCCGGTAGCCCTCGGCCACGAACCGCGCCGTGTCCGCCCGGTAGTCGTGACCCGTGCTGCGGAAGTTGCCGGGGCTGTTGCGCATGGCATTGGCCGCGTCGATCATCGTCTGGAGGCCGGTGACGACGGGGTACCAGCGCTGGCCCTCGGGCACGCCGCGGCCGCGGGGCTCACCGAGCCAGTCCGGCGCCCGGTAGAGCAGCGTCGGGGTCACCAGCGTGATGGGGTCGTTGTCGTGGCTCAGCTGCACGATGCGCAGCTCGTCGCGATGCTCGGGCGACACCTGCTCGAACTCCTCCCACCGGTCGTACACGCCCACGGTCCCGTCGGGGCAGAGCTGACCCGGCCGAGCGAGTCCCGCCGCCGACCAGCGGGCCAGCTGCGGCATGCCGAACCACAGCGCGCGGTCGATGCCGTAGTGGTCGAGGCCCTCCACGCCGGTCTTCATGAGCACGTCCGACGACGCCCACGCGCCCAGGCTCTCGCCGAACACCAGCACCCGGGGACGCTGGTCCTCGGGCATGGAGCGGATGCGCTGGCGCACACCCCAGACGAGCTGGCGGAACTGGCGTCGACCTGCGCGCACCTTCTGCAGCGACAGGAACGATGGGAAGCGGCCGTACTGGATGCAGACGGTCGCGATGTCGCCACGGGTGAAGAACTCGGCCGACTCGATCATCGTGTGATCGACCCAGCCGGTGCCGGTGGGGGAGACCAACAGGATCGTGCCGCGGTCGTAGGCGCCGGTGCGCTCCATCTCCTCGAGCGCCGTCTCGGCGCGGCCCGACGTGTACAGGGGCTGCTGGTTGTAGCCCACGAAGACGCGGATAGGGTGGGCGACCGCCGGCTCGCCCATCGTGGACTCGATGAGGTCCGGCGGGATCACGTCGGTCACGTAGCGCCGGCCCTGCTGGCCGAGCTCCTCGAAGGGACAGAGGCTCTCGGCGGATCCCGACACCAGCTCGGAGGTCGGCGGCTCCGCATACCCCGGGTCGATCTTCTCGTTGGACTGCCCGATGCGCGAGATGCCGGCCCAGTAGAGCCCGGTCACCCCCGCGGCCCACACGACGTTGTTGACGGTGCGCGCGATGCCCGTGTGCACCAGTCCGGGGCCGAAGAACCTCTGGAACCCGCGCCGTGAGGCCTGGTGGCCGTAGCCGAGGCCCGTCCCGACCGCGGTGATGCCGGCGGTGACCGCGATCGTGCGGTGCAGGTTCAACGGCAGCTGGTCGAAGTCATCGGTGAAGAAGTCCTTGCGCTCCTTCAGATAGGAGCGCGACTTGTAGAGCGCGAACCCGAACGCGGCAAGCGTGCCGGCCATGGTGAGCTCGGCGCCGCGGCGGGTCGACCCGGAGCGCCCGCGAGCGGCCGACATGAGCTCGTAGATCACGCCACCGGCCGCGCCGCCCTCGACCATCTCGCCGCTGAGGCGCAGCAGTGCTGCGGGCCAGGCCGTGTCGTCGGGGTCGGGCAGCTTGCGCATGGCGTAGCCGGCGCCGACGAGCGAGACCCGCACGCCCACCCGCTGGGTCAGCGAGTCGTCGTTGAGCGTCATCTTGTCGGCGAGGCGGTCGACGCGGTTGGACGCGGCGCGAGCGGCCAGGATGGCCAGCCCGCTCGCGGCGCCCTGGTGCACCGACGAACGTGGCATCAGCGACGGCTGCAACGAGCGCAACCACTGCGTGGTCTCGAGCGGAGAGCCGGGCGACCCGGCGGTGGGGGAGAAGAGCGTGACGATCTTCTGGAGCTGATCGAAGCTGAGGAGCTGCATCGGGGGCGCGCCTTGGTGGTCGAGACCGAGCTGGTCGTTGCGGTGCTCCGATCAGGGTATCGGTGCGCCGGCGTGCTCCGGCTGACCCGCGTGACGCTCAACTCCGGTCGCCCCGACGCCGATGGGAGCACATGAGCCGCGCACCTTACGAGCGTCGTATCGGGCGACGCACCGAGACCCATCCACCGATCGAGCTGGAGTGGGCGGTCGGACCGGGTGTCGAGGTGCCGCCGTCGTCGAGCTCGACCGGCCGTCTGTTCGACATCTCGGTCACCGGCGCCGCCATCGAGGCGCCGACGTCGACCGCTCTGCACCCGGGTGCGGCGGTGACGGTCCGCTACCGGGACCACGAGGGTCAGGTCACCGTCGAGCGCGTCGCCGAGTCGCCCAACATCGGGCTGTCGCTCTACGGGGTGAGCTTCGCCGGGATGTCCGACGAGCTGCGCGAGGAGTTCTACGCGATCGTCGCCGGCGACCGGCCCGACCAGGCCCTGCACCGGGTCTGGACCCGGACCTTCTGACATGGGCGGTCACGCTGGCTCGGACGGGCGCGTGCTGACCCAGGCAGACCCGCGCGGGCTCAGGTGGGCACGCCTGACTCAGACGACCACGTGCTCCTCGGTCGCCCGTTGGCGGGCGAGGAACCTGAGGCGCGCCGCCCGGGCATCCCAGGCGTAGACGACCGCGGTGCCCGCGATGTGGTCGTGCAGCGCCCGGCGGTGCCGGCCCGTCACGATGGGCACGAACCCGATGCCGAGCGTCAAGAAGCTGAGCGGCAGGGCCAGGGTTCGCAGCACGGCGTTGCGCACGTGCGCCGGTACACCGTCGGCGCGCACCACCCGGATGCCCAGCACCGACATGCCGAAGGTCTTGCCGCTCACCGCCCACGGGTACGAGTAGTAGACGAACAGCCAGATCAGGAAGCCGAGGCCGGTCAGCCACGACTCGGGTGCCCAGTCGATCTCGCCGGCGCTGACCAGCTGCAGGGCCCAGGCCAGGATCGCCGTGCCCATGGCGAACACGGCGGTCGCCACCGTCTGGTCGAGCGCGAAGGCCGCGAGCCGTGTGACGGCGCCGGCGTAGTGGCCCTGCTGGGTCACCGCCGCGGTCGGATCCGCGCCGACGCTCACGTCGATGCCCCCTCGTCGGTCGGTGTCCCCTCGTGGTGCTCGGTGCCCGACGGCAGCGCCAGCTGGGCGTCGACCAGCAGGGGCGGGCCGACCGGGAGCGCCTCGAGGTCGCGGCGCATCATCCGGTTGGCGAGTCGTGCGATGAAGTTGTCCATGCCCACGCCCTGGCTGCGCACCGCGTCGAGGGCCTCGGACGCGATGCCGCTGGTGGACTGGGCGATGATGCCGCCGAGCTCGGTGTTGGACACGAGCGCGTCCATGTCCAGTCGCTGGACCAGCGCGTTGATGTCGATCTGCGTGAGCAGCTGGTCGAGGTCGACCGAGCCGAGCAGCTCGTCCAGGTCGAGTCGCACCAGCAGCGCGTTGAGGTCGACCGACTGCAGCAGCAGGTTCAGATCGATCCGGGTGAGCAGCTGGTCGAGGTCGATGCGCTCGAGCAGTGCGCCGACGTCGATGCGTGAGAGCAGGCGGTCGATGTCGACCGAGTCCATGAGCGCGTCCAGGTCCACCCGGGCCACGATCTCGCCCACGTCGACCCGCCCGACGAGCGATGCCACGTCGACCCGCTGCACCAGGGCGTCGACGTCCACGTTCGAGACCAGCTCGTTCACGTCGACCTTCGCGACGATCGCGCCGACGTCGAGCCGATCGACCAGGCGGTTGATGTCGATGCGGTCGAGCAGTGCGTTGACGTCGATCGCCGCGAGGATCTCGTTGAGGTCGACGGCATCGACGACGCTGGGGGTGGCCTGTCGGATCGCCTGCTGCGCGGCCGGGACCCCCTCCTCCTCGAGGCGGTGGCGCACCTCCTCGCCCTCACGGGCGAGCGGCCGGGTCAGCCAGCGCGCCGCTCCCTCCATCGCGCGCCCGGGCATCGACCCGCCGACCGCACCTGCCACGTCGCCGGCGGTTCGGGCGGCGATCGCCGCCGCGCCGATGGCCGCGTTGACGCCCCAGGCGGACCCGTCGTCGGGTGGCGCGTCGTCGGTGGTTGGGGGCTGCAGGTCGTCCGCGTCGTCGACGGGAGCGTCGGTCACCGAAGAATCGTCGCGCACTCCGGGGTGCCACGTCGCCACCGGTACGCTCGGGTGCCACGACGTGGAGGTCGACGCATGGATCTGGGCATCGCCGGACGACGGGCTGCGGTGGCCGCCGGCTCAGCAGGACTGGGACTGGCCACGGCGGTGGCGCTCGCCGCCGAAGGGGTGCACGTGGCGATCTGCGGCCGCGACCCGCAGCGCCTGGCCGACGCGGTCGAGACGTTGGGGTCCGGCGCCGTGGGCGTCGTGGCGGACCTGTCGCGACCCGAGGAGGCCGGCCGGTTCGCCGCGGAGGCCGCCGAGCGCCTCGGCGGTCCGCTCGACATCGTCGTGGCGAACGCCGGGGGACCGCCGCCCGGCGCGCCGTCGGTCACCTCGGTCGAGGGGTACCGCGCCGCCATGGAGCTCAACTTCCTCTCGACCGTCGCGCTGGTGAACGCCGCCGTCCCGGAGATGCGCGCCGCCGGGTGGGGGCGGATCCTGGCGATCACCTCGATCGGTGCACGCCAGCCGATCGTCGAGCTGGCAGCGTCGACCTCGGCGCGTGCGGCGACGACGGCGTTCATCCGGAACCTCGCGAACGAGGTCGCCGGCGACGGCGTCACCGCCAATACGATCCAGCCCGGCTCGCACGCCACGGCCCGCATGGAGCAGCTCGGCGGCGAGCACCTGGCCAGCGTGACCCGGTCGATTCCCGCAGGTCGCCTGGGCTCGGCGGCCGACTTCGGGGCGATCGCCGCGTTCCTGTGCAGCGAGCAGGCCAACTACGTGTGTGGCGCCTCGCTGATCGTCGACGGCGGGGCGAGCAAGGGGCTCCAGTAGTCCGGTCCGGTCGGCAGTCGGGCCAGCTCTGCGGAGCGTGCAGCTCGTTGCAGGAGAAATCGTGGCCCCGGGTTCTGGCCACGATCGGCACGGGTACAGGGCGCTTCGACGTGCCGGGTCGGGGGGTTGTTCCAATGCCCCGGCCTGCTGCGACCGTGGCGTCTCGTCCCCACCCGCCCGTGGGGCGGGACGCCACCCGGTCATCGCACGGGGTCATGCGTCGCATCGCGACCCGGGTGTCCGGGCGTGGTGCCGGTCGTGTCGGTGAGCCGGCCTGTAGGCGGGATTCTGTTCCCGGGTCCCTTGCGGGGGTCCCGTTCGGTGACCATCCATCTGTGCGGCCTACCCGTGGGTGCCTCGGCCTCCCGAAGGAGGCTTGCGGCGGACGGAGCCGCCCGTGCCCACTGCTCGGCCTTGCTCCGGGTGGGGGTTACCGAGCCGCCGAGATCGCTCCCGACGCTGGTGCGCTCTTACCGCACCGTTTCACCCTTGCCTGTGCCGCACCTCCGAGGAGGTCCGGCCATCGGCGGTCTGCTCTCTGTTGCCCTGTTCCGTCAGATCGCTCCGACCTGGCTCTCGCCAGCACCCTGCCCTGCGGAGTCCCGACCTTCCTCGACCCGGACCCGGAGGCCCGGTCCGCGGTCACCCGACCGACTCACCGACCCGACGAGTCTCGCACCATCGCCTCGTGGACGACAGCCGATCGACTAGGAACGGAGGCGACGGAGGAGGTCCCCCATGGGATGTGGATGTCTGGTCGCCCTGGTCGCCTGGTTGTCGCCCAGGTTCGCGCTCTTCCTGATGTGGCTGTTCACCGACCGCGTGAGCATCGCGATGGACTCGTTCATCATGGGGGCGCTCGGGTTCGTGTTCCTGCCGTACACGACCGTGCTGTACGCCCTCTGCTACGCGCCGATCGGTGGCGTGACCGGCTTCGGGTGGCTGCTCGTGGCGCTCGGCTTCCTGCTCGACCTGGGCTCATGGTTCGGCGGCGGCAAGCAGGCGCAGCAGCGCAACGCCACCACCTGAGCGATTCGCTCGAGCACGGGGTCGCTCGAGCACGTCTCGCCGACCGGTTCCGAGAACGACAGGGCCCGACAACGACCGGTTCCGAGAACAAACAGGGCCCGAGAACAAACAGGGCCCGAGAACGACAGGAGACCGACCGGTGAGCCGGTCGGCCTCGCTGTGTGGCACCTGGAGGCGGTGCCGTCGGTCCCCGTGCCGTGGTGGTGGAGCTGTCGGATGGTGGGGCTGTGTGATGGTGGGACAGCGGGATGGCGGTACGGCGAGGGGGTGGTGGACGGGACCGGCGAGGGGGCCGCGCTCCGCCCTCGCCGGTCAGATCGTCAGGACGAGGTCAGTGCCAGCTCGTAGGTGCCGAGATCGACGTTGAAGGCGATCTGCACCCGGCGGTCCGACATGACCGCGCCCTGGGCGGCACGCCGCAGGATGGGGCCGGAGGCGTCCGCCACCGTGGTCCATCCCACGTTGCGCAGTGCCGGCGTGTTCAGCGTGATCGTGCCCGTGTTGCTCATGTGCATGACTACGGCAGCCCCCGGAGGGTTCTGGAGCGCGTCGGGCCTCCCGTCCCAGACGATTGGACCATCTGGCCCAGCAGGGGTCCCCGGAGGCCCAGATCGGGGAGGGCCTGGGTGGGTACGAGCGCCCAGATCAGCGCCCCCGCAGGCTGAACCCCGTTCAGAAATCGAGGGTGGACAGGTCCTCGAACCATGCCCGCGAGCGGTCGACGGCGTCGCTCCAGCGGTCCCGATCGGTCGTCGTGGCGGGCTCGACGGTGCGTGACGGTCGCCAGGTCGCGGCGAGGTCGTCCCACGACGCCCACACCCCGGTCGCGAGCCCTGCGAGGAACCCGGCGCCGAGGGTGGTCGCCTCGAGCACCGGGGACACCTCGACCGGTCGCTGCGTCGCGTCGGCGAGCGCCTGCACGAACAGGGGGTTCGCCGACATCCCGCCGTCCACACGCAGGGCACCGAGGCGCAGTGCGCTGTCGGCCTCGGCGGCCTCGACGAGGTCGGCGCCACGTTGCGCGACGCCCTCGAGCACGGCACGCACGACGTGCGCCGCCGTCGTGCCCCTGGTGACACCGAGCAGGGCGCCACGCGCCCCGTAGTCCCACAGCGGCGTGCCGAGGCCCAGGAGCGCCGGCACGTAGACGACGCCGTCGGTGTCGGGCACCGTCGCGGCGATCTCGGCGGAGGACGCCGCGTCGGGGATGATGCCGAGGTCGTCACGCAGCCACTCGACGTTGGTGCCCGCGGACAGCATCACCGCCTCCACCCCCCACGTCGCGACGCCCTCCTGGCGCCAGCAGACCATCGGGAAGGTGCCGCCGGCGCCGCGTGTCGCGAAGCTCGGACGTTCGGGGCCGACGCAGACGTCCATCATCCCGCCGGTGCCGAAGGTGATCTTGGCCATGCCCGGCTCCACGCACGCCTGGCCGACGAGCGACGACTGCTGGTCGCCGGCGAGCCCGCAGATGGGCGGCGAGCCCGGGAGCGCGGTGGCATCGCCCACGTGCCCGGTCGAGTCGACGATCCGCGGCAGCATCGACTCCGGGATCCGCAGGCGTTCGAGCAGCGCTCGGTCGTAGCCGCTCACTCCTGGCTCGAGGAGTCCCCAGATCGCGGCGTTGGAGAGGTCCGAGACGTGCTGGGCGCCCTCGGTCAGGTGCCAGACGAGCCAGGAGTCGAGCGTGCCGAAGCAGAGGTCGCGTCGACGATCCGGGTCGTGGGTGTCGAGCAGGTGCGACACCTTGGTGGCCGACAGGTTCGGCGCCAGCCGGAACCCCTCGGCGTTGAGCACCAGGCAGTCGCCGACGGTGCGCAGGTCCTGCCACCCGAGCGCGGGCGCGATCGGTTCGCTGGTCGCCCGGTCCCACACGACCGTGGACGCGCGCTGGTTGGAGATGCCGACGCCGAGCACCGGACCGGCGCTGCCGTCGTCGTCGGCGAGCACCTCCCGGGCGCAGTCCAGCGCCGCGTGCACGTAGGCGGTCGCGTCGAACTCGACCAGGCCCGGCATCGGGCTGTCCGGCAGCGTGGGCCGGTGCACCTCCGACACGATCCGCGCGTCGGCGTCGACCAGCGCGGCGCGCACGCCGCTGGTGCCCGCATCGATGACGAGAATGCTCATGTGTCCCCCCGGATCCTCTGCGCCCGCTCTCAGCTCGCCTCGTCGCCGCCGGCCTGCCAGCGGCGCGCGAACATGCCGCCGAGCATGCCGCAGGTCGCCATCAGCAGCGCGAGGAACGGATAGCCGGCGAGCTTGAGGTCGTCGCCACGCAGCAGGCGCAGCACGACGCCGACACCCTGCGCCACGACGTAGGCGAGCGCCGCGGCACCGGCCGCGTAGGGCAGTCCTGCGGCGGGCGAGAGGCGGATGGTGGCCCACCCGCCGGCGGCGCCGCCGAGCAGGGTCAGCCCGAACAGCGCCAGCACGAGCGGCGACGAGGCCGGCTCGCCGCCGGCGACCACCACGTTGTTGAGCACGGCCAGCGGCAGGACGACGACCAGCGCCGTGACGGCGCCGCGCCACAGTGCCTGCGGTGGGGACAGCTCGGGCAGCTGGAGCTCGCTGGTCACGGCAGCTCGACCGTGCCGAAAGCGGAGTCCAGCCCGAGCTTGCCGGGATTGAGGATGCCGGCCGGGTCCAGGGCGGTCTTGAGCGCCCCGAGCACGTCGAGTCCCTTCCCGAGCGCCTCGGCCATGTAGCGCGACCGGTTGATGCCGACGCCGTGGTGATGCGACAGGGACCCACCCGAGGCGAGCACGGCCCTGGTGCCGGCGTCCCAGACCGCGCGGTAGTACGCGTCGACCGCGGCGGCCGTGGGTCGATCCGCCTCGTCGCGCTCGAGCGGCTTGCCGGCGAAGGTGAAGTACAGGCACGCACCGTCGAGGTAGCTGTGGCTGCAGTGCGCCGACACGGCGAGCGTGCCGGGCACCGCCCCGATCGCGGCGATGGCGGCGTCGTAGGCCCGGGGGAGCGAGCTCCACGGCCCCGAGACCTCCATGGTGTCGACCACGAGCCCGTCGGTGATCAGCCGTTCGAGCGCGGCGACGTCGTTGCGCTTGGCCATCCAGTGCGCGGCGATCTCGTCGTCGAGGCGTTCGCCGGCCACGCCGCCGGCGCCGGCCACCTCCTCCTCGACGACGGCGAACACGGCGTCGACCAGGTGCTGGTCGCCCTCGTCGATGACGATCACCACGTTGCGATCGGTCCCGGTGCCGTAGTTGCGGTCCGACTCGACCCCGTCGTACAGCCGCAGCACCGCCGGTGTCGCGCCGCGTCGCAGGATCCGTCGGCACAGGTCGAGCCCGGCGCCGAACGACGGCACGGACCACACCCCGCGCCGCTCGTAGGCCGGCGCGGGATGCACGGCGAGGCGCGCCGCGGTGACGATGCCGAGCGTGCCCTCGGAGCCGACGAAGACCTGGGTGAGGTCGGGCCCGGTCGCCGCGGCCGGGTACCCGCCGGTGCGCAGGGTGGAGCCGTCGGCGAGCACCACGTCCAGGCCGACCACGATGTCCTCGATCTTGCCGTAGCGCGTCGAGAGCTGACCTGCGCCACGGCAGGCCACCCAACCGCCGACGGTCGACAGCGACATGGACTGCGGCCAGTGACCGCACGTCAGCCCGTGGGTGTGGCGCAGCTCGTCCTCGAAGTGGTCGCCGAAGGTGCCCGCCTGCACGTCGACGGTGAGCGACACGTCGTCGACGTGCGTGATGCCCACCATGGCGCCCATGTCGAGCACGACGCCGCCGTGCAGGGGAACCGAGGCGCCGCACACGCCGGATCGTCCTCCGGCGGCGGTGACCGGGATGCGCTCGCGATGACAGATCGCCAGCACAGCGGACACCTGCGCCGCGTCGCCGGGCCGCGCGACCACCGCAGCCCTCGCGGGCACCTGCCCCCGCGTCGCCCAGGTCATCGCCAGGGGCCACCAGTCGCGGCTGGCCTCGCCGGTCACGGCCGGGTCGTCGCTCACCTCGGCGCAGACCCCGCGCAGCGACTCGAGCACCTCGTCGCTCACGGCGACGCCCCCGGTCGACCGGGAGGCAGCGGTCGCAGGACCGCCCTGCACGGCGATCGGAGGAGTGGGCGCGCCGGGTCCGAGTTCCATGGCGCCGGAGGCTAGCGGCGCGCCGCTCAGCCCGCGGAGTCGAGCAGCGTGGCCAGATGCGTCTCGGGCAGTCCGGCCGCGTCGCGCTCGTGGGCGAGTGCGTCGCGGTACTCCTGGACCGACGCCGCAAGCTGTTCGGCGCTCCAGCCGAGCTCTCCGGCCAGCAGCTCACCGACCGCCTCGGCGGCGTCGGCCGAGTCGTCGCGGGCGTACAGCTGGGCGCGGGTGCGACGTGAGAGCACGTCGCTCACGGAGCCCGCCATCTCGTGGCGGGCGGCGAACAGCACCTCGGCGCGGGTGTACGGCAGCCCGGCGACGATCGGTGCGGCCAGGTCAGGATCCTGCTGGATCGACGCCATCAGCACGCGCGCCTCACCGCCGTAGCGGCCACCGAGGTGCTCGACGAGCTCCGGGCCGACGGTCGGGTAGGCGGCGACCGCGCTGTCGAGCGAGTCGTAGCCGGCCGCTCCGCGCAGGCGCAGCTTCTTGGTGATACTGCGTCCCGCAGTGGACGCCCCGGGGCGATCCGCCAGGACGTCGGCGACGACCTCGTCGACGGTGTCGGCGGCCATCTCCCTATAGGTGGTCAGCTTGCCGCCGGTGATCGTCACCAGGCCCGAGCCCGATCGCGCCACCTTGTGCTTGCGCGACAGGTCGGCGGTGCGACCGCTGGACGCGGCCTTGACCAGCGGGCGGAGCCCGGCCCAGGTGCCGACGATGTCGTCCACGGTGACGTGCCCGGTGATCGATCCGTTGAGCGCCCGCAGCAGGTACTCGATGTCCTCGGGGGTGCACTGGGGGTCGTCGACGGAACCGTCGTAGTCGGTGTCGGTCGTGCCGACGTAGGTGAAGTCGCCGTGGGGGACCACGAACACCGATCGACGGTCCTTGGGGACCGGGATCACGACGGCGACCTCGTTGCGCACCTTGTTCCACGGCACGGTGATGTGGATGCCCTTGGCCGGTCGGATCGAGTCCGGATGCGTGCCCTCGTCCATGGCGCGCACGTCGTCGGACCACACGCCGGCGGCGTTGACCACCGAACGGGCCCGGATGGTGAACTCTTCGCCGTCGGCCCGCACGGACACGCCGTCGACACGTCCGCGGGCGTCCTTCGACAGGCCCGTCGCGGCGACGCGGTTGGCCACGGTCGCGCCGTGCTCGAGCGCCGCGGTGCGCAGCAACGTGAGCACCAGGCGGGCGTCGTCCGCCGCCGCGTCGTAGTAGAGGTAGGCCGAGACCAGACGCTCCGAGGGGAGCGTCGGCATGTAGGCCATCGCCTCGTCCCGGGTGAGTCGCTGGTGGACCTTGCCGATCCGCAGGCCGCCCGTCAGGTCGTAGCCCCACATCGCCGTGCCGAGCAGGCGGGCGATCTTGGCGGGGATGACCCCGTCCTTGCCGAACATGGGGATCAGGAACGGCAGCAGCCGGACCAGGTGAGGAGCGTTCTTGAGCAGCCGCTGGCGCTCGGCGAGGGCTTCGTAGACCAGGCCGATCTCGCCCTGCTGGAGGTAGCGCAGGCCGCCGTGGACCAGCTTGGACGACTTCGACGACGTGCCCGAGGCGAAGTCGTCGCGCTCGATCAGCGCTGCGCGCAGGCCGCGTGAGGCGGCGTCGAGCACCACGCCGGCGCCCGTGACACCGCCACCGACCACCACCAGGTCGAAGGTGTCGTCACGGAGTGACTCGAGCGATCGGGATCGGACGAAGGGGCGAGGCGGCACCGGACAAGCCTACGCGGGGACGGCGAACGGCTCCCAGCCATGTGGGGCCCACGGTCCCGATGTCACCTCCGCCGACCCACATCGGCCACGTCGAGTGGTGTCTCAGGCGCTCTGGGTGGGATATCCGCCGATCGCCCGGTGTGAAGGGCGCCTACGGCGGCGGGGCGGCGGCCGGGTGGCGGTGGCGCGGATGTCACTTGGACATCCCGGTGACGCACGGGCAGAATCGGGCGCCATGGACCGAGATTGGGTGAATCGATCTGCCTGCAGGGGCCTCGATCCCACCATCTTCTATCCGGCCACCGAGGAAGAGGCCGAGGAGGCCAAGGCGGTGTGCGCCGTGTGCCCCGTGCAGGAGGACTGCCTCGAGCACGCGATCGGCAACCGTGAGCACAACGGCGTCTGGGGCGGTGCCACCGAACGTGAGCGCCAGCGGATCATCCGTCGTCGCCGCCGGCTGCGGGCCATGGGCGCCCCCACCGACGGCGTGGGCGCGGAGGTCCTCGGCGTCGGCGCTCGCTGAACGTCGTTCACACGTGCGTGCCGACCGGCACCGGAGGGGGAGACATGGGTGCGTTCGCCGAGATCGGTGCGTGGCCTGGCCTGTTGCGTGAGCTCACCGCGGGTCGGGATCTGAGCGCCGCGGTCACCCGAGCGGCACTGGAGCGCGTGCTCGACGGCGAGGCCACCGATGCGCAGATCGCCGCCTTCATCGTGGCGCTGCGGATGAAGGGCGAGGCCGTCGACGAGGTGGTCGGGTTGGTCGGCGCCATGCTGGATGCCGCAGCACCGCTCGAGCTCGATGACCCGTCGGCGACGATCGACCTGGTTGGCACGGGCGGGTCCACCGCCCTGAGCGGCAGGGCCTTCAACGTCTCGACCATGGCATCGCTGGTCGCGGCCGCGGCGGGGGCGACGGTCTGCAAGCACGGCAACCGCAAGGCCTCGTCGACCTCGGGGTCGACCGATCTGCTCGAGGCCCTCGGCGTCGAGGTCGAGCTGGATGGTGACGCCGTCGCCGCATGCGCGCGCGAGGCCGGGGTCGGCTTCGCCTTCGCCCGGATGTTCCACCCGTCCATGCGCCACGTCGCGCCGGTGCGCAACGAGCTCGGGATCCCCACGGTGTTCAACGTGCTCGGCCCGCTGTCGCACCCCGGGCGGGTCACGCGGCAGGTGCTCGGCGTGTCGGACCCCCGGCTCATGGACCTGGTGCCCGAGGTGCTGCTGCGTCGCGGCATGGACCACGCCTGGGTGGTGCACGGCAGCGACGGGCTGGACGAGCTCACCACGACCGGCCCGAGCCGGGTCGTGGTCGTGCGCGAGGGCTCGGTGTCGTCGATGGAGGTGACGCCTGCCTCGGTCGGCCTGGGCACCTCGACCCTCGAACAGCTGGCCGTCGGGGACCCCGACGCGAACGCAGCGGTGGCCCGGTCGGTGCTCGAGGGCGAGCCCGGACCGCTGCGCGACATGGTGCTGCTGAACGCCGCTGCCGGGCTGGTCGTGGCGGACATCGCGGAGGACCTCGCGGACGGCGTCGTTCGTGCGGCGCATGCGGTCGACGACGGTGGTGCCCTGAGGGTGCTCGGCGAGCTCGTCGCGGTGAGTCGCGCCGCCTCGGCGCTCGACGACGACTGATCCGCCACCGCTCGCCGGTCCCGGCAGACGCTCGGGTCGTCGCAGCGGTCGCGGCGACGACGTCGCGACGCATCGCCACTAGCATCCGGCACATGCAGACCGACCGCCCGCCCGCCAGGTACCGCTGCACGGCGTGCGGCAACCTCACCCGCTTCGAGGTCACGATGACCCGGCGGACACGTGCGTTCCACCACTTCACGATCGGCGGCGAGCTGTCGATCGAGGACACCGAGGTGCTCTCCGAGGACGTCGAATCGGTCGAGTGCCGCTGGTGCGGTACCTCGGCGTCGGTGGTGCAGGTCGACCCCGACGAGATCGAGGCCACCGATCCCGACGCCGGCGCCCGCCCCGACGACGCCGCTCGGTCCGATGCCGGGTCCGCCGCCGGGGCCTGAGCGCATCGCCTGGACCGACGACGCCCCGGAGCTGCTGCGCGGCGCCCTGGAGCACGCCGTGGCGCTGGCGCGCCGCGATGCGACCAGCCGAGAGGCGCCAGCGCCGCCGGCAGCGCTGCGTCCCGTGCTGCGGTTCACGCGCCTGCCGGGCGCGGCGATGCGCACCGTCGCGCAGGTGCTCGACCGCGACGACGACTTCCGGGGCCGTGTCGCCGACGCGGTGACCGAGGACGAGGTCGGTCGGGCGTCGTGGATCTTCCTGACCCGACCCGACGGGTGGTCGGAGGAGCTCGACCTGCTCGGCGCCGCGGTGCACGAGGAGCTCGCCGACGAGGCTGCCGCTCGGCGCGAGCAGTCCGCCGCGCGCCGACTGGAGCAGCTCGACGCGACCGCGGCCCAGCTGCGGGGGGAGCGTGACGGCCTGCGCCGTGAGCTCGACCGCGTCATGGCCGAGCTCGATCGCGAGCGGAGCGGTCGCGCCGACGTGGTGGCCGAACGTGACCGGCTCGTCGAGCAGGTAATGGAGCTCCAGGCGGGCCGGGACCGCGCCGTGCGGGAGCTGAAGCAGGCCGAGTCGACCGCGGCCGCTCGGCTCGATCAGCTCAGGGCGCTGCGCGACGAGCACCGGGCGCTGCAGGAACGTGCGGCGCAGGTGCCGGAGCCCACCGCCGTCGACCGGACCGACGCCCCGGGCGTCGCGGCACCCCCGGCCTCCGGTGACGAGCGCGATCGGGCCGAGCAGCGCGAGCGGCTCGCCCGGCTGGCCTCGTCGGTGGGGCGTGCCGCGGACGCCGCCGCGATGCTGGACGCGGCGCTGGCCGAGGCGGCCGAGCTGCTGCCCTCCGACGGCGAGGCGAGCGCCACCGGCCGTCCGCCCCGGCCGGACCCGGCGGCTCGCCCCGGGGGCACGGTCCCGCAGACCGCGCGCCCACGCGACCAGCGTGGCGAACGACCACCACGCCGATCGCCGGTGCGACTTCGCTCGGGCGTGCACGAGGACTCCCCCGACGGGATCCGCCAGCTCCTCGGTCTGCCGGCGCTCGTGGCGGTGGTCGACGGGTACAACGTGACGATGGAGGGCTGGCCGACGCTCGACCGCGCCGGCCAGCGGGAGTCGCTCGTGACCTCGGCGGGCAGCCTCCAGGCGCAGGTGCCGGCCAGCATCCACCTGGTGTTCGACGGCGACGCGGACGGCGGTCGCCCCTCCGTGGCCGCACCGCTGCCGGTGCGGGTGCACTTCTCGTCGGCCGACACCGAGGCCGACGACCTCATCCTGGACATGGTGTCCCGGCTCCCGACCGACGTGCCCGTGCTGGTCGTCAGCTCCGACCGTCGAGTCGCCGAGGGTGCCCGGCGCCTCGGGGCGAACGCGGTGGCCTCCTCGGTGCTGCTCGACCTGCTGCGCAGATGAGCTCCTCCACATCGCTGTCCGAACGGGTGATGCGTGCCGGACGGGACGCCGGCCTGGCCGAGGTGGGCATCTGCGGCGCCGAACCGTTCGAGGACACCCGTCGGATCCTCGAGGAACGGCGGGAGCGCGGTCTGCACGGCGGCATGCAGTTCACCTACCGCAACCCTGCGCGCGCCACCGATCCGTCGGTGACGGTGCCCGGCGCGGCGTCGCTGGTGGTGGGCGCCCTGCACTACGCACAGTCGCCGCCGCCACGCCCTGCCGGTGCGGTCGGGCGGGTCGCCCGCTACGCCACGTCGGATCACTACGACCGCCTGCGCCGGGCGCTCGAGGCAGCGGCGGAGGTCCTCCGCGACGAGGGGCACCGGGCCGTCGTCGTCGCCGATCAGAACCACATGGTCGACCGGGCGGTCGCGGTGCGTGCGGGGCTGGGGTGGTCCGGCAAGAGCTCGAACGTCCTGCTGGTCGGCCGGGGCAGCTGGTTCGTGCTCGGTTCCGTGGTGACCGACGCCGAGCTGGTGCCGAGCGGCGGCCCCGTCGCGGACGGGTGCGGATCCTGCAGTCGATGTCTGCAGGGGTGTCCGACCCAGGCGATCGTCGCGCCGGGGGTGGTCGACGCCCGTCGCTGCCTGGCCTGGCACCTGCAGATGGAGGGCCCGTTCCCGCCCGAGTTCCGCGAGGCACTCGGCGACCGCATCTACGGCTGCGACGAGTGCCAGGAGGTCTGCCCGCCCGCGCGGCGCGACGAGGCGCGGGTCGCGACCGACGCCGCTGCGGTCGGGTCGGGTGGGCCCGGGGACGGCGAGCCGGTGGGGGTCGAGATCGCGGAGGTCGAGCCGGTGGACGGCGAGCCGGTGGGCGTCGAGATCAGCCCGGGAGCGCCGGGCAGCTGGGTCGAGCTCGAGTGGATGCTGACCGCGACCGATGAGGAGCTGATGAGCCGCCTCGGCCGCTGGTACGTGCCCCGCCGCGATCCCCGGTACCTGCGCCGCAACGCCCTGGTGGCGTACGGCAACAGCGCCGATCCCGACGGTGGGTCCGTGGCCGCCACCCTCGTGCCCCACCTGTCGGGCCCGGACGGGATGCTCGCCGGGCATGCGGCCTGGGCAGCGCTGCGCCTCGGACGTGAGGACCTGCTCGACGACGCCGTCGCGACTCGGCCAGAGGTCCGAGAGGAGCTGGAGCGTTGGCCCGGCGCGTCGCGGCGCGACGAAGATGGGTCGCGATGAACCAGGGCACGCCTCGTCAGCGTCCGCCGACCGCCGCAGAGGCCCGTGCCGAGGTCGAGGCGCGCCGTGACGAGGTCCGCGCCGCTCGCCAGCAGGCGATGCGGGAGCGCTACGGCGACGAGGTGCCGGGACGCTCGATCATCGTGGCGTCGTGGATCTCGACCGGGGTGTTCACCGTCGCGACGGCCGCCGCGGTGGTCGCGCCGGACGCCGCCATCGCCGTCTTCTTCGGCGTCGCCGTCGTGCTCTTCCTGGCGGGCTGCGCGGTCTTCGTCGTCGACCTGGGGCTGGCAGCGGCACGCAGTCGCGACGACGCCATGGGCATCGGGGGGCTGTTCTTCCTGGCCGGCAGCGCGCCGCCGTCGGTCCAGCGGCACCTGCTCGGCTCGCTCGGCGTCCAGGTCGTCGTCGCCATCGTCGGCGCCGCGCTGGACCCGTTCACCCCGCTCGCGTTCGGCACCCTGGTCCCCACGTTGGGTCTCGCGCTGTGCGGCCTGTGGGCCGTGCGCCACGGCGTGTTCGAGCCCCGCGTCGCATGACCACACGGGTGCTGCTGTTCACCGGCAAGGGGGGTGTGGGCAAGACCACGACCGCCGCGGCCACCGCGGTGCACCTGGCCGAGCGGGGTCGCCGGGTGCTCGTCACCTCGGCGGACCCGGCGCACTCCCTGTCCGACTCCATGGCCGTGGAGCTGGGACCGGAGCCCACCGAGGTGCTGCCCGGGTGCTGGGCCCAGCAGCTCGATGCGCGTGAACGCCTCGAGGAGAGCTGGAACGACATCCGCGAGTGGCTGCTCGCGGTGCTGCACTGGGCCGGGGTCGCGGGCATCGAGGCCGAGGAGCTCGCCGTCGTGCCCGGCCTGGACGAGCTCTTCGCGCTGACCGAGCTCGAGAGCCTCGTGGCGTCGGAGCGCTACGACGTGGTCATCGTGGACTGTGCACCGACCGCAGAGACGATCCGGCTGCTGTCGCTGCCCGAGGTGCTCAGCTGGTACATGGAACGGCTCTTCCCCGCGTCGCGTCGGGTCACGCGGATGGTCGGACCGGTGCTGCACCGGCTGACCTCGTTGCCGGTCGCGGACGACGCCGTCTTCGCCGCCGGGCAGCGGTTCTACGACAGCCTCGAGGGGGTGCGGCGCATCCTCGCCGACCCGGGCGTGACGTCGGCCCGACTCGTGGTGAACCCGGAGCGGATGGTGGTCGCCGAGGCACGTCGGACCTTCACCTACCTGTCGCTGTTCGGCTACCAGGTGGACGCCGTCGTGGTGAACCGGGTGCTGCCCGCCTCGGCGAGCGACCCGTGGTTCGACGACTGGCGGCGTGCCGAGGCGGTGCAGCTCGAGTCCATCGACGCCTCGTTCGCGCCGGTGCCCCGGGTCGTCGCGGAGCACGCGGGGAGCGAGGTGGTGGGTCTCGATGCGCTGGCGGTGCTCGGGTCCTGCCTCTGGAAGGGGGTCGACGCGGGCGCCCGTCTGGTCGACCAGCAGCCGCTCCGGCTGGCCCGGGACGGCGACGACTACGTCCTGTCGATCCAGCTGCCGTTCACCGAGCGGGATCAGATCGACCTGACCCGCAACGCGGACGAGCTCTTCGTGGCGGTCGGGCCCCACCGTCGGAACCTGGTGCTGCCCGACTCGCTGCGGCGGCGCGAGATCCGCACCGCATCCTTGTCCGACGGGCACCTCGACATCGCCTTCGGCGAACCGCCCACCTGACGGGACGGCGACGAGCGGCCATCATGTCGAGATGGACGATCGACGTGGGGCCGAGGGCATCGAACACCTGCAGGCGGCGGCACGCGAGATGCTCGCCGCAGCTCGGTCGTTCCTGGACGTGGTCGAGGACGTGGTGGAGGACCCCGAGCGGCTCTCGGCGGCAGCCACCTCGGTGGTCGACCTGGTCCGCGGGGGTGTCGCGTCCGCCACACGGCCGACGTCGCCCCTCCAGCCCTGGGAGCAGGCGGCGTGGGGCGACGGGGTGCGCGACGGGGAACCTGCGGCCGACGAGTCCGTGCAGGACGGCGGGGAGCGCGACGAGGAACCTGCCGGCGACGGTGCCGTGCCGGACGACGGGTCGCTCGACGCGACCATCGACCTGGACGCCCTCGCCGAGGTCGCGGACGCGCCGACACCACGTCGGCGGGTGCGCCGGATCGCCGTCGACTGACGGGGCCGTCGCCGGCGCAGCCCTCAAGGTGGGCCCGGAGGTGCCGACAGGGACCCGAGGTAGCTGATGAGGATCGTCCGAGTCGAGCAGGTCGCGCCCGGTGGTGGCGCTCTCGAGGTGCACCCGCGCCTCACGGTCCTGCGCGGCTCGACGCCGGAGCTGCGTCGCCGGCTCCGCTCGGCGTTCGAGGCCCTGTCGGGGCGCGGCGTGCCCGAGGACCGGGTGCTCGTCGAGGTCAACGGGGTGCAGCTGCAGCTCGATGCCGCGACGATCGCCCAGCTCGAGCTCGATCACCGGATCGACCCCATCCTGGAGCTCGGCGACGCTGCCGAGCCCACGTCGGTGCCCGGCCCGGACGACGGCGCACGCAGCGCCCGTGACCGCCTGCGCGAGGTGACCGCGGCCCGCACCGAGCTCGGCGCTCGCATGGAGGCAGCCCGCGCCGGGCTCGACTCGTTCTCGACCGCCGCGCTCGACGTGTGCGTCGGACAGATCGATGCCCTGGAGTCACGCCGCAGCAGCCTGCGGGTCGACTTCGAGCGTCGTCGAGCCGTGCTCGACGAGCGCCGCCTCGAGCTGCAGTCGCAGCTCGACGAGGTGCAGGACCTCCAGGAGCGGATCGCCGCGATCGATGCCGACGCGGTCCGCCGTGTGCGCAACGCCGTCGTCGCCGCGACCGAGCAGCCGGCCGAGCCGGACACGACGGCGCTCGAGCTCGCCGATCGGCTCGACGCCGCCGTCGGTCAGGTGCGCGACCTGGTGGTGCGCCGGGCCAGCCTGCACATCCGCGAGAGCGAGGCCGCCCAGCGGCTCGACGAGGCGAGCGCCGAGGCCCGTGCGGCCGAGCGCTCGATGCGCGCACCGCAGTTCGACCAGTCGGTCGTCCGTCGACTGGAGGCGGTGCGTGACGAGATCTTCGCCGTCGACGACCGTGCCAACCGGCTCGGTGCCACCCGCAACAAGCGCCGCCTCGCGGAGCTGCGCTCCGAGGAGGCGGTCCTGCTCGACCGGCTCGGCTTCGACACCTACAGCGCGTACGTCATGGGCATCCCGTCGGTGCGCGCGGAGCTCGAGCGATCCTCGCGGGTCGAGTCGGCCCGGGACCGTGCGGACCGGATCGCCGAGGAGATCGACGGCATCCGCCGCGAGTCGCCCGCGCCCGCAGAGATCGACCGCGCCGCGCAGCAGCTCCACCAGCTCCTCGAGGGGGCACTCGAGTACCTCGGAGCGGCCTGGCAACCCCGGACCGCCGCCGACCTGGTCGCCGGCATCGCCGAGGGCGACGATGCCACCGACCTGGTCTACGAGACCGTGGCCGCGCTGCGCCGGCGCCGCGTCCAGCTCGACGACGTCGGGGCGAACGCCCTGCCGGGCCTGCGCGACGAGCTCGTCCGGCTGATCGACGCCTCCCTGCGCGGCCACCCGTCGCTGCCGTCGGGACCGGTGCAGCTGCCGGCGCTCGCCGAGGTGCCGTTCGTGCAGGTGCCCGCCGCCTCCGCACCTGCCGAGCTGGTCGGTTTGGCCGACGTGTGGCTCGACTGGCACGCGTCCCTGGCGCGGTGGCCACGTGAGGCCGAGCCGTCGGTCGTCGAGCTGCAGCAGCGCCTCGCCGAGCTCGACGTCGCCACGGACGAGGACGCGATCACGCGCTGGGCCGAAGTCGAGGCCGAGCTCGACGCCGCGCTCGACCGCCTGGCCGAGGCCCAGGAGAGGGTCCGACGCCACGAGGACGCCACCGATGAACTGGCGCGTCTGCGCGACGAGGAGCTCACGCTGCGCGACCGCGAGCGCGCGTTGCTCGAGGCGGTGGCCGCCGAGGACGCCGCCGTCGCCACCATGGCGCCACGGCCCGATGCGGCGCCCGTCGCCGCCGTGTCGTCGACCGGATCCGAGTGGGAGCTCGTCGCACGCCTGTCCCGTCAGCGGTCCATCAGCTTCGTGGGAGCCATCCCCGCGCTGGTGCTCGACCTGCCCGACACCGCGGCGACGAGGTCCGACGTGCTCGTGCGACTGGATCGCCTGTCCGACAAGGTGCAGGTCCTGGTGGTGAGCGACGACCCGACGGTCGCCGACTGGGCACGCCAGCTGGACGGGCGAGGCGGCGTGGTGGAGCTGGCACCGCGCCACTGACGTTGGCCCGGCTCGGCGGGGTGTGGTCGACTGCCTGGCGATGTCCCTGACTTCTGCGCGCTACATCGGTGTCGACGTCGGCGGCACCAAGACCCTCTCGGTGCTGGTCGAGGTGCCCTCCCACGGTGGGCAACCCGTCGTGCTGGACCGGGAGCTGCGACCGTCGGAGGCGGGCTCGGACCAGGTCCTGCACACCATCGTCGACTCGGTCGGTGCCCTCATCGCACGGGATGCGACCGAACCGGCGGCGATCGGCGTCGGTCTCGCCGGGTTCGTGGACCGCACCGGCATCGTGCGCAGCGCGCCGAACTCGGCCGGGCTCGTCGGCGTGGACGTGGGCGCCGAGCTGGGTCGGCGCTTCGATCTGCCGACGATGGTGGACAACGACGCCAACTGCGTGGCGGTCGCGGCGCACCGCAGCATCGTCGGTGGGTGCGACAGCCTGGTGGCGATCACGCTCGGCACCGGGATCGGTGGCGGCATCGTGCTGGGCGGTCGACTGCTGCGGGGGGCGAACGGCTTCGCGGGCGAGCCGGGGCACATGGTCGTCGACCCCGACGGCGCCCTCTGCCCGTGCGGTCAGCGAGGATGCTGGGAGCGGTACGCCTCCGGGAGCGGCCTGGCGCGCCTGGCCGCGGTCGCCGCCGAGCGCGGCGAGGCCGAGTCGGTGCTCGCCGCCGCCGGCTCCGTCGAGGCCGTCCGGGGCGAGCACGTCACGGACCTGCTCGCCGCGTCGGACGCTGCGGCGATGGCGATCTTCACCCGCTACGCGGGCTGGGTGGCGCTCGGGGTGGCCAACCTGATCCTGCTGCTCGACCCCGAGGTCGTCGTGATCGGCGGCGGGATGAGCGCCCACGGATCGCTCTTGGAACGCCTGATGGGGGAGCACCTCCGCCAGCGCTTCCCCGCGGCCCTGTCGGATCGCAACATCCGCATCGTCGTGACGCCGGGTGGTCCCGAGGACGGCGCCGTCGGCGCTGCGCTCCTCGGCGCCTACCGCGTCGCCGGTGCCTGACCGGCTCCGACACGCCGGCCGACGTCACAGCGAACCCGTTCCGGGGGGCGCGGGGTGGAGGAGTACCGTGCTCCCATGGAGTTCCGCCGCATCACCTCGCTGCCGCCGTACGTCTTCACGATCATCGACAGCCTGAAGGTGGCCGCCCGGCGCGACGGGGCCGACATCATCGATCTGGGCTTCGGCAACCCCGACCTGCCGTCGCCGCCCATCGCGGTCGAGAAGCTGTGCGAGGCGGCGCACAACGAGCGCAACCACCGCTACTCGGCGTCGAGGGGCATCCCCAAGCTGCGTGAAGCGGCCGCGGGCTACTACCAGCACCGCTTCGGGGTCGAGCTCGACCCGGAGACCGAGGTCATGAGCACGATCGGCGCCAAGGAGGGCTTCAGCCACCTCATGTGGGTGCTGCTCGACCAGGGCGACGCGGCGCTGGTGCCGAGCCCCAGCTACCCGATCCACATCTTCGGACCCCTGTTCGCGGGCGCCAACGTGCGCGAGATCCCCCTGGGGACCGGCGACGAGTTCTTCGAGAACATGGTCGAGGCCTACGAGTACTCGTACCCGCGACCGAGGGTCATCGTGCTGTCGTTCCCGCACAACCCCACCACGACCTGCGTGGACCTGGCGTTCATGCAGCGGGTGGTCGACTTCGCCCGCGAGAAGGAGGTCGTGCTGGTGCACGACAACGCCTACGCGGACCTCGGCTTCGACGGCTACCGACCGCCGTCGATCCTGCAGGCCGAAGGGGCCAAGGAGGTCGCCGTCGAGCTGTACTCGATGACCAAGTCGTTCTCGATGGCGGGCTGGCGCGTGGCGTTCATGCTGGGCAACCCCGAGGTGATCGCGGCCCTCGCCAAGCTCAAGAGCTACCTGGACTACGGCACCTTCCAGCCGATCCAGATCGCCGCGACGGTGACGATGAACGAGCTCGCCGACTTCCCCGTCGAGGTCAACGAGATCTACCAGTCGCGCCGCGATTCGCTCTGCGCGGGGCTCAACCGCATCGGCTGGGAGATCGAGCCGCCGATGGGGACCATGTTCGCGTGGGCCAAGATCCCCGAGCCGTACGCCGAGATGGGCTCGGTCGAGTTCTGCTCGTTCCTCGTCAAGGAGGCCCAGGTCGCCCTGTCGCCGGGGGTCGGCTTCGGTCCGGGCGGCGAGGGCCATGTGCGCTTCGCGATGATCGAGAACGAGCAGCGGGTCAACCAGGCGATGCGCAACCTGAAGCGCGCCTTGCCCAAGCTCGGCTGAACGGCTGAGCGCCGGACGATCCCGGCGCCAGCGCGCTCCCATCTGTGATCCGAAAGTGAGGCCATGGCCTCACTTTCGGATCACAAATGGTCAGGTCGGTCAGGTCGGTCAGGTCGGTCAGGTCAGGCGTCGGCGCTGGCGCCGATGCCCTCCATGCAGAACGTGACCACCATCTCGGCGACCTCGTCGGGGTCCAGGCCCCGGCTGCCGAAGTAGACCCGGGTGAGGTGGTTGGCGACGCCGAGGATGGCGTGGGCGAGCACCTCCGGATCGCGGTCGGGGATGCTGCCCGCCACGATCGCCTCCTTCAGGTGCGCCACCGCGTCGCTGACGAGCACGCGCTGGCCCGCTCGCATGGCGCCGTTGAAGGCGGCCTCGGTGCGCGCGAACTCGAACAGGCGACGCAGATCGTCGTGGGCGGCCATCCAGAGCACCGCGGCGCGGATACCGAGCTGGAGGCGCTCCACGGGGTCCTCCACGCCCTCGATCCGACGCTGCTGGGTGCGGCGCATGTCGTTCTGCGCCGTGCGGAGGATCTCGGTGAAGAGCTCCTCCTTCGAGTCGAAGTACCAGTAGAAGACGCCCTTGCCGACGCCGAGCCCGTCGACGATGTCCGCGACCGACGTGGGGTGGTACCCATCGGCTGCGAAGCGGGTGGTGGCATACGCGATGAGCTGCGCACGCCGCTCCTTCCCGCGGGGCGTGAGTCGTCGAGGCATGACTCGAAGTTAGCAACCATTCTTGACCGAGCGGTCAAGGGGAGGGCCGCCGGACGCACCCGACGGCCTTCACCGCGGTGAAACAGAGCCGACACGCGCTCTCGGTAGTCTCTGCGCCGTGCCTGCCTATGTCATCCGCGTCTGGCTCCCCGATCGCCCCGGTGCGCTCGGTGCCGTCGCGAGCCGCGTCGGTGCGGTCAAGGCCGACGTGATCGGCATCGACATCATCGAGCGTGGTGCGGGACGGGCCGTCGACGAGCTCGTCATCGACCTGCCCGACGGCGACCTGGTGGATCTGCTGCTCGCCGAGATCGACCAGGTCGAGGGCGTCGACGTGGAGAACATCCGTCCGCTGTCCGGTCCGCCGCCCGACCCCGCCGTCCTGGCCCTCCAGGTCGCCCGCACCGTCCGTGACGCCGGTGGTGGGACCGACGCCTTCCAGGCCGTGGTCGACGGTGCCCAGCTGCTGCTGGGCGCCGACTGGGCGGCGCTGGTCGACCCCAAGGGCTCCCGGCTGATGGCCACCGCGGGCGACGACGTGCCCGCCGAGGGGTGGCTCTGCGCCTTCGTCATGGGCGCCACCGCCGAGGGCGCTCCGGTCGACCTCAAGGAGCTGGCCGTCGCGCCCGTGTCCACCACCGGCCTGGCGCTGGTCGTCGGACGTGGCCACTCGCCGCTGCGCGGTCGCGAGCAGCAGGTCCTGGAGGGTCTCGCCTCGCTGCTCTGAGCGACGGGCCCACGTCGTGTGAACTCCGTGTGTTCCGGGCGACACCCTGGCGCAGATCGTCCTACGGTGCGCACATGCGCAGACTCCGCTGGTTCGTGCCGGTGCTCATCGGACTGTCCGTCCTCGTCGCAGGCCTCCCTGCCGCAGCGGCGGCACCGGCGGGCGGAGGTTCACCCGGTGGCACGGGTGGTGGCGATCCGTACTTCCCGGCCGCGGGCAACGGCGGCTACGACGTGCTGCACTACGACCTGGTGCTCGACTACACGCCGACGACGCGTGCGCTGCGTGCGACGGCGACCATCACGGCGACGGCATCGAGCTCGTTGTCGAGCTTCAGCCTCGACCTGCGGGGCCTGGCTGCGTCGAAGGTGACCGTGGGAGGGCGTGCGGCGTCGTTCGTGCAGTCGGGCGGCGAGCTGGTGATCACGCCGCGCTCGGTGCTGCGCCGGGGGTCCGTGTTCGTCGCCCGCATCTCCTATGGCGGCACGACCGGCCAACCGGTCGATGCGACGGGCGCGCTCTACGGCTGGGTGTCCTTCGACGACGGGGCCTTCGTCGCCAACGAACCCGAGGGTGCGAGCACCTGGTACCCGGTGAACGACGTCCCCCACGACAAGGCCACGTACAGCTACGCCGTCACCGTCCCGGTCGGCACGACAGCGGTCGCCAACGGCGACCTGTGGTCGCGCACCACGTCGAAGGGGCGCACCACGTTCCGCTGGGTGGCGTTCGACGCGATGGCCAGCTACCTGTCGATGGCGGCGACGGGCAACTACACGCTCACGTCCTCGCGCACCGGGTCGGGGGTCAGGATCGTCGACGCCGTCGACGACGACCTCTCCGACGAGGACGCCGCCGCCGCGGCCGAGGTCCTGGCCCTCCAGCCGGAGATGATCACGTTCTTCGAGCGCGCCTTCGGGCGCTATCCGTTCTCGTCCTTCGGCGCGGTCATCGACGACGACACCGACGCCGGCTACGCGCTCGAGAACCAGACCCGACCGATCTACTCCGGCGTCCCCAGTGAGACGACCGTCGCCCACGAGCTCGCGCACCAGTGGTACGGCAACAAGGTCACCCCGCGTGCATGGCGCGACATCTGGCTGAACGAGGGCTTCGCCACCTACGCCGAGTGGATGTGGGACGAGCGCCAGGGTGTCGCGGCGATCCAGGACAGCTTCGACTTCGTGATGTCGATCCCCGCCGACGACGACTTCTGGTCGGTCGCCATCGGTGATCCCGGACCCGCCGGGTTGTTCGACGCGGCCGTGTACTACCGCGGCGGTGCGTTCCTGCACGCTCTGCGGCTGACCGTGGGCGAGCGGGCGTTCTGGTCGGTCATGCGCCAATGGGCGGCGCGACCGGCGTCGGTCCCGGTGGCCACGGCCGACCTGCTCCGACTCGCGGAGCGCGTGTCGGGCCGCCAGCTCGACACGCTCTTCGACGTCTGGCTCTACCAGCCCACCAAGCCGCCGGCGCCCTGACCGCCGGCCCACCGAGCTGTCGAGACCGACCCGGGCCGGTTCAGTCGGCGGCCCAGCCGCGCGAGCGCTGCACGGCACGGGTCCACTGCGCGTGGAGCTCGTCCACCCCCGAGCGGTCGTCGCTCGGCTCCACCCGCGCATCGGCTCGCCAGCGCTGGTTCACGTCGTCCACGGTGTCGTACAGACCTGCGCCCAGACCCGCCAGGGTCGCAGCGCCGAGTGCGGTCGTCTCCGACACGGCGGAGCGTGCGACCGCCACGCCGAGCTGGTCCGCCTGGATCCGCAGCAGCACCTCCATGGCCGCTGCGCCCCCGTCCACCCGCAGCTCGGCCAACGGCTCGCCCGACACCCGGGTCATCGCCTCCACCACGTCGCGGGTCTGCAGCGCCATGGACTCGACCACGGCACGAGCCAGGTGCGCACGACCGACGCCACGGGTGATGCCCATCACGGTGCCGCGGGCATAGGGGTCCCAGTACGGCGACCCCAGCCCGGCGAAGGCGGGCACGATCACCATGCCGGCGCTGTTCTCCACCGACTCGGCGAGCGGTCCGACCTCGGCGGCGTCGTCGATCAGACCCAACCCGTCGCGCAGCCACTGCACGGCGGCGCCGGTCACGAAGATCGATCCCTCGAGCGCGTAGTGCGTCACCAGCTCGTCGGACCCGGTGCGCCCCAGCATCCGGGCCGGCACCGTCCAGCCGATCGTGGTGAGCAGCCCGTCCGACGGCTCCGGGCAGCGTTCGCCGATGTTCATCAGCACGAACGATCCGGTGCCGTAGGTGTTCTTGGCCATGCCGGGGTGCACGCAGGCCTGACCGAAGAGCGACGCCTGCTGGTCACCGGCGATCCCGGTGATCGGGATGCCCGCTGCCACGCCGACGCCGTCGACGGTCGAGCCGAAGTGCCCCGCCGAGGGCCGCACCTCGGCCAGCGCGGACATCGGCACCCCGAACAGCTCGCAGAGCTCCTCGGACCACTGGTGCCGGCAGATGTCGTAGAGCATCGTCCTGCTCGCGTTGGACGGGTCGGTGACGTGGTCGCGTCCGCCGGTCAGGTTCCACACCAGCCACGTGTCGATCGTCCCGACGAGCAGGTCGTCGTCGGCGACCACGCCGCCACCGGCGGGGTGCAGCAGCCACTCGAGCTTGGTCGCCGAGAAGTACGGGTCGAGCACCAGGCCGGTGAGCTCGCGGATCCTCGGCAGCTCGCCCGCCGCGGTGAGCTCGTCGCAGCGTGGGGCGGTGCGTCGGTCCTGCCACACGATCGCCCGGTGGCGGGGCCGACCTGTGCGGCGGTCCCATGCGACGACCGTCTCGCGCTGGTCGGTGACGCCGATCGCCGCGATCGGCCGACCGAGCTCGGCGTCGAGCTCGGCGAGCACGGTCCGTGTCGTGTCCCAGATCTCGCCGGCGTCGTGCTCCACCCAGCCGGGCTGGGGGAAGTGCTGGGTGAACTCGCGGTACGAGCGGCCCACCGGGCGGCCGTCGCCGTCGACGGCGAACGCCCGTACGCCGGTGGTCCCTGCATCGATCGCGATGATGACGGGGTCGTGGGCTGCATCGCCGGACATGGCGGGACAACCTAAACGGTCGCCGTACGCTGTGCCGATGCGCATCGGAGTGTTGACCTCGGGCGGTGACTGTCCCGGCCTGAACGCCGTGATCCGAGCACTCGTCCGCAAGGTCGAGCGCTCCCACGGCGGCAGCGTCTTCGGGTTCCGCGACGCATGGCGCGGCGTGCTCGAGGACGACTGGGAGCCGCTCACGGTCGAGCGCTGCCGCGGGATCCTGCCGCGGGGCGGCACGATCCTCGGCACCTCGAGGATCCAGCCCTACCAGTTCGACGACGGTGTGGAGCGGGTCCGAGAGGCCGTCGAGCGGCACCGACTGGACGGATTCGTCGTGATCGGCGGCAACGGATCGCTCGCGGCCGCGCTCGATCTGCAGCGCGACGGCGTGGCGTGCATCGGCGTGCCGAAGACGATCGACAACGACATCGACGCCACCGAGCTGACCTTCGGGTTCGACACTGCGGTGCACGTGGCCACCGCGGCGATCGACCGTCTGCACACCACCGCCGAGGCCCACGACCGGGTGATGGTCCTCGAGGTCATGGGCCGCGACACGGGCCACATCGCGGTGCGAGCGGGCCTGGCGGGCGGTGCGACCATGACGCTGATCCCCGAGGTGCCCTTCGACATCGCCGAGGTGTGCGACGCGCTGCAGCGCCGCCACGCGGGCGCGAGCTTCGCGTCGATCGTGGTCGTGGCCGAGGGAGCGACGCCGCTCGAGGGGTCGCTCGAGATGCCCGACTACGAGGTGGACCGGTTCGGTCACGAGCGCCTCGGGGGCATCGGGCAGCTGATCGCATCGGAGATCGAGGGGCGCACGGGCCTGGAGACCAGGGTGACGACGCTCGGCTACGTCCAACGCGGCGGCACGCCCACCGCCTTCGACCGCATCCTGGCCTCCCGCTACGGCATCGCCGCCGCCGACGCGGCCGCCGCAGGAGCGTGGGGGAAGATGGTCGCGCTGCAGGCCGACCGGATCGTCCACGTCGACCTCGCCGACGCGGTCGACCGGACCAAGTCGGTCGACCTGGAGTTCTACGACGAGGTCGCCAGGCCGTTCTTCGCGTCGTGAGTCACTGGTCGCAGCCGGCGTCGAGCTCCACGCGACGCTCGACCAGCTGATCGACCGCGTCCTCCGGCACCCCCGCCGCGAGCGCGTCCTGCGGGGCCGCGAGCAGCGACGCGAAGTCGCACTCGTCCACCTCGGTCCGATCGCCACGCAGCGGGGAGCTGACCGTGATCGTCTGGCCGTCGACCTCGAAGACCATCGTGTCCACGCCCGACGCCTGCGTCGCCGACATCACCATCTGCCCGATCGCCTGCTGACGTGACAGCCCGACGACGTTGTCGAACGCCGAGGACAGGTCGACGGTGACCCGACCCTCCGCTCGCCGGGTGCCCAGCAGCTCGGTGCCGGCCGGGATCGAGGTGGACAGGCCGAGTGCGGTGGCGGCGGCATCGGGCGGCTGCACGAGCGTCGAGAGCACCGTGAACGCCGAGCGGTCGGGCAGCTCCTGCTCGACGGGCATGAGCGCCCCCTCCCGGACGTAGTAGAGGACCGCCGAGACGCGCCCCGCCGACGGCGTCGACGGCGAGGTGGTCGTGGTCGACTCCTGCTGGACCGCTCTCGGCTCGTCGTCGAAGCCCACGCCGCAGCCGGCGACCACCAGCACCGCCACGGCCACGACCAGCATCGCCGGGCGCCGCGAGGCTCGACGTCCCAGGACCCGGCTCACGAGGACCGCTCGGCGCTGGGGTCGATGCGGATCGCCGGGAGCTCGCCCGTGAGCGCGAAGGAGTCGGCCTCCTCGCGGGTGACCTCGGCCAGATCGCCACGCTCGTCGTCGCTGCTCGGCAGCCCGCCCGACAGCAGGGGGAGCTCGACCACGAACCGGGCGCCCTGGCCGCCGTCGTGGCGGTCCTCCACCCACACGCCGCCACCCTGCAGTCGTGCGTGCTCCGCGGCGAGCGCGAGCCCCAGGCCGACGCCCATGTCCATGCCGCGGCTCCCGCCCTGGTCGCCGCGGTTGAACCGGTCGAAGATGCGCGTGCGCTCGCTCTCGGGCACACCGGGGCCGTGGTCCTCGACCGCGATGCGCACCGTCGGACCGTCCAGCTCGTCGAGGTCCTCGGGGCCCGGCTCGTGACGTTCCACGAACACGCCGGTGGCACCGTCGGCGTACTTCGCGGCGTTGTCGACGAAGTTCGCCAGGATGCGCACGAGCCGCCGCTTGTCGCAGGCCACGACGACCCCGTCGAGCTCGGGGTCGGACTCGACGGGGATCCGCCCGCCCGACGTGGCGCGCACGGCCGCCTCGACGGTCGGCACCAGCAGCACGTCGTCGAGCTCCAGGCGGACCGCCCCCGCGTCGAAGCGGGAGATCTCGAGGAGGTCCTCCACGAGCTGGGTGAAGCGCTGCATGTCGAGGTTCAGCAGGTCGAGCGCCCGCTGGGAGCGCTCGGGCAGGCCCTCACGGTTGTTGAGCAGCACCCCGATCGATGCGTTGAGCGTGGTCAGCGGTGAGCGCAGCTCGTGGCTCACGTCGCTCGCGAACCGGGCGTCGCGGTCGATGCGGTCCTGCAGCGCCGAGACCATCTCGTTGAAGTTGGCCACCAGCGGCGCCAGGTCGATGTCGTTCGCGTAGTCCTCGTAGTCGATGCGGGTGTCGAGCTGGCCGAGCGCCACCGACTCGGCGGCCTCGCCGATGCGGCGCAGCGGCAGCAGCGCGTAGCGGCTCGCCCAGAAGCCCAGCGCCATGGCCAGCAACGTCGCGATGGCGGTCACGACGATGAGCGTCAGGCTGAGGGAGCGGATCGCCGTGGCGATGTCGTCGAGCTGGTTGACCTCGAAGTACGAGGCGTCGCTGTCCGCCAGGGGGATGCCCACCGCGACGAGCGGCTCTCCACCGGACTCGAAGCGCATGATCGAGCTCTCGCGGTCGACCACGACCCGATCGCGCAGCGCCTCGGGCAGCACCTCGACGCCGAGGCTCGCATCGCGGCTGACCGAGACGGCCTCGCCGCCCGGCGGGTTGATGATCAGCGACGGCGCGCCGCTGTCGGGCAGCGAGCTGAGCAGCGTCTGGAGGTCGGCGGCCTCGGCGTTGTCGAGCCCGCCGCGGATCGTCTCGGAGTTGGCGAGCGCCTGCAGCGAGAGGGAGTCCTCCCGCGTGTCGAGCAGCGTGCTGCGGGCCACGGCCACCGTGGTGAACGAGAGCACGATCGACAGGAGCAGACCGACCAGCGCGACCGCCAGGGTGACGCGGCCCCTCAGCCCGATCTGCAGGCCTCGGTGCAACCCGCCGCGCCGCGGCGGGTCCTGGACGGCGGGGCTCACCGGGTGCTCACGCCTGGATCTTGTAGCCGAGCCCGCGCACGGTCACGACGTGGCGCGGGTTGGCCGGATCCGGCTCGACCTTGGTGCGCAGACGTCGGACGTGCACGTCGACCAGCCGCCCGTCGCCGAAGACGCCGTGACCCCAGACCTTCTCGAGCAGGTCCTCGCGGGAGAAGACCTTGCCGGGCTGGTTGGCGAGCTCGACCAGCAGCCGGAACTCGGTCTTGGTCAGGTGCACCTGTTCGCCGTCACGGGTGACGACGCCCTCCGACGGGATGATCTCGAGCTCACCGAAGCGCAGCCGCGGGTTGCCCGGCTGGGTCGGTCGCGCCCGACGCAAGAGCGCCCGGATCCGCGCCGACAGCTCCTTGGGCTGCAGCGGCTTGGTCATGTAGTCGTCCGCGCCGGCCTCGAGCCCCGCGACGACGTCGTGGGTGTCGGCGCGGGCGGTGACCATGATGATCGGCACGTCGCTCTGTCGTCGGATCGACCGGCAGACCTCGAAGCCGTCGATGCCGGGCAGCATGATGTCGATCAGCACGACGTCGGTCGGCGCTCGGTCGAACCCGACGATCGCGTCCTCGCCGGTCTCCGCCTCCTCGACGGTCCAGCCCTCGTCCTCGAGCGCCAGCTTCACCGACCCACGGATCCGCTGGTCGTCCTCCACGTACAGAATTCGGGTACCCACCCCACCATTGTCGCCCATCGGGGGCCGGAGGTGGGGCGGGGGCCGTCGTCGCTCAGACGTCGGCCGCGCCGAGACCCGCCAGGAGCGCTTGCAGTTCGTCGAACCGGTCGGGGTGCGCCACGAGCACCGACGCCGGTCGAACGGGCCCACCTTCGATCGCCCCGAGACGTGCGCCCGCCTCCTCGGCGATCAGCGCACCCGCCGCCAGGTCCCAGATCGACAGGCCGACCTCGTAGTAGGCGTCGACGCGGCCGGCGGCCACCGAACAGAGGTCGAGCGCCGCGGCACCCATGCGTCGGATGTCGCGGACCTGCGGGAGCAGCTGCGCGACCACGGCGCCCTGACGTCCCCGCCGTGCGGGGTCGTACGCGAAGCCGGTGGCGACGAGGGTGTGGTCGAGCGGTGCTGCGGGTCCGAGGCGCAACGGGCGGTCGTCGCAACGGGCACCGTGCCCCGCGCGTGCCGAGTAGGTGCGGCCATGGGTCGGGTCCGCCACCACGGCGACGAGGGTCCGCTCCGGGGTGCCGGCCGCGATGGACACGTTGTAGCCGGGATGGTCGTACACGTAGTTGGTCGTGCCGTCGATCGGATCGACCCACCACGTCACGCCCGATCCGTCCGTCACCGCGGATCCGACCTCCGGGGCGACCTCGCCGCCCTCCTCGCCGACGACCACGTCGTGCGGCCGGTGCTCGGCGAGGATCGAGCGGATCAGGCCCTCGGATGCCCGGTCCATCTCGGTGACCATGTCGGTCGCGGTCGACTTGTTGTCGATGGCGAGCTGCGCGGGGCGACGGTCGTGGATCAGCGCCACCGCTGCCGACGCCGCCTCGAGCGCGACGTCGAGGAGCTCCGCCGACAGCGCGTCGTCGTGCGGCGTGGTCGGCCCGGTCACCTCTCGGGCCGTTCGCGGATGGTGGTCCACTCGCCGAACGCCCGCAGCGTCAGCACCGCGACCACCGCCACGCCGCCGGCACCGCCGAGCGCCGAGAGCAGGGTGACGAGGCCGGTGGCGGCGCCGCCGAACCCGCCGAGCTCTGCGAAGGCGTACCCGATCAGTCCGCCGGCCGCACCGCCGATCGCGACCGAGACGAAGGCGAGGACCCGGGTGAGCACCGAGGGCAGCTGGCTCTCGGGGTCCGTGGGGACCGCGCTGGACGTGTCGGCATCGGGTCGTCGGGGGGCGGCCACGGGCCGATGTTAGGTCGCACTGGGTGGATCGACCCATGCCCGGAACCTTCAAGGCGACAGCCGTGGTGCCGATCATGGGAGGTGAGGGGTCCGACCACAGGAGACCAGATGCAGACCGACGAACTCCCACCCGAGCTGCTCGTGCCGCCGAAGCGACTCGGCACGTTGCTGGCCCAGGCCCGCCTCGCCGGAGGTTTCAGCCTCGCGGAGGCCTCGGACGCGCTCGGCGAGCAGTTCTCGAGCCTCGAGCTGCTCGAGGTCGAGACCGGCCGTCGTCCCGTGCTCGACCCCGACCTCGTGACGCTGACCGAGCTCTACGGCATCGACACGACCGACCTCATCCCCGATCGCTCCCAGCTGATCATCGACCTGGACGAGGGCGTGCTCGGTGTGGGGGAGCGGCAGGTGCGCCTCGGCGTCGAGACGCCCGAACGCGACGACGTGCTCGCGCAGTACCTCGCGATGGTCTACGCCATGCGGGACCTCCGTCCGGGCACGACGGTGCCGCTGCGGACGCCCGACATGGACGTCCTCGCGACCGCCCTGTCAACCCCCGCCGACCAGCTCGAGGACGAGCTGCGGCGCACGATGGCCGATGCCGGTGTGGTGGAGCCCCGCTTGCAGCGGCTCCGGGGTCGCGTGCTGATCCCCGCGATCGGCGTGGTCGTCGCGGCGACGACCGCCGGCATGCTGCTGCTCGTCAGCACCACCAGCGATGCGACGCCGGCCGCCGAGGACCCGGGCGTCGCCGCGACGGTCGACACCGAGATCGGCGACGCGGTGGTCCAGGAACGACTTCCCGACGGGTCGCCCGGTCCGGTCGTGGTGCGCGACTGAGCGAACCCGGTCGCACGGCGGACTGCGGGTGCGGTTCCGGCCGGGCGTCGGCGGTAACGTCGCCGACCATGTGGAGCCGCGTTCGCACGCTGTCGGTCCTGTCCCTCTTCGGCCTGGCGCTGCTCGCCGCTGCCTGCGGCGGCGATGACGGCGGCTCCGGCGACTCGAGCGCCCTCGACGGCCTGCCGCCGGTGGCGGACAGCGAGTACGAGGACCTGACGGGCCAGTCCGAGGTCGTGATCGAGGCGCGGGACAACAAGTTCGAGGCCAAGTACGTCATCGTCTCGCCGGGCACCAGGATCACGTTCGACAACAAGGGCCGCAACCCCCACAACGTCGTGCCGGTCGACGAGGGGCAGTTCGAGACCATCGCCGCGGACGACCTGCAGCCCGGTGACACCGCGATGCTGCAGTTCGACGGCGCGGGTGACTACCCCTACTACTGCTCGCTGCACGGCACGCCGACCGCCGGCATGGACGGCCGGATCCGCGTCGCCGACCAGTAGGTCGGTCCCGCGCCGGGTCAGCCCGGGAAGAGGGGCCGGATCCGCGTCGCCGACCGGTAACTCGGTTCCGCACGGGGGCAACCCCAGGAATCGGGGCCGGATCCGCGTCGCCGACCAGTAACTCGGGTCAGCCCGAGAAGAGCGGTTCCTCGCTGCGGTTCGACGACAGGCCGCACACCGCGTCGCGGCGAAGGCAGATCTCGACCTTCTCCGTCAGAAGCTCTTGGTCCCAGGCGTTGACGAAGTCGGAGTGCAAGCCGTTCGTCGAGCCCGACGCCAACGTGAGGGCGTGGTCGGAGCCCGTGACCGGATAGGTGATCGCGAAGGTGAGCTGGGGGACGTGCACGGGATGGCTGACGGGGCACTCGCCGTCGGCGCTGTTCGCCATGTGGGACCGGTGATCGGGGCTGTCCAGCCGGTTTCCGTCCCAGCAGTCGGGGAAGGTGACGACCCCGCGCAGCGGCGCCGAGGCGGGGCAGTTCGGCGGCGTGTCGCTCAGGCGCGTCGAGACACCACACCCCCAGCCCGCCAGGTCGACCGGTTGGGGGTCCTCCGGGGTGGAGGTCAGGTCGCCGGCCACGACCATCAGACCCGGGGGAAACGGCTCGACCTCGGTGGGCTCCACGTCGGGCGCGACGCGGTAGTACGCGGTGGAGGTGATCGGTGTCAGTGGCTCGTCGCCGTCGAACAGCGTCGGTGCCCAGTACGCGGCGGTGTCCGCCCGGTTCTGACACGTCGTGTCGCCTCCTTCCCGCAGCGACTCGGCCGAGGAGCGTGCGTCGGTCGAGGTGTTGCCGAAGAAGTCGTGCCCGTGCGACATGCCGGACATCGCGGGATGCACGATCGGATCGTCGGGCGCCGAGTGGCTGTAGCCGCACTCGACCACGAACTGCCCGAACCCGCCCTGGGGTCCGGTGTGACGTGTGGGCGCTGCGGCACCGGCCTGGGCGGAGGCACCTCCGGCGGCATCCGTGCGGTCCGCCATCGGGCTCGCCGAGTCGGTGCACCCGGTGGCCAGGACCGCCAGGGTGGCGAGCGTCGTGAACGCCACCCTGGTGGCCCGGGCTTTCATGACCCGGCGGGCTTGGCCGGCACCGTGATCGACGCCAGGTCGACCTCGGCGGGCACGTCACGGGCCGGTCGAGCCGGTGCGGACTCCGCGTCGGGCATGTTCGGCTGCTCGCCGGGCTCCGGGGTCGTCTTGTACGCGTCCTCGGGCGGCGCCTCGGCGGGCGAGCCGAGCAGGCCGATCAAGTCCAGCGCGTTGGCGTCCCAGTCGCCGCTGCCCGTGCCGTCGCACGGGGCGAGGGTCTCGACCGCTGCCGGCTGGGAGGAACTGAACGTGTTGCCCGAGAAGCAGTTGCGCAAGGTGTCGGTGGTCTCGCCGGTCTCGAGCAGGTCGACGGTCCCGACCGCCAGGTCGGCGACGCCCGAGCCCTCGACCACGTTGTCGACCACGCGGTTGTCCCACGGGTTCCAGATCACGACGCATCCCTCGAGCAGGCCGTCGACCGCGACGCAGTCCTCCTCCGCGATCGGCGGCACCTCGACGTCGTGGGTCTCCGAGCACGGGGTGTCCCACTCCGACTGCTCGGGCGCCAGATCGCTCGCGTCCTCCTCCGGGAACGGCACGAGGCCGATGCCCGTGCGGTCGTGGTTCCAGACCAGGTTGCGTTCGATCGTGTTGCGCACGCCACCGGCCACCAGGATGCCGTTGCCCTGCGCCAGCAGCGCGACGTCGATCGCTGGGTTGTCGGTCTCGTTGTTGTCGTGGACCAGGTTGCCCACCACGGTGGTGTCACGCCCCGGGTAGCAGAGCTCGTAGCTGCCGCTGTTCGGCACGACCCCGGCGCGGTTGTTGCGGAAGGTCGAGTTCACGATGAGCAGGTTGCCGCCCGAGTTGGTGCCCGAGTAGCCGAGGCCGTTGTACTCGGAGATCACGTTGTCCAGCACGGCGTCGCAGGGGTAGCACTCGCCGATGTAGAAGCCGGCGTCCGGACTGCCCGAACCCAGCGAGTTGTCGAACTGGCCCTTCACCGAGTCGAACGCGTACAGGCCGTAGTCGCCGTTGCGGTAGGCCGTCAGGTAGGAGCCGCGGTAGCCCTCGACGCCGGTCCAGTAGAAGCCGTTCGACGTGTAGTTGCGGGCGGTCATGTTCTCCACCGCCACGCCGTCCGTCTCCACGACGAAGATGCCGTTCTCCTTCTCGAACCCGCCGTCGAGGATGACCTCGTTGCGGTCGAGCCCTCGGATCGTCAGGTCCTCGGTCGTGACGGTGACGGCCTCCTCGTAGACACCGGGGGAGACCAGGATCAGGTCGCCGGGGATGGCCGCGTCGACCGCTGACTGGATGGTGTCGTGGTCCTCGGGCACCGTCAGCGTGGTCGGCTCGGTCCGCTCCTCGGTCGTGTCGTCGCCACCGTCGGCGCCGTCGTCGTCGCCTCCGCAGGCCCCCGCCACCAGTGCCAGCGCAGCGAGCGTCGCCGCGATCGCCAGCCGGGTCCGTCGCGTCCGGTACGTCATGGTGTCCCCCTGTCCGGGTCCGCTCGGCCCGATGGCCTCGCGGACGATCGGAGCATCATGCCCCACCGCGCCCACCGAGCGGCGTTCCGACGGTCGCGCCAGACTCTCGCCCATGGAGTTCGACGACGATCGCCCGCTCGACGCGGGCCAGGTCCGGGACCGACGGGGCGCTGGCGGATCCGGCGCGGGTGGTCCGATGGGCAAGGTGGGCCTCGGCGCAGGTGGCGGGCTGGTCGGGTTGGTCGTGGTGGTGCTGTTCGTCCTGGTCGGCGGCGGCTCGCCCGACGACCTGTTCGTCGACGGCGCGGTGGGCGGCGGCACGCCGTACGACCCGTCGACCGCAGAGGTCGCCCAGGAGTGTCGGACGGGCGCGGACGCGAACGAGCGCGAGGACTGTCGGATCGTGGGCGTGGTGAACAGCGTCCAGTCCTATTGGGACGAGACGTTCCAGCAGATCGACCTGGACTACGAGCCCGCCGTGACCGAGCTGTTCAGCGACGCGACGGTCAGCGGGTGCGGTCGGGCGACGTCGGCGACCGGGCCCTTCTACTGCCCGGCGGACTCGACGGTGTACATGGACCTCTCGTTCTTCGAGGAGCTGACCCGGCCACCGTTCGACGCGACCGGCGGTCCGTTCGCCCAGGCGTACGTGGTCGCCCACGAGTACGGCCACCACGTGCAGAACCTGCTGGGGCAGGACGCGGGCGGATCGCGCCAGGGCTCCACCTCGGGATCGGTCCGACTCGAGCTGCAGGCCGACTGCTACGCAGGGGCATGGGCGGCCAACGCCGTCGACACCGGGTTCATCGTCGACGTCAGCGACGAGGACATCCGCACCGGGCTCGACGCCGCGGCGGCGGTCGGTGACGACCGGATCCAGGAGGCGACGCGCGGGCGCTCGGATCCCGAGTCGTTCACCCACGGCACGTCCGAGCAGCGCCAGCGCTGGTTCCTCACCGGCTACCGCTCCGGGGATCCGGGCCGTTGCGACACGTTCTCCGGTGGCATCTGACAGACTTCGGCGATGCGCGACTGGGTCGTGGGCGGAGCGGTGATCGAGGTCGGGATCCCCGGCCTCGCTGCCGTCGGCGGCGTCACCGAGGGCGTGCTGCTGGTCGAGAACCGACGCCGCGACGGTCGTTCCGACTGGACCCCGCCGGGTGGTGTGATCGACCCCGGAGAGGACGTGGTCGACGGTCTGACGCGTGAGGTGCGCGAGGAGACCGGGCTCGAGGTCCTGTCCTGGCGCGGACCGTTGTACGAGATCGTGGCCGAGGCGCCGGGGCTCGGCTGGCGCCTGCGGGTCGAGGTGCACCGCGCCGAGGCCGTCGCCGGGGACATCACGGTGGGCGCGGACCCCGACGGGATCGTCGTCGCCGCCGACTGGGTCGGTCAGCTCGCCTGCGCCGACCGACTGTGCGACGCCCACCCGTGGGTGCGTGAGCCGTTGCTCGAGTGGATGACCGAGCGCTTCGACGCCTCGCGGATCTTCCGCTACGCGGTCGAGGGTGAGGTCGTCTCCGACGCGTCGGTCACACGACTCGGCCCGGGCTGAGCCGGCATGGCCCCCGCGGCGAGCGACGTGTCGGGGACCGGTCGCTGCATCATGCACGTCGACATGGACGCGTTCTACGTGTCGGTCGAGCTGTTGCGCCGCCCCGAGCTCCGTGGCCGGCCGGTCGTGGTGGGTGGGGCGGGGGCACGCGGGGTGGTCGCTGCGGCGTCCTACGAGGCGCGTTCGTACGGGGTCCACTCGGCGATGCCGGCGCTGCGCGCGCGACGGCTGTGTCCCGACGCGGTGTTCCTGTCGGGCGACCATCCCCACTACGCCGAGGTGTCGGCCCGCCTGATGGCGATCTTCGCGTCGTTCACCCCGCTCGTGGAGCCGTTGAGCCTGGACGAGGCGTTCCTCGACATGACGGGCACCCGCCGCCGACTCGGCCCCGCCCGACAGGTCGCCGCGGCCCTGCGCGCCGCCGTGCGTGAGCAGGAGGGGTTGTCGTGCTCGGTCGGCGTGGCCACCAACAAGTTCCTCGCCAAGCTCGCGACCAACCAGGCCAAGCCCCGGGCGAGTCGCACGGGCCCCGTCGAGCGCTCGGGAGTGCACGTCGTGGCGCCCGGCGACGAGCTGGCGTTTCTGCACCCGTTGCCCGTGGGGGCGTTGTGGGGCGTCGGCCCGGCGACGCTCGCCAAGCTCGAGCGCCTGGGCATCGCCACCGTGGGGGACCTCGCCGAGGCGCCCGAGGCCGCACTCGAGGCGAGCCTCGGGCGGGGCGCAGCGCACCATCTGCACGCCCTGTCCCACGGTCGCGACGACCGGGCGGTCGTGCCCAACCAGGATCCCAAGTCCATCAGCCACGAGGAGACCTTCGCGACGGACCTGCACACGAGCGACCAGCTGCGACCCGAGCTCGTGCGCATGAGCGACGCCGTCGCGGCTCGCCTGCGTCGCCACGGATTCCGCGGTCGCACGGTGCAGCTCAAGCTCCGCTACGGCGACTTCTCGACGATCACCCGCTCGACCACCCTGCCCGTGGCGACCGATCGCGGCACCGAGGTGCTCGACGTCGCCTGGCGGATGCTCGAGCTGCTGCCGGTCGAACGTGGGGTCCGTCTGGTCGGCGTCGGCGTGTCGAACCTGGGCCGGGAGCCCGAGCAGCAGCAGCTCGTGCTGGACGACGCCGCCGGCGATGACGCGGCGTCGTGGGACGCCGCGAACGCTGCGGTCGATGCCATCCGCGGGCGATTCGGCGACGGGCTCATCCGACCCGCGCGACTGGCGGGACGAGGGGACCGGTCGCGCTCCGCGCAGTGGGGCCCCGAGGACCCCCGGCCGTGAGCGGCGTGCGCACCCGGCCACCGTGCCGGAGAAATCCGGCGGTGCGACCGGCCGTGCCGTGGCCGATCCCGGTAGGGTGTGGAATCATTCCAGTGAACCAGTCGCCGACCTCGCCCTTGGTGGGGCAGGACCGAGGAGGTAGCAGCTGATGCCTCTGTCAGAGGACGAACAGCGGATCCTTGGTGAGATCGAGGCGAACCTGCGCGCCAGCGATCCGGATCTCGCTCGCCAGGTCGGCTCGACCACGGTGTACACCGAGTCGCTGCGCCGCCTGAAGTGGGGGATCGTGGCGCTCGTCGCAGCGCTGGTCGCGACCATCCTGCTGCTGAGCGTGAGCCACCTGGCGGCGTTCGCCGGGTTCGTCGCGATGGTCGGTGCCGCGGTGTTCGTCGAGTCGAACGCCCGCAAGCTGGGCCGGGCCGGCATCAACGAGGCGACCCACGCGCTGCGTGGCGGCGGCGGGCTGCGTGAGTACTTCAACAGCGCCGGCTCCAAGGCACGTGAGCGGATGCGCCGCCAGGACGAGGAGTGATCAGCACCCGCTGATCACCGTCCGGGGCCGCGGTGCCCGCCCCGACCCGACGACCCTCAGCGTCCCATCCGTCTGCCGACACGTTGGCGCCTCGTGGTGACCGACCGGACGTGCTGGATGACGTGGTCCGCGGTCGCGCGGGCGGCGTCGCACGCCGACGGTGACGGGGTGCCGAGTCCGAAGCGGCGTCGGGTCTCCGCCCGCGCCAGGGGTTCGACCACGCGGTCGCGCAGGTGCGCATCGACCCGTCGTGCGAACTCCACGGGCGTCTCCGACGGCTCCGGGCGCAGACCGATGGCGTCGAGCGAGCGGACCGCGTCGTGCCATGCGTCGGCCACGATCGCGTTGCGCGTCTCGCGGTCGGTGCCCGCCCGGCGCCGTGCGCGCCGCACCAGGGCGATCGCGCCGGCACCGACCGCCGCGAGCAGCACCACCGTCACCAGCGGGATCCACGGCCATCCTCCTGCGCTGCGCTGCTCCGGTTCGTCCGGCTCGGCGGCGGTCGCGGCCACCTCGTCGGGGGCGGTGGTCGGGGTCGTGGGCTGGGTGGACGGCGCCACGCTCGGCTGGGTCGTCGTCGCTGCCTGCTCCTGTGGCGGTGCCGCCTGCGCGGGCGGCACCCCGGTGTGCCCGGTCGCCTGCGGATTGCCCCGTTGGGGGGTGGGCTCGAAGGGCACCCAGCCGATGTCGTCGAAGTACACCTCGGGCCAGGCGTGGGCGTGTCGTCCCCGCACCACGTACTCGACGGCTCCGTCGGGGCCCTGGGAGATCGCATCGCCGGGGGTGAAGCCGACCGCGACCCGGCTGGGCAGGCCCAGCGCGCGGGCGAAGATCGCGAAGGCCGACGCGAACTGCTGGCAGAACCCCCGTTTCGCGGCCAGGAAGGTCGCCAGCGCGTCGGACGACTGCGAGTAGTCGACGCGCTCGTCGTAGGTGAACTCGCTGCGGAACCAGTTCTGCAGCGCCAGCATCTTCTCGTAGGGCGTGGCGGCGGCCGCCACCACGTCGAGGAGCTCCTGGTTCGTCTCGCTGTCGAGCTGTGGTTGCGCCAGGTACGCGGCGTCGACGTCGGTGGTGCCCCCCCGGGTGCTCTCGGCGAGCGCGTCGGTCACGTCGGGCGCGACCGACGCCAGGGAGTACTGCAGCCCGGCGGCCTCGGAGCGGTCCTGGAGGATGAGCGACGAGGACTGCGGGTCGAAGCTGAGCTCGACGTCGTTGTCGACGAGCTGGCGGGGCTCGTACGCCGCGGGCAGCCACACCGACGAGAGCCCCTCGATGCGGTACTGCTGGTCGACCGTCGTTCCCCCGAGGTCCGAGGCCACGTCCGCGCTCAGCGCACCCCGAGCCGGTTGGTAGCTGGTCCTCGACGTCCAGATCTCACGGTCCGGGTCGTAGGTCTCGAGCGCCGTGAGGCGCCAGTAGGCGGGAGCGTCCGCAGTCACGTTGAACATCACTTCGTCGCTGCGCTCGCCGAGCAGCGACCGGAGCCCGACGAACGGGCTGACGACGGTGCGTGGACCGTCGCCGTCGCCGAGCGACCGCAGGTCCAGCACCGGTCGCGAGGTGCCGGGCAGCATCGGCGCGAACGCGACGCCCGCCACGACCGCGACCACCGCCACGACCGCGCCGCCGAACAAGGTCGCCCGTGTGCCCTGCGCGGTGCGACCGCCCACCCACCGGCGCGAGGTCGCCGACAGTGCACGTTGGGTCAGGGCGAAGCAGGCGAGCCCTGTGCAGAAGGCGATGGCAGCGACGACGCGCCCGCTGTTGCGGGCGAGGATGCCGACCGCGGCGAAGGTCGCGACGTAGGGCACGGCGGCCTGCACGGGCGCGGCGAACCGCAGCGCGGCGGTGTCCGCGAACGCGATCAAGAGCCAAAGGCATGCCGCGACGACGACGAGGAAGCCGGGCGTGGCGTCGACGGGTGCCACCAGCTCGGAGAACGAGCCGAACGAGTCGCCGACGTCGCCGGTCAGCTGCGAAACGGTGTCGGGCGTCGGGAGCACCGCAGCCATGGTCCCGGGGGCGAAGACCCATGACAGGACGAACGCGGCGACGGCCACGTGCGCCACGGTCGCGACCGCCGCTCCGGCCCCCAGTCGTCGCAGCACGACCGAGAGCGCCCAGGCGACCGCCACGGTCAGCGTGAGCTGGCCGAGCCACGACCAACCCACGAACAGCCGGGTGAACGAGGCCGCCGTGCCCATCGCCAGCGCCGCCAGCCCGAGCTCGGCGCCCACCAGCGCGACACGTCGTGCCGAGTCGACGTCGGGCGGGTGGCTCATCGTTGCGCCACCGGGCGGCGGTCCTGGGTCGCGCCGCGCCACACGATGTCCAGGTCGGTCCGATCATCGAAGCGGACCTGGAGCGTCCGCCCGGCGGCGAGGGTCGGCGCGTCGGGCCCCGTCGCGACCACCACGTGGCGTCCGATGCCGGCGGTCACCCGGTGCAGCGCCGCCGCCTCGCTGCGGTTGAGCGCTGCGGTGCAGGTGATGACGCGGCTGGTGGTGGTGCGCGACAGCTCGGCGAGCGTGCCGAGCAGCGGATCGGGCCGATCGCGCCGCGGGGCATCGGTGCTGAGCACGGCGAGGCGGTCCATCAGGTCGTCCAGGTGGTCGACCGCGGCGACGTCGCCCGAGTCCGCCCCGGCGGTCGTCACCAGGCGGACCAGCTCGTCGCGACGCGCCACCAGCTCGAGCACGCTGGCGGCGGCCGACACCGCACGTTCGAACGCCGCGTCGTCGACGCCCGCCCGCTGGTCCAGCAGCACCGTGGTGCGCCGCTGCCACGGCACGTCGAACTGCCGCACGACGGGGGCGCCTCGGCGAGCAGTGCTGCGCCAGTGGATGCGGCGGATGTCGTCACCCGGCACGTAGTCGCGCAGCGCGGCGAACTCCTCGTCGACGGTGGAGGCCGAGCTGAGCACGTGCGTGCCGTGCTCGGGCTCGTCGCCCGGCGACGCCGGCAGTCCGTCGAGGGTCCAGGTGCGGGGCAGCACCATCACCGTGATGCTCGACGGGTCGCGTGTGCTGCGCCGGGCGAGCCCGAAGGGGTCCTCGACGCTGGACGAGAGCGGGCCGACACGCTGCACGCCCCGTTGCGGGGTCGGCAGCGAGTAGGTGGCGACGCAGCGCGCCCGTGGTGCCAGGGGCGCGAGCACGAGCCGCGCCGTGCCGAATCGGCCCACGTCGTCCTCGAGGGTGGTGACCGCGGTCGGACGGGTCGTCGCGTTGCGGGCGGTGAGGCGGATCTCGCACGGCTCGCCGACCGCCAGGCGCGGTGGGCGAGCGGTCCGCTCGATCTGCAGCCGCGGTGCGCGCACGCGGACCCAGAGCGCAGCGAGCGCCACCGCCGCTGCGGCGGCCGCCGCCAGCACGCTGAGCTCGGGCAGCCCGAAGAGCCAGGCGAGCACGACGGCGGGCACGGTGGCGACGGCCAGCAACGTGCCGGCGCGGGTCAGTCGCACGGCCCGGCGGTCCTGGTCATCCGAGGCGTCAGGACGGCACCGGCGTGGCGCGCAGCAGCTCGCGGATGGTCTCCTCGGCGCCGACACCACCGAGGCGGCCGTCGGCACCGACCACGACGCGGTGTGCCAGCACCGGCACGGCCAGGTCCTTGATGTCGTCGGGGCTCACGTAGTTGCGGCCCTCCGTCGCAGCCCACACCCGCGCGGCGCGCAGCAGTCCGAGCGACGCGCGCGGTGAGATGCCGAGGCTGAGCGCGCTCGAGGTCCGTGACCGCTCGGCCAGGTCGACCACGTAGGCGGCGAGGGCGTCGGCGACGTGCACCTGCTCGGCGGCGCGGCCCAGGGCGAGGACCTCGTCCGCGGTGGTCACCGCTCGCAGCGTCTCGAGCACGCGGTCGTGGTCCTCCTCGCGCAGGAGCGCCAGCTCGTCGGCGCGACCCGGGTACCCGATCGACAGCTTCATGAGGAACCGGTCGAGCTGGCTCTCGGGCAGCGGGAACGTGCCGTGGTGCTCGAGCGGGTTCTGCGTGGCGATGACCATGAAGGGCCGGTGCAGCGGGTAGGTCGCCCCGTCGACGGTGACCTGCTCCTCCGCCATGGCCTCGAGCAGGGCGGACTGGGTCTTGGGTGACGCCCGGTTGATCTCGTCGCCGAGCAGCAGCTGGGTGAACACCGGCCCGGCGCGGAACTCGAACGAGCCGTCGTGCTGGTTCCACACGGAGGTGCCGAGCACGTCGGACGGCAGCAGGTCCGGGGTGAACTGGACCCTGCCGAAGCGGGCGTCGACCGAGCGGGCGAGCGCCTTGGCGAGCGAGGTCTTGCCGACGCCCGGCACGTCCTCGAGCAGCAGGTGTCCCCGGGCCACCATGCACGTGACCGTCAGGCGGATGACCTCGTCCTTGCCCCGCACGGCCACGCCGACGTTGGCGCAGATGCGGTCGAACACGTCGGCGAACGTCCGAGTGCCCTCACGGTCCTCCGAGGTGATCGCCACGCCGGTCCTTCCTGGTCCCATCGGCTGCCGTGATCCGACGGCGAGAGCAGTCTGCCAGAGGACGGACGGCACGAGGTGGCGCTCGGGCGCTGGTACCGTCGCCCCATGTCGAGCGCGATCCGGATCGACGACGAGGGACCGATCGTGGCCGCCATCGACATCGGCGGGACGAAGATGGCTGCCGCGGTGGTCGATCCACACGGCGCGATCCTGGCCGAGGACCGGGTGGCCACCGTGGGCAACGGGCCCGAGGGGCTGTTCTCGACCCTGACCGATCTGGTCGACCGGACCCTCGCCCGCACGAGCTCCTCGCCGAGCGTCATCGGCGTCGGGTGCGGCGGGCCGATGACCCTCGGCGGCGAGACCGTGTCGCCGCTGAACATCCCCCAGTGGAGGGGGTTCCCACTGCGGTCGCGGCTGGCGGAGCGCTTCGAGCTCCCGGCCTACGTCGACAACGACGCCAAGGCGCTCGCGCTCGGCGAAGGTTGGGTGGGTGCCGCCCGTGGCGTGCCGAACTACGTGGCGATGGTGGTCTCGACCGGGGTCGGGGGCGGCATCGTGCTCGACGGACGGCTGCTCGACGGCGCCGACGGCAACGCCGGGCACATCGGTCACCTGATCGTCGAGCCCGGTGGCCGCGAGTGCGTCTGCGGAGCGCGCGGCTGTCTCGAGGCCGAGGTGTCGGGCACGGCCATCGCGGCCATCACCGGGGCACCCGCGGCCGAGGCCTCCCACGAGATCCGGGTCCGCACCGGGCGCCTCGTCGGCCGCGCCGTCGCGTCGGTGGCCAACCTCCTGGACCTGCGCCTGGCCGCCGTGGCCGGCTCGGTCGCGCTGGGCTACGGCGACGTGTTCTTCGACGCGGCGAACGAGGAGCTGTCGGCGCTGGCCCGCCTCGACTACTCGACGGGTGCGATGATCGTGCCGTCGGGATGTGCCAGCAGCGGTCCGCTGGTGGGCGCCGCAGCGGTGGCCCGCGTCGCGCTCGGCGCGGACGTCGGCCGCACGCTGACGTGACGGTGCGACGGGACGATCGGCGGTCGGCGTCGGCCGGGTCGCCGGCCGATCGGTAGCGTGTCGGCGATGTCCAGCTCGTCGCGCGCCGCCGTCCCGATGCTCGGTCCCGCTGCGGTCCTGGCCGTGCTGCGACGACCGGACCTCTGGTGGACCGCCGTGCGCACCCTGCTGCGCCTCGCCCCGCGGGGCTGGTGGCGACGGGCCCCGCACCTTCCGAGGCCCGATCCCGCCTACATGCGGTTCCGCGCGGTCACGGCGTACGGAGGTGACGGGTCAGGGCGTGCCCGCAGCGAGGATCTGGTGACCTACCTGGAGTGGTGCCGGGCCTGGCCGGCCGTGGTGCGCGGACGGTGAGCACGCCCCGCCGGCTGCGGTTGGTGCGGGTGCGTGTGCCGATGCTGCACGAGCACCGCAGCGCACACGGGGCCGAGCGAGTGCGCGACGTGGTCCTCGTCGAGTGGACCCGTGACGACGGGGTGACGGGCTGGGGGGAGTGCCCCACGCTCTCGGTCGGCGGCTATGCGACCGAGACGACCGATCGAGCCTGGACGGCGCTGACCTCGGAGCTCGGTCCCGCCGCGCTCGACGGGCGGATGCCGCTCGTCGCCGGCGTGGTCGCCGCCACCGGCGCGCTCGCGGACGCCCGCCTCGACGCGGAGCTGCGCTCGAGGTCGACGTCGCTGGTCGACCACCTGGGCGCCACACGTACGACGCTGGCGCGCACCGCCGTGCTCGCCGCCGTCGGCGATGATCCCGACGAGCTGGTCGAGCGTGCCGGCGCCGCGGTCGCCGCCGGCGCGCAGCTGCTCAAGGTGAAGATCACGCCCGGCCACGACGAGGTGCCGCTCGGCCATCTGCGCCGAGCGTTGCCCGACACGCCGTTGGCCGCCGACGCGAACGGGTCCTACGGGCATCCCGACGAGCTGTCGTCGGTCGACCGACTGGAGTTGCGCTACCTCGAGCAGCCGTTCCCCGCGACGTCGACGTGGGACGAGCTCGCACGCTGGCACGGGGCACTCTCGACCCCGGTGGCGATCGACGAGTCGGTCGTGTCGCTCGACGCGCTGCGCAGCGCGCTGCTGGCGGGTGCCGCGCAGGTGGTGTCGGTCAAGCCGGCGCGGCTCGGCGGTGTCCAGGCGGCCGCTCGTGCGGTCGAGATGGCTGCGGACGCCGGCAGCGACGTCTTCGTCGGCGGCATGCTCGAGCTCGGCATCGGTCGCGCCGCGGCGGCGGTGGTGGCGGCGCTGCCCGGCATCACACTGCCGACCGACCTGGGACCGAGCGACGCGTACGTCGACGCGGACGTGTGCGAACCGATCGTGTGCGACGACGCTGGTCGGCTGGTGGTGCCCGCCGGCCCCGGTCACGGGCGGGTGCCGGACGAGGCACGGCTCGAGACCGTCTGCGTCGACGAGGTGGTCCTCACCCGCTGACCGTCGATCCGGGCCCGCATCGGTCTGCCGGCGGTTCGGTCCGCGTGGTCCGGATCAGCCGGCGCGGTCCGGTCGGTCGGCGCAGTCGAGACAGCGCGGCGTCGCGGGCAGTGCATCGAGGCGTTCGGCCGAGATCTCGCGACCGCAGCTGACACAGGTGCCGTAGGTGCCGTCGTCGACGCGAGCCAGGGCGGCGTCGACACCGGCGAGTGCCGCTCTCGACTCGTCGAGCAGCGCGGCGACCTGCTGGCGTTCCCATGCGATGGTGTGGCCCTCCGGGTCGTGCTCGTCGTCGGTGGCGACATCGCTCGTGGCCTCCACGATGTCGTCGAAGCTGCGTTCGAGATCGTCGAGGCGCTGCGCCGTCGTCGCACGCAGCGCCGCGAGTGGGGAGCGGGGGTCGTCCGACCCCACGGACCGGCTCACCTGATGACCTCCGGCTCCTCCGCCGGGCCGGAGTGGAGGTCGTGGGCCATGCGCCAACCGTACCGCCGGGCGGGTCATGCCGGACCGACTCCGGGTCCACCGATGAGCGTCGGGCCCGGGATCCGTCGATAGGGTCCGGAACGCGCGTTCGCACATCGAGGGAGAAGGCGCATCAAGGGAGAAGGATGGGATGAGACCACTCCGCTACTCGATCAACGTCACGCTCGACGGGTGCTGTCACCACGAGGCCGGGCTCCCGCCGGACCAGGAGTCGATGCGCTACTGGACCGATCAGATGGAACGGGCCGACGCACTGCTCTTCGGCCGGGTGACCTACGAGATGATGGAGTCGGCGTGGCGGCGGCCCGCCTCGGGCACATGGCCCGACTGGATGGGCACGTGGGAGGTCCCGTTCGCCGAGGCGATCGACGGGGCGAGGAAGTACGTCGTGTCGAGCACGCTGGACGCGGTCGACTGGAACGCCGAGCTGGTGCAGGGCGACCTGGGGCGGCGCGTCCAGCAGCTCAAGGAGGAGCCCGGCGACTCCGTGTGGGTGGGCGGCGTGACGCTCCCCCTGGCGCTGGCCGACCTGGGACTGATCGACGAGTACGAGTTCGTCGTGCAGCCGGTGCTCGCCGGGCACGGGCCGACGTTGCTCGCCGGTCTGCGCGAGCGGGTCCAGCTGGAGCTCGTGGATCGCCAGGAGTTCGGGTCGGGGGCCCTCGCCCTGCGGTACCGGCCGACGGGAGCTGTCGGCTGACCCGGTCCGTCGCACGGCGGCGAGACGGCGCGCTCAGCCGACGAGCTGTTCGATCTCGATCGTGATCGTGTGCGGCGCGACCTCGTCGCCGCCGAAGTAGGGCCAGAGGTGGTACTTGGCCAGGTCGGCCTGGGCGCAGCCACGTGACGTCGTGGTGGTGACCCCGTCGAAGGTGAACTCGTAGCCGGTCGGCGTGAGCTCGAGGCGGTAGTCGTGCCACTCACCGGGGAGCACCGAGCCGAGCAGCACGTCGTCACGCACGCCGGCGACGTAGGTGTAGGCGAGGATCTCGATCCGGTCGACGTTCCAGCGCCAACCGAAACGAGCGCTGTTCGTGTGGTGGTGCGACCCGCAGTCCGACATGCCTCGGAGCTTGTTGATGTCGGCCTGGTTGGCCGGATCCGCGGTGCTGTACTCCGCGCTCGTGTCGAATCGGATCCGGAACTCGACCACGTCGGCGGCGGTGAACGCGACGCTCGATCCTGTGGCGTCGTGTGCACCCGCCGGGATCGTCCAGACGGTGGGACCGCCCCCTCCGCCGCCCCCACCCGGCGGTGCGCTGCAGCCCGCCGCCGTCACCAGCGCCACCGCGAACGCGGCAGCCGTCGCCCCCCGGAACCTCATCATGGGGGAGAGGGTAGTGGTCTGGACTCTCGGCCTGAAGAGCGTTCAGGAATCCGCAGCGGGGGTGGACTCCTCGGGCGCGTCGGACTCGGCCCGGCGCCAGGCGCCGGCGACGAGCTGTTCGAGCACTGACGCATCGACGTCGTCGAGGCGCTTGATGTACACGCACCCCTTGCCCGTGGTGTGCGGCCCGAGCGCTCCGAGCAACGGGTCCTCGGGCCCGTACCCGTCGTGGATGCCGTAGATGGTGAGCGCAGCCTTGCGAGGTGAGAACGCGACCACCGGCCAGTCGTTCGTGCCCGTCGTGTTGGTGTACGGCATCGACCCGAAGCCGACCATCGAGGCGCCCCACATCTTCGCCGGTGTACCGGTCACGCGTTCGAAGAGGGCGAGCGCGGCGTGGGCATCTGCACGCCGTCGATCATCGGCGACCGAGTCCAGGAAGGCGACCACGTCGCCGTCGTGCTCGCGGGTCGAGATCTTCGCCACGCCGCGACACTACCGACCCCGTCCCTCCCGGCGGCGGGTGCACCCACGGCCGCTAGGTTCACAGAGATGGCGCCGCACCTGCCCGGAAGCCCCGTCTGGCAGCGCGACAGCTCCCACTCGACGGTGCTCGACTACCACCTGAGCATGCTGCACGACACGGCTCGCATGGAGGCGTTCCGCCGTGCCATCGACGCCTCGGTGCGACCCGGCGACGTCGTGGTGGACCTGGGCTGTGGCAGCGGGGTGCTGTCGTTCATGGCGTGTGAGGCCGGTGCGCGGAAGGTCTACGCCATCGAGGGTGGTCCGGTCATCGAGGTCGCCCGCGAGCTGGCGGTCGACAACGGCTTCGCCGACCGCATCGAGTTCCTGGGCGGATGGTCGATCGAGGTGGGCATCCCGGAGCCGGCGGACGTGCTGATCTCCGAGACGATCGGCAACGCAGGGCTCGACGAGGGGATCGTCGCTTGGACCGTCGACGCCCGACAGCGGCTGCTGCGCCCCGGCGCGGTGCTGCTGCCCCAGCGGTTGCGCACCTGGGTGGCCGCGGCGGAGTCGTTCGACGACCACGCGTTGGTCGCGGACTGGCGTTCCCCCGATCTGCCCTACGACTACTCGGCGGCGCATGGACGAGCGGCGCGGACGCTGTGGTTCGCCGATCTCGCGCCGGCCAACCTGCTCGGCCAGCCCGATCTCGCCTCGGACGTCGATCTGCGGACGGCGTCCGATGCGCCGATCACCTCCGCCGGCACCCTGCAGGCCGACCGCGACGGCACCCTGCACGCGTTGGCCTGCTGGTTCGACGCGCTCCTGTGCCCCGGCGTGGCCGTCGACAACCATCCGCCGCGTGCCGACTCGAGTTGGTCGCACGGGTTCCTGCCACTGGCCGAGCCACTCCCGGTGGTCGCCGGCGACCGGTTCCGCTGGGAGCTCTCGGTGTCCGCCGACGGCGAGCAGTGGGTCTGGCAGGTCCAGTGCCTGGCCGACTGAGCCGGCAGCCACAGGTGGGCCGACGATCCGCGACGATGCGCGGGTGGCACCGATCTGCGAACTACGTTCACCTCGAGCACGGGGCTCGGCGACGAACGGTCGTCGCGTCGGGGACGGAAGGACGGAGCACATGCGATCACACGCTCGACGGAAGCTCGGTGGGACCCGGCGCGTGGCTGTCATGGCTGGGTTCGCGATGGCGACCGTCGTCCTGCCGGTCGTCGCCCTCGGCGCGGGACCGGTCGGCGCGGCCGACGTCGCCGTCAGCCTCGACTGCAGCGACTACGACTTCGACACCAGCACCTTTCCCGTCCAGGACGTGACCGTCGCCCAGGGCGACACGGTGACCGTCTCCTGGGACGCCGACTGCATCCACCCGACACTCGACGAGACGGTGCTGCGAACCGACGCTGCGGTCGCCGATGCCTACTTCTCGAGCGTCCCCGGGCAGTCGTCCGGCGTGCAGAGCGGGTCGTACAGCGAGGTGGTGCCCGGCTCCTCGACCGGCACCTGGGTGCTCCGCTACGACGCACCGCTCGGCCAGATGCCGCTCAACACCACGATGGACGACAGCTTTCCCGTGGTCTGCAGCAACTGCGCGCTCGGCGGTGCGATCCGCTTGACGGTCACTCCCGGCCCGACGGTGCCGGGGGCACCTGCCGCCCCGACCGCGTCACCGGGGGACGGATCGGTCGAGCTCAGTTGGTCGGCTCCCGCCGACGACGGTGGCTCGCCCGTCACGGGCTACACGGTGACGGCGTCGCCGTCAGGGGCGACCTGCACGACGACCGCGCCGGTCACCTCGTGCACGATCGATGGGCTCACCAACGGCGAGGCGCAGACCTTCGCAGTGGTCGCGACCAACGCCGTCGGTGACGGCCCGGCCTCGCCAGCATCTGCGCCGGTCACCCCAACGGCGGCCGTGGCGACCACCACGACCGCACCGCCGTCGCCACCGGAGCCAGCAGCGGCGCCGATCTCGTTCGCGGGCTGAGCGTCGATCCGGTCCGCCGAGCCGAGGTGACGGTGATGATGGTCGAAGGGAGGCGACCGCCGGGTCAGCCCTCGCGCCAGAGCCGCTCGTGCTCCTCGTCGGGTGAGATGTCGTGGGGCTGCTCCGGCAGCTCGCCGCGCACGAGCGGCGGCAGGAACTCGAGCAGCCGGTAGGGGATCGTGCGAGGGCGGTGCTCGACCAGGTCGTCCAGGCTCCACCAGCGTTGCTCGCCGAAGGCGAGCGCCTCGAGGGCCTCGAGCCCGCCGGGTGCTGCGGCGTTGCCGTCGCAGCGAGCCACGTGCACCCACTCGTCCTGGTCGAAGCGCAGCCCGGCGAACGTGAAGCGGACGGTCTGGGTCCACACGCATGGACCGATCTCCGCGTCGCGGATGCCGGCCTCCTCCCAGAGCTCGCGTCGAACGGCGTCCTCGGTCAGCTCGCCCGGGTCCACCCCGCCACCGGGGATCTCCCACCACGTCGACCCGCGCGGCCGGAACGGGTCCCGGGCATTGATCAACAGGATGCGGTCCGACGGGTCGAGCACGATCACGCGTGCCGCCCGTCGTCGTGAGCCCGGTCCGTTCATCGGGCCGAGAGTGTAGGGCTCCGTCCGGTGGCTCGACCGTGCAGCGCGCAGCTGACAGGCTCGGCGCCGTGAGCTGGACCGTCGAGCACCGCCAGGGCGGTGCCGAGGAGTTGCACCACCGGGGCGTGCCCGACGCGACCCGGACGATGATCGTCGTCGAGGTGCAGCGCCCCGCGATGGTGCTCGGCAGCACGCAGGACGAGTCGGTGGTCGACCCGGCGGCCCTGGCCCGCGCCGGGGTCGAGCTGGCCCGTCGTCGTTCGGGAGGCGGCGTGGTGCTGCTCGTGCCCGGCGAGCACGTCTGGGTCGACCTGGTCGTGCCCGCCGGCGACCCGCTCTGGCACGACGACGTGGGCAGAGCGATGTGGTGGGTGGGGGAGTGCTGGGCACGGGCGCTCGATGCGTCGGGCGTGGCCGGCACCGCCGTGCACCGCGGCGGGGTCACCCACCGCGAGTTCGCACGCCGGGTGTGCTTCGCCGGCCTCGGCCCGGGCGAGGTGACGGTCGACGGCCGCAAGCTGGTCGGCATCTCCCAGCGGCGCACGCGGTCCCACGCACGTTTCCAGTGCGTGGTGCACCGACGGTTCCACGCCGGTCACACGCTCGAGTTGCTCGCGGAGGGCCTCCGGGACCCGGAGCTGGCCGCGGTGCTGCGCGACGAGGTGGTGTCGCTGGATGACCTCGGGGCGACGTGGTGGAGCGTCGTGGAGGACGTTCGGGCCCAACTTCCCTGAGCCGGGCGCCCCGAGGGGCGACCCGGCGCCATGTGGGGGGCGATCGGGCGGTGTTCGCCCTCGAACATGCCACTGCGTGGTCGTCGTCGCGCGCTCAGTGTCACACCCGACGGGATGATCCGTTGTTTTGTGGAGGAGTGTGGAGTATGGTGGCGCGAAGTGGAGCAGACGGGGGACTCGAGGGTGTCGCTGTAGCGGCGTCGACCAGCGAGACCTGCGGATGTCGGGATCGGCCCTCGGGTCGGGACGAGCGGTGGCATGGAGTTCTTCGATCAGTTCGAGCACACGATCGACGACAAGGGCCGGATGGTCCTGCCCGCCGCGTACCGCGAGGCGTTCGCCGGTGGTGGCTTCCTGACCCTGCTCGGCGACAACGCCGCCCTCTTCACCCCCGACGGCTGGGAGAAGTACCGCCGCCGTCTGGAGCTGAGCGGCACCTTCACCCGTGATGAGCTGCGCTACCTGTTCAGCTTCGTCAGCCCCTTCTCGCCCGACGCACAGCACCGCATCGCCGTGAGCGCCCGGCTCCGCGAGCGCGTCGGCCTCGGCCGCGAGGTCAGCATCGTCGGCTCCAGCTCACATGCGGCGATCTTCCCGCGCGAGCGTTGGGCAGCCCTCGAGGACCGGGTGAACGCTCCCGACGAGAGCGGACTGACGCTCGTCGACAAGTTCGAGACGCTGGACTTCCTGTGACGTGTCGTCACGGCCAGCGCCGTCCAGATCCAGTGGTGCCGCCGGTGGGCAACCTCCCGGCTGACGTGAGGGTCGGCCCAGAACTCCGCCCGCGCCGATTCGGACCGACCGGGGAGACATCCCGGCGGTCGTCGCGCGGTCGGGGGGTTGCCTTCCGGCGGCACCACGAACCGGATGCCCGAGGTGACCGTGTCCGATGACGTCACCTCCGACATGCCCGGCCCCGACGACGCCCCCGAGTTCATGCACGTCCCCGTCCTGTTGGACCGGGTGGTCGAGCTGTTCGCGGACGTGCCGCCCGGCCTCTTCGTCGACGCGACCCTCGGTGGGGGTGGCCATGCGGCGGCCGTGCTCGAACGCAATCCCGGGCTGTCGTTGCTGGGCCTCGACCGCGACGACGTCGCGATCGCCGCGGCGACCCGACGGCTCGAGCCCTTCGGGGACCGGGTGGAGATCGTGCGGACCGGTTTCGACCGGATCGCCGAGCTGGTGCAGGAACGAACCGACCAAGGAGCGAGTGCCGTGCTGATGGATCTGGGTGTCTCGTCACCGCAACTGGACGTCGCCGAGCGGGGGTTCTCGTACCGCTCGGCCGCGCCGCTCGACATGCGCATGGACCGGCGTCAGTCGCTCAGCGCGCTCGAGGTGGTCAACGACTACAGCTACGCCGAGCTCGCCCGGCTCATCCGCGAGTACGGCGAGGAGCGCTACGCCGGGCGGATCGCCCGCGCCATCGTCGACGCCCGTCCGGTGCGCGACACCGCGACCCTGGCCGAGATCGTGCGCGACGCCATTCCGGCACCTGCCCGGCGCACCGGAGGCCATCCCGCCAAGCGCACCTTCCAGGCCATCCGCATGGAGGTGAACCACGAGCTCGACCAGCTGGCCGACGCACTCGACGGCGCCCTGTCGGTGCTGGCGCCCGGCGGACGACTCGCCGTCATGGCGTACCACTCGCTCGAGGACCGCATGGTGAAGTCGACGTTCCGCCAGGCCGAGACCGGCGGGTGCGTCTGCCCGCCGAACCTCCCGTGCGCCTGCGGTGCGGAGCCCACCGTGCGCCTGCTCAAGCGCGGCGCGTGGACGGCACCGGCCGACGAGACCGAACGCAACCGACGCGCCGAGAGCGTGCGCCTCCGAGCCGTCGAGGCGCTGGACGAGCGGGCGTCGTGACCGCGACCCGCTCCACGCCGCGCACCGTCGTGCGGCCACGTCACGCGCGGCGCGACGCGGCTGCGAAGTCGCGAGCCGCGGTCCGACCGCTCCCCCAGGAGACGGCCGGACCGCGGCTGCGGGTCTTCTCGACGCGCCGTGTGACGGGTCGAGCGGTGCTGACGGTCGGGTTCGCGCTCTTCTTCCTGCTCCTCGCCGGGTCCGTCGCGATCCAGGCGCAGCGCATCGAGGCACAGCACCGCATCGACCAGCTCGAGGCGCGCATCGTGGAGGCCGAGGAGCTCAACCGCTCGCTGCGCGCAGACGTCGCCGTCGCCGAATCACCCGACACCGTCATGACCTCGGCACGCGACCTGGGCATGGTCGATCCCGGTCCGGTGCAGCCCTTGGTGCCCCAGGTCACCCCGACGACGAAGGCGCCCGTGCCAGGTGGCTGAGCGCCGCGCCGACCGACCTGCAGGACGACCCCGCTCGACCGGGTCCCGCCCCGCCGCACGGCGTCCAGCGGCCCGCTCGACCAGCGCTGCCCCGCGCAGCGCTCGACCGGGTCCGACCAGGTCCCGAGCGGCTTCGTCCCGTGCCGGGGCCGACCGCGCCGACGCCGCCCGGACCCCGTCGGGTCGGGCGGGGTCGTCTCGAGCTGCATCTTCTCGGGCAGCGACGTCTCGAGGCGCATCAGGTCGGGCGTCGTCGGCCACACGGACGGCATCAGCGTCCCGGAACCCGTCGTCGCGCACCGGGTCGCCCACCGGGTCGCTGCGCACCCGGTCGACCCGCAGCCCGAGATCGGCCGCCGCCGCCCCACGGGCGGCCTCGTCGCGATCGACGGGCTCGTCGCGACCGTCGGCACATCGCGCCGCGCCCGGCCCGTCCAGGTCGCGCCGCGGTGGCGGAGGTCGTCCTCCGACCGGACGTGGGCCCCGCACGCGCCGCACCCCCGATCCGGCCCGACCCCCCTCGGTGCGGACCCGGCTGATGGTCGTCGGTGGGATCCTGGGCGTGCTGGCCCTCCTGCCGACGATGAAGCTGATCGGTGTCCAGGCCGGTGACGGCTCGGAGCTCGTGGCCCAGGGGGAGCAGCAGCGGGTCCGTCGGGTGGAGCTGCCCGCACAGCGGGGGTCGATCCTCGACCGCAACGGCGTCGAGCTCGCCATCTCGATCCCGCGCCAGCGGGTGGTGACCAACATGGCCCGCCTCCAGGAGGAGGGCATCGAGGATCCGGTCGACAAGGCCCAGGTGGCCTCGCTGCTCGCGCCGCACCTCGGTGTCGACGAGCAGCAGCTCACCGACACGCTGGTGGGGGCCAAGGCGACGGATCCCTGGGTCCGCCTCGCCGAGACCGTCGACGAGCGTGACGCGGCGGCGGCCGTCGAGGCGCTCGAGGCGTCCGGGCTCGAGAACGTCGTCACGCTCGAAGAGTCCACCGAGCGTGTCAATCCGGCGGGCGAGTCGGCGCTGCGCCTGATCGGCCGGCTCGGGCCCGACGGCCCCGGCGAGCTGGCCGGGATCGAGCGCGCCTACGACGACCAGCTCACCGGCCGCGACGGGGAGAAGGTCGTCGAGCTCGGCTCCGAGGGCGAGACCATCGCCGGGGCGGAGCTCACGCTGAGCGAGCCGACGCCCGGGTCCGACGTGCAGCTCACGCTGGACCGCACGCTGCAGCACGAGGTGGAGCGCATACTGGTCGAGGGCACCGATGCAGCCGGCGGCACCCGCGGCATCGCCGTCGTGGGCCGGCCGGGGTCGGGCGAGGTCCTCGCGGCCGGATCCGTGGAACGTGACACCGAGACCGGGGCGCTGCGCCTGTCGAGCGGTCCCAGCGCAGTGTCGAACGCCTACCAGGCCGGGTCGGTGTTCAAGCTGGTCACCATCGCTGCGGCGGTCGAGGCCGGGCTCGTCACGACCGACACCACGCTCGAGGTGCCCTGGCGCCTCGAGGTGGACGACCGCACCTTCTCGGATTCCGAGCAGCACCCGACCGAGCTCATGTCGGTGACGAAGATCCTGTCGGACTCCTCGAACGTCGGCACGATCAAGATCGGTCAAAAACTCGGTGCCGAGCGCTTGTACGACGCGCTCGTGGGGTTCGGCTTCGGCACCTCGACCGACATCGGGCACCCCGCCGAATCGAGCGGGATCCTGCCGCCGCTCGACAAGTGGACGAACCCCGACCTGGCGGCCTCGTCGATCGGCACCCACCAGTCTGCGACGGCGCTGCAGCTGTGGGCCGCGTACAACGTGATCGCCAACGAGGGCCGCTACGTGAGCCCCCGCCTGGTCGACTCGGTGGTCGCCGCCGACGGCACCCGCACCCGCCCGCCCGTGAAGGAGCCCCGCCAGGTGATCTCCGCCGAGGCGGCCCGGGTCGTGGGCGACATGCTCCGCGAGGTCGTCACCGAGGGCACCGGCCGCAACCTCAACCTCCCCGGGTACTCGATCGCGGCCAAGACCGGCACGTCGCGCATGGTCAGTCCGACCACGGTGAACACGCTCGACGCCTACATGTGGCCCGACGGCCGGTACCACTACGTCGCGGCCTTCACCGGATATCTGCCCGCGGACCGCCCCGAGGTGTCGATCACCGTGCTCGTCGAGGACAGCACTCCCGGCCTGACCGGTGCGACGGCGGCCGGGCCGATCTTCGCCGACCTGGCAGAGCTGTCGATCCGCGAGCTCGGCATCGCGCCCTCCGACGCCGCCGCCGTGCCCGACGTCCTCGGCGCCGTGCGCGCCGCACCGGCCGCGCCGCTCGCCGAGGTCGACCGGTGACCACCGTCGCCGACCTGGTCGACCTGCTCGGCGCCGAACCGGTCGACGATGCCCACGGCGCGACCGAGCTGTCCGACGTCGTGGCCGACTCCCGGCACGTCGTCGCCGGATCGCTCTTCTGCTGCGTGCGCGGCGAGCACCACGACGGCCACGACCACGCGGCCGGCGCGGTCGCTGCCGGTGCGGTCGCACTGCTCTGCGAGCGGCGGCTGCCCCTCGACGTGCCCCAGCTGCTCGTGGATGACGTGCGCGTGGCGATGGGCCCGGCGGCGGCGGTGGTGCACGGTCATCCGGCGTGGTCGCTCGAGGTCGTCGGCGTCACCGGGACCAACGGCAAGACCACCGTCGTGTCGATGATCGAGTCGATCCTGGCGGCCGACGGTCGCCGCGCACGGTCGATCGGCACGCTCACGGGTGCCCGGACCACTCCGGAGGCGCCGGACCTCCAGCGCCTGCTCGCGGAGATGGTCGACGACGGCGTCACCGCCGTGGCCATGGAGGTCTCCTCGCACGCGCTCGTCATGCACCGTGTCGACGGGATCGAGTTCTCGGTGGGGGTGTTCACCAACCTCGGCACCGACCACCTGGACTTCCACCGCACGCCCGAGGCCTACTTCTCCGCCAAGGCGCTGCTCTTCGAGCCCGGCCGCTCACGTCGGGCCGTGCTCAACGTCGACGACATCCGAGGGCGTCTGCTGCGCGACGCGGCGCAGATCCCGGTCGTTGCCGTCAGCCTCGACGACGTCGGCGAGGTGCAGACCGGTCCCGACGGCACCACGTTCGACTGGCGTGGCGTGCAGGTCCGCCTCCCCATGGTCGGTCGCCACAACGTGTCCAACGCGCTGCTCGCCGCCGAGGCGTGCGTGGTCCTGGGCGTCGACGTCGCGACGGTCGCCGCCGGGCTCGCCTCCATGGCGACCGTGCCGGGACGCTTCGAGACGTTCCGCTCGGCCGGGAGCCCCGAGGATCCCGCGACCGGGGCCACGGCCGTGGTCGACTACGCCCACACGCCCGATGCGTTGGAGCAGGTGCTGCGCGCAGCTCGGGACCTTGCCGAGGACCGTGGGAGAGTGACGGTCGTGTTCGGATGCGGCGGTGACAGGGACAGATCGAAGCGACCGGCGATGGCCGAGGTGGCGAGCCGGCTCGCCGACCGAGTGGTCGTCACGTCGGACAACCCCCGTTCGGAGGATCCCGCCCGCATCGTCGAGGAGATCGTGGCCGGCGCGACGGCGCCGGTGGAGATCGAGCTGGACCGCGCCGCGGCGATCGCCCAGGGGTGGGCGGGGGCCGGTCCCGGCGACGTGGTGGTCATCGCAGGCAAGGGACACGAGCAGGGCCAGGAGCTCGCCGACCGCACGGTGCCCTTCGACGACCGCGAGCAGGTCCTCGCCCTGCTGTCGGGGGCCGGCGGCACAGGGAGCGCCTCGTGATCCGCCTCCTGCTCGCCGTCGGCATCGCCACCGTCGTGTCGCTCGTCGGCACCAAGGTCCTCGTGGTGCTGCTCACCAAGCGGCGTATCGGCCAGCCCATCCACGAGGACGTGCCCGAGGGGCACATGATCAAGGCCGGCACGCCGACCATGGGGGGCGTCGCCATCGTGGCCGGTGCGCTCGCCGGGTACATCGTGTCGAACCTCTACGACGGCGTGTTCACCTGGACCGGCATCGCCTCGATGATCGCGATCGCCGGCGCCGGCCTCGTGGGTCTCGCCGACGACTGGATCAAGGTCGTCAACGAGCGCAACCTCGGGCTGTCGAAGCGGGCGAAGATGTTCGGCCTGCTCGCCGTGGCCCTGACGTTCGTCGTGCTGATGCTCGCCCGCACGAACGTCCACACGACGATCAGCTTCGCCGCCTTCTGGAACCTGGGGTGGGAGCTCGGCGACACCGCCTGGGCGATCTGGGCCATCGTGCTGATCGCCGCGTCGACCAATGCGGTCAACCTCACCGACGGTCTCGACGGGCTCGCCGCCGGCTCCGCCGCGCTGGTGTTCGCCGGCTACGTCGTCATCGGCTACTCGATCTTCCGGTACTCGGGGTTCTTCGGCATCAACGTCGGTCTCGACCTGGCCGTCGTGGCCGCAGCGATGATGGGCGCCTGCGCCGGCTTCCTCTGGTGGAACGCGGCCCCGGCACAGATCTTCATGGGGGACACCGGCTCGCTCGCGATCGGTATGGGCCTCGCCGCGCTGGCGCTCAGCTCCTCGACCGCGCTGCTCCTGCCGATCCTCGGTCTGGTGTTCGTGATGGAGACCGTCTCGGTGATCCTCCAGGTGGCGAGCTTCCGGCTCTTCGGCCGGCGGATCTTCCGCATGGCGCCGATCCATCACCACTTCGAGCTCAAGGGCTGGCCCGAGACGACGGTCATCATCCGTCTGTGGATGGTCACCGGTGCCTGCACCGCGTTCGGCCTGGGGCTCTTCTACCGCGAGTTCATCCGCGGGGGAGGGCTCGGGTGAGCACACAGCTCGACACCCTCGCGGAGCAGCGCTTCTACCTGCACGGCATGGGGATCACGAACCTGGCAGCGGCCCGAGCGCTGCTGGCCCGCGGTCGCTGGGTCGTGCTGGGCGACGACGGCGAACCCGCCCGGCTCGAGGCCCTGGCGGAGGACCTGGCAGATCCTGCCACGACGGCCCCGCGTCACGTGCACGCCCCGGACCGCGCCGCCCTCGACGAGCTGCTGGCAGCGGTCGACGCAGTCCTGCCCACACCCGGGTTGGACGAGCGTCACGCGCTGTTCGCCGCGGCCGACGCATTGGGCGTCGCAGTGCTGAGCGAGTTCGACCTGGCGGATGCCTGGGACGAGCGGCCGGTGCTCGCCATCACGGGGACCAACGGCAAGACGACCGTCACGACCCTGGTCGACGCCATGCTCGAGGCCTCCGGCGTGCGCAGCGCGGCGGTCGGCAACACGGACGTGCCCCTCGTCGCGGCGCTCGACGATCCGGCCACCCAGGTCTTCGTGGTCGAGGCATCCTCGTTCCGCCTCGCCCACAGCCGACGGTTCCGACCGCAGGTCGGCACGTGGCTGAACTTCGCCGAGGACCACCTGGACGTGCACCGCACGCTCGCCGACTACCGCGACGCCAAGGCCAGGATCTGGGCCGACCAGACTCCCGACGACACCGCGGTGGTCAACGCGGACGATCCCGTGGTCGCCGCACTCGCGCCGTCGGCGCCCGACGGGCCGAAGGTGCTGCGCTACGGGCTCGACCCCGCGTCCGGGCCCCTGGACTTCACGGTCCGCGACGGGGTGCTGTGCGGCCCGGACGGGCTCGAGCTGGTGGCCGCCGACGAGCTCTGGAGCGTGCTGCCCCACGACCGCTCGAACGCGCTCGCCGCCGCGGCGACGGCGCTCGCCGGTGGCGCCACCCTGGAGGGGGTGCGCCGCGCGCTGACGTCCTTCGCAGGGCTCGCGCACCGCGTGCAGCTCGTCGCCGACGTCGCGGGCGTGCGCTACTACGACGACTCCAAGGCGACCGCCCCGCACGCGACCCTGTCGGCCATCTCGGGCTTCGAATCCGTCGTGCTGATCGCGGGTGGGCGCAACAAGGGCCTCGACCTGTCCGTGCTCGGCACCGACACCCCACAGGTCCGCGCCGTGGTCGGGATCGGCGACGCGGCGGCAGAGGTCGTCGCTGCCTTCCCCGGCCGCCCGTCCGAGATCGCGACGACCATGCGCGAGGCGGTCGCGGCGGCCGCTCGGATGGCGCAGGAGGGTGACGTGGTCCTGCTCTCGCCGGCCTGCGCGTCGTTCGACTGGTACCGGTCCTACGCGGCGCGTGGCGACGACTTCTGCGCCGAGGTCCGCGCCCTGACGGTGGAGGCGACATGAGCACCACGACCCAGCGCACCGGCCGGTCGAGCAGCAGCGCCGGCTCGAGCCGATCCGGCCGTTCGTCCAGCCAGCGTTCGTCGAGCCAGCGCACCGAGCTCCAGCGCCGTGCGGCGGCCGACCGCCGTGCGACCACCCGACGCACAACCCCCTCGTCGAGCACCCGCCGCACGTCGGGTCGCTCGGCGCCGCGCACGGGTGCGCGCCCCGAGGTCGAGGTGATCAGCCACGGCCCCAGCGCGGAGTCGCTCCTGATCAGCGCCGTGGGCGTGTTGTGCCTGCTCGGGCTGGTGATGGTCTACTCGGCGTCCTCGGTGGCCTCCGTGCAGGGCGGTGCGGCCAGTTGGGCGGTCGTCAGCCGTCAGGCGCTCTTCATGGCGCTCGGGCTCGGTCTGGGCGTGGGTGCCTCGCGCATCCCCGTACGGGTGTGGCGCGACCGTCTGGCGACACCGCTGGTGATCCTCGCCCTCGGGCTCCAGCTGCTGCTGGCGCTCCACGTCGCCATCACGTCGTTCGGCGGTGGCGGGCTGCCCTTCGCCATCACGGTCAACGGTGCGACCCGCTGGATCGGCGTCGGGCAGTTCCGCGGTCAGCCCTCGGACCTTGCGAAGCTCGCGCTGATCCTCTGGCTCGCACGGCTGCTCGACGTGCGCCATCGCGAGATCGGCTCACCCGACCTGCTCAAGCCGGTCGTGGCCATGACCGGCGCGCTGGCCGTGATGGTCATGGCCGGTGACGACCTGGGCACGACCATCCTCCTGGGCGTCATCGTCGTCACGATGCTGTTCCTGGCCGGCTGTCCCGTGCGCCAGGTCGGCGCCCTGGCAGGAGCCGGCGCCGCGGTGGCCGTGTTGGCGGTGTTCTTCCTCGAAGGCTTCCGCCTCAAGCGGATCGCCGCGTTCTTCTCACCCCAGGACCACATCGCCACCGAGGGGTGGCAGCTGCTGCAGTCCCAGATCGGGTTCGCATCCGGTGGCCTGTTCGGCAACGGCCCCGGCAACTCCCGTGCCAAGTGGGGCTACCTGCCCGAGGCCGACACCGACTTCATCCTCGCAGTGATCGGCGAGGAGCTCGGGTTGATCGGCTCGTTGGTCGTGCTCGGCGCGTTCGTCGCCTTCATGGTCGCCGGCACCCGCATCGCCATGCGCACGCGCACCGAGTTCGGCCGCCTCGTCGCCTTCGGCATCACGACCTGGATCGGCGTACAGGCGCTCATCAACATCGGCGTCACCGTCGGGACCCTGCCGACCAAGGGCATTACGTTGCCCTTCGTGTCCTACGGCGGCTCCTCGTTGATGATGTGCATGCTCTCGGTCGGCGTCCTGGTGTCGGTCGCCCGCGACCGATGACGGCACCCGACGCCGGGGGAGCCCACACGACCTGGGCGCTGATCGCCGGCGGCGGGACCGCAGGGCACCTGCTGCCGGGCATCTCCGTCGCCCGTGAGCTGGTCGCCCGGGGCCACCAGCCGGACTCGATCCACTTCGTCGGCGCCCTCCGCGGCATCGAGGCCGAGCTCGTGCCCGAGGCCGGCTTCACGATCACGTTGCTGCCGGGCCGCGGCGTGCAGCGTCGCCTGACCTGGGAGAACGTCGCAGCGGTCCGGGGTCTGGTCGCCGCGATGTTCTCCGCGATCGCGCTGGTGCGGCGTCGTCGCCCCGCCGTGGTGCTCACCCTGGGCGGCTTCGCGAGCGTCGCCTGCGCCGTCGCGGCGGTGATCTGGCGTGTGCCGCTGGTCGTGGCCGAGCAGAACGCCCGGGCCGGGGCCGCGAACCGCCTGGTCGCCCGGTTCGCGCGTGCCTGTGCCGTGCCGTTCGCGGAGACCGAGCTGCCCCGGGCCGTGGTCACGGGCAACCCCGTCCGCGACGAGATCCTCGACGTCGCCCGCAGCCCCGACCGTGCCGCAGACCGCGCTGCGGCCCGTGCGGCGCTCGGGCTGCCCGATGATCGGACGGTCATCGTCGCGTTCGCCGGTTCGCTCGGCTCGCGCCGGGTGAACATCGCGGTGCAGGGCGCGGTCGAACGCTGGTCCGACCGCGACGATCTGTGCGTCCACCACGTCGTCGGCGCCCGGGACTGGGACGACCGACCGGAGCTGTCACCCGCCCGGCTCGACTACCGAGCGGTCCGCTACGAGTCGCGCATGCCCCAGGCCCTCGCCGCTGCGGACCTCGTGGTCTGCCGCGCCGGCGGGACCACGGTCGCGGAGCTGGCCGTGATCGGCGTGCCCTCGGTGCTGGTGCCGCTGCCCATCGCGACCCGTGACCACCAGACCGCCAACGCCGGGCCGCTGGTGCGCGCCGGTGCGGCCGTGCTCGTGCCCGACGACGAGCTCGATGCCGAGCGCCTCGTGCGCGAGGTCGAGGCGCTGCTCGAGGGTGCGGTCGGCGGCCTCGACGCGATGGCCGCGGCAGCGCGGGCGCTCGGGCGTCCCGATGCCGCCGCTGCAGTCGCCGACCTGGTCGAGTCCGCGGCAGGCGACCGCGGGACGTCGTAGTGAACGCGGCGACGCCGCACGGCGCCGATCCACGGAACGTGGTGGACCTGTCGATGCCCCGGCGCGTGCACGTGGTTGCGATCGGCGGCGCCGGCATGTCGGCCATCGCGACGGTGCTCGTGGCACGTGGCCACCGGGTCAGCGGCTCCGACCAGCGCGACGGCGTCGCCCTGGACCGCCTGCGCCGGCTCGGCGTGCAGGTCCAGCTCGGTCACGATGCTGCGAACGTCGCCCGGGCCGACCTGGTCGTCGCGTCCACGGCCGTCGACGAGGGCAACGCGGAGGTCGCCGAGGCGCGTCGCCGCGGGATCCCGGTGCTGCGACGCATCGACCTGCTGCCTGCGCTCGCCGTCGACCAGCCGTTCCTGTCGGTCTCCGGCACCCACGGCAAGACGACGACCTCCTCCATGCTCGCCACGGCGCTGGTGGCGGCGGGCGAGGACCCGTCGTTCCTGATCGGCGCCGACGTCCCCGCCCTGGGCGCTGCCGCTGCGCACGGCAGCGGGCGTTGGTTCGTGCTGGAGGCCGACGAGAGCGACGCGAGCTTCCTGGCCGGGCCCCGCGCCGCGGCGTTGGTCACCAACATCGACGCGGACCACCTCGAGTTCTGGGGTGGGTGGCAGGAGCTGCTCGACGGGTTCGGCGACTTCCTCGCGGGCACCGACGGCCCGCGGGTCGTGTGTGCCGACGACCCCCACGCGTCGGCCGCCGGCGCGCCCCTGGGCGCGGTCGCCTACGGGCTCGGCGACCACGCGGCGTACCGCGTCACGCAGCTGGAGCTGTCGTCGTTGCGCTCGGACTTCGTGTTGCGCCACCCCGGTGGCGAGGTCGAGGTCGGCCTCGCCGTGCCCGGCCTGCACAACGTGCTGAACGCTGCGGGCGCGCTGACGGTCGTCGGCGAGCTCGGCGTCGACCTGGCAACGGCGAGCGAGGGCCTCTCGGGCTTCTCCGGGGCGGCCCGCCGCTTCGAGCGTCGCGGCCGAACGGCCGGGGTCGAGTTCGTGGACGACTACGCCCACCTCCCGACCGAGATCCGCGCGGCGCTCGCCGCCGGGCGCAGCGGCGACTGGGGTCGGGTCGTGGTGGTCTTCCAGCCCCACCGGTACTCCCGCACCGAGGCGCTGCTCGAGGAGTTCGCGACCGCGTTCGACGACGCCGACCTGCTCGTGCTGACCGAGATCTACGCAGCCGGCGAGTCGCCCCGGCCGGGGGTGCACGGCGCAGCGCTGGTCGACGCCGTCCGCGCCGCCCGGCCGACACTGGACCTGCGCTGGGCCCCGACGCTGGCCGAGGTCGCCGACCTGCTCGCGGAGGAGCTGCGACCCGGCGACCTGTGCATGACCGTGGGTGCCGGCGACGTCACGACGGTGGCCGACCTGGTGCTCCCGCTGCTCGACCCCGGCCGGGCCGGATGATGTCGGGCGGTGACCGACCGGCTCGCGTCGACCGCGCGCTGTCCTTCCTCGGCGAACGGCTGCACCACGACCATCCCCTCGGCCCCTCCACGACCTATCGCGTCGGCGGGGCCGCCCGGCGCTGGGTGGAGGTCGCCGACGCGGACGAGCTGGTGCGCATCGCGGCGGCGCTCGCCGGGTCGGTCGAGCCCGGTCCCGACGACGTGCTGGTCGTCGGCAAGGGATCCAACCTGCTGGTGGCGGACCGGGGCGTGGACGCGCTGGTGCTGCAGCTGGGGGAGGGCTTCGGCGGCATCGACGTGCGGGGCACCTCGGTCCGTGCCGGCGCTGCGGTGAGCCTGCCGGTGCTCGCCCGCCGCAGCGTCGCGGCCGGCCTGGCCGGCTTCGAGTGGGCGGTCGGCGTGCCCGGCTCCGTCGGGGGCGCGGTGCGCATGAACGCCGGGGGCCACGGCTCGGACATGTCCGAGACCTTGGTGGGGGTCCGCGTGGTGGACCTGGCATCGGGCGAAGATCTGGAGATGGATCCGGCGTCGCTGCAGCTCGGCTACCGCAGCTCGTCGCTGCGCAGCGGCCAGGTCGTCGTGCACGCTGATCTCCAGCTGCGACCCGGCGACCGGGCAGCAGGGGAGTCCCTCATCTCCGAGATCGTGCGGTGGCGCCGGGAGCACCAGCCCGGCGGCCAGAACGCCGGATCGGTCTTCACCAACCCGCCGGGGGACTCCGCCGGGCGGCTGATCGACGTCGCGGGTGCCAAGGGGCTGCGGGTGGGCACCGCCCAGGTGTCGGACAAGCACGCCAACTTCATCCAGGCCGACGCCGACGGGCGTGCGGACGACGTCCGGTCCCTCATGATCGAGGTCCAGCGCCGTGTGCGGGAGCAGACCGGCGTGGAGCTGCACCCCGAGACGGTCATGGTCGGCTTCGACGACGCCCCCGACGGGACCGTCTCGTGAGCCCGACCGCGCCGCCCACGACACGCACCCCGAAGGTCGTGCGCACCCAGGTCGAGCCGCGCCTGGCCGAGCGCCGGCGTCGGGTGCTCGAGGACCTGCACCGCCGCCGACGCAACCGCTGGATCGCCGCCGCCATCGTGCTCGGACTGATCGCCGCGGCCGTCGCCGTGGTGCTCTCGCCGCTGCTCGACGTCGACCGGGTGGTGGTCGAGGGGACCGCGACGCTGTCCGAGGAGGACGTCGTCGCGGCGAGCGGCGTGGCCCGGGGCGATCACCTGGTGACCGTCGACCTCCGAGGGGCACGAGCCGCATTGGCGGGATCGCCGATGGTCGCTGCGGCCACCGTCACGCGGGAGTGGCCCGACACCGTGCGGATCGTGGTGGTGGAGGAACGACCGCTCGCCACCGTGCGCAGCGCGGAGCGTGAGGTCGCAGTGGCCGACACGGGCCGGGTGCTGCCCGACGACGTCGACCGCAGCGGCCTGGCGGTCCTGGAGCTGTCGAGCGGCGTCGAGCTGCGCTCGGGTCGTGACGTCCCCGACGAGGTCCGTGCCGCCCTCCTGGTCATGGAGCGCCTGCCCGAGGCCGTCCGTGCGCAGCTGGACGTGGCCCGGCTCTCCGGGGCGGGCGAGCTCGAGCTCGTGCTCTCGGACGGGGCGACGGTGCTCTTCGGCCTGGCCGAGGACGTGCCGGCGAAGCTCGCCGCCACCCAGGGGGTGCTCGAACAGGTCGTACGGGAGTGCATGGACGTCGTCGACGTGCGAGAGCCCTCCCGGGCCACGGTCAGCCGCGTCGAGGGCTGCGCGACCCCAGCGCCGACGCTCGAGGACGCCCGGGCGGCCCCGTCGGACGCCGACGCCGCCGCCGCCGCACAGGGCCCGGAGGCCTCCGACGCGGGCACCCCGGAGGCCGCCGACGACGGCTCCGAGGCCGACGATCCGACGGGGGCCGACGGGTGATCGTTGATACCGCAGTCGGGATCACCGTATTCTCAGGTTCCACACGAGGTTCATCACGGCTCCACCTCGACTGCAGGTTCACACCTGTGACGTCGGCGGTGGATGTCATGCTGTACCGAACACCCGGGAGCATCGCCGCCCCGGTCTCTGGAGGTGGCTAGTCCCATGGCCCACAACCCGCAGAACTACCTCGCCGTCATCAAGGTGGTGGGGATCGGGGGTGGTGGCTGCAACGCCGTCAACCGAATGATCGACGCGGGCCTGAAGGGCGTCGAGTTCATCGCGATCAACACCGATGCCCAGGCGCTGCTCATGAGCGACGCCGACATCAAGCTCGACATCGGTCGCGAGCTCACCCGTGGACTGGGCGCAGGCTCCGATCCCGACGTCGGCCGCCAGGCGGCCGAGGACCACCGCTCCGAGATCGAAGAGGTCCTGCGCGGCGCCGACATGGTGTTCGTGACCGCAGGCGAGGGTGGTGGCACCGGCACCGGTGCCGCGCCCGTCGTGGCCGAGATCGCGAAGAGCCAGGGCGCGCTCACGATCGCCGTGGTGACCCGCCCGTTCCTGTTCGAGGGCCGGCGTCGTTCGGTGCAGGCCGACCAGGGCATCGGCAGCCTCAAGGAGAAGGTCGACACCCAGATCGTCATCCCGAACGATCGCCTGCTGACCGTCGCCAACGAGAAGACGTCGGTGCTCAACGCGTTCAAGATGGCCGACGAGGTCCTGTTGCAGGGCGTGCAGGGCATCACCGACCTGATCACCACGCCGGGGCTCATCAACACCGACTTCGCCGACGTGCGCATGATCATGAGCGACGCCGGCAGCGCGCTCATGGGCGTCGGGTACGCCACCGGCGAGGGCCGCGCCCTGCAGGCCGCACGCCACGCCATCTCCTCGCCGCTGCTCGAGGCTGCGATCGACGGCGCACGCGGGATCCTGCTGAACATCTCGGGCGGCAGCGACCTGACCCTGTTCGAGGTCAACGAGGCCGCCTCGGTCATCCACGAGGTCGCCCACCCCGAGGCCAACATCATCTTCGGCGCGGTCATCGACGACGAGATGGGCGACGAGGTCCGCATCACCGTCGTCGCCGCAGGGTTCGAGCGCTGGGACGACGCCAAGGGCGCCCGGCGCAGCGAGTCGCCCGCCGCCACCGAGCCGTCGCGCCCCGAGCCCCGGGCCAACGTGATCAGCGACGTGTTCGCGGATGCCGAGGACGAGGACGACTCGCTCTTCGACGGCGACGACGACTTCGACGTCCCCTCGTTCCTGAAGTGATCGGCGGTGCCCGGCAGCACTGATGCCGGCCACCACGTGACCCGAGTGGTGCACACGCGCTTCACCTCCCGCGCCGAGGGCGACCTGGCCGTGGATCTGGCACCTGACGTGCTCGAGGCGCGCCGAGCCGCGATCGCTCCCACGCCGTGGACGTGGCTGCGACAGGTGCACGGTGCCGACGTCGTGGTGGTCACCGAGCCGGGGGAGCACGCCGGCGCCGCAGCCGACGCGGCCGTGAGCGCCGTGGACGGTGTGACCCTGGCGGTGCACAGCGCCGACTGCGCGCCGGTGCTGCTGCACGGCACCGGCGACGCGGGTCCGGTGATCGGCGCCGCCCACGCCGGATGGCGGGGCCTGCAGGCCGGCGTGCTGCAACGCACCGTCGAGCAGATGCGCCAGCTCGGCGCCGACGACGTCGTCTGGCGACTCGGCCCCTGCATCTCGTCGGCCGCCTACGAGTTCGGCCCCGACGACCTGGAGCAGCTGCGAGCGACCCTCGGCGACGCGGTCGTGGCGCGCACGGCCACGGGCGCTCCTGCGCTCGACCTCCGGGCCGGCGTCCGGGCAGCGCTCTCGTCGGTCGGTGCGGCTCCGGCCGAGCGGGACCTGGCGGTCGACTGCACCGCGACGGACCCGTCGTACTTCTCGTGGCGAGCCCGGCGTGACACCGGTCGCCAAGCGGCGATCATCTGGACGGCGGCCAGCTCGACGGGGACGGACACATGAGCACACCGCTCGTCGTCCCCGAGGCGCTGGTCGAGACCATCGCGGAGCGGGCCGCGTCGATCCGCTCGCACATCGTCGAGCTCACGGACCGACCGGTCCGGTTGATCGGTGTGACCAAGGGGCATCCCGCCGTGGTGGCCGCCGCGACCTTCGCCGCGGGGTGCGACGACCTCGGGGAGAGCTACGCCCAGGAGCTGGTCCCCAAGGCCCGGGTGCTGCAGGACGCGATCGCCGCCGGCACGCTGCGCTCCGACGAGTCGCCGCGCTGGCACTTCATCGGACGACTCCAGACGAACAAGGTCCGCAGCCTCGTCGACGTGGTGGACCTCTGGCAGAGCGTCGATCGTCGGTCGCTCGCGGACGAGATCGCCAAGCGGGCGCCCGGTGCCGCCGTCCTGGTCCAGCTCGACCTCGCCGGTCTGCCCGGCCGCGGCGGGTGCGACCCGACCGACGCACCTGCGCTCGTGGAGCACTGCCGCGCCCGGGGGCTCGACGTGCGAGGGCTGATGGGCGTCGGTGCACCCGGGGGCGCCGAGGCGGCCCGGCCCGGGTTCCGCCTGCTCGCGGCGATGGCCGACGACCTCGGACTGGAGGAGCGCTCCATGGGTATGAGTGCCGACCTGCAGGTCGCGGTCGAAGAGGGTTCGACATCGGTCCGGGTGGGCACCGCGCTGGTGGGCCCCAGGGCATGAGCGCAGCACGGGGGGACTCCTCGTGCGGACCACGACCTCCAACTACACTCGCCGCCGAGGAGACCACGATGTCCAACTGGATGAAGAACACTCGTACCTGGTTGGGGCTCGGCAACGAGCCCTACTACGACGACGAGTACGGCGAGCCCGACGACGGCTACGACGACGAGTACTACGACGACCAGTTCGACGACGAGCCGGTGGAGCCCCAGCGCCCGGCCCGCGCCGTGACGCCCCAGCGGCCCGCCAGCCGCGGTTCGGTCCGCTCGGTGCAGCCGGCCGGTGGCGAGGACTGGGACGAGGGCGACGGCGGTGTGCGCGTGCTCAACGCGCCGGAGCCCGAGCCAGAGCCCCGGGGTGTGGTCCGTCCGCTGCCCACGTCGGCCAAGCCGCAGGTGATCTCGCCGACCAGCTTCAACGACGTGCAGCAGGTGGCCGACCGCTTCAAGCGCGACCAGCCGGTCATCATCAACCTCCAGGGTGTGGATCGTGATCTCTCGCGTCGGCTCATCGACTTCGCCAGCGGGCTCTGCTACGGCCTCGAGGGCGACATGGAACGTGTGGCCGACCAGGTCTTCCTGCTGACGCCCCGTGGCGCCGAGGTGTCCGACGACGACCGCCGTCGACTCCGCGAAGGCCGGCTCGGTGACGACGATCGCTGATCCCGGCGGTCCCTCCCACGTCCACGCCGTACGACCCTGTGACGGGTCCCGGCACGTCCACGTCGCCGGCGCCGCACGATGAACCTGATCTGCTTCGCGCTCTACCTCTTCATGATCCTGATCTTCGTGCGGATCGTGCTCAGCTGGTTCCCCGCCAGCGACGGCCTGTTCATGACCATCCAGCGGCTGGTGTTCAACTCGACGGAGTGGGCGATGGGTCCGCTGCGCCGGATGCTGCCTCCGGTGCGGCTGGGTGCCGCGGCGCTCGACCTGTCGCCGCTGGTGATCCTGTTGGCGATCACGGTGCTGCGCAGCATCCTCTGCGTCTGAGCGTCGGGTCCCTCGCGACGCCGAGAAACCTGGCAGCGCAAGGCGCGGGAGCTACGATGCGCGGATGGAGCTGACCCCGGAACTGTTCGAGAAGACCGAGTTCACCGAGCGTCGCAAGGGCTACGACATCGAACAGGTCGAGACCTTCCTGGAGCAGACCGGCACCGCGCTCGCGCAGTTGTTGGCCAGGACCCGACACACCGAGGAGCGGGCCGCGCACGCCGAGGCACGCCTCGCGCAGGCCGACGCAGCGATCGCCGAGGCCCGCCAGCGCGCCCAGGCCGCCGAGCAGCGGATCGAGCAGGCCGAGCTCGCGGTGCGAGAGGCGGGACAGCAGGCCGCCGCAGGCGCACGTGCCAATGAGGAGGCCGAGGTCGAGCAGGCCGCCAAGACGCTGCTCATGGCCAAGCGCACCGCCGAGGCGACGGTCAACGAGGCCCGGGGCCAGGCCCAGGCGCTGCTCGAGGACTCCCAGAACCGTGCCCAGCGGCAGCTGAGCGAGGCCAACGCCGAGGCCGCCGAGCTGATCCGCCGTGCCAACGAGCAGGCCGAGGCGGAGTTCGCCGATCGCCGCGCCGCAGTGCTGGAGGAGGTCCGCGGCCTCGAGGCGCGCCGTGCGCAGCTCGCCGACGTGATCACCCAGCTCGACTCGCGACTCGCCGGCTACCGCGAGGACCTCACCCGCTCCGCCGAGGAGCTGGTCGCCCTCGCCGACGACCCGGCGCGGCTCGGCGCCCGGCCCACCATGTCGATCCTCCCCGACGAGGTCCTGCCCTCGGGCGAACACGGCGAGACCGATCCCGGGAGCGGCGCGGAGCCGGCCGCGGTGCTCGACCCCGATGCGCCGGCGCCGACGACCGCGAGTGCCGCAGCCGCAGCCGCACCCGCCCCGACCCCGACCGAGGCCGCCCCTGTCGACGCACCGTCGAGCGCCGCAGCCGCCGAGGGAACGCCGGCCCCGACCGGCGCCGACGACGTGCCGGCTGCCCCGGCGACCGGGTCGGCGCCCACCGCACCGGAGGCCTCGCAGGGCGCCGCGCCGATGAGCTCGACGGCGACCATCACGATCGACCCCGAGGACGATGCGGATGCGCCCTACGTCGACCTCACGGGCCAGGCCGCCGCATCCGAGTCGAGCGGCAGCGAATGGGGCCCGGGCAGCTGGTCCCAGGTGGAGGCCCAGCTCGTCGACGACGACGATCCGTCGGACCACATCGACCGGCCGACCGAGGCCGTGGCACCCGCCGACGCGCCGAGGGACCGGTTCATGGAGGAGCTCGACAGCGCGGTGAACGAAGCGGTGAACCTCGAGGACGAGGACGCCGCCATGACGGCCTTCTTCGAGGGCTCGAGCGACTCCCGCACCCGTCGCTTCGGCTGGCGACGCTGAGCTGACGCTGCTGGAGGCGCCACCGGGGGCGGGCGTCCGCGCTCGATGACGCGCGGGGGTCGCGCGGCTAGTGTTCTCCAACTCGTTCGCCGGGGTACGTCCACGGCGGCGCCCGAGGAGGTCGGAATGGCGACCAAGCGCCCCGCATCGTCCACCAAGAAAGCAGCACCAGTGAAGAAGGCCGCACCGGCGAAGAAGGCTCCCGCGAAGAAGGCACCTGCGGCCAAGAAGGCGCCCGCTGCGCCGGCCAAGAAGGCACCTGCCAAGAAGTCACCTGCGGCCAAGAAGGCGCCGGCCGCTCCGGCGAAGAAGGCGCCCGCTGCGCCGGCCAAGAAGGCACCCGCCGCGAAGAAGACGGCGCCCGCCAAGAAGGCCCCGGTCAAGAACCCGTTCGATGCAGCGTTCCTGAAGGCCCAGCGGGCATTGCTCATCGAGGAGCGCGAGACGTTGGCGTCCCAGGCGGAGTCGCTGCGCGCCGAGGCCGACGCGCTGGCCCGCGACCGCGAGCCCGGTGACGTGCAGTTCGACGACGAGTCGGGCGAGGGGGACACGCTCGCCGTGGAGCGGGACTTCGACCTGGCGCGCGCCGCGGCGGCCATGCAGACGATCGAGGAGATCGACGCAGCGCTGGTCCGGATCGACAAGGGGACCTACGGGATCTGCGAGTACTCCGGCCAGACGATCCCGAAGGAACGCCTCCGGGCGATCCCCTACGCCCGGGAGCGCGTCGAGTTCAAGACCCGCAGCTTCCGCTGATCGGGGTCGATCACATGTCGGAGCGCCCCAAGAGCCGACGCCACGTCAGCGCCGCGGCCCGCTGGGGCATGGTGCTCGGCGCGCTCGTGGTCGTGCTCGCCATCGACCAGCTGACCAAGCGGTGGGCTCTCGAGCGGCTCGCGCCCGTGATCATCGGCGGGCCTCGCGAGATCATCGAGGTGCTCGGACCGCTCCGGTTCAACCTGGCGTTCAACACCGGTGCGAGCTTCTCGATGGGCTCGGACTCGGGTGCCATCATCGGGCTGGTCGCGATCGGCATCGTGGTCGTGCTGGCGCTCGTCGCCCGCAAGGTGGAATCCAAGGTCCAGCTCGTCCTGATCGGCATCATCATGGGCGGTGCGCTGGGCAACATCATCGACCGCCTCACGCGGGTCGGCGAGATCGATCCGTTCACCGGAGAGGTGTCGTCCGGGTTCATGTCGGGCGCGGTCATCGACTTCATCGACGTGCAGTTCTGGCCGATCTGGAACGTCGCCGACATGGCGGTCGTCGTCGGCGGCATCGCGCTCGCCGTGCTGAGCGCGTTCGCCCCCGAGGACGCCGAACCGGGCGACCCGGACGTCGTCGAAGGAGCGGGCCCCGCCGGGCCCGACGATGCCGCGGTCGACGATGCCGCAGCCGTCGAGTCCACCGGCGACGATGCCAGGGTCGAGGACGGCGCGGTCGAGGACGCCGCCCAGGGTGGATCCCCGAGCGCCGGCCCCGGCGCCGGATGAGCGATCCACCGGTGCCGCCGCCGGCACCGGAGGAGATCCCCGACGCCCTCGACGGCCAGCGCGTCGACCGCGTGGTGGCGCTGATCACCGGGTGCTCCCGGGCCGAGGCCTCGGCGCTCGTGGCCGCCGAACAGGTCCTCGTCGACGACGTCGTCGTGACCAAGCCGTCGCTGCGGCTCCACACCGCGCAGGTGGTCCGGCTCCTGTCGGAGCCCACCCGGGCGATCGAGACGGTGGACCCCGACCCGACCGTCGAGATCCGTGTCGTGGCCGAGGACGACGAGTTCATCGTGGTGGACAAGCCCGCCGGGCTGGTCGTGCACCCCGGTGCCGGTCACAAGGGATCCACGATGGTGCACGGGCTGCTCGCCCGGTACCCCGAGCTCGCCGAGGTGGGGGAGCCGTTGCGCCCCGGTCTGGTGCACCGCCTGGACCGGGGGACGTCCGGCCTGCTCGTCGTCGCCCGCACACCCGACGCCTACGAGACGCTCGTGCACCAGCTCTCGTCGCACACCGTCACGCGGGTCTACACCGCGATGGTGTGGCGCCACCTGGAGCACCGACAGGGCGTCGTCGACGCCCCGATCGGACGCTCACGTCGCGATCCGCTCCGCATGACCGTCGCGGTCGACGGCCGTGCGTCGCGCACGCACTACCGCGTCGACCGCGAGTTCACCGAGCCCGTCGTGACGTCGTTGATCACCTGCGAGCTCGAGACCGGCCGGACGCACCAGATCCGCGTGCACATGGCGTCGATCGGCCACGCCGTGCTCGGCGACGACCTGTACGGCGGCACCCGCCACAGCTTCGAGATGCACCGGCCCTTCCTGCACGCCCGGGAGCTCGCCTTCCTGCACCCTGGGACCGGTGAGCTCGTCACCTTCGACTCGCCGCTGCCGGCGGACCTGCAAGCGGTGCTGGACCGCTTCGGCTGAGCCGTCGGCGTCAGTCGGGCGCAGGGGTCGTGGTCTCGCCCGGCCAGGGACGCTGCCCCTCGGTGATGCCGGCGAGGTCCGCCAAGGTGTAGGCCTCGAGCAGGGCCCGCATCCGGCCGCCGACGTCGTGCCAGATGGCGAGCAGCACGCACTGGCCCTCGTGGTCGCACGCGCCGTCGGTGTGCGGTTGGCCGAAGTCGCCGGCCTGGATGGGTCCGTCGACCGCGGAGACGATCTGGGCGAGCGTGATCTCCTCGGGCTCGCGGGCGAGCACGTAGCCCCCGCCGACCCCGCGCTTGGAGCGCACGAGCCCCGCACCCTTGAGCGCGAGCAGGATCTGCTCGAGGTACGGCTGGGGGAGCCCGGTGCGCTCCGCGATGTCGCGCACGGAGGTCGGTCCGTCGCCGTGGTGGAGCGCGAGCGACAGCAGCGCGCGGCTCGCGTAGTCACCTCTGGTCGAGACCTTCACCGCGACATCGTACGCACGCCGACGGAGAGTTGCCGCGGTCGGCCCCGGAGTCGGTAGCGTGGTACCCGCACACAGCGAGGAGACCCGAGTGGTGGGCGACGACGGGGTGGCCGCACAGGCCGGACCAGCACAGCTGCGACCGACGCACGGCGCCCTCGCCGCGCCGCAGCCGGTGTTGCCCGACTACGACGCCGCCTGCACGACCAACGTGGTGCACACGCTCGTCGAGGATCCGGACCACCCGCCGGCCTGGTTCCCCGAGGGGGTGGCCGGCGCGGACCAGATCGTGCTGCTCGTCCTCGACGGCCTGGGCTGGGAGCAGATGCAGGCGCGCATGTCGATGCTCCGGGGGCTCTCGCTGATGAAGGGCTCGGCGATCACGACCGTCGCGCCGACGACGACGGCCACGGCGCTCACGTCGATCTCGACGGGGTTGCCGCCGGGGGAGCATGGGGTGATCGGCTACCGCATGTCGGTGGACCACGACGTGCTGAACGTCCTGCGCTGGACGACCGCCAAGGGCGACGCGCGGGAGGCGATCCCGCCGGAGTCGATCCAGCATGACGTCGCCTTCGGCGGTCAGCGCCCGCCGGTCGTGGTGCGCGCCGAGTTCCGTGACACGGGCTTCACCCGGGCACACCTGGGTGGGTGCCGCCACGTTCCCTACCGGATGCCGTCGACCCTGATCGCCGAGATCAACCACCAGCTCTCGCTCGGCGAGCCGTTCGTCTACGCGTACTACGACGGCATCGACAAGGTCGCCCACGAGTACGGGCTCAGCCACTTCTACGACACGGAGCTCGTGTTCGTCGATCGCATGGTCGAGTACCTGGTCGAGGAGCTCCCGGCAGGTGTCGCGTTGGTCATCACCGCGGACCACGGTCAGGTCGACGTCGGCGACCGGGTGTTCCCGCCGCATCCCGAGGTCCTGTCACGCGTCGAGCGCCAGTCCGGCGAGGCCAGGTTCCGGTGGTTGCACGCGCACCCGGGCGAGGCGACCGACCTGTTGCAGGTCGCCACCGAGCACCACGGCGACGTCGCGTGGGTGGTGTCGCGCGAGCAGACGCTCGACGAGTGCTGGTTCGGTCCCAAGGTTCTGCCCGGCCCCCTGTCCCGGCTGGGCGACGTGGCGCTCGTGCCGTTCGAGCCGGTGGCCTTCGAGGATCCTGCGGACACCGGCCCGTTCCACCTGAAGGGTCGGCACGGCTCGATGACGTCGGCAGAGGTCCTCGTGCCGCTGCTCGTCGCCCGCGGCTGAACGCGGTCGGGCCCCGCGCCGCGCCGCGTAGGATCCTGCGATGAGCGATCTGCCGACCCCGTCCACGTCCGGAGCCGACACGCCCGAAGTGGTCTCGCCCGACGGGGTGGCGTCCGCCACCGTCGACGGTGCGGAGGACCCGCAGTCCGAGATCGAGTCGCCGGCCAAGATCATCCGGATCGGCGCCATGGTCAAGCAGCTGCTCGAGGAGGTCCGCAACACCTCGATCGACGACGCCACCCGCGACCAGCTGCGACGCATCTACGGCAACAGCGTGGCCGAGCTCAAGACGGCCCTGTCGCCGGAGCTCGGCGCAGAGCTCGACAGTCTGTCGTTCGACTTCTCCGGCGAGGAGGCCCCGAGCGAGGCCGAGCTGCGCATGGCACAGGCGCAGCTGGTCGGCTGGCTCGAGGGGCTCTTCCACGGCATCCAGGCGACGCTGGTCGCACAGCAGATGGCGGCGCGCCAGCAGCTCGAGGGCATGCGCGGACAGCTGCCCGGTGCCCCGGCCACCCCGGGCCCCGTGCCGGGACCGGGCTACATCTGAGCCGACCGGTCCGACGCCGTCGTCCGGTCACGGCCGCCGCGGATTGCTAGCGTCTCTCCCGGAGGCGGCGCCGCAGTCCGGCGCCGTAGGGGGAGGACAGGGTCATGGGTCGAAGTCGAGCACCGTTCGTACTCGTCATCGCAGCCGTCGCGCTCGTCGCGGCGGGCTGCATGACACCGCCCGACGGCGCAGGACCGCTGCCCGCGTGTCCGGCGCGGTCGGTCTCCACGCTCTCTGGAGCTGGCTCCTCGCTGGTGCGTGGGATCTCGGCCGACGGTGCGTGGGTCGTGACCTCCAACCTCGCAGGTTCGGACACCATCCTGACCCTGCGTCGCGCCGACGGTCTGGTGCCCTCGGTCCAGGTGGCCACGCTCGTCGGGCTCGACAGCTCCGACGACGCGTACGCCCAGCTGTCGGTCGGCGTGAGCGACGACGGCGAGATGGTCGTCGTCGACGGGTCCCGGTGGTCCAGGGCGACGGGCGATCTGGAACCGCTCGTCGAGCCGGTGTCGGGCGCGACGTTGCTCCGCCAGTCGCCCGACCGGAGCCGCACCGCGTGGTCGGTGCCCGGCGACGCCGTGGTCGTCACGGACTCGTTCACCGACGCGGTCGTGGGGTGGTCCGACGTGGCGGCCCGCGGCACGTCGCCGTCCGGTCGGTACCGGCTGTCCTCCCCGTCGCTGGACGTCGCGTCGTTGATCGACCTCTCCGACGGTGCGAGCGTGGACCTCGACGGCGCGCTGGCGGCGATCGAGGCCGCGGACCCCGGGGCGGTGTGGCACGACGTCGACGCCGCCGCGGTGTCGCCCGACGGCAGCGTGATCGCGCTGGAGACGTTGCGCAACAACAGCGGGTTCGACCCGGCGCGGCGGCTCTGGGTGTGGGAGGTCGACGGCGCGACGCTGCGCGACCTGGGCTGGAACCGTGGTCGGGTGCAGGCCGCCGACGACGGCACGGTGGTCTTCGCGGCGACGGCGACGCTGACCACGTCCATCAGGGCCTCGCTCGCCGGCGGCGGCGACCGCGACGTGTACTCCGGCTCGAACGTGGTCGAGATCGGCGGGGCGTTCGACGCCTCGAACGACCTTCGCACGGTCGCGTTGAGCGCGAGCACCACGCCGCTGGGCCCGTCGATCGCCGTGTACCTGTCACGTTGCAGCTGAACCGGCGAGGGCGGACGCGCAGGGAGTGATCGCCCCGTTCGTCCGGCGCAGCCGCGCCGAAGGGGCTACGTACAGCCATCGGGGAGCTCAGGGGAGGGTGCATGCAGGTTCGAGCGAGGTCGTCGCAGCGGCTGATCACGTGGTGGGCGGTGAGCGCCGCCACGGTCGTGCTGGCCGCCGGCTGCGTCGGGCCGCCGAGCGGCGGGGGCGGGGGCGCGTCGGCGTGCCCGGAGCGCGGGACCACCGTGTTGAGCTCGACCGGCTCGCCGGTCCGGCCGTTGGCGCGGGCGGTCTCGCCGAACGGTGACTGGGCGGTGACGGGTGTGGTCGACAGCACGGACTGGAACCTGCAGGTCCACCCCTCCGACGACCTGGCCGCGGCGGTCCCGGTGCTGACGCTCGACAACCCGGAGTTCGTGGGCGTCAGCGACGACGGCGAGCGGGTCGTGATCGGGGAGTCCTTCGTGGTCGCAGGACCCTCGCCGTCGCGGGTGCGGGTCTGGGACCGTGCGACCGACCAGGTGACTCTGATGGCGAACCCGATCGTCCCGGGCAAGGACGTCGTGCAGCTGCTGGGCCTCAGCGACGACGGTGCCCGGGCGGTGTACCGAGCGATCACCCCCGGCACGTCACCGCAGCTCGCCGTGGTCGTCGACGTGGCGACCGGTACGCAGGTCGCGACGGTGACCCTCGGTGACGGGGCCGTGGGCCCGCTGTCACCGGGTGCGGCGTCGCTGAGCGACCTCAGCGGGTCGGTACTCCACGACCTCGACACGGGTGACACGCTCGACCGATCCGACGCCGTGCAGGCGCTCATCGAGGCCGGCGCCACCGTGGCGGTTCCGTCGCAGCCCAGTGACCGGACCGCGGACGCGGTGGCCGTGTCGGACAACGCCCGGTACACGCTCTTCCTGAGCCGTCTCCTGGACGCCCAGGGGTACCTGCGGCTGTACGTCTGGGACGCGGTCGAGGCTGAGCTGACCCGGGTGCCCGGTGATCTGGGCAACGTCGTGTGGGGAGTGTCGGTGTCGGACGACGGCGAGGTGCTGTTCCTGCGTTGGGTGAGCCTCCTGGAGCAGCAGCTGGTCGCCTGGGACGAGACCACGGGGTCGTTCCGGGCGTTGACCGCCGGGTCGGTGATCGACCCGGTCGCCTACGACCCCGACGACCTGGTGGCGGCGAGCGCGGACCACCGCACGGTGCTCGTCGGCGTGCGCCGGGACGTCCCGGGCCCGGTCCACCAGCTCCTCCGGCTGAGCTGCATCTGAGTCGGCGTCGCCCGACCGGATCGCTGGCGCGGCCGGCTCCCACGCGCGCGATACTCGGAATCACATCGCTGTGACCCCGTCACCGCGACCGAGCACGTGGTGTGTCGACACCGCCCGACGCCTGGGGAGGCGAGCCCGCAGTGGCAGATTCCTTCGTCCACCTGCACCAGCACACCGAGTACTCGATGCTCGACGGCGCCGCCCGGATCGGCGACGTCGTGTCCTCGGCGGTGGCGGACGGGCAGCCGGCGATGGGCATCACCGACCACGGCAACATGTACGGCGTCCTCGACTTCTACAAGGAGTGCCGCAACCAGGGCGTGAAGCCGATCATCGGCTCGGAGCTCTACATGGCGCACGAGGCCCGCGACGAGCGCCTGCAGCTGCGTGGCGCCCGGATGGACGACTCGGGCGGCGAGGCCGAGGGCGGCAAGAAGCCCTACTACCACCTGACGACGCTGGTGGAGAACGCCACGGGCTACAAGAACCTCATCCAGCTCTCGTCGAGGGCGTTCATGGAGGGCTACTACCGCAAGCCCAAGGTGGACTGGGAGATCCTCGCCGAGCACTCCGAGGGGCTCATCGTCACCACGGGCTGCCTGGGCGGCCACGTGCTGCAGGCGATGATGAACTCCGGCTACGAGGCTGCGTGCGCCAAGGCGGGGCGTCTGCTCGAGATCTTCGGCCGCGACCACCTGTTCGTGGAGCTCCAGGACCACGGCATCCCCGAGCAGCACCGGACCAACCCCGACCTGGTCCGCCTCGCCAAGCGGCTGAAGCTGCCGCTGCTCGCCACCAACGACAGCCACTACGTGCACCAGCACGACGCGGTGGCCCACGACGCCCTGCTGTGCGTCCAGACCGGGTCGCTCATGAGCGACCCCGACCGCTTCAAGTTCCACGGCGACCACCACTACCTGAAGACGGCGGCGGAGATGCGCCACCTGTTCCGGGAGGTCGAGTCCGCGTGCGACAACTCGCTGTGGATCGCCGAGCGCTGCGAGCTCGAGATCGAGTTCGGCAAGCCCCTGCTGCCGAACTTCCCGCTGCCCGAGGGCTTCGACGACGACGCCGCCTACCTGCAGCACCTCACGTTCGAGGGCGCCCGTGCCCGGTGGGGTGACCAGCTCACCGACGAGGTCGTCGACCGGCTGAACTACGAGCTCAAGGTCATCGGCGACATGGGCTTCTCGTCGTACTTCATCATCACCTGGGACCTGATCAAGCACGCCCGGGACTCGAACATCCGCGTCGGTCCGGGCCGTGGCTCGGCCGCAGGCTGCGCGGTCGCGTACTGCCTGAAGATCACCGACCTCGACCCCATCAAGTACGACCTGCTGTTCGAGCGCTTCCTCAACCCGAGCCGCATCTCCATGCCCGACATCGACATGGACTTCGACTCCCGCTACCGCGACGAGATGATCCGCTACGCGGCGGAGCGCTACGGGCGTGACCGGGTCGCGCAGATCGTCACGTTCTCCACGATCAAGGCCCGGGCCGCCGTGCGCGACGCCGCCCGCGTGCTCGGCAAGCCGTACGCAGTTGGGGACCGGGTGGCCAAGGCCATGCCGCCGCTCGTGATGGGTCGTGACACGCCGCTGTACGCCTGTCTGGAGCAGCACCCCAAGTTCGTCGACGGGTACAAGATGGCGGCCGACATCCGCCAGATGTACACCGAGGATCCCGACGCACGGGAGGTGATCGAGGTCGCCAAGGGCCTCGAGGGCCTGCGCCGACAGGACGGCATCCACGCGGCCGCGGTGGTGATCACCAAGGATCCGCTGACCGACTACCTGCCCATCCAGCGCAAGCCCGAGGCGGGCAAGGCGCCCGAGGAGGCGCCGGTCGTCACCCAGTACGAGATGCACGGGGTGGAGGAGCTCGGCCTGCTGAAGATGGACTTCCTGGGGCTGCGCAACCTCGACGTCATCTCCGACACGCTCGAGCTCATCCGCCGGACCCGGGGCATCGAGGTCGACATCGACGACGTCCCCCTCGACGACCAGCCGACCTACGACCTGCTGGCCCGGGGCGACTCCATCGGGGTGTTCCAGCTGGAGTCCACGCCGATGCGGGCGCTCATGCGCTCGCTGGCGCCCACCGAGTTCGAGGACGTCGCCGCCCTCGTGGCCCTGTACCGGCCGGGCCCCATGGCGGCGAACATGCACAACGACTACGCGGACCGCAAGAACGGTCGCAAGCCGGTCGACTACGAGCACGAAGACGCGAAGGAGGTGCTGGGCGACACGTACGGGCTCATGATCTACCAGGAGTCCATGATGCGGATCGCCCAGAAGTTCGCGGGCTACTCGCTGGCCGAGGCCGACAACCTCCGGAAGGCCTGTCTCCCCGCTGGATCGAAGGTGCTCACCCGCTCCCGCGGCTACGTGCCCATCGAGAAGGTCATGGCACTTCGCGACCGCAGTGTGCAGACCATCGACGAGCAGTCCGCCTGCAGCCGCTTCGAGGCGGTTGCGGATGTCTGGTCGGTTGGCCGCAAGCCCGTGTTCCGGCTCACCACGTCGACGGGCCACATGATCGAGGCGACCTCCAACCATCCGTTCCTCGTGGGCGACACGTGGCGGGAGCTGGGCACGATCCAACCGGGGGAGCTCGTCGCGGTCGCCGGTCGGTCGCGGACACACGGCGGGAGCAGCGTCACCGACGCCGAGATCGACCTGTCCGCTCTGTTGATCTCCGAGGGCTTCACCCCCGACATCGAGGTGTCCTCGTCGAACCCCTACTTCTGCAACACCGACCCGGACCTGCTCGACGCCTTCAGGCTGGCCTACGCGAAGCACTTCGGTCAGGGGTTCCCCCAGCGTCGCGCAGCCACGGTGGCCGGCGTCACCCGACTCCGTCTGCGTCGCGAGGAGCTGGACCAACTCCGTCCGATCCTCGGGCGGCTGGGCCTCTCGGGGGACAAGATGATCCCCGACGCGATCGTGAATGCGCCGCTCGTGAAGGTCGAGCGCTTCCTCGGCCTGTACTTCTGCGCCGACGGATGGGCCGACCGCAGCGGGATGGCCTTCGGGTCCAAGAGCCGCGAGGTGTGCGCGGCGCTCAAACGGATGCTGCTGCGCCTCGGGGTGGTCTCGAACCTGTGCCACCGGGACGTGCCCGGCCACGGCCGGCACTGGACGCTGGCCGTCGCGGACAAGGACATGGCACGTCGACTCGCTCGGGCCATCGAACCGCATCTGACCGAGATCAAGTTCGCCAAGGTCGCTCGCTGGATGGGGGAGTGGTCCGACGGCGCGAGTGCGACCAACATCGGGATCCCGGCGGTGTTCCTCCGCTCCGAGCTCGATCGGCGAAGTGCGGTGACCGGCCGGTCCTGGCGGGACCTCGGCGTCGACACCGGCGGATACACGAAGAGCACGGTGCTGCACCGCCGGACGGTCCAAGGCCTGATCTACTCGGAGCGGCTGGAGGATCTGGCCAACGGCGATCTGCTGTGGGACACCGTCGTCGGCGTCGAGTACGTCGGCGAGAAGGAGTGCTTCGACTTCCGGATGGAGAACGACGAGCGGCCCTACGCCGTCGTCGAGGACTTCTTGGTCCACAACTGCGGCAAGAAGAACAAGGAGCTGATCGCCAAGGAGCGGGTGAAGTTCACCGAGGGCTGCGAGGCCACCGGGTACGGCACGGAGCTCGGCACCACCTGGTTCGACATCATCGAGCCCTTCGCCGACTACGCCTTCAACAAGTCCCACGCGTACGGCTACGGCTTCATCAGCTACCAGACCGCCTACCTCAAGGCGAACTACCCCGCCGAGTATCTGGCGGCGCTGCTGACCAGCGTGAAGACCAGCCTGGACAAGGCGGCGATCTACCTGGCGGAGTGCCGCGTGATGGGCATCGAGGTCGTCGTGCCCGACGTGAACGCCTCCTCGAGCGACTTCACCCCCGACATCCGTGTGCGCGAGGACGGCACCGAGGAGCTGCGGATCCTCTTCGGCCTGTCGGCGGTGCGCAACGTCGGCAGCGGCCTGGTGCAGCTGATCGTCGAGGAGCGGGAGGCGGGCGGTCCCTACGAGGACTTCTACGACTTCTGCCAGCGCGTCAACACGGCGGTGCTGAACAAGAAGACGATCGAGTCGCTCATCAAAGCCGGATCCTTCGACTCGATGGGACATCCCCGCCAGGGCCTGCTCGGTGTGTACGAGCAGATCATCGACCAGACGGTCGCTCGCCGGAAGGAGCACGACATGGGCGTCATGTCGCTGTTCGCCGAGGCCGACGACGCCAGCCCGGCGTTCGACGAGCGGGTGGTCATCCCCGACAAGGACTTCGAGAAGAAGCTCCGCCTGACCTTCGAGAAGGAGATGCTCGGGCTCTACGTGTCGGACCACCCGCTGCTCGGGGCCGAGGCGGCGCTGCGCAAGAAGGTCGACTGCGGTGTGCTGGAGCTGTCCGACGTGGAGGACGGCTCGCGACGCACCGTGGGCGGCGTCGTCACCGGCCTGCAGCGAAAGTGGACCAAGAAGGGCGACCTGATGGCCGTGTTCACCCTGGAGGACCTGCAGGGTGCGATCGAGGTCATGGTCTTCCCGCGCACCATGTCCGAGATCGGCCACATGTTGGCCGACGACTCGGTGGTCATCCTGGGCGCCCGGGTCGACAAGCGCGACGACACGCCCAAGCTGATCGCCACCGACATCGAGCTGTTCGAGCCGATGGCGGAGGGCGAGCCCCCGTTGCGGCTCCACCTCAGCCCGACCCGGCTGACCGACGACACGGTGGGGCGTCTCAAGGAGCTCTTCCTGGACTTCCCGGGCGACTCCGAGGTGTACATCATGCTGGGGGAGCGTCAGGTGGTGCGGCTCCCCGAGCAGTACACCGTGAGCACCCGCAGCGGGCTCGTCGGTGAGCTGCGCGCCCTGCTCGGCCAGGAATCCGTGGTGCTCTGAGCGGCGACGTCGCGCCCGACGCGGTCCGGCTGGCTTGCAGTGGCCGTGCCTCCTCGACTGAAATGGGTGGACCGTATTTTCGCCGGATTCAGGGGAGCAGTGCATGGCACTGGAGGTCACGACCAAGGACTGCACCGCACTCAGCGACTCCGAGTTGGCCGAGATGGCCGACATCTGCGCTGACGGTGGGCACTGCTACGAGGTCGGCACCCTCTCCAAGCAGGTCGAGGAGTGGGTCCTGGTGACCCTCGTCCACGAGGGCAACCACCTGCGCGGGTTCTCCTTCTCCACGCTCGAGCGCATCGGCGGCACCCCCTGCATCCTGCTGGGCGTCGCGTCGATCAAGCGGACCTCCAAGCGGGACGCGGTCCTGCGGGCGATCATCGGCGACAACTTCCGTCGGGCGCTCATGGCGTTCCCGGACGAGGACGTGCTGCTCGGGACCCGCATGAGCAGCCCCAGCGGCTTCGAGGGCTTCAAGCTGCTCTCCGACATCGTCCCCCGCCCGGGCCACAAGGCCTCGGGCGAGGAGCGTGCCTGGGGACGCCGCCTGGCCAAGCGCTTCGGGGTGGACCCGGATCGCTACGACGATCAGACCTTCGTCATCACCGGCGACGGTGTCGCCCCCCTCGTGCTCGACCACGACTCGCTCAAGCCCGAGTCGATCGACGCCGACGTCGCCGCGCAGTTCGACGGCCTCGACGCCGAGCGCGGCGACTGCATCGTCACGTGCGGCTGGGTCATGGCCGAGGAGCTCCTCAAGCACGGGTGAGCGGTTCCGGCCCGGCGGACCCCGCCGATCCCGTCGATGTGCACCACGTCGACGCACGAGCGTTCGACCAGCTGCTCGCACGGCGCCGCATGTGCCGTGACTTCAGCGACCGCCCCGTCGATCCGGGCGACCTCGACCGGGTCCTGGCGGCCGCCCTGCGTGCGCCGTCGGCCGGCAACACCGCGGCGCTGGATCTGATCGTGCTCGTCGGCGCGGAGGTCGAGGAGTACTGGTCCACCACCCTGGCACCGGATCGTCGTGCCGGCTTCGCGTGGCCGGGGCTCCTGCGGGCTCCCGTCCTGGTCCTGCCGTACGTCGACCCTGCGGCCTACGTGGCCCGCTATGGCGAGTCGGACAAGGCGGCGTCCGGGCTCGGTGCCGGCGAGGACGCCTGGGCGGTCCCGTACTGGTGGGTCGACGGCGGCGGCGCCGTCATGGCGATGCTGCTCGCCGCGGACGCGCTCGCTCTGGGCGCGCTGTTCTTCGGGCAGTTCGACCACGAGGTGGCGGTCGCCCGTCGCTTCGGGGTCCCGAGCGGTCGCCGAGCCCTCGGCACGATCGCGCTGGGACATCCCGGTCCGGACGCCGCCCGACGCTCGGCCTCTGCGCGCCGTGGCCGACCGTCGGTCGCCGAGGTCGTGCACCGGGGCGGCTGGCGTCCTCATCTGTGATCTGGAAGTGAGGCCTTGGCCTCACTTCCAGATCACAGATGGTGCGGGTGGGTCGCCGTGGCCGAGGTCGGTGTCGCTGCCACGTCGTCAACTTCGCGTCACCGATCGGTCGCGGTAGGTTCACCCGGCACGACGGTGAGGCCCGTCGGCTGGTCCCCGGGGGGTCGACATGGCGAAGTTCTGGTCCTGGCTGGCGGTCAACCTCGGCCGCCATGCCGGCATGGTCGGGGCGATCGGTCTCGTGTTCACGATCGTGATCGGCTTCGGCATCACGCGACTCGAGTTCGCGACCGGCCAGGACAGCTACCTCGACGCCGACAGCCAGGTCTACAAGGACAACGTCGCCTACCAGGACCTCTTCGGCGGCCAGGCCATGCTCTCGGTCATCGCCATGGACGACGGCGCGCGGGTCGAGGATCTCTTCACCCCCGAGGGCATCGAGACGATGGAGTCCGTCACCGCCCGCCTCGAGGAGAGCGGTCAGACGCTCGGTGTGGTCTCGCCGCTGACGGCGCTCGAGTTCTCCAACCGCCTGGTCGGCGCGGACAGCGGAGAGGACATCACCCAGAGCGTGGCGGGGCAGGCCCTGCTGCGGGCGACCGAGGTCGAGACCGACCCCGAGGCCAAGGAGGTGCGGCTGGCGGACGCGGCGGTCACCCTCGAGCGGACCGCGGCCGTCCCACCCGACGAGCGCACGCTCGACAACCCCGAGTGGGTCGAGTTCCTCCTCTACGACAACCAGGGCGAGATCCGGTCCTCGTTGCGTCCCGTCTTCCCCGACCCGACACGCGCGCAGATGCTCGTGCGTCTCCCGGGCAACCTGTCCATCGAGGACGAGGGCGTCGCCTCGGACACGATCGTGGAGATCACCGACGACTTCCGCTTCGACGACGCCACCGTCACCACCACCGGCGCGCCGGTCCTGCTGAAGGGCATCAACGACTACCTGCGCGGCGGCATGCTGACCCTCGGCGGCATCGCGGTCGCCGTGATGATCATCATCCTGATGCTCTTCTTCAACGTGCGGTGGCGGCTCCTGCCCCTCCTGGTCGTGATCATCGGCATCATCTGGGCGTTCGGCCTCGCCGGGTACCTGGGGATCCCGCTGACGCTCGTCACGATCGCCGGCCTGCCCGTCATGCTGGGCATCGGGATCGACTACGCGATCCAGATGCACTCGCGCATCGAGGAGGAGGTGATCATCGACCGGTCGCCCCATCCGATCCAGGCCGCGGCACGGGGTCTCGGCCCGGCGCTGCTGGTCGTCACCTTCGACGCCGTGTTCGCGTTCGGTGCCATCCAGATCTCCAAGGTCCCGATGATCCGCGACTTCGGCTGGCTGCTCACCGTCGGCATCGTGGCGATCTGCATCTCGTCGATCATCAACCCGCTCGCCGCGCTGGGCATCCGTGAGTTCCGCTCGCCGACCAAGGGGCGCGACTTCTCCGAGGGCGCACTCGGCCGCCTGGTCGTGAAGCTCGGGTCGTTGCCGGCGTCGACGGCGATCTTCCTGGCCATCATCTCGGTCGCGGTGTTCGTCGTCGGCTCGGTGCTCGAGCCTCGACTCAAGCTCGAGACGGATCCCATCAACTGGGTGGACCAGGACTCACAGGTGATCAAGGACATCCGCACCGTCGAGGACGAGATCGGCGGCGCGTCCGACCTGGGCGTCTTCATCGAGGCCGAGGGCGAGGGTGCCACGGTGTTCACCGACGAGACGGTGGACTACGTCAACGACCTGACGATCTCGACCATGGAGGAGTTCCCCGACGAGCTGCTCGTCGACTCGAGCATCATCGGCACGGTCCGCAAGCTCACCGACGTGCCGGGCGCGCCGTCGATCGAGCCGTCCGCCGAGTCGGTGCAGGCGGCCTGGGACATCGCGCCCGAGGGAGTCCAGGTCAGCACCGCGTCGGCGGACGGGGACGCGTTCAACCTGATCTTCCTGACCGCCGAGGGCGCGCTCGAGGACCGGGCGGTGGTGGTCGACTCGATCCGCGAGGACGCCGATCCGCCCGAGGGCCTCCTGGTGACGCCGTCGGGGTTGGCCGTGGTGGGCGTGGGCCTGCTCGAGAACCTCGAGGCGAACCTGGTCGAGCTGACCTGGTTGGCCATCGGTCTGGTGTTCCTGTTCCTCCTGGTGCGGCTCCGCTCGTTCACCCGTGCGTTGCTGTCGATGGTGCCGGTCCTGATCGCCTCGGGGCTCGCGACCATCGCGATCTACCTGCTCGGCATCGAGCTCAGTCCGATGACCGCCGTCGGCGGCCCGCTGGTCGTCGCGACCTGCACCGAGTTCACGTCGCTGATCCTGTTGCGCTACATCGAGGAGCGGCGTCGCGGCCTGGAGCCACGCGAGGCCATCGACGTCACCGCGGCCCGCACCGGTCGGGCCTTCATCGTGTCGGCCATGACCGCGATCGCCGGCGTCGCCGTCATCTCCTTCTCCTCGCTGCCGCTGCTGAGCAACTTCGGCCTGTTCGTGGCCCTCAAGATCGCGATCGCGCTCCTGGCGGCCCTGGTCGTGCTGCCGCCGCTGATCGTGTGGGCCGACCGGCGCAACTGGGTCTCGAAGGGCATGCTCGACCACGTCGAGCCGCCCTACATCGAGGTGCCCGACCACAAGTCGGAGATGAGCGCCGGCTAGGTCCGCTCGGCCACCTCGGCATCGGCACCGTCCATCGCGGCGCGCACCAGCTCCACGATCTCGGGCGATGCCTTCCACGGCGCGCCCGCGTCGAACGGCGGCTGGGGGTCGTACTCGATGCCCAGCTGGATCGCCTGGGCCATGTCCGGGCCGTGCAGACGCTCGACGAGCGTCAGCGCCATGTCGATGCCCGACGAGACGCCCGCCGCGGTGATGACCCGGTCGCGGATCACGACCCGCTCCCGCACCGAGGTCGCGCCGAACGCCTCGAGCAGCTCTGTGTAGTTCCAGTGCGTGGTGGCGTCGATGCCGTCGAGCAGTCCGGCAGCACCGAGCAGGAGCGATCCGGTGCAGACCGAGGTGGTCCAGCGGGTCCCGGGGTGCACGGCGCGGAGCCACTCGACGATCGCCGAGTCCGGCGTGGCGAGCACGCGGGTGCCGAAACCGCCGGGCACCACGACGACATCGGGAGCGGGGACGTCGGCGAACGTGTGCTCGACGTCGAGGTGCACCAGGTCGTTGTCGTCGCTGACGCGCCCGACGGACTCGGCGCAGAGCACCACCTCGTCGCCGGGCACCTGGCTGAGGACCTGGTAGGGCCCGATCGCGTCGAGCATGGTGAGTCGTGGGTACAGGGCGAGGGCGATCTGCATGTGGAGCTCCGTAATCGGTGGGGGATGGGGTCGGTGGGGATGTGGATCGGGTGGGAGTGGCCGGGTGGCCGGTGACCGGTGGGGAGGGGGCCTGGTGGCTGGCGGCTCGCTGGGCTGGGTCGGTGCGGTGGTGCTCAGTCGGCTCGTGCGAAGTGCGCCCGGTAGCTGCCGGGCGTCGTGCCGAGCTGGCGTCGCACGGCGCGGTGCAGCCGTTCGGCTCGACGGAGGCCGACGGCGCGGGCCACGGCGTCGACGGTCATGTCGGTCGACTCGAGCAGTCGCCGCGCCGCCTCGACGCGGACGGACTCGACGTAGGCCGCCGGGGTGGTGCCCGTCTCACGGTGCCACGACCGCACGAAGGTGCGCTCGCTCATGTGCGCCCGGGCGGCGAGGGTGGCGACCGCGAGGTCGTCGCCGACGTGCTCGGGGATCCACCGCTGCAGCTCCCGGAGCGCCTCGTGGCGTGCGGGTCGAGCGACGAGCTGCGAGGAGAACTGCGATTGGCCGCCCGGCCGGCGCACGAACACGACCAGCCAGGCGGCGACCTGGTGCGCCAGGTCCGGTCCGTGGTCGTCCTCGACCAGTGCCAGCGCCAGATCGATGCCGGCGGTGACACCCGCCGAGGTCCAGCGGTCCCGGTCCCGCACGAAGATCCGGTCGCGCTCGACGTGCACCCGGGGCCCTGCCGCGGCGAGCTCGTCGCACGACGCCCAGTGCGTCGTCGCCGCATGGCCGTCGAGCAACCCGGACGCGGCGAGCAGCAGCGCGCCGCTGCACACCGAGGTGATGCGACGGCTCCGTCCGGCGACGAAGCGGAGCTCGTCGCGCAGGCGGGCGTCCTCGGCGGCTGCGCGCACGCCGAGCCCGCCGACCACCATCAGCGTGTCGACGTCGTCGGCGCCCTCGGCGAGGGCACCGGTCGACGTGTCGGGTGCGACACGGATGGCGCTGGTGGTGGCGACGGGTGCCCCGTCCGGCGAGGCGGTCAGCACCCGGTAGCCCGGTGTCGCCCCGAGCAGCGTCGCGGTCGCGAACACGTCCGCGGGGCCGGCGAGGTCGAGCAGCTGGTGGTCGTCGAACACGACCATCGCCACGGTCCGGGTGTCGTTCACCCTGCCATCTTCGACCCCATCGCTCGTGGCGGCAATGACAATCTCCTGACGATCCACGCCATCTTCGCCAGGTGCCACCCGTCCGACCGGCGAGGCGGCCGGAGAGATGTCGGCACCGACCGGGACCCGGATCCTGCGCCCCCGCAGCGGTGATCGTCGTTCGGTACGGTCGTCGCATGCAGCTTCGACTCGACGGCAAGGTGGCACTGGTGACGGGTGCGTCGCGGGGGATCGGGCGGGCGATCGCCGCGGCGTGCTCGGCGGCCGGTGCCGACGTGATGCTCTCGTCCCGGAAGCAGGATGCGCTGGAGGCGACCGCTGCCGAGCTGCGCCCGGGTGCGGTCGGCGCCGTCGAGGTGTTCGCCGCGAACGCCGGCGATCCGGACGCCGCAGCCGCCTGCGTCGGCGCGACGATCGAGCGGTTCGGCCGCCTCGACGTGCTGGTCAACAACGCGGCCACCAACCCCTACCTGGGTCCGATGATCGACATCGACCTGCCACGGCTCGACAAGACCCAGGAGGTCAACCTGCGCGGTCCCTTCGTGTGGACCCAGGAGGCGTGGCGACAGTGGATGTCCGAGCACGGCGGCGTCGTGCTCAACATCTCCTCGATCGGCGGCATGGCGATCGAGACGTCGATCGGTCACTACAACGTGACCAAGGCGGGCCTCATCCACCTGACCAAGTCGCTCGCCAAGGACCTGGCGCCGACCGTGCGGGTCAACGCGATCTGTCCGGGCCTGGTCAAGACCGACATGGCCAGGGCCCTGTGGGAGTCCAACGAGGACAGCGTCGCTCGGATCGTCCCGCTGGCCCGCCTCGGTGAGCCCGAGGACGTCGCGAACGCTGCGCTGTTCCTGGCGTCGGACGCCGCCAGCTGGATCACCGGGACGACGATCGTCGTGGACGGCGGCATGCTCCTGTCCTGATCGCCGACGTCGCCGTCCCGCTGGTCGCCGCCGTGTTCCGCGCGTGCCGGTGCGGCGGCGTACTGCTCGTGGTGGGTCGAGCGGCTCAGCGTGCGCTCGACGCGATCACCAGTCGGGTGCCGAGCACGTCGTCCGCGTCGACCACCCAACGACCCCGCCCCGAGGCGACCTGATGGGCGCCGGGGACGTGGGACGGCTCGTCGAAGCTGAAGAACAGGTGTCGGAGCCGACCGGGTCGGGTCCCCACCCACGCCGCGATCTCCGAGTGGACGGCCTCGAGCAGCCGCAGCCGACCGGGACCGCCCCAACCGAGCTCGACCCAGTGGTTGCCGTCGATCGCCGAACCGCTCGAGACGACGCGGCCGCCGAGCACGTCGCGGAACAACCCGAGCGCCCCCGCCAGGTCGGCCACCGCGTGCACGACCCTGCCCAACGACGCCACCGGGTGGTCGAAGGGCAGCTCGGGGAACCCCTCCGGCGGGTCGACCGGATCCACCGCACGGCTGAGCTGCACCAGCTGCACGACCGTGCCGTGGGCCTGGCCCGGGCGGATCACGACCTCCAGCCACTCGGGGTCGCTGCGGTCCTCGGCGACGGGCTCGATGCCGTGGGCGACCAGCGCCCGGATCGCGGCATCGAGGTCGGGCACGTTGAACGTCAGGTGGTGCGGACCCGGACCGGACTGCTCGAGGAAGCGGTCGAGGAAATCCGTGCCCTCGTGGAACTCGGGGTGCAGCCCCTCCAGCACGAAGCCGTTCGCGAACCGCAGCTGGGTCCAGCCGTAGCCAGCCTTGTCGCCGCGGCCCTGGAACCTCCCGCCGAGCGCGTCGGCCATCATCGGCCACAGGTCGGTCGGCCGCCGCAGGGCCAGGCCGACGTGGTCGAAACGTGCCCCGTCGATCGCTGGCGGGCGTTCGGGCACCGGGACCGAGGAGGGCTCATCCATGGGGTGACGACTCCGTGCCGTCGGGGATCCCGCCGTCGGGGATCAGGAGCGTGCGTCGAATCTTGCCGAGTCCGGTGCGCGGGAGCGAATCGACGAGCTCCAGCTCCTTGGGCGCGGCGGCCCTGGGCAGCTGGGTCCGCACCAGGTCGCGCAGCCCCTGCAGGGTCGGCGGCTCCGCGGGATCCGACGCCACGACCACGGCGACCACCCTGGCGCCCCACTCGGGGTCGGGGCGCCCGACCACGGCGACCTCGCGCACCCGGTGGTCCGTGGCCAGGATCGCCTCGACGGGGCTGGGCCACACCTTCTCGCCGCCGGTGATGATCAGGTCGTCCGCTCGTCCGTCCACACGGAGCCGACCCGTCGCCGGGTCGATGGCGCCGACGTCCCCGGTCCGGTACCAGCCGTCGGGGCCGACGGGGTCGGTGCCCTCGCCGACAGCGTCAGCGCCAGCGTCGGTGCCGCCTCGGTAGCAGCGCAGCAGGGTCGTGGAGCTGATCTCGATCGTCCCGGTGTGGCCCGGATCGACGGGTCGGACGGCTGCGGAACCCTCGGATGCGTCGACGATGCGCACCGAGACCCCCGGGAGCGCGAGGCCGTCGTAGACGACGCCACCGAGCGTCTCGGTCATGCCGTAGGTGGCGATCGTGTTGGGGGGTCGCACGTCGGGGATGGCCGAGCCGCCGAGCAGGATCCGGCGCCACGGCGCCGTGTCGATGCGGTCCAGCACGGTCGGCACCAGGGAGACGTGGGTCGCGCCCCGGCGGGCGGCGTCGTCGACGTCGTCGGCGACGAACGAGGGGTGGACCTCGAGACGTGCCCCGGTGACGAGCGCCCGGCTCACCACCGAGAAGCCGCCGACGTGCGACAGCGGCAGGCAGGCCAACCACCAGGTGTCGTCGGCGACCCCGGTGGCCGTGGCGGTCGCGTAGGCCGCCTGCTCCACGCCGCGCTGCGTGTGCACGACGCCCTTCGGCGCACCGGTCGTCCCGGACGTCGCGATCACGAGGGCGTCGTCGTCCCGCACGGGCTCGCCGCCCTCGAGTCGCCGCCGCTCGCCGTCGGCCTCGACCACGTGGGTCGGTCGCAACGCGGCGAGCAGCCGCGCGGTGTGGGCCGGGGGTGCGCCGGGATCCAGGGGGAGCACGGCGTCGCCGGCGTCCCACGCTCGTCGCACGGCGGTCACGAACGGTTCGCCGCCGGGGAGGAGGAGCGCGACCAGATCGTTCACGGCTCCAGCGTGCCACCCTCGGGCACCGTCGCGGCGCCATCGCCGTCGCTGGTGGAGCGTCGGCTCAGGGAGGCGTGTGCGACGGGCACCTAGGCTCGCTGCGGTGCGGCCCGACGACGACGACGAGGTGCTGACCCTGCACCCGGCGGCACCGGCCTGGGCGGCCGCGGTGGGGGTACCGGCGGCGGCGCTGGTGCTGATCTCGCTCGCCGCCGCGCGCGGAGGGTTGGAGCGCACCGACGCCGACCCGATCTCGCCGTGGGTCGTCGCCGCCGTCACCCTCGCCGGTGCGGCGTGGCTCGCCTGGCGTGCCGTGACGCAGGGCGCGGTGCTGGACCACGACGGCCTTCGGAGCCGGAACGTGACGGGCACGCTGCGCGTCGGGTGGTCCGACGTCGAGGAGCTGCGGGTGGTCACCCGCGGCGGTCTCTCGTTCGTGGAGGCCCGTGTCGTCGGCGTGCGGCGCTGGGCCCGCATCGGTGCGGCCACCCGCATCACCGGCGAGGGCGCGGACGAGGTCCGGCGTGCGATCGAGCGTCACCGCCGGGCAGGTGCGCTGCTCGATCCCGGCTGGCCGTAGCATCACCGGCGCATGGCCGACCGTGAGCTCCCCACCGACTGGCGCCGTTGGGTGCTCGGCGCCCGCCCCCGCACGCTGCCCGCCGCGATCGCCCCGGTGCTCGTCGGCACCGCCGCCGCCGCCGGGTACTGCAGCGACGTGGGTGCGGCGACGTCGCCGGTCGACGCCCTCGACCGGGCGCTGCGCTGCGCCTCCATCGCCGCCGCCCCGTTCTGGGGCGACCCGCAGCTCGCGGCGTTCCAGGGCGGCGCCGGCGGGGGGCTCAAGGGACTGCACCTGTGGACGTTCCTGTGCGCGCTCGGCGTGGCGGTGTTCGTCCAGATCGCGACCAACTACGCGAACGACTACGCCGACGGCAAGCGTGGCACCGACGCTCCGGGTCTCCGGGTCGGCCCGCCCCGACTGGTCGGCAGCGGCCTGGCGACGCCCGGTGAGGTCAAGCGCGCCATGCTCGTGGCGTTCGCGCTCACGGCGTTGTGCGGGCTGCCGCTGGTGCTGTTCCTGGATCCGTGGCTGCTCTTCGTCGGGGTCGCGGCGATCGCTGCGGGGTGGTTCTACACCGGCGGGCCGCGCCCCTACGGCTACGCGGGCTACGGCGAGCTGTTCGTGTTCGTGTTCTTCGGCCTGGTCGCCACGGTCGGGTCGTTCTACGTCCAGACGCTGCGGATCTCGTGGCTCGCGGTCGGTGCTGGTGTGGCCATGGGGTGCCTGGCGACGGCGCTGCTGGTCGTCAACAACCTCCGTGACATCCCGGGCGACACCCGATCGGACAAGACCACCCTGGCGGTGCGTCTCGGCGACCGGCGCACGCGCCTGCTGTACGTGGCGCTGATCGTGCTCCCGATGGTCCTGGTGCCGTTCATCGCCGGGCTGAGCGGGCGTCTGCTCGGCGCCCTGGCGCTCGTCGCGCTGCTGCCGGCCCGTCGACCGGTGACCGCCGTGCTCGGCGGGGCCAAGGGCGCCGGGCTCGTCCCGGTGCTCGCGGACACCGGGCGGGTGCAGATGGTCTACGGCGTGCTGCTCGCCGTCGGGCTCTTCGTCAGCGCCTGAGCCGGCCCGACAGCGCCCGACGCCCGCCGAGCTCCTCCGCGGAGGTGCGCAGGCCCGGACCCGCTCGGTGGCGGTCGGACGGCCGCCGAGCTCGAGGTCCACTCACCGTTCGAGCGCTGCCAGCCACTCGAGCACCGCAGCGCTGGTCGCCTCGGGCCGCTCCAGGTGCGCGGCGTGGCCGGCTGCGGCGATCTCGACGTGGGTGGCGTGCGGACCGATCCCGGACACCAGCCGCTCGGCGAGCGCGCCGTAGCGCTCGTCACGCTCGCCCGTGACGCACAGCACGGGCATGGTCGCTGCGGTCAACCGGTCCCAGAGCGGCACCATGGTCCCGGCGCCGGCGTGGCGCAGGCTCGCCGCGAGCCCCTCCGCGGTGTTGCGGCGCCGCTCCTCGGCGAAGCCGGCCCAGTCGGGCAGCGCAGCGAACATGTCCATGGCCAGCCACTCCGCGAGGAACGCGTCGACCCCGATGCGTTCCACCCGCTCGGCGAGCGCGTGGTCGGCGAGCCGCCGGGCCTCGCGCTCGGACGGATCGTCGATGCCCGCCGTGGCGCCGACGAGCACGAGCGCCCGGACCGACCCGGGGTGATCGACAGCGGTCCGCAACGCCAGGCGGCCGCCCATGGAGTACCCGAGCAGCACCGAACCGGCGCCCGTCGCGGCGAGGAGCTCGCCGCCGCGGACCAGGTCCGCGTGCCCGTGACGCGCGGAGCCGCCGTGTCCGGGGGCGTCCACCCGGGTGACGCGGAACGTGGCCATCAGCGCGTCCGCCAGGGGACCCCAGCAGTCGCCGGTCTGCGTGAAGCCGTGGACGAGGGTGAGCGGCGGTCCCGTACCGCCCACACGGGCCGCCAGCGTGGAGTCGGTGGCGGGGCGATCGGCTTCGGTCGTCACGGCCCCACACCGTAGGCTGAGCCGCCCCATGCGCCCCGAGCCCGATCCTGAACCCAGCACCGCCGAGCCGTCGCAGGCGACCGAGGGCGACGTCGCGGCGACCTACTGCGCGACCCTCGTCGACGAGTGGGTGCGCAACGGCCTGACCGACGCCGTCGTGAGCCCGGGGTCCCGCTCGACGCCGATGGCGTTGGCGCTCGCGGCCCGCGACGACGTCCGCGTGCAGCTCCACCACGACGAGCGATCGGCGTCGTTCATGGCGTTGGGCATCGGCGCCGCGACCGGCCGCCCGGCAGCGCTGCTCTGCACCAGCGGCACCGCGGCCGCCCAGTTCCACGCAGCGGTCGTCGAGGCGCACCAGGCGTTCGTCCCGATGCTCGTGCTCACGGCCGACCGCCCCGCCGAGCTGCAGGGCGTCGGTGCGCCCCAGACCATCGACCAGCGCGACCTGTACGGCACCTCGGTGCGCTGGTACTGCGAGCCGGGTGCCCCGGCCGCGGGCGGCGCCCCGTGGTGGCGCGACCTGGCCCGCGATGCATGGAGCCGTTCGCAGGGCGAGCGACCCGGCCCGGTGCACCTGAACCTCGCCTTCCGCGAGCCGCTGGTGGGCGTGGCGGGCGAGCTGCCCCCGACGCGGGCGCCCATGGAACCTCTCGTGTCGGGGGCCCGCTGGGGCCTCACCGACGAGCGCCTCGCAGCCCTGGTCGCCACGGTCGCCGGTCGCCGTGGTGTGCTCGTCGCGGGCGCGCGGGCGGCGCGCACGGCCGACGACGCCGCGGCGGTGCACCGCTTGGCGGCGCACCTCGGCTGGCCGGTGCTGGCCGATCCGCTGTCGGGGTGTCGTCTCGAGCTCGACAGCACCATCACGACCGCGGACGGGCTCCTGCGACACGACGCGTTCGCCGAATCGCACCGTCCGGAGGTCGCGATCCGCCTCGGTGGGCTCAGCACCTCCAAGGCGCTGCTCGGGTGGCTCGCCCGCTCCGGTGCGTTCCAGCTGGGCGTCGACCGCTTCGGTGCCAGCCCCGACCCCGACCGGGTGCTCGCCGACCACGCGCCGGTCGACATCGCCACGTTCTGTCGACAGCTGGTCGCCGCCTGCCCGGCCGCCGAGCCACGGATGCCCGAGGGTCACGAGGGATCCTCGGACCGCTGGGCCGGGAGCTGGACCGCCGCGGAGCGCGCGGCGCGCCGGGCCATCGAGCGCCGTCTGGGATCCCACGCCGAGGCGACCGAGCCCGCCGTCGCGGTCGACGTCATGACGTTGCTCAGCGACGACGGCATCCTGGTCGCGTCCTCGTCCATGCCGATCCGGGACCTCGAGTGGTACGCGCCGGCCAGGGACCACGTGACGGTGCTGGCCAACCGTGGGGCCAACGGCATCGACGGCGTGGTGTCGACCGCGGTGGGCGCCGCGTCGGGCGGAGCGCCCACGGCGCTGTTGATCGGCGACGTCGCCTTCCTGCACGACGCCAACGGTCTGCTCGGCGTGATGCAGCGCGGCGTGAACCTGACCGTGGTGGTGCTCGACAACGACGGCGGCGGGATCTTCTCGTTCCTGCCCCAGCGCGACCAGCTCGAGGCCGACCGCTTCGAGCAGCTCTTCGGCACGCCGCACGGCGTCGACCTCACGGCGATCGCCGCTGCGCACGGGGTTCCGTGCGAGCGGGTCGCCACCCGCACCGGGGTCCAGGCCGCCCTGGCCGGCGCACTCACCCGAGGTGGTCCCCGTGTGGTGGTGGTGGACACCGATCGCGACGCCAACGTCGCGGTGCACGCAGAGCTCCACGCCGCGATCGCCGCAGCGTGCGACGATCTGGTGATGCGGCGCTAGCCTCGTCGGGTCGCCAGGTCGGGTGCCGCGGCGGAACGGGGGACCACGACGATGGGCGACGACAGGACCGACGACGCGACGAGCACGGTGATCGGTCCGCCGCGACCGCGTGCGGTCGGGACCGCGACGGTCGGCGAGGGGCGTCAGCTCGGATGGGCCGAGTTCGGCCACCCCGACGGCGACGTCGTGCTCTGGTTCCACGGCACCCCCGGCGCGTGCCTGCAGGTGCCGCCGACCGTCGACGAGGTCGCGCTCCAGGACGGCTTCCGGGTCATCGCGGTCGAACGACCCGGCACCGGACGCTCGACCGACCACCGCTACTCCCGCATCGCCGAGTTCGCTCCGGACGTCGAACGGCTCGTCGACGAGCTCGGCATCGACCGTTTCGCCGTGGTCGGGCTGTCGGGCGGAGGTCCGTACACCCTCGGTGTGGCCCGACACCTGCCCGACCGCGTGGTCGTCGCCACGCTCCTGGGCGGGATGGGGCCCGTTCGTGGCCCCGACGCCGTGTTCTCCTACACCCGGATGATGCGCTTCATGGCCCCGCCGCTCGAGCTGCTGCGCACCCCCGTCGGCGGTGCGTTGCGGACGGTGGTGCGCCTGGCCACGCCGGTGGCCGACCCGGTGTTCGACCTGTACGTGCGCCTGCTCGGGTTCGCCGACCGGGACGTGCTCGGGCACCCGCAGTTCAAGGCCATGTTCCTCCACGACCTGCTCACCGCCGAGAACCTGCGCTCCGCGGCACACGACCTGGCGCTGTTCTCACGCCACTGGGGGTTCCAGCTCGACGAGGTGACCGTGCCCGTCGTGGTCTGGCACGGCCTGTCCGACGTGATCGTCCCGCCGAGCCACGGCCACCACCAGGCCGCACGGCTCGCTCGTGGGGAGCTGCGGGTTCGTCCCGGCGCGGGGCACTTCGCCGGGTTCGCCGAGGTCGCCGACGTGCTGGGTCGCATCCGTGAGATCTGGGGGGACCAGACCGCCGAACCCGTGCCGGTCGCCCCGAGCACGCAGCGTCGGCGACCCCGGCGCAGCGCGGGCGACTGACCCAGCTCGACCGGCGTCCGGCTCAGAGGCGCAGGAGCGTGCCCAGCACGGCCTGGGCCTTGGCCCGGGTCTCCTCGAGCTCGGCCGCGGGGTCCGAGTCGGCCACCACGCCGACGCCGGCGAACAGGCGAGCCCGGTCGCCGTCGAGCTGCACCGAGCGGATGCCGACGGCCCAGGCGCCGTTGCCGGCGGCATCGATCCAGCCGGCAGGGCCGGCGTAGCGACCGCGGTCGGCCGCCTCGAGCTCGTCGATGGCCTCGATCGCCGCGTCGCGGGGCCAGCCGCCGACGGCGGGCGTGGGGTGCAACGCCGCCACCAGGTCGAGCACCGGCGGCGGCGGGTGCGACAGACGGCCCTCGACCACGGTCGCCAGGTGCTGCACGGGTCCGGCGGGCACGACCGACGGCGACGGCTCGGCGTCGAGGAAGCTGCACCACGGCAGCAGCGTGTCGTGGACCATGTCGATCGTGATCTGGTGCTCCGAGCGGTTCTTGGACGACGACAGCAGCTCCGCGGCGCGGCGCTGGTCGGCCTCGGGCTCGCCGGTGCGCGGCGTGGTCCCGGCCATGGGGTGCGCCCGCACGATGTCGTCGACCCTGGAGACCAGCAGCTCGGGGCTCGCACCGACGAACCCGTCGACGGCGAAGCACAGGGCGGTGGGATGCGTGCTGCGGAGTCGGTGCAGCAGCGTCGCCGCGTCGAGGTCGACGTCCGCCTCGATGCACAGCTCCCGTGCGAGCACCACCTTGGTCAGCCGACCGTCACGGATCCGGCGTGTCGCCTCGGCGACCGACTGCTCCCAGCGCTCGCTGGGCTCCGCCGAGCGGACGCGCACCTGCGAGGGCGTCCGCGGCGTTGCGACCGGCCGGCTCGTCGCCGACGGGTCGACGCCGTGCGGCCCCACCGTCGTCGTCCAACGGGCGCCCTCGGCGCTGCGACCGAACACCATCGCGGGCACGACCAACGTCGCCCCGAGGCGGCGGTCGAAGGGCAGCGCACCGAAGGCGACGGGGCCCGTGCCGGGTGCGCCGACCGCGTCGTCGCAGGCGATCGCGGCCAGTGCGTCCGACACCTGACCGACGTGGTCGGGCCAGGGCGCGGGGAGGTCGATGCGCAGCGCCTCGCCGACACCCCACAGCTCGCGCCGGGGCGAGCGGAACGCGGACACCTGCTGCCCCACCGGTGGATCGCCGGGATCGACGTCCGCCGCCCGGGTCGTGCAGATCAGCTCGTCGGCTCGGGTCACGCCCGGGCCTCCGTCACGTGTCGGCCCGGGTCGCGCTGAGCAGCTGCGCGATGCCCACCGAGAAGAGCGTGCGTCGCACGTGGGTGAAGCCGAGCTCCCGCAGCATGTCGAGCATCTCCTCGGGTTCGGGAAGGTACGCCACCGAGCGCGGCAGGTACCGGTACGCGTCGCCGTCGGAGAGCGCGGCGCCGATGCGTGGCACGACCTGACCGAAGTAGACGCCGTGGCCGAAGCGCAGCACGGGGTTCGGCGGCGTCGCCACCTCGAGCAGCGCCAGGCGCCCTCCGGGGCGCACCACCCGCGCCATCTCGGCGAACGTCGCCCGCAGGTCCGTGAAGTTCCGCAGCGCGAACCCGCAGGTCACGCCGTCGACCGACGCGTCGGGCAGCGGCAGCGACATCCCGTCGGCCTGGAGGCGGGGGAAGGCGCGTGGCGCTGCGGCGAGCATGCCGAAGCTCAGGTCGACGCCGATCGGCTCCAGCCCGCGCTCGGACAGGTCGTGTGCCAGGTCGCCGGTCCCGCAGGCCAGGTCGATGACCGAGCTGCCGGGCGCCAGGCCGAGCGCCGCCACGGTGCGGCGCCGCCATCCGACGTCCATGCGGAACGTCATGATCCTGTTGACCATGTCGTAGCGGGGGGCGATGACGTCGAACATCGCCTGGATCGAGCGGGTCTTGTCCTCGCCGGTGGGCAGCGGCTGGTCCGGCCGGGGGATGAAGGATCGGGTGTCGGTCGACGGTTCCGGAGTGGGCACGCGCCCAGCCTACGAGCGCGTCCGTCGGGAGACCGAGTCGTGTCGCTGCCTACACTCCGGCATGACCACTGACGACACCGGCGGCCCCTCCGACGATCGGGTCCACCCTGCGCCTGTCCGCGTCGACGACGACGTGCTCGAGGACCTCACCCGACGCCTGGCAGCCACGCGGTTCCCCGATGCGGAGACGGTCGACGACTGGTCCCAGGGGCTGCCGCTGTCCTACGCCACGGACCTGCGTCGTTCCTGGCTCGAGGACCACGACTGGCGTGCCACCGAGGCGCGCATCAACGCCCACGGTCCGGTCCGCACGGTCATCGACGGGGTGGGGATCCATGCGCTGCACCACCGTTCGCCGCACCCCGACGCGGTCCCGCTCGTGCTCACCCACGGTTGGCCGGGCTCGATCGTCGAGTTCCTCGGCGTCATCGACGCGCTGGTGGACCCGACGAACCACGGCGGTGCGGCCGAGGACGCGTTCCACGTCGTGGTGCCCTCGCTGCCCGGCTACGGGTTCAGCGACGCGCCCCGGACGGTCGGGTGGGGCCGGGATCGCATCGCGGACACCTGGGCCGAGCTCATGCGTCGGCTGGGCTACGAGCGCTTCGGTGCCCAGGGGGGCGACTGGGGCTCGATGGTGACCGCGGCGCTCGCCGCGCAGCACCCCGAGCGCCTCATCGGCATCCACCTGACCCTCGCGATCGTGGTGCCGCCCGCCGAGACGATGTCGGACCTGACCGCTGCGGAGCAGGCGACCCTCGACAACTTCTCGCAGTACCAGCGCTGGGACGGCGGCTACTCGACCCAGCAGGCGTCACGTCCCCAGACGCTGGGGTATGGCCTGGCCGACTCGCCGATGGGGCAGGCCGCATGGGTCATCGAGAAGTTCTGGTCCTGGACGGATCACGACGGGCACCCCGAGGACGTCATCGACCGCACCACCCTGCTCGACAACGTCGCCGTCTACTGGTTGACCAACACCGCGACCTCGTCGGCCCGTCTCTACTGGGAGAGCTTCCACGACCTCGACGTGCGTCCCGTCACCGTGCCCTCGGGCGTCAGCGTCTACCCCGAGGAGATCTTCCGGCCGTCGCGACGGTGGTTGGAGCCGAGGTTCACCGACCTCCGCCACTACGGGGAGCCGAGCCGCGGCGGGCACTTCGCGGCCATGGAGCAGCCGGCGTCCTTCGTGGACGAGGTGCGTGCGACGTTCCGCCGCATGCGCTGAGCCCCGGCGGTCGTGCGCGCCCGCCGAGCTCGCCCACCCGAGCTCGCCCACCCGAGCACCGGGCACCGGGTGCCGAGTGCCGATGCCGTGTCAGTCCCGGTGCTCGCGTCCGGCCTCGCCGGCGGCCCAGCGGTAGTCGGCCTTGCCCGAGGGTGAGCGCTGCACCCGCTCGACGCGCACGATCTCCTTGGGGAGCTTGTAGCGGGCGATGTGTCGGCCCGCCTCCTCCAGCAGGTCGGCGTCGTTCGCCGCGACGCCGTCGACGAGCTGCACGAGCGCCACGACCTCGCTGCCCCAGCGCTCCGACGGGCGCCCCGCGACGACGCAGTCGGCCACCGACGGGTGCCGCAGCAACGCCTGCTCGACCTCCTCGGCGAAGATCTTCTCGCCGCCGGAGTTGATGGTCACCGAGTCGCGACCGACGAGCTCGAGGGTGCCGTCGGCGCGCAGCCGTGCCCGGTCGCCGGGGACCGAGTAGCGGACGCCGTCGACGATCGGGAACGTCCGGGCGGTCTTGTCGGGGTCACCCAGGTAGCCCAGCGGGACCCGGCCGGACTGGGCGAGCCAGCCGAGGTCCTCGTGTCCCGGTGATGCGACGTGTTCGAGCGAGGCCGACAGCACGCACGCCCCGGGGCCCGGGGTGAACGTGCCGGTGGACGCCGACTGGCCCGCCGAGGTGAGCTGTCGTGCCTGCTGGCCGGTCTCCGAGGCCCCGAGGCCGTCGAGCACGACCATCGACGGCACCGCTCGCAGCAGTCGTTCCTTGATGCCGGGTGACAGCGCCGCGCCGCCGCTGATCAGCACCAGCAGCGACGACAGCTGGTGCGCACCCCGCTCCATCTCCTCCACCAGCGGGCGGCCGAACGCATCGCCCACGATCAAGAGCACCTCCACCGCCTCGCGCTCGACCAGCGAGAGGACGTCGACGGGGTCCAGGTGGTCGCCCACGCCCGACAGCACCAGGGTGTTGCCGTTCGCGAACGCGTTGAACGCCATCCAGTGCGCTGCACCGTGCATGAACGGGGGCCCGGGCAGCAGGCGGGTGCCGCCGCCGACGGCGAGCTCGGCGAGCTGCTCCAGGGAGCCCCACTCCTGGTCGTTGTCCAGACGGCGGCCCCCCAGCGCGCCCACGAAGATGTCGGCCTGTCGCCAGAGCACCCCCTTGGGCATGCCCGTGGTGCCGCCGGTGTAGAGGATGTACAGGTCGTCGGGCGACCAGGAGGCGACGACCTCCGGTGCGAGCACCGTCGAGGACGCGGCGAGCGCGTCCTCGTACCACTGCGCCCCCGGCAGCAGCGCCTCGCCGGATCCGTCGCCGACCTGCAGCAGCAGCGTCAGCCGCGGCAGGCGGTCGAGCACCGCGGCCAGCGTGGGCGCGAACGCCGAGTGGTACACGATCGCCCTGGCATCGGCGTCGGCCAGCAGGTACTCGAGCTCCTCCGCGACGTAGCGGTAGTTGACGTTGAACGGGGCGACCCGTGCCTTGTAGGCGCCGAGCATCGACTCGAGGTACTCGTTGCCGTTGTGCAGGTAGATGGCCACGTGGTCCTGGCCGCTCTCGTGCGGGGCGAGCTGTGCTCGGTCGACGACCGTCCCGAGTCCGTGGCGCAGCAGGGCGTTGGCGAACGCTCGGCTGCGGTCGCCCACCTGCGCATAGGTCAGGTGACGGTCGCGGAACACGATGCACTCCCGGTCCGCGACGACCGCCTCCACGGCCTCGTGCACCTGCGCGAGGTTGAACTCCACCTGTCCCCCTGAGACGCCCTCCCCGTCGGACAGGTGCGTGCGCGGATGTTAGGTGGCGTGCCGGGAGCCGGTGACCGCCGAGCGGGCAGCTCGGTGGCGGGCACCCCAGGCCGGCTCAGCAGCGGGTGTCGGGCGCAGGGACCGTCAGCCCGATCAGGTAGCTCGCGACCAGTGCGTCGACGCACTGGTTCGATCCGACGGCGGTGTGGCCGTCCGACTCGACGGTCACGAGCACACCGGATGCCAGCCGTGCGGCGACCGTCACGGCGTTCTCGTAGGGGGTGGCGGCATCTCCGGTGTTGCCGATCACCAGCACCGGCGGCGCGCCGGCGCCCCGCAGGGCCGCCGGTTCGCCGACCGCAGGGACCGGCCAGGTGGCGCAGACGAGCAGCTCGTTCGCCACGGCACCGCCGAAGCGCGGCGCGGCGGACCGCGCCTCCTGGGCGAAGCGCCGATAGGCCTCGACACCTCGTGGCGGCGCCGAGTCGATGCAGACGACCGACGCGTAGCTCGTGAAGCCGCCGAAGTCGTAGTACGCAGCGGCGAGGGCCCACAGCCCGCCGCCGTCGCCCTCGAGCGCCTGCGCGAGCGCCGGGCCGAGCTCGCGCCACCCGTCGGGGCCGTACGTGGCGCTGATCGCCGCGGTCGCGACCACGGCGGGACCGACCGGCACGTCGCCACCGGGCAGCGGTGCGGCGTCGACTCCGGCGGTGACCTGGTCGTACGCGGCGGCCAGGTCGGTCACGCCGCAGGTGGCGATGCCGGCCTCGGCGCAGGCCGTGGCCGAGCGGTCGAACGCAGCCTCGAACGCGACGGCCTGGCCGACCAGGAACTCCTGGTACCCGAGCGCCGGGTCGACCACCCCGTCGAGCACCATGGTGCGCACCTGCTCCGGGAACATCTCGAGGTACTGCTGGCCGATCGAGGTGCCGTAGGAGTAGCCGAGGTAGTTGAGCGGCTCGTCGCCCAGCGCACGCCGGAGCGCCTCGAGGTCGCGGGCGACGTCGGTGGTCCCCACGTGGGGGAGGACCGCCGCATCGGTGGCACCACACCGTCGTGCGAGTGCACCTGCGGCCTCCTCGAGCTCGACCTGCTCGGCGGGGGTGTCCGGATCGGGGTCGATCGCGACGAGCTCGTCGGTGCTGGCGCTGCAGGTCGGCGGTGACGACTCACCCACGCCGCGGGGGTCGAAGGCCACGACGTCGAAGCGTCCGGCGACCACCGAGCCGATCGGGTCGTAGCCCAGGTACTCGAGGCCCGAACCTCCGGGACCGCCTGGGTTGAGCACCAGCGACCCGATGCGGTCGCCGGTGGCAGCGAGGCGCCCGACCGCCAGTCCGATGGTCGGTCCGTCGGGCACCTCCCAGTCGAGGGGCACCTGCAGCGTCGCGCACCGACCGTCACGGGGCAGGTCGCACGGTGCCCACTCGAGGGGGAGCGGCCGCCAGTCGTCGGGCACGGCCGGCTCGGGCTCCTCGGTCGGCGCGCTCGTCGCCGGTGCGGTCGGGCGCCGGTCGGACTCGCCGGTCGCGGTCGCGGTGGCCGTCGAGGTCGAGCTGCACGCGACGACGCACCACCCGAGCGTCAGCGTCGCGAGGACGTGGCGCAGGGTGGTGCGTCGTGGTGGTCGGCCGGGTCGGCGCTCGTGCACCGACGCAGGCTAGGGGGGTCGGACGGCGCTCAGGCGGTCACGGTCACCTGTCGGGTGACCGTGGTGGCCCGGCCCCACCCGTCGGTCGCGGTGAGCGACACGGTGTAGGTGCCGGCGGCGAGGAACGTCTTGGTCAACGCCGACGACGTGCTGGTGGGCTGCCCGTCGCCGAAGTTCCACAGCGTGGCGACGGTGTCACCGACGTTCGGGTCCGCCGTGCCGACGGCCGAGAAGTTGCAGACGAGCTTGACGCACGACGGGGCGTTCAGGACCGGCACCGGCGCCACGTTGTTCGACGGCTCGACGATGGTCACCTGCGCCGACGTGGTGCCGGTGATGCCGTACTCGTCCTTGGCCGTCAGCGTCACCGTGAAGGTGCCGGCCGACGTGAACGTCTTGGCCGGGACCGGTCCGGTGCCCGAACTGGCCGGCGTGGTGCCGAAGCTCCACGAGTACGCCAGCGTCGCTGCGTTCTCGTCGGTCGAGGTCCGGGCGTCGAAGGTGCACTTGTTGGCCACGCAGGACGTCGTGAACCGGGCCACCGGGGCGAGGTTGGACGCAGGTGCGTTCACGGTCACGTTGCGCACGCTCGGCACGGGGGTCGCCTGGTCGTTCTGGTCGATGCCCCGGACCATGACGGTGTAGGCACCTGCCGGGATGGCCGGTGTCGTGTAGGAGAAGTTCGAGCCGGGTGAGCCGGGGCTGTTGAGGAAGGCCGTGCGCCAGCTGAGGCTCGTGCTCGTGAAGGTGCCCGCCGAGCTCATGTAGCGACCGGCGCTGTCGCGGATGGCGACCTGCGCCTCGGCGATCTGGCGGTCGTCCTCGGTGCGACCCGAGACGAAGATGCGGGACTCGGTGAACGCCGTGCCCTCGGCAGGTGCCAGCAGGCTCTCGTTGATGATCGGCGCGGTGTCGCCGGGGAAGACCTGGTAGCGGGCCGTGGCGCCGGAGCTGGACGGGTCCTGCTGGCCGGCGGTGTCGGTCGCGATGGCCGTCACGTCGTAGCTGCCGCTGGTGGGCAGTGCCAGCGAGCGGGTCCAGGTGGTCGCCGTGGTCCCCGGGGTCGCCAGCGTGGTGGGCAGCAGCGCGTAGGCCGCCGACAGGGTGCCGTTGGGCTGCACGTAGCGGCTCGAGTTCCGCTCACGGACGGTCACGCCGACGGCGGCGACGCCCTGGGCGTCGGTCGCGGTGCCGGCCAGGTCCAGGTTCAGCGTCGTGACGCCGGTGACGGTGCCGGTGGTGTTCAGCACGGTCTCGGGCGGGGTGTCGTTGGGGACCTGCACGTTGATGGTGAGGCGGCCCTGGTTCGACGAGGCGGTGGTGATCCCGAGGTCGTCGGTGGCCCGGACGGTGAAGGTGTAGGTGCCGGGCACCAGGTTGAACGGCGTCGTGTAGGTCCAGTTGTAGGAGCTGCCGTTGAAGTTCTGGGGCAGCAGCCGGTAGCTGCCGGCGATCACGTCGGTGCCCCAGGTGCCGTCGGAGGCCAGCTTCTCCCGGGTGACGCTGTTCTGGAGGCTGATCTCGACGTTCGCGAGGCGCCCGTCGTCCACGGCCGAGCCCGCGAAGGTGAGCGGGCTGCCGGGCGGCAGGGTGAGCGGGAAGGCTGCGGTCGGCGGGACCATCGCGGCGGGCGTGGTGATCGCCACCGTGGGCGCCACGGCGCTCGAGCTGACGATCCAGCTGCGATCGGCGCTGCGCAGGTCCGACTGGCCGGCGTTGTCCACCGAGGTCGCCTGCATGGTCCAGGTGCTCTCGTAGGGGAGCGTGACCTCGTAGGACCAGGTCGCCGCCGTCGCGCCGACCACGTCGGGCTGACCGGAGAAGGTGCGGTAGGCGGTGTCGGTCTGGCCGTCGGCCTGCAGGTACCGACCCTGGGCGTCACGCATGGTGAAGCGGATCGAGTTCACGCCGTTGTCGTCGTTGGCGGTGCCAGTGATCGTGAAGTTGAGCGAGGTCTGCACGCCGGAGGGACCGGTGATCGACGTCGTCGGGGTCTCGTCGGAGAGGCCGAACGTCTCGAACTTCTTGATCGCCTTGGTGGCATCGCTCGAGCCGTTGTTGGCGAACGTCTTGGCCTGGACGGTCAGGAGCCGGTTGCCCGAGATCGTCAGCGGCAGCGACCAGTTGCTGGACGTGGCGTTCGGGCTGGCGAGGTTGACGTTGATGGTCGTCGCGGAGCCCCAGGTGGTCAGGTCCTTCTGGAGGTAGCGCTTGGTGGTGCGGTCGATGATCTCCACCTGCACACGACGGATGCCGCTGGTGGCGGTGGCCGTGCCGTCGATCACGAACTGCTCGTCGGCGCCTTCGACGCGTCCCTCGATCGGGTTGACGATGGTCGTCTCGTTGGCACCGGCTGCCGGGACGGAGTTGAAGTCGTAGACGGCGATGCGCCCGACGTTCTGGCCGCCCTGGCTGGTGGCGTCACCGCCGGTGATCAGGCCGCGAGGGTGCACCAGCATGGCCTTGTTGCCCTCGTAGGAGTTGGAGCCCGGGTTCCACTCGAGCGCCTTGCCGTTGGTCGGGCTCAGGGCCCCGATGTGGTCGCGGGTGACGATCTCGTCGCCGAGGCCGTAGCCGGCCAGTCCCTGGCCACGGCCGTAGCCGACGTCGTCGAGGCCCGGCCAGGGGTCACGGGCGGTGGGCGACTCCATGTAGTTGAAGTGCCCGCCGACGTAGACCGCGGTCTCGCTGATCGCCACGGAGTAGACGCTGTCGAACAGGCGTGAGATCCAGAGGGGCTGCACGTCGTCGTTGCCGGCGATGGGGAACGCGATCGCCGTGTCGTTGATCGGCGGGCGGTCGCCGCCCGAGCCCGAGGTGACCACGAAGTACTGGCCATTCGGGGAGATGGCGCCGGCGTAGGCACGCTGGATGCCACCGACGAACTGCAGGTTGTCGTCCCACAGGCGGGTCCGCCAGGGCAGCAGCTGGTTGGTCGTGGCGTTGATGAGCCCGACGCCGTAGCGGTCCTGGCCGGCGATGCGCCGTCCGGTGTGCACGACGAGGAGCTTGGAGTCGTCGGGGGAGAGGACCAGGGCCTGCACGGTCAGCAGGCCGCTGACGCCGATGCCCCCGGACAGGTCGTTGCGGAAGTTGCTCACCAGCGCGCCGGTGGTGGCGCTCACGGCGGCCAGGCCGACACGGGCGGTGTTGTTGATCGTCGTGAACTGCCCACCGAGGTAGACGGTCGTGTTGGTCGCCTCGACGGAGGTGGCGGCCGAGTTGGCGTTCGCCGTGAAGCCGGCGATCGTGGCGCCGGTTGTCGGGTTGATGGACGCGACCTTGCGCTTGGCGACCCCGTTGACGGTGTTGAAGCGGCCGACGACGTAGAGCTTGGTGCCGTCCGGCGACGCCTCGATCTCGTTGACCGAGCTGTCGAAGGTCGGGCGGAACGACGTGTCGATCAGGCCGGTCGTCAGGTTGAACGACGCGACGTAGCGCTGGTTCACCGTCGTGGTGTTGGTCGACGTGTTGTTGCGCAGCGACGTGAACGTGCCGACGACGAAGACCCGGTTGCCGATGTACTCGAGGTCGAAGATCTCGCCGGTGGTGACCCTCGGCATGTTCGTCTGCACCGTCTGCGGCACGAGCTTGGTGTGGTTCGGTGTGGGCTGTGCCGCACCGGCGACCGGGCTCAGGCCCGGCGCCAGGACCAGGACCGAGGCGGCGACCGCCAAGGCGATCGCTGCCACGAGGGACTTCTTCAGCATCTTGGACTCCCGCTCACGTGCGCCCCCAGCGGGCACCCGGAGCACGGTACGCCCACGCTCTGTGGGCGTCGATGGAGCAGAATCACCCAAGGCCGGGCGGGTCGACGCCCGGACGCGACTCGCCCCCGACCCCGTGGTGGCGGGATCGGGGGCGATTCGGACGCTCAGCTCGCCCGCAGGGGCGGCACGGTCACTCGTAGTAGCGGAAGATGATCTCGGCGACCGCTGCGGGCTTCTCCGAACCCTCGATCTCGAAGGTGAAGGTCATGTAGACCTGCGCGCCGTTGCCGGCGAGCTCCTCGACGGCGGTCAGCTCGGCGCCGAGGCGCAGGTTCGCGCCGACCTTGACGGGCGACAGGAACCGGACCTTGCCGGCGCCGTAGTTGACGCCCATCCGGATGCCGCTCACCGTCGCGATCGACGGGAAGAGCACCGGTCCCAGCGAGAGGGTCAGGTAGCCGTGTGCGATCGTGCCGCCGAACGGGCCGTCCTTGGCGCGTTCGGGGTCGACGTGGATCCACTGGTGGTCACCAGTGGCGTCCGCGAACGTGTTGACGCGGTCCTGGGTGATCTCGAGCCACTCCGAGTACCCCAGATGCGTGCCGACGAGCTCGTTGAGCCCTGCGATTCCTTGGATGTCCTTGGCCATGGAAGGATCATCGCCGATGGCGATCGGCGCGATCCATTCGGCCCCTGACCGCGAGGTCTCAGCGGAACCAGATCTTCTGGTGCTCCCGCGACATGGGGTGCAGCAGCAGCGCGATGAGCGCGTATTCGAAGATGACGTTGAGGACGTTGCCGCTGAACAGCACGAAGCCGATCGACGCGTTGCCGGCCAGGTAGACGACGAGGCGCAGTGCGAGCGGCAGGAACGAGGCGATCACCGCCACCTGGTAGCCCCGCTTCAGCTCGTTCGCGATGCCGTAGGCGCCGTACACGTACGCGGCGAGCGCCAGCAGGCCGAGCAGGCCGAGGCCGCCGCCGAACAGCACGCCGAGCAGCATCCAGAACGCGTCGAAGTACAACAGGAACTGGGCGATGTAGAGGGTCTGGGGCACGTTCGGGTTGAACCACCGGCGTTGCGACATGGCTGACAGTCTGGCAGCACCGCTGGCCGGTGTCGCGCTCGCCGCCGGGGCCGGGACCCGACTGATGCCGCTCACGCGCGAGCGCCCCAAGCCGCTGTGCCCCGTCGGGGACCGCGCACTGCTCGACTGGGCCCTCGAGGCGCTGGGTCCTGCGGTCGGCGACGTGGCGGTGAACGCCCATCACCACTGGGAGCAGATCCGCGACCACCTGCGGTCGGGTCCGCACGCAGCGGCACACTCCACGGCACCGCACCTCTCGGTCGAGCACGACACCGCCCTGGGCACCGCCGGCGCACTCGGCGCGTTGCGTGGCTGGCTCGACGGCCGCGGCGCGCTGGTCGTGAACGCCGACACGTGGCACCGCGCGGAGCTGTCGGCGTTCGCCGCCGGATGGGACGGCGAACGGGTCCGTGTACTCACCTCGACCCCACTGCCCTTCGGGCCCCGCAGTGGGGTGGTGGCGTCGCTGCTGCCGTGGTCGATCGTGGCCACCATCGAGGCCACACCGGCGGGGCTCTGGGAGCTGGTCTGGCGGGCGGAGCTCGCCGCCGGGCGCCTCGACGCCGTGCACCACCCCGGTGCGGTCGTCGACTGCGCATCGCCGGGCGACTACCTGGCGGCGAACATGGCCTGGTCCGGCGGCGAGACGGTCATCGGCGCCGGCGCCGTGGTCGAGGGCGACGCCCGCCGTTGCGTGCTCTGGCCGGAGGCGCAGGTCCATCGCGGCGAGCAGCTCGTCGACACGATCCGCACCCCCACCCTCAGCGTGCTGGTCCGCTGACGGGCCACGGGGTCGGGCGGGTCAGCCCGGTCGGGCGCCGGCGCGGCGCGGTCGGGCGGGTCAGCCGGGTCGGGCGCCGGCACGGCGCGGTCGCTGCACCGGCGTCGCCTCGTGGCCGGCACGCAGCTGGCCGCAGGCCGCGTCGATCTCGCTGCCGCGGGTGTCGCGCAGGGTGACGTTGATGCCGTGGCGCTCCAGCTCCCGGCGGAACTCGAACACCCGGTTGCGCGACGAGCCGCGCACGGCGTACCCCGGCGTCGGGTTCAGGGGGATCAGGTTCACGTGCGCCCGCAGCGGTTGCGCGAGCGCTGCCAGCTCGGCGGCGTCCGTACGGCGGTCGTTGACCCCGTCGATCAGCGCCCACTCGAAGCTGATCCGACGGTGGCTGGCGTCGAAGTAGCGCTGGCACGACGCCATCAGCTCGGCGAGCGGGTAGCGGCGGTTGATCGGGACCAGCTCGTCACGGAGCTCGTCGTTCGCCGCGTGCAGCGACACGGCGAGGTTGACCGGCAGGTCCGCGATGGCGAGCCGGTCGATGCCCGGGATCAGACCCACGGTCGACACGGTCAGGTGTCGGGCGCCGATCTCCATGTCGTCGTGGATGCGGTGCACCGCACCCCAGGTCGCGTCGAAGTTGGCGAGCGGCTCGCCCATGCCCATGAACACGATGTTGGACACCCGACGCGGCGGCGTGGCGTCGGCAGCGACACGTCGTGCCCGGACGACCTGCTCGACGATCTCGCCGACGCTCAGGTGGCGCTCGAAACCGGCCTGGCCGGTCGCGCAGAAGCTGCAGCCCATCGCGCAGCCGGCCTGGCTCGAGACGCAGACCGTGGAGCGGTCGGCGTAGTGCATCAGCACCGTCTCGACCCGTGCGCCGCCCTCGAGCTCCCAGAGGAACTTCACGGTGCCGCCGCCGTCGCTGACCGACTGCGTCACGGGCGTGAGCGCCGTCGGCAGCTCGCGTTCGAGCCGTTCGCGCAGCGCCGCCGGGACGTTCGACAGCTCCGACAACCAGCGGCCCTGGTGGTAGAGGCCGTTCCAGATCTGCTCCAGGCGGAACCGTGGCTCGCCGGCGAGCAGGTCGAACCACTCGTCGCGGGTCAGGTCGTAGCGGGTGGCGGCCACCCGCCGAGCCTACGGGACGTCCACGCCGACGGGAGCGCCGCGTCTAGGAGGCGTCCGTGGGTGCGTACCCGGCGTCGCTGTGGTGCACCCGGAAGCCGAGCCGCTCGTAGAGCGCGATCGCCGGTTCGTTGTCCGCCTCCACGTAGAGCATCGCGAGCGTCAGGCCCTTGGCGGCCAGGTGGTCGAGTCCCGCCACGGTGAGCGCCCGTCCCATGCCGGTGCCGTGCGTGTCGGGATCCGCGGCGATCACGTAGATCTCGCCGGTCGCCGGGCGTGGTCCGTCGGGTTCGTCGGCGTCGAGCGCTGCATGGACCTTGGTCCAGCAGAAGCCGTCCACGACCCCGTCGGTGGTGTGCACGAGCAGGTCCTCGGGGTCGTACCAGGGCTGCGCGAGCGCCTGCTGCAGGCGGTCGGCGCTCCAACCGCCCTGGTCGGGGTGCCATTCGAAGGCCCGGTTGTTCACCGACAGCAGGCCGTCCGCGTGCTCCGGGCGGAACGCCCCGACCTCGATCTCCCGGGTCGCCGCACGCAGCTCGTCGGGCAGCGGCAGGGACCGTCGCATCTGGTGCAGCAGCCGGACGCGCTGGAGTCCGTCGGCCGCGAGCTGCTCGTCGAGGTCGGGGCGCCAGGGCGATTCCCAGTGTTGGGCCGGCGGTCGTGGCGCCGGCGTGCCGGGGGTCTCGGTGGGGCGGCTCACAGGAGGGCGAGGCTACCGTTCCTGCGATGAACGCCCCCGGTGCCCCGACCCGACGACGGTCCCGGCCGAGGTCCCCCAAGGGGCGGGCCAGGGCGGTGAACGAGCTGCTGGCGCTCGAGTACCCCGATGCCCGCTGCGAGCTCGACCACCACAACGCGTTCGAGCTGCTGACCGCGACGATCATGTCCGCCCAGACCACCGACGTGCGCGTCAACATGGTCACGCCGGCGCTGTTCGAGCGGTATCCGACGCCCGAGGCGCTGGCATCGGCCGACCCCGAGGACGTCGAGGAGCTCATCCGCTCCACCGGCTTCTACAAGGCCAAGACCCGCAGCATCATGGGCATGGCACGCGCGCTGGTCGAGCGACACGACGGGCAGGTGCCGTCCAGGATGTCGGACCTGGTGAAGCTGCCCGGTGTCGGTCGCAAGACCGCCAACGTCGTGCGCGCCGAGGCGCTGGGCCTGCCCGGGCTACCGGTCGACACCCACGTGCTGCGGCTCTCGCGCCTCCTGGGTCTGACCACCGAGACCGATCCCGTGAAGGTCGAGATGGTGCTGAACCCGATGGTGCCCGCTGCGGAGCGCGGTGCGTTCAGCCTGCGGTTGATCCTGCACGGGCGCCGGGTCTGCATCGCTCGACGTCCCCGTTGCGGGGAGTGCGTGCTCGCCGGCATCTGCCCGTCCTCGCAGGTGTGATCGGCCACGTCGACCGGACGCGGCCGAGGGTGTCATGTGACACGTCTGGTCGCGCGCAGCGTGTGGATGGACGCGCGCTCCGGAGCCGAGGATCCTCGACACCCCTTGTGGCACGGGTTAGGTTCGTCCTCAACCAGGTTCCCGCCACCTGGTAAATGGCGACCCAGGGCTCCCGCCGCCCAGGTCGCCCGCCCGGCGCCCTTCGGGGCGCTGGGTCCGTTTTGGGGCCCCGTTCGGGGCTGGGTCCGCCGTGGGTGGCCGTCAGCCCACGTGCGGTGGCAGGCCGCTCACCGTGCGGGTCAACCGGCGGGTCGCCTGGCGGACGTGGCGCTCCACCTCGTACAGGTCGCCGAGCAGGTCCTCGCGGGTATCGGCATCGATCGACGCGCCCGCCTCCTCGAGGCGTTCGAGCACCTGGTCGAGCGTCGACAGGACGGAGGTCAGGTCCGCGTGGAGACTCACCGGCGTCGGTCTAGCACCGCTACTCGTTCGCCGCGGTCCGCGTCGGTGGGTACGTTGAGCGCGTGCTGAACCGCCTGGACCTCCGCGGCGTCGCCGATCCGAGCGACCGACTCCCGCGCCCCACCGTCGACGGCGACGAGCCGGTCGCTGCGGTCCGGTCGATCCTCGCGGACGTACGTGACCGTGGCGACGCGGCGCTGCTCGAGCTGACCGAGCGATTCGACGGAGTGGCCCTGTCACAGCTCGAGGTGCCCGCCGACGAGGTGCAGGCCGCGCTCGACTCGCTCGATGCGGACGTGCGTGCCGCGCTGGAGCTCGCCGCCGAGCGGATCGCCGAGCACCACCGCGCACAGCTGCGCGACGAGGTCGCCCACGACGCCGACGGCGTGCACATCCGCTCGTACCTCCGTCCCGTGGACCGGGTCGGCTGCTACGTGCCCGGTGGTCGCGCCGCCTACCCGTCGACGCTGCTGATGACGGCGGTGCCGGCGATCGTCGCCGGTGTGCCCGAGGTCGTCGTCTGCGTCCCGCCGGACCGGGCGACCGGCCGGGTGAGTCCGGTCACCCTGGCGGCGGCCGCCGTGGCCGGCGTGCAGCACGTCTACGCGGTCGGCGGCGCGCAGGCCATCGCCGCACTCGCCTACGGCACCGACGCCATCCCCGCGGTCGACGTCATCTGCGGTCCGGGCAACAAGTACGTGGCGATCGCCAAGCAGGAGGTCGCCGGCAGCGTCGGCGTCGCCGCGGCGTTCGCCGGGCCCAGCGAGGTCGTGGTGATCGCGGACGGGTCGGTGCCCGCGGACCTGGCGGCGATCGACGTCATCCTCCAGGCCGAGCACGGACCCGACGGGCTCGCATGGCTCATCACCTGGGACGAGCAGGCGGCGGACGACATCGCCGCAGCGGTGGAACGGCTCACGGCCGCCGCCCCGCGCCGCGACGAGATCGCCTCCACCCTGGCCGAGGGCGGCTACGCGGTCCTCGTCGACTCGCCCGACGCCGCGATCGAGGTGGCGAACCTGGTCGCACCGGAGCACCTGGAGCTGCTCTGCGAGGACGCCGAGGCGCTGGTGCCCGAGGTGCGCAACGCCGGCGCGATCTTCGTCGGCGCCTGGTCGCCGGCGTCGGTGGGCGACTACCTGGCCGGGCCGAGCCACGTGCTGCCGACCTACGGGACCGCCCGCTTCGCCTCCGCGCTGACCGTCGACGACTTCCTCAAGCACCATCACGTCATCACCGTCGATCGTTCGGTCTACGCCTCGGGAGCGCCGCTCGCCTCGGCGGTCGAGGCGTTGGCGTCCGCCGAGGGCCTCGACGCCCACGCCGAGTCGATCCGGCTCCGCCAGCGCGCGGTGCAGGACGGGGCCGGCTGATGGCCCGGCCGACCGTGCGCGACGACGTCGCGCTGATGGCGGGCTACCACTCGCCCCAGGTCGACGTGGCGGTGCGACTCAACACGAACGAGGCGCCCGACCCGCCGCCCGTCGCGTTCACCGAGGCGCTCGCGGTCGCCATGGGCGCCGTCGCCTGGAACCGCTACCCGGATCGCGGCGCCACGGCGCTGCGCGCCCGCATCGCCGAGGTCGAATCGGAGCTGGTGCCGGGCGGTCTGACCGCGCCGCAGGTGTTCGTCGCCAACGGCTCCAACGAGGTGCTCCAGTCGATCTGCCTGGCCTACGGCGGCGCGGGCCGCGCCGTCCTCACCCAGGAGCCCACCTACGCCCTGCACTCCCACATCGCCGAGGTGTGCGGCACCCAGGTGGTCCAGGGCCAGCGCCGCGACGACTTCACGATCGACCTCGAGCGGACCCTCGACCAGATCGCCGAGGTCCGCCCGTCGATCACCTTCCTCTGCTCGCCCAACAACCCGACGGGACGCCTCGAGGACGAGGCGACGGTGCTCGCCGTGCTCGAGGCGGTCGAGGCGGTCGACGGCCTGCTGGTGGTCGACGAGGCCTACGGGCAGTTCTCGCCCTGGTCGGCCCTGTCGCTCGTCGACGAGCAGCGGTCGGTCGTGGTCAGCCGCACCTACTCCAAGACCTGGTCCGCCGCCGCGCTGCGGCTCGGCTACCTCGTCGCACCGACGTGGTGCGTGGAGGAGCTCGACAAGGTCGTGCTGCCGTACCACCTGGACGCGATCAAGCAGCTCGCCGGCGTGCTGGCACTCGACCACCTGGACGAGATGCGGGCGCGGGTCGCCCGCCTGGTCGAGGAGCGTGGACGTGTGTCCGAGGCGCTCGCCGGCCTGCCCGTGGACCAGTGGCCCAGCGCGGCCAACTTCATCCTGTTCCGACCGCGTGCGCGCGCCGGTGACGAGGTGTGGCAGGAGCTGGTGGACCGGTCGGTCCTGGTGCGGAACTGCGCGTCGTGGCCCGGCCTCACCGACTGCCTGCGCATCACCCTGGGCACCCCCGACGAGAACGACGCGTTCCTCGCCGCGCTGACCGACGTGCTCGGTTGACCCCCCACGGCTTCTGTGATCCGGAACCGAGGCCATGGCCTCGGTTCCGGATCACTGAAGCGATCGGCCGGGTGCGGATCGGGTGTCGGATGTCGCTGCCGCCGACGTCGCAACCGGTTCCACCCCACCCGTGGGGCTGTGGGAGTCTGGACCCGTGAGCGACACCAGCACCTCCGGTCGCGTCGCCTCGGCGTCGCGGCGCACCAAGGAGACCGACATCACGATCGAGCTCGACGTGGACGGCACGGGCACCACCGACTGCTCCACCGGCCTGCCGTTCTTCGACCACATGCTCGACCAGCTGGGCCGCCACGGCGGTTTCGACCTGACGATCCGTGCCGTCGGCGACCTGCACGTCGACGGTCACCACACCGTCGAGGACACCGGCATCCTGTTGGGTGAGGTGCTGCGCGAGGCACTCGGCGACAAGGCCGGTGTTCGTCGCTTCGCGTCCGGGCTGTACCCGCTCGACGAGGCGTTGATCGAGGTCGCGCTCGACCTCTCGGGCCGTCCGTACATCGTCTACGACGTGCCCTTCGGCGAGGTGCTGCCGCTCGGCGACCCGCCGTTCAACCCCGAGATGGCCGAGCACTTCGTGCGGTCGTTCGCTGATGCTGCCGGCATCACGCTGCACGTCACCAAGAAGGCCGGCACCAACACCCACCACGTGATCGAGGCGACCTTCAAGGGCCTGGCGCGCACGCTGCGCGACGCGGTCCGTGTCGAGGGTTCGGGTGTGCCGTCCACCAAGGGCGTGCTGTGAGCGCCGCTCGCGGGCCGGTTCGTCCATCGGGCGGACCGGTTCCGTCGTCGGGCGGAGCGTCGGCGTGAAGCTGGCGGTCCTCGACTACGGCATCGGCAACCTGCGCTCGGCCCAGAAGGCGTTCGAGCACGTCGGTGCCGATGCCCGCCTGACTGCGGACCTGGCCGAGATCGACGCGGCGGACGCCGTGGTGCTGCCGGGCGTCGGCGCGTTCGGCGCGTGCGTCGACGCGTTGGACGCGAGCGGCCTGGGCGACGTCGCGCTGTCGGCCATCGCCGAAGGTCGACCCTTCATGGGCATCTGCGTCGGCATGCAGCTGCTGTACGCCTCGTCGGACGAGGACCCGAGCCACCGTGGGCTCGGCGTGTTCGACCGGGGCATCCACCTGCTGTCCGACGAGGTCAAGCGCCCGCAGATGCAGTGGAACCGCCTGGAGGTCGCACCGGGCGCCGAGGAGCACCCGATGTTCGTCGGCCTCGTCGATCCCTGGGTCTACTTCGTGCACAGCTACGCGGCCGAGGCCGGCCCCGAGGTCGTGGCGACCTGCGACTACGGCGGTCCCGTGACGGCCGCGGTGGCGCGCGACAACGTGTGGGCCACCCAGTTCCACCCCGAGAAGTCCGCGGCGACAGGGCTTGCCATCCTGGCCAACTTCCTGCGCTGGGCGGACGGAGACGCGACCGGATGAGCTTCGACCTGTACCCGGCGATCGACCTGCGTGGCGGGCGCTGCGTGCGCCTCTACCAAGGCGACTACGACCGCGAGACGCACTACGGCGACGACCCGGTGGGACAGGCGCGCGCCTTCGCCGAGGCCGGCGCGCCGTGGATCCACGTGGTCGACCTCGACGCGGCCCGCTCCGGCGAGGCCACCAACCGCGAGGTGATCGCCGCCATCTGTGACGCGGTCGACGTGCCCGTGCAGTCGGGTGGGGGCGTGCGCACGGTCGAAACGGCGGCGGCGCTCGCGGACGCGGGCGTCGCCCGGGTCGTGATCGGCACGGCCGCGTTGGAGAACCCCGCGCTCGTGTCGGCCGTCGTCGCACGTCAGCCGGTCGCGGTCGGTCTCGACGCCCGCGGCACCGACCTGGCCTCGCACGGCTGGGAGGTGAGCTCGGGGCTCGACCTGTGCGAGGTCGCCCAGCGGTTCGCCGGTGAGGGGGTGTCCGCCTTCGTGGTCACCGAGATCGCCCGCGACGGCACGCTCGAGGGCCCGTCGATCGAGCAGCTCTCTGCGGTGCTGGGCGCGGTCGGCGGTACCGGTGTCGAGGTGATCGCGTCCGGTGGCGTCGGCGTGGTCGACCACCTGCGCGAGCTGTCGGCGCTGTCGGTCGACGGCGCAGGGCTCGCCGGTGTGATCATGGGCCGGGCGCTCTACGAAGGCGCCTTCACCCTGACCGAGGCGCTCGACGCGGTCGGCTGATCGCGGCCTCGGCTGACCCGGGGCCAGAGTGTCGGACCCCCTCGCTAGCTTCGTTCCCATGGCGAACACCAGTTCGACAACGACTCGGGCGGGCGGACCAGAAGGTGGGTCCACCGTTGCCGATGGCCCGGTCGTCGGGGCCGACGTCGGGGTGTGGCGATCCGTCGCCGAGTCGGCCCGTCTGGCGCTCTCCACGCTGGAGCCACGTGAGCTGACCTCGTCCCAGGTGAATGCGGTCCTGGCCGAGGTCGTCGTGCTCGAGCGCATGGCGGCGTCCGCTCGGGTGCTCCTGTCCAAGCGGGCCGCCGAGTCGCAGCAGTGGAAGCGCGACGGCTTCCGCTCGGCCGCCGAGTGGCTGGCTGCACAGCAGGGCACCTCGACCGGCCGCGCCAAGGCCGACCTGGAGACCTCGGAGCGGCTCGACGGACTGGACGGCACCAAGGACGCCATGCGCGACGGGTTGCTGTCCCCGGACCAGGCCGCTGCGGTGTCCGATGCCGCTGCGGTCAACCCCGACGCAGAGGCCGACCTGATCGAGCTGGCGGAGCAGGAGTCCCTGCGGCGACTTCGGGACGAGGCCGCCCGACGTCGGGCCGAACGTGAGGACGGTGAGCGCCGCCGGCAGCGGATCCATCGTCGCCGACGCGCCCGCGCGTGGACCGACGCCGACGGCGCCTGGAACTTCTCTGCGACGGGCCCGGCAGAGATCGGCTCGGGATTCGTGGTCGAGTGGGAGCGCCTGACTGACGAGCGCTGCCGAGCCGCGCGCCGGTCAGGGGAGCGGGGCACCCGGGAGCAGCACGCCTTCGACGCGCTCGCGGAGCTGGCCACCCGGTCGCACCGGCGCCGTTCGGCTGCTGGCGACGACGACAAGGGCGATGGCGGCGGGACGGCTGGCAGCGCGGCTGCTGGTGGCGACACCGACGCCCGGAGCGACACCGAGGGTGCCGGCCGCGGCGCCGGTGGGTCGTCGGCGACGCGGGAGAACCTCCGTCACCTGGGCCTCATCCGGGTCGACCTGACGGCGCTGCGCAAGGGCGGTGTGGGCGACGGAGAGCTGTGCGAGATCGCCGGCGTCGGACCCATCTCGGTCAGTGCCGCCAGGGAGCTGCTGGGCGACTCGATCCTCAAGCTGGTGATCACCCGCGGGGCCGACGTGGTGAGCGTGACGCATCTGGGGCGTGGTCCGACCGTGGCCCAGCAGATCGCCCTGCTGTGGGCCAACCCGGTCTGCTGTGTCCAGGGCTGCAACCGTGTGCGTCGGCTGGAGTGGGACCATCGCCTGCCCTGGGCCGAGGTGCGCGAGACCGTCCTGGCCAACCTGGACGGGCCGTGCGAGTTCCACCACGCCCGCAAGACACGCGACGGCTGGGCGCTGGTCGAGGGGACCGGGCGACGGCCCATGGTGGCGCCGTCGGATCCGCGCCATCCCCGCCGAGCGGCTCGAGAGCGAGCCCCGAACGCGGCCCCGGCCGCGTAGCGCGGGCGACTGCCCCACGCCCACCAGCACGCCCCGCAGCCGAGCGGCGTGTCTCCAACCCCTTGCTGGGCACGGCGCTGACCGGGCGGCGGCCCTTGTCGGTGCGCGTCCGGGATCACTCGACTGCGTCGGGTACTCGCCGCACAACGCCGGAACCCCCTCGGACTGCAGTGCCGGGACCCGCTACGGTCGCCGGCCGTGAAGGTCGCGCGTGTCATCCCCTGTCTCGACGTCGACGCCGGCCGCGTCGTCAAGGGCACCAACTTCGTGAACCTGCGTGACGCTGGCGACCCGGTCGAGCTCGCAGCTCGCTACGACGCCGAAGGCGCGGACGAGCTGGTCTTCCTCGACATCACCGCGTCCTCCGACCGCCGGGACACGACCATCGAGATGGTGCGACACGTCGCCGAGCAGGTCTTCATCCCCTTCACCGTCGGCGGCGGCATCCGCTCGGTCGACGACGCACGCCGCATGTTGCGTGCCGGGGCCGACAAGGTCGGTGTGAACACCGCCGCGGTCGAACGACCGGAGCTCGTCGCCGAGATCGCGACCGAGTTCGGCAACCAGTGCGTCGTCGTGGCCGTCGACTCGCGTGCCAGCGAGGCCACGCCGTCGGGCTGGGAGATCTTCGTGCACGGTGGACGGACCCCCACCGGGATCGACACCCTCGCCTGGGTCGAGCAGGCCGTCGGACTCGGGGCCGGTGAGCTCCTGCTCACGTCCATGGACCGTGACGGCACCAAGGACGGCTTCGACGTGCCCGTCACCCGGGCCGTCGCCGATCTGGTCGACGTGCCGGTCATCGCCTCGGGCGGTGTCGGCACGCTGGCGCACATGGTCGAAGGCGTCACCGAGGCCCACGCCGATGCCGTGCTCGCCGCCTCGATCTTCCACTTCGGGGAGTTCAGCGTCGGCGAGGTCAAGGACGCGATGGCCGGCGCCGGCCTGACGGTCCGCCCCGTGCTCGACCGCCCCACGGCGACGGCGTAGCCGGCCTGCCCAGCGCGCCGCCAGGCTCAGCGCAGTCCGGGCTCAGCGAGCAGTCCGGGCTCAGCGCGCCACCAGGTCGTCCAGCGCGCCCCTGGGTCCCAGGCGGCGGTACCACTCCCAGCCGTACACCTCGGCGAAGCGGTCGGGGTCGAGCCCGAACACCGGCGCGTGCTCGGGCAGCTGGCTGCGGTGCGCCGCCATGGCACGGCGTTTCGTGCCCAGGTGCGCCCGCACGTCGAGCGTCAGGTCGATCTCGACCGACGACGTGCCGATGCGGGACCCGGCCAACCCCAGGTCGCCGCCGAGCGCCGCCTCCTCGACCAGGTGGGTCTCGACGAAGTGCAGGTATTCGCGGTCGACCGTCATCTCGTAGCGGCACGCGATCCCGGCCAGCTCCGCCGCCGCCAGGCCGACGACGTGGCCCTGGACGTGATCCGGATGGCCGTACACCCCGTGGTCGTCGTAGACGACGACCGTGTCGACGCCACCGCTCGAGAAGATCTCGGCCACGTCGGCCGCCACGGCGTGTGGGTCGGCGGCGAAGAACGAGCCCGACGCATGGTTCGCCGGGTCCTCGGCCATGCCGGAGTCAAGGTGTCCCAGGTGGTGGACCTCGTGCACGCCCAGGATCGTCGCCGCCGCCTCGAGCTCGCGACGGCGTGCCGGGGCGAGCGCGCCTGTGTGGTCGCCAGCTCCCCGGTCGTCGTCGATGCCGAGCTCTCCGCCGGTCGCCACGAGCAGCAGCACCCGGTGACCGCGCTCGACCAGCGACAGGATCGTGCCACCGCTGAAGATGGCCTCGTCGTCGGGGTGGGCGTGCACGAACGCGACCGTGGACACGGCGAGACCGTACCGGCTGCCTCGTGGCGCCTCGACTGGCTGGGACGCTACGTGGGCATCTGCAGCGTTGCGCAGCGCGGTCGCTCGGCTCTGCGCCGTGGCGGCGGCCGGCCTCGCACGGGCCCGGCCCGGCGATAGGTTCGGCCCATGGACCTCCGGATCTTCGTCGAACCCCAACAGGGCGCCAGCTACGCGCAGCAGCTCGCCGTCGCACAGCGCAGCGAGTCGCTCGGATTCGACGCCTTCTTCCGTTCCGACCACTACCTGCACATGGGCGGCGACGGCCTGCCCGGGCCGACCGACTCGTGGGTGACCCTCGGCGCCATCGCCCGTGAGACGTCGACCATCCGCCTCGGCACGCTGGTCACCTCGGCGACCTTCCGTCACCCCGGTCCGCTCGCCATCTCGGTCGCCCAGGTCGACGACATGTCCGATGGCCGGGTCGAGCTCGGGCTGGGCGCGGGCTGGTTCGACGACGAGCACCGTGCCTACGGCATCCCTTTCCCGCCGATGAAGGAGCGCTTCGACCGCCTCGAGGAGCAGCTCGAGATCGTGACCGGGCTCTGGGCCACCCCCGAGGGCGAGCGGTTCGCGCACGACGGATCCACCTGGGTGGTGTCCGACTCGCCGGCACGGCCGAAGCCGACCCAGGCCGGTGGGCCGCCGATCATCATCGGTGGTGTCGGCGCCCGACGGACCCCGGCGCTCGTCGCACGGTTCGCCGCCGAGTACAACGTCCCGTTCGCCGACGTCGACACCACGGCCTCGCTGCAGGCCAACATCGACCGGGCGTGCGAGACGGCCGACCGCGACCCTCGCACCGTCCTGCGCTCGGCGGCCCAGGTGGTGTGCTGCGGGGTCGACGATGCCGAGGTTGCCCGGCGGGCGGCACGGATCGGACGTGAGCCCGACGAGCTCGCCGAGAACGGGCTGGGCGGGCAACCTGCGGCGCTCGTCGAGAAGCTGGGCCGCTTCGCCGAGCAGGGGATCGAGCGCGTCTACCTGCAGGTGCTCGACATGGACGACCTGGATCACCTGGAGTTGATCGCCGCCGACGTGCTGCCCTCGGCGACCGCGACGAGCTGAGCGGCACGGCGCAGCGTCGCCGGACGCGGGACGTCGTCCTCCCCTCCCGTGCAGGGTGGGGTGGACCCGGCAGACGAGTCCGGCGTCGCTGCCGCATGCCGACGCCACGGCGGTACGGTTCGGACATGACCGAGTCGACCGACGACGGCGCAGCGGGCTCAGCACCTGCCGTCGAGCCCACAACCGCCTCACCAGCCGCCGAGCGCGCGGCGCCCATCCGTGAGGACCGGTCCCGTCGGCACGACAAGATCCCGATGCGGATGCTCAACGACCGCATCCTCGTGAAGCTCGACGCCGCCGACGAGGAGCGGCGCTCGGCCGGCGGGATCCTCATCCCGGCCACCGCGCAGATGGGCAAGCGCCTGTCATGGGCCGAGGTCCGCGCCGCCGGCCCGAACGTCCGCGCCGTGGAGGAGGGCGACCACGTCCTGTTCAACCCCGAGGACGTCTACGAGGTCGAGGTCCGCGCCGAGACCTTCATCATCCTTCGTGAGCGCGACATCCACGCGCTGGCCGCCGAGCGGCTCGAGGAGGGCCACACCGGGCTCTACCTCTGAGCCGCCGCCGGCACCCGGCCGAGCACGCATCCGGGCCGGCGGACACCGCCGTCCGGTCGAGCCGTGCGATCGCACGCTGCGGAACGGAGCGGCAGCGCGCAGCGGTCGACCGCGGGAGGAACCGGTTGGGGCACTCGGTCGCGGCGCTCCTACGATGGCGGCCATGTCCGAGGCCCCTGCCGTCACACCCATCGCCGTCCACGAGGAGGACCTCGCACAGGTCCACTACAACGAGGACGGCCTGGTCGCGGCCATCGTGCAGGACGTCGACACCGACGCGGTGCTGATGATGGCGTGGATGAACGCCGAGACCCTGCGCATGAGCCTCGAGCAGGGCCGCACGGTCTTCTGGTCGCGTTCTCGCCAGGAGGTGTGGCGCAAGGGCGACACCTCGGGCGACCGGCAGTTCATCCGCAGCGCCTCCTACGACTGCGACGGCGACACGCTGCTGTTCAAGGTCGAGCAGGAGGGCAACGGGGCCTGTCACACCGGCGCCTACTCCTGCTTCTTCCGCGACTTCGGCGCATGAGCGCAGCGACTCCCGATCCGGGGGTCAGTCCCGACCGGGCGACCTTCCGGCGTCTGGCGCGCTCGCACCGGGTCGTGCCGGTGTGGCGCACCCTGCTCGCAGATCTGACCACGCCGGTGGCGGCGTTCCTCCGCCTCTGCGGCGACGACGAGACCGGCCGCCCCGGGTTCCTGCTCGAGTCCGTCGACCACGGCGGTCGCTGGAGCCGGTGGAGCTTCGTCGGTCGTGACCCCCGGGCGCGCATCGTGTCGCGCCATGGGCAGCTGACCGTGACCGGCGAGCTGCCGGCGGGCATCGTCGGGGACGACGGCGTGCTCGCGGCGCTCGAGCGGTTGCTGGAGCACTACCGCGCGCCCGCGCCGGCGGACTACGGCGACGCGGGCGCCGCGCTGCCGCCGCTGCACTCGGGCGTGGTCGGCTACCTCGGCTACGACGTCGTGCGGGAGGTCGAACGGCTGCCCGACGCCCCCGCGGACGACCGGGGGTGGCCCGACGCCGTGCTGTCGGTCATCGGCGAGCTGGCGGCGTACGACCACTGGAACCAGCAGGCGACCCTGGTCGTCAACACGTTCCTCGACGCGGACCCCGGCGACGAGGAGCTCGACGCCATGTACGACGCCGCCGTGGCCCGCCTGGACGCCATGGCGGCCGACGGCGCCGAGCCGCTCGACGAGCCCCTCGTCGTGGCGCCCGACGCCGGTGACGTGCCGCCGGTGGTGTCCTCGATGCCGACCGGCAGCTACCAGGCGGCCGTCGAGGCCGCCAAGGAGTACATCCTGTCGGGCGACATCTTCCAGGTGGTGCTGTCGCAGCGCTTCGACGTCGACCTCGACGCCGATCCGCTCGACGTCTACCGGGTCCTGCGACGGGTCAACCCGAGCCCGTACATGTACTACGTGCGCGAGGAGGAGCTGACGCTCGTCGGCTGCTCGCCGGAGCCCATGGTGCAGTTGCTCGAGGACCAGGTCATCTCCCGGCCGATCGCCGGGACCCGGTTCCGTGGCCGCACCGACGAGCACGACCGCCAGCTCGCCGCCGAGCTGCTCGAGCACCCCAAGGAGCGCGCCGAGCACATCATGCTGGTCGACCTGGCCCGCAACGACGTGGGCCGCGTGGTCGAGTACGGCACGTGCCACGTCGACGAGCTGATGACGCTCGAGCGCTACAGCCACGTCATGCATCTGACGTCGCAGGTCTCGGGCACGCTCGCCGCCGGACGCACCCCGATCGACGTGCTGCGGGCGACGCTGCCGGCGGGCACCGTGTCGGGAGCACCCAAGGTCCGGGCGATGGAGATCATCGACGAGCTCGAGCCGGCCCGCCGCGGGCCGTACGCCGGGGTGGTCGGCTACCTCGACTTCTCCGGCAACATCGACACCGCCATCGCGATCCGCACGATGGTCGTCGATCCTCCGGGCCCCGACGGTCGCCGCCGGGCCTCGGTGCAGGCCGGCGCGGGCGTCGTCGCGGACTCCGTGCCCGACGACGAGGAGCTCGAGACCCGCAACAAGGCCAAGGCGCTCCTCAGCGCCATCCCCGCAGCGGTCGCGATGACCGAGCAGCGTCGACGCGCCCGTGGTGGCTGACGGGCGGCTCCGAGGGTCGGGCTGCGGTCTGCGAGCCGGCCTCCTCGGAGGTCCGCCAGCACGCAGCGACCGACCACCTGCGTCCCACGGCGATCGCCGACGCGACAGACTGGCCACCGGAGGCGAACGCCCATGAGTGATGTGACCGCCGACTACCTGGCACTTCGACGCGACGTCGCGGCGGTGCGGGTGCCGCACCAGGTCGTGCGTGCGTTCGGTCCGGATGCGACGACCTTCCTGCAGGGCCAGCTGTCCCAGGACATCGAGGGACTGCGTTCGGGGGAGTGGGTCCGATCGTTGCTGCTCGACCCGCAGGGCAAGCTGGTCGCATGGGTGCGGGTCTGGGGCCGCCCGGGTGCACACGAGATCCTGATCGACGTCGCGGACGGCGCCGGTCAGGCGGTGCTCGACCGGCTCAACCGGTTCCGACTGCGGGTGCAGGTGGAGCTCGAGCTGCTCGACTGGCAGTGCGTCTCGCTGCGAGGGCCGAACTGCCCGACGCTCGACGAGCTCGACGTGCGCGCCGAGCTACGCGGCACCGTCGACTGGCCAGGGGTGCCCGGCATCGACCTGCTCGGTCCGCAGGTCCACCTGCCCGAGGGCATGCACGAGGCAGGACTCGAGGCGTTCGACAGCGTCCGCATCGAAGCCGGGTGGCCCTCGATGGGCGCCGAGTTCCCGGTGGGTGCCGAGGCGTCGATCATCCCCGGCGAGGCCGGACCGTCGTTCATCGAGTCCTCGGTGAGCTTCACCAAGGGCTGCTACACCGGCCAGGAGCTGGTCGCCCGTGTGGACTCGCGTGGTGGCAACACCCCCCGACGGCTGCGCGGGATCGTGGTCGGTGCGAACGTCCTGCCGCCCGTGGGCGCCGAGGTCGTGGCCGACGGCGAGGTGCGTGGCCAGCTGACGAGCGTGGGGGAGTCCCTCGACCTGCGCGCACCGGTGGCGCTGGGCTTCGTGCACCGCTCCGTGGAGCCGCCGGCCGACGTCTCGCTGCGCTGGATCGACACCGCGGGTGAGCCCGTCGAGGTGCCCGCCGGGGTGCGAGAGCTCCCGCTCCTCGACTGAGCTCGCTCGTCGGCGCCCCGGCCAAGACCAGCGGGGGTCGCCCGGCGCCCGCGGTCACCCGCTCGGCCGGCCCGGCGACGGCAAGCGGCGCCCTCGGGCTCGTCCGGTTGCGGTGGGAACCGTCGGAGTCGGCGCAGAGGTCAATACGATGGGCACGTGGACCACTACCAGGTGCTCGGCGTCGCCCGCGACGCGTCGTCGTCGGAGATCCGCCGCGCCTACGTGGTGCTCGCCCGCCAGCACCACCCCGACTTCCACGCGGCGTCCGGCGGCGGTTCGGTCGAGTCGGCCGAGGCCCGGATGCGGGAGATCAACCTGGCCTGGCAGATCCTGGGCGACGAGTCCGACCGCGCCGCGTACGACCGGGCGCTCGGCCTCCGTGACGACCCGGGACCCGTCGCGCGGGGGCCCGTGATCAAGCAGCCATCTGCGGCGTTCCGCCCGTACTTCCCCGAGGACGAGGACGACGACTCGTGGCGCTACGAGCCCGACGAGGGCGACCCCGACAGCGTGCCGCCGAAGGCGCTGTTGATCGCCCCGCCGGCGCTCGCGGCCCTCGGCGTGCTCGTCGTGGTCCTCAGCGTGCCCACCGGCATCCGCGCACTGCTCCTGGTCGGGATCATGTGCCTCGCCGCCTCGGTGCTGTTGTTCATCGGCACGCCGGTCGTGGCCATGTTCCGCAGCCAGATGACCGAGGAGCGTGCGGGGCGCGGGCGCTAACGTGCCCGACCCATGGCCACCTACCTCGACGCGATCCTCGCGGCGCACCGCGACGCCGCAGCACAGGACCGTCGTAGCACCGACTCCCTGGTCGAGCAGGCGTCCGGTTTGGCCGCGACACGCGGCTTCCGGCGCTCGCTGGCGGACGGTGACCGCCTGCACGTGATCGCCGAGGTCAAGCGTCGGTCGCCCTCCAAGGGGCCCCTCGCGCCGGATCTCGATCCTGCGGACCTGGCCGTGCAGTACCTGGTGGGTGGAGCGTCGTGCCTGTCGGTGTTGACCGACGAGGCGCACTTCGGCGGATCGCGCGAGGACCTGGCCGCAGCGCGTGCCGCCGTCGTGCTCCCGGTGCTGCGCAAGGACTTCACCGTCTCGGCGAACGACGTGTGCGACGCCCGCCTGATGGGCGCCGACTGCGTCCTGCTGATCGCCGCCGCGCTCGACGACGCCGAGCTCGCGGACTTCTCGGCCCTGGCGATCCAGATCGGCCTGGACGTCCTGGTCGAGGTGCACGACGAGGCGGAGCTCGCTCGGACCTTCGGCGCCCTGGACGGCGACCGCAGCGAGTCGGTGCTGATCGGCGTGAACCAGCGGGACCTGGTGACCTTCCAGGTCGATCAGGAACGTGCGGCGCGGGTCGCGGCCGAGATCCCGGATGGCTGGGTGAGCGTCGCCGAGTCGGGTGTGCGCGGCCGACACGACGCGCTGGCGCTGGCCGCCGCGGGGTACGACGCCGTGCTCGTGGGCGAGCACCTGGTGACCTCGGGGGACCCCGCGGCCGCGCTGACCGAGCTGCGCATCCCGGCGGGCGCCGACCTCGGCAGCTGACACTGGCCGAGGCCCACGACACCGGCCGGGCTCGACGACATCGACCGGGCTCCACGACGTCGGCCGGTTGCCACGACGTCGGCCGGCTTGCCGCCACCGTCGACCCGGGCCCCGAAACCTGCCGCGGTCCGTCCGTCCGGCGTCACTAGGGTCGGGGACGTGTTCGTGAAGATCTGCGGGCTGACCAACGAGGAGGACGCCCTGATGGCGGTCGCGCTGGGCGCGGACGCCGTCGGGTTCGTGTTCGCCCCGAGTCCCCGCCAGGTGTCGCCCGGTGCCGTGCGCGACATCACCCGACGCCTCCCGCCCGAGATCCTCACCGTCGGCGTCTTCCGCGACCAGGCCACACGGTTCGTGATCGACACCGTGCAGTTCGCCGGGCTGCGCGGCGCCCAGCTGCACGGGCACGAGACGCCCGCCGACGCAGCCAAGGTGCGGCCCTACTGCCAGGCCCTGATCGTCGCCTTCGCCGCCGGTGACCCGGGCCTCGCCCACGTCGACGACTACGGCGCCGATGCGGTGCTCCTCGACTCCCACGCTCCCGGCTCCGGACAGGTCTTCGACTGGTCGCTCGCCGAGGGCGCACCCGCCAACCGCCGGCTCATCCTGGCGGGCGGTCTGACGGCGGCCAACGTCGTCGCCGGCATCGAGGAGGTCCGCCCGTGGGGCGTCGACGTCTCGTCGGGGGTCGAGGTCGACGGCGAGCCCGGCCGCAAGGACGCGTTGAAGGTCCAGGCCTTCATCCACGCCGCGAAGTCGGCGCGCCCGAACGGTGCCCGGCCCGCTGCCGTCGCCGACCCCGACGTCGACGGTCCCTTCGACTGGGCCGAGTCCGGTCTCTGACCCACAACCCGTTTCGGCACACCGCGACCACGGCGGTACCTTGCAGCCCGTGAGCGCGACCATGGGTACACCCGGCGACGACGGCCGGTTCGGGGAGTTCGGCGGCACGTTCGTGCCCGAGACGCTCGTCCCGGCGCTCCAGGAGCTCGACCGGGCGTTCCGGTCGGCCTGGGTCGACGACTCGTTCCGCACCGAGCTGGACACGCTGCTCACCGACTACGCCGGCCGGCCGAGCCCGCTGACCGAGTGCCACCGCCTGGGCGAGGAGCTCGGATGCCGGGTGCTGCTCAAGCGCGAGGACCTCAACCACACCGGCTCGCACAAGATCAACAACGTGCTGGGCCAGGCGTTGCTGGCCCGTCGGATGGGCAAGCGCCGTCTGGTGGCGGAGACCGGGGCCGGCCAGCACGGCGTGGCCACGGCGACGGCGGCGGCGCTCATGGGCATGGAGTGCCGGGTCTTCATGGGCGAGGTCGACATGGCCCGCCAGGAGCTGAACGTGTTCCGCATGCGCCTGCTCGGCGCGGAGGTCACCCCGGCGATGTCGGGCAGCCGGACGCTCAAGGACGCCGTGAACGAGGCCATGCGGTACTGGGTCGCGGCGGTCGAGGACACCTACTACTGCCTGGGCTCGGTCATGGGGCCGCACCCGTACCCGTGGATGGTGCGCGAGTTCCACCGCGTGATCGGCTCCGAGACCGCCGAGCAGTGCCGGCGACTGCTCGCCGACCGGTCCGGTCGGCCCGATGTCGTGGTCGCCTGCGTCGGTGGCGGTTCGAACGCCGCCGGCATCTTCTCCGGGTTCTCCGAGGACCCCGACGTCGAGCTCGTCGGGGTGGAGCCCGCCGGTGGCGCCGCGGTCGGTCACGGGGTGCCCGGCATCGTGCACGGCATGAAGTCGTACCTGATGCAGGACGAGTTCGGTCAGGTCGTCGAGGCGGAGTCGATCTCCGCGGGCCTCGACTACCCGGGTGTCGGACCGGAGCACGCGCACCTCGCCGCGATGGGCAGGGCCCGCTACGAGGCCGTCACCGACGACGAGGTCATCGAGGCCTTCAAGCTGCTGTCACGCACCGAGGGGATCATCCCGGCGCTCGAGTCGGCACACGCGCTGGCCTGGGTGTCGCGTGAGCGCACCGCGCTCGCCGGGCGCACCGTGGTGGTCAACCTCTCCGGCCGCGGCGACAAGGACGTGGCGCAGATGATGGACATCCTGGGGTCCGAGCTGTGAGCCGGGTGGGTGCGGACGTGGCGCAGATGATGGACATCCTGGGGTCCGAGCTGTGAGCCGGGTGGGTGCGGACGTGGCGCAGATGATGGACATCCTGGGGTCCGAGCTGTGAGCCTGGAGCAGGCGCTGCGGGATCGGCGGTCGTCGGGCGGCAAGTGCCTGGTGCCGTACCTGACCGGCGGCCTCGCCGGCTGGACGCGCATGGTCGAGGCGGTGGCGCAGGCGGGCGTCGACGGCATCGAGGTCGGCATCCCGTTCTCCGACCCGGTGATGGACGGTCCGGTGATCCAGGAGTCGTCCGAGCTCGCGCTGCAGCAGGGCGCGACGCCGGCGTCGGTGCTGGACGAGCTGCAACGGGTCGATGTCGGCGTGCCGCTGGCGGTGATGACCTACGTGAACCTGGTCTACCGGTTCGGGTGGCAGCGGTTCGCGTCGACGATGGTCGCCTCCGGCGTGAGCGCGGCGATCCTGCCGGACCTCCCGCTCGAGGAGGCGGGGGAGTGGGCGACCGCCGCGGATGCGGCGGGCGTCGAGACGGTCATGCTGGCGGCGCCGACGTCGCCGGACGAGCGGCTCGAGCGCATCGTCGCCCGATCGCACGGTTTCGTCTATGCGGTGGGGCTGCTGGGCATCACCGGTGAACGCGACGAGCTCGCGGCCTCCGCGATCGTCATCGCCCGTCGGCTCAAGGAGCTCACCGACCTGCCGGTGCTGGTCGGCGTCGGCATCTCGACGCCTGAGCAGGCCGTCGAGGTGTGCGAGGTCGCCGACGGCGTGGTCGTCGGTTCGGCGGTGGTTCGGCGCGCGCTCGAGACCGGCTCACCCGAGTCCGTCGGCGAGCTCGTCGGCACGTTCCGCAGCGCGCTCGACGCCGGCTGAGCCGTCCTGACGGCCTCGCGGGGGTGGCCGAACGGTCGGTCCGGCGATGTCACTCTCCGCGCGAACCCTTGAAATATCAGGGGTTTCGCTTTCTTTCGGGCGTGTGTCGTGCTAGTTACAACAGTGGAATTTACAGATCGGACAGCGTCCGGCACTCGTGGGGTCGCCCCCGCGGGGGGATCGAGCAGGAGGAACAGAGAGATGAACAAGACCGAACTGGTGGAGACCATCGCCCAGCGCACCGACATCGCCAAGAAGGATGTCCAGGCAGTGCTGGACACCTTCGAGGAGATCGCCGGTGACGTGGTGGCCAAGGGCAAGGAAGCCCTGACCATCCCGGGCTTCCTGAAGTTCGAGCAGACCCACCGTGCCGCACGCACCGGCCGCAACCCGCAGACCGGTGAGACCATCCAGGTCGCCGCTGCCAACGCCGCCAAGGTGAGCGCCGGCGCCAAGCTCAAGGCCCGCGCCAAGTCCGGCAAGTGAGCTGATCGAGCTCGCAGCGCTCTGACGGGCGCAGCAGTCGTCCGCGACAGGACCGCCTTCCGGGGCGGTCCTGTTGCGCGTCCCGGGTCGGGGTGCCCCGATCGATGGTGGTCCCGATCGATGGTGGTCCCGAGCAACGGCGCTGCGGGTCGACAGGGACACGGCGACGGGGTCCTTCGACCCGGTCCTCGACGGCGCTCGCTGTCAGGAGGGGGACCTAGTGTCGGGACATGGCACAGCTCACCCCAGGACAGCCCGCACCCGGCTTCTCGCTCAGCGACCAGGCCGGCAACACGGTGGATCTCGGCGACTTCGCCGGTCGCAAGGTGCTCGTGTTCTTCTACCCCAAGGCCGACACGCCCGGCTGCACCACGCAGGCCTGCGGTCTGCGTGACGTCGCGGAGGAGGTGGGCGACACCGTGATCATCGGGATCAGCCCGGACCTGCCCGCCAAGCTCGCCAAGTTCGACTCCAAGCACGACCTCGGCTTCACCCTGCTGTCGGACCCCGAGCACGAGGTGGCCGAGGCCTACGGCGTCTGGGGCGAGAAGAAGATGTACGGCAAGGTGTACATGGGCATCGTCCGCTCGTCGTTCCTGATCGACGAGGCCGGCCAGCTGGAGCAGGCCTGGTACAAGATCAGCCCCAAGGACACGCCGACCAAGCTGCTGGCGGCCCTGCAGGGCTGACGGACTGGCACAGCGATGGCCCCACCGCGGCCCGGGGCCGCGTCGACCGGCTGGCCTCTCGTTGTCAGGCGCCGGCGGGGGTGACCGACTGACGTGCCGCGGTCAGATGCGAGCGGCGGGCCGGCTCAGTTCCGCTGCTCGTCGGCGGCCAGCAGTCGGGCCTCGAACTCGGCGTCGGCCTTCGACAGCGCCCACTGGCGTCCGGCGGCGATCGCAGCGACCGCCATGGCGATCAGGAAGAGCCAGCGAAGGGGGTGCGAGCCGCCCTCGTCGGACGTGGTGGAGTCAGCCATGCCGACACGATAGGTCGCGGTGAACCGCTAGAGTCGCTCCGCTGGCCCGGGTGGCGGAATGGCAGACGCGGCGGACTCAAAATCCGCTGTCCGAAAGGGCGTGTGGGTTCAAGTCCCACCCCGGGCACGTCATCCGCCCAGCGGACGAGGACCCCAGCGGCGGCCTCGTGGCCACCAGGTCGAGGATCGTACCGAAGCTCGTGGCCGAGGGTCCCGGACCGTCCCGCGGGCGGCTCGTAGGCTCCGATCGTGCCGAGCGATGCGCCCACCGACCGTCTGGAGTCCGGTGTGCTGCTGCACGCCGGGGAGCGGGTCGACGCTCCCGACTGGGAGGTCCTCTCCCGGATCCGGGAGGCGGGCGAGGTCGCATGGCTCGACCTGGAGGGCCCGTCGACCGACCAGCTCCACCGGTTGGCCGAGCTGTTCGGGCTGCACGACGAGATGGTCCAGGACTCGGCCTCGTTCAACCAGCGCACGCGCCTCGCCGACTACGACGGCTATCTGCTCGTGGTCATGTATGCGGTCGCTCCCGACCAGGCGACGATGCTCGAGGTCCACCTCTACGTGACGGCGCACATGGTGATCTCGATCCGCCGCGAGCCCTGCCCGGTGCTGGCGGACCTGCAGGATCACGCCGAGCGGGCGGTGAAGGCGACCACCACGGTGGCGGCGCTCCTCTCTCGGATCCTGTCGTCGTTGGTCGGCACCTTCAGCGAGGCCCTGGAGCGAGTGGACGACGACCTGACCGAGCTCGAGGGTCGGATCCTCGACGACCCGTTGTCGCACGAGCAGCTGACGGAGCTGTTGGCGCTGCGACGGCGGGTGAACCGATTCCGTCGGTCGGTCGATCCCGCTCGGGACCTGGTCGGTGCCGGCCGCTTCGTGGTGATCGACGCCCTCGAGGACATGAGCGCCGATGCCCGCCGGCACCTGCGGGACCTGACGGTGGACCTCGCGCACGTGGGGGACCAGCTGGAGGGCGAGCGTGACCGGCTGTCCGCCGTGATGGACGTGTACATGAACCAGGTCAACAACCGACAGAACGACATCATGCGACAGCTCGCCGCCGTCTCGACGCTGTTCCTGCCGTTGACCTTCCTCACCGGCTACTTCGGCATGAACTTCCCGGAGATGATCCGAGGGGTGGAGACGCCCACGGCCTTCCTGCTGCTGGGCGTGGCCCTGCCGGTGCTGATGGTCGTCGCGTCGCTCGTGCTCATGAAGCGTCGTCGGTGGTGGTGAGACCCGCAGATCCTGGCGCCGGACACGCCGACACGCCGCCGACGTGGTACGCCCGGGAGCGCAGGGTCTCAGACGAGCAGGCGCTCGCGCAGTGCGACGGTGACCGACTCCTCGAGCCCCAGGCCGTCGCGGAACCAGCCCTCGACGCCGCCGAACTCCCGCTGCGCGGTGTCGCGTGCGGCCTGGAGGTAGTCCGTGGTGACGGCGAACACCGGCACGAGCACCGCCGGATCGCCACCCAGCTCGGCGAAACGGTCGAACACCGCCTGGAAGGAGTCGAGCACCGGCTTGCTGCTGCGCAGGTAGTCCTCGGTGACGGTGGCGTCGTCCACGCCGAGCAGCGTCAGGAGCGACGCCGCCGCCCACCCGGTGCGGTCCTTGCCGGCGGTGCAGTGGAAGAGCGCGGGCCGGTCGGTGGCCGCCAGGCGGGTGAAGAGCGTCGCGTACGCCGCCCGGGCGCTGTCGAGCAGCACCAGGTCCCGGTAGGTGCTGCGGTAGTGCTCCTCGACCACACCGCTGCGCAGGGCCTCCTCGACGAGCTTGGGTTGGGTCATGAGGTCGGCGAGGTGCGTCGCGAGCTGCTCGCGTGAGTCGGCGAGCACGTCCAGGTGCACGAGCTCGACGCCGTCGGGAAGGCGGTCGGGGGCCGCCTCGACCTCGTCGTGGCCGCGCAGGTCGAACACGGTCGCCAGGTCGAGCTCGGCGAGCCCCGCGCCCTCGACCTGGTCGAGCTGGCCCGACCGGAACAGGACGCCGGTGCGCACCTGACGTCCGTCGGTGCTGCGCTGCCCACCGGCGTCGCGGAGGTTGACGATGCCGTGCAGCTGGAAGGGCTCGGCCGGCCGGGAGGGGGTGTCGGTCACGGTCGGCGACGCTAGCGGGGGCGCCGGTCCGCCATGACCGCGGCGATCTCGGCCGCGCCGGCGTCGTCGAGCTGCTCGATCGGCACCCGCAGCGCCCGACGCCAGTTCGGGTGCTCGTCGACGGTTCCCGGGAGGTTGGGGCGCGAGCGCTCGCCGACCGCGTCCTCGAGCGTCGCGACCGCCACGTCGCTGGCACTGGCGGCGAGGGCACGGTGCGCGCCGAGCACGACGTCGTGCTCGGATGCGTCGTCGTCGACCTGTGCGAGCCGGGCCAACCGCGCCCGGAGCAGCGCGTCGCCCTCGGGGTCCTCGGCGACGCCGGCGGCAGCACGATCCGAGGCGTCCTGGCCGCTCCACAGGCCTGCGACGGTCGGCAGGTCGTGCGTCGTCAGCGACGCGAGCGTGGTCGACGGCCACTGCTCGGGCGGTTCGTCGGCGAACCAGCCGATCCGGTAGCCGAACACGTCGCGGTCGATCATGGCCTCACGCACGTGGGGCTCGACGGTGCCGAGGTCCTCGCCGACGAGCACCGCCCCCGCGCGAGCGGCTTCGGTGACCGCGAGCGCCAGCAGCTCGTCACCGCGGTGGTACACGTAGCCGCCCGACCGGGCGTCGTCGCCACCGGGGATCCAGAACAGGCGGAACAGGCCCATCACGTGATCGACGCGCAGCGCGTCGCAGTGGGCGAAGATCCGCCGCAAGGTGCGCACCCAGGGCCCGTACGCGGCGCCGCGCAGCTTCCACGGCACGTAGGGCGGCAGTCCCCAGTCCTGTCCGGTGGGGCTGAAGTCGTCGGGCGGGGCGCCGATCGAGCAGCCGAGCGCCAGCAGGTCCTGGTCGATCCAGGCGTCGAACCCACTCGGATCGAAGCCGACCGGGAGGTCGGCCATGAGACCGGCGCCCGCCGACGCGGCCCGGTCCAGCTGCGCGGCGGCCTGCAGCTGCATCCAGCGGTGGAGCTCGACGCGATCGCGGTGTGCGGCGGCGAACTCGGCGACGGCGGGGTCGTCGGGGTGGCGCAGCTCGGCGGGCCAGGTGTCCCAGCCGCCACCATGGTGCTCGGCGAGCGCGCAGAACGTCGCGAACCGGAGGAGCTCGACGTCGTCGTCGGCCTCGGCGAGCGTCGCTCGTGTCGTGTCGCGCTCGCGGATCTCGGTCCAGATCGCCTCCATGGCAGCGATCTTCAGCGCCCAGACCTGGTCCCGGTCGATCCAGGGCTGCTCGTTGAGCGCCCGGCCCGCCGCCGCGGCGCGCTGCACCACTGCCGTCGCGTCGGCGCCGGTCGCGCCGTCGACCTGCTCCACGCGCAGGTACAGCGGCGAGAGGAACCGCCGTGAGGACGCGTAGTACGGCGATGGTTGCTGGTGGGCGGTCGGCAGCGCGGCGCCCAGGGGGTTGTGCGCCAGCAGCTCCGCGCCGCCGTCACTCGCCCAACGCGCCAGGTCGGCCAGGTCAGCGAGGTCGCCGTGGCCCCAGCTGTCGCCCGAGCGGGCGCTGTAGAGCTGGGCGGACCAGCCCCAGCCCCGCCGGGGACGCGGCGCTCGGGCAGCGAGCACGAACAGCGTCGTGGCGGGGCCGCCGTCGGCGGGCTGCAGCTGGTGCACGCCGAGGGGGAGGTCGTGGGGGAGGTGGCGGTCGACCTCCACTTCGCCACCGCCGTCGAGTGCCACGGTCGCCGGGGACCACAGCTCCGGTGCCTCACCGTGGGTGACGAACCACATCGGCGGGCCCGGCGGTGGCCCGTCGGGGTGCCCGTCGGCGCCCTGTGCGGTGTGCAGCACCGTGCGGGTCCGGGGGTCGACGTCGCGCCACGTGCCGTCGGTGGCCCACCATCCGTCGGCCACGCCCCAGTCGTCGTGTCGCACCATCCGTCGCTGCCCGTCGTCGCCGAGTCGGTCCGCTCCAGTGTGGCCCCGGCGGCGCAGCGCCGTGTCGCCCCACGCTGTGACCTGCGTCGGTGGGTGTGGCCGATGAGGGCGGCGCCGTCCGTACACTCAGGAGGTGTCCTTCCTCATCGAGCGTCGCCTCCGCCTCGTCGGCCGCCGGCTGACGTCGCTGCGACAGGAGCTCACGATCACCGACGAGCAGCTCGGCCACCTGGCCGATCTCACCGACGACTCGCGCATCCGCGCCATGGTGTCGGAGACCCCGCTGGCCGACGAGGAGCACCGCGATGCCGAGCGCACGTCGAGCGCCATGGCCCGCCACCGGGTCGATCTGGTGGCGTCGATCTCGCGCCTCGAGGCCGAGCAGGACGAGCTGCTGGACCGCCTCTCGGCGAAGCGCAGATGACCCAGAGCCGTCACGCTGGCGTCATCGTGCCCGCCTAGACTCCACCACTCGACCACGAGTTCGACCCGCCGGGGTCGCACCAGAACGGGGAAGGCAACGGTGCCGACCAGAGTCGTCGTCGCAGAGGACGAAGCGATCATCCGGATGGACCTGCGGGAGCTGCTCCTCGAGGAGGGCTACGACGTGGTGGCCGAATGCGGCCGCGGCGACGAGGCGGTCGAGCTGGTCCGAGAGCACCGCCCCGACGTCGCGCTGCTCGACATCAAGATGCCCGGCCTGGACGGCATCTCCGCCGCCCGGGAGATCGCCGCGGAGCGCATGAGCGCCGTCGTGCTGGTCACCGCGTTCTCCCAGCGCGAGCTGATCGAGGAGGCCAGCGACGCCGGCGTGCAGGGCTACGTCGTCAAGCCGTTCGAACGCCACGACCTCGCCCCGGCCATCGAGGTCGCGATCGCCCGGTTCCGCACCGAGAAGGCCCTCGCCGAGCAGGTCAGCGACGTCGAGGAGCGCCTCGAGACCCGCAAGGTCGTCGATCGTGCCAAGGGGGTGCTCATGGACACCCACGGGCTGTCCGAACAGGCGGCGTTCGAGTTCGTCCAGAAGACCGCCATGGCCACCCGCCGCCCCATGCGTGCGATCGCGGACGACATCCTCGCCGGCACCCTGGCGCCGGAGCCCACCCCTTCGGCCGACTGAGCCACCCGGCCCGGGCCCGGCCGGAACCGCCGGGTCGGCGTGTCGGCCCGCACGAGTACTGTCGGCGCGGTGCCGACGCTGATGCTGATCGACGGGAACTCGCTGACCTACCGCGCCTTCTTCGCGCTGCCGACGGACCTGGCGACGGCGTCCGGGCAGGTCACCAACGCCGTGTTCGGCTTCACGTCCATGCTGTTGAACCTGGTGCGCGACCACCAGCCGGATCGGGTCGTGGTCACCTTCGACCTGCCCCAGCCCACCTTCCGCCACGAGAAGGTCGACACCTACAAGGCCAACCGGGAGTCCGCGCCCGACATCCTGCGCCAGCAGATGGGCCTGGTCCGCCAGGTCGTCGACACGCTCGCGCTGCCCGTGGTCACCGCGCCGGGTTTCGAGGCCGATGACGTCATCGCCACGCTGGCCGAACGCGCCGTGGACGGCGGCGAGGACGTCATCATCGTCACCGGCGACCGCGACAGCTACCAGCTGGTGCGCGACCCCCACGTGAAGGTGCTCTACAACAAGCGCGGGGTGTCGGACTACGCCCTCTACGACGAGGCCGGCATCTTCGAGCGCACGGGCGTCCGACCGGACCAGTACGTCTGGTACGCCGCGCTGCGGGGCGACCCGTCGGACAACCTGCCGGGCGTGCCCAAGGTGGGGGAGAAGACCGCAGCCAAGCTGGTCACCACCTACGGCGATCTCGACGGCATCTTCGCCCACACCGAGGATCAGACCCCTGCGTTGCGCAAGAACCTGGAGGAGCACGAGGCCCAGGCGCGCTCCAACGCCGAGATGATGGTCCTGGTGCGCGACGTGCCGCTCGAGGTGGACGAGGCCGAGCTGCGCCAGGGCGAGGTCGACACCGACGCCGTGCTCGAGCTGTTCCGCTTCCTCGAGTTCCCGACGCTCGTGCCGCGTCTCGCCGAGGCGTTCCCGGCGACCTTCGGCGAGGGCTCCGTCGCGGCGCTGCCCGAGGTCCCGGTGCTCGAGGCCGAGGTCACCGTCGCCGACACGGTCGAGCAGGCGCGCGCCGCGCTGGGCGAGCTCGCCGCGCTCGACGTCGTGGCGATCGCCGCCGCCTGGGAGGGCATCGCGGGTCGCAGCCCGCTCAGCGGCCTGGCGCTGGTCAGCGATGCGGCGGCTGCCGAGGTGGTCTGGATCCCCGGCGCGCTGCTGGGCGGGCTCACCGACGATCTGCGTCCCGTGCTGTGCGGCACCCCACGGGTGGTCGCCCACGACGCCAAGCCGATCGTGCGGTCGCTGCTCGACCTGGGCGCGGACCTGACCCGCCTGAGCATCGACACCAAGCTCGCCGCCTACCTCCTGGACCCGGCCGAGACGATCTATGGGCTGCCCGAGCTGCTGCGGCGCCACGCGGAGATGGAGCTCGCCACCGACGGCGGGGCGCCCGAGGGACAGCTGGACTTCGACGGGACCTCGGTCCCGGTCGCCCAGCAGGTCGGCCGTGAGGCGCTCGCCGTCGCCTACGTCGTCGAGCCGCTGTCGGCATCCATGGAGGCCCACGGGCTGACCCGCCTGGACGACGAGGTCGAGGTCCCGCTCGTGCGGGTCCTCGCCCGGATGGAGCACCTGGGCGTCGGTGTCGATGTCGAGGTGCTGCGCGGCCTGTACGACTCGCTGACGGCCGACGCCGAACGCGAGCGGGCAGGCATCATCGAGGCGGCGGGCGAGGACTTCAACGTCAACTCGACGCCGCAGATGCGCACGATCCTGTTCGACAAGCTCGGGCTCACGCCGCAGAAGAAGACCAAGACGGGCTACTCGACGGACCAGGCGACGCTCGAGAAGCTCAAGGGCGAGCACCCGATCATCGACCACCTGCTGCGCTACCGCGAGGTCGAGAAGCTGCGCTCCACCTACGGCGAGGGCCTCATGGCCGAGGTGGCCGACGACGGCAGGATCCACGCCACGTTCAACCAGACCGTCGCCCGCACCGGCCGTCTGTCCTCCGACGCGCCGAACCTGCACAACATCCCGGTGCGCTCCGAAGAGGGCCGGCGCTTCAGGGAGGCCTTCGTGCCGGCGAAGGGCTACGAGTTCCTCGTCGCCGACTACAACCAGATCGAGCTGCGCGTCATCGCCCACCTGGCCGAGGACCCGGGCCTGATCGGGGCGTTCACCGCGGGCGAGGACATCCACGCCACGACCGCTGCGCGCATCTTCGGGGTCGAGCCGGACGAGGTGACCGGAGCGCAGCGCTCCAAGTCCAAGATGGTCTCCTACGGGCTGGCCTACGGCATGGAGGCCTACGGCCTCGGCCAGCGTCTGGGGATCCCGACGGGGGAGGCCCAGGAGATCCTCGACGCCTACTTCGTGGCGTTCCCGAGCGTGAAGGCGTTCATGGAGCGGACCGTCGAGCAGGCGCGTGAGCGTGGTTACACCGAGACGGTGTTCGGCCGCCGGCGGCGCATCCCCGAGCTGTCCTCGGGGCAGCGCAACGTGCGCATGGCGGGCGAGCGCCAGGCCATGAACGCGCCGATCCAGGGGCTTGCTGCCGACATCTTCAAGGTGGCGCTGGTGCGCCTGGACCGGGACCTGGACGCGAGCGGCCTGCAGAGCCGATTGATCCTCCAGGTGCACGACGAGGTCATCCTCGAGGTGCCACCCGACGAGCGTGAGCGTGCCGACGAGCTGGTGCTGCACGCCATGTCGGGGGCGTTCGACCTGCGGGTGCCGCTCGAGGTGAACCTGTCGCACGGCGCGTCCTGGGCGGCGGCGAAGGGATGAGCGCCGATCCCGAGCGGCACTGGTTCGAGGACGTCGCGGACCACCTGGGCCCTGCCTATCTGCGGTACTCGTTCACCATGGGCACCGCCCAGGAGGTCGAGTTCCTCACCGAGGTGCTGGGTCTGGAGCCCGGCATGACCGTGCTCGACGTCGGCTGCGGGCCGGGCCGCCACGCCGTCGCGCTGGCCAGGGCCGGCATCTCGGTCATCGCGGTCGACATCAGCGAGCGGTTCCTCGAGGTCGGCGAGGACGTGGCCGTCCGGGAGGGTGTCAGCGACCTCGTCGAGTGGCACCGCATGGACGCCCGCGACATGGTCGGCGACCCACGGGTCGACGGGCGCGGCGTGGACGCCGCCATCTCGCTCTGCCAGGGCGCCTTCGGCCTGGGTGGGCCCCCGGTCACCGACGACCCCCAGAACCTCGCCGCCGATGCCGCCGTGCTCGCCGGCGTCCGCTCGGCGCTGCGTCCGGGTGGCCGTCTCGCGGTGTCGGCCTTCTCGTCCTACTTCCAGCTGCGTTGGCTGGAGGACACCGACACCTTCGACGCCGCCGGTGCGGTCAACCACGAGACCACCGAGCTGCGCGACGACGCGGGTGTCCGTGCCGACGCCGAGCTGTGGACCACCTGCTACACGCCCCGGGAGCTCCGCCTGCTCGGCGAGCGCTGCGAGCTCGAGGTGGACCACATCTGGTCGGTGACCCCCGGCGAGTACCAGCGACGCGAGCCGGGCATCGACTCCCACGAGTTCCTCATGGTCGCCCACCGTCCGGTGGTGTGACCGCTCGCGACGCGGTCCGGCACTTTCGGGTCGAGCGCGTGGGCGACTAGCCTGTGACCTTCGGTCGCGAGTCCTTCGCGCCCGTGTCCCTGTCCCTCGAGAGCATTGAGAAGTACCTACGTGTCCGACACCACCACCACCGCCGAAGAGGCCCAGCCGCAGGACGCTGCGGTCGCAACCATGGGCGAAGACGACTACGTTCCGCGTCAGATCACCTTCGACGACCTGGGCGAGCAGTCACTCGATGACGCCTACGCCGCCAGCATGGTCGCCGTCGAGGACGGCCAGATCGTGACCGGATCGGTGGTGAAGGTCGACCGCGACGAGGTCCTCCTGGACATCGGCTACAAGTCCGAGGGCGTCATCCCCAACCGCGAGCTGTCGATCCGCAACGAGGTCGACCCCTCCGAAGTCGTCTCGATCGGCGACGAGGTCGAGGCCCTGGTCCTCCAGAAGGAGGACAAGGAAGGCCGTCTGATCCTGTCCAAGAAGCGCGCGCAGTACGAGCGTGCCTGGGGCAAGATCGAGCAGATCAAGGAAGAAGAAGGCGTCGTCGCCGGTCCGGTCATCGAGGTCGTCAAGGGCGGCCTGATCATCGACATCGGTCTGCGTGGCTTCCTGCCCGCCTCCCTGGTCGAGCTGCGTCGGGTCCGTGACCTGCAGCCCTACGTCGGCAAGACGCTCGAGGCCAAGATCATCGAGCTCGACAAGAACCGCAACAACGTCGTGCTGTCGCGCCGTGCCTGGCTCGAAGAGACCCAGAAGGAGCAGCGCGAGGACTTCCTCGCCAACCTCAAGCCGGGCGAGCGCCGCAAGGGCGTCGTCTCGAGCGTCGTCAACTTCGGTGCCTTCGTGGACCTCGGCGGCATGGACGGACTCATCCACGTCTCCGAGCTGTCCTGGAAGCACGTCGACCACCCCGGCTCGGTCGTCGCCGTCGGCGACGAGGTCGAGGTCGAGGTGCTCGAGGTCGATCTGGACCGCGAGCGCATCTCGCTGTCGCTCAAGGCCACCCAGCAGGACCCGTGGCAGGAGTTCGCCTCCAACCACCAGGTCGGCGAGCTGGTCTACGGCCGTGTCACCAAGCTGGTGCCCTTCGGCGCCTTCATCCAGGTCGGCGACGGCATCGAGGGTCTGGTGCACATCTCGGAGATGTCGGCGCACCACGTCGACCTGCCCGAGCAGGTCGTCACGCCCGCCGAGGAGCTGTGGGTCAAGATCATCGACCTCGATCTCGACCGTCGACGCATCTCGCTGTCGATCAAGCAGGCCGCCGAGGGCGGTGTCGTGGCCGCTGAGTACCAGCAGCACTTCGGTGAGGAGAACTACGACGCCGAGGGCAACTACCTCGGCACGTCGTTCGAGGCCGACGGCACCTCCGAGGGCCAGGAGGCGTGGGCTGAGTACTACGCCGAGCAGGGTCTGGACCCGCAGGGCAACCCCCTGCCCGCCGAGGGCGATGCTCCCGAGGGCGCAGACGACGCCGCGGCGGTGACCGACGACGGTGCCGTGGCCGAGGCCGCAGCATCCGAGGAGGCGGCTCCCGAGGCCACCGACGAGGCCGCTCCGGCCGCCGACCCCGAGGCCTGATCGCCCGCCGGCGACCACGGTCGCCCGGCACCACGATCCACGAACGGAGCCCCGCCCCTCGGGCGGGGCTCCGTCGCGTCCAGGGTGCCGCCCGACGCGGCCCAGCCCGGCGCGGCCCAGCCCGGCGCGGCCCGCCCCGACGGGACGGCGACGCCCGAGCGGCGCCGCGCCGGGGACGGGAGCGCCTCCAGAACAGTCCGAACGGACCATGTCCGATGATTCGTCAGGTCCTTGGACGGGATTCTTAAGGACCAGGCGCTTTTGGTCGACGGACAACCCAACGGGAAGCACCGCTGGAACTCGGCCGACCGACGAGCACGCTCGTCGGTCGGTGCTGCAGGGGTGATGCACCGGGATTCCTCCCTACGCGCACGGAGCGAGACGCCAGTGAGTTCACGCAGAACATTGATCCTGATCGGGGCCATCGTGATCGGAGGCCTCGCGGCATTCCTCACGCTGAACTACGTGCGGGGGGTCGAGAACGAGAACGCCGAGAACAACCAGCTCGTCGAGGTGCTCGTCGCCACCGGACCGATCCCCAAGGGGGCGTCCGCCGACGAGGCGATCGCCGCCAAGATGATCTCCGTCGACGAGCGCCGCCGGGCCGACCTCCCGGCGGGTGCGGTCCGCCGCAACGCCGAGATCGCCGGCCAGGTCGCCGCCGTGCAGCTGACGGGCGGCGAGATCATCACCACCGCCATGTTCGTGGCCGACAGCGACCTGAGCGGCTCGAAGGGCACGAGCCTCGACAAGGGCAACGTGGCCATCACCATCTCGGTCGACGAGGCCGCCGGGGTGGCCGGGCTGATCCAGCCGGGCGACTCCATCAACATCCTCGCCGAGGCGACGCCGGGTGACTCCGACGATGCCGCCGCCGAGGCCGCCAGCGGGCTCAGCGTCGTCGAGAACCGGTTCGGCCTCGCGACGCCGGCCGTCTACGTCTTCCAGGACGTCAAGGTCCTCGCCGTCGGCCAGACCCTCGGTGAGCCCGTCGCCAACGCCGCTCCGGAGGGCGGCGAGGCAGCCGCTCCGGCAGGACCCGCCGGTGGCGGGTCGGGGCTGATCACCGTGCAGCTGCCGCCCGAGCAGGCGTCGCTCCTGGCCGGTGTCCGCAACTCCAACCTGTACCTGACCCTGAACCGCCCCGACTACGAGCCGGTGCCGGTGCCCTTCGCCCCGATCGTCGAGCTGCCGGGCGTGCAGGGCGTGTCGCCCTACCCCGAGTCGTCCGACGGTGGACAGTGAGTGAGTTCATGATGACGTCGAGCTACTCGGACACCTCTCCGGAGCCCGACCGCGCGGTCCCCTCACCGACCCTGCCGATCCAGGTCTCGGTCGCCATCGTCGAGGCGCACGCCCCGACCCGTGAGCGCATCGTGTCGCTGCTCGGCGAGGGCGTGAGCCCCTTCGCCACCATCGAGGAGCTGACCGCTCGCCTCACCGGCACGGTGCCGGTGGTGGTGGTGCTCGGCCCGTCGTGCGCCAACGAGGACGTGCTCGGCATCGCCCAGCGGGTCATGACCCAGTACCCGATGATCGGGACGGTGCTCGTCGTCGACGAGCTGTCGACCACGTTGCTGCAGCAGGCGCTGCGTGCCGGGGTCCGTGACGTGCTCGCACTCGCCGGTGAGGCCGATGCCCTCGCGCTGGCGGTCCAGAAGGTCGCCATCACCCTCGAACAGGCCCCTCGCGCCTCGGTGGCCGTGGTGGCCAGCGACCGCGACGACGTCCCCGGTGACACCACCGAGGTCGGCGGCATGGGCGGCCTCGAAGAGGTCAACGGCCAGGTCCTGACCGTCTTCTCGACCAAGGGCGGCTCGGGCAAGTCGGTGCTCGCCTCGTCGCTCGCGGTGAGCCTGGCGCAGCGTTCGGACAAGCCGGTCTGCCTCGTCGACGCCGATCTGCAGTTCGGCGACGTCGCCGTGATGCTGAAGCTGACGCCGCACCACACGATCGTCGACGCGGTGTCGGTGCTCGACCGCATGGACGCGCCGCTGCTCGACAGCCTCCTGGTCACCCACGAGCCGTCCGGCCTGCGGGTCATGCCCGCACCGCTCGAGCCGGCCTTCGCCGACCAGGTCGGCGCGACCGAGATGGTCGCGATCGTCGAGATGCTGCGCTCGTTCTGCTCCTACGTGGTGGTGGACACGCCGGCGTACTTCAACGACGTGGTGCTCGGCCTCGTCGAGGTCTCCGACAAGGTGATGCTCGTCGCCGGCATGGACATCCCGAACATCAAGAACGTCAAGATCGGCCTGCAGACCCTGCGACTGCTGAACACGCCGATGGACAAGCTCCTGTTGATCCTCAACCGGGCCAACTCCAAGGTGAAGCTCGACATCGGCGAGGTCGAGCGCACGTTGCAGCTCAACGCCGACGCGCTCATCCCCAGCGACGTGGTGGTGCCCCAGTCCGTGAACAAGGGCGAACCGGTCGTGCTGCACTCACCGAAGTCCGGCGTGTCCAAGGCGATCGTGCAGCTCGCCGAGCAGTTCCTGCCCCAGCAGGCCCCCAAGAAGCGTCGCTGAGCGACACCCCGTTCCCGTCCCCCGACCTTCCAGGAGTGAGCAGTGTCGCTGTCCGAGCGCATCAACAGCCAGCAGCCCGGCGCAGGCGTGCCACCGACCGCACCCACGGGTCCGGGCGTGCCCACGCCGATGCGCCAGGACGCCGCCGCCACCGAGCTGCGTCACCGCATCCACCAGCAGCTCATCGATGAGCTGGGCCCGATCCTGTTCGACCGGCGTCTGTCGGAGGAGGACCTCCGCCGCCGGGTGCACGACCAGCTGCACGCGGCGATCGCTCTGGAGCGGGTGCCCCTGTCCGCCGCGGACAAGGCCCGACTCATCCAGGACGTGTCCGACGACATCCTGGGCTACGGGCCGATCGACAGCCTGCTCAAGGACGAGGACGTCACCGAGATCATGGTCAACGGCCCCGAGCGCATCTTCGTGGAGCGCTCCGGCAAGTTGACCAAGGACCCCGAGATCCGCTTCCTCGACGAGGAGCACGTGCGGCGGGTCATCGACAAGATCGTGTCCGAGATCGGTCGTCGCATCGACGAGTCGACACCGATGGTCGACGCCCGCCTGCCCGACGGCTCCCGTGTGAACGCGGTCATCGCCCCCCTGGCGATCGGCGGCCCGTTCCTCACCATCCGGAAGTTCTCCGCCGATCCCCTCCAGATCGACGACCTGATCCGCTACGGCTCGGTCAACGCCCACGCCGCCCGGTTCCTGCAGGCCTGCATCGTGGGACGCCTCAACGGCGTGGTCGCCGGTGGTACCGGTACCGGTAAGACGACGATGCTCAACGTGCTGTCGAGCTTCATCCCCGACGACGAGCGCATCGTCACCGTCGAGGACGCGAAGGAGCTCCAGCTGCACCAGGAGCACGTGCTCTGCATGGAGTCGCGCCCGCCGAACGTCGAGGGTCGCGGCGAGGTCACCATCCGCGACCTGGTCAAGAACTGCCTGCGCATGCGCCCCGACCGCATCGTCGTCGGCGAGTGCCGTTCCGGCGAGGCGCTGGACATGCTCCAGGCGATGAACACCGGCCACGACGGCTCCCTGACCACGGTGCACGCCAACAGCCCCCGCGACACGCTCGCCCGACTCGAGACGCTGGTGCTCATGGCGGGCTTCGACCTGCCGGTGCGAGCGATCCGTGAGCAGATGGCCTCCGCCATCGACGTCATCGTGCAGCTGTCCCGCCTGCGTGACGGCACCCGTCGCGTCACCCACATCACCGAGGTGCAGGGCATGGAGGGCGACGTGATCACCCTCCAGGACATCTTCCTGTTCGACTTCGGCGCCGGCGTCGACGAGCACGGCCGCTACCGCGGTCAGCTCAAGGCCACCGGCGTGCGCCCCAAGTTCGCCGAGAAGCTGGCCGACCAGGGCATCCGCCTCGGTGCCGAGGTGTTCTCGCCCGAGGGCGGCGAGCGCCGAGCGGTGAGCCGGCTGTGACCGCACCCACCCGCTCGCTGCGCCGCCGGCGCCACCGCCCGTCGCGCCGCGGGCGCGCTGCGCTGGGCGCCTGGTGGTCGCTGGCCGCGGTCGCCGCGGTGCTCGGCCTTGGCTCGTTCGCGATCGCCGACGTCGGCGCGCAGAAGGACGACGAGGACACGGGCTCCGCCGTGGTGGTCGACCACGTCGACGCCCGAGGCGAGGACGTGACCGTCGACGGCTCCGTGACCGGGGGCGATCCTGCGTCGGTCGAGGTGACCGCCGCCGGGGACCCGGTCGAGGTGAGCTCCGTCGATGTCGTCGGTGACGGCGTCCGCAACGAGGTCGTGGCCGTCCTGGACAACGCCAAGTCGCTGGGCAACGGCACGGTGCAGCTCGCCAAGCAGTCGCTCGAGCCCCTCATGCCCGGCGACGGCCCCGTGTCGACGCTCGGGATCGTGACCACGGGCGGGTCGGCCACCGTCGAGGTCGGCCCGACCGCCTCGGTCGGGCGGATCGAACAGGGGCTCGGCGAGATCGACCCCGTGGGCGCCTCGGCGACCTGGGACGGGCTCACCCGGGCAGCGGAGCTGCTCGAGGACCGCCCCGAGGGCTCGGTCGGCACCATCCTGGTCATCGCGGCGTCGCCGCCGGTCGGCAACGCCGGTGCGGCCTCCCGGGCGAACTCGGCCATGCAGCGCGCCGGCGTCCGACTCGACGTCGTGGCCATGGAGCGCGGCACGGACCTGGGCCTGCTGTCCACGATGGTCGAGGACCTCGGTGGATCGGTCCAGGTCGTTGCGTCCGACGAGGACCTCGCCGGTGCCGTCGACGACGTCGCGACGTCGCTCGCCGGGCGGTTCAGCGCCACGTTCGCCGCGCCCGAGGGCGTCGACGGAATGGTCGCGATGACCGTGACCGCCGGCGATGCGGCCACCGAGCTGGCCTACTCCTCCGGTGCTGACCGCACCGGCAGCGCGGCGCTGGCCCCGCTCACCGACGCCGGCGGTGGGGGACTGCTCACGAGCCCCGTCATGAAGTGGCTGATCGTGCTGATGGGCGCGGTCGCCGCCGGGCTGCTGGTGTGGGCCGTCGCCTCGCTGGTCATGCCCCGCTCGACCGACCTGACCAGCCGTCTCGAGGTCTACGACGAGTCCTTCGGTGCCGAGCCGGACCCGGACGCGGTCGACGACTCGGCCGTCACGGTGCCGATCATCCAGCGAGCGGTCGACTTCACCGGCGACCTGGCCGAGCGCCGAGGGGTGCTCGACAAGGTCGAGGGCATGCTCGAGCGGGCGAACCTGCCGCTGCGGGCACCCGAGGCGATGTTCTTCACCGCGGTGCTCGCGCTGGTGCTCGTGGTGCTGTCGTTCTTCCTGACCGGCAACGTCCTGATCGCGCTGGTCGTCGCGGTGGTCGCCGCGATCCTCCCGAGCGCGGTGCTGAACTTCAAGATCCGCCGTCGACAGAAGGCCTTCGTGGCCCAGCTGCCCGACATGCTGACGTTGCTCGCCGGCACCCTGAAGGCCGGCTACTCGATCGGGCAGGGCTTCGAGTCCGTGTCCACCGAGGTCGACGACCCCATGGGACGTGAGCTGCGGCGTGTCGTCTCAGAGACCCGCCTGGGTCGTTCGCTCGAGGAGTCGCTCGAGGCGGTCGCACAACGCCTCGACAGCGACGACTTCGGCTGGGCGGTCATGGCGATCAAGATCCAGCGTGAGGTCGGCGGCAACCTGGCCGAGCTCCTGCTGACCGTCGCGGACACCATGACCCAGCGTGAGCGCCTTCGCCGAGAGGTGTCGACGCTCACCGCCGAGGGGCGCATCAGCGCCATCATCATCGGTGCGCTGCCCCCCGTGCTCGCCGCCGTCATGTTCGTGCTGAACCCCGACTACATCAAGGAGCTGTTCAGCCCCGGCCTCGGCTACATGCTGATCGGTGCCGCCCTCGTGATGATGGCCATCGGGTTCGCATGGATGAAGAAGTGCATCACGATCGAGGTGTGACATGACCCCGCTGCTGATCATCTCCACACTGCTCATCGCCGGTGCCGTCGGCGCCGTCGTGTTCACCATCGCCTCCCAGCTCGACGAGCGCCAGATGGTGCGCGAGTCGCTGCGTCAGCTGCACGGCTACGAGGTCGAGAACAAGCGCGACCAGGAGCTGCTCGACCCCCTGCGCGACCGTGCGCTCAAGCCGTTCCTCGATGGCCTCAGCGGTCTGGGACGCCGGTTCACGCCCGTCGGCTACGTCGACAAGGTCCGCGAGAAGTTCGTCCACATGGGACAGAACGACCCGACGGCGGTCGACCGGTTCCTCGCGCTGCGTGCAGCGACGGTGGTGGGCGCGTTCGCGGTGTTCATGTGCGTGTTCGTGCTGAACCTGACGCCGTTCACCGGCAACATGCGCCTGGCGGTCGGCGGCCTGCTCATGGCGGTGCTGCTCGTCGGCCCGGACTCGGTCATCAACCGCAAGGTCGAGGACCGCCAGAAAGGGATCCAGCGCACGCTGCCCGACGTGCTCGACCTGCTGACGATCTCGGTCGAGGCCGGCCTCGGCTTCGAGCAGGCGCTCGACCGTGTGATCCACGCCGTGCCCGGTCCGCTCAGCGACGAGTTCTCCCGCATGCTCGGTGAGACCCGTGCAGGAGCGTCCCGCTCCGATGCGATGCGGGCCATGGACGAGCGGTGTGGCACGCCGGAGCTCCGCTCCTTCGTGCTGGCCGTCATCCAGGCCGACACGTTCGGTGTGTCCATCGGACGTGTCCTGCGCGGCCAGTCCGAGGAGATGCGCATCAAGCGTCGTCAGCTCGCCCAGGAGCGTGCCCAGAAGGCGCCGGTCAAGATGCTGATCCCGATGGTGTTCTGCATCTTCCCGTCGCTGTTCCTGGTCATCCTCGGGCCGGCGATGATCTCGATCAGCAAGTCGCTCTGAGGCCGCCGTGCAGCTCCTGCGCAACGGCGACGGCTCGGGTGACGTCGGGTCCGACGCGACGGGCCCGACCGACGGGCCCGACCCCTCGGAGCTGACCGACGGAACCGACGCCGTGGGCACGGCCGACGGGGCCGGCGTCGCGGACGCTGCCGACGCCGAGGCCGGACGTGTCCCCGGAGGATCGCTCGCCGCGGTGATGGCACTCGTCGGCGGCGCCGCGGCGCTCGTCGCCGCCCGGCCGCTGGCCGACAACAGCTTCCTCACGCACCTCGCGACCGGACGCCTGATCCTCGACAGCGGCGTGCCGACCGAGAACCCCTTCCTGTTCACGGGCACCTCGTTCCCGGTGCCGAGCTGGTGGTGGTCGATCCTCCTGGGCCTCGCCGACGACCTCGGAGGTGCCGGCGCGATCCGCCTGTTGACGGCGCTCGTCGCCGGTCTGGTCGGTGCCTCGCTCGTGCGACTCACTCGACCCGGCGTGGACGAGCTGGAGCGACGACCCGACGTGTCGATGTCGCTGCTCTCGGCCGTGGTGCCCGCGGTGCTGGCGCTCGTGTGCGTGATGCTCTTCCTGAGCGGCCGCCCGCACGTCGCCGGCTACCTGCTGCTGGCGCTCGCCCTCGTGGTCTGGAACGAGCAGCGCTCGCCGTGGTGGTTGGTCGCGATCTTCGCCTGCTGGGTCAACGTGCACGGCTCGTGGTTGTTCGGCATCGCGGTGCTCGTGCTGCTCGGCGTGGCCCGGACGATCGACGATCGACGTGTTCGCGCACGCGACGGATGGAACGTGCTCGCCGCCGTCGGCGGCGCGGCTCTCGGCGGCGCCCTCTACCCGAGGGCGTTCGAGATCGTCCTGCTGCCCACCCGCCAGTTCGGCGACCCCATCGAACGCGAGGCGCTCGAGTCGTACCAGGAGTGGAGCCGGGTCCCCTTCGACCAGCCGATCCTCTACGCGCTGCTCGCGCTGGGCGGCGTCGCGCTGCTCGGGGCCGTGAGGGCCCGGCGGTGGGCCACGGCCGGCGCCGTCGTGGCGTTGGTCCTCATGGGCTGGTCGGGCTCCCGGCTCGTCCCGATCGCCGCGGTCAGCCTCGTGCCCTTCGCCGCGAACGCCATGCGCGACGTCGGCACCCTCGGCCTGCCGAGCGGCCGTGCGGCCCGTGCCGCGCTGGCGACCGGGGTGGCGCTCGGCATCGCGACGCTGCTCTTCTCGTTCAGCTCCGAGCCCTACGACCTCGACAAGTACCCCGTCGCTGCGGTCGACTGGCTCGAGCAGCGGGACCTCGTCGCCGATGACGCCCGTGTGGTCAGCCACGACTACGTCGGCAACTACCTCGAGTGGCGCTTCGGCGACCGGGCGAACGCCTACGTCGACGACCGCCCCGACGCCGAGACGCTGCTGCAGTACCAGCGGCTGCTGCTCGCCGAGGACGGGTGGCGCGACGAGCTCGACGAGATCGATGCGCCGGTGGTGCTCTGGTCGGCCGACGGCGAGCTCGCCGACGAGCTGGCCGAGGACCCCGACTGGGTCGACGCAGTGCAGCTCGACGACTACCGCGTCTTCTGTCGGTCCGACATCGCCGACCGCTGCAGCTGAGCCGTCCGCAGCTCAGTCGCTCGGCAGCTGAGTCGCTCAGCGGCCGCCCAGCTCCGGCCAGCGATCCTCGTCGCGTGCGCGGGGCCGGCGGTCCGGTGCGGTCCAGTCCCGTCGCCACGAGTCCGTCTCGGGCCCCTTGAGCGACGGGGTCGCGGCGGCGTGGGCACGGCGACGCGCCGAGTACCAGTCCGACGTCGACTCGTCGGCGAGCGCGTCGATCGCCGCTTCGATGCGGGCAGCGACCGAGCGGGCGTCCTCGCCCTCGTGGGCGTGCAGCGGGGTCCCGACGTTGATGGTCACCGACCCGGGCGACGGTCGCGAGGAGCCCTTGGGCAGGACGCGACCGGTGCCCTCGAGGTGGATGGGCACGACCGGCACCCCGCAGCGCACCGCAAGGTAGGCGGCGCCGCCCTTGTGGTCCTGGCCCCAGCCGTCGGGGCTGCGCCCGCCCTCGGGGAAGATCAGGAGCGACCAGCCGTCCTCGATGAGTGCCGCCGCACGGTCGGCCGAGCGCCGGCTGACCCTGCGTCGCTCCATGGGCACCGCACCGTACGCCCAGGCTGCCAGCGCCGCCTTGGGTCGGGTGTCGAAGAAGTAGTCGGCCGCGGCCGCGACGACCATCTCGTGGCGCCACGGTCGGGGCAGCGTCGACAGCAGCAGCGCGGTGTCGAGGTGGCTGTGGTGGTTGGCCACGAACACCGCAGGGGCGTCGAGATCCTCGATGCGGTCCGCGTTGAGCAGGCGGGGTCGACAGGTGACCTCGACCACGCCGCGGCCCACCGTCGCCAGCGCGGCGAGCCGGCTCCAGCGGGCGATCGGCCGGCGCGCCCACTCGGTGTCGTAGGCGTCGCCGAGCACCTGTGGCTGCGCCGGTGGCTCGACGCCACGCGGGGTGGGCGCCGAGGTGTACGGGAACCCCATCGACCGCAGTCGCCGGGACGGGGCATCCCGCAGCCCGCGCAGGCGGACGGCGACCTCGGTGCTCAGATCCCGGTCGTCCCGGCCAGCGTTGCGGTCCCGGCTCGTGCTCATACGGCCCCCGACGTCCATGTCAGCCGTGTCCGGCCGTTCTGTAGTGCGAATTCCGACCCACAGGTCGGGATTCGCACTACAGAACGGAGGAGGGAGCGCGAGCTCATGTCACGTCCGCCATGCCGATCGGCGGGTTCTTCACGTAGGTGACGCTGGGGGAGGGGCCGACCACGTCGGTCGCCATCTCGAGCGCGTCGGCCAGGGTCGACGCCGGGCGGAAGCCCAGACGTCGCACCGTCGCCGGATCGCCACCGACGACGATGACGCCGCCGAGGTGCTCGAGCGCGTGGCTGCCCCAGTACCACATGTAGAACGGGTGCACCCCGTGGTAGGCGTGACTCGTCCGGTACAGATGGCGGTACCACTCGTCGGTCGCGTACGACTGCTCGAAGCGGGCCTCGATCTCGAGCGGATCGGTCGTCTCGGGCAGGACCTGCTCGAAGAAGTCGATGTAGCTCGGGTGGTGCACCGGGTGGAACTCGTTCGTGGTGGGGTGCGTCATGATCAGCACGCCGCCCTCACGCACGACCGGCCGGCCCTTGTACATGTTGAAGAAGTAGCCCAGCCCCAGGCACATCACCAGGATCGGGTTCATGATCGAGTTCACGTTGTACGGACCCACGTACGGCAGGCCGTACAGCACGACGTCGGTCTGGCCCTCGACCTGCACGAGCTGCTGGTCGTAGACGTGCTGGGTGGTGATCTTGTGCACCGCCTCGACCTCGCCGGCCTGCACCGACGTCATGGCGTACGGGGCCTCCCAGCTGTGCATGACGCGTCGCCGGGCACCGGGCGACAAGCGGTCCAGACCCTTCTGCACCCCGAGGAACGTGGCGCGGTCCTTGGTCGTCCACTCCCATTCGCGCTTGGCGAGCACCGACAGCGGCCCGTCGCCGAAGAGGTCGTTGTTGACCGTCGTCTCGATCTGGAAGACCTGGATCCCGGCGTCGCGCAGCACCTCGCCCTGGCGCCAGTTGCTGCGATGCAGCTCGGAGTTCTCCTGGTCCATGAACGAGCGCGTCGCCCGCATGGTCGCCACGTTGTGGTGGTGTCGCAGGGCCTGGTAGCCGGACAGCCCGGTGGCGGTGGACTTCCAGCCGCCGTCCATCGAGACCAGGTTGATGTTCACGTAGACGATCAGGTCCGAGGTGGCGGCGCGGGTGGAGATCTGCACCTCCTCGCCGTGGCGTGTCTCGCCGATCACCGTCATGGCGTCGGGGTCCTCGGCGTCGTGGTTGTAGAGCTGACCTCGGGGCGCGAATGCGTCGTAGATGCGGTCGCCCAGGCAGTAGCGCAGCTCTGCCTCGGTCATCCGGCGGTGCAGGGCGAGCGCGGCGATCAGGTGCACGTCGTCGACGCCGACCTCGGCCGCCACGTCGAGCACCGCCTCGATGACGCGCTGGCGGATGTCCGGGCGGCGCATCTTGGGCAGCGGCAGCGAGATGTCGTCGAACGCGATCGTCAGCTTCATGCCCGGGAACAGCCGGGCGCGCAAGGGCTCGGAGTCGATCGGCGACTCGAGCGCGTCGCGGATCGCTCGGTCCGGGTGGTCGATGCCGTGCAGTGGCTCCGGCGGGTAGATGATGCGGCTGCGATCGGCGGGCAGCTTCTCGAGGCGGAACTGCTCGCCGTGGTGCAGCAGCACGGGCGGGGTCGAGCGGTCGACGTCGACCACCAGGCCGGGCCGGGGCGCGGGCCGTCGTGCGGCGCGGGAACGGGACGGACCGTGGGTCGGACTCAACGTCGCCCTTTCAGGGTGGGGGTGGCGGGGTGGTCGGGCACCGGCGCGTCCGCGGCGGCGCCCGGTGCGAAGGCGACCTTGGTGGCGCCCAGGCGGCCGGCGGCGCCGGCGTGCACCAGCGCGTCGTCGGCGCGCTCCAGCGCGTAGGTCGCGGAGACGAGACGACCGAGCCCAGCAGCGGCGACCAGCTCGGCCGCCAGGTCGAACGTTCGGTGGCGCTGGCCGTCGATCACCTCGGTGCCGTAGGCGTACGCGCCGGTCAGCGAGATCTCCCGCTGCCACAAGGGGGTCAGGTCGAGCGTCTCCACGCCGGGCATGCCGACCAGCACCACACGCCCGCCCGGGCGGGTCACGGCGAGCGCATCGGCGATGCTGTCCGCGCTACCGACGCAGTCGACCGTGACATCCGCGCCTTGGCTGAGGCGCACGTGTGCGCCGGCCTCGTCGATCATCTGGGTGCCGACCGTGCGGCGTACCGCACGAGCGAGCTGGTCCGGGTCGCACAGCACGGCGGCGGCGCCGTCGGGCGGCGTGAGCTCCTGCGCCCACTGGCGCTGGTGGGGGTGCTTCGCTGCGACGACGAGGCGGGCGGGGGGCGACCAGCGGGTGAGCGCCGCGATCGTGAGCAGGCCGAGGGTCCCCGCGCCGATCACGGCGACGGTCTCGTCGGGCTGGACCTGCGCGGCGAGCGCTGCGTGGACCGCGCAGGCGGTCGGTTCGATCAGGACCGCGCCGGTGTCGTCGAGCTCGTCGGGCACCTCGTGGAGCTGGCTCGGGTGGGCGAGCATCTCGGTCGCCCACCCGCCACCGGTGTCGCAGCAGTATCCCGTCTGCAGTCCCGGCTCCAGGTGTCCGTGCGCCAGGTTGCCGCAGTTGCCGAGTCGGCCGTCGGCACACGCGGGGCAGACCGGGTCGATGCCGCGTGCGACGCACCCGAGCACCGGTTCGACCACCACTCGGCGCCCGTCGGGGTCGTCGGCCACGACCTCGTGACCGGGCACGAAGGGGAACGAGACGATCGGCTCGAACCAGCGGCTCGACCGGCCGTCGACGGTCGCCAGGTCGGACCCGCAGATGCCCGCCAGGCGGGGCGTGATGCGGACCCAGTCGTGGCCGGGCAGCTCCAGCGGGTCCATCTCGACGAGCCGCAGCGGCCCGAGCTTCGCGCCGGCGCCGGGCCGCAGCGCGCTGGCGACCCGCGCCGCGCCGAAGCGCAGCATCTCGCGGTCGATGCTCAGGGCCTTCATCGGACGACCACCCACGGGTCGCGAGCAGGGCTGCCGGCGGGGGTGCGCATGTCGTGCTCGACGACCGTCGTACCGCGGTCCACCGTCATCGGGCGGCCCGGGTCGGAGCCGGATCGTGCCACCGGGGGCCGATCGGCAGCAGGCGGTGGGCGAAGCCGGACGCGGTGTGGAAGTCCTCGACGAGCCAGCCGCGCTTGCGGGCGATCGACGCGAGACGTGGTTCGGGGTTGACCGCGACGGGGAAGCCGACCGCCTCGAGCATCGGCAGGTCCGACGACGAGTCGGCGTAGGCGACGCTCTCGGACAACGAGAGGCCCTCGGCGTCGCAGTAGTCGGCGAGGATGCGGGCCCTCGCCTCGGTCGTCGGGGGCACGGCGTCGAGCTGGCCGGTGAGCACGGGCGTCCCGTCAGGGTCGATCGAGGTGCCCAGTCGGGCGCAGACGACGTCGTCGAAGAGCGGTCGGAGCGGTTCGATCACCACGTCGAGCGCCCCCGTGATCAGCACGGTGCGGTGCCCGGCCGCACGGTGCTCGCGCACCCTGCGGATGGCGGCGGGGAACGACCGCGCGAGCAGCACCTGGCTGAAGTGCTCGAGCGCGTCCTCGTCGAGCTGCTCGACAGGGGCGCCCTCGTAGCGGCGGTAGAACGAGCGGAGGAAGTCGGAGCGGTCCGCCCGGTCCTGGGCGAGCAGCGCCGGCGCCTCGGCCAGCGTGCGCAGGGCGAACCGGACCCGGTCCGACGTGGACAGCCGCCGCGTCGCCAACCACGAGTACGACGTGACGACGTTCGAGGCGATCAGCGTGTTCTCCAGGTCGAACGCGGCCAGGTGGCGTTCGGGTGCCAGGACCTGCGCGCGCAGGCGCTGCTCGCGGGACTGGCCACGGCCCTTGGCCGGCGACGAGCGGGCACGGCCGTGCTCGACGACCGACGGCAGGTGGATCTCGGTGATGTAGCGGTCCCAGTCGACCGCACGCGGATCAACGGGCAGCAGCGCCCGGTCCTCGTCGGACATCGCCTCGCCCAGGGCCAGCAGGCTGGACACGCCGTAGACGGCCTCGCACTCGGTGTAGGCGCCGTACAGCTCGACGTAGGTGCCGGCACGGTCGAGCTCGGCGCGGCGCTGCTCGAGTTGCGCGCCCCATGCCGCGGCGCGGCCGCGCACGGGGATGGCGGAGACGATCCGCTCGGTGGCGCGCAGCACGGTCGTCGCCCGGTTCAGCTGCGCCTCGACCCGCCCGCGGCCGGGGAAGTTCCAGTCGGGCACGACGATCGGCTGGCCGTGCACGTCGTAGAGCGGGTGCTCGGTGAACCACTCGCGGACGCGGTCCACCAGGCGCTGGTAGCGCAGCGGGTTCACGTCGCCGGTGGCGACCTGCACGATGTGCGGGCCGGTGGCGGGTCCGTCCACGCCGCCCGTCGGCGCATCGCTGCCGGCGGTGGCGATGATCGCGGCGACGACGAGGTCCACCGGGATCACGTCGACGACGCCCTCGGGCACCCCGGGGAACTCGCGCAGGAGCCCGCGGGCGTACGACAGGATGATCGGCTCGGCCATCCGGAAGCCGCGGATCCAGCCGGGCCGGGGCTCCGCCAGCGCGGACTCGATGATCGACGGGCGGACGATGCTCAGACGTGGCCCGGCGTCGCCGCGGGCTGCCACGGTGCGGCTGACGGCGACCTCGCCGAGGGCCTTGGTGAAGGCGTAGGCGTCGGGCCAGCCGACCGATCCCGCGCGAGCACGGCCGATCTCGACCATGCGGTCGTGGACCCAGTCGGTTCGGAGGCGTTCGGTGCGCTCCGACAGGATCGGTCCGCCGGCAGGCCCCAGCTCGGCGCGAGCCCGCGAGGCGAACTCGGCGAGCCGCTCGGGCTCACGGCTCTGTGCGTCGACGTCCGCCCGGGACCGACGTGCGGCGGCGACCTCGGCCCGCCAGTCGAGGCCTGCGAAGAACGGGTTGGACTCGACCGGCTCCTCGGGTGCCGAGCCCCGACGGTTGCCCGCCACGTAGCAGGTCGAGACGCAGACCAGGTGCGGCGAGACGTCGAGCTCCTCGAGCAGCTCGGCGATGCGGACGGGACCCAGCAGGTTGACCTCGACCGCCCGGTCGAGCGGTGAGTCGAACGCGACGGTCGCCGCGGAGTGGATGATCACGTCGCAGGTGGCCAGGACCTGTCGGCCAGCGTCGTCCAGGCCCAGTCCGTCGGTGCCGACATCTCCCGAGACCACCTGGATCCGCTCGGTCATCGCGGCGAACCCGTCGTTCCCCAGCTCGGTGCGGAGCCGGTCGAAGCAGTCGTTGCGCAGGATCTCCCGGTCGACCCGTCGGCGTGCGGAGCTGCGGCGGCCGTCGCGGACCAACAGGACGAGCTCGACGTCGGGCACGCAGCGCATGAGGCGCTCGACGAGCGCGGTGCCCACGAACCCGGTCGATCCGGTCACGAAGATGCGTCGTCCCGACAGCGCCTGGATGCTCATGGCGCGGAGGGCTCCGTGCTGTGGCGCGCCCGACGCTCGTGCCGCTCCAGTGCGAGCGACACCAGCTCGTCGATCAGCGCCGGGTACGAGAGCCCCGAGGCCTCCCACAGCATCGGGTACATCGAGATGGGGGTGAAGCCCGGGATCGTGTTGATCTCGTTGACCATGAGCTCGTCGCCCACCAGGAACATGTCGACGCGGGCCATGCCCTCGGCGCGCAGCGCCCGGAACGTGCGCAGGGCGAGGTCCCGTGCCGCCTGCATGGTCGTGTCGTCGAGCTCGGCGGGGATGACGGTGCGGGCGATGCCGGCTGCGTACTTGTCCTCGTAGTCGTAGAAGTCGGCGCCGGGCACGATCTCGCCCACGACGCTCGCCCGGGGCTCGTCGTTGCCGAGCACCGCGCACTCGAGCTCGCGCGCGTCGACGGCTTCTTCGACGACCGCGACGTCGTCGTAGCCGAACGCGACCTCGAGTGCGGCGAGCAGCTCCGAGGGTCCGTGGGTCTTCGACACACCGATCGACGAGCCCATGTTCGCCGGCTTCACGAACAGCGTCGGTCCCAGTTCGAGCAGCAGTCGGTCCACCAGCGCCGGGTCGCGCTCGACGTCGCCCGGGCGGATCTGCTGCCAGCCCGGCTGGGCGATGCCCTCTGCGGCGAGCACGGTCTTGGCCATCGCCTTGTCCATCGCGACCGCCGAGCCCAGCACGCCCGAGCCCACGTAGGGGACGTCGGCCAGCTCCAACAGCCCCTGCACCGTGCCGTCCTCGCCGTTCGGGCCGTGCAGCACGGGCAGCACGACGGTGGGCGGCGGGTCGTCGAGCGCCTCCGGGGTGCCGGCCCGACCCGAGGACAGCATCGGCAGCGGCGCGGCGTCCGCGCCGTCGATGTCGATCGACCCGGGCAGGTCGCGGTGCCGTCCACCGGCCATCAGCTCGGCCGCCGAGGCGGCAAGACGCCACTCGCCATCACGTGTGATGCCCACCGGGACGACCTCGTAGCGGTCCGGGTCCACGGCCCGCATCACGTGGCTCGCCGAGACCCGACTCACGTCGTGCTCGGCCGAACGACCGCCGAACAGGACGATCAGGCGGACTCGCTCGGGCAAAGGCACCGAAGGAGTGTAGGCAGCTGGGAGAATCCCCAAATGCGCTTCCCCCTCTCCGAGCTCGCCCGTGGCGTCCGTGGCGACCTCGTGCCACCCCGAGCGAGCGCCGGGAGCGAGACGGCCGAGGGCCTGGCGACCGATTCGCGCCAGATCCGGGCCGGTCAGCTGTTCGCCGCACTGCGTGCCGAGCGTGATGGCCACGAGTTCGTGGCCGCCGCCGTGCGTGCCGGTGCCGCGGCGGTGCTGGTCGAGCGGGTGGAGCAGGACGACGTCGCCTCGATCGTCGTCGAGGACGTCGGTGCGGCCCTGGCATCCCTGGCGTCGTTCGCCCGCGACCGCCTGCCCGGTCGTGTGGTCGGGGTGACCGGTTCGGTGGGCAAGACGACGACCAAGGACCAGCTCGCCTCGGTCCTCGGACGCCGGTTCGTGACCGCCGCGTCACAGCGCTCGTTCAACAACGAGCTCGGGGTGCCGCTGACGTTGTGCAACGCGCCCGACGACGTCGAGGCGGTCGTGGTCGAGATGGGTGCACGCGGCAGCGGCCACATCGCGCACCTCTGCTCCATGGCCCGACCGACCGTCGGCATCGTCACCACGGTCCAGGCGGTGCACACCGAGGTGATGGGCGGGGTCGAGGACATCGCCCGCACCAAGGGCGAGCTGATCGAGTCGCTGCCCGACGACGGCCTGGCCGTGCTGAACGCCGCGGTCCCGCTGGTCGCGGCGATGGCGGCGCGGACCCGTGCTCGGGTGCTGACGTTCGGGGACGGGGGAGAGGTCCACGCGGTCGACGTCGCGGTGGACGACGAGCTGCGGGCGTCGTTCTCCCTGCGGTCGCCCTGGGGTCGCGCCGAGGTGCGCCTGGGGGCGCGAGGCGTGCACAACGTCGACAACGCGCTGGCGGCGGCCGCTGCTGCGCTCTGGCTCGGCGTGACGGTCGAGGACGTGGCGGCCGGGCTCGAGGTGTCGGAGGTGTCGCCGTGGCGGATGGACCTGCGCACCGCACCGTCGGGCGCGTTGGTGCTGAACGACGCCTACAACGCCTCGCCCGCCTCGGTCACCGCAGCGCTCCGTTCGCTCGTGTCGCTGCCGGTCGAGCGGCGCGTCGCGGTGCTCGGGACGATGGCCGAGCTGGGCGCCGACGCGCCCGAGCAGCACCGCCGGATCCGGTCGCTCGCCGACGAGCTCGGCGTGGAGCTCGTCGTCGTCGACACCGACTTGTACGGCATCGAGCCGGTGGAGGGCATCGACGGCGCGTTGGCGGCGCTCGAGGGGCTGGGGGACGGTGACGCGGTGCTGGTCAAGGCCAGCAGGGTGGTGGGACTGGAGCGGGTCGCCGCCGGGTTGCTCGAGGCCTGACCGTCAGGTCGCGGCCGTCATTCGACCCCGAGCTCGACGAGCTCGGGGCGCAGGTCGATCAGCGCCCCGAGGGCTGCAGCGACGATGGCGCCGAAGACCAGCACGGCGCTGATGCCGACGGTGTCGATGATCGGACCTGCGATGAGGCCTCCGAGCGGCACCAGACCGGCCCAGGCCATCATCCACAGGCCCATGACCCGTCCTCGGACCTCGTCGGGCACGCGCATCTGCAGGGTGGTCGACAGTGCGGTGACGATCACGAAGTAGGCGCCGCCGAGCACGAACGCCATCGCGAAGGCGAGTGGGACGAACGAGGTGGTGCCGAACAGCGCCAGGGCCACGGCGAAGACGCCGAGCGCGACCCGCGTGGTGCGCGACCGGTCGTGCGCGGACAGGAACGAGCCCATCGCGAACGCGCCGAGCGCGGCGCCCAGGGCGAACGACGCGAACAGCAGGTTGAAGCGCCAGCCGGTGAGGCCCAGGTGCTGCTCGGCGAGCAGGGGCATCTGGTAGATGAAGATCAGCGAGCACAACGAGAGCAGCGAGATGGTCACCAGGACCCGGGTGATGATCCGGTCCGAGCGTGCGGCACGCAGGCCGACCCGGAGCTGCTCGATCGGCCCGACGTTGCTGGCGCCCTTGGGGGAGAAGTCCACGTCGACGCTCGTGAGCGCCCAGATGACGAACAGGTAGGTCATGCCGTTCACCGCGAACACGAGCGGGGCGCCGCCGATCGTGCCGACCACGCCACCGAGCAGCGGGCCGACCACCCGGGAGGTGTTCATCGACACCGAGTTCAGGGCGATCGCCGGCTGCATGTCGGCGCGGGGCACCAGGGTCGGCAGCAGCGCGTTCGCGGTGGGGCCGTTGATCGCGCCGGCACAGCCGATGCCGGCGACGATGAGCACGAGCACGACGCGGTTGGGGGTGTCGTCGAGCGCTACCGCGGCGAGCACGAGCGACAGCGTCATCTGCACCGCGGCCAGGCTGACCATGAGCACCCGCCGGTCGATGCGGTCGGCGAGCGCGCCGCCGAAGGGGGAGAGGAACAACATCGGGCCGAGCTGGGCGAACGTGATGAGGCCGGTGAACCAGGCGTCGCCCGTGAGCGAGTACGCCAGCGCGATGAGCGTGACGTTCTGCATCCAGGTGCCGATGTTGGAAGCGAGGGTGCCGGCGAACAGCCGACGGAACGAGCGACTGGCGAGCGCCGAGCGCATGGTGCCGGGTGTGGGCGCGGAAGGTTCGTCACCCAAATGTTTCGATGGTCGAACCAAACTCACGCTGGTGACTCTACGTGGCCCGCAGGTGCCGGCCAAGCAGGTTCCCGCCGGGGTCGTAGGCTCGGGCCGGATGACGGTCGGTGAGCGCACGCACTACCAGGTGCTCGGGGTCGGACCGGGCGCTTCGGCGGACGAGGTGCGCCGCGCGCACCGACAGCTCGCACGTGTGCTGCACCCGGACCGGCTCGGTGCATCGAGCCCCGCCGAGCGGACGCTGGCGGAGCGGCGCATGCGTGAGGTCAACGCCGCGTGGACGACCCTGTCGGATCCTGCGAGGCGCCAGGACTACGACCGCGAGCTCGCCGCCGCCCGCACGGCGCCCGTCGATGCTGCCACGTCGTCCGGGGCCGGCCGCGGCGCGCCGCAGCCCGCCGGCGGTCGGCCCGAGGACGCCGATGATCCGGATCTGGCCTTCGCCCGGGCCCGTGCGGCCGAGGTCGACCCCGACGAACCCGAGCTGAGCGCCGGGCACTTCTGGCTGCTGCGGCGGGGCCCGGTGGTCCTGGTCGGCCTGGTGGCGGTCGTCCTGTTCGTCGTGACGGCGTATGCCGGCAGCAACGCGAGCGACGACTCGGCGACGCCGACCACGAACGCGGCGCTCGACTGCGTGCGGCGCATCGAGGGGCGCGAAGCGGTCCGCGTGACGTGCGACAGCAGCAACGACGGGCGGGTCGTGACCTTCGTGGACCGTCCGCTCGACTGCCCGGCGAACACGTCGTACGTGGTGCTGGACGGTCGCCTCGCGTGTGCCACGACGGATCCGACGTTGCTGTCGAACCTGCCGTCGACGACCGAGGGCTGACGGCACAGGTCAGCGGTTCGTGGTCCCCGGACGCGCCCGCTAGGGTGTTCGCTCCTCGGGCGTATAGCTCAGCTGGCTAGAGCGCTGCCTTCACACGGCAGAGGTCCACAGTTCAAGTCTGTGTACGCCCACCATCGGAACCACGACGAGACCCCCGCTGTGGCGGGGGCCTCGTCGCGTCCGATCGGGCCGCCGGCGGCCCTCACGCCGGCGCATCGGTGGCGTCGCCGGCGGGGGAGCGGGTCGTCAGGTGATCGACGGCCGACATCACCACGACGGCGACGGCGCCGATCTCGAAGCCGAGCACGACGCACACCACCGTGACGGTGATGCCGATCACGAAGCGGCGACGGTCGTCGTGCCACAGGGCACGCCACGTCGGCAACCGAAAGAACGACAGCGCCGCGACGATCGCCACCGCGGCGAGGGTCGGCAGGGGCAGGTACGCGAGTGCCGCGGTGCCGAGCACGAGCAACGCCAGCGTGACCAGCGACGCCACGACGCCGGTCAGCTGCGTGCGCGCACCGGCGGCGGCGGCGACCGCGGTCCGGGTCGGGACCGACGTGACCGGCAGCCCGCGGAACACGCTGGCCGCCAGGTTGGCGACACCGAGGGTCGCGACCTCGGACCCAGGGAGCTCGTCGCTGTTCTCGAACCGCCGCACCAGCGCGCTGACCTCGATGAGCGACAGCAACGTGCAGGCGAGGGCGGTCGGGATCAGCCCGACGAGGTGGTCGGTCGACGGCAGCGACGGGACGGGCAACCCGCCGGGGATGGCCCCCAGCGTGTGCACCTGGTCGCTGCCCAGGCCCAGCGCCCAGGTGGCGCCACCGCCGAGGAGGATGGCGATCAGCGCAGCGGGCAGGCGGGCGTAGCGATGGGTCGCCAGCAGGAACGCGATCGTGGCCGCCCCGATGCCGAGTCCGATGAGCTGTGCCGCACCGATCTGCTCCGCCACGAGCGCAAGGGTGTCGACCGTGCCGCGATGCCGGTCCGCCAGCCCCAGGAGGTCGTCGAGCTGCAGCACGATCACGACGATCGCGATCGCCAGCAGGAACCCGTCGAGCGTCACCGGGCTGACCTTGGCCACCCAGCGGTGCGCCCGCACCAGGCGGACGCCGAGGTGGACCAGCCCCACCAGGAGCGTGACGGTCGCGGCCGCAGCCACGAACTCGCGGCTGTCGGTCCCGGCGAAGCGGGCGATGCCCGAGCTCGCGACCAGGTTCATGCCCACGAGGGGCCCGATGGCCAGGATCCCCGACCGCCCACCGATCGCGTAGACGAGCAGTGGCACCACCGACGAGTAGAGCCCGAGCACCGGAGGGAAGCCGGCCGCGCTCGCATAGGCCATCGACTGGGGCACGAGCAGCGCCGCGACCGTGAGTCCGGCGATCAGGTCGGTGCCGAGGTCGGACCGCTGGTAGTCGCGGATCCAGGCGGGCAGCAGGGACCCAGGCGTCAGTGACACGCCGTCACTCGATCACATCGTGGTCGGACGTGCAGGGACCTACTTGACGACTGCGGCCTTGCACCCGAGGCTGACCGGGGTCCGGTTGGGGTTGTCGAGCACCTCGACGCACACGTTGTGGTCGCCGGGCTCCGCGGTGAAGCTCGTCGCGAAGGTGCCGCCGCTCGTCTGGCGCTCGAAGGAGTAGCGACGCCCGTCCCAGGTCGTGGTGACCCGGATCACCGGCGCGCCGTTCGGGTCGCTCGCCAGACCCCGCACGACGACCTTGCGGCCATCGACCTCGAGCGAGTCGAAGCGCCCGGTCGGCGGTGTGGCGACGACCACGGTGCCCGCCACGGTCACGGTGTTGGAGAACGCGCTGTACGAGCCGTTCTGCGTGCCGTCGAACGCCCGCACCCGGTAGGTGTGACGTGCTCCGGGCGTGCGGCCGGTGTCGGTGTAGCGGATCGTGCCGGACAGCGGCCCGCCGATGTTGGCGATCGGCGTGGTGCTCGAGTCGCGGTAGATGCGGTAGGTGAGCGAATCGGCGCGGTTGTCGGTGGCAGCGGCCCAGCTCAGATCGACCTGGCCCGAGCGGGTGCTGGTCGCGGTCGGGGTGCCCGGCGTCGTCGGCGGCGAGGTGTCGGGTGCGCCCTGGTTCTCGATGCGGACGGAGTCGATGTCGCCGACGAAGTAGTCGCACGTGACGTTCGGCGGGTTGCACGACGTCTTGCCGCCGATGCTCAGCGGCGCGGTGTTGGCGACGTTGCCCACGACGCCGTCGATGCGGGCGGCGTAGACGCCGTCGATGTACATCGCGACCGAGTCGCTACGACGCTCGCAACGCACCGTGTGCCACTCGCCGTCGCTCAGATTGCGCCCGGCGGTCACGCCGCGCTGGCTGCCGTCGCCGCCGCGGTACATGCACTCCGGGATGCCGCCGGGGTTCTGCAGCTTGAAGTAGCCGCCGGAGGTGCCGGACTGGCCCTTCTGGATGATGTTCCCGAAGCTGCGCGTCGTCCGGTAGCGGACGGTGAAGGCGAACTCGCCGGTGCCGGGGTTGAGGCGGGTGTCGTGGGGGACGTTGGTGATGCGGCCGGGCAGCTTCGGCCCGTTCGGCGCCAGGTTGGACCACCGGTGCGCGGTGGCCCCGTTGTACGTGGCGCCGCTCTCGACGTCGGCGCCGATGGTGCCGTTGAGCCCGTTGCCCGACGAGTCGACCAGCAGCGTGGCGCCCTCGGCCTCGTTCATCTGGTAGAGGGCGACGGTGTTGTCCGCCGCCGCTCCCGCCATCGTCGGGACGGCGAGCAGCACCAGGGCCGCCACCGACAAAAAGAGCACCACACGCTTGGTCGCCATCAGGGACCCTCCACCGTTCGCCGTGAATTCCGCCGTACGGGTCGCAGCTCGCCCCAAGCCCGCGGGCCCGTGCTGGCCAACATACGACATGTCCGTCGCGGGTGGCCAGCGCCGATCGGCGCGACGTCGGGACCTTCGGCCCTGTGGATGCGGGAACGAACTTCGTACGGTCGATCCGAGGAACGACCCCGCGGAGGAGACCGCCATGACCGCTGCACAATCCCACGCCAGCGACGCCGAGCGCGCCCCGACGACGCGCGCCATCAGGGACGTCGACGAGTCGATCGCGGACGTCGACATGCTGCGAGCGGTGGTCACCGGGTGCGCGCTCGGCATCCCGCTCGTGTTCGTCGTCCTGTTCGCCATCGATCTCGCCGCGGGCCTCGACGTGCCCATGGCGGCGCTCGGTGCCTCCATCCCCGCAGTGATCTTCGGCGCGTTCATCGGCAGCGCCTTCTTCATCGGCCGAGCGTCCGACGCGGCCCACGCCCGCGCCCTGGTGGAGTGATCCGCGCCGTCCTCCGACGCTGCAGTCCCCTGACGCTGCCGGCTCCCTCCAGGGGCCGGCAGCGCCGCGTCGGGCGGCCAGCAGAGGGTGGACAACTAAATGAACAGTTGTTATGTTCCTCGGGTGGGTCGCAGAGCAGGGGTGACGTCGGACGAGACACGTGAGCGGCTGCTGGCTGCGGCGATGAAGGTGATCTCCGAACGTGGCTACGACGGGACCCGGGTGGCCGAGGTCGCCCGAGAGGCCGGGGTCACCACCGGGGCCATCTACAACCACTTCGACTCCAAGGCCGACCTGTTGACCGCAGCGATCGGCGGGCACGGACCCGGCGCGTTCACGGACCTGGTCGAGACCGAGCCGGACCTGTCCGTGCTCGAGGTCTTCCGTCGGCTCGGCGCCCAGCTGCCCGAACGCAGCCACGAGATCAGCGGTGCGCTGATGGAGATCATCGTCGCCACCCGACGCGACGAGGACGTGGCGAAGGCGCTGACCGTGTCGGTGTCCGACAGCGAGCGCCAGCGGCGCGAGCTCATCGAGGACGGTCAGGCCGCGGGTGACGTCGACGCGTCGCTCGATGCTGCCGCCCTGTCACGGTTCACGACCATGGTCGCCTTCGGGTCGATGGTGGCCGACGCGCTCGGCCTCGACCCGGTCGACCAGCAGCAGTGGGCCGTGGTCATCGAGCGCATGCTCGCCGCCGTCGACGCGACCGACGGCGACCACGGGTCGCAGCAGCCAGCCACACCGCCCGACCGGGCCCGGACCGACCAGACCCGGACTGACCACACACCGACCGACCAGACCGACCACACCCAGGGGGAACCAGGATGACCATCGCCGACGTGAACGACGTGGAGAACATCGTCATGGAGCGCAGCGATCTCGACGAGATCGTGCACACCATCGAGTTGAACAGCGACGTGCTCATGACGTGGGACTACCGGCGGAGCCGGCCGGCGCTCGTGAAGCTGTACGAGAAGGCCAAGACGTCGCAGTGGAACGGCTCGACCGACCTGGACTGGGACACCGTCGTCGACCTGGAGCAGCTCGGCCCCGAGCTGAGCGCGGCCGCCAGCCGCTTCGACGGTCTGCGCGGCGCCCCCAACACGCCGGTGTCGAACTGGGGCGACAAGGAGTGGGCCCAATTCTCCGTCGAGATGCAGAAGTGGATGATGTCGCAGTTCCTGCACGGTGAGCAGGGCGCGCTGGTGTGCACCGGCCTCATCACCTCGACGGTGCCGTGGATCGACGCCAAGTACTACGCCGCGACCCAGGTGATGGACGAGGCCCGCCACGTCGAGGTCTTCGCCCGCTACGCCGAGGACAAGCTCGGCGGCACCTACCCGATCAGCCCGCAGCTGGGCAGCCTGCTCGACGACATCGTCAACGACGGCCGGTGGGACATCACCTACCTGGGCATGCAGATCATGGTCGAGGGCCTCGCCCTGGCTGCCTTCGGCTTCATGCACATGCTCACCGAGGAGCCGCTGCTCAAGAAGCTGCTGCGCTACGTCATGAGCGACGAGGCCCGCCACGTCGCCTTCGGCGTGCTGTCGCTGCAGGAGTACTACACGGAGCTGAACGCGGCCGAGATCAAGGAGCGCCAGGAGTTCGCCTTCGAAGCTGCGCTGCAGCTGCGCAACCGGTTCTTCGCCCAGGACGTCTGGGAGACGATGGGCGTCGACCCCAAGGCGATCATCCCGCACATGGAGGCGCACGCCGAGGGCAACGAGGTCTTCCAGAACATGCTGTTCTCCAAGATCGTGCCCAACTGCCGCAAGCTCGGCATCCTCGACGCCGGCGACGGCTGGCTGCGCGACCGCTTCACCGACATCGGCATCATCCAGTTCGAGGACTGGACCGACACCACCGAGGAGTACGGTTCGCTGGATGCCGTGGCCGCGGACGCACGCGGCTGACGCCGGCCACCACGAGCCGCAGACAGTCCGGACAAGGGGAGCAGACGACGTGAGTGACACCATCGAGACGCCCAGCGCGCAGGACGACCTGGTCGAGGAGATCCGCACCTGGTTGTCGGAGAACTGGGACCCCGACCTGATGGTCGGCGAGTGGTGGCAGCGCCTCGGGCTGGCCGGGTGGTCCGCACCTCAGTTGGCGACCAACGCCTACGGGCGAGGGCTGTCGCGCAACGACGCGGTGCGCGTGCAGACCGAGATCGCCGAGTTCGGCGCACTGGGCGCGCCCGGCGGGCTCGGGCTGCTGCTCGCGGCGCCGACGATCGCGGACCACGGCAGCCAGGAGCAGATCGACCTGTACGTGCGTGACATCGTCACCGGCGCCAAGGCGTGGTGCCAGCTCTTCAGCGAGCCCGGTGCAGGCTCCGACCTGGCGGGGCTCACCTGCAAGGCGGAGCTCGACGGCGACGAGTGGACCATCAACGGTCAGAAGGTCTGGACCTCGTTCGGCCACGTCGCGGATCTGGGCATGCTGATCGCCCGCACCGACCCCGAGCTGCCCAAGCACCAGGGCATCTCGTGGTTCTCGTTCGACATGCACCAGCCGGGGGTCGAGGTCCGGCCGCTGGTCGAGATGACCGGCCACGCCATGTTCAACGAGGTCTTCCTGTCGGACGCCAAGGTGTCGAACGACGCGATCATCGGCGAGCGTGGCAAGGGCTGGGCCGTTGCGAACTCGACGCTCATGCACGAGCGGGCGGGTCTCGGCTCGGGCGGCGGTTCGGCCGCTGCGGGCATGGCGACGCCGGGCACCGTCGCGGGTCAGCTCGACAAGCGGGCGGGCGACTTCGTGTCGGGGCCCAAGAAGCGTCGCAGCTCCGGCGCAGCACCGATCGGTGGTGGCGGCGCCAAGCTGCTCATCGACCTCGCCAAGGGCAACGGGTCCATCCAGGACCCGACCATCCGCCAGGACCTCATGAAGCTGCACACGCTGGGCGAGATCGGTCGGTTCAACAACCTGCGACTGAAGGCGGCGAAGAAGGCCGGCCAGGACATCCCCGGGATCGGCAACATCTCGAAGCTGGCGATGAGCGACATCATGCGCTCGACCCGTGACGTCGGCCTGCGCATCATCGGTGCCGCCGGCATGCTGCACGCCTACACCGACGACCAGCGTGCGGCGCTCGAGGAGGCGACGGGCAACCCCTTCGGCCAGATGGTGACGAGCATCGCCCTGTGGGCGCAGGGTCCGCCGATCTACGGCGGCACCGACCAGATCCAGCGCAACATCATCGGCGAACGCGTGCTCGGCCTGCCCAAGGAGCCCGGCGACACCAAGAACGTGCCGTTCTCCGAGCTCCCCAAGAACGCCTGACCGAGCCCCGGCTCACCAGCCGAGGGTGCCGGGTCCTCCCTTGAACGGCCCGACAACCCAGGACGTGATCCAGCCGCCGTAGAAGTCGCCGTCGTTCGCCTGCACGCGTTCGTCGTCGACGAAGCACGCGTCGACACGCTGCGGGTAGAACGCGAAGTGATCGCGGATCTCGGCGAACTGGTCGGTGGGGCGCGGGTAGCTCCATGCGGCGTCGGGCGACACCACGCCGTCGACCACGATGTCGTGGTAGCTCGCCACGCCCTTCCACTCGCACGACGAGCGACGGTCCGACACGCAGAGGAGCTCGGTCGCCACGTCGGCGGGCGGCAGGTAGTAGGCGGGTGGCTGGCTGGTCTCGAGGACCCTCCACGCCGCCCGGGTGTCGGCGAGCACGACGCCTCGGTGCTCGATGCGCACGTGGCGGGTGCACCGCTCGAGCCGCGGCGGTCGCGGGTAGTCCCACACGGACTCCTGGCCCGGTCCCGGTTCGATCCGTCGAGGTCGCTGCATGCGCTCAGTGTGCCCGCCCGGGGCAGCGACGCCCCGTCGCCCGCTCCCGACGGCAGTGCTACATGAGTGAGTGCTCACTCATGTAGTGTCGTCGCCCGATGAACGCCACCACCGGGACACGCCGACGAGCCAGTGCCCTTCCGCCCGAGCAACGCAGGGAGCACCTGGTGCGCGCCACCATGCCCCTGCTGCTGCAGCACGGCGACTCGCTCACCACCCGCCAGATCGCCGAGGCGGCCGGCATCGCGGAGGGCACGATCTTCCGGGTCTTCCCGGACAAGGAGTCGCTGGTCGAGGCGGTCGTGACGGCGGCGCTCGATCCGGCCACCTTCGAGGCGCGACTCCGCGAGATCGACCCCGGCCTCCCGCTGCGGGTGCAACTGGAGCGGGTGACGGACCTGCTCCAGCAGCGCATGGCCGAGGTCGGTCAGCTCATGACCGCGGTGGGCATGACGAGCCCTCCGGGTTCGACCCGTCCCGGCGGCGGGCCCGCGCCGACGAGCATCGAGGCGATCGCCCGGTTCTTCGAGTCCGAGGAGGTCGACTGGCGTCGGTCGCCCCGTGACTGCGCACGGGTGCTGCGGTCGATGACGTTCGCCGGCACCCACCCGGCACTGGCGGTCGACGGTCCCCTCGATCCTGGCGAGATCGTCGACCTGGTCCTGCACGGCATCGCCCTCGGCGACTCCGGCACTGCCAACGGCGACTCCGGCACTGCCACCGGGAACTCCGACGCCGCCGCCGAGGACGGGGGCTCCACGTGCTGATCCGCCTGCTCCGCTCCTACCTGGCGCCGTACCGGACGGCGATCGTGCTGTTGCTGGTCCTGCAGACCGTGCAGACCATCGCCGTGCTGTTCCTGCCGGCGCTCAACGCCGACATCATCGACAACGGCGTGATCACCGGTGACACCGACTACATCTGGCGTGTCGGCGGGATCATGTTGGTGGTCGCCCTGATCCAGGTCGTCTTCGCCGTCGCGGCGGTCTCCGTCGGGTCCAAGGTGGCCATGGGCTTCGGTCGCGACGTCCGGGGTGCCTTGTTCCACCGCGTCACGGGGTTCTCCGCACAGGACGTCGCCACCTTCGGCGCACCGTCGCTCATCACCCGGATCACCAACGACGTGACCCAGGTGCAGATGCTCGTCCAGATGACGGCGACGCTGCTGATCGCGGCGCCGATCATGATCGTCGGCGGCGTCATCATGGCGGTGCGCGAGGACGGCACCCTGTCGCTGCTGCTGCTGGTGAGCATCCCGGTCCTCGTGCTGTCGATCGGGGCGATCGTGGCGCGCATGATCCCCCTGTTCCAGGTCATGCAGGACCGCATCGACCGGATCAACAAGGTGCTGCGGGAGCAGATCACCGGCATCCGCGTCGTGCGGGCGTTCGTCCGTGAGCGCGACGAGGCGGCACGCTTCGCGGAGGCCAACGACGCCCTGACGGCCACCTCGCTGTCCGCCGGGCGGCTGCTCGCCTTCATGTTCCCGATCGTCATGGCGGTGCTGAACCTGTCGAGCGTCGCGGCGATCTGGTTCGGTGCCGACCGCATCGCGAGCGGCGAGCTGCAGATCGGTGCCCTCATCGCGTTCCTGAGCTACCTGATCCAGATCCTGATGTCGGTGATGATGGGCACCTTCGTCGCGATCCTGACACCTCGTGCCGCCGTGAGCGCCGACCGCATCGGCGAGGTCCTGCACGCCGAGTCGTCGGTCGTGCAGGCGGCCGATCCCGTGACCGAGCTCGCCGAGCGCCCCTCGCTGCGCTTCGACCACGTCGAGTTCTCGTACCCGGGAGCCGAGCACCCGGTGCTCTGCGACGTGTCGTTCGAGGCCGCACCCGGCACGACGTTCGCCATCATCGGTTCGACCGGCGCCGGCAAGTCGACGCTGTTGAACCTCGTGCCCCGCCTGTACGACGCGACGGGCGGCACGGTGTCGGTGGACGGCCACGACGTGCGCGACATCGATCAGGAGGTGCTCTGGAGCCGGATCGGTCTGGTGCCCCAGAAGCCGTTCCTCTTCTCCGGCACCGTCGCCAGCAACCTGCGCCACGCGGAGCCCGACGCCACCGAGGAGCAGATGTGGGAGGCGCTGCGGATCGCGCAGGCCGAGGACTTCGTGCGGGACATGCCGGGAGGGCTGGAGGCTCGGATCGCCCAGGGCGGCTCGAACGTCTCGGGAGGCCAGCGCCAGCGGCTGGCCATCGCCCGGGCGCTCGTGCGTCGGCCGGGCATCTACCTGTTCGACGACTCGTTCTCCGCCCTCGACCTGACCACCGACGCGAAGCTGCGTGCCGCGCTGGCGCCCGTGGTGGCCGACGCGGTCACGGTGATCGTCGCGCAGCGGGTGTCGACCATCCGCCACGCCGACCAGATCCTGGTGCTCGAGGACGGGCTGACCGTGGGCCTGGGCACCCACGAGGAGCTGCTCGCCTCCTGTCCGACCTACGACGAGATCGTCGGCTCGCAGCTGACGGCGGAGGAGGCGGCATGAGCCCCGAACCGAATGGCTCGTCCGCGAACGGCCAGGGGACAGGACCCTCGGACGCCACCTCGGACACGAGCTCCGAGACGGTGGCCCCGCCTGCGGGCGAGGGGGCCCGGGGCACCTTCGGCGGTCGCCTCGGCGCTGCCGGCATGCCGCTCGAGCGGTCCAAGGACCTCGGGGGGTCGGTGCGCCGTCTGGCGAACCGGCTCGCCCCCGAACGCCTCGGCGTCGTCGCCGTCGTCGTGCTGGCGGTCGTCAGCGTCAGCTTCTTCGTCGTCGGACCACGCATCCTCGGCGACGCCACCCAGACGATCGTCGACGGCGTGCTGGGCGACGGCATCGACTTCGGTCAGCTGCACCGCATCCTGCTGCTCGCCGCCGGGCTCTACGCCCTCGCCGCGGCACTCGCGTACCTGCAGAACTGGATCCTGGCCGGGGTGGTGCAGCGCTCGATGTTCCGGCTGCGCTCCGACGTCGAGACCAAGCTCGGACGGATGCCGCTCGGCTACGTCGACGGCCAGCCACGCGGCGACCTGCTGAGCCGGGTCACGAACGACATCGACAACCTGGCCCAGAGCCTCCAGCAGACCTTGAGCCAGCTGCTCACGTCCTCGCTGCAGCTGGTCGGCGTGCTCGTGATGATGTTCGTGATCTCGTGGCAGCTCGCGCTGGTGACGGTGATCATCATCCCGATCACGATCCTGACGATGCGCTTCATCACGTCGCGCTCCAAGCAGCGCTTCACCGACCAGTGGCGTCACACCGGTTCGCTCAACGCGCAGGTGGAGGAGGCCTTCACCGGGCACTCGTTGGTGAAGGTGTACAACCGCCAGGCCGACGTCGAGGAGCGGTTCCGCCAGAAGAACGCCGAGCTGTACGAAGCCGGCGCCTCGGCGCAGTTCATGTCCGGTTCGATCCAGCCGGCGGTCATGTTCCTGGGCAACCTGAACTACGTGCTGATCGCGCTGCTCGGTGGTCTCAAGGTGACCAACGGGACGATGACGATCGGCGACATCCAGGCCTTCATCCAGTACTCGCGCCAGTTCACCCAGCCGCTGACGCAGCTCGCCTCGATGATCAACGTCATGCAGTCCGGCATCGCGTCCGCCGAGCGGGTCTTCGAGCTGCTCGACGCGCCCGAGGAGGACGACGACGCGACGGCGACGCTCGACGGCGTGGACGTGCAGGGACGGGTCGAGTTCCGCGACGTCTCGTTCTCGTACCATCCCGACACGTCGCTGATCGAGGACCTGACACTCGTCGCGGAACCTGGCGAGACGGTGGCCATCGTGGGCCCGACCGGTGCCGGAAAGACCACCCTGGTGAACCTGATCATGCGGTTCTACGAGGTGGACGACGGCGCGATCCTGCTCGACGGGATCGACACCGCGACCATCCCGCGTGACGAGCTGCGTTCGCACATGGGCATGGTCCTGCAGGACACGTGGGTGTTCGGCGGCACGATCCGCGAGAACATCGCCTACGGCAACCCCGACGCCTCCGAGGATCAGATCCTCGCTGCGGCACGCGCCACGTACGTCGACCGGTTCGTGCACTCGCTGCCCGAGGGCTACGACACGCGCATCGACGACGAGGGCGGCACCGTGTCGGCGGGGGAGAAGCAGCTGCTCACCATCGCCCGGGCGTTCCTGGCGGACCCGACGATCTTGATCCTGGACGAGGCGACCAGCTCGGTGGACACGCGCACCGAGGTGCTCATCCAGCGGGCCATGGCGGCGCTGCGGTCCAACCGCACCAGCTTCGTGATCGCCCACCGCCTGTCGACCATCCGCGACGCCGACACGATCCTGGTGATGGAGTCGGGGCGCATCGTCGAACAGGGCAACCACGAGGATCTGCTGCTGGCCCGGGGCGCCTACTACGACCTCTACCAGTCGCAGTTCACCGCCCCCGCCACCGAGATCGCCTGACCCATCCGACGGACCGATCCCACGCGTACCCCACCCGCCTCCTGCCGCGAGCGTGCTCTTCCCGCCAGCGTTCTGTAGTTCGGAATGACCCCTGCAGGGGTCATTCCGAACTACAGAACGAGTGGGCGGGTCGTCAGGTGGTCAGGACGAGCTTGCCGAAGACGTCGCCGCGCTCGAGCAGCTCGAACGACGTGCGTGCGTCGGACATCGGTCGCACGTCGCTGACGAGCGGACGCAGTCCGGCGCGCTCCATCAGCCCGAGCAGGTCGACGAGCTCCTCCCGCGTCCCCATCGTCGAGCCGACGACCGACAGCTGCAGGAAGAACACCCGGTTCAGATCGGCCGGCGGGTTCGGTCCGCTCGTCGCGCCGGAGACGACGATGCGGCCACCGGGGCGCAGGGCCCGGAGGCTGTGCTCCCAGGTCGCGGCGCCCACGGTCTCGAGCACCAGGTCGACCTTGTCGGGGAGTCGGGTGCCCGACTCGACCGCCAGGTCCGCGCCCGCCTCGATCGCGCGGGTGCGTTTGGTCTCGTCCCGGGACGTGCACCAGACGGTGTGCCCGAGCGCCTTGGCGAGCACGATCGCCGCGGAGGTGACGCCCCCGCCGGCGCCCTGCACCAGCACGGTCGCCGGGCCCGTCAGGCCGGACCGCGTCGTGAGCATGCGGTAGGCGGTCAGCCACGCCGTCGACACGCAGGACGCCTCCTCCCACGTCATCCCGGCAGGCTTCGGCACCACGTTGCGCGCCGGCACGAGGACCTGCTCGGCGAGCGTGCCGGGATGCAGCTCGGACAGGAGCGTGCGTCGGGGGTCGAGCGTCTCGTCGCCGCCGCCGGCCGCGGGGTCGCCGATGACGGCGTGCACCACCACCTCCGACCCGTCGTCGAGCACCCCGGCAGCGTCGCAGCCGAGGATCATCGGCAGTCGGTCCGCGGCCAGGCCGACGCCCTTGAGCGACCACAGGTCGTGGTGGTTCAGCGCCGCGGCACGCACGTGCACCCGGACCCATCCGTCGCGATCGGTCGGATCGGGCCGATCGCCGACCTCCAGGCCTGCGAGCGGGTCGGTGCTGGACTGCGAGACGGCTGAGATGGCCAACATTCGTTCGGTCGTCCTCCGGGGTCGAGCGGGGTCGGGTCGAACCTAGCGGCGCGCCGCTCGGCCATACTCGACCGGTGACCCGCGACGACACCGAGGAGCTGGAGCTGGGCGTCGCCTGGTCGTCGTCGCAGACCCGCATCGAGGACCGACCCGAGCCGCCACGCACGCGACGCGCCTCGGACCTGGTGCGCCTGATCGCCACGCTGGCGGGGATGGCGCTGGTGGTGCTCGCCGGCAGCCTCGGCTCCGGCACCACCGAAGGCCTGCAGGAGGACATCACCACGGCGGTCACCACCGTGCCGTCGCTCGTGGTCAGCCTGCTGACGACGCTGAACAACCTGATCGTGCTGGCCCTGCCGATCTACCTGATCGCGGATCTGCTGATCCGCCGCCGGTGGCGGGTGCTGGTCACCGCGCTGTTCGCGTCCTCGATCGCGCTCGTGGGGGCGAACCTGTTCTCGACCTACGCGTCGGACCTGATCGACGGAGCGCTGCTGGACGCGCTCACCCTGCCCATCGGCGGAGGAACGCGACGCACCGCTGCGGCGTTCGGCGTCTTCGCCGGCGTCGCTGCGCTCATGTCGGCCGAGGGCCAGACCGCGCGCACCCGGACCCGTGTCGTGGTCTGGAGCGCGCTCGTGGCGCTCGCCGCGTTGTTCCTGATCGACCGTCGCGCCACGCCGCTCGCGTTGCTCCTGAGCGTGCTCGGTGGCCATGCGATCGGTCTGCTCGCCCGTTACGTGTCGGGCACCGAGAACCCGAGGGTCCCCGCGGCCGGAATCATCGATGCCATCGCCCGGGTCGGGGTGCGGCCCGTGTGGTTCCGGCAGCTCCCCGAGGAGTCGGACCTGGGTCGCCGGTTCGCGCTCGAGACCACCGACGGACGACACGGCGTCGTGCAGGTCTTCGATCCGGATCGTCGGACCAGCCAGCTGATCTCGCAGCTCACCCGGATCGTGCGGGTGCGCACCTGGGTGGCGCGCTCGCCCGGGTGGTCCGAGCGCGCCCAGGTGCAGCAGGCCGCGGTGCCGATCCTGATGGCCACGGCGCGTGGCATCCGCACCCCGGCGCTGCTGGGCGCGGTCGAGGTGGACGACCGCACGATGGCGGTGGTCGAGGAGCGCCGCGAGGACCTGCGCATGCTCGACGAGTTCCCCGCCGAGGCGATCTCCGACGAGGCGCTGGCCCAGATCTGGCGAGAGGTCCGGCGCATGCACCATCTCGGCATCGCGCACGAAGGCCTGCACGACGGCAGCTTCGCGCTCGACGACGACGGCCGCGTGTGGGTGCTCGGCCTGGACCGTGGCGAGATCGCCGCGCCACGACTGCGCATGCGCCTCGACCGCGCCGAGCTGCTCATCGCGACGGCCATGCTCGTCGGCTCCGAGCGAGCGCTGATCGCCGCCGAGCGGGCGATCGGCTCCGAGGACCTCGCCAACCTGCCGGCGCTGATGCAGCCGATCGCGCTCAACGCCGCCACACGCGAGTCGCTCAAGGCCCACCCCGAGCTGCTGACCACGTTGCGCGACGACGCGATCGCTCGTGCGCCGGCACCCTCGGCCGCGGACGTGCGTCTGGAGCGGCTGCGACCCCGATCGGTGATCAGCCTCGTGGCCGCCACCTTCGCGGTGTACGTGCTGGCCGGTCAGCTGGGCAACGTCGACTTCGGCACCGTCATCTCGAGCATCGACTGGGCGTGGGCCGCTGCGGCGCTCGGTGCGTCGCTGCTCACCTACCTGGGTGCAGCCGAGGCGATCCGGCCCTTCTCGCCGGTGCGCATCCCGCTGCCGCGCTGGCTGATGGCGCAGTTCGCCGCCACCTTCGTCACGCTGGTGGCGCCCGCGGCCGTCGGCTCCGCCGGCACGAACGCCCGCCTGATCCAGCAGGCCGGCGCGCCGTCGGGACTGGCCCTGGCCAGCGTCGGTGTCTCGACCCTGGTCTCGTTCGTGACGACCTTGCTCGCGCTGATCGTGGTGTCGCTGGTGTCGGCGGAGAGCCCGGCGTGGAACGTCGAGACGCCGTCCCAGGGTGTGCTGATCGGCGGCGGGGTGGTGCTGGCGCTGATGGTGCTGGCCTTCGTGATCCCCTTCAGCCGGCGCATCATCGTCGCCCGGCTCCGGCCCACGTGGGAGAACATCGGTCCCCGCCTGCTCGACATCTTCCGCAGCCCCAAGCGCCTGGCCGCCGGTGCTGCGGGCAACCTGGTCAGCTTCGTCGCCTACGGGGCGACCTTGTTCGCCGCGGTGCACGCCTATGGCGAGCAGATCCCCTTCGCCGCCGCCATCGTCGTCTACCTGGGCGCCGGGCTGCTCGGTTCGGTCGCGCCCACACCGGGCGGCATCGGCGCGGTCGAGGCGGCGCTCATCGCCGGTCTGAGCGCGGTCGGGGTGCCCGCGTCCGCGGCATTGCCGGCAGCGCTGCTCTACCGGATCGTCACCTTCTGGTTGCCGACCATTCCCGGCTGGTTCGCGTTCCAGTGGCTGCAACGTCGCGACGCGATCTGAGCGCCGCGGCGCGATCCACCCGCTGGTGGTCGCCGCGCTGGTGGTGGTCCTCGCCGATCCGGCGACGGGCGCTGCGCCACGCCATCAAGGTGACGCTGTCGGCCATGATCTCGACCGCGATCGCGCAGGCGCTCGGGCTCCCCGTCCCGTGGTTCGCGACGATCTCCTCGATCGTGGCGGTCGAGGTGACGTTGCGGGTGTCGTTCCGCTCGGCACGCAACTCGCTGCTCGGCGCGGTCGTGGGTGCGCTCGCCGGGCTGGCGCTCGCGACGGTGGCCAAGGACCAGGTGTGGGCGGTCGGGCTGGTGGTGCTGGCGAGCTTCGTCGTGTTCGGGCTGGCCCGTCTCGACCAGGTGGCGCGACAGGCTGCGCTGGTGGCATCGGTGATCGTGCTCATCCCGGCGTCGACGGGCCTGTCGACTCCGGAGTTCGCGCTCGTGCGGCTGGTCGAGACGTTGATCGGGATCACGGTGGCACTCGTGGTCAACGCGGTGGTCATGCCGCCGCGGGCCTACCGGGGTGCCCGGCGCCACCTCGGTGAGGCGTTCGGGCACCTGGCGGAGATGTACCGGCTGGTGGTGGCGGCCGAGGCCACCGGGGTGCGCGACGCCCCTGCGGTGGTCGCCGCTCGACGGTCGTTCCGGGCGAGCTTCCGTGCTGCGGACGCGCTGTGGGACGAGGCGATGTCGGAGCGGGCGGGTCCGGAGGAGCTCGGCCCGCACTGGCGCTCGACGTTGTTGAGGGTCTGGGAGATGTGCGCCGCCATGGACGACGCCGTCATGGACTCGCCGGCCCGCGGCCAGCTCGACGGGGCTCGCGACCAGCTCCGGGCACTCGCGGAGCGCACCGCCTCGGCGATGGACGAGGTCAGCGCGGTGATGACCTCGAGCGACACCGAACCGGTTCCCTCCTTCCCCGAGCTCGAGCGGCTCCGGGGCGAGGTGCTCGACCGTGTCCGCACCCTCGAGGTGCACGCGAGCGCCCTGACCTTCGCCGAAGCGCTCCAGGCGTTCACCTTCGTCAACTCGATGACCGTGATCGCCGCTCGACTCGACGATCTGGCCGTCCCCGCGCCCGAGGGCGGCGCCACCGAGGGCGATGCATCCGACGACGATGCTGGCGACAGTTGAGATCTCGGTGACGCAACCCATGACGGCTGACATCGCCAGCGCCACGCGGGAGGGCCGCCAGCACGGCGGCTGACGGCCCTCGCAGGACGGGTCGGGGTGCGGCGTTCGATCAGGTGTCGATCTCGGCGAGCACCTCGCCGATGATCTTCGTGACCTGGTGCGCCGGGATGGGCTCGCCACCCTCCGCCTCGGCGACCTCGTCGGCGAAGCCCTCCACCGAGGGCTGGCCACCCACCAGGACGTGGCGCAGTGCCTCGGCACTTGCCTCGGGGTCGTTCAGCGACTCGACGGCGGCCTCGACCGCGTCCTCCGGGTGGTGCTCCTCGTCGGTGGCGACCGTGTGCACGACCGCCATCGCCTCCTCGCGGCCCGACGGCGTGGACACCGCAGCACCACGGTCGGGGTCCTGCTGGAGGTCCCACTCGACGAGCGCTTCGTCGTAGCCGCCCTCGCCGGGGCTGAGGGTCACGCTGGTCGGACCGGTGGGCTCGCCGTCGTCGGCGTCGTGGCGGTCGGCGGCGAGCGGCACGGTCAGGGTGCCGTCGTCGTTGCGCACGATCTCGGAGTCGGGGCGGATGTCCATGATGAAGTGGCTCCTTCAGTCTGCGTGGCAGCCACCTACCCGATCGACGAGCGGAGTAGCATCGAACACATGTTCGCGTCGCAGGACCTCAACGAACAGCAACGGGCGGCGGTGACGTTCGAGGGGCGCCACCTGCGGATCGTCGCCGGTGCCGGCACCGGCAAGACGACGACGCTCACCAGCCGTGTGGCATGGCTCGTCGACCAGGGGGTGCCGGCGGAGCGGGTCATGCTGGTGACCTTCACGCGACGGGCCGCTCGGCAGATGGTCTCGCGCGCAGAGCGGCTGCTCGAGCACCGCTCGGACGGCCGTCCGCGGGCCCGGGTCGCAGGCGGCACCTTCCACTCCCTGGCGCACCGGAGCCTCCGTCGTCACGCCGAGTCGCTCGGGCTGGCCGAGGGCTTCTCCGTGCTCGACCCCTCCGATGCGGCCGACGTCGTGGACCTGGTGCGCCAGGACCTGATGGGCGACCGGGTGAGGGCCCGACGCTTCCCGCGCAAGGCGACGCTGCTCGACCTGTACTCCCGTGCGGTGAACACCCAGCAGCCGTTGTCCGACGTCGTCGAGCAGGTGGCGCCGTGGTCGGCGGACCGTGTCGAGGAGATCTCGGAGATCTGCCGCGGCTACGTGGCGCGCAAGCGGGCACTGGGGTTGCTCGACTTCGACGATCTGCTCCTCTACTGGCGTGCCGCAGCGACCGACGAGCGCCTGGGACCGGTGCTCGCGGCCGAGGTCGACCACATCTGCGTCGACGAGTACCAGGACGTCAACGCGCTGCAGGTCGATCTGCTGGCGGCACTCTGCGCCGCCGAGGGCCCGAGCCCGCTCGGCGTCACGGTGGTCGGTGACGACAGCCAGGCGGTGTACTCGTTCCGCGGCTCGAGCCCCCGGCACCTGCTCGACGCCGACGTCACCTTCGACGGCATGGCGACGGTCGTGCTGGAGCAGAACTACCGCTCCAGCCAGCCGATCCTGGACGTCGCGAACGCCCTCGCCGAGGACGCGCCCGAGGGCTTCTCGACACGGCTCCGCAGCCGCCGGACCGTCGGGGTGACCCCCGAGCTCGTGAGCTGCCCCGACGAGGACGGCCAGGTCGACGCGGTGTGCGAGCGCATCCTGGCGCACCGGGAGGCGGGCGTCGCGCTCAAGGAGCAGGCCGTGCTCGTGCGCGCTGCGCACCACAGCGCGCTGCTCGAGCTGGAGCTCGGACGGCGTCGCATCCCCTACGTGAAGTACGGCGGTCTCCGGTTCCTCGAGGCCGCACACGTCAAGGACCTGATCTGCGCGTTCCGGCTGGCCGACAACCCTCGCGACGAGCTGTCGTGGTTCCGGTTGCTGCAGCTCCTCGAGGGCGTCGGGCCCGCCACCGCCCGTCGAGTGATCGCCGCCCTCGGGGCCGACGGCGAGGGCACCGCTGCGCAGGTCCTCACACGCTGGCCGACCGCGGCGTCCAACCTGCCGCCGGCCGCCCGGGCGGCCGCCGACGAGCTGGTCGGCGCGCTGCGTGCGGTCGAGGGTGAGCCTGCGCTCGCGCACGCCGAGCGCCTGCTCGCCGCGCTGACACCGATGATCGAGCGCGGCTACGACGACGCGTCCGCGCGCCTGGCCGACCTCGATGCGCTCGTCGCCGCGGCCGAGGGGGTGGCACGGGTCGGCGACGTCGCTGCCGAGGTCACGCTCGAGCCACCCCAGTCGACCGGCGACCTGGCCGGACCGCCGCTCATCGACGACGACTACCTGATCATCTCGACGGTGCACTCGGCCAAGGGTCTCGAGTGGCCGGTCGTGCACCTGCTGCACGCCGCCGACGGGAACTTCCCCTCGGACATGGCGCTCACCGACCGAGAGGGGCTCGAGGAGGAGCGGCGGCTCTTCTACGTGGCGGTGACCCGGCCGGCGGCGGCGCTGCACGTCTACCACCCGCTGCGATACCACCTCCGACCCAACGGGCGCGACGATGCCCACACCTACGGCCAGCCATCCAGGTTCCTGAGCAACGGCGTGCGGGCGCACATGGACCAGGTGACCGTCCTCGGCGCGGCGCCGGTGCGCATGGCCGAACCGGCGACCGTCGCCGTCGAGCTCGAGCTGGATGCCCTCTGGCGCTGAGCGACGCTAGCGGTCGCCGGTCACGTCGTGGGGCCCGGGTCCGTCGGGGTCGCGCGGCGGCCGGACGACCGCGAGCGGCCCGCTCGTGGCCAGGTCGAGTGCTCGCTCGAGGCGCTCCGCGGTGCTGGCGTCCGCGTCCGCCACGTCACGGGTGAGCTCCGAGGGCAGGTCGTCCAGCTCGCCGAGCGACCGCACGAAGAGCCCGGCGATCGCGACGGCGAGCAGCAGGATGCCGACGACCAGGAGCGTGGGTGCGACGCCGAAGCGTTGCGTCGCCGCGCCGACCGCCAGGTAGCCGAGGGGACCCGCGGCGTACTCGGCCGAGGAGATGATGCCCACGACCCGGCCTCGCCGCCGTTCGTCGCTGCGCGTCTGCAGCGCCAGGTTGACGAGCGGCCCGACCGGTCCGTAGGCGAGCCCGATGCCGACCGCGGCGACGACCATGGCGGGGAACGGCGGCAACGCCGCGAGCACCAGGAGGAAGCACGCCGTCAGCACGAGCGCGGACCTGAAGACCAGGCTGCGCCGGAAGCGACGTGCGAACAGGCCGTACCCCAACGCGCCGGCGATGCCGCCGGCACTCATGGCCATCACGATGATCCCGAGGCGTCCGGGTTGGTCGCGGGACTCGAACTCCACCGGGAGCAGGACGCCCTCGATCGGCATGTAGACCGACACGATGAGCGCGGTCATGAGCGTCAGGCTGCGCAGCAGCGGGTCACGCCAGACGAAGGCCAGCCCTTCCTTGGTCCCCGACCAGATGCCCTCCGGGGCGTGCTCGGTCGGGGGACGTCCGGAGTCGGGCACCCGCAGCGTCGCGACCGCGAGCGCGGACACCGAGAAGGCCGCGGCGGTGAACCAGAGGGCATCGATCGCGCCCAGCCAGGCGATGAGGACGCCGCCGATGCCCGGTCCGAGCAGGAACGCCACGCCCCAGATCGCCTCGTGCACGCCGTTGGCCCGCTCGAGCGGCCAGCCGGCGCGGCCAGCTGCTGCGGGCAGCATGGTCTCTCGCGCCGTCACACCGGCCGGGTCGAACACCGCGCCGAGCACCGCCAGCGCGATGAGCCACCCGAGCTCCAGGCCGAGCACCTGATCGAGCACCGGGATGGCGGCGACCGACGCCGCGGACATGACGTCGGACAGCACGGCGGTGCGCCGACGCCCGAGGGTGTCGACCACGGTCCCCGAGAACACGCTCGACAGCAGCAACGGCACCGCGGTCGCCGCGGCGAGCAGGCCGGCGGACCCTGCGCTGCCGGTGCGCTCGAGCACGAGCCACGGCAGGACGACGAGCGCGGCACCGTTGCCCGCGCCCGACAGGAGCGTCGCGGTCTCGAGCTGCACCAGCGGCAGGACTGAGCGCTCGCGTCGTGCTCCCACCCCAGGAGTCTGGCCGACCCGGTGAGCACCCCACGGGTCGATTCCGCGGGGCCGGACGCGCCGGACCGCCCCGGGCGGTCAGCGGCACCGCCGGGCGGGCGTCAGACGGTGACCGGGCGATCTCCGGGTCGCGGTTCGACCAGCGGACAGCGTGTGCCGGTGTAGATGGTCGGCATGCAGCGGTTGCAGTGGATGCAGCCCGATGTGGTCGACAGGCCCGCCCGGTAGCGCTCGACGAGGTCCGGGTCGTGCAGCAGCGCCCGCCCCATGGCGACGAACTCGAAGCCCTCCGACACCGCGGACTCGGCGGTCGCCAGGTCGCTGATGCCGCCGAGCAGGATGATCGGCAGGTCCAGCTGCTCGCGGAACTGCCGCGCCATCGGCAGGAAGTAGCCCTCCTCGTAGGGGTAGGAGCGGAGGAACTTCGAGCCGACCAGGCGGAAGCCGGGACGGAGGAACCACGGCAGGGTCTGGCCGAACTCCCGCACGGGCGTGCCGCCCTTGAACAGGAACATGGGGTTGGCCAGCGAGCTCCCCCCGGTGAGCTCGAGTGCATCGACCGTCGCGTCCTGCTCGAGCCAGGCCGCCACCTGGAGGCTGTCCTCGATCTTCAGCCCGCTCGGCACGCCGTCGACCATGTTGAGCTTGGCGGTGATCGCCACCCGGTCGCCCGCGGCGGTGCGCACCGCCGCCATGACCTGGCGGGCGAACCGCGCCCGGTTCTCGAGCGACCCTCCCCAGCGGTCGTCGCGGCGGTTGAAGGCGGGGCTCATGAACGAGCTGAGCAGGTAGTTGTGGCCGAGGTGCACCTCGATCGCGTCGAAGCCGGCCTGCACGCAGAGACGCGCTCCGGTGGCGAAGTCCGACGTGATGCGCTCGATGTCGGCCTCGGTCGCCGCTGTGGTCCGACGCATGCCGAGCGGGTTGAACAGACGACCGGGGGCGTACGCGGCGGCGTGGTTCGACGCGGCGTTGGCGACCGGACCGGCGTGGCCGATCTGCGCGGCGGCGGCGGCGCCCTCGGCGTGCACCGCGTCGGTCAGGTCGCGCAGACCGGCCACCGCCTCGGGACGCAGGTACAGCGCCTCGGCATGGGTCCGGCCCTCCGGTGCCACGGCCAGGTAGGCGACGGTGGTCATCGCCGCGCCACCTGCGGCGACCCGACGGTGGAACTCGATCAGCTCGGGGGTGACGAGCGCGTCGGGTGTTCGGCCCTCGAACGTGGCGGCCTTGACGATGCGGTTGCGGAGGCGGATGGGGCCGAGCGGTGCGGGTTCGAAGAGCGACATCGTGGACATCCCTGCATCATTGCCCGATCGGGGTACGGTCGGCGGCGACGTGTGATCGGGACCTCGACGATCGTGGACCCACGTCAGGGGCAGGCGTGGCGATGACGGTGCGGTGCAACACGACGCGGGACGCAGTGAGGACCTGGGCGGCGGTCGCACTGGTCGTGGCCACCCTGGGCGCAGCTGCGTGCAGCGGGGACGGCGGCGGGGCGGCCTCCACGACGACGTCACCGGTGGCCACGTCGGCCCCGGCCGATCCGGTCGCCGACGCGGCGGACTGGGAGCGCCCGGCGTGCGAGCCCGGACCGATCGAGCCGGTGCAGGTCGACGCCGTCGAGGGCGTTCCCTCCGACGTGGTGATGACGTCCTTCGACGGCACGCCGATCCGGGCGCACTGGTTCCCCCACCCCGACGCGGACGCCGACGCACCGGCGCCGACGGTGCTGATGGGCCCCGGCTGGAGCCTGCCGGGCGACACCGAGGTGGACTCGGTCGGCATCCTCGGGTCGATCGACATCGCGTCGCTGCGTGGCGCCGGGTACAACGTGCTGACCTGGGACCCCCGGGGGTTCGGGGACTCGGACGGCGTGGCGACGGTCAACGATCCCGCCTTCGAGGGACGCGACGTCCAGCGGCTGCTCGATTGGATCTCGACGCTGCCCGAGGTCCGCCTGGACGGCGACGGCGACCCGCAGGTCGGCATGGTGGGCGGGTCCTACGGCGGCGGCATCCAGTTCGTCACCGCCGCGATCGACTGCCGCGTGGACGCGATCGTGCCGATGATCGCCTGGCACTCGCTGGGCACCAGCCTCTACCGCTCCGAGACCGTCAAGACCGGCTGGGCCGGGGTCCTCGCCGATCTGCCGACGGGGGCCACCGTCGATCCCCACATCGCCAGCGCCTACCAGGCGGGCATCAGCTCGGGCGTGCTGAGTGACGATGACCGCGACTGGTTCCTGTCACGTGGGCCCGCGGAGCTCGTCGAGGACGTCGACGTCCCGACGCTGATCGTGCAGGGCACGGTCGACACGCTGTTCACCCTGGAGGAAGGGCTCACCAACCTGGAGATCCTCGAGTCCAACGGCGTGCCGTCCGCGATGCTCTGGTACTGCGGCGGCCACGGCATGTGCCTGACCGACCCGGGCGACCTCGAGGCCGTCGTCGACGCGACCGTCGCATGGCTCGACCGCTGGGTGCGCGACGACGAGTCCGTCGACACCGGCGCGCGCATCGACCTGCTCGACCAGTTCGGCGTACGTCACCGGGGCGAGACGTTCCCCGTGCCGTCGTCGACGGTCCGTGCTGCAGGTGCCGGGCACCTCGACCTGGTGGACGGCGGTGGCTCCGGGCCGGCCGCCGCCCCGATCGGCTCCACGGAGGTCCTCGACTCGGTCGCGGCCTCGGTGACGCCCGCGCGGGCGACGAACGCCATCGAGGTGCGCATCCCGGTCGACCGCGAGGCGCTGCTGATCGGGTCGCCGGAGCTCCGGCTCACCTACCGGGGCAACACCCCGGACGGCGACCGACCCACCCGGCTCTTCGCACAGCTCCTCGACGCCACGACGGGGCTCGTGCTGGGCAACCAGGTCACGCCCGTCCCGGTGGAGCTCGACGGCGAGACCCACGAGGTGACGCTGCCGCTCGAGGTCATCTCCCACGCGGCGCCGGCGGGCAGCACGATCACGTTGCAGCTGGTCGCGACGACCGTGGCCTATGCGACGCCGCGCCTCGGGGGATCGATCGACGTCGAGTCGATCGACATCGAGCTGCCCGTGGTCGAAGGGTTGACGTCCGGTCGCTGAGGTGGGCGGTGCCGGGATGTCCGTCCCCGAAAACTGCAACGCGTTATCGTCCCCGAGGTGGACTTCGACGATCGCCTCCTGAAGGACCCCGACGTGTACCGGCGGATGGAGCACCACGAGCTGTTCGCTCGGCTCCGTGCCGAGGATCCGGTGCACTGGACCGAGGAGGAGGACGGCCCCGGCTTCTGGTCGATCACGAAGCACGCGGACCTGAAGCTGGTGAACCGCGACGCCGAGGGCTTCTCGTCGGAGGCCAAGGGCGTCTACCTGATGGAGCCCGACAGCTTCGCCGACGGCTACGACATGCGTGGGCGCATGATGCTGCTGACCGACCCGCCCAAGCACACCCGCTACCGGCTGCTGGTCAACAAGGGCTTCACGCCGCGCATGGTGGGCATGATCGAGCAGCACCTCAAGTTCCGGGCGGAGCTCATCGTCGATGCGGTGATCGAGCAGGGTCGTTGCGAGTTCGTCACCGACCTGGCGGCGGAGCTGCCGCTCCAGGCGATCGCCGAGATCATGGGCGTGCCCGAGGAGGACCGCCACCTGCTGTTCGACTGGTCGAACCGCATGGTGGGCGCGGACGACCCGGAGTACCAGAGCGAGAACCCCGACGAGGCCGGCACGGCGGCCGCAGAGCTGTACATGTACGCCGCCGGGTTGGGCGAGGCCCGCAAGGACGACCCGCGCGACGACGTGGTCACGAAGCTCATCAACGCCGAGATCGACGGAGACCGGCTGAGCCAGGAGGAGTTCGAGCTCTTCTGCCTGTTGCTCGCGGTCGCCGGCAACGAGACGACCCGCAACGCGACCGCCCACGGCATCCTCGCCCTCATCGACCACCCCGACCAGCTCGCCAAGCTGCGCAGCGACCCCGATCGCTACATCGACGGGGCGGTGGAGGAGATCCTGCGCTGGTCGACCCCCGTGATGCAGTTCCGACGGACCGCCATGCGCGACATGGAGCTGCGCGACAAGGTGATCAAGGCGGGCGACAAGGTCGTCATGTGGCACATCTCGGCCAACCGCGACGAGGAGGTCTTCGAGGAGCCCTTCCGGTTCGACATCGAGCGGAGCCCGAACGACCACATCGCGTTCGGCGGCGGGGGCGCGCACTACTGCCTGGGGACGAACCTGGCCCGCATGGAGCTGCGCCTCATCTTCCACGAGGTCGTGTCACGCATGGACGACATCGCCCTCGACGGCGACGTCGAACGCCTGCGCTCGAACTTCATCGGGGGCATCAAGCACATCCCGATCACCTTCACCCCCGGCACCCGCCGCCACGCGGTCGGCGCGACGGTCTGAGCTCCGGACCCGGTCCCGGCCGGGTTCTGCTCCACGGGTGCTCAGCGGCCGTTCGCGCTGACGTGCTGGTAGTCCTTGGCGCTGCTCCAGCGGCCGCCCCAGCCCCAGCCGATGCGGTCGAACGCCGACACCGCGGGGCCGCCCTGCACGAGCATGCCCGGACGGACGTCACCCCGGTTCAGGTAGGCGTTGCCGGCCGGGGGATCGACCAGGCCAGCGGACACGTAGGGGTTCTGGACCGGGTTGATGTCGATCGCCCGCCCGTAGGCGTGCTGTGACCACGTCGAGGTGCCCGACACACGGCGGCAGTTGAACGCCGAGGTGTTGTTCGCGGCCATCGACGCGGCGTCGCTGCCGCCGAAGTCGTCGACCAGCTGCATGCGCTCGATGCCGAACCGTGCGTCCCACATGAGCTTGAACGCCGCCACCACCCGGTTGACGGCATCGTGGTGCAGCACCAGCTCGCCGATCCGCTCACGTCCCTGCAGGTCCATGTGGCTCACGCGCACGTAGCGCAGCGACGACAGCGGCACCGGGCATCCGGCACGCCACGACGAGGGGGTCATGCGGTTCGCCAACGCGCCGGTGATCGGCGACACCGTCCAGTCGAAGCGCTCCTGTCGGGCGATCTCCGCCCAGTAGCGGGTCGCGTCGGCCGCACGTCGCGACAGCTCGGGCTCGGTGAGCGGGGGGTTGCCCTGCGACGTCCACCACGCCTGGAACTCGGCCGGCGTGCAGCCACCGGTCGATACGACGGCGAGCACGGCGACGACCGCCACGACCGCGGCGCGGATCGGTCGGGGACGGCGTCGTCGGAGGGAGGTCATGGCCTCACTGTACGAGCGGGTCGGGACGAGGCGTGGGCGTGATGGCCGCGAGTTCTTTTCGACCCATCCGCCACGTCCGGGGCTCCGAACGAACCACGAGGGCGACCGGGGGAACCGTGGTCGCTCTCGGTTCCCGAACCGCTACAGGAGGTCACCATGTTCGCCGCGCTACAAGCTGGCAAGTCGTTGCTCGCCGCAGGAGGGCTCGCCGCCACCGCGTTCCTCCCGCTCTGCAGTCCTCCCGGTGGAGGCAACCCACCGCCGCCGGCGCCGCTCACCTGCGGCGTCGATGCCCCGCGCCTCGAGGCCTACGGGCTCACCGCCGACGGTGAGCTCGTGTGCGTCGACGCGAAGCAGCCCGACCGTGAACGGTCGTTCGGCATGATCGAGGGCCTCGAGGGCGAGGTGCTCGTCGGCATCGACGTCCGGGCCCCCTTCGTCGACGCGATGGGCGTGAGCAACGGTGTGCCCGCAGCCGGGACGATCTACGGCCTCGGCGCCGCCGGTGGCGTGTACTCCATCGACGTCAGCGACGGCAGCGCCGTCGCGACCAAGCGCACCCAGCTCAACCAGGCCCTCTCCGGTGGCTCCTTCGGGGTCGACTTCAACCCCACCGTGGACCGGCTGCGCATCGTGAGCGACACCGGGCAGAACCTCCGGGCCAACGTCGACACCGGTGAGACGATCGTCGACGGCGCCCTGAACACCCTCGGGACGCCGACGTCGGGCATCGTGGCAGCCGGCTACACCAACAACGATACCGACCCCGCCACGGGCACCACGCTCTACGTGCTCGACGCAGCGACGGATCAGCTGACGCTGCAGAGCCCGCCGAACGCCGGCGGCCTGTCCCCGGTCGGCGCCCTCGGCGTGGACGCGTCGTCCAACGCCGGCTTCGACATCTACAGCGAGGTCAGCCGCTCCGGTCAGACCACGACCACCCAGGACCTGACGGCCTGGGCGACCCTCGAGGTCGGCGGTGTCGTCGGTCTGTACGACCTCACACCGTTCTCGGGACGGGCACGGCTCGCCGGCACCTTCGACGTGCCGGTGATCGACCTGGCCTTCCCGCTGGAGCAGTGATCCTGCCCCGTCGTTGACCCCCCCCAGGCCCTCCGGCCCGGTCGGTTCCTCCGGGAGCCGGCCGGGCCGGCGGCGCGTCCGGGCGGCTCGGTCCTGATGGCGCGTCCCGGCGGCTCGGTCCTGATGGCGCGTCCGGGTGGCTCGGTCCTGATGGCGAGTGTGGGCGGTTCAGTCCTGGGCGGGCACGAAGTCGAGCGAGGCGGAGTTCATGCAGAACCGCTCACCGGTCGGCCGGGGGCCGTCGGGGAACACGTGGCCCAGGTGCGCACCGCAGGTGGAGCACCGCACCTCGACCCTCGTCATCCCGAGGCTCCGGTCCTCGATCAGCTCGACCTTGGCCGGGTCGATGGCCTCCCAGAACGACGGCCAGCCGGACCCCGAGTCGTACTTGGTGTCGGAGGAGAACAGCGGCTCGTGGCAGACCACGCAGCGGTACGTGCCGCGCGCCTTGCTGTCCCAGTACGCGCCGGTGAAGGCGGGCTCGGTGCCGGCCTGCTGGGTGACCTGGAACTGCTGGGGCGTCAGTCGTGCCCTGATCGCCTCGGGAGCCAGGTCCGGGCGGCCGTCGGGCGTGCTGGTGGTGTCGTCGGTGCTCGTCGTGTCGTCCACGACGGGAAGGCTACTGACGGGAAGCGACCCGAGGGCCGCGGTGTTGGTGCGGCCATGCGCATCGACATCTGGTCCGACGTGATCTGCCCGTGGTGCTACCTCGGCGCCCGACGGTTCGCCGCCGCGCTCGACCAGGTCGGCCGCGACGGCGTGGAGGTCCACTGGCGTGCGTTCCAGCTCGACCCGGCGGCACCACGTGAGCCGGGCGACCTGCGCACGGCGCTGGAGCGCAAGTACGGACCGGGCTCGTTCGACTCGATGACCCAGCGCCTCGAGGCGCTCGGCCGCGACGAGGGCATCGAGTACCGCTTCGACCGCGCGCTGCGCGTCAACACGGCCGACGCGCACCGCCTCATCGCCTGGGCCGGTGCGAGCGGGGCACCGGGAGCACAGGACCAGCTGGTGATGCGCCTGTTCGACGACTACTTCACCCAGGGCGCGGACGTCGGCGACCACGCCACCCTGGTGGCTGCGGCCGTGGCGGCGGGGCTCGACGGCGAGGCGGCGGGTGAGCTGCTCGCGTCGGGTGGGTTCGACCAGCAGGTCCGCGACGACCAGGCCGAGGCGCACGAGCGGGGCATCAGCGGGGTGCCCGCGTTCGTGATCGACGACCAGTGGGTCATCCCGGGCGCGCAGGACACCGAGCGGATGGTGCAGCTGCTCGGGCGTGTCCGCCAGCAGAGCTAGTTGCTCGCCACCACGGAACGACCCGCGCGACGACGATCACGAGGGTCGGCCGGCCGGAGGAAGCTGCGGTCACCATCGGTAGGCTCGGGCCGTGGCGAAGTCGTCGAAGCACTCCTCGAAGCAGCACCGCACGCACCGACACGACGGTGCGCCGGCCCCGGTCTCGGACAAGGCGGCCCGCAAGGCCCTGCGCCAGCACCGCCGTGACGAGGAGCTGAAGCCGTACCAGGTCGAGCTGCTCGCGCTGCAGCGCTACCTCGAGGACCACGACCGTCGCATGATCGTGCTGTTCGAGGGGCGCGACGCCGCCGGCAAGGGCGGGACCATCCGCCGCGTGACCCGCTACATGAACGAGAAGCACTACCGGGTGGTCGCGCTCGGCAAGCCGACCGAGGAGCAGCGCACCGAGTGGTACTTCCAGCGCTACGTCGGGCAGTTCCCGACCGGCGGTGAGATCGTCCTGTTCGACCGCAGCTGGTACAACCGGGCGATGGTCGAGCCCGTGTTCGGGTTCTGCACCGAGCAGGAGTACAAGAACTTCATGCGCGGCGTGGTCGGGTTCGAGAAGGACCTCGTCCGACAGGGCACGATCCTGGTCAAGCTCTACTTCAGCGTGACCAAGAAGGAGCAGGCCCGCCGGTTCGAGCGCCGTCGCGACGACCCGTTGCGGCAGTGGAAGCTCAGCGAGATCGACGTGCAGGCCCAGGAGCACTGGGACGACTTCACCGAGCGCAAGTACCAGATGCTCTCGCGCACCTCGACGATCGACGCGCCGTGGACCGTGATCCGCTCCGAGGACAAGCACCAGGCCCGTCTCAACGCCATGAAGGCCATCCTCAACGCGGTGGACTACGGCGCACGTCCGAGCCACCTCGACTTCGTGCCGGACCCGGCGATCGTCGTGTCGGGCGCCCAGGAGATCCAGCGCATGGAGGCCGAGCGCATCCGCAAGGGGCGCTTCACCGTCTGAGCGGTCGCGTCAGGATGCCCGTGCGGCGCGGCGCCGCAGCACCACGAGTAGACGGGCACGGTTGTAGCGCTGGATCAGGATGAACGGCAGGTGCGCGAGCACGCCGAAGGCGATCATGCAGGCGCCCAGCAGCGGTCGGCACCAGATCAGGAACAGTGGGCCGGCCGCCATGTTCGACCAGTGCACGAGCTCGGCCCGGCGGGTCTCGGCCACGAAGCGCTCCAGGTGCGGCGTCGAGCGATCGACCAGGTGCCGCTTCGAGAACCCGTCCGGGAACAGGTCGCCCTTCTCCGGGAGGCGGTCCTTCCATCGTCGGATCCGCAGGTGGCGCTGGTACCACCTGCCGTCGTCCTCGAAGGACCGGGGGCGTGTCAGCCACCCGTCGTGCTCGAGCGAGGCGAGCGGCCGCCGGTGGAAGTACCACCCGGTGACGACGCCGATCCCGAGCCACACGGCGCACGAGACGGCGACCGCGGCCAGATCCGACAGCGGGATCAACACGTCGCCGGCGCCCCGTCGCTCCGTCGACCGTCGCTCCGTGGACCGTGCTGCGGTGCCACGTCCACGTGCGACCCGATCGACCGCCGCCTGTTCACCCGCGGTCGGGTGCGGTCGACACGGCGCGGCCCCGCCAGGTGACGCTGTGGCGCACGTGGGTCAGCCAGAGGGACCGGAGGAACACCACGACGAAGCCCACCAGCGGGATGGGGAACAGCAGCGCGGTGATCGGGCCGAAGCTGCCCACCTGTCGGAACATCCACCCGAGCTGCACCACGAACGCCAGGTAGAGGCCCAGACCCAGCACGGGATCGAGCTCGCCCCGCAGACCGTCGTCGAGGGCGAGTGCAGCGGTCCCCAGCGAGGTGACCCACATGATGATCGCGGCGAGGCGCCACCGCCGCGTCGAGCCGGCGCCGGTCGCGAAGTTCTTGGTCCACCCGTCGACCAGCTGACGGACACCGCCGGGGTACATGCGGAACCGGATCGCCGACCCGCCCTCGAGGACCTCGACGGGACGGCCGGCATCGCGGTACCGCTGGGCGAGGGCGAGGTCCTCGACCACCTCGCTGCGAACGGCGTCGTGGCCGCCGACGTCGTCGTAGTCGGCGAGTGACGTCACCATCACCGGGCCGAACGCCCCGGTGGCTCCTCGACGGGAGCCGATGGCGGTCCCCATCACGGCGATCACGTTGAACAGGCACGAGAGCTGCTCGTAGGCCCGCTCGGTCTGGTGCCATGGCTGTACCGACACCAGACCGCCGATGCGGTCGCGCTCGGCGACGACATCGGCCAGCGCGGCGCGGTCGAGGCGGACGTCGGCGTCGAGGAACGCCACGACGTGCGCCGTGGCACCGTCCTGCCCCGGTCGGTCGGTGCCGTCCCGCTCGCTCGCGGGGCGGAGGTGCGACACGCCGACGTGACAGGCCCAGCTCTTCCCGGTCCAGCGATCCGGCAGCGGTGGCGCGTCGACGACCTCGACGAGTGGGAACGAGGCGGCGATCTCGGCGGTCCGGTCGGTCGAGTGGTCGTCGACCACGACGATGCGCCCCGGCGCCACCGTGCGGTCCTCGGGGTCGCAGAGCCCCGCCAGGAGCGCTGCGATGCTGCGCTCCTCGTCGCGGGCGGGCACCACGATGCTCACGCCGGTCAGCCCGATCCGCCCCGGGACGGCGCTCGGACGGTCGTCGACGGTCCGGGGACGGCCCATCACCGACCACCCGGCGAGCCACCCGAGCACGCAGACAACGATGGTGTACGTCACGTGGGCCCTTCGGCAGAGGAGAACTGGTGCACCCTTTTCGGCGCGACACCTCCCGTCGGATGCGGCTGACAGGTGCGATCGTCAGCCTGACACACGGCCACGGGGCAGCGGCGCCACGTCGGCGCGCACGGCTGTGAGCACAGCAGGTGCCGCGGTAGCGTCCTTCGTCGTCGTCACGACGATCCGCGAGCACCTGGAGGCCACCCGTGTTGCGCTTCACCGAAGAGCACGAGATGTTCCGTTCGACCGTGCGCGACGTCGTGCAGAAGGAGATCGACCCGAACGCGGACGAGTGGGAGCGCACCGGTGACTTCCCGGCGCACGAGCTGTTCGCACGCTTCGGCGAGCTCGGTCTGCTCGGGCTGGAGTACGACCCCGCGTGGGGCGGTGGGGGAGCGGACCACGTCTACACGATGATCTTCGGCGAGGAGATCGGCCGTTCGGCCTCGCTGGGTGTGTCGATGGCGCTGGCGGTGCAGACCGACATGGCGACCCCGGCGCTGCACTCCTACGGCAGCGACGAGCTCAAGGAGCGCTACCTGCGCCCGGCGATCACCGGCGAGCAGGTGGCCGCGATCGCCGTGAGCGAGCCCGATGCCGGCTCCGACGTGGCGGGCATCCGCACCCGAGCGGTCCGCGACGGCGACGAGTGGGTGATCAACGGGGCCAAGCTCTGGATCACCAACGGCACCCAGGCGGACTGGTTGTGCCTGCTCTGTCGCACCTCGGACGAGGGCGGCTACCGCGGCATGTCCCAGGTGATCGTGCCGACCGATGCCGAGGGGTTCTCGGTGAGCCGCAAGCTCGACAAGCTCGGCATGCGGGCCTCGGACACGGCCGAGCTGACCTTCGCCGACGTGCGGGTCCCGGTGTCGAACACGATCGGTGAGATCGGCCGCGGCTTCCAGCAGCAGATGAACCAGTTCCAGAACGAGCGGATGATCGCGGCCTACCAGATGATCGGTGCCGTCGAGCTGGCCCTGGAGCGCACCATCACCTACCTGAAAGAGCGCATGGCGTTCGGCGCACCGCTGCTCGCGAACCAGTCGATCCAGTACGAGCTCGCCGACGTCGCGGCCGAGCTCGACATGCAGCGCCACCACAACTGGGCGGCGGTCGCGGCCTACAGCGACGGCCAGGACATCACCCGCCACGCCACGGTCGCCAAGCTGCGCTCCGCCCGCCTCGCACGGCGCATGGCGGACGTCGCGGTGCAGTACCACGGCGGCATGGGCTACGTGGAGGAGAACTGGCCCGCCAGGTTCTTCCGCGACACCCGGCTGTGGTCCATCGGCGGTGGGGCGGACGAGGTCATGTTGCGCACCCTCGCACGCATGAACGGCATCGTCGGCGACTGACCTGCGCGCGGCCGACCACGACTCGCGACAGCGCTAGCATCGGGGTCGCAACTGAATCCGGGGAGCTCGCACCAGCGGGCTGAGAGGGTGGCTAGGGCCATCGACCCGACAACCTGATCTGGGTAATTCCAGCGGAGGGAGATCATGCGCACTGCGCTCGTGTTCGTCGGTGGTCCGCATCGTCGCGGCCATGACGGACGCGTGCCGCTGCGGGGGTCGCCACCGTTGGTCCATCCGGGTCTGGTCGAGTTGGACGCGTCCGGCTCGGAGGTGGTGCTGGGCGTCGCAGTGGACTCGGGTCTCCACCTGGCGCACGCGGTCGACCGATCGGTCGACGTCGTGGTCGGGGACATGGACTCGGTCGACCCGACGTTGCTCGGGTCGGCCGGGGCGACGGAGCTCGTGCGCCATCCCCGGGACAAGGACGCGACGGATCTCGAGCTCGCGCTCGACCTGGTGCTCGAACGCCGGGTCGATCGCGGGATCGAGCGCGTCGTGGTCGTCGCGGCCGACGGCGGGCGTCTCGACCACCTGATCGGCGGCGCCCTCACGATCTGTGCCGAGAAGTACTCGCACCTGGGCGTCGACGCCTGGTTGGGCGGCACACGGCTCGTGCCGGTGCATCTGGGCAACGCCGCCCGACTCCGAGGTCGACCGGGTCGCCTCCTGTCGATCATGGCGGTGCACGGCCCGGCGGTCGGGGTGCGCACCACGGGTCTGCGCTGGCCGCTCGACGGCGAGCGTCTCGATCCCGGCGGCAGTCGGGGCATCTCCAACGAGTTCCTGGACGACGTTGCGGACGTGAGCATCGACGAGGGCTGCGTGGCCGTCGTCCTACCCGACGAGGAGCATCTGTGACGAACGAACACCTGCACGACGACCTGCCGGCGCGCCAGCGCCCGCCCGGGCGGCGCCGGCGGGCGATGACCGCCCTGCTGGTCGCAGGCGCGCTCGTCCTCGTGGCCTGCGGCGGCGACGAGGACACCGGCGCCGGTGACGACGAACGCGAGTCGCAGACGGTGCGGCTCCTGACCTACGACTCCTTCGCCCTGCCCGAGGAGGCCGCGGCAGCCTTCACCGAGCGCACCGGCGCCCGGATCGAGGTGGTGGCGAACGGCGACAGCGGCACCATGCTCGCCGGCGCCCTGCTGGCGGCGGGCAACCCCGAGGCGGACGTCATCTTCGGCATCGACAACACCTCGGCGACCCGGGCGACCGAGGGCGACCTGTTGGATCCCGTCGACCCGGCCGCCGCGTCCGAGATCCCCGAGCGCTACCTGCTGCCCGGCGACCAGCGCGACCTCCTGGTGCCGATCGATTCCGGCGACGTCTGCATGAACCTGGACACCGAGTGGTTCGAGGCATCCGGCACGCCGATGCCGACCAGCCTCGAGCAGCTGACCGAACCTGCGTACCGCGACCTGACCGTGGTCTCGAGCCCCGTCACGTCCTCACCCGGCATGGCGCTGCTCATCGGGACCGTCGACCGCTACGGCGAGGACGGCTGGCAGGACTTCTGGGCGCGGTTGCGCGACAACGGCGTCCGGGTGCGTCCCAGCTGGGACGACGCGTACTACACCGACTACACGGTCTCGGGCGGCGACCGCCCGATCGTGCTGTCCTACGCGTCCAGCCCACCGGTGGAGCTGATCTTCAGCGAGGGCGAACGGACCGAGCCGGCCTCGGCGGTGCTCGAGGACAGCTGCAGCGCCCAGGTCGAGTATGCCGGCGTGCTGCGGGGGGCCGCCGAGCCGGAGCTGGCCGCCGAGCTCGTCGACTTCATGCTGTCCGACGAGTGGCAGCGTGAGCTGCCGCTCACGAACTTCGTGTTCCCCGTCATCGACGTCGAGCTGCCCCAGGAGTTCGTCGACTGGGCCGTGCAGGCGGACGAGCCGATGGGCCTGACGCCCGACGTGGTCGACGAGGGCCGTGACGGTTGGATCGAGGCGTGGCGCGAGCAGATGGAGTGAGCGTGCTCACCGCGACGCGCCCGGGTGTCGGGCCGGTCGGGCAGGATCCCCTGCGGCCGTCCCGACCCCCGACCGCGCCACGGCGCCCGCCGTTGCCGTGGTCGGGACGGCTCGCCATCGCCGTCGTCGTGCTGGTCGTCGCGGTCCCGGTGCTCGCGGTCGTCGCCCGGACGCTGCGACCCGACGGCGCGGTGGACCTGGAGGCGTTCGGGAGGTTGCTGTCCTCGCCGCGCACCTGGCGCATCGTGGCGGTGACGCTGGCGCAGGCGGCCGCGTCGTGCGTGCTCACCCTCGTGGTCGGCCTGCCGATCGCCTGGGTGCTCGCACGTCTGCAGTTCCGCGGGCGGACCCTGCTTCGTGTGCTGGTCACGGTGCCCTTCGTCCTCCCGACGGTCGTGATCGGCGCAGCGTTCGCCTCGCTCCTCGGGCCCCGGGGACTGGTCGACGGCCGCGGCACCTGGTGGCCCATCCTCGCCGCGCACCTGTGCTTCAACCTCGCGGTCGTGGTGCGCACCGTCGGCGCGTCGATCGCCGCGGTGGACACCGACATGGAAGGCGCCGCCAGGCTGCTCGGCGCCAGCCGCGCGGCAGCGGTCCGTCGCGTCGTGGTGCCGACGGTGGCGCCCGCCATCGCGGCGGCCGGCATCATCGTCTTCCTGTTCTGCCTCACGAGCTTCGGGGTGATCGTCGTACTCGGCGGCGGATCGGTCACGACCGTGGAGGTCGAGATCTGGACCCGGGCGACCCGGCAGTTCGACCTGTCGGGCGCCGGCGTGCTCTGCCTGCTGCAGCTGGCGGCGGTGATCGCCACCCTGGGGGTCCACGGCATGATCACCCGTCGGCGTCACGTGCCGCCCCGTTCGGGGCGTCCGGTGCGGCACCGGCCCCGGGGCAGCGAGCGGGGCCTGGTGGCGGCGACCGCGGTGGTCGTGTCGGTCGTGTCGGTGCTGCCGATCCTGGCCCTGGTGGAACGATCGCTGCGGGTCGGCGACGGACACGCGCTGTCGCACTGGCGTCGGATGGGGTCGGTCACCCGAGGGACCGGCCTGGCGGTCTCGCCGCTCGACGCGGTGGTGGTCTCCCTGTCGACGGCGCTGGTCGCGGTCGCGCTCGCCCTGGCGTTCGCGCTGCCCGCCGTGCGGGTGATCGCCCGGCGGCCGGGCGGCCTGGCGGACCGGAGCCTGCTGCTGCCGCTCGGCATCTCCTCGACGACGATCGGCCTCGGGCTGCTGCTCGCGTTCGGGCGGCCACCGATCGATCTCCGTGGCTCCTGGTGGATCGTCCCGATCGCCCAGGCGATGGTGGCGCTGCCGCTCGTCGTGCGCGCCGTGCTGCCGGGTCTGCGCGCCGTTCCCGCATCACTGCTGGACACGGCGGCGTTGCTCGGCGCGTCGGCGTCGCAGCGCTGGTGGCGTGTGGAGCTGCCGCTCGTGCGACGCGCGCTGGCGGCGGGCGCCGCACTGGCGATGGTGGCCTGCCTGGGCGAGTTCGGGGCGACGGTGTTCCTGGCCCGCTCGAGCCGGCCGACGGTGCCCGTGGCGATCGAGCGGCTCATGTCGCGTCCAGGTGGGGCGGGCTACGGCCAGGCGATGGCGTTGTCGTGCGTGCTGGTGCTGCTGTGCGCCGCCGTGGTCGTGCTGCTCGACCGACTGCTCGATCGTGACGACGGCGGTGACCTGGGGTTCTGAGCCGGAGGCGACCCGGGTGCTCGGGGCCCCGGGTTGCATCTGGGGCACGACCCCGTATCGTGTGCCTCCGGCGCCGGCGGGGGTTCGAGGGTCGGACGGTCCGCCCGCGCGTTGATGGGCCCACACATCTCCAGACCAGCAGCACGATCACGCTTCCTGCTGCGCCGACCCCTCATCACCTGTGCGGTGGCGATGTCGGTGCTGATCGGCGCGCCCGTCGTGGCGGCCCAGGGCGAGGCGCAGACCGATCCGCTGCCGACCGTGCCCGATCCGGGCACGCCGACGTCCTCGACACCGACCACGGCGCCCACCACCACCCGCGCCCCGTCGGCCACGACGTCGACGACCGCTGCGCCCACCACGACGCTGTACCTGCCGCCGATCCCACCGGAGCTCGCGGGCGACCCGCGGGTGCCGTTCCTGGTCGACCCCGGTCCCACCGACGGCGTCGACATCCCGATCGCGCAACGCAGCTTCGACCCGCTGTCCGTCGCCGTGGACCCCGCTCGGATCGCGGCGGCCGACGCGGCCGTGCAGGCAGCGACCCGACAGCTCGAGCAGCTGCAGGAGCAGGTCCGTGCGGCCTCGGAGCAGGTGCTGCGCGCCGAGGAGGAGCTGGACTCGCTCGAGCGCGGCACCCGCAAGGCCGTCAGCGCGGCGGCGCGGGCACGCGAGCAGCTGCTCGACCGCGCGGTGACCGCCTACATGGTCGGTGACATGGAGCAGCGCCTCGCGATGCTCCAGACCGACGACCTGGTGGACCTGGGCGTCGCCCGCAACTACATCGGCGTCGTCGTCGGCGAGAACGAACGACTGCTGCGTCGCTACGAGCGTCTGCGTGCCGAGCTCAGCGGTGACCACGCGGCCCTGGCCGACGACCTGGCCGACGCCCGCGTCGAGCTGCTCGGGTCGGCCGACCGGGTCACCCCCGCGTTCGAGGAGCTGGTGGACCGGGTGCAGGAGCTGCAGGCGTACCAGGCGGGCGCGCAGGCCTACGTCGACGGCTTCGTGTTCCCCGTCGCAGGCGAGGTCGAGTTCATCGACAGCTGGGGCTACCCGCGGATGATGGGCACCGCGTCGGCGCACTGGCACCAGGGCACCGACATCTTCGCCACCTACGGCACGCCGCTGATCGCCTCGGAGAACGGGGTGCTCGACCGCATCGGCGTCGGTTCGCTCGGTGGCAACAAGCTCTGGGTGAAGGGCGAGTCCGGCACCGAGTACTACTACGCCCACCTCGCGGCCTTCGCGCCGGGCATCGCGGACGGCCAACCCGTCCGTGCGGGTGAGCTGATCGGCTACGTCGGCGACACCGGCAACGCACGCGGCACCTCACCGCACCTGCACTTCGAGATCCATCCCGGCGGCGTGGGGCCGGTCAACCCGTACCCGCTGCTGAAGGCGGCCTACGGCGGTCGTCGGGTGGCCCCCGCCGTGGTGCCCACGACCGTGCCGCCGGCGCCGGTCGCGCCCGGGTCGCCCGGCGCCGAGATCGCCGGCGGCTGATCGCCCCGTCCCATCTGTGTTCCGGAACCGAGGCGATGGCCTCGGTTCCGGAACACAGATGGCCGTGCGCGGTGCGACGGCGGGGCGATGGTCGGTGTCGGCGGCGAGCTCCACCACAATGGTGTGGTGGACGTGATCGCCTCGCTCGAGGCCGAGGTGGATCCGCAACGACTCCAGCGGGTCGTCGCGGACCTGGGGACCTACCCGGGCTGGCTGGACATCGTGCCGCGGGCGGAGCCGGTCGAGGGGCACCCCGACGACCCCGGCCCCGCGTGGTCGGTGGACCTCCGCGGCCAGCTGGGCCCGTTGCGGCGGTCCAAGCGCCTGCGCATGGTCCGGCGCCGCGACGAGCCGACGCTGGTGGAGTTCGAGCGCCGGGAGCTCGACGACCGCTCCCACAGCGAGTGGATCCTGTCCGCACGGATCTCCCCGGGTGTCGACGTCAGCACCCTCACGATGCAGCTGCACTACGGCGGGTCGATGTGGATGCCCATGCTCGACCGGCTGCTCGCCGACGAGATCGAGCGCTCACGCGGCCGCCTCCTGGCGGCGGTCCGGGACGCGTCGTGATCCGTGCGGGGGCACCGGTGCGTGTGTGGCCGGGCCGGCCCTATCCGCTGGGCGCGACCTGGGACGGTGCGGGCACCAACTTCTCGGTCTTCTCCGAGTCGGCCGAGGTGGTCGAGCTGTGCCTGTTCGACGCCGACGACACCGAGATCTGCGTGGAGCTGCCCGAGTGCGTCGGCTCGGTGTGGCACGGGTACCTGCCCGACGTCGGCCCGGGCCAGCGCTACGGCTTCCGTGCAGGTGGGCCCAGGGTCCGCCCTGGCGACCTGCAGCGGCGGGCCAAGCTGCTGCTCGATCCGTACGCCCGGGCGATCTCCGGGTCGGTGCGCTGGCACGACGCGGTCGACGCGGACGACGAGCAGGACTCGGCGCCGTACGTGCCACGGTCGCTCGTGGTGAACCCCTGGTTCGACTGGGGTGCCGACCGTCGCCCCGCGACGCGCTGGAACGAGACCGTGCTCTACGAGGCGCACGTCAAGGGGCTCACCGCCCGCCATCCCGACGTGCCCGTCCAGCACCGCGGCACCTACCTGGGACTCTGCGCGCCACCGGTCATCGACCACCTGCTGCGCCTCGGCGTCACGGCGGTCGAGCTCATGCCGATCCACCAGTTCGTGCACGACCGTCGCCTGGTCGAGATGGGCCTGCGCAACTACTGGGGCTACAACTCGATCGGGTTCTTCGCCCCGCACAACGAATACGCGGTGGGCGGCCAGGACGGCGCACAGGTCCGCGAGTTCAAGGTGATGGTCAAGACGCTGCACGAGGCGGGCATCGAGGTGATCCTCGATGTCGTGTACAACCACACGGCCGAAGGCGGCGCCGGCGGGCCGGTGCTCAGCTTCAAGGGCCTCGACAACAGCGCCTACTACCGCCTGGACCCCGACGACCCGTCCGTCTACGTGGACTACACGGGCACGGGCAACAGCCTGAACATGCGCCACCCCCACGTGCTGCAGCTGATCATGGACAGCCTGCGGTACTGGGTCGAGGAGATGCACGTCGACGGGTTCCGCTTCGACCTGGCCGCGACGCTCGCCCGCGAGCTGCACGACGTCGACCGCCTGTCGGCGTTCTTCGATCTCATCCAGCAGGACCCGGTGGTCAGCCAGGTCAAGCTGATCGCGGAGCCGTGGGACGTGGGTGAGGGCGGCTACCAGGTCGGCAACTTCCCCCCGCTGTGGTCGGAGTGGAACGGCCGGTACCGCGACTGCGTGCGTGACGCCTGGCGGGGCGGGACGGGTCACCTCGGCGAGTTCGCCGCCAGGCTCACGGGCTCGTCGGACCTGTACGAGGACGACGGCCGGCGACCGCACGCGAGCATCAACTTCGTGACCGCGCACGACGGCTTCACGTTGAACGACCTGGTCACCTACGAGCACAAGCGCAACGACGCCAACGGCGAGGACAACCGGGACGGCACCGACGACAACCGGTCGTGGAACTGCGGGGTGGAAGGGCCGACGTATGTGCCGGAGGTCCGGGCCCTGCGCGCACGGCAGCGCCGCAACCTGCTGGCGACGCTGCTGCTGAGCCAGGGCGTGCCGATGCTGCTCGCCGGCGACGAGCTCGGTCGCACCCAGCACGGCAACAACAACGCCTACGCCCAGGACAACGAGATCTCCTGGGTCGACTGGGACGACGTCGACGGCGAGCTGCTCGAGTTCGTCCGGCGGGTGGTGCAGCTGCGTCGGACCAACCCGGTGCTGCACCGGCGGCGCTTCCTCACCGGTGCGCCGGTCAACGGCGACGACCTGCCCGACGTCGCGTGGTTCGCGCCGACCGGCGAGGAGATGACGTCCCAGGACTGGGACGACGGCGTGTCGTGCGTGGCCATGTGGCTCAACGGCGATCTGGACGACGTCGGACCACGCGGCGAGCCCGTCGCCGGCGCGACGTTGCTGCTCGGGGTGAACCTCGGTGACGCGTCGGTCCCGTGGTGCCTCCCGTCGACGGCGTGGGGGAGCGAGTGGCGCTCGGTGCTCGACACCGCCGCCGTGGGCGCGGACCCCTCGCAGCACAGGTCCGGCGACTGCATCGACGTCGGGGGTCGCAGCCTGGTCGTGCTCGAGCTGGTTCGCTGAGTCACCGGGCCCGGCGAGCGCTCCAGCGGCCGTCGTCGTGGCGCTCGAGCTGCAACGACATGGCGAAGCACTCGCTGAGCAGCTCGCCGTCGAGGACCTCGTCGATCGGGCCGGAGCCCAGCACCCTGCCGTCACGCAGCGCCAGGAGGTGCGTGAACGCCGGCGGGATCTCCTCGACGTGGTGGGTCACCATCACCATCGGTGCAGCGCTCGGGGTCAGCGCGAGCTCGTCGAGTCGCTCGACGAGCTCCTCGCGGCCGCCGAGGTCGAGACCGGACGTGGGCTCGTCGAGCAGCACCAGTCCCGGCTCCGACATGAGTGCCCGGGCGAGCAGCACCCGCTGGCGTTCGCCGGACGAGAGCGATCCGAACGGTCGCTCGGCCGCGAAGCCCACGCCCTGCTCGTCGAGCAGTCGGCGGGCGCGGTCGTGGTCGGCGACCTCGTACTGGTGCCACCACGGCTCGAGCGCGGCGAACTTCGCGCAGACGACGACCTCCTCCGCTCGCAGCTGCGGGCGCACCATGTCCACGAGCGCAGGGCTGACGAGCGCGACGCGCCGTCGCAGCCGGCGCACGTCGGTCGAGCCCAACCGCTCGCCGAGCACCTCGACGCTGCCCCTGCTGGGGTGCTCGTAGAGGCTCGCGATGCGCACGAGCGAGGTCTTGCCGCTCCCGTTCGCGCCGAGCAGCACCCATCGCTGCGCGGGGTCCACGCACCAGTCGATCCCGTCCAGCAGGTCGCGGCCGTCCCGTGTGAGCCCGACGCCGCGCAGGGCCAGCGCCGGAGGCGAGGCGCTCACCGTTCGGCGCCGAAGCGTTCGTCGAGCGCGGCTTCCATCGCCTTGTTGAGCAGCTCCAGTCCGACGAGGGCACGTTCCGCGTCGGGCGGATCCAGCCGGGCCAACAGCCGGTCGAGGCCGGCGCCGACGACCTCGTCGCCGCGCTCGACCGTCGCCAGCCCGAACGGCGTGAGCGACAGCACCACCCGGCGCCGGTCGCGTTCGTCGGCGGACCGCTCGACCATGCCCCGCTGCACCAGGCCGTCCACGACCGAGGTGACCGTCGACGGCGTCACCCCCAGCAACGCGGCGACGTGGGTGGCGGGCCGGCCGCGCGGCACGAGGAACACGAGCACGCGGTACTGCGGCAGCGTCAGGTCCGCGTCGGCCAGCGCGGAGCCGGCGACCTTGGCGAGCCGCGCCGCGGCGCGCACGGCATCGGCGCTGCGCGCGGAGGCCGATGCGGGGGCGGGCGACGGGTCCGACGGCATCGGTCCGATGGTACCGGTCGTTTCGAGCATCGAAGCATCTGGGACGGTCTCGTCGCCGCACGTCGCTCGGTACACTTCGCCCCGTGACGGAGCCTGGTTCCTGATCTGGCACGGATGACGCTCGCCGGACTCCTCGCGCTCGCCCTGCTCGTCGGGCTCAACGGCTGCTTCGCCGCGCTGGAGACGGCGCTGTCGGCCCGCAGGTCCGTGCCCGTGCGGTCGCGGAGCCTGCCCACCACCCAGCTGGTCATCACGCTGTGCAGCCTCGGCCTGGGGCTGCTCGCGGCGCCGGTGCTCGCGGTCGCGATCGAGTCGCTCGCCCGGTCGCAGCCCTCGGGTCCGTCGCCGGCGCCGTGGTCCGTGGCGCTCGCCCTGGTCGTCGTGATCGCGGTGCAGGTGGTGGTCGGTGAGCTCGTCCCCAAGGCGATCGCCGCCGGGCGCCCCGAGCGGGTGCTCACGGTCCTGGGTGCACCCCTGCGTCTGGTCGAGGTGGCCGCCGCCCCCGCCGTGGCTGCGGTCGACCTGCTGGTGCGGCCGGTGTCGACCCGGCTGTCGCGGTCGACGGCCGGCAGCGCTCCCGACGTCGCCGACCGCGACGAGCTGCGTCGGATGGTGCGTCGCTCCGAGGCGAGCGGCGAGCTGACCCACCACGATGCCGACCTGCTCGACCGGACCTTCCGGTTCGCGCAGAAGGTCGCCGCCGACGTGCTCACACCCCGGGTCGAGGTGCACAGCCTGGCGCTCGACGCCTCGGTCGAGGACCTGGTGGCGGCCTCGGCGAGCACCGGGCTGTCGCGGTTCCCGGTGCACGGGTCCGACGTGGACGACATCGTCGGTGTCGTGCACGTGAAGGACGTGCTCGCGATCGACCGTGGGGCACGGGCGACGACGGCGGTCGAACAGCTCGCACGGCCGGTGCTCGCCGTGCCGACGTCGAAGGACCTCGAGTCGCTCATGGGTGAGCTGCGCGCCCAGGCGGGTCAGTTCGCGGTCGTGGTCGACGAATACGGCGGCACCGCCGGCATCGTCACCCTCGAGGACCTGCTCGAGGAGCTCGTCGGCGACATCGCGGACGAGCACGATCCTGCCGCCACCAGCACCGTGCGGCGATGGGGCGGGGCGCACATGGTCTCGGGGCGGCTGCATGCGGACGAGGTCCGAGCTGCCTGCGGGCTCGAGCTCCCCGACGGCGCCTACGAGACGCTCGGAGGGTTCGTCATGGAGCGACTCGGACGGGTCCCCGTCGAGGGTGACGAGTTCCTCCACGACGGCTGGTCCGTGCAGGTGCTCGAGATGGACGGCCATCGGGTGCGCACCGTGCGGCTGGTGGCGCCTGCGCCGGACTTCCTCCCGGTCCCCGGGACCGACGGCGCGCGACGGACCGGTGGAGCCCGAGGGTGAGTGCACTCGCGATCGTCCTTTTCGCCGTCTGGCTGGTGCTCGCCAACGGGTTCTTCGTCGCCGTCGAGTGCAGCCTGGTCCGCTCGCGGGTCGAGCGCCTCGAGCAGCTGCAGGTCGCAGGTCTGACCGGCGCCGGCACCGCGGTCGCAGCGGTGCGCGATCCCGCTCGGCCGCTGGCCACCAGCCAACTCGGCATCTCGGTGGTGTCCGTCCTGCTGGGCTGGGCGATCGCCCCGCTGCTCGGCGAGCCGGTGGAGTGGGTGCTCGAGCAGGCCTCGCTGCCCGCGGATCTGGCGGCACCGGCGGGGCTCGTCGCAGGACTGCTGCTCGTGACGCTGGTGCACTTCGTCGTCGGTGAGGTCGTCCCCCGGACCGTGGCGCTCGCCGCGCCGGAGCGCACCGCAGCGCTGCTGTGCGGGGTGCACCGCGTGGTCGTCGTGGGCCTCCGCCCGGCGGTCGCCGTGCTCTTCGGCGCCGCTGCACGCCTGGCACGCCTGCTCGGCGCGGACGCAGGCGCTCCGAGCGACGCCAGGACCAGCGCGGAGCTGGCCGAGCTGGTCGGAGAGTCCATGGCCGGTGGCGCGCTCGACGACGCGGAACGCGACCTGCTCGCCGGCGCCTTCGCCTTCGCCGGTGTGGTGGTCGGCGACGTGATGGCACGCCGCGACGACCTGGTCACCGTGCCCGACACCGCGACCGTGCGCGGTGCCGAGGCGCTGGTGCTGCACTCGGGTCACTCGAGGGTGCTCGTCGTCGGCGGCGACGACCAGGTCATCGGCTTCCTGCACGTCAAGGACCTGATCGCGCTCGAAGGGCGCCCGGACGACCTGCTGCCCCCGGGACTGGTCCGCGTCGCGCTGCGGGTGCAGCCCGACGACGGACTCGACGCCGTGCTGCTGCGGATGCGCCGTGCACGGCGTCACGTCGCAGTGGTGATCGACCCGCGCCAGGAGCGCGACCAGCTCGTCGGCCTGGTGACCTTGGAGGACATCCTCGAGGCGATCGTCGGCGACATCCGCGACGAGAGCGACCGCGCCGAGGGGCCGGGCGCAGGGGGCGGCGACGGCCCGACGTCCGACCGTGATGGCGTCGTGGGCGAAGATGGGGCGATGCACAGGGGCGAGGGGTCGTGAGCGGGGGACCGCGGGTGACGGTGGTGTCGCCGCACTTCGACGACGTGCCGCTGTCGCTCGGCCAGAGCCTGTCGGACGGCGTGCTGTCGCGCTGCGACGTCCGTGTGCGGGTCGCCTTCGGCCGGACGAACTGGACCACCTGGACCCACCCCACCGAGCGTCGCGCGCCGGCGGTGTCGTGGTGGCGCACGGCGGAGGAGCAGGTGGCTGCGCTGTCCTTCGGGTACCGCTTCACCGTCGCCCGTTGGCCCGAGGCGCTGCTTCGACTCGGGTCCGGCTACTCCGACCGCCTGCTCGACGCCGAGGCGTCGCTGGAGGAGGACCCGCTCGTCGCGGACCTGGCGGGCTGGCTCACCGACGTCGTGTCGCCGTCGAGCGCCCCACCGCCCGACGCGCTGCTGGTCGCCGCCGGGCTGGGGGGCCACGTCGACCACCGGCTGCTCGCGCTCGCCGCGTCGAGCGTCGTGCAGGTGACCGACACGCCGATCGGCTTCTACGAGGACCGCCCGTACTCGGCCTACCTGGACGAACAGGAGATCCGGCGCCAGCTCGACCCGCTCGGCGCCGACCTGGAGCGGCACCCGGCGTCCGGCCCCATCTCGGCGCGCACCCAGTGGCGGGCGAAGCGCTGCTACCCGAGCCAGATGTCGCCGTACTTCGACGACGCGATGCGTCTCGACGTGACCGATGGCGCGACCGAGGCCGTCTGGTTCCCTCGTGGTCGCGCACCCCGGTGGTGGGGCTGACACGATCCGGTGCCCCGAGCCCGGCGCCGCTGCGGTTGCGGCAGGGGGCCGGCGCGACCAAAGTGTCCGGATGCAGATCGGGGTCCTCGGAGGTACGGGTCCGGCGGGAAGTGGCCTGGCCACGCGCCTGGCCGCAGCAGGGTTCGACGTCGTCGTCGGTTCACGGTCGAAGTACCGGGCGCTCGAGGTCGTCGACAAGATCGTCGCCAAGTGGCCGGACCGCCAGCTCTCGCTGACCGCCGGCGACAACCACGAGGCAGCGTCCGCCGAGGTCGTGTTCATCGCGACGCCGTGGGACGCTGCGGCCGCGACGGCCAAGGAGTGCGAGCGCGAGCTCAAGGGCAAGGTCGTCATCTCCATGGCGAACGCGCTGGCCAAGGTGGGCCACGAGTTCCAGCCGTTGGTGCCGCCCCGTGGCTCGGTCGCCGCCTCGGTGCAGGCCGCCGTGCCGCGCTCGCTCGTGTCGGCCACCATGCACCACGTGCCCGCCAAGGAGCTCGGCGACATCGCCCATCCCGTCGAGTCCGACGTGCTGGTCTGCTCCGATCACCCCTCGGCCACCGCCACCACGATCGACATCGTGTCGAAGATCCCCGATCTCCGGGCGGTCGACGCCGGTGAGCTGTCCAACGCGGCGCCGATCGAGGCGTTCGCTGCGGTGCTGTTGCAGGTGAACGTGAAGTACAAGACCAGGGTGGCGATCCGCTTCACCGGCCTGCCGGTCTGATCCGACCGCCGACCGTGCGCCTCTACGACACCGCTCGCCAGGAGGTCGTGCCCTTCGAGCCGGCCGACCGCGTCGTGTCGATGTACACGTGCGGCATCACGCCCTACGACTCCACGCACCTGGGTCACGCCGCCACCTACCTGACCTACGACGTGCTCCAGCGTCGCCTGCGCGACCTCGGGCACGAGACGCGCTGCGTGCGCAACATCACCGACGTCGACGACAGCATCCTGCCCAAGGCCCGCGAGCTGGGCGTGCACTACCTGGACCTGGCCGCCTCGGAGCTGGCCCGCTTCGATGCGGACATGGACCGCCTGGAGATGCTGCCGGCGTGGTCCGAGCCGCGGGCGACCTCCGCGATCCCCGACATCCGCGGCTTCATCGGCATGGTGCTCGACCGTGGCTTCGCCTACCAGGCCGGCGGATCGGTGTACTTCGAGGTGTCGAAGTACGACAAGTTCGGCGAGATCAGCAACTACAGCCGCGAGCAGATGCTCGAGCTCGCCGCCGAGCGCGGCGGCAACGTCGACGATCCCCACAAGCGCGATCCCCTCGACTTCGTCCTCTGGCAGCCGAGCCTGGACGACGAGCCCGCATGGGACTCGCTGTGGGGCCCGGGTCGACCGGGGTGGCACATCGAGTGCTCGGCGCTGTGCCTGCGCGAGCTCGGCACGACCATCGACCTGCACGGCGGTGGCTCGGACCTGATCTTCCCGCACCACGAGTGCGAGGCCGCGCAGTCCGAGGCCGCGACCGGCGAGCCGCTGGTGCGCCACTGGATGCACCAGGCGATGGTCCGCATGGACGGCGAGAAGATGTCCAAGTCGCTGGGCAACCTGGTGTTCGTGTCCGAGCTGTCCAAGGACTGGGACCCCCGCTCGATCCGCCTGGCGTGCGTCGGGCACCACTACCGCGACAGCTGGGAGTGGCACGCCGATCTGATGGGCGTCGCGACCGAGCGGTTGTCGAGCTGGGTCGCCGCCGGCGCCGGTGGTGCCGCGCTCGACCAGGTGCGCGCCGCGCTCGACGAGGACCTGGACACCCCGGGTGCGGTGGCCGCCATCGATGCGGCAGCGGCGAAGGGCCTCGGCGTGTCGGAGGCGGCGGCGCTGCTCGGCGTCGGCGTGTCCCGCCCGGTGCTCGACGCCGGCTGACGGCGCGCGGGCGCCGGCGCTCGGCGATCGCGCGCGGAACGTGCTCCCTTCGGCGCGGCGTCGCGGCCTGGGGATTCCCGAACCGCGTTCGCCTGCGGGGTGTCGTCGCGCTCGGTCGTCCGGGCAGGTGGCGGGAGTGTTCCGCATGTGTGAATTCTCGGGTCGGCAACCGACCCCGGGTCGGAGCGAGTTGTACACTTCGTCAGATCTCGTGGGAAGGAGCGGATGGACATGGAGCGTGAGGCCGGCAAGCTGCAGACGGCGGCCCGTCTCCTGTTGACGCCCCCGTTCCGCTTCGCCTGGCGCATCACCGTCGAGGGCGCCCATCACATCCCCGAGTCCGGCGGGGCGATCATCGCCCCCAACCACATCTCCGTGCTCGACTCGTTCTTCGTGCCGCTCACCGTCGGGCGTCGCATGACGTACGTCGGCAAGTCCGAGTACATGGACGACTGGAAGACCAAGTACGTCTTCCCGGCCATCGGCATGATCCCGATCGATCGATCCGGGGGCGATGCGTCCAAGCGTGCACTCGACGCCGCAGCGGGCATCCTCGAGGCCGGCGAGCTGTTCGGCATCTACCCCGAGGGCACCCGCGCCCGCGACGGCAAGCTGCACAAGGGCCACACCGGCGTCGCACGCCTGGCGCTGCGCACCGAGTGCCCGATCGTGCCGGTCGGCATCATCGGCACCGACGACGTGCAGCCGCCCGACGCCCGCTACCCCAAGCCGTTCCGCCGGGTGCACATCCGCTTCGGTCGACCGATCTCGGTCGAGAAGTACACCGACCGGGCCAACGACCGCCTGGTCCTGCGTCAGATCACCGACGAGGTCATGTACGAGATCCGCAACCTGTCGGGTCAGGAGTACGTGGACGAGTACGCAGGTCGCAGCGCCGAGCCGGAGACCGTCGCACCCGTGCTGCCGATGCCCGAGCGTCCCCGCGTGCCGGAGGTGCTCGTGGCCTCCGCGGCGAGTGCGCCGGGTGGGCCTGACGTGGCGGTCGAGGCCGATGGTGTCGAGCGTCGCTCGTCGTCCGCAGCGATCCGCTCTCGCCCGCTCGACCTGGGCCTGGAGCTCGAGCTCTCTACCGCCTGACGGCTGCCTCGCCGGAGTGGCTACCGTCCGAGCATGACCGGCGAGACCGACCTGGCGACCATGCTCGCGAGCCTGCGGATCGAGCACCGCGAGCCGCCCGTGACCGTGGTGCACCTGTCGAATCCCGTCGAGCTGGGTGAGGGCGTGCTCGCGGTGCTCACCGAGGATGAGGGCACGACCGCCGTCGTGTCGATCGCCGAGGCGGAACGGCGAGGCTGGCCCGTCGAGTTCCGGGCCGCCTGGCTGACGGTGTCGGTGCACAGCTCGCTCGACGCGGTCGGCCTGACCGCTGCGTTGGCGAGCGCGCTGGCCGAACGCGGCATCGCCGCCAACGTGCTGGCGGGGTACTTCCACGACCACCTGCTGGTCCCGCTCGATCGCGCCGACGAGGCCGTCGAGCGCCTCGAGTCGCTCGCGAGCCACGACGACTGACCCCCGGGCAACATGGCAGGTCCTTGGAGCACGCCAGAAGGTGCGGCGACGATGCCGCGGACTCGCGCAGCCGCCATTCTCGGGAGCGTCATCGACACATCGTGTCGATGACGACCCCAATGTCGCGCTCGGGTGACGTGCCGGTCGGGGACGGTGCGGCTCGGTCAGGCGGTCGGTGATCAGGTCGGTGGCGGGTCGACCAGGTCGCGCAGGTCCCCCGACGGCGGCGCGGTCAACCGCAGCTCCTGGTGCTTGCTCGCTCCTTGGAGGCGGTACCACCGGTGGTCGGGGCCGAGCACCAGCCAGACCGTCGCTGCCATGAGCAGGCTGTCGTAGTTGAGCGCGACCGAGCGGCGAGGGTGGCCCATGGCCACGAGCTCGTCGCGGCCGGCGGCGAGCAGCTCCTGGTCGGTGCTCCACGAGTCGGTCTCGGCAAGGACCTGGACCGCGGCGTCGCCGCCGATCTGCCAGGCGGCCGCCCAGTTGCGGAGGTGTCCGGGCGTCACGCCGGCTCGCGCGGCGAGCTCGACGACGTCCTCGGGGCGGAACGCCGCACGGCGGGCCAGGTCGGAGCGCGCCGGTGCCGCCAGCCCGCTCGGGCGGTCGTCGACGAGCATGCGCCACGCTCGGTCGATGGCGTCCTCGGCGAGCTCGTCGACGTACGCGGTGGAGATGCCGAACCGGGCGGGGAGCTGCGCCTCCCACGGCACGTGGCGCCCCGGGTGGCGGAGCACGCCGCGGCCGCTCGACGTCGGTGGCGGGGGCAGCGGGTCGTCCAGGCCGTGGCCGGCCCACAGCAGTGCCGGGTCCATGCCCGGCAGCTCGGCCGGCTCGGGTGACGTGACCTGCTCGCCGTCGCGACGACTGCGAACCAGCTCGATCAGCTCGTCACGACCGATGCCGCGCAGCAGGAACAGCGCGAACGGGTTGCGGTCCAGCTCGGCGGCGGTCACGTAGTAGACGGCGGCTGCGTGCTCGCACGGCTCGTTCCACTCGTCGCACTCGCAGTCGGGGCGCAGGTCCGCCGGGCGCGGCAGCAGGCGCACGTCGACCGCGTCGGCATCGGCCACGATGCCCGGATCGAGCTCGCCGTCGAGCAACGCCGCCAGGTGACCTGCTCGGGCGGCGATCGCGTCGGCCACCTGCTCCCACTCGGCGGGCGCGAGCTGCTTGACCGCCACGTCGACGTGCTGGATCTCGCCGTGGCGGTCCACCACCCGTGCCGCGATGTGGCCGGGGTGCAGCTCGATCTCACGCACGGCGCCCTTGCGGGCGAGCGTCCGTCCACGCGGAAGCCGGTTCTCGTAGCCGGACCCGGACCCAGCGTCCTCGAGCGCGTCGATCCACGCCTTGCCCCACCACGTGGTGCCGTACCGTTCGGCGGCCATCAGCTCGGCTCACCCAGGCGCACGAGTGCGGCCAGCTCACGGTCGTCCAGCTCGGTGAGCCACGCCTCGCCGCCGCCGACGACCGCCTCGGCCAACGCCTGCTTCTGGGCGAGCACCGCGGCGATGCGGTCCTCGACGGTCCCGTCGGAGATGAGCCGGTGGATCTGCACGGGCCGGTCCTGTCCGATGCGCCAGACCCGGTCCGACGCCTGGTTCTCGACCGCCGGGTTCCACCAGCGGTCGTAGTGGATGACGTGGGTCGCCCGGGTGAGGTTGAGTCCGGTGCCACCGGCCTTGAGCGACACGACGAACACGGGGAACTCGCCGGCCTGGAACCGGTCGACCATCCGCTCGCGCTGGAGGAGCGAGTCCGAGCCGTGCAGGAACTCGGCCGGGACGCCGAGCTCACCCAGGCGTGCCAGGAGCAGCTGGCCCATGGCGACGTACTGGGTGAACACGAGCGTCGCGTCGCCGGCGTCGGTGATCGCGCCGATGAGCTCGTCGAACACCTCGAGCTTGCCGGACCGGCCCGGCAACGGACCGGGCTGGTGCAGGTACTGGGCCGGGTGGTTGCAGATCTGCTTGAGCGCGGTGAGCAGCTTGAGGACCAGGCCCCGGCGGGCGATGCCCTCGGCCTGCTCGATCGCCGCGAGGATCTCCTCGACGACGGCCCGGTACAGCCCCGCCTGCTCGGCGCTGAGCACGACCGGATGGTCCGTCTCGGTCTTGGGCGGGAGGTCGGGGACGATCTCGGGATCGTCCTTGCGCCGCCGCAGCAGGAACGGCGCGACCAGGCGGGTGAAGCGCTCGGTCGCCTCGGGATCGCGGTCGCGTTCGACGGGCACCGCGATGTTGCGTCGGAAGGTCTCGACCTGGCCGAGCAGCCCCGGCGTGGTCCAGTCGAGCAGCGCCCAGAGCTCGGTGAGCCGGTTCTCCACCGGGGTGCCCGTCATGGCCACGCGTGCCGAGGCCGGGATGCGCCGCAGCGCCCGCGCCGTCGCCGACGCGGGGTTCTTGACCTGCTGGGCCTCGTCCGCGACCACCAGTCCCCATGGCCGCTCGGCCAGTCGATCCGCGTCGCGGCGGACGATCCCGTAGGTGGTGAGCACGACGTCGGGGGCGTCGACCGGCACGAGCGTGCGCTCGGTGCCGTGGTAGCGGTGCACCCGCAGATCGGGCGCGAACCGGGCGAGCTCGCGCTCCCAGTTGCCCACGAGCGACGCCGGGCAGACCACCAGCGTCGGGCCCTCGGCCCGGTCGAGGCGGTGCAGGTGCAGGGCGATGAGCTGGATGGTCTTGCCGAGGCCCATGTCGTCGGCGAGCACGCCGCCCAGGCCCAGGTCGACCATCTCGCTCATCCAGGCGACGCCTCGGCGTTGGTAGGGCCGCAGCGTGGCGTGCAGGCCGTCGGGCTCGGCCAGCTCGTGGGGCTCTGCCGCCCTGCGCAGTCGGGCGGCGAGCTCGGCCGGGGCACCGGACACCGAGACGCGGACCGGCTCGTCGTCGATCGTGATGGTGCCGCGGAGCGCCGCTGCGAGGGTGTCGGTCGCGCTGAGGCGGTCTCGACGCCCGAGCTTGGCGGCGACCGAGGGGTCGAGCACGACCCATTCGCCACGGAGGCGCACCAGGGGACGTTGGCTGGCGGCGAGCGCCGACAGCTCCGCCTGGCTGACCGGTTCGCCGTCGAGGGTGGCGCGCCAGGTGAGCTCGCACACCGTCGACAGGTCGAACATGGCCGGTCGGTCGCCCTCGGTCCGTGGCGGCTCCGCGTGGGCGGTGGCCGTGATGGTGCGCGTGAGCGCCGCGGGGACGAGCACCTCGATCCCGGCACCACCCAGGTCGCCCGCGAGCGGACCGAACAGCGACATGGCTGCGTCGTCGTCGACGTCCATCCGGGTCGGACGGGGGTCGTCGAGCAGCTGCTGCAGGGCGGGCCAGAGGCGTGCGCCGCGTCGCAGCGCCAGCAGTAGGTCGGCCTCGGCGCGGTGGTCGAAGCCGGGGGCCCGACCCGCCCACAGGTCCTCGGCATCGGCGACCAAGTGCGGCTCGGTCGCGGAGCGGATCTGGAGCACGACCGAGAAGGGGTGCTCGTCGTCCGGCGGCAGGCTCAGGCGGAGGCCGACGACGGTGCGCACCGTCTCGTCCTCGTCGACGAGCCGTGCCCGCAGCGCGGAGAGGTCGACCGGATCGGTGCCGCACCACGCCGGTTGTCGCGACACCGTGGGTGCTGCGGCGGTGCGGGGGAGTGCATCGGCGATCCCCCGGGAGAACGCGGCGACCGCATCGAGCGCCGTGGGCACACGTGCGCTCGCCGTGTCCGGGAGCGGGTGGCAGTGGGCGACAGGTGGCAGCCACGCGGCGAGCGCGGCTCTGAGGGAGCGATCCTCCGCGTCGAGGGGGCCGAGGGTCCACGTGTCGAACCCCGCCGCGGAGACGGCCGGCTGGAGGCGTCCACGTGCGACGACCTCGAGCGCCGCCCGGGCGACGACCCCCCACGCCCGGGCCGAGGGGGACGCCGACTCGTCGTCGGGGCGCAGGTCGACGAGCTCGTCGAGCACGTCGGCGACCCGGACGAGCTCCGCCGGACGGAGCTGCGACGTCGGGCCGTCGACGCCCGGCAGCACGAGCTCGATGAGCTGCCGGGGGCGTCGGCCGTCGTCCGGCTCGTCGACGAGGTCGACCTGCTCATCGGACGACCACCACGCCAACGCGGTGGTGCGTGCGGGGTCACCCGGCACCAACGTGGCGTGCAGACGGCGGTCGAACATGGCGCCGCAGCCTACGAGGTGGGACCGACACCGGCGGGACCGCCCCGGCGCCGCCCCGACGCCGGAACCGGATACAGGGTCGTCACGGCGCGCCGCTAGCGTGGCGGCCATGTCCGAGCTCTCCATCACGCTGCCCGACGGTTCCGTTCGCACCCTGCCCGAGGGGTCGACGGGGACCGACCTGGCGGCGTCGATCGGCCCCGGCCTGGCCAAGGCGGCCCTGGCGATCGAGGCCGACGGCGAGACGGTCGACCTGGCCGCACCCCTGCCCGACGGCGCCGCGGTCCGGATCCTGACCGACCGCGACCCCGACGCGCTCGAGCACATCCGCCACTCGACGGCCCACGTGCTCGCCCAGGCGGTGCTCGAGCTGTGGCCAAGTGCCACGTTCGCGGGCGGCCCGCCGATCGACGACGGCTTCTACTACGACTTCGAGCTGCCGGGCGGCGCCACGTTCACCGACGAGGACCTGGAGCGCATCGACGCCAAGATGCGCGAGATCATCGCCGCGGACCAGTCCTTCGAGCGCTTCGAGCTGCCGCTCGACGAGGCGAAGGCCCTCATGGCCGATCACCCCTACAAGCAGATCTTCATGGACCTGGCCGCTGCGGGCGACGACGCCGACGGCGAGGTCGACGGGGGAGAGGTGATCAGCTTCTACCGCAACACCCCCGAGTTCGTGGACATGTGCCGCGGCCCCCACGTGCCCTCGACCGGTCGGCTCGGCCACTTCAAGCTCACCCGCCACGGCGGTGCGTACTTCCGCGGCAGCGAGAAGAACCCGATGCTGCAGCGCATCTACGCCGCGGCGTTCGCGAACAAGAAGGACCTGGCGGCGCACCTGCACCGCCAGGCCGAGGCCGCCAAGCGCGACCACCGCAAGCTCGGCGTCGAGCTGGACCTGTTCTCGTTCCCCGAGGAGGTCGGCTCCGGGTTGGCCGTGTTCCATCCCAAGGGCGGCATCATCCGGCGGCTGATGGAGGACTACTCCAGGACGCGCCACGAGGAGGCGGACTACGAGTTCGTGTACTCGCCGCACATCACCAAGTCGAACCTGTTCGAGACCAGCGGCCACCTGGAGTGGTTCGCCGACGGCATGTTCCCGCCGATGCAGCTCGACCACGACCACGACGGCGAGAGCACCGACTACTACCTCAAGCCGATGAACTGCCCGTTCCACATCCTGATCTACAAGAGCCGGCAGCGCTCGTACCGCGAGCTGCCGCTGAGGATGTTCGAGTTCGGCACCGTCTACCGCTACGAGAAGTCCGGCGTCGTGCACGGCCTGACCCGCGTGCGCGGCATGACCCAGGACGACGCGCACATCTTCACGACCAAGGAGCAGATGGTCGAGGAGCTGGAGTCGATCGTGCTGTTCGTGCTCGACCTGCTGCGTGACTACGGCCTGGACGACTTCTACCTGGAGCTCTCGACCAAGCCCGAGGGCAAGGCGGTCGGCAGCGACGACGAGTGGGACGAGGCCACCGATGCCCTGCGCGCCGTGGCCGAGAAGATGGACATCGAGCTGATCATGGACCCGGGCGGCGGTGCGTTCTACGGGCCGAAGATCTCGGTCCAGGCCCGTGATGCGATCGGGCGCACGTGGCAGATGTCCACCATCCAGGTGGACTTCCAGCTGCCCCAGCGCTTCGAGATGACCTACATCGGCCCCGACGGCGAGCGGCACCGGCCGATCATGATCCACCGTGCGTTGTTCGGCTCGGTGGAGCGGTTCTTCGCCGTGCTGCTCGAGCACTACGCCGGGGCGTTCCCCGCCTGGCTGGCGCCGGAGCAGGTGCGCATCCTGCCGGTGTCGGAGGCGCACGCGGACTACGCCCACGAGGTCGGTGCCGAGCTGAAGGGGCGGGGGTTCCGCGTCGAGGTCGCCGCCGCCGACGAGACGCTGGGCAACCGCATCCGACGCGCCAAAGGCGACAAGCTCCCGTACGTGCTCGTCGTCGGTGACGACGACGTGGCGCACCGCACCGTCGGGGTGAACCCGCGGGGCAACGAGGTCGAGCGCGACGTGCCGGTCGCGTCGTTCGCCGAGCGCCTGGCCGCCGACGTCGCTGCCAAGAAGTAGCCGTCGTGCCGTTGGACCAGCTGTGGGCGACGTGGCGATCGATGTACGTCACCGGCGCGGCCGAGAGCCGTCGGGAGCTGCCGGGCGACCTGCCGCCGGGCGCGCCCGAGGACGGCCGGTCGCTCTTCGAGCGGATCCTCGACAGCGGTGCGCCCGACGACGAGACGTTCATCGTCGATCGCGGCACGAACTGCTTCGTGATCCTCAACCGCTTTCCCTACACGTCGGGCCACCTGATGGTGCTGCCCAACCGGGCGGTGCCGGACCTGGAGGACCTCGACGAGGCGGAGTTCGCCGAGCTGTGGGACCTGGTGCGAACCTCGGTGGTCACGCTCAAGTCCACGTTGCGCTGCGACGGCGTCAACGTCGGCATCAACCTCGGTCGCCCGGCGGGCGGCTCGCAGGCGGAGCACCTGCACGTGCACTGCGTGCCGCGCTGGGTCGGTGACGCGAACTTCATGGCCGTGGTCGGTGGGTCCCAGGTCATGCCGGTCGCCCTGATCGACATCTGGGAGCGGCTTCGAGACGTCTGGCCCGACGGCGGTACGCTCGCCCGATGAGCGAGTCGAGCGCCGCCGCGCAGCCGGACCCCGACGAGTACGTCGACGAGCTGCCCGAGGACCTCGACCTGTCGGGGTTCGTGGGGCCGCACACCTTCCCCAACAACAACCGTCGTCGCATCCCCGCTGCCCTCTACCTGCTCTTCGGCACCGGCTGCATCGTGTTGTGGGTGACACGCGGCGACTCGTCCGCCCTGGTCAACGCCGGCATCCTGTGGGCGGGCATCGGGCTGGTGGCGTTCGGGCTCTACGGCATGGTGGCCGGCTGGACGCTCAAGGTCGACGAGTCCGACGCCTTGGTCACGGCGTCGCAACAGGTCGGGTTCCCGGTCGGGCACTCCGCAGCGCAGATGGTCTGGCGGGGCTTCCTGTCGCGACCGACCTGGCGCATCCTGTTGTACTCCGACGAGAACCCGCCCACGAAGCGCGGCATCGTGCTGGTCGACGGCGTGGGCGGCGGGGTTCTGCAGTGGTTCGTCGAGGACAACCCCGAGGACTGGGCGGGCCTGGACGTCCCGAGCTGAGCAGGCTCGGGGGAGGGCGCTGCACGGGTGCTTCACAAGGGCCCCCTGACCGGGTAGAGTGCTAACTACAGTTAGCACCCCGAGGGAGCTCGATGTTCGACGGTCGTCTACGAAGCCAGGTCGATGCGGCGGTCAAGCCGATCGGCAACAGCATCCGCAAGGCCGGCATCTCCGCCGACATGATCACCGCGACCGGCATCGTCATGGCGTTCGCTGCGGCGATCGCCATCGGCGCCGGGGCGCTGCAGCTGGGCTTCGTGCTGTTGGTGCTCACGGGCATCCCCGACCTGCTCGACGGTGCGGTGGCCAAGGCCTCGGGCAAGTCCAGCCTGCGTGGCGCGTTCTTCGACTCGGTGTCGGACCGTCTCACCGACGGTCTGCTCTTCGGCGGCATCGCCTGGTTCCTGTCGGCGAGCGGTGAGCCCACCTGGATCGTCATGCTGCCGGTTGCCGGCTACGTGACCGCCTCGATCGTGTCCTACATCCGCGCCAAGGCCGACGCCCTCGGCTTCGACGCCCGCGGCGGCCTCGTGGAGCGCGCCGAGCGGATCATCCTGTTGGCGATCGGTCTGCTGTTCGAGCCGGTGCTCATCCCGGTCCTGGTGCTGATCATCGTGCTGAACGTGATCACCGCCGGTCAGCGCTTCGTGAAGGTCTGGCGCCAGGCCAGCGCACAGACGCCGGCGCTCAGCGACCGGCGCCGCCGCCGGGCCCGCCGCTCGGGCCGCACGGTGTCGGACCGCTGGCAGGCTCGTGCCGCCGCACGGGGTCGGACCGGCAGCTCCTCGCGTCGCAGCGGCTGATCCCGGCCGGACTCCTCCGCACCCATGCTGCTGTCGACGCAGGGCCTGCGCGCCGCGCAGGTGCTCACCCGGGTCGTGCCACGTCCGCTCGCCAGCCCCCTCGTGCGGGTCGGCAGCCTGGGCTACGGGCGCGCCTCGGCGGACACCCGCACGCTGGTCGAGCGCAACCTGCGACGCGCCTACGGCGAACGCCTCGACGAGCGGCGACTCGGCCGGTCGGTCGACGCGGTCTTCGAGAACTACGGGCGCTACTGGTTGGACTCGCTGCGCCTGACCCACATGGACGTCGCAGGCATCGAACGGGGCTTCCACCTCGACGGCGTGGAGCACATCACCGCGGCGTTCGACGCCGGCACCGCCCCGATCCTGGCGCTGCCGCACCTGGGGGGCTGGGAGTGGGCGGCCGCGTGGCTGACCAAGGTGAAGGGCTGGAAGGTGGCCGCGGTCGCCGAGCGGCTCGAGCCGCCGGAGCTCTACGAGTGGTTCCTGGACTACCGCAGCCAGCTCGGCATGCAGGTCATCCCGCTGGGGCCGGCGGCCGGCGGCGAGGTCGCCGCGGCACTCGCCGCTCGCTCGATCGTGTGCCTGTTGAGCGACCGGGACCTGAAGGGCGACGGGATCGAGGTCGACTTCTTCGGCGAGCGCACCCGCATCCCGGGTGGCCCGGCGGTCATGGCGTTGCGCAGCGGCGCCCCGCTGCTCCCCGTCGCCGCGTTCTTCGACGGCGACGGGTGCCGGGGGCTGGTGCTGCCGCCGCTCGACACCGAACGCCGCGGTCGCCTTCGCCAGGACGTGCAGCGGGTGACCCAGGACCTCGCCGGCGCGCTCGAGTCGCTCATCCGCATGGCGCCCGAGCAGTGGCACCTGCTGCAGCCGAACTGGCCGAGCGACTACGACGCGATCGGCCAGCCCCGCCCGGAGTGGTTCCGTGACCTCTGAGCGCCCCGCCGCCGTCGTCGCGCCGCGCACCTAGTCTCTGCCGGTGCGCATCGGTCTGGTCTGCCCCTACAGCCTCAGCATCCCCGGGGGTGTGCAGGGTCAGGTCCTCGCGCTGGCGAGGGCGCTGCGCCGTCGTGGGCACGAGGCCCGCGTGCTCGCCCCCTGCGACGGCCCGCCGCCCGAGCTCTTCGTCACGCCGCTCGGCAAGAGCATCCCGACCGCCTCGAACGGCTCGGTCGCCCCCATCGCACCCGACATCTCGGCCCAGCTGCGGACCATCCGGGCGCTGTGGGACGAGAGCTTCGACGTGGTGCACCTGCACGAACCGCTGGTGCCCGGACCGACCGTCACGGCGTTGCTGCTGAAGCCGGCGCCGCTCGTCGGGACCTTCCATGCTGCGGGGTCCCAGCCGGCCTACCAGGCGCTGTCGCCCATGGCCGCGTGGTTCGGCCAGCGGCTCGACGCCCGGGTGGCGGTGTCCGACGACGCGCTCGCACTGGTGCACGACGCCGTCGGGGGCGAGTTCGAGGTGCTCTTCAACGGGGTCGAGGCGGCGCGGTTCCGTGCGGCCGAACCGTGGCCCACCGACCGCCCGACCGTGCTGTTCATCGGCCGCCACGAGGAGCGGAAGGGTCTGGCGACGCTGCTCGAGGCCGTGCCGGACCTGCCGGACGACACACGGGTGTGGGTGGCGGGGGTCGGCCCCCAGACCGACGAGCTGCGCGCCCGGCACCGGGATCCGCGCATCGAGTGGCTGGGTCGCATCGACGACGACGAGCGCGACCGTCGGATCGCCGGAGCGTCGGTGTTCTGCGCCCCGTCGCTCGGTGGGGAGTCATTCGGGGTGATCCTGCTCGAGGCCATGGCCGCCGGCACGCCGGTGGTGGCGAGCAGCATCCCCGGCTACGCCAAGGTGGCGACCGCGGCGGACGGGGTCCCGGCAGCCGAGCTGGTCGCGGAGGGCGACCCCGTGGCGCTCGGCGCGGCGCTCAACCGGGTGCTGGCGGACTCCGAGGTCGCAGCGACGCTGCGCGACCGCGGGTTCGCCCGCGCCGAGCAGTTCGACCTGGAGCGACTGTGCGACCTCTACCTCGACATCTACGAGCGGGTCCTCGCCCACGCCCCCGTGTGACAGGTGTTCCGGGGCGGGCGCCGCGCCGGTGCGCTCACCACCCGTCCCGGTTCGAGGTCGACCACATCGCGGGGAGTACCCTGTGGCCGTGATGCAGGCGCAGCCCTCCCTGGACGAGGCCACCGATCGACTGGAACGCAACGCGATGCTCCTGGGGGCGGTCCCAGCGGTCGTGGTGCTGCTCGTGCTCGTCTGGCTGCAGCCGATCGTCGCGCTCGTCGCCGCCCTGGCCGTCGGCGCCGGGGTCGTGCTGTGGATCCGTGCACGACTGGGGTCCGCGCCGTCGCGTGTGGTGGCAGGTCTCGACACGACACCGCTGCGCGAGGGCGACCAGCCGCGGCTGGAGAACGTCCTGGACGGCCTCTGCGCGACCAGCGGGGTGGCCGCCCCGACGGTGTCGCTCGTGCGGTCGGACCACATGAACGCGATGGTCGCCGCGGGGCGCGAGGACGCGCAGATCGTGCTGACGACCGCCCTGTTGGAGCACCTCGGTCGCCTGGAGCTCGAGGGTGTGCTGGCCAACCTGCTCGCGCGCGTGAAGGACGGCTCGGCGCGGTACTCCACCACCGTGCTCGGCCTGCTCGGCACGTCGCCGAGGGCGCAGCGCCTGCTCGCCGCCGAGCTGGGGGACCAGCGCTCGGTCATGTCCGACCTCGCCGCCGTCGACCTGACCCGCTATCCACCGGGTCTCGTGTCGGCGCTCAGCACGATGGCGGAGCGAGGCACGCATCTCGCAGCCGCCCCGCCGCTCAGCCGCTCCCTGTGGCTCGCGCCGGTGGGCGACGCGCCGCCGGACTCGGACCTCGTGGGTGAGCTGCAGCCGCTGTCGCTGCGCATCGCCGTGCTGTCGGAGCTGTGAGTCCCGCGGACGGGGGCCCCTCGGGCCCCGACGAGCCGACATCCGACGGACCTGGCGCCCCCGGCGCCGACGCGGGACCTGATGCCGGCGCGGACGCAGGGGCCGAGGGCACCTCGATCGACCGCTCGGGCGCTCGGGCGGCCTCGGACGAGCAGCGGCGTCGCAAGCTGTTCGCCATCGGTGCCGCGGTCGCGGTCGCGCTGCTGGCCATCGGCGGGCTGGTGTTCGCGCTGACCCGGTCCGAGGACGAGCCGGCGCCCACGACCACGACGACCAGCACGACCACCACCGAGAGCACGACCACGGTGGCGCCGGAGCCGGGCCCGGTCGCCCCGCTGACCGGTGTGGCCATCGACGGCGCCGACGCCGCTGCGCTCGAACGCCTGCAGCGGCCCGCCCTCGTGGCCAAGGTCGACAACGCACCGCAGGCGATGCCGCAGGTGGGACTCGACCGCACCGACGTCGTCATCGAGCTCCAGGTCGAGGGCATCAGCCGCTACATGGCGGTGGTGCACTCCCAGCCCGTCGACGAGATCGGGCCCATCCGCTCGGCACGCACGAGCGATCCCGACCTGCTGGCCATGTTCGTCCGGCCGCTCGTGGCGTGGTCGGGCGGCAACCCGACCGTCACGAACATCATGAACTCGACGCCGTGGATCCAGGCGTTGAACCCCGACCAGGCGCCCGGGGCCTACTTCCGCAGCCGTGACAAGCGGGCGCCGCACAACCTGATCGCCCGGGTGCCGGACCTGTATGCGCGGGCGGACCAGCCCCCGGCGCTGCCGGTGCCGTTGTTCACCTATCTGCAGGCCGGACAGGAGCCGGGCGGTGTGCCGGTGCCCGGGTTCGACATCGCGGTCGGGAAGTCACCGTCGAGCTGGGTGTGGGACGGCACGGGCCGTTGGCTGCGCTGGGCGAACGGCTCGCGTCAGAGCGTCGTGGGCGGCGCCCAGGTGGGCGCGACCAACGTCGTGGTGCTCTCCACGCCATACGCCGCATCGGCTGCGGATTCGCGGTCCCCCGAGGCGCGCACCATCGGCAGCGGCACCGCGTGGGTGTTCACCCAGGGTCGGATGATCGAGGGGACCTGGACCCGCGCCGAGCCTGCCCAGCCGTGGCAGCTGAAGCTGCCCGACGGCGCCCCGATGACGCTCACCCCCGGCAACACGTGGGTCGAGCTGCCGTCGCCGGAGTCGGGGCCGGCCCTGCTGGCGCCCGAGCGGGCACAGGCGCTCCTGGCCGGCTAGGACCTGCGGCGATCGGGTCCGACGAGGCGCAACCCGCTTCCTGTCCGCGGCCGGTGCATCGGTAGACTGGCCGCATGGCTTCCTCGCCCACCTCCGACCCCTCCACCGCGACGCCGAACGGCCACCAGACCGGCTCGCAGCTGGTCAAGCGCGGCCTCGCCGAGATGTTCAAGGGCGGCGTCATCATGGACGTCGTCAACCCCGAGCAGGCGAAGATCGCCGAGGACGCGGGCGCCTGCGCGGTCATGGCGCTCGAGCGGGTCCCCGCCGACATCCGCGTCGACGGCGGCGTGGCGCGGATGAGCGATCCCGAGATGATCCAGGGCATCCAGGCGGCGGTGACCATCCCGGTCATGGCCAAGGCCCGGATCGGCCACTTCGTCGAGGCGCAGATCCTCGAGGCGCTCGGTGTCGACTACGTCGACGAGTCCGAGGTGCTGTCGCCGGCGGACGAGACCCACCACATCGACAAGTGGGCCTTCACGGTGCCCTTCGTGTGCGGTGCGACCAACCTGGGCGAAGCGCTGCGGCGCATCTCCGAGGGTGCCTGCATGATCCGTTCCAAGGGCGAGGCCGGCACCGGCAACATCGTCGAGGCCGTGCGTCACCTGAGGTCGATCACCGGTGACATCCGCAAGCTCACCCAGGCCGACGGCGCCGAGCAGTTCGAGTGGGCCAAGCGCCTCCAGGCACCGCTGCCGCTGGTCCAGGAGATCGCGTCGACCGGCAAGCTGCCGGTGCCGTTGTTCTGCGCCGGTGGCATCGCCACCCCGGCCGACGCCGCGCTCGCCATGCAGCTCGGTGCCGAGGCCGTGTTCGTCGGCTCCGGCATCTTCAAGTCGGACGACCCGGCGCCGCGCGCCAAGGCCATCGTCGAGGCCACCACGAACTTCATGGATCCCCACATCCTGGTGAAGGTCAGCCGCGGTCTGGGTGCGCCCATGACCGGCATCGGCATGGACGACCTGGAGCTCAAGCTCGCCGACCGCGGCTGGTGAGCACCGGCCAGCTGGTCGGTGTCCTCGCGCTGCAGGGCGCCTTCGGGTTGCACCAGGGGGTGCTCGAGTCCCTCGGCGAGCAGGTCGTGCAGATCCGTCGACCCGAGCACCTGGAGGGCGTCGAGCGCCTCGTGGTGCCGGGCGGTGAGTCGACGACCATGTCCATGCTCGCCGAGCGCAGCGGACTGCTCGAGCCGCTGGCGCAGCTCATCGAGACCGGTGTGCCGGTGCTCGGCACGTGCGCCGGCGCCATCCTCCTGTCGCGTGAGATCCGTGACGGTCGAGCGGATCAGCACTGCCTGGGCGCGATCGACATCGTGACGCGCCGCAACGGGTTCGGGCGTCAGGTGGACTCCTTCACCGAGGAGATCGCCATCACCGGGCTGGACGGGCCGGGGTTCCGCGCGGTGTGCATCCGCGCCCCGGTGATCGAGCAGGTCGGCGACGGCGTCGAGGTGCTGGCCCGGATCGACGGCCTCCCCGCGCTGGTGGCCGAGGGTGCGACCATGGTGTCGATCTTCCACCCGGAGCTGGCCGACGACACGCGTGTGCACGAGCTGTTCCTGAGCCACTAGGCATGGTGGGAGCGTTCGAAGCGATCGACGAACGGGGAGCGACATGTCCGGCCACTCCAAATGGGCCACCATCAAGCACAAGAAGGGGGCCGCGGATGCCAAGCGCGGCAAGCTCTTCGCCAAGCTGATCCGTCAGGTCGAGGTCGCTGCCAAGAACGGCGGCGGCGACCCGGACATGAACCCGACGTTGCGCACGATGTACCAGAAGGCGCGTGACGCCTCCGTGCCGCTCGACACGATCGAGCGCGCGATCAAGCGGGGCACCGGCGAGCTCGAGGGCGTCTCCTACGAGGAGGTCAGCTACGAGGGCTACGCGCCGCACGGCGTCGCGGTCTACGTCGAGGCGCTGACCGACAACCGCAACCGCACCGGCCCGGAGATCCGCACGATCTTCTCCAAGCAGGGCGGATCGATCGCCGAGCCGGGGTCGGTCGCGTGGCAGTTCGAGCGCAAGGGCGTCATCCACGTGCCCGCGACGGTCGCGGAGGACGACGTGATGCTCGTCGCGTTGGATGCCGGTGCCGAGGACATCCGTGCCGAGGGCGACGACTGGGTCGTGGTCTGCGAGGCGTCGAGCACCGCGGCGGTGCGCCATGCGATCGAGGAGGCCGGCATCGAGGTCTCGTCGTCGGACCTGACGATGATGCCGACGTCGCTGGTCGAGCTCGACTCGGCCGACACCGTCAAGCCGATCCTGCGGCTGATCGACGCGCTGGACGAGCACGACGACGTGCAGGACGTCTATGCGAACTTCGACATCCCCGAGTCGGTGCTCGCCGAGCTCGACGCCTGACCGAAGCTCACTGGGCGACGCCGAGCAGGCGGTTGCGGGTCACGGAGCGGACCCCTCGCCACAGCGACACGGCGGCCAGCGCCCAGGCGACCGCCCCGACGATCCAACCGGTCGCGGCGTTGGTGCCCATCAGGGTGCCGGTCGCCTGGCCGTAGGCGATGAAGATCAGCGGGAGCGTGATCAGACCCGAGGCCTGCTGCGCCGCCGCGGTCGACTTCACCTTGGCGGACAGCCGCAGCACGAGCGACAGCGTGAGCAGCAGGAACGGCGGGATGATCCACAGCATCATGACCAGCCACTCGGCGGTCGGGAAGAACCATCCGCCGGCGTCGGGGCCGACGATCAGGTTGACCACGAGCGAGTAGGCGCCGAAGCCGACGAGCGTCGTCAGGTAGCCGGGCACGAAGCTCGCCAGGATCTTGCCCAGGTAGATCTCACGCACGGAGGCGGGGGAGTGGGCGAGGAACTCGCCGGTGCCCCGCTCGCGTTCGCCGACGAGCGAGGCCGCGCCGACGGCGGTCGAGATGGTCAACGGCACGATGACCGCGATCGGGGCGAACAGGAATACGGCCAGGGCGTAGGAGGTCCGTGCCTCCGGCGACTCGCCGCGGATCTGCGACTGGGCGGCGTCGGGCAGCACGCTGAGCGCCTCGGACGCCTGGCGGACCATCGACACGTCGCCGATCCGGGTGACGATCAACAGCAGCACCGTCGGCAGCACGAGGAAGAAGATGGCGCCGAGGGCGACCATCGGGATCCAGTAGTCGCGCGACAGCAGCAGCTGTCGCAGCTCGGTGCGGGCGACGACCCACATGCGGTGGCGCTCGAAGCGCCGGGGGGCCGTCGCTGGCCGCGTGTCGGGCCCGGTCGTGAGACGTGGGTCGATCGTGGTCATCGGGGGGCCTCCTCGCGCGTCGGCGGAGCCGAGTCGTCCAGGGCGGCGAGCGGGTTGGTCGTGTCGAGCACCGGCGGCACCGACGGGGTGGACCAGCGACCCGGGATCGGGGCCAACGGCTCGGACCCGTCCTCGGCGACCGAGGCGCCCGCGGCCTGTCGGCGGATGGTGAAGTAGAGGTCCTCGAGGGTCGGCACATGGGGTTCGACGGCGGTGAGGCGGGCGCCGTCAGCGCACAGCGACGAGATGATGTCGGGCAGGCGGTCCAGGTGGTCGAGCTCCAGGCGGGCACCGCTGGGCTCGCGGCGGTAGGCCGCGACCCCCGGCCACTGCGCGATGCGGTCGAGCAGACGGGGGTCCTCCGCGGAGAGCCGGACGATCGGGTGCGGCCAGAAGCGGGTGGTCAGCTCGTCCGGCGTGCCGTCGATGAGGGCGGTGCCGCCCTCCATCATCACGACGTGGTCGGCGAGCCCCTCGGCCTCGGCGAGCAGGTGGGTGCACATGACCACCGTGCGGCCCTCGAGGGTCAGCTCCCGGATCAGCTCGAGGACCGCGTGGGAGGACTCGGGGTCCAGCCCGGACGTCGGTTCGTCGAACAGCAGCAGCTCGGGTCGGTGCAGGATCGATCGGGCCAGCGCCAGGCGGGTCTTCATGCCCGTCGAGTAGCCGCCGACCGCGTCCTCGAGCGCGTCGGCGATGCCGAAGCGCGTCGCCGCCTCGAGCACCTGCGTGTCCAGGTCCCCGGTCATGCCGTAGAGCTCGGCCGAGTAGCGCAGGTTGTCGCGCCCGGTCAGGCGGTCGTAGAGCGCCGGCTTCGCGGAGACGACGCCGCACCGGGGACGCACGAGGTGGCCCTCGGTGTCCGGATCCAGGTCGAAGGTGCGCACCGTGCCCTCGTCGGGGACCAGGGCGCCCGTGATGGCTCGGAAGGCGGTGGTCTTGCCCGCCCCGTTGGGGCCGAGCAGCACCGTGATCCGACCGTGGGGCACCTCGAAGGACAGGTCGCGCAGCGCGCGGGTGCCACCGAAGCGGTGGCCCACGCCCTGCAACCGGACCGACGGCGGCGTGGTGGTCGAGGTGGGCACGGGCGACGGAGCAGGAGGGAGGGAAGGGGTGGGCGGAGGTGCGGACATCCCCACCTGTATCGGCGCCGGGCGGCCGTGCTTGACGAACCCGTCCGCACGGGATCCCCCAGCGCCGTCGATGCGTGGCGCTACGATCGAACCTGTGTTCGTCCTCGGCATCGACCCGGGCCTGTCCCGCTGCGGCTACTGCGTGCTGCAGGTGCGCGACGGCCGCACACGTGCGGTCGCCCTCGGCGTGTTCCGCACCGACCCCGCCACCCCCGTCCCGCTGCGCCTGGCGGAGCTCTGCGCCGACGTGCGCTCGGTGCTCGACGAGTTCCGTCCGGCGTCGGTGGCGGTCGAGCGGGTCCTGTTCCAGGTGAACGTCCGCACCGCCATGAGCGTCGGGCAGGCGTCGGGCGTGATCATGGCCGAGGCGGCAGGGCGCGGCATGGACGTCGCCGAGTACTCGCCGAACGAGGTCAAGGACGCGGTCGCCGGGCACGGCGGCGCCGACAAGGCCCAGGTGCAGCGCATGGTGCAGCTCCTGTTGGAGCTCGACGCCGTGCCCGAGCCGCCCGATGCCGCGGACGCGGCGGCGGTCGCGCTCACCCACGTCGCGCACACGGCCGGGCGGACCGGTCGCGCGCTCAGCCCGTCAGGAGGGCTCACATGATCGGATCCGTGCGCGGCGAGCTGCTGGACCGCCTCGACGACGAGCTGCTCGTCGAGGTGAACGGCCTCGGCTACCGGGTGAGCGTGACGCCGGCGACCGTCATCGAGGTCGGCGAGGTCGGCTCCAAGGTCTTCCTGCACGTGCACCACCATCGGCGCGAGGACGCCGAGACGCTCTACGGCTTCACCTCGATCGAGGAGCGCCGGGTGTTCGAGACGCTGATCGGCACCCACGGGGTGGGACCGGCGCTGGGCCTGGCGATCCTGTCGGTGCACTCGCCGCTCGGGCTGCGTCACGTGCTCGCCACCGACGACGTCGCCGCGCTGTGCCTCGTGCCCGGTGTCGGCAAGAAGACCGCGGCGCGACTGCTCGTGGAGCTCAAGAGCCGTCTGGCCCTGCCCGAGGGCAGCGACCCGGTCGTCGTGGGTGGCGCGGTCGCGCAGCCCTCCGACGCCACCGCTCGGTCCGACGTGCGCGACGCGCTCGGCGCGCTGGGCTACGGCGCGGAGGAGATCGGTCGGGCGCTCGCGGAGCTGCCGGTCGAGGGTGAGAGCTCCGAGCTGCTGCGTCTGGCGCTGCAACGGCTGGCGGCCGCCTGATGGCGCGCGACGAGCTGCTGCGGCCCGACGCCGCCGACGACGACCTGGCGCTCGAGCCCGTCACGGTCGTCGCCGACCCCGGGCTCGCCGACGTCGCCGACCCGGTCGCGTCGCTGCGGCCACGGTCGCTCGACGAGTTCGTCGGTCAGTCGGAGCTGAAGCGGCGCCTGCGCGTGATCCTCGAGGCCGCACGTCGTCGCGGTCAGCCGCCGGACCACTTCCTGTTCGCCGGTCCGCCCGGGCTCGGCAAGACCTCGTTGTCGGTGATCGTCGCCGCCGAGATGGACGTCGCACTGCACATCACCTCGGGCCCCGCGCTGGAACGCCCCGGTGACCTGGCGGCGATCCTCACCAAGCTGGGTGAGGGCGACGTGCTCTTCATCGACGAGATCCACCGCCTGTCGCGGTCGGTCGAGGAGGTGCTCTATCCCGCGATGGAGGACTTCCAGCTCGACATCGTGCTGGGCAAGGGCCCGGCGGCCCGATCGATCCGCCTCGACCTGCCCAGGTTCTGCCTGGTCGGGGCGACCACCCGCACCGGGCTCATCACGGGACCGCTGCGCGACCGCTTCGGCCTGGTCGCTCGCCTCGACTACTACGAGCCCGAGGACCTGCGCTGCATCGTGGAGCGGGCCTCGACGATCCTCGGGGCCCAGATCGACGAGGCGGGCGCCGTCGAGATCGCCCGTCGATCCCGCGGGACCCCGCGCATCGCCAACCGTCTGCTGCGCCGGGTGCGCGACGTCGCCGAGGTGGAGGGCGACGGCACGATCGACGCGTCCGTGGCGGCATCGGGCCTCGAGCTGTTCGGCATCGACGCGCTCGGGCTCGACAAGGTCGACCGGTCGATCCTGTCGTCGCTGTGCGAGCGCTTCGGCGGCGGACCGGTGGGGCTGTCGACCCTGGCGATCGCCGTGTCGGAGCCGACCGAGACGGTCGAGGACGTCTACGAGCCCTACCTCATCCAGCAGGGGCTGCTCATGCGCACCCCCAGGGGCAGGGTGGCGACGACCGCTGCATGGCACCACCTGGGCCTGGTCGCACCGACCTCGTCCTACGGCAGTGCGGACCCCTCCCTGTTCGAGTGACCCGGCCCGCCGGCACCCGGCCCCGCGTCTGACGGGTCGTCAGTTCGGCGTGGACGGCGACGCGTGGTTTGCTGGAGGGCGCACGCCATCCACCTGACCCCTCTGGAGCACACGATGGACCGCACTGGATTCGACGACGAGCACGACATGTTCCGCGAGGCGTTCAGGACCTTCGTCGAACGCGAGATGGTCCCCAACCGCGAGAAGTGGGAGGAGGCCGGCATCGTCGACCGCGAGCTGTTCGCCAAGGCCGGCGCCTCGGGGTTCCTCGCCATGTCGGTGCCGGAGGAGTTCGGCGGCCCGGGCGTCGACGACTTCCGCTACAACCAGATCATCGCCGAGGAGATCACCCGCGCCGACGTGTACCCGGCGGGGCTCGGCATGACGCTGCACAGCGACGTGTGCCTGCCCTACTTCGAGGACTACTGCACCGACGAGCAGAAGCAGCGTTGGCTGCCCGGGATCGCGTCGGGCGAGCTGATCACGGCGGTCGCGATGACCGAGCCCGGCATCGGCTCGGACCTGGCGTCGATGGTGACGACCGCCATGCGCGACGGCGACACCTACGTGCTCAACGGCTCCAAGACCTTCATCACCAACGGCGTGCTCGCCGACCTGGTCATCGTCGCGTGCAAGACCGATCCCACCCAGCGCCACGCCGGCATGTCGCTGATCGTCGTCGAGGCGGGCATGGAGGGCTTCGAGCGCGGTCGCAACCTGGACAAGCTCGGCATGCACTCCCAGGACACCGCCGAGCTGTTCTTCACCGACGTGCGAGTCCCCGTCGAGAACCGCATCGGTGACGAGGGCCAGGGCTTCAAGCTGCTGGTCAAGAACCTGCCCCAGGAGCGCCTGTCGATCGCCGTCGCGGGCGTGGCGCACGCACGTGCCATCCTCGGCTGGACCGTCGAGTACTGCAACGAGCGCAACGCGTTCGGCCAGAAGATCGGCAGCTTCCAGAACAGCCGCTTCAAGCTGGCCGAGATGGAGACCGAGATCACGATCGCCGAGTCGTTCACCGACCGCTGCGTCGCCGCGCTGAACGCCGGCACGCTCACCGCCGAAGAGGCTGCGATGGCCAAGTGGTGGTGCACGGAGCTGCAGAAGCGCGTGGCCGATCAGTGCGTGCAGCTGCACGGGGGCTACGGCTACATGAACGAGTACGCCGTCGGGCGGGCCTACACCGACGCCCGGGTCACCTCGATCTACGGCGGCACGACCGAGATCATGAAGGAGATCATCGGGCGCTCGATGGGCTTCTGAGCACGGCTGCCCTCGTACACTCGACCGATGTCCACCCGCGTGCGAGCCGTCCTGGTCGCGCCGGTGCTGATCGCGCTGACGGTCGGCGCTGCCGCCTGCAAGGAGCCGACGGCGTCCGAGCCGGCGACGACGGTTCCCGTCGCGATCGTCCACGTGGACGTCCCCGACGCCACCCCGGAGCAGATGAACGAGGTGGCCGACGTGGTCACCGAGCGACTCCAGGCGCTCGACCTGCAGCGGGGTGAGGTCGGCTGGGACGACGCGTCGATCGAGGTGATCGTCAACGCCGAGGACGAGGACGTCGTCCGCTCGGCGCTCGCCCCGAGCGGGGATGCACCGGTCGCCTGGACCGTGCGGGACTGACCCCGTGCACGTCGACGAGCTCGACTACGAGCTGCCCGAGCGCGCGATCGCGCAGACGCCGATCGAGCCACGCGACGCCGCCCGGCTGCTGGTGGATCGCGGCGCCGACGCCGCGCCCGAGGACCACACCGTGGCGGAGCTGCCCGAGCTGCTGCGGCCCGACGACCTGGTGGTCCTGAACGAGACGCGGGTGCTGCCGGCCCGGGTGGCGACGCGCAGGGACAGCGGCGGCGCGGGCGAGGTGCTGCTCCTGGAGCCGATCGATGCCGAGGTGATCGCCGCCGCGGGCGGCGACGAGGCGGACGCGGTCTGGTGGGAGGCGCTGGTGCGCCCCTCACGCAAGGTGAAGGTCGGAGAGCGCGTCGTTGCCGTCGCCGGCACGCTCTCGTTCGAGGTCGGCGAGGAGCTGGGCGACGGTCGTCGTCTCGTCCGCCCGATCCACGACGGTGAGCTGCTCGACGCCCTGGACGAGTCCGGTGTGGCACCGCTGCCTCCGTACATCCACGAGCGCCTCGACAACCAGGAGCGCTACCAGACGGTGTTCGCACGTCAGCCCGGGTCGGCGGCGGCGCCCACGGCCGGGTTGCACCTGACGCCGTCCGTGCTGGCCCGCATCGCGGAGCGGGGCATCCAGGTGGTCACGGTCGAGCTCGTCGTGGGACTCGACACGTTCCGACCGATCAGCGCAGCGCTCGTCGAGCAGCACGAGATCCACTCGGAGCGCTACGAGGTGCCGGTCGAGACGTGGGCGGCGGTCGAAGACGCGATCGCCGAGGGACGGCGGGTCGTGGCGGTCGGCACCACGACCGTGCGGGCGCTCGAGTCCGCTGCGACGCTCGGTCGGTTGTCGGGCCGGACGCGCCTGTTCATCACCCCCGGCTATCGCTTCAAGGTGGTGGACGTGATGATGACGAACTTCCATCTGCCCAGGTCGTCTCTGCTCGCGATGGTCGAGGCGTTCACCGGTCCGCACTGGCGCGACCTGTACGCCACTGCGCTCGAGCGCGACTACCGGTTCCTCTCCTTCGGCGACGCCATGCTGCTGCAGCGATGAAGCTGACCATCGACGTCACCGAGACCGACGGCGCCGCACGTGCCGGCATCGTGCAGGGACCCCGCGGAGCGATCCGCACACCGGTGTTCATGCCGGTGGGGACCCGCGGCTCGATCCGGTCGCTCACCACCGACACGCTCGGCCAGCTCGCCGGGGCGCACGACACCCGCGTCGAGGTGATGCTCGCGAACACGTACCACCTCATGCTGCGCCCGGGCGCGGACACGGTCGAGCAGCTCGGCGGTCTGCACCGCTTCACGGGCTGGGACGGACACCTGCTGACCGACTCCGGCGGCTACCAGGTGTTCTCGCTCGAGCCGAAGCTCACCGACGACGGCGTGCTCTTCCGCTCCACCTACGACGGTGACCGGCACCTGCTGACACCGGAGTCGGCCGTCGCGATCCAGGAGCAGCTCGGCGCCGACATCCAGATGGTGCTCGACGTGTGCGCCCCGCTGCCCTCGGATCGGCGGGTGCTCGCCGATGCGGTGGATCGAACGGCGCAGTGGGCCGCACGCGCCCTCGCCGCCCGCCGCCGGGTCGAGGACCAGGCGCTGTTCGGCATCGTGCAGGGCGGCGACCAGCTCGACCTGCGCCGCGAGTCGGCCGAACGGACCGTCGAGCTCGCCTTCGACGGGTACGCGATCGGCGGGCTGTCGGTCGGCGAGACCCGCGAGGTCATGCTGCCCGCCCTCGCCGCGGCGATGGAGCACCTGCCGGCGAACCAACCCCGCTACCTGATGGGCGTCGGGGACCCTGTGTCGATCGTCGAGGCCGTGGCGCTCGGGGTCGACATGTTCGACTGCGTCATGCCGACGCGGCTCGCTCGTCACGCCACACTGCTCACCGACCACGGTCGGATGAACATCAAGCGGGCGGAGTACGCCCGCGACGACGCACCCATCCAGCAGGGATGTCCGTGCGCCACCTGCCGGCGGTGCTCGCGGGGCTACCTCCGCCACCTCGCGACGCTGCGCGAGCCGGTCGCCGCGAGCCTCTGCACGGTGCACAACCTCACGTGGATGCTGAGCTTCGTCGGACGGATCCGCGAGGCGGTCCGCACCGGCACGCTCGACGCGCTCCGTGCCGACACCGCCGCGGTCTGGTCCGACACCGGGCCGGGGCTCAACCCCTGAGATCCGGGCGATCGCCACGCGATTCCGACGGTGATTCGGTTGCGGTGGCGTCCGCGCGTAGGCTCGCACCCCTGTGAACAGCCTGACCTTGACCACGATCCTCGCCCAGGACGGCGGCGGCGGCGGGAGCATCCTGAGCCTGCTGATCATCCTGATCCCGATGGGTGCGATCCTCTACATGACGATCATCCCCCAGCGGAAGCAGCGCCAGAAGCAGGCCGACATGCTGCGCAAGCTCGACGTCGGCGACGAGGTGATCACCACCGGGGGCATCGTCGGGGTCATCACCTTCGTCGAGGACGAGCTGTTCCACCTGGAGGTCGACAACGACGTCGTCATCCGGATCGCGAAGTCGTCGGTGGCGCGCTCCACCGCCGAGCCGGATCCGGCGGAGAAGCCGGCTTCGCGGTCGCGTCGGGGGTTGACGAGGGGGGACGCCGCGGACGACGGCGTCGTCGACGAGGACGAGAAGTAGGGGACACGTGAAAGCACATCCACTGCGAGCGCTGATCGCCACTCTGGTGGTGGTCTACGGACTCGTGTTCGCGGCCGCGATCACGGGCAACACGCCGAAGCTGGGTCTGGACCTGCAGGGTGGCGTCAGCGTCAACCTGCAGCCGGTGAAGGACGGCGAGGTGACCGACGACGTCACCGAGGAGCAGCTGGACCAGGCGATCGAGATCATCCGCAACCGCGTCGACGCGGTCGGCGTGGCGGAGCCCGAGGTCACCCGGCAGGGCAACACCATCACGGTGCAGCTCCCCGGTGCGACCGACCAGCAGGAGGTGCTCGACCTGGTCGGCAAGACCGCCCAGCTCGAGTTCCGTCCGGTGCTCTCCACCGCCGGGGCCCAGCTGACCGGCGACGACCGCGTCGAGGCCGAGTCCACCGTCGAGGAGCTGCGCACCGAGCTCGGCCTGCCCGAGGGCGTGACCGCCCAGCAGGTCGCGGAGCAGGAGCAGTCGCTGCAGGCGGCCGCCGCCCCCACGACCACCGTGCCAGCCGACCCCGGGGCCACGACCGAGACCACGGCACCGACCGAGACCCCGGTCAGCGGCGGGGCGGGCGACGAGCAGGGCATGGCCGATCCGTCCAACGGCAACGGCGGCAGCCGCTCGGCCCGAGCCGTGACCCAGGACGAGACGACCACGACGGCGGCGCCCGACGGCGAGGCGACCACCACGACCGCCCCGCCGGCGCCGCTCAACGAGTGGGGCATCGACCTCTCGGACGAGAAGTTCGGCGAGCTCTACCAGCTCGAGAGCCAGCTGGCCGCCCAGCTGACCCCCGAGGGCGACCGCACCGCCGAGGGCGAGGTGACGCTGAGCGGCGAGGACGGCACGATCTACACGATGGGTCCGGTCGCGCTGACCGGAACCGCCGTCGAAGGCGCGACCGCGGCGCTGCAGGGCACCGACTGGGCGGTCAGCCCGACCTTCAAGTCCGGCGAGGACGGGATCGACCTGTTCAACGCGATCGCGTCGCAGTGCTACTCGGCGACTCCCGACGTTTGCCCCGGCCTCGGCGCCGACGAGGCCGGCAACCCTCGCGGCCTGCTCGGCATCGTCCTCGACGACGAGGTCCTCTCCGCCCCCTCGATCAACCAGGCGACCTTCGAGCGGGACTCCATCTCCATCACCGGCTCCTTCACCCAGGAGGAGGCCGAGTCCCTCGCCGTCGCGCTGCGCTACGGCTCGCTCCCGATCGAGCTCGAGCCCCAGCAGGCCGAGATCGTGTCCGCGACGCTCGGTCAGGGCGCCCTCGAGGCCGGCATCATCTCCGGCGTCATCGGCCTCCTGCTCGCGGCGATCTACCTCGTCCTCTACTACCGGCTGCTCGCGCTCATCGCGGTCGCCGGCCTCGTGGTCGCCGCCTCGGCGCTCTACGTGATCATGGCGTTCCTCAACGCGACCGTGACGCTGGCGGGGGTGGTCGGCATCGTGGTGTCGATCGGTGTGACCGTCGACTCGGCGGTCGTCTACTACGAGGCCATGAAGGAACAGGTCCGTTCCGGCATCTCGGTGCGGGTGGCGGCCGACCGGGCCTTCGACAGCGCCGGCAGCACCATCGTCAAGGCCAACATCGCCTCGATCATCGGTGCCGCCATCCTGTACTGGCTGGCCGTCGGACCGGTCCGGGGCTTCGCCTTCTACCTGGGCGCGATGAGCGTGCTCGACCTGGTGATGCTCTACCTCTTCGTCTACCCGGCCACGGCGATCCTCGCCCGTTCCCGCCAGGGCGAACATCCCCGACGACTCGGTCTCGACGGTCCGCCGACCGACGCTGCGGGACCTGTCACCGACCAGCCGACCCCGGCCGACCCGACGTCCACAGGAGTCTCGTCATGAGCATGCTGACGCGTGCCTACCACGGCGACACCGACTTCGACTTCCCCAAGTGGTCGAAGCGGATGTTGATCGTGTCCGCCGTCCTGATGATCATCTCGGTCGCCTCGCTGGTGACCCAGGGACTTCAGCTCAGCCTGGACTTCGAGGGCGGCTCCGTGTGGGCCGTCGAGTCCGAGGAGTTCGACCGCGACGGCGCCCAGGCGGTGCTCGACGAGTTCGAGATCACCGGCGACGTCCGCTACCAGGAGGCCACCAGCGCGGACGGCACACGGGTGCTGCGCATCACCTCGGGTGTCGACGACGTGGGCACGGGCTCCGAGGTCGCCGACGCGCTCGCAGAGGCCGCCGGCGTCGACGGCGCGCAGGTCACCGTGAACACGATCGGTCCCTCGTGGGGCGCCGACATCACCCGTCAGGCACTGCAGTCGCTGATCTGGTTCGTCATCCTGGTCTCGGCCTACCTGGCGTGGCGCCTGGAGCCGAAGATGGCGCTCGCCGCGATGCTCGCCGTGGTCCACGACGTCGTCATCACCGCCGGCGTGTACTCGGTGCTGCGCCTCGAGGTGACGCCGGCGACCGTGATCGCGTTCCTGACGATCCTCGGCTTCTCGTTGTACGACACCGTCGTGGTGTTCGACCGCATGAAGGACGGCGCGCACCGCTACGGACGCACCGGGCAGTACACCTACACGGCGATCACCCGACGAGCGCTCAACCAGAGCCTCATGCGCTGCGTGAACACCTCGGTCACCACGATCCTGCCGATCCTGTCGATGCTGGTCATCGGCGGCTACGTCCTCGACCAGCCGCTGCTCATCGACTTCTCCCTCGCGCTCATCATCGGCCTGGTTCTCGGTGTGTACTCCTCGCTGTTCGTCGCCGCCCCCATCGAGATGATGCTCAAGGAGCGCGACAAGCGCTGGACCGAGATCCGCAACCGCCTGATCGCCAAGGGTGTCGACGTCACCGACACCCGCTGGCACGAGCCGAAGTCGACGGTCGCCACCCCGCGCGCCACGGCGCCGAGCAGCACGACCCGACCGGGCGACGCGCCCGCGCTGACGGTGAACGTGGGCGGACACCCGCCCCGCCCGCGCAAGTCGCGCAAGCGCTGAGGGGACCGCGCGCAAGCGCTGACGGGACCGCGCGCAAGCGCTGAGGGGACCGCGCGCAAGCGCTGACGGGACCGCGCGCACGCGCTGAGGGGGACCGTCGGGCGGCACCCGGCTGAAGGCGGCTCGGGGAAGGGTCCGGACCTCTGTAGCGTTATCGTCGTGATGCAGTTCGTGCGGGTGCCACCCACCTCCACCTCATCGTGGAGGTCGACATGGCCACGGTGACCCGCGTCCTTCCCTGGCGACGCCACAGCCAGCCTCCGGCGATGGAGGTCCAGGAGATCATCGAGCAGTTCCGCAAGTTCCACCCGCGGCGCTCGACCGACACCATCACCGAGTCGTACCGGCTGGCCGCGGGGGCCCACAAGGGCCAGCTGCGCCGTTCCGGCGAGCCCTACATCACCCACCCCCTGGCCGTCGCCGGCATCGTCGCCCGCTACGGGATGGACGACGTGACCATCTCCGCCGCGCTCCTGCACGATGCCGTGGAGGACACGGTCATCACCCTCGAGGAGCTGGACCAGAAGTTCGGGGCCGAGGTGACCGCCATCGTCGACGGCGTGACCAAGCTCGAGCGGGTCCACTTCGACTCGAAGGAGGCCCAGCAGGCCGCCACGATGCGCAAGATGCTCGTGGCGATGGCCAAGGACCTGCGGGTGCTGGTCATCAAGCTGGCGGACCGGCTCCACAACATGCGCACCATCGCTGCGCTGCCGGCGTGGAAGCAGGAGCGCACCGCCCAGGAGACGCTCGACATCTACGCGCCGCTGGCGCACCGCCTGGGCATGCAGGAGATCAAGCAGCAGCTCGAGGACCTGTGCTTCTCGTCGCTGTACCCCAAGCGCTACGCCGAGATCGACCACATGGTCGCCGACCGGGCGCCGGAGCGCGACGCCTACGTCGACACCGTCGTGTCCGAGGTGCGGAGCCGGCTGGAGGACGTCAACATCAGCGCCGAGGTCACCGGGCGCCCCAAGCACCTCTGGTCCATCTACGAGAAGATGGTCGTGCGCGGCAAGGCCTTCGAGGAGATCTTCGACCTGGTCGGCATCCGCCTGATCGTCGACAGCTCCAAGGACTGCTACGCGGCGCTCGGGTCCATCCACGCGTTGTGGACGCCCGTGCCCGGGCGCTTCAAGGACTACATCGCGATGCCCAAGTTCAACCTGTACCAGTCGTTGCACACGACGGTGATCGGGCCGGAGGGCAAGCCGCTCGAGGTACAGATCCGCACCGCCGAGATGCACAACCGTGCCGAGTGGGGCGTCGCCGCGCACTTCTCGTACAAGGAGGGTCACTCCGAGGACGTCGCCTGGCTGAGCCGGATCGTCGACTGGCAACAGGAGATGACCGATCCGGGCGAGTTCATGGCGAACCTGAAGATCGACCTGGACCAGGACGAGGTCTTCGTGTTCACCCCCAAGGGCGACGTGGTCACCCTGCCCGTCGGCGCGACGCCGGTCGACTTCGCGTACTCGATCCACACCGAGGTCGGGCACCGCTGCATCGGCGCTCGGGTCGCCGGGCGTCTCGTGCCGCTCGACACCAAGCTCACCTCGGGCGACACGGTGGAGATCTTCACCTCCAAGGTCGCGGGGGCCGGTCCCAGCCGCGACTGGCTCAACTTCGTCGCGACCCGCTCCGCGCAGAGCCGCATCAAGCAGTGGTTCTCACGCGAGCGTCGTGAGGACGCGCTCGACTCGGGGCGCGACGCGCTGGTCAAGTCGATGCGCCGTGCCGCGCTGCCGGTGCAGAAGATCCTGTCGGGCGACGCGATCGAGGTGGTCGCGGAGCAGCTCAAGTACACGAGCGTCGACGCGATGTACACCGCCATCGGCGAGCACCACCTCCAGCCGGACTCGGTCGCCAGCCGCATCGAGGCCCTGGTGCGCGATCCCGAGAGCGAGCGCGAGGAGATCGTCTCCACCCCCAACCGGGCCGTCGCCCGTCGCCGCGGCCGCCCGGCGGGGGTGCACGTCGAGGGCTACGACGACATGTTGGTCCGCATGGCGCGTTGCTGCACCCCGGTGCCCGGCGACGACATCATCGGGTTCGTCACCCGTGGGCGTGGCGTCTCGGTGCACCGCACCGACTGCGCCAACGCGTCGTCGCTGGCGGGCGCCCAGGCGGAGCGGATCATCGACGTCGACTGGGACACCGACGCCGCCGGGCACTTCGTGGCGCTGGTCGAGATCAAGGCACTCGACCGCCCGAGGCTCCTGCAGGAGGTCACCGCCACCCTGTCGGACAACCACGTGAACATCCTGTCGAGCCAGAGCCACTGCGGCCACGACCGGGTGTCCAAGATGCGCTTCGAGTTCGAGCTCGGCGATCCCTCGCACCTCGACACCCTGCTCAACCGATTGCGCACGATCGACAGCGTCTACGACGCCTACCGGGTGGTGCCCGGCGCCACGAGCTGACCCTCGTCCTGCGCCGATCGCCCGCGCGCAGGTCAGTCCGACGGGATCCGCACGACGTGGCGATGCAGCAGCGGGTCCCACTCCGGGCGCTGCAGCGTGCCGGCCAGCACCTCGTCGACCGCCGTGGTGGCGCCCGGCCACGCGTCCTCGTCGTACTCGTCGAGGATGACGAGCGCACCGGGCTGCAGCCGGGGCAGCGCGTGGTCGAGCACGTCGCGCGTCGAGCGGTAGAGGTCGCAGTCGACGTGCAGCAGCCCGATCTGCTCGGGTAACGAACGCGGGAGCGTGTCCGAGAAGAAGCCGGCGACCAGCTCCGCCGGCGCGTCGAGGGCACCAGAGACGGCCGCGACCGAGGTGTCGTCCCACCCGCTGACCGGTCCGACCGAGCGGACCCGGCTGCCGAGGTCGCGGCGGTCCGCATCCGGGAACCCCTGGAAGGAGTCGAAGCCGATCACGGACCGGGTCGGCGAGAAGATCTGGTTGGCGCGGGCCAGCGCGACGATCGACGCGCCGTGGCCGACCCCGCACTCGACGATCGCGCCGGGCACGCCAGCGGTCTGGGCGACCGCGGCGTACAACCCGGCGGTGCGCCCCTCGGGCTCGGCCGCGAGCGCAGGCCACGACAGCTGCTGGGCGGCGATCGCCCGGTGCAGGGCGATCACCTCTTCGGGTCGGCCGGCCGCGACCGCGGCGCGCAGCAGCTCGACCATCAACCGCTGACGACGTGCGGGGTGCATCCGTGCGAAGGCGGTGCGCGCGGTGCTGCGCACCGCGGGGAGCAGTCGGCCTCGGACACCCATCGCGCGGCACAGTAGCAGCGGCGCGCCCAGCCGCCGCCGGTCGAGCGGCCGTCGCGCGCCTCCGGATCCCGGCTCAACGAATCGCCGCGATCTGCCGATGGGACCTCATGGCCTCTCACGGCGTCGAACGACGCATCGCAGGACGCGGACCGGTCGAGCCGATCGCCGTCACGCTCCATGCGACCGAGCGCACGCCGGGTCGTCTCGGCGGCACCCGGACCAGGAAGGTCGCGGAGCCCGCCTACATCGTCGACCTGTCCGTCTCCGGCGCCGCGGTCGTGTGCCGCTCGATCGAGGGTCTGGTCGTGCGCGGCACGGTCGAGCTGCACCAGGGCGACCTCCACGCCGTCGCCACGGTGCGCCGCATCGTGGCCCGGGAGGACGGCCGGGTGGTCTACGGCCTCGACTTCGTCGACATGGATCCTGCGATGCGGGAGTTCCTGTTCGCCCTGGTCGAACGTCGCCGACCGGACGGTCTGGAGCAGAGCTGGACGACGGCACGCTGAGCTGGGTTCACGCACAGCTACGCTGAGGGGAGCGTCGACCGGGGGTAACGACGCGCTGCCCTGCGGGGTCGGACCCTTCACGATGAGGACACCCTTCGATGAGCGAGATGCCGAGCACGACGAGCCCGAGCAGGGAGTGTCGGTGAGCACGCCCCGAGACCGTGGAGCACGGGGCGAGGCGCCGTCGCTGCACCTGGTGCGCGACGACCACGAGCCGGCGGACGAGGACGTGGCGGGTGCCGAGACACCCGCGGATCAGCGCACCGACGTGGAGCAGGCACGGGAGCTGCTGGCGGCGGCCGATCCTGCGACCTACTACCGCATGTTGACGTCGATGGTGCGCCCGTCGCACTCCTCGGTGCTCCAGGAGCTGCCGTACTCGCCTTCGCTGTCGTTCCACGATCCCACCGTCGTGGTGGTGGAGCCCGAGCCGACCAACATCGAGACGCTCGAGCTGTACGCGCGGGCCGCCTACCCCGACTTCGACAAGGTGCTCGCCGCGGCGTTCGCCGATCCCCGCAACGACCACCTGCTCACGGCGCTGTTCCACCTGCTCGTGAACGAGGGCGAGAACGTCGCGATGGTGACGAACCACGGCCAGATCATCGACATCGCGCTGGTCATCGGTGCGCTGCAGTCCGCCCTCATGGCGCCCGGCCGCAGCTTCGGCGTGCTCGGTCAGCGCACGACGCTCGAGGAGATGGCGGACCGCTGCAACGTGCTCGTGTCGCGCATGGTCACGACCCGCCAGGCGTTCAACGTGCCGGCGTTGCAGGTCCTGCAGTGCGGCACCCGGACCTACCTGACCGTCCCCCAGACGGCGACGCGTCGGCGTTCCAAGCTCGACCCCGAGCTCGCCCGCGCCAACAACGTGATCATGCGCCACGAGCTGGACCAGCGACTGGCCGGCGGCGGCCAGCTGCTGGCGATGGCCGCCAGCGGCAGCCAGGACCTGATGCTGCCCAAGCTCATGCAGAAGGCGCGGGCGGCGTGGCGCCAACGCCGCGGCGACGATCCGGGTGAGACGACGACGTTGCACCTCCAGCCGCTGTACGACGGCACCATCTCGTTGATGCAGTCGTGTCGCTACGTGCTGCCGATCGCGATCTGCCTCGACCCGGCGACGCCGGCCTGCGTGATCGGCGGGCTGACGCGGGTGGCGGCCAAGGACGACTGCCATCGGATCATGGACTGGATCGCCCTGGCCCACCAGGAGGCCACGGGCATCCCGACCCTCTACCACTGGCACGAGGACGACCTGCTCACACAGGTCCGGGCCTTCCTCAACCGTTCCGGTCAGTAGCGCCGTCTCGAACCCGTTTCCGGGACCGGTCGGACGCTCCGGTAGCGTGGCGACCCGTGACCGAACCCGCACCAGCGTCGCCGACGGAGACGTTCCGGACCCTCAAGGGCATGCACGACGTGCTGCCGCCCGAGTCGGCCCGTCGCCGCGCCCTGGTCCAGGCGTTCGCCGATGAGGCGGCGCGCGCCGGCTACGGCGAGGTGGTGCCGCCGCTGCTCGAGGAGCTCGGCGTCTTCCTGCGGGTCGGCGAGTCCACCGACGTCGTCACCAAGGAGATGTACGACTTCGTCGACAAGGACGGCTCCCGCATCGCCTTGCGCCCCGAGATCACCGCTGGGGTCGTGCGGGCGTTCGTGCAGCACCACCCGACGCTGCCGTGGAAGGTCTGGTACTCGGGCACCAACTTCCGTCACGAACGCGCCCAGAAGGGTCGCTACCGGATGTTCGACCAGGTCGGCGTCGAGGTGCTGGGGGTCGACGACCCGGACCTGGACGTCGAGGTCATCGCGCTGGCCGCCGGGTTCTTCGAGCGGATCGGACTCCGCCAGGTCGAGCTGCTCGTCAACACACTGGGCGACCACGACGACCGTGCCCGCTACACCGAGGCCGTGAAGGCCTACTTCGAGTCGCGTAGGGGCGAGCTGAGCGAGGCCGCGCAGGCGACGCTGGACCGCAACCCGCTGCGTGTGCTCGACGCCAAGCGGCCCTCCGACGTGGCGGTGGTCCAGGACGCGCCCCGCATCGCGGAGCACCTGTCGGACGCATCGGCCGAGCACTTCGCCCGCGTGGTCGCCGGCCTGGACGCCGTGGGCGTCGCCCACACCCCGGCGCCGCTGCTCGTGCGGGGCCTCGACTACTACCGGCGGACCACCTTCGAGTTCGCCGCGACGGCGCTCGACGCGGCACAGAACGCCGTCGGCGGCGGCGGTCGCTACGACGGGCTCGCCGAGGACCTGGGCGGACCGCCGACCGACGGCATCGGGTTCGCCCTGGGCGTGGATCGGATCCTCCTGGCGTGCGACGCAGAGGGCGTGTTCGCCGCACCGGAGCCGACCCTCGACGTGTACGTCGTCGACACCGTCGACGGCGCGGCGGCACGGGACCTGACCCACGAGCTGCGCGCCGCCGGCCACTCGGCGGACCGCCGTTTCGGTGGCGGCTCCATGAAGTCCCAGATGAAGTCCGCGGGCCGCTCCGGCGCACGAGTCGCCGTGATCGTGGGCGAGGACGAGGCCGCGGCGGGCGAGGTCACGGTGCGGCCGTTGCAGGACCGGGGCGACCAGCGCCGTGTCGCCCGCGGCGAACTGCTCGGCACCCTCGCCCCGATGCTGGCCGACGGCTCGTGAGCTCCGTGCGCCCCCGAGCCAACCCCCGACCGAACGACCGACCGACACCCAGGACGACGACGTGATCAGCGACAGCACCTCCATGCGCACCCACCGATGCGGCGAGCTCGGCACCGAGCACGTCGGCGAACAGGTCGCGCTCTGCGGCTGGGTCGCGCGACGTCGCGAGCACGGCGAGCACTTGGCGTTCATCGACCTGCGCGACCACACCGGGATCGTCCAGTGCGTCGTCGACGGCGCCGCGGACCTGCGCAGCGAATACGTCGTGCGGGTCACCGGGACCGTACGACCCCGGCCCGAGGGCACCGTGAACGACAACCTGGCGACCGGTCAGGTGGAGGTCGGCGACTGCAGCGTCGAGATCCTGTCCGTCGCGGAGCCGCCGCCGTTCCCCCTCGACGAACGTGCCGCCGACGTCGACGAGACGGTGCGGCTGCGCCACCGCTACCTCGACATGCGTCGCGACGAGATGCAGCGGAACCTGCGGACGAGGGCGCGGGTCAACTCGGCGATCCGCACCGCCATGGACGGACAGGGCTTCGTCGAGGTCGAGACGCCGATGCTCATCGCGTCGACACCGGAGGGCGCCCGGGACTTCGTCGTACCGGCGCGCACCAAGCCCGGCACCTTCTACGCACTGCCGCAGAGCCCGCAGCTGTTCAAGCAGCTGTGCATGGTCGGCGGCGTGGATCGCTACTACCAGATCGCCCGTTGCTTCCGTGACGAGGACCTGCGTGCGGACCGTCAGTTCGAGTTCACCCAGCTGGACGCGGAGATGAGCTTCGCGAGCCAGGACGACGTGCTCGCCGCCATCACGGCGGCGGTGGCGGCGGTCGTCGCCGAGGTGAGCGGCCAGACCCTCGCCGAGATCCCGCGCATGACCTGGCGTGACGCCATGGACACCTACGGCTCGGACAAGCCGGACGTGCGCTTCGGCATGGAGCTCGTCGACCTCACCGACGTGTTCGCGTCGACCGGCTTCAACGCCTTCAAGGCGGGCTGCATCAAGGGGCTGCGCCACGAGGGCGCCGCAGGCGACACGACCCGCAGCCGGCTCGACGACCTGACCGACCGCGCCAAGCGCTGGGGCGCCAAGGGCCTGGTGTGGATGCGTGTCGAAGAGGCCGACGGCGGGGGAGTGACGCTCAACTCGCCGGTCGCGAAGTTCCTCTCCGACGACGAGCTGCGCGGCATCGCCGAGCGCCTCGGTGCCCAGGTCGGCGACGTGCTCTACCTGGTCGCGGACGAGTGGGCGACGGCGGCGCACGTGCTCGGGTTGGTGCGCCTCGAGCTGGGTCGCCCGCCGGTGAACGAGGGCGGGCTCAACTTCCTCTGGGTCGTCGACTTCCCGCTGTTCGAGTCCGTCGATCCCGCCACGGGACGACCGGTGCCGGCGCACCACCCCTTCACGATGCCCCACGAGGACGACTGGGGCCGGCTCGACGGCACCCCCGAGGAGCTGCTCGCCGTCCGTTCCCAGGCCTACGACCTGGTGCTCAACGGTTGGGAGCTGGGTTCGGGCAGCGTCCGTATCCACGACCGCACGGTCCAGCAGCGCATCTTCGACCTGCTCGGCATCTCCGACGAGGAGGCGCAGCACAAGTTCGGGTTCCTGCTCGACGCGTTCCGCTACGGCGCACCGCCACACGCCGGCTTCGCCTTCGGCATCGACCGGCTGGTCGCCCTGCTGCTGGGCGAGGAGAACATCCGCGAGGTGATCGCCTATCCCAAGACCCAGTCGGGTGGCGACCCGCTGACCCAGGCGCCGACCGAGATCGACGCCGCCCAGCTCGAGGAGCTCGGACTGCGCCTCCTGCCACGCGCCACCTGATCGGCGCGGACCCCGGGGCGAACGCACGGCGCCCGGCCCGGCCCGCGTCCGGCTGGGGGTCGCCGGGACGACCTGGGCTACGCTCGTCGACCGAGAACATCCAGTCCTCTGGTGGGGGAAGCCGGTCCAAGTCCGGCACTGTCCCGCAGCCGTAGGTGGAGCGTCCCGCACGGGTCGCACCACGAGTCGGAATGCCCGCCGGTGGAGTGGCTCCCTTCAACCGTCGTGGAATGCGGTACCGGAGCCGGGCGTGGCGCACACCGTCGGGCACCTCCCGACGCTGCACCTCGAGCCGGGCCGGACCCGGATCGAGGAGCGAGCAGTGCGGAACCACAGCATCGAAGACCGTCGGAGTGCCATCACGCCGCGATGGCGGCGAGCGCTCGGCGCGACGTCGATCGCCATCGCCGTCGTGCTCGGGGCCGGCGTGACGGGCGCCGCGGCGGCGCCGCCGACCGCGGACGGTCCCACCGCCGCCGGGTACGGCGCTGCGTGGATCGCCGCCGAGCTCGACGAGCAGATCCCCATGGACAGCTTCGGGTCGCCGTCATGGGGCGTCACCCTGGACGCTGCCCTGGCGCTCGCCGCCGCCGAGGTCGGCGCCGCGCAGGTCGACGCCGTCTGGGCGGCGATCCTGGCCGACCGTGACGTCGCCGTCTCGGTCGGCGGGGCGGACGATCCCGGTCGCCTGGCGCGGGTGATCCTGCTCGCCCATGCGCTCGGCGAGGACCCTCGCACCGTGGGCGATGCGCCTGGTGACGACCTGGTCGCCCGTCTCGAGGCGACCCGACGCACCAGCGGTGCCGATGAAGGGCTCTTCGGGGCGGCCGATCCGCTGTACGACGGCGCGTTCCGTCAGGGCTACGCCCTCGCCGCCCTCGTCACCGCCGGGGCCACGCCGGATGCCACCGCGGTGCAGTGGCTGCTGGGCCAGCAGTGCGTCGGCGCGGACGACGGGGCCTGGATGCCGTACCGCGCGGACACCTCGGTGCCGTGCGCGTTCGACGGCGCACTGTACGTCGGGCCCGACACCAACGCGACCGCGGCGGCGATCACCGGCCTCGACGCCGTCGGCCAGGGCGACGAGGCGATCGCCGAGGCGCTCGACTGGCTCGACACGGCACAGGAGCCGGACGGCGGCTGGGCGCAGCTGGCCGGTTTCGGCACAGATCCCAACTCGACCGCGCTGGTCATCCAGGCGCTGCTCGCCGTCGACGAGGCAGGTGCAGCCCGCTTCGCCGACCAGGGTGCCACACCGGTTGCGGCGTTGTTGTCCTTCCAGCTGGGTTGCTCCTCGCCGGCACCGGACCGGGGTGCGTTCACCTTCCCGGGATCCAACGACGCGCCGAACAGCTTCGCGACCGTGCAGGCGGTGCCGGCAGCCGCCGGCGTGCCGGCCGTCGTCCCCCGGTTGCCGATCGCCGAGGGCGTGACGCCGCTGGACTGCACGCCGGCCACGACCACCACCACGACGGCGCCCACGTCCACGACGTCGAGCACCGTTGCTCCCACCACGGCAGCGCCCACGACGGCCGCGCCGTCGACGACCGCCGGGCCGGGCGCCGACGTCGCGGGCCGCACCGCCTCCGCCTCGACGACCGCCACCCCCACCACGTCGACCGCCTCGGCGCTGGCCGTGACCGGCGCCAGCACCCGGCCCCTGGTCGCGCTCGGCGCCGTGCTGGTGCTGCTCGGCATCGGCGTGCTGATGACGGTTCGTCGTCGGAGTGCGCTCGTCGGATGACGCCCGTGGGACGCAGCGCTCGCGCCGCCGCAGCGTCGCGAACGGTCGGCACCGTCGACCGGTTCGGCGCGCTGCTGCTCGGCACGGTGCTGGCGCTCGTCGTCGCCTCCGCGCTCGTGGTGGCGGATCCCTCGCCGCCGCCGGCCGCCGCGGCCGGGTGCGGTCCTGCGCCCGAGGGTCGGGTGGCGGTCGTGGTCGTGATCGACCACGGTGGCGCCAGCACGCCCAGCTCCCGATGTGTCGTGGTCGACCACGGGGCCACCGGCCTGGACGCACTGCGCGCGGCCGGGCACCAGGTGCGACTCGACGGCGGGTTCGTGTGCGCCATCGACGCCCGACCGGCGACGGGCTGCGGCAACCGACCCGGCTCGCCGTACTGGCGCTACTGGCACGCCGCCCCGGGCGGCTCCTGGGACTACTCGCAGGTCGGGGCCGGGGGCTACCGGCTGCCGGCCCGGTGCGCGGTCGAGGGGTGGAGCTGGTCCGACTCGCCGACGTCGCAGGTGCCACCACGTGTCGCCGCGCCGAGGCCCACCTGTGAGGCGGCGCCACCCACGACCGCGCCGCCGGTCCGTCCCGCAGCGCCGGTCCCGCCGGCGACGCCGTCCACGCCGACCGGACCGGGTGCGACCGCAGCGCCCGGCGTCGCGAACGAGCCCGACGGCGGTGTCGCCGGCTCGTCCGACACCGGCCCGTCGACCTCCGGCGCGCCGACCACCGCCGTCGGCGAAGCCTCTGACGGTGACGACCGCGCCGGCGAGGCAGGTCGGAGCGACGACACGGGTCCCGACCCCGCCGACTCCGCCGGGTCCACCGACCCCGACTCCGACCCCGACGCGGACGAGCGCGCGGGCGGTCCCGACGACCTCGACGGCGAGCTCGCCGCGGACCCCGGCGGTGCCGGCGGGGCCGACGGTGGTTCCACCCCGTGGGGGGTGCTGATCGCCGTCGTGCTGGTCGCCGCGCTCGCCGCTGCGTCCGTCCTGCGCACCCGCGCACGTCGCCAGGATCCGACGTCCCCGTCGGTCTGAGCCGTACGGGGCCGCGTTCCTGCCCGGAAATGCTTGAGTCGAACGCCTGTTCGTAACTACACTGCTGTTCTCGTCCGGCGTCAGTGTCACAGCCCGTCGGTACGGTCCACACACGGTCCGGAGGCCAGCACCCAGGTGGGGCACCGGCCGAACCCGTTTCCCCCACTCGAGCGCCGGCAACCGCAGGCACAACAGCGACGAAGGACGACAAGCACATGGCAGTGGAACGTGAGAAGGCACTCGAGATGGCCCTCGGCCAGATCGAGAAGCAGTACGGCAAGGGCTCCGTCATGAAGATGGGGGAGAAGACCTCCATGGACGTCGAGTCCGTCGCCACCGGGGCGCTGTCGCTCGACATCGCACTCGGCATCGGCGGCCTGCCCCGAGGCCGCGTGATCGAGATCTTCGGCCCCGAGTCCTCGGGCAAGTCGACCCTCGCCATGCACGTGGTGGCCGAGGCGCAGCGCAACGGCGGCATCTGCGCCTACGTCGATGCGGAGCACGCCATGGATCCCACCTACGCCGGTCGCATCGGCGTCGACGTCGACGAGCTGCTGATCTCGCAGCCCGACACCGGCGAGCAGGCGCTCGAGATCACCGACATGCTCGTGCGCTCGGGTGCGCTCGACGTGATCGTGATCGACTCGGTCGCCGCGCTGACCCCCCGGGCCGAGATCGAGGGCGAGATGGGCGACAGCCACGTCGGCCTGCAGGCCCGGCTCATGTCCCAGGCGCTGCGCAAGCTCACCGCCAACCTCAACAAGACCAACACCATCTGCATCTTCATCAACCAGCTGCGCGAGAAGATCGGCGTGATGTTCGGCTCGCCGGAGACCACGCCCGGTGGGCGTGCGCTCAAGTTCTACTCGTCGGTCCGCCTCGACATCCGCCGCATCGAGGCGATCAAGGACGGCGTCGAGGTCGTCGGCAACCGCACGCGGGTCAAGGTCGTCAAGAACAAGATGGCCTCGCCGTTCAAGCAGGCCGAGTTCGACATCATGTACGGCAAGGGCATCAGCCGTGAGGGCACGGCGCTCGACATGGCGGTCGACATGAACATCGTCAAGAAGTCCGGTGCCTGGTACACCTACGAGGGCGAGCAGATGGGTCAGGGGCGTGAGAACGCCAAGACCTTCCTGGTCGAGAACCCCGAGATCATGGTGGAGGTCTCCAACCGGATCCTCGCCGAGGTCGGCATCGGCCAGCCCGACGACGACGCTCCGATCGACCTGGTCGTCGACGACGACGTGGCCATCTCGCTCGACTGAGCCAACCGGTCGGCCGACCCGAACCGTGCCGCTGGGGCCGGTTCGGGTCGGCGTGATCTCCAGCCGTACACTCGTCCCGATGTCCGGCACCTACGTGGTCCGCACCTTCGGGTGCCAGATGAACGAGCACGACTCGGAGCGGATCGCCGGTCTGCTCGAGGCGGACGGACTCGCGCCCGGCGACGACGTCGAGACCGCCGACGTCGTGGTGCTCAACACGTGCTGCATCCGTGAGAACGCCGACAACCGGCTGTACGGCACGCTCGGACACCTCAAGAGCCTCAAGGACCGCCGTCCCGAGCTCGAGATCGTGGTCGCCGGCTGCCTCGCGCAGAAGGACCAGGACTCGATCGCGCAGCGGGCGCCGCACGTCGACGTCGTCATGGGCACCCACAACGTGCATCGGGCCGTCGACCTGCTCCACGAGCGTCGGCGCGGCGACCAGCCGGTGGTCGAGATCCTCTCCGAGACCGTCGCGGAGGACCACGAGCTGTTCCCCTCGGCGCTCCCGGTGGTCCGACAGGCGGGCTACGCAGGATGGGTCACCATCCAGATGGGCTGCGACAACAGCTGCGCGTTCTGCATCGTCCCGGCCGTGCGAGGTCCGGAGATCAGCCGACCGTTCGCCGACATCGTGGCCGAGGTGCACCGCGCCGCGCTCGACGGGGTCACCGAGGTCACCCTGCTCGGCCAGAACGTCAACTCCTACGGCCGCGACCTGACGTTGCGCGCCCGGGCCGACTCGGACGCGGTCGATGCCGACTTCCTGCTCGGTGACGCAGCTGCGGCCGCGGCGCAGGCCGATCCTGAGGCGAACGTGCGGGTGCGCCCGTTGTTCGCCGACCTGCTGCGGGCGGTCGGCTCCGTGCCGGGCATCCAACGGGTGCGCTACACCAGTCCGCACCCCAAGGACCTGCGTCCCGAGACGATCGAGGCCATGGCGTCGGTGCCGGCGGTGTGCGAGCACCTGCACCTGCCGTTGCAGTCGGGCAGCGACACGATCCTGTCGGCGATGCACCGGGGCTACACGGCAGAGCGGTACCTGCAGCGCCTGGCCGACGCCCGCCGCGGGATCGACGACCTGGCGGTGACGACCGACATCATCGTCGGCTTCCCCGGCGAGACCGACGCGGACGCCGAGGCGACCCTCGAGGTGGCCGCCGAGGCTCGCTTCGACGGCGCCTTCACCTTCGTGTACTCGCCACGACCCGGTACCGAGGCGGCGGAGCTCGTCGAGCGCTTCGTGCCGCGGGAGGTCGCCGCAGCGAGGATGGAACGCCTGCGCGCCGTCGTGGAGCGTTCGTCGCGGTTGGGCAACCTGGCCCGGGTCGGCCGTGTCGAGGAGGTCCTGGTGGTCGGCCCGAGCCGCAAGGATCCCTCACGACTCACGGGGCGCACCCGCCAGAACCGACTGGTGCACTTCGAGCCCGACGGAGCGGTCCGGCCCGGGAGCTACGTGCAGGTGGAGGTCGTCGATGCCACGACCACGCACCTGCGCGGCGTCATGCGCGAGCTGCTGTTCGCCCCGACGCACCGAGTGCGCATCCCCGTCGCCGCAGAGTGATCCGACCATGACCCCCCAGGACCCGCTGCACGCGCTGGTCCGTGACGCCGGGCTCGACGCCACCGACGCGACGGGAGAGCCGGGCGACTCGATCGAGTACCGCGTCGATGCCGAACGCACCGTCGGCCTCCTGGCGACGACGCTGCGTCGCCTGCACGACCTGGACGTGAGCGGGCTCGACGGTCCGGCGGCGGCGTCCGCGGCGTCCGCGGCGTCCGGGAGCGGACCACGTCGCCGGCGGCCGGAGGACCTCGTGCGCCGGGTCGAGGCCGCGCTCGACGCCGGCCAGCTCGGGGACGACAGCGGGCGGTCGGCGGCCTATGCCCACATGCCCGTCGAGCGTCTCGTTCGGATCCTCGCCGAGGGCGCGGCCACGGCGGAGGCGCGGGCCACGGCGGCGGTCGCAGTGCACGGCGCTCCGACGTTGTCGCGACTCTGGTGCCGCAGCGGCGCGGCGGTCGGGTTCGTGCGCTGGGACGACCTGGCGATCGGCGATCGCCACCTGGACCTGGCCGTGGCGATCCGCAGCATCGCGTCCGATCTGGCGCCCGTGCTCGTCCCGGTCTTCGTCGAGCGCTACGGCCTCGAGCACCCCGATCCGATCCTGTTGGACTGGTACTCGTTGGCCGCGGAGCTGTCGTGGCCGGCGGGCTGACGCCGGGTCGACACCTGGTCCTGGTCGGTCCGACCGCCTCGGGCAAGTCGGCGCTCGCGCTCTCGCTGGCGCGCCGTCGACGGGCCGAGGGACAGCAGGTCGAGCTGATCTCGATGGACTCCATGGCGGTCTACCGGGGGATGGACATCGGCACGACGACCCCCGACGCGCACGACCGGGCACAGGTGCCGCACCACCTGCTCGACGTCGTCGACCCCGACGAGGAGTTCAGCGTCGCGGAGTTCGCCCGCGAGGTGCGCCGGGTGCTCGACGACCTCGAGGCCCGGGACGCGTCGGCGATCCTGGTCGGCGGGACCGGCCTCTACGTCCAGGCGGTCGTGGACGACCTCGACGTGCCGGGTCGTTTCCCGGACGTGCTCGCCGAGCTCGAGCAGGAGGCGCACACGAGGGCGTTGCACGCCCGCTTGGTCGCAGCGGACCCGGTCGCAGCAGCCCGGATCGAGCCCGACAACCGCCGGCGGGTGCTGCGGGCGCTGGAGGTCACCGTCGGGTCGGGGCGTCCGTTCTCCTCCTACGGGCCCGGCCTCGACGCCTATCCGCCCACGCCCTTCGTGTTGGCGGGCGTGCGGGTGCCCCGTGAGGTGCTGGCGGAGCGGGTCGGGGAACGACTCCGCGAACAGCTCGACGCGGGGTTCCTCGACGAGGTCCGCACGGTGCACGGGCGCCCCGGTGGCGTGTCGCGGACCGCGGCGCAGGCACTCGGCTACCGCGAGCTCGTCGCCCATCTGCACGGTGAGTGCACCCTGGACGAGGCCATCGAGCAGGCCAGCACGCGCACCCGGCAGTTCGGGGTGCGCCAGCTCCGCTGGTTCGGACGGGACCCACGCATCCGGTGGTTCGACCACGACGGTGACCCGGTCGAGGTGCTCGACGAGCTCGACCGGTTCTGGGCCGCACGGGCCGCTGCCGGTGACGAGATACCCGGGGCGGACCCGGGCACGAGCGCCACTACGGTGGAGTGACCCGCGGGCGCCCTGGCGCCGTCGTCGGGCACCGATGGAGACCACGTGCTGCACCTGACCAAGCACCATGGACTCGGCAACGACTTCCTCGTCGCCCTGGCCGTGGACAACCCCGACCTGGCGCCCGACCCGGTGGTGGCCCGCGCCCTGTGCGACCGCCGCACCGGCGTCGGCGCGGACGGGTTGCTCCTGGGGCTCGCCCCGTCGGAGCCCGACGACGATGCGTGCATGGTCCTGCTCAACGCGGACGGGTCCGAGGCGGAGATCTCCGGCAACGGCATCCGCTGCCTCGGTCAGGCGCTGCTGCGCGCCGAGGGGCATGCCGAGGGCACGCTTCGGATCGAGACGCCCGGCGGGGTCCGGACGCTGCGCACGGTGCGGGGCGACGCCGACGGCGAGGTCTGGATCCAGGTCGACATGGGCCCTGCGGGACCGGGACCCGAGCTCGGACCCCGGACGCTCGACGCAGCGGCCGACCGCCGCCTCACGGTCGACATCGGAAACCCGCACCTGGTGCTGCTCGTACGGGACCCCGACCGCATCGACCTGGAGGAGCTCGGTCCGTCGCTCGAGTCGGAGTACCGCAGCGGCATCAACGTGCACGTCATCGCGGTCGAAGGGCGTGACCAGGTCCGCCTGCGCGTCTGGGAACGCGGCGTGGGCATCACCCGCGCCTGTGGATCGGGCGCGGTCGCGGCCGTGGTGGCCGCCCAGCAGTGGGGTCTGGTCGACGATCGGGTCACCGTCGCGATGCCGGGCGGCGAGGCGGTCGTGGAGCGCTCGGACACGACGATGCTGCTCACCGGCCCCGCAGTCTTCGTCGCCGAGGTGAGGGTCCTGTGAGCCCGCGACGATCCGACCCGACGGGTCCGACCGATCCCGGCGAGGCCGGATCGACCCCGGTCGACGGCGGGCACCGCGGTGGCTTCGGCGAGTTCGGTGGCGAGACCGCCGCGTTCATCGAGCGCACCTTCCGTGAGCGCATCATCCTCGTCGGCGTCAGCTTCCCGCCGCACGACGACGAAGGCGTCGACGCCTCGCTCGACGAGCTCGAGCTCCTCGTCGACACCGCCGGCGCGGACGTCGTCGGGCGGGTCGTGCAGCGGCGCGCCGCGCCGGACCCCGCCACGTACGTCGGCTCCGGCAAGGTCCAGGCCATCCGCGAGATGGCCGAGGCCGCCGACTGCGACACCGTCGTGTTCGACGACGAGCTGAGCCCGGCCCAGCAGTTCAACCTGGAGAAGCTCCTCGGGCGCACGGCGATCGACCGCACCGCCGTCATCCTCGACATCTTCGCCCAGAACGCCCACAGCCAGGAGGGCAAGGCGCAGGTCCAGCTGGCGCTGTACCGCTACCGCCTGCCGCGCATCCGTGGCAAGGGCCGCAGCCTCTCCCAGCAGATCGGCGGCATCGGCACCCGTGGCGGTCCCGGTGAGACGCAGCTCGAGATCGACCGGCGTCGCATCCAGCGCCAGATCCACAAGCTCGAGGCGGAGCTGCGCAACATCGCGGCGCACCGCGACACCCAGCGCAAGGCCCGTCGCCGTTCCGACCTGCGCCAGGTCGTCATCGTCGGCTACACCAACGCCGGCAAGTCGACGCTGCTCAACCGCCTGACGTCCGCAGGGGTGCTCGTCGAGGACCGGCTGTTCGCCACGCTCGACGCCACCACCAGGCGCCTCCAGCTGCCGGGCGGCGAGTCGCTGCTGCTCACCGACACGGTGGGGTTCGTGCGCAAGCTGCCCCACCAGCTCGTGCAAGCCTTCGCCTCCACGCTCGACGTCATCACCGAAGGCGACCTGCTCGTGCACGTCGTCGACGGCGCCGGGCCCGATCCGCTGGGCAACATCGCCGCAGTCCGCGAGGTCGTGGACCAGGTGGGCGGTGCCGAGGTCCCGGAGCTGCTGGTGTTCAACAAGGCCGACCAGTCACCCGAGCCCGCTCGGCTCGCAGCACTGCACCCGGGGTCCGTGGCCGTCTCGGCGCGCACGGGTGAGGGGATCGACGAGCTGCTGCTGCGCATCGGCGACCGCCTGCGCTCGCTGGTCCCGGCGGTCGAGCTGTTCGTGCCCCACGCACGCGGCGACGTGCTCGCAGCCCTGCACCGCTCGGGCGACGTCGTGACCGAGACCGCCGACGCCGATGGGGTCCACGTCAACGCGCGGCTCGAGGTCGCCGAGGTCGGACGGTTCGAGGAGTTCATGGTCGAGCCCTCTGCCGACACGGAGCCGGCGGCCCGGTGAACGCAGGGCCCGCCGGGAGCGCAGCATCCGGTGGTTTCGTGCCACCGCCGTATCCGTACGACCGACTCGCACCGCTGCACGAGCTCGCCGGCCGCCACGAGGGCGGTGCGGTCGACCTGTCGGTGGGCACGCCGTGCGACGCTCCGCCCGACGCCGTGCGACGGGCACTCGCCGACTCGGGCGCCGAGCGCTCGTACCCTCCGTCGATCGGCACGGCAGCGTTCCGCCATGCCGTGGCGGGCTGGTTCGACCGACGTTTCGGCGTCACCGTCGACCCGGTCGACGTGGCGGCCTGCGTGGGGTCCAAGGAGCTCGTCGCCGGGGTGCCGCACTGGCTGCGCCTGCGCGACCCGTCACGCGACACGGTGCTCTACCCCGAGGTCAGCTACCCGTCCTATGCGATGGGCGCCCAGCTCGCGGGGTGTCGCGCCGTCGCGGTGCCGGTGGATGACCGGTGGCGCCTCGATCTGTCCGCGATCTCGTCCGAGGACGCCGCACGGGCGCTGGTGCTGTGGTCGAACACACCCGGCAACCCGGCAGGCGGCCTCGACGACCTCGGGGCCGTCGCAGCGTGGGGGCGCGAGCACGGGGTGCCGGTGTTCTCCGACGAGTGCTACGCCGAGTTCACCTGGGACGGTCCCGCCGCGGCCGGGGGCCTGCCGGGGCGGACGATCCTGGAGCACGGCGCCGACGGGGTCGTGGCGGTGCACTCGTTGTCCAAGCGATCGAACCTCGCCGGCCTGCGCGTCGGGTTCTACGCCGGGGACCCGGGGCTCGTCGACTACCTGAGCGAGCTGCGCAAGCACGCCGGCTTCATGGTGCCGGGGCCGGCGCAGGCAGCCGCGGTGGCGGCGTTGGACGACCAGGACCACGTGGTGCTCCAGCGGGAGCGGTACCTGGGTCGACTCGAGCGCATGGCCGACGTGCTCCGCTCGATCGACCTCTCCGTCGAGCTCCCCGGTGGTGGCTTCTACCTGTGGGTGCCCGCCCCCGGCGGCGACGCCTGGGGCCTCGCTCGCCGTCTCGCGGACGAGCTCGGCGTGATCGTCAGCCCCGGTGAGTTCTACGGGCCGGCGTTCCCCGACCACGTGCGCGTCGCGGTGGTGCAGCCCGACGACCGCATCGACCTGATCATCCGCCGAGCAGGGTGACCGGCCCGCCATACTGAACTGATCGGACGTCCGGGCGACCGGACCGCTCGGAAGGATCGACTCCATGGCAGATTCGACGAAGGCGCCCAAGGGCGCACTGATCGCGGGGGTGGTGCTGCTCCTGCTGTCGTTCGCCGGTTGCGGCGTCGGCTGCGTCAGCTTCACCGGGTTCATCGGCGATCTCGCGAACGTGGTCGAGGGCACCAACTCCACCCCGATGGGCACACCCACCCAGCTGCGGGCCGAGGGTGACGCCGCGGTGATCCTCACCTCGACCTCCAGCGCGACCTGCCAGGCACAGGACAGCGCCGGCAACGCGGTGACGCTCGACGAGCCCGGCGCCGGCACGACCGGCACGGTCGAGACCACCGACGGTGTGTCGCTCGACTTCGCCTACTCGTTCGACACCGACGCGAACGAGACGTACGACGTCGTCTGCGCCGACGAGATCAGCGGCAGCGGCGGCGAGTACGTGGTCGTGCCGTTCCCCGGCTTCTCCAAGATCGCGACCGGCCTGGGGGGCCTCGGCGGCGGCTTCGTGCTGTTCCTGCTGGGCGTCATCTTCCTGGTCGTCGGCCTGGTGAAGCGCTCCCGCTGGAAGAAGTCCGGCAACGGCATGGGCGGCCCGGCCATGGCCGGCTCCGCACCCCAGGGATTCGCACCGCCCCCGCCCGGTGGCGCCGTGCCACCCCCGCCCGGTGGCGGGTTCACCCCGCCCGCGCCGGGCCAGGCACCGCCGCCGTTGCCGCCCCAGACACCGCCGCCGGCCCAGCCGGCACCCCCGGCGCCCCAGAGCCCTCCGCCCCCGGCACCCCAGAGCCCTCCGCCCCCGGCGCCCCCGGCGCCGCCCGCACCGCCGACCCCCCAGGGTCCGCCGCCGGCACCGCCGCAGACGCCGCCGCCACCTCCGGGTTCCGTGTGAGCCCGTTCGCCCTCCGGTGAGCGGCGACCTCCTGGCGCTGACCGCGGAGCTCGTCGGGGTCGCGTCCGAGAGCTTCCAGGAAGGACCGATCACGGCTCGTCTCGAGGCGGAGCTCCGGGAGCACCCGCATCTCGAGGTCACCCGCGTCGGCGACAACCTGGTGGCGCGCACGGACCTGGGCCGGCCGATGCGGGTCATCCTCGCCGGCCACACCGACACCGTGCCGGCGAACGGCAACGCCGTGCCGCGGATCGACGGTGACACGTTGTGGGGCCTGGGGTCGGCCGACATGAAGGGCGGCATCGCCGTCATGTCGACCCTCGCAGCGGCCCACAGCGCCCCTGCGGTCGACGTGACCTACGTGTTCTACGCACGAGAAGAGGTCGCCGCGGTGCACAGCGGGCTGGGCGAGCTCTTCGAGCAGCGACCGGACCTGCTCATGGGCGACGTCGCGATCCTGGGCGAACCCACCGACGGCGAGATCGAGGCCGGCTGCCAGGGCGCACTGCGGATGAAGATCGTGCTCGAGGGCGCTCGTGCGCACCTGGCCCGCGCATGGATGGGCCGCAACGCCATCCACCGTCTCGGCGGACTGCTCAGCGCCATCGCGGACGACGTGCCCCGACAGCCCGAGATCCTGGGGTGCAGGTTCCACGAGGCCCTGCAGGTCGTGCACGTCGAGGGTGGCGTGGCCGGCAACGTCGTGCCCGATCGTGCCGAGATCGTGCTGGGCCACCGGTTCGCGCCGGATCGCAGCTCGGTGCAGGCCGAGGAGCACGTCCGGTCGCTGTTGGCGCCGTTCCTGGAGCCCGGCGACCAGGTCGAGCTGCTCGACGTGTCGCCGGCGGCCGCACCGGCGGTCGACCACCCCTGCGTCGCCGCGATGATCGAGCGCCACGGCCTGGGGGTGCGCTCCAAGCTCGGTTGGACCGACGTGGCCCGCTTCGCCGAGCGGGGCATGCCGGCGGTCAACCTCGGCCCCGGCGATGCCACGCTGGCGCACACCGCCGGTGAGCACCTGCGACGCGACAGCCTGGAGCGCACCCACGCCGTGCTCGACGACCTGCTGCGCGTCGGTCCCTGACCCGTCCGATCGGGTCCGGATCGTCACCTACGCTCGACGGGTCGCACGTTCCGGAGGTAGCAGTGAGCACCGATCTTCGTCCCACCGATCGCGAGCAGTTCGTGGCGATGGCCACCGCCCTGCGTGGACGTGAGGGGTACGCCGAGCCGGTGGCGTTCGGCATCGGCGTCGCGACGTACGCCGACGCGGACGGCGCAGTGCTCGACACGTGGTTCCCCGTGGTGAACCTGAACGAGAACCTGGGCGCGGCCGCGATCGTCGCCGACGTGGTGGGCCACGACGGCGACGCCGGCACCTACGAGCTCACCACCGAGGTGCTCGACGAGGTGCTCGCCCGCTGTGCACCGATGCTCGACGACGGCGAGGACCACCCGAACCTGCGCGTGCTGGCCGAGCTCGCCGCGTCGACCGACGCCGAGCCGCTGCTGCCGGTCCGCCGTGCGCCGGTCGTGACGTTCATCTCGGACCTCGACGACGCCCCGGCGGACGCGCACGACGTCTACCTGCGCCTGCACCTGTTGTCCTACCGGCTGGTGCCGCCCCACGGGCTCAACCTGGACGGCCAGTTCGGGCTGCTGTCGAACGTGGTGTGGAGCACCGTCGGCCCCTGCGACGTGGCGTCGTTCGAAGCGGCCCGCACCCGCCTGCGGGCGCGTGGCGTTCCGGTCGGTGTGACCAGCGTGGACAAGTTCCCCCGGATGCTCGACTACGTCGTGCCGACCGGCGTGCGCGTCGCCGACGGCGAACGTGTGCGGCTCGGGGCGCACCTGGCCGAGGGCACCACGGTGATGCACGAGGGCTTCGTGAACTTCAACGCCGGCACGCTGGGCAACGCGATGGTCGAGGGTCGCATCTCGGCCGGCGTCGTCGTCGGCGCGAACTCCGACGTCGGCGGCGGGTCGTCGATCATGGGCACGCTGTCGGGCGGTGGCAAGGAGGTCATCGCGGTGGGGGAGGACTGCCTGCTCGGCGCCAACGCCGGCCTGGGCATCTCCCTGGGCGACCGTTGCATCGTGGAGGCGGGGCTGTACCTGACCGCGGGCACCATCGTCACCCTGCCCGACGGGACCACCGCCAAGGCCCGGGACCTCAGTGGGTCCTCGGACCTGTTGTTCCGGCGGAACTCGACCACCGGCACCGTCGAGGTGCTGGCGCGTTCCGGTGCGTGGTCAGAGGGGCTGAACGCCGCGCTGCACGCGAACTGAGCCGGCGGGGCGTCAGAGGCGGCGGAGCACCGTGACGACCTTGCCGTAGACCTCGATCTCGGCGAGGTCGAACACCATCGGCTCCATGGTCGGGTTGGAGGGCTCGAGCACCACCCGGTCGCCCTTGCGGCGGTAGGTCTTGACGGTTGCCTCGCCGCCGGGGATGCCGGCGACGACCACGTCGCCCGAGTTGATCGTCGGGTCCACACGGGCGACCACGAAGTCGCCGTCGAGGATGCCGGCGTCGATCATCGACTCGCCACGGACCCGCAGCATGAACAGCTCGCCGTCGCCGGTGAAGTCGGCTGGAAGGGGGACCAGTTCCTCGACCTGCTCCTGGGCGAGCACACCGACACCGGCGGCGACATCGCCCACGAGGGGCACGTGGCGGGTCGGGCGCCGCTCGGCGGTGGTCCCGCTGGCGGTGTCGGCGGTGACCTCGATCGCGCGTGGCTTGGTCGGATCGCGACGCAGGTAGCCCAGCTTCTGCAGGGTGTGCAGGTGCGAGTGGACCGTGGACGGGGACGCCAGTCCCACGGCCTCGCCGATCTCGCGCACCGACGGCGGGTAGCCGCGGTCACCGACCGTGCGCTCGATGAAGCGCAGGATCTCCTGCTGGCGTGGGGTGAGCTGGCTGGCCTCGGTCATCGCTGGCCTCCGTGGTGACTCGGCGGGTGGGTGGTTCCCGTGGTTCGGGTGAGGTTCGGCGCCCGATCGCGACGAACAGGTGTTTGGGAACGGTAGCACCCGGACCAGGTGGAGTGGTGGAACAGCTGTTCGACCGGGGCCTTGACATCGAACAGCTGTTCGTGCAGTCTGAGCGCCGAACGTCCGTTCGAGTGGCGGCTGGGAATCCTTCGCTCACCCTCATCGGAGCCGCCGGGTCGACGCATCCGGTCACCTCGGCTCCAGTGTCACACCCCTCCTGGAGACTCCCTCTCATGGCAGCAGTCATCGAACTCCGAACCGGTCGAGACCTCTCCGACCTGGCCACCGCTCCGGCCCGCCACGTGGACCCGGCCCCGACGTCGCCGCCCCTGCGGGTCATCCACGGCGGTCGGTCCCTCGCCGCCCGTCGCATGCGGCGGACCTTCCTCCTGCGTCGCCTCGCCGTCGCCGTCGCTGCCGTGCTGCTCGTCTGGGTCGGCGTCCAGGTCGTGAGCGCTGCGGCCACCCCGCTGCCCACGGCGGGCACGCCGGTCGAGCTGGGCGCCGTGCACCGCGTGGCGCCGGGCGACACGTTGTGGTCGCTGGCGACCTCGGTCGACCCCCAGGCCGACCCCCGCGACGTCGTGGACGAGATCGTGGCCCTCAACGCCCCGGGCTCGCCGGGCTCCGCGCTCGACGCCGAGCTGCGCCTGCTCGCGGGTCGGGAGCTGCGGTTGCCGGTCGACCGCTGAGCGGTCGGCGTGGTGTCGTGGCGGACATGCGGGGGTGCACCACGGCGGGTAGCGTGGCGGCCATGCGCTGTCCGGCATGTGGGGCACTCGAGGATCGGGTGGTCGACTCGCGGGCTGCCGACGACGGCAGCTCGATCCGGCGGCGCCGGCAGTGCGAGGGCTGTGCGGCCAGGTTCACCACCTTCGAGCGGCTCGAAGAGGTGGCGCCGGTCGTCGTCAAGCGTGATGGACGGCGGGACCCCTTCGACCGCTGCAAGATCGAGGTCGGCGTGCGGTCGGCCTGCAAGGGGCGTCCCGTGGGGGAGTCGTCGATCGCGCAGCTGGCCCTCACCGTCGAGGACCGCCTGCCGATCAACCGTGGCGAGGTCGACGCCGGTGCCATCGGCGAGCTGGTGCTGGACGAGCTCCGTCAGCTCGACACGGTCGCCGCACTGCGGTTCGCGAGTGTCTACAAGTCGTTCGAGGACCCCGAGGACTTCGAGCGTGAGATCCAGCTGCTCGGCGGCACCGCAGCGCAGGGGCCCGGGCCGACGACGGCGCCCGGCTGAGTCCGGCTCAGCGCTGGCGCCGATAGGTGGCCAGCAGCATCTGCTCGTCGCGGAGCAGGCGGTGCAGCTCGTAGGGCCGGGCGGTCTCCTCGATGCCGCCGAGCAGGCCGACTCGGGTGCCGCCGACCAGATGTGCCGAGATCGACAGGAACAGCTCGTCGATCAGGTCCAGGTGGTGGAGCTGGCCCAGCAGGTGCGGTCCACCCTCGCACAGCAGCACCTCCACCCCGTCCGCACGCAGCCCGGCCAGTGCGGCCGGCAGATCGAGCTGCTCGTCGCCGACCGCCCGAGGCTCGATGCCGGCCGGCAGCGCCGATGCATCGGAGGTGGCGGGGTGCAGCACCAGCGGCGTCGGCAGGTCGTCCCCCTCGAGCAGCGGCAGGTCGGAGGGCAGCTGGAGCGACGCCGACACCACGACCAGCCGAGGGTGCGCCGCCATGCCCTGCGCTCGCCGTCGTTCGACCAGCTCGGGTGCGGTCCGCGGGCGGCGGTAGCGCTCCGTCCTGGCGGTCCCGGCGGCGACCAGGACGGCGTCCGCGGCGCCGCGCAGGTGATGGAACAGCTGCCGGTCCCCCTCGCTGCTGAGCCCGGCGGATCGCTGCTCCATGGCGTAGGCGCCGTCCAGGCTGGTCACCATGTTCGCCATCACCCAGGGGCGTTCCTCGGGCACCGGCCCGGGAGGTCGCAGGGCGAGGGCATCGAGGTCCAGCTCGGCTCCCTCGACCGTGGTCTCGTCGCCGTCGCCGTGCACCAGGACTCGCATGCGGGGACCCTACCCAGCGCGCCGGCGATCTCGTCCCGTGCCGGATCGCCATCCACAGGTGTGCACACGGGCTGTGGAGGACGAGAGTGGCCCAGAGTGGGCGTCATGGGTGCACGCGTCAGCGGGTGCAGAGCGCTTGAGGGCACAACGTCACCCACGAGCGCTGCGGTCGACTCCTCTGCGGCCCGCGCGCGGGGGACTGTCAACACACCTGTGGGAAAATGACCGTGAAATCCACATGGTTCTCCTCTTTTGTCCCACAGGGGCCGGTCCCTAGGGTGGGGCCTGCGGGTCGCGGCGCGGGCGACCGGAATGGTGGCCGGTGTGGGCCCGCTTCGGCGGATCCACATCTCCTGGGGGTTGGATCCCTGGGTCCTCTCCGGAGGGACCACGATGATCCGACTGGCCTGTGCCCGGTCGTCCGTGCCCGCCGCAGTCCTCACATGCCGATCCCCAGCCCCCGACCAGCCGGCACGGCAGCGGAAGGACGCACATGACGCTCGCATCGGACCAGATCCCCGGCCGCCTCGGCCGTCGCTTCACGATCGCCGGCACCTCGCCGTACGAGTCGGTCGAGTGGCAGCGCCGCGACGCCCGACTCATCGACCACCGCGACGGCTCGGTCGCGTTCGAGCAGCTCGACGTCGAGTTCCCCGAGGACTGGTCGGTCACCGCCTCCAACATCGTCAGCCAGAAGTACTTCCGAGGCCGCGCCGGCACGCCCGAGCGCGAGTCGTCGCTGCGCCAGGTGGTCGACCGCGTCGTCGGAGCGATCACGGCCTGGGGTGAGCGCGACGGCTACTTCGCGGATCGTGACGAGGCCGAGACGTTCTCCGACGAGCTGCGCCACCTGCTCGTGCGCCAGTACGTGTCGTTCAACTCGCCGGTGTGGTTCAACATCGGGGTCCCGGGCGTGGCACAGCAGGCCTCCGCGTGCTTCATCCTCGACGTCGAGGACGACCTGCGCTCCATCCTGAACTGGTACGTGGAGGAGGGCATCATCTTCAAGGGCGGCTCCGGCGCCGGTGCCAACCTGTCGAAGATCCGCTCGTCGAAGGAGCAGCTGAGCGGTGGCGGCACGCCGTCGGGGCCGGTCAGCTTCATGCGGGGCGCGGACGCCTCCGCCGGCACGATCAAGAGCGGTGGCACGACGCGTCGCGCCGCCAAGATGGTCATCCTCGACGCGGACCACCCCGACATCTCGGAGTTCATCTGGTGCAAGGCCCGCGAGGAGCGCAAGGCGCGCGTGCTGCGCGACGCCGGCTTCGACATGGACCTCGACGGGGTCGACTCGGCGTCCATGCAGTACCAGAACGCCAACAACTCCGTCCGGCTGTCCGACGAGTTCATGCAGGCCGCCGTCGACGACGGCGAGTGGGAGCTCACCGCACGCACCGACGGTCGCGTCGTGCAGACCGTGCGCGCCCGCGAGCTCCTGCGCGAGATCGCCGAGGCGTCCTGGGAGTGCGCGGATCCGGGCGTCCAGTTCGACACCACCATCAACCGCTGGAACACCACGCCCGGCGCCGGTCGGATCACAGCGAGCAACCCGTGCAGTGAGCACCTTCGTCTCGAGAACTCCGCGTGCAACCTCGCCTCGCTCAACCTGTTGCGGTTCCTCGACGAGGACGGGACCTTCGACGTCGACTCGTTCGAGCACGTCGTGCAGGTCGTGACGACCGCCCAGGACATCCTGGTCGGCGCCTCGGACTACCCGACCGAGCGCATCGCGGAGATGACCGCGGCCAGCCGCGACATCGGCCTGGGCTACACCAACCTCGGCGCGTGCCTCATGGCGCTCGGGTTCCCCTACGACTCCGACGAGGGACGCGCCTGGGCGGCCACCGTCACCGGCATCCTGACCGGCGCCGCCGCCATCCGCTCGACCCTGCTCGCCGCTCGGCTGGGTCCTGCGCCCTTGTTCGACTCCGACCGCGAGGCGTGGGCCGGTGTGTACGACCTGCACCTCGACGCTGCTCGACAGGTCCCCACGGTCGTCGGCCAGGACGAGCTGAACCAGCGCATGGTGCAGCTCTGGGAGCGTGCCGCCACGGACGTGCGTGCCGTCGGCGCCCGCAACGCCGAGCTCACCGTGGCGGCCCCCACCGGCACGATCAGCTTCATGATGGGTGCCGACACGACCGGGATCGAGCCCGACCTGGGCCTGGTGAAGTTCAAGAAGCTGGTCGGCGGCGGCACGCTCGAGATCGTCAACCAGACCGTGCCACGTGCCCTGCGGCGACTCGGCTACGACGACGAGCAGGTCGGCGACATCGTCGACCACATCGCCGAGCACCACAGCGCCCTGGGTGCACCGCACCTGGACCCGGAGCACCTGGCGGTGTTCGCCTGTGCCATCGGCGACAACGTCATCTCCTACGGCGGACACCTCCGGATGATGGCCGCCATCCAGCCCTTCTTCTCGGGTGCCATGTCCAAGACGGTGAACGTGCCCGAGGACACCACCGTCGACGACATCGAGCAGCTGCTGCTCGACGCGTGGCGCAGCGGCATCAAGTGCGTGGCGCTCTACCGCGACAACTGCAAGGTCGCCCAACCCATGAGCTCGGGACGGTCCACGGCGACCGCCCCGGTGGCCGCGACCGCGGCCGAGGTGGCCGACGGCGTGGTCGAGCAGCTCGCCCGCCCGACCCGCGAGCGCATGCCGCGCTCACGCAGCTCCCGCACGTTCGAGTTCCGCGTCGCCGACTGCAAGGGCTTCGTCACCGTGGGCGAGTACGCCGACGGACGACCCGGTGAGCTGTTCATCCGGGTGTCCAAGCAGGGCTCGACCATGGCGGGGATCATGGACGCCTTCGCCATCTCGGTCAGCCACGGCCTCCAGTACGGCGTGCCGCTGCGGGCCTTCGTGCACGCCTTCGTCGGCATGCGCTTCGAGCCGGCCGGCATCACCGACGACCCCGAGGTCCGCATCGCCAACAGCCTGATCGACTACCTCTTCCGGCGCCTCGCGCTGGAGTACCTGCCGTACGAGGAGCGTCTGGAGCTCGGCATCCTCGGCACCTCCGAGCGCCTCCAGCCGACGCTGCCCGGCGTCGAGGAGCAGGTCACGCCCACCGCGCAGGGGCTGGACATGGCGGCGCACCCCCGTCCGGCGCCGGCGCAGCTCGAGGCCCCCGCGCCCGAGGAGCCGCCGCTCGGACTCGCCGCGGAGGCGCCGCTGTGCATGCAGTGCGGCATCCAGATGACCCGGGCGGGCTCCTGCTATGTCTGCGGGGAGTGCGGCACGACCAGCGGCTGCTCCTGAGCAACTTCGCTCGTGCCGGGCAGGGGGGACGACCGGCGGCACCCCTTCCCTGGGCCGCCGGTCGCATGGGGGATCAGCTGAGACGTCGGTGGATGGTCTGCATCGTCGACGCCGGGTCCTCGACGAACGCGCCCTCGGTGCTGTCGATCAGCTCCGAGAAGCCCTCGTCGGCGGCCAGCGCGTCGCCGGCGCGCTCGAGCGACGCGATGTCCTCGTAGCCGGCGAGCCAGCCGACGCCGCCGTACGGGCCGCTCATCGCCCGTACGAACATCATCGGCACGCCGGTGATGGCGGCCGCTCGCTCGGAGATCTCCAGGCCGAGCGTCATCGCCCGGCGTGCGTTGCCGCCCGCGCAGGTCGCCTGGACGCTGCTCACGTAGTGCAGGTCCCGGTCCGGGTCCGGCGTGCCGCCCACGAGCTGGAGCAGGCCGTCGTCGACGCCGCCCTCGGTGAACGATGCGCCCTCGGCGCTCATCGTCTGGAACCCCTCGTCCGCCGACAGCTTGTCGCCGAAGGTCTCGAGGTGCGGCAGGTCCTCGAACCACGACGTCCAGGTGATGGTGCCGTAGCCGGGGGAGTAGACGGTGCCCCAGAGCTCGACGTCCTGGCCGGTGACCTGGTGGACCTTCGTGGTGATGTCGAGCGCCCACTGCACGCCGGCGGCGTGGGTCAGGCGGGTCCGACGGGTGAACAGGTACATGGGGTGCCTCCTCGATGATCCCGTCGGATGGGCAGCTCGCCACCGGTGCGGCGGTCGATGGGCGACGGGAGTGGTCGAACTCGGACGGTAGGAAGCTCCCGTGGAATGTTCGCGAGATCGACGCGAACGGTGCGCGATCGGAACGCGATCGGCCAGTCGCCCGCTAGTCCGCCTGCAGTGCCAGTGCGTGCAGCGACTCGGTCTCGGGCGACGGCGCGACCCCCAGCTCGGCCGAGAGCAGTCGCCGGCACGCCTCGTACGCCCGCAGCGCGCCGCTGCGGTCGCCCGCGCGCAGGTGTGCTGCGATGAGCGTGCGCTGGCTCGCCTCGTCGAACGGGTCGAGCAGCACGGCGCCCTCTGCGAGCTCGACCGCGTCCTCGACGGCACCCAGCTCCGTGTCGATCCTCGCGGCCAGGCACAGCGCCCGACGCCGCAGCCGGGTCAGCTCGGCGCGGCGTTGTCCCAGCCAGTCCCGGTCCAGGCCCGGGAGCAGGTTCGGGCGCAACAGCTCGACCGCCTCCAGTGCCGGTGCCACCGCGAGCTCGGCGGAGCCGTCGGCGAAGAGCCGCTCGGCCCGGTGCACCTGCGCCGATGCGTCCACCAGGTCGACCTGCACGGCCTCGTCGTGCACGAAGCGGTAGCAACCGCCCAGGTTCTCGATGTCAGCGCCGTCGCCGACGCTCGAGTGCAGGAATGCTCGGGCCTTGCTCACGACCCCGCGCAGGGCGCCTGCTGAGTACTCCGCGTGGTCGTCGGGCCAGAGCGCGGCACCGAGCTCGTCGGCGCTGACCGGGCAGTCGCGCTCGAGGCCCAGGTAGACGAGCACCATCTTCGGCTGCGCGCCCGACAGCAGGGACTCGTCGCCGCCACGCTCGACGCGCACGGCGCCGAGGAGCCTGATCATTGCGGCCTCCATCATCGGTCGACGCTACCCGCTGGCAGCCGTCTCAGCCCCGGGGAACGCTGCTCGATCGACCCATTGCGTCGCGCAGCACCGGTCGTGATCATGCGCTGCGTGGATGTGGAAGCGATGATCGAGGACTGTCGGCAGGAGCTGGAGGACGGTGGGTTCACCGTGCTGGCGCTGCTGGGCGACGAACACGGATGCGACTGGGCCTACACGATGGGCCTGCACCGGAACTTCGGGCACCCGGAGCTGCTGGTCGTGGGTCTGGAGGCGCCGGTGGCCGGCGCGGTGCTGGAGCTCATCGGCCAACGCATCGCCGACGGTGAGCAGTTGCGCACCGGTGCGCAGCTGCTCATGGACGGGGGGCTCGAGTTCCAGATCCGTGACGTCGACCCGCTGTTCGCGAGCTGCGGCGACTGGTTCGTGCTCGGCCGGGAGGTCATGTCGTGCTGGGGCGAGCGTTGGCCGTCCTCGCTGCAGCTGACCTGGTCGGATCCGGCATACGGCTACCCCGACCGTCCGGGGGATCCCCGTTGGGTGGTCCGCCAGCCCCTGCTGAGCGCTCCCTGAGCGGTCCCCGGGCGCTCGGGGGGCGCCGTCGAGCACCTCGGGCCGGTCTGGTAGAGTGTCACGTCCCATCCGGGGCCCTGCGACGGCGGCGGTCCCGCCGTCCACGAGACATCTGCGAGGAACCTGCTGTGGCATTCGACGTCGGCGATCGTGTGGTCTACCCGCACCATGGCGCAGCCGTGATCACCAAGCGTGAGAAGCGCAAGTTCGACGGTCAGACCACCGAGTACCTGGTCCTGCAGATGGCCCACGGCGAGCTGACGCTGTCGGTGCCCGTGGACAAGGCCGACGACGTGGGCATGCGCCCCCCGATCGGCTCCGAAGAGGTCGAGGACCTGTTCGAGCTGCTCGGCAAGAAGGACATCCGCGAGCCGGCGAACTGGAGCCGACGCTTCAAGAACCACCAGGAGAAGCTCAAGTCGGGCGACGTGTACCAGGTGGCCGAGGTCGTGCGGAACCTGGCGCTGCGCGACCAGTCCAAGGGGCTGTCCGCGGGTGAGAAGTCGATGTTCGTCAAGGCCCGCAGCGTGCTGGTGTCGGAGCTGAGCTTCGCGCTCGACGTGAGCGAGGACGACGCGCTGGCCAAGGTCGAGGCGCAGCTCGCCCCGGTCGACTGAGCTCGACGATCCCCGGGACCAGATGGCGTCCGAGACGGGGCCCAGGGTCCTCCAGATCATCGCCGACACGGACGCGTCCGCCTCGAACCTCGCCGCGGTCTCGCTCCATCAGCAGCTGAGCGCCCGAGGGCTGGAGGTCCGCACCCTCGCGCTCGGCGCCGGATCGCGGCCGGGCCTCGAACGCGACGTGCCGACCATGGCCCCCAGTCGCCGTTCGTTCGCCGCCCGCGGTCAGTTCCACCACGAGGCGAGGTGGTCCGACATCGTGGTCCTGCACGGCCACCGCAGCGCGACCGTCGCCACGACACCACCCCTGCGCTCGACGCGCTGGCCGGTGCCGGTGGTCGTGGCGCTCTGGCAGGCTCCGCCCGACGGTCTCGGGCGCAGCGCCGTCCGCGTCCTGCGGGCGGCCGATCTGGTCGTCGTGCCCGACGCCCTCGTGGAGCGGTCCGTCGACGAGCACGTGGCGGCCACCTCGCGCCGCTGCGTCCCGGTCGGCGACGACGGCGACCCATCCGGACCGGACGGGGCCGCCTGGGCGGCCCTGCTGAGAGCGCTGTGCCCGTGACGGGGGCGTCGTCGGACCTGCACGGGGCGGAGCGTCGCGCTGGCACTACCCTCGCCCGGATGGGATCGGGCGTGGACGAGGGGCGGCGGCGTCGGTCGACCGTCGGGTCGCGCCACCTCCCGTGGCTCGTGGGCCTCGTGGTCCTCGTGGTGCTCACCGCCGCGTGCATCCCGACCGAGTCGGGCGCACCGACCGAGGTCGGCGACGACGTGGAGGAGGCTGTCGAGTCCGGGGCCCCCGTGTTCCCCGACGGCGAGGTGAGCGACGAGCTCGTCGCCGACGGCCTCGTGTTCGACCTCACCACGCGTCCGAGCGCGGCCGACTACTGGGCGCTGCCCGAGGCGGAGGGCGAGTGCGTCGCCGACGCGATCCTCGACGACGTCGGCGCCGCCCGGCTGCTCGCGCTGGGGTACCGCCCGGGCACCCCGACCGCCGCGCTGAGCCAGCTGGAGCTGACCGACGCGGAGCGTGCCGACGTGGTGGCGGCGGTCGAGGAGTGCGTCGACATGGCCGAGGCCGTCGCGTCGATCTTCTTCGGTGACGGTCGCATGCGCGCCTCCGCGGCGACGTGTCTGGCGGACGGGCTCTCGGAGCGCGACCAGATGACGCCGTTCGCGACGGCCGTGGTGTTCGGCCAGGCCGTCGACCCGTTCAGCTCTGACGGCGCGCTGGCCTCGGCGCTGCTCCAACAAGCGGCGGTGTGCGTGCCCGACGGGGCGTTCAACTGGTCCGGCGTCGAGCTGCCGGGCGAGGATCCCGTGATCGACTCGAACGCGCCGCCGGGTGTCAGCGGTTCGCCGTATCCCGCCGACCAGCCCACGACGACCGGAGAGGGTCCATGACGTCCTTGCTCAGCTCCATCCCGAGCCCGCCGAACGCGGAGCTCGTGCTGGGACCGCTCCGGTTCCGCTACTACGGGCTCGCGATCGCCCTGGCCGTCATCCTCGGCGTGAGCATCGCCCGCCGCCGCTGGAGCGCCCGCGGGGGTGACCCCGAGGACATCACGACGATCGCGCTGGTCGCCGTGCCCGCAGGCCTGATCGGCGCGCGGCTCTACCACGTCATCACCGACTTCTCCGACAAGTACTCCGACGGGCGGTGGTGGCCCGACGCGTTCATGATCTGGAAGGGTGGCCTCGGCATCCCCGGCGCGATCGCCCTCGGCGCCCTCGGCGCGATCCTGGCGTGTCGTCGGATGCGGCTGGACTGGCGCCACGTCGCCGATGCCGCCGCGCCGGCCATCCCCGTCGGCCAGGCGATCGGCCGCCTCGGCAACTGGTTCAACCAGGAGCTGTACGGCCGGCCGACCGATCTGCCGTGGGCCGTCACGATCGACGAGCCCCTCGGCTACCCGGCGGGCAGCACGTTCCACCCGACGTTCCTCTACGAGGGCCTGTGGAACCTGGCGCTGGCGGGGCTGATCGTCGTGGGCGGCCGACGCTTCGTCCTCCGACCGGGCCGCTGGCTGGCGCTCTACGTGCTGGGCTACGGCCTGGGTCGCCTCTGGGTCGAGTCGCTGCGGATCGACTTCGCCACGGAGGTGATGGGCTTCCGGGTGAACACGTGGATCTCGCTGCTCGCCATCGCCGGCGGTTTGCTCTGGCTGTTCTGGGGCGGCAACCCGATCGACAGCAGGGCCACCGCCGAGTTGCGCGCCGGCGGCGACCCGCAGGCGCACGTCGGCGAACGTGCGGGCGGGCCCGGGACCGTCGAGGGGGTGAGCGACGACGCGATCCACCACGCGGCCGAGGAGATGGAGCCGGTCGTCGACGACGGTTCGCCACGGATGTCGGTCGATGACACCCCGCCGGACGACATCGCCGCTGCTGACGACACCGCGCCCGGTCCCGACGTTCAGCGGTAGGCGGCTCGGACCGCGTCCGAGAACGGCGGCCAGGCGGCCACCGCCCAGTCGCCGAACGCCCGGTCGCTCAGCGCCACGCACGTGACCCCGGCCTCGGGGTCGATCCACAGGAGCGTCCCGGACCCACCGAAGTGGCCGAAGGTGCCCGGCGACGCGCCGGCGCCGGTCCAGTGCGGCGACTTGGTGCCACGCAGCTCCGGTCCGAGCCCCCACGGGCACGGGTCCTGGGACCCCCACCCCGGCAGCACGCCCGCCAGGTCGGGCCACTGGGGGCTCAGGGCGTCCGCGGCCGTCGAGGCGTGCAGCAGCCGGGGTGCGCGCAGCTCTGCCGCGAACCGCATCAGGTCCTCGACGTTCGAGACCAGGTCCTTGGCGGCCGAGCCGCACAGGGCGCTCGACGTCATGCCGAGCGGTGCGAGCACGCCGTCGCGCAGGTAGTCGGCGAACGCCATGCCGGTCCTGGTGGCCACCAGCGCGGCGAGGACGTCGTAGCCGGTGTTGGAGTAGATGCGTCGCCGTCCCGGCTCCGTGATGACCGAGGACGTGTCGAAGTCCAGCCCGCTCGCATGGCAGAGCAGGTGACGGACCGTCGCACCGGGCGGACCGGCGGGCTCGTCGAGCTCGACGGCGCCCTCTTCGACCGCCAGCAGGACGGCCCAGGCGCTGCAGAGCTTGGTGACCGAGGCCACCCCGACGACCCGATCGACCGGGCCGTGGAGGTGGCTCCCGCCACGTGCGTCGACCGCCCCGGCGGCGGCGAAGGACGCGCCCCAGGCGTCGATCCCGGCCAGCGGAGACCCGCCGGAGGGGGCCGTGGCACTCACCGACATCTACCCGGGGTCGGATCGCCGGTACGATGGACAGCATTCATCAACGCTGAAGTGGACATGACGACAACTTTCGACAAGCTCGGTGTGGCCGACGACATCTGCCACGCCCTCTCCGAGCGGGGCATCACCTCCGCCTTCCCGATCCAGGAGATGACCATTCCGGACATCCTTGCCGGTCGGGACGTGTGCGGGAAGGCCAAGACCGGCTCCGGCAAGACCCTCGCATTCGGCCTCCCGATGCTCCAGATCCTCCCGAAGGCCAAGCCCGGGCGACCCACGGGCATCGCTCTGGTCCCGACCCGCGAGCTGGCCACCCAGGTGCGCGACGAGCTCCTGCCGTTGGCGCACGCCCGCGGCGTGCGCATCACCGCGATCTACGGCGGCGACCCGATCGAGAAGCAGATCAAGGCGCTCAAGGACGGTGTCGATCTGGCGGTGTGCACCCCTGGTCGGGCCATCGACCTGATCGAGCGGGGTGACCTCTCGGTGCTCGACGTCAAGAAGGTCATCGTCGACGAGGCCGATCGCATGGCCGACATGGGCTTCCTGCCGCAGGTCGAGTGGATCCTGCGCAACGTCGAGGCCGGTCACCAGACCCTGCTGTTCTCCGCCACGCTCGACGGGGCCGTGGACTCCTTGGTCCGCCGCTACCAGAAGGACCCGGCGCGTCACGAGGTCGAGTCCAAGGGCGCGACCGTCGAGCAGATGACGCACCGGTTCATCAGCGTGCACGAGATGGACAAGGCCAAGGTCGCTGCGGCGATCGCGCAGGCCAGCGGGCGCACGATGATCTTCTCGAACACCAAGCACGGTGCGGACCGACTGGCGGGCAAGCTCGAGGACCTCGGCGTCTCCGCAGCGGCGATCCACGGCGACCTGCGCCAGAACATGCGCGAGAAGGCGCTCTCCAACTTCTCCCACGGCAAGCTCCAGGCCCTCGTCGCCACCGACGTCGCGGCTCGCGGCATCCACGTCGACGACGTCGACGTCGTGATCCACTACGACCCGCCGTCGGACCACAAGACGTACCTGCACCGCTCGGGGCGCACCGCTCGTGCCGGAGAGAACGGCCTGGTCGTCTCCCTGGTCCTGTACAACCAGGAGCTCGAGGTGAAGCGAATCCAGAAGCGCCTCGGCCTCGACGAGCCGTTGGTCGAGATGTTCTCGAACGACCCCCGCCTGAAGGACCTGGCCGGGTTCGACCCGGCCGCCGCCTGAGCCCGATCGCTCAGCGCTGCGCCAGGTGGTGCAGCAGCGCGATCACGCTGAGCCCGTCCAGGACCTCGTTGCGCTCGACGATGCCGGCCACGGCCGTGTCGTCGAGCCAGGCGACCCGTTCGGTCTCCTCCGGTTCGGGGTCCCCGACGTGCTCGGCGCCGGTCGCGCCGTAGAGCCAGAACGTCTGTCGAGACTGACCGGCGATCGGGTGGAACCGCTGCAGGAGTCGCAACTCGCCGGGATCGAAGCCCGACTCCTCGACGCACTCCCGGCGTGCGGCCTGCTCGGGGGCCTCGTCGGGCTCGACCATGCCGCCGGGGATCTCCCACGCCCACTCGTCGGACAGGAACCGATGTCGCCAGATGGCCAGCACCCCGCGCTCGGTGTCGGCCACGAGGACCCCCGCGGCGTCGGGACCGTCGATCACGTGGTGCTCGTAGCGTCGATGTCCCGGCACCTCGACGTCCACGAGCGACAGCGCGACCCACGGGCTCGTGTACAGCTCGCGGCTGCCGTGCACGGTCCACCTCACGGGAGGGCTCCCGTGGCGGTCGCAGCGTCGCACGGCCTGGGTCGCGGCATGGGCGTCGACCCTACGCCAGACTCGTGACATGACCTCACGGTCGCCCGGCGCCGGCGGAGCACGATCGATCATCGCCGCCCACGAGCGATCGGTGCCGGCCGGGCAGCGGCGTGAGCACGGGGTGCACTACACGCCGGGCGACGTCGCGTCGGCGGTGATCGACCTGGCGCTGTCGGCGCTCGGGCGGCTGCCGACGTCCGTGTGCGACCCGACGTGCGGCGCTGGGGCGTTCCTGGTCAGCGTGGCGGACCGCCTGCACGCCGAGGGGGTCGGGGCGGCCGAGATCGTCACGCAGCGCCTCGTGGGCGTCGAGGTGGACCCGGCGAGTGCGGCGGTGGCACGCACGGCACTGGTGCGCTGGGCGGGGGAGCACGGCGTCGAGCTCGACGAGTCCCGGGTGCGCATCGAGGTGCTGGACGCACTGGTGACCGAGCCGTCGCAGTGGCCGTGGCGCCCGGACGGCGGCTTCGACCTGGTGGTCGGCAACCCGCCGTTCCTCAGCCAGCTGTCGACGCGGACGGCGCGACCGGCCCCCACCCGTGCCACGGTGGCGCGGCGCTTCGGGTCCCTCGGGGCCTACACGGACAGCGCGGGGCTGTTCCTGCTCGCTGCACTCGAGCTCTGCGGCACCGCGGGCGTGGCGGCGATGCTGCAGCCGCTGTCGTTCCTCTCCGCCCGCGACACCCAGGTGGTCCGGGACCGGCTGTCGGCCGGGGGTGATCTGGTGGCGATGTGGGGGAGCGACGAGCAGTTCTTCCCCGACGCGTCCGTGCAGGTCTGCGCGCCGGTGCTGCGCCGCCACGGCCCGTCGGCGGGGTCCGAGCCCTCGGTCGCCGTGCGCTGGCGAGCAGCGACGTCCACGAGCTACGACGCGCCGCGACCCTCCGCAGGTGACTCGTGGGGTCCGTTGCTGGCACCGGCCCTCGGCGTGCCGGCACTCGACACCATGCCCGGCTCCCGACGTGTCGAGGAGGTGGCCTCGGCGACCGCCGGGTTCCGCGACGAGTACTACGCGTTGCGCAACGCGATGACCGGCTCCGACCGGCCGGCGGACCCACCCCTCGTGACCGTCGGCATGATCGACCCGTTCGAGCTCCGCTGGTCGGCAGGGACCCACCGCCTCGGCGGACGGGCGGTCGCCCGACCTCGGGTGGACCTGGCAGCGCTGGCGACGCGCACCCCCGGCGTCGGCCGCTGGGCCGCACAGCGCCGTCGACCCAAGGTGCTCCTGGCCACCCAGACCAAGGTCGTCGAGGCGGTCGTGGATCCCGCCGGCGATCTCGTGCCGATGACGCCGGTGATCAGCGTCGAACCCGACGACGTCAGCGAACTGTGGCACCTGGCTGCTGCGCTGTCGTCCCCGCCGGTGAGCGCGTGGGTCGCGGGCGAGCAGCTCGGCAGCGGCCGCTCAATCGGCTCGTTGCGGTGGTCCGCCCGCGGCGTGCTGCGCGCCCCGCTGCCGACCGACCACGAGGCATGGGACCGGGGCGCGGCGGTGGTGGAGCGCCTCTCGACCCCGGGCGGGTCCCGTCGCGAGCGCGACGCCGAGTTCGAGGCGTTCGCCCGGGTGATGGCACGCGCGTACGGGCTGGCGGAGGACGACCCGGTCGTGTCGTGGTGGTCGGATCGGCGTCCGCGGCGCTAGGATCGTCGGATCATCAGGAGTGGCCCTTCGGGGTCCGGCAACCTGGGACGGACACCCAAGGTGCCTTCTCGCTTCGGCGAGGATGTGGCAGGCCACACGGTGCACACCACCGTGGTTCGCAACCAAGTGTCCAGCGGCCCCGCTCCGGCGGGGGCGTCCCATGTCGTCGCCCGACCCGCTCCTGGTGGAGCACCGACGCCGGTGCGCCTCCTGGACGACCTGACGTGACACCACCGCCCGCACCCCGCATCCCCTCGACGCCGGCTCCGGTGTCCGGCGCCTGGCGCCCCGGCGATCCGCCCGGGGGTCGACGGTTCCACCTGGTCGGCAACGGTCGTCCTCTGCGGCTCGAGGGGGGCGGCACGCTGCCCGAGGTCCAGGTCGCCTACGAGACCTGGGGAACGCTCGACCAGGACCGGCGCAACGCCGTGCTGGTCTGCCACGCGTTGACCGGCGACAGCCACGCCGCGGGTCGCACCGGCCCGGGCCACGCCACGCCGGGCTGGTGGGATGCGCTGATCGGCCCGGGCCGATGTCTCGACACCGATCGGTACTTCGTCGTCTGCGCGAACGTCCTCGGCGGCTGTCAGGGCTCCACCGGACCGGCATCGGTGGACCCACGGACGGACCGGCCGTACGCCTCGGCGTTCCCGGTGGTGACGATCCGCGACATGGTGCGCACCCAGGCGTCGCTCGCCGACGAGCTGGGCATCCAGCGCTGGCGCAGCGTGGTCGGTGGGTCCATGGGTGGCATGCAGGCACTCGAGTGGGCGGTCATGTACCCCCAGCGCGTCGCCACGCTCGTGCTCGCCTCGACCACGGCGGCGGCCTCCGCGCAGCAGATCGCCTGGAGCCACGTCGGTCGCAGCGCGATCCAGGCCGACCCCGGCTTCCGCGGCGGCGACTACTACGACCTCGAACCGGGGCACGGCCCCCATCAGGGTCTGGCGGTCGCCCGCATGGCCGCCCAGGTCACCTACCGCAGCGACGACGTGTTCACGGACCGCTTCGACCGGTCGCTGCTGCGCGAGCTCGACTTCTCCCTGGACCCGCAGTTCGACGTCGAGGGCTACCTCGACTACCACGGCGAGAAGTTGGCCCGTCGCTTCGACGCGAACAGCTACCTGCGCCTGAACCGGGCGATGGACCTGCACGACGTGGCGAGGGGACGTGGTGCCCTGCGCTCGGCGCTCGGACGCATCGCCGCGCCCACCCTCGTCGCGTCGGTCAACAGCGACGCCCTGTACCCGCCGGTCCAGCAGCGCAGCATCCACGACACGCTGACGTCGCTGGGCACCCCGAGCACGTGGGTCGACATCGACTCGCCCCACGGCCACGACGGGTTCCTGATCGAGACCGCGCAACTCGCCCCTGCCGTGACGGCATTCCTCGAGGAGGCACCGTGACCACCGACGACGACGCACCGGAGACGGTCGACGCCGAGCTCGCACCCGAGACGATCGCGATCCGTTCCGGTCGCAGCGCCAACGGATCCGCCCTGGCGCCGGTCATGTGGGCCAGCTCGACGTTCGTCGCCGAGTCGGTCGAGGAGGGGCGCCGCATGGCGACCTCGACGGGCGCCACGACCTTCTACAGCCGCTACGGCAACCCGACCGTCAACGCCTTCGAGGAGGCGATCGCCGAGCTCGAGGGGGCCGAGGCCGCCCGGGCGTTCGGGTCCGGCATGGGTGCCGTGGCGGCGGTCGTGCTGGGACTGTGCTCGAAGGGCGACCACATCGTGAGCCAGCAGCAGCTGTACGCCGGCACGCAGATGCTGCTGCAGTCGGCGTGCCCGCGCTTCGGCATCGACGTGACGTTCGTGGACGGCACCGACCCCGAGGCCTGGGAGGCCGCGGTCCAGCCGGGTCGCACGATGCTGCTGCTCGCCGAGACGCCGGCGAACCCGCGCCTGGACCTCGTCGACCTGGACCGCCTCGGCGCCATCAAGGGTCCGATGAAGGTGGTCGACTCCACCTTCGCCACACCGCTGTCGCAGCGACCGCTCGACCACGGCGTCGACCTGGTGCTGCACTCGGCGACCAAGGCGATCGGTGGCCACAACGACGTGTCGCTGGGCGTGGTCGCGGGCAGTCGCGAGCTCCTGGACTGGATCTGGGGGTTCGCCGTGCTCCAGGGCGCGAACGCCAGTCCGTTCGACGCCATGGGTGGGTTGCGGGGGTTGCGCACGCTCGGTGTGCGCCTGCGCCAGCAGACCGCCAGCGCCGAAGCACTGGCGACGGTCCTGGCCGGGGACACGCGGGTCGCGGAGGTGCGCCACCCGAGCCTCACGTCGCATCCGCAGTACGAGCTCGGCCGACGACAGATGCGGCTCTCGGGCGGGCTCATCACGTTCGACCTGGTCGGCGGGCTCGACGCCGGTCGGCGCTTCGTCGAGTCGACCCGGCTCTGCCAGCTCGCCACCTCGCTCGGCGGGCCCGAGACGCTGGTGACCCATCCGGCATCGACCACGCACGTGAACCTGCTGCCCGACGAGCTGGCTGCCGCCGGCATCACCCCCGGCACCGTGCGCATGTCGGTCGGCCTGGAGGACACCGACGACCTGGTCGCTGATGTGCTGGCGGCGCTCGCCGCGGCCCAGGCGTCCGACACGACAGGGGCCTGAACCGGGTTCGGTTCCACCGGGGAGGTGTCGTCGCAGCACTACGATGCGGCGATGTCACTGCTCGCGCTCGCCCGACAGGCAGCCACGGCGAGCGACGACGCGTCCGGTCGGCTGTCGATGGTGATCATCGCGCTGGTGGTGCTGGCGGTGCTGATCACGGTCGTGACGGTCGTGTTCTGGCGACTGACCCGGCCGGAGCCGGAGCCGGCCATGCGCTGGTCGGCGCCAGAGCCTGGAGGAAACCCGGAAGGTGGTGCGGCGACGAACGGCTCGGCACCCGCCGCCGCCCAACCCGTTGCACCGGCGCAGCCCACCGCGGCGACGACCGAGGTCGCGACACCGCCGGGACCCCGGGCCGAGCAGCCCCGATCCGCTGGCTAGCGTGTCGGCCATGGCTGAGTTCGATCCCGAAGCGATGGTCCAGCGGTTCGCGGAGCGTGCAGCGTCGGTGCGCCGACGCCAGATCCCGCCGGTCGAGGGCGAGGCGCGACGTGAGTTCGTCCAGCAGGCGCAGACGGACTTCGCCGACTACGCGATGATCGGCGACGCGACCGCCTCCGTCGAGGACGGGTTCCTGGTGCTGCGCGTCGACCTGCGCCCGGCGGACCAGCACGACTGACCGTGGCGGATCCTGACGACCGCGGGGAAGACCTTCCGCCCACGCCCCCCGACGTCGAGGACCCCGACCGCTTCCGGGCGGCGGTGTCCGCGATCGACCGAGCCAACGCCGAGGACCCGGTCCGGCTGCGATACGGCGGAGCGGAGCATCCGAAGGAGCTGCTGCACGCCCGGCTCATGACCCGTTGGCTGGTCCGACTGGATCCCGATGCCGGTGAGGCTGCGCACCTGGCGGCCCGTGCCCACCACTTCCGTCGCTGGACACGACCCCGCAGCGACTACCCCGACGGCCGATCGGGCTACCTCCGCTGGCGCGCCGCGGCGAAGCGACAGCACGCCGACGAGGTCGCCGAGCTCCTCGGCGGCCTGGGGTATGCAGACGCGACGACGCAGCGGGTCGGCGAGATCATCCGCAAGGAGGGCCTCGGCAGCGATCCGGTGGTCCAGACGCACGAGGACGCGCTCTGCCTGGTCTTCCTGGACACGCAGCTGGGCCCGGTGACCGACAAGGTCGGCGAGGACGAGATGGTCCGCATCCTTGAGCGCACCCTGCCCAAGCTGAGTCCTGCGGGCGTGGACGCGGCGTTGCAGCTGGACCTGGGCACCCGTGGCGCGTCGCTGCTGGCCCGCGCGGTGGCCGGCGAGAACGGGAAGTGACGTCGATCCCCTACGCTGGAAGCTCCATCGGCGACCGCACGAGGACCCTTCGTGGCTGACCAGAGCGACATCGGAGCACGCCGCGTGCCGAGCGCGCTGTTCTCGATGGAGGCTGCCGACAATGCCGAGGTCGTGCCGCCGGTCCCGCCGCCGCGTGGGCCCGACTCCATGTGGAGCACCCGGGCCCCCGAACACGACGAGGACACCGCACCGTCGCCGCCGCCCGGGGACGCGGACCTTCCCGACGACGATCCGTGGCATCGGATGGGCTCGTCCACGCCGCCGCCCGGGATGGTGCCGCCGTTCCGGGCGCCGTCGGGCACCAACGGTGCGCACGGCCCGGGCGTCAACGGCAGCGCCGCGCCGCCGGAGGATCCGTGGCGCACCGTGTCGCGTCCCGAGCCGCCGCCGGGCGTGACCGGCGTGTTCAGCGCGGAACCGGTCGACCGCGAGGACGTGGTGGACCACGACGAGGTGCTCGCGGAGCTGCTCGACGACGACGACCCGGGTCCCTGGGGCAGCGGGCCGGTCACCAACCCGTTCGCCACCACCAGGGGAGGCGCTCCGCCACCGGCGCCGCCGCCCGCAGAGCCGGAGGACCCCTGGATCGAGTGGCACGACGCCGGCGCACCGACGCACGCAGCCGCTGCGCAGGGGCCGGCGGCTCGCACCGCCGCACCCCCTCCGTTCGCCGACTGGGACGACGACGTCGAGCCTCGTCCGACGACACATCGTGCCCCGCACGTCGAGGCACCGAGCGTCGCGGATCCCGCTGCGGGTGAGCACACGGGGTCCTCGGCGGTGCCCGAGGACGTCGTCTCGGACCAGCACGGTCTCGATGTGGCGGTCGCACGACTCGCGCCCCACGACCGTGACGTCGCGCGTGTGCCGCTGTCGGTCTGCGGAGCGCTCCTGCTGCCCGGCGAGCACGTGCTCGGCGCGGTCACCGGCCAGATGCTCGGTCGCCCGGCCGCGGTCGTCGTGACCCCGGGTCGTGTGCTGATCGTCAACGACCGTCGCTGGCAGCCGATCGTCGACGTCTACCGGATCGACGATCGACTCGTGGTGCGGGGCCGGCACGACCGCTCGATGGCGGCGCTCAGCATCGGCGACGACGAGCGCCTGTCGATGGTGGACGGCATCCACGACGTCGAACTGGCCATCGAGCTGGCCGAGGCGATCCGCCATCCGGGCGCCACCGAGCAGGGGGCTCCGTCGGCGTTCTGAGGGTCTCCTCCCAACTTGTGCGGTGGGGTGCCTCTGCTACCATGACCGACTCCTGCGGACGTAGCTCAGTTGGTAGAGCGCAACCTTGCCAAGGTTGAGGTCGCCGGTTCGAACCCGGTCGTCCGCTCCATGCATGGCCCCGACGCTGTCGGGGCCATCGCCGTTTTCCCACTACACTGACCGACCTGGCGACGTGGCCGAGTGGTGAGGCAGAGGCCTGCAAAGCCTTGCACAGGGGTTCGATTCCCCTCGTCGCCTCCAGGACCCGTGAGCACCGGTCGTCAGCACGCTGACCGGTGCCCACGGGCGCGCCCGTCCGAGGTGCATCTTCGGGTCGCTCCTCAGCTCGGCTGCTTGGGTCGCTCCTCAGCTCGGTGATCCCGCTCGGGCGACTCCTGGGGCAAGCTGATCGGGTGAGTCAGCCCCCCGAACCCTGGGTCGCACCCGACCCGGCCTCGCCCGGCACGCCGCCGGGCCGCGCCTCCGGGCTGCCTCCGGCAGGGCCGCCGGCCGCCGGCGCCATGAACTTCAGCGCCGGGGCACCGCTCGGTGGGGTGGCACCCAGCTCGGTGCCCGACGCTCCGACGACGGACCGCCGCGAGCTCGCGCTGACGGGCGTGCTGCTCGTGATCGCCGTGCTGGCGGGGGCGACGTCGCTGATGCCCTGGCGGGACTACGGCCGACGTTTCGGCGCTGCGGCCACCGAGACCGGATGGGTGCGCACCGACGGCTCCATGGGACGGGGCTGGTTGTTCGTTGCGCTCGCCGTCTCGCTCGCCGTCGCCGGAGTGCTCATCGCGGGCGGTCGCGCACGTGCGGGGCGGATCCTCGCCTCCCTGACCGGCTCGGCCATGGTCGTCGCCGCGATCCTCGAATGGGGCATCGGCGACAGCGCCGTGCGTTCCGGACCCGGGACCGGCCTGTGGGTCGAGCTGGTGCTCGGTGTGGTGACGGTGATCGCCGTCGGGGTGCTCGGACCCAAGGACACGACCACGACCTGAGCGCCTCCGGGCGGGATGCCGACCGCGCCCGCCGGTGCTGCTAGATTCATCGCTTCCTCGGGCGTATAGCTCAGTTGGCTAGAGCGCTTCCTCGACACGGAAGAGGTCCACGGTTCAAGTCCGTGTACGCCCACCAGCCGGAACCCCTGCTACGGCGGGGGTTTCTGCGTTTCCGGCCGAAGGTCGCCGGGCCCGATCGTCTAGCGTCGTCGCCACCGAGGGGCCGTGGGGGCACCTCGGGTTCGGGGGAGGGTCGATGGGCTCCAGGTCGCGTGTCGTGTTCGGTGTGCTGGCGATCGCCGCAGCCGTGGTGGCGGCGGGCTGTCAGACGCCGCCGACGGATCAGTCGGTGCCGCCCGGAGGGCGCGTGATCTCGACGTCACCTGCGGGCACGTTCCTGGAGATCGAGGCGGCGTCGGGTGATCTGTCGCGTGTGGTCTACGAGCAGTACGCCTACGCGAGCTCGTCCAACGGCGGCAGCTTCCACCTCTACGACGAGGCGACCGGTACGACCACGCCCCTGCCCTTCCCCCGTCGGAGCCCCCAGACCGGCGTCAGCATCTCCGCCGACGGCGAGACGATCGTGTTCTCGTCGCCCGACCCGTCGCTGCAGGACGGTCCGGTGCCCATGAACTGCCGTGACTACACCGGCACCTTCCAGCCCCTCACCCCGACCTACTGCGCAGAGCTCTACCTCTACGACCCCGACACCGGCACGGTGCGCCAGCTGACCGGCGTCGACACCCCGTCGACGCTGAACAACAGCCAGCCGAGGGTGTCGGCGGACGGCAGCACGGTCGAGTTCAGGATCTCCTCGCTCGTGCCCGAGAGCGGGGCAGCCGCCGGCCGCCTCGATCTCGCCACCGGCGAGATCGAGGAGCTCCCCTGGACCCACGAGCTGGTGTGGGACCGGGGTGACACCGTCGTGAGGTGGCTCAGCTACCTCTTCCGTCTCACCGTCACCGACGTGGCGAGCGGCGAGGTCACCGTGCTCGCGACCGAGGATCCGCTGACCTACGAGTCGTCGGCGGGGAACGGGCGCTACCTGGTGTTCACGGAGGCCACCGGTCGTCGACGGCTCGTCGACACCGTCGAGGGGACCACGCGCCCGGTGCTCGGTGTGTGGGTCGACGACACGGCGACGGAGTACGTGACGGTGCAGAACCGGGTGGCGCCCAGCGGCGGTGGCCGCGTGATCATCGCTCCACTCGATCCGTGACCGACCGGTCGTGGGAGAGGGCGTCCCGCGGGTCGCCCCACACCGCGGCGATGAGTCCGGGGGCGGCGACCCGTCCACCCACCATGTTCGACCTGCACCCCGCCACACAGCGCACCCTCGATCTCGCGATCGGCGTCAGCGACGACGACCTGGAGCGGCCCACGCCCTGTCCGGGGACGACCGTCGGCGACCTGATCGATCACCTCGCGATGTTCGGTCGCAACTTCCAGGCGGCGGCACGCAAGCGGACCTCGGTCGATGATGGCCGACCACCGGCGCCGAGCGCGTCGAACCTCACCGCCGAGTGGCGGGAGCGCCTGCGCGTCGACCTGGAGGCCATGGCGGTGGCCTGGTCCGTGCCCGAGGCGTGGGCGGGATCCACCGTCGCCGGCAGCATCGAGCTGCCCGCCGACGTCGTCGGTCTGGTCGCCCTCGACGAGCTGGTCGTGCACGGGTGGGACCTGGCCGTGGCGACGTCGCAGCCCTATCGGCCGACCGAGGCGGAGATCGCGGCCGCCACCTCGTTCGTCGCCTCGTTCGAGGCGCCGCGGGACGGCAGCCTGTTCGGGCCCGTCGTCGAGGTGCCCGCCGACGCGAGCGCCATGGAGCGCCTGCTCGGCCTCACCGGCCGGGACCCGGGGTGGCGGCCGGTCGGCTGAACCGACACCGGCCGGCCCGAGAGGTCTCGGCGCCCGGGCGGTCGCCGATGGGGTAGACACACGTCGCTGGGAGGAGGCGCTGTGGGAGCTCCGCTGGACTGCACTCGTCGGGGAGGTGGACGCCGGGGTCGACTCGCGATGGTCGTCGCGATCGTGGCGATGGCTGTGCTGTGCGGCTGTCAACCGGTGCTCAGCGGTCAGGAGTTCAAGGACTTCTACGACCGCTACGAGCCCCAGCCCGGCTCGGTCCGCGTGACGTCGCCACCAGCCATCACGGGTGACCCCGGCGCCGACGCCCGGATCCGCTCGATCGCCGAGGCGCGTGGCTACCGACTCCGCAGCCAGCACGTCGGTCGGCTGGTCTCCGTCGCCGGCGTCCCGGTCGACGAGCGTGTCGCCGGACCGTTCTCGGCGCTGATCGCCGAAGCGCGCGGCCGCGGCTACCAGCTCGGCGCGGGCTACGGCTACCGATCGGTCGAGCAGCAGCGGTCGATCTTCGTGTCCCGGTTGCCCTCGGCGAGCGCCATCCGCTCCGGCGGCGTCGACGGCTCGGTGAACGCGGCGCTCATGTGGGTGGCCCCGCCGGGCTACTCGAAGCACCAGAGCGGCTTCACGCTGGACCTGCGCTCCGCCGGCGTCGGTGGCGGGGCGTTCGCCTCGACCGCGCTCGGCCGCTGGCTCGCGGCGGACAACCACGCTGCGGCGAAGCGCCACGGGTTCGTGCCGAGCTACCCGGCCGGGGCCGGCGCGCAGGGTCCCGAACCCGAGCCGTGGGAGTACGTGTGGGTCGGCGTGCCGGCGATCGACTGCTCGCTGCTGCTCGCCCGTGCGAACGACCGTCGGGGCTTCGACGGCTGCCATGCGATCACCTCGAAGTGGTACTCGATGGGGGCGACCGGCAGCGTGCTGGGCCCGGTCGTGACCGCCGAGGCGGCGATCGGCGACGGTCGTGGCCGTCGCACGGTGTACCGCAACGGCTCGATCCTGTGGACGCCCACGACCGGTGCGCACGAGGTGCACGGCTCGATCTACCGGGAGTACCGCAACCAGCGCGGACCGCTCGCGGACCTCGGGTACCCGTGGAGCGACACCCGCCTCGACGTGCGTTGGCGGAGTCGGTACGTGGACTTCGAACGTGGGCGCATCTACTCGTACGTGTCCGACTCGCGCACCGTCTCGGTGGAGGCCGGCTTCCACCTGAAGCACACCGACGTCGGCGGCGTCGGTGGGGTGCTCGGCTATCCCGTCGCCAACCAGACGAGGGTCTCGTCGACGGTCCTGCAACAGCGCTTCGAGAACGGTGTGATCCATCAGGTCGGGCGGAGCATGTTCGAGGTCCACGGCTCGATCCACCGCCGACACGTCGCGACCGGTGGCGTGTCGGGTCCGCTCGGCGCCCCGTCGGGCGATCTCGCGCCGGTCGGCGACGGCCGCGGGTCCCGCCAGGTGTTCACCGGCGGCCAGATCCTGCACACGCCCGGGACGGGCGCGCACAGCGTGCGCGGATCGATCCTGACGCAGTACCTCGACGACGGCGGCCCCCGCGGCGCCCTGGGGTACCCGGTGGCCGAGGCATCAGCGCCCGTCGACGGCGTCGTCGAGCAGCGCTTCGAGGGCGGCACCGTGCGCGACCCCGCCGACTGACGCCCGGCCGCCGCCGGCGATCAGTCGGCGGGCGTGTTCTCGTACTCCTCGAAGTCCCGACACGGCTGGGCGCGGAGCGCGGCGCAGCTCTCGGGCACCGCGGCCGGATACCCCGTGATGCCCGCCACCGACGGCAGCACCAGCTTGGACGGGTGCTGCGCCGAGTGCGCGACGTCGACCGTCGCATCGTCGGGGTGCGGCGCCAGGATGTACTTCCAGCGGACCTTGTCGCCACCGGGGGTGTGCACCGAGATGCGGATGCGCGACCCCTCACGCATCACGTGGGCGAACGGGAAGATCTCGACGCGGGCCTCGACGAACTCGTCGGCGGGCAGGTCCTCGGCGTCCTCCTCGGTGCCCGAGTGCAGCGGCAGCAGGTCGGTGGAGCCCTCGGCGAGCTTGCGCATCGACGCCCGCAACGTGCCGGACTGGATGTACACCTCCTTGCCGTCGGGTCGGACTTCGGACAGGGTCACGCCCAGGTCCGCCTCGCGGTGGCTCGAGCGGATCCACAGGTCCGCGCTCGCGGAGCCGATGAGGACCTCGTCGGCGGTGAGGGGGTCCGACACGAACACCGTCGCTGCGCCGTCGGGCTCGTGGCGCCAGTCGTACTCGGCATCGGCGCGGAACGGGTCGTTGCCCTCGGTGTCGGCGAACGAGCTCAGGGTCGCGAGCGACGGGTCGACCGAGAAGGTGCTCGCCGGCGGCTCGGCGTCCTCACCCGGCGGCTGCGTGCTCAGCGTCCCGTCGGGACCGAACCAGTACGACACCGCCGTGGTGCCGGGCAGCGGCCACGAGGCGGCGCGCACCTCGGTCGTCGCGGTCGGTGCTGCGGGGGCCTCGGGATCGCCGGCACCGTTCTCGAGCAGGATGCGCACCGGCGGCTCGGCCTCGTAGGTGGCACGCTGGGCGGCCAGGTCGGTGCCCTCGATGCGTCGCTGGGCCGGGAGCGTCAGGTCCGCGCCGAACACCTCGCCCATCACCAGCGGGACGAAGATGTCGAACGCCGCGGGCCGCTCCGTCTGCTCCCCGGCCACGTACAGGTCGAGGAACGTCTTCCACTCCACCAGGTTCTGTGGGGCGAAGCCGTCCGCGTGTGCGCCGTTCCAGGCGTTCAGGCGAACCACCGGTGCGTTCGTGAGGTCGTCGAACAGGAGCGGGAAGCGGCCACCGGTCTGCTCGTCCTGGAAGGCGCCGGAGTAGAAGACGGGCACCTCGACCTGCGGCGCGAGCAGCGACAGGCTCAGCGGGTCGGCCACCTCGGCCTCGTAGTACGGGTAGCTCTTGGCCTTCTCGACGGCGTCGACGTTCTGGTGGCGCAGCTGCTGGTTCGCCTCGCACGTCGTGTCGCCGGCGTCGACCACCTCCTGCTCCCAGCCCTGGCCGTAGGGCTCGGCGTTCTCGAGCACCTCGCTGGCCCACTGGAGTGCGAAGCCCTCGTTGAAGATGCCCCCGGGGGCGAGCACGCCGCGCACCGTGTCGTCGTAGATCGACAGCGGCGTGATGGCGGACAGGCTCGGCGGCTGGGTCGACGCCACGAACACCTGGGCGATCGCCGGGTACGAGAGGCCGACCATGCCGACCGTGCCGTCCTTCACCCAATCCTGGGCGCCGACGGTCTCGACGATGTCGTAGCCGTCGAGCAGCTGCAGCGGTTCGAAGAAGTCGTAGGAGCCGCCCGAGCAGCCCGTGCCACGCATGTTGACCGACACGACCGCGTAGCCGAGCGCATGGGCGAGCAGGGACGCCGGCTGATCCGGTGCGTTGCAGGCGAAGGGCGCGAGGGCGCACACGTCGTCCTGGGTCAGGCCCTCGGGCAGCGACTCGGACAGATCGTCCCAGCGATCCGCGATCAGGTTGGTCGGCGGCTTCGACGGTGAGTAGCCGCTGTACTCGACCACGGTCGGGTAGGGCCCGTCCTCGACCGGACCGGGGAGGTAGACCGCGGCCGACAACGTCGTGCCGTCGCGGGTCTCGATGTAGCCGAAGCCCGGCTCGAGCTGCTGGTCGTCGTAGAAGGCCTGCTCGGGTGTCGAGTCCTCGACGGATACGACCTCGATCGGCTCCGAGGCCTGCGCGGGGCCGGACTCACCGCTCGGGCTCACCACCCGGTAGTCGCTCCCCGGGTCCACCTCGCGGAAGACGAACGAGCCCTGCTCGTCCGCCACGCCCGTGGCCACGGTGAGCTCCGCGCTGTCGTACAGGGCGAGCTGGGTCCCGGGCTCGGCATCGGTGACCGCCACCTGCTCGACGCTCGGCTGCACCTCGTAGGTGGCGTCGGTCGCGTCCTCGACACGCACCACGGCCATCTGGTCGTCGTCGCGCACCTCGTCCCAGTCCGAGGCGCCCTCGGGCGTCTGCGAGCACCCCGTCGCCCACAGTGCGGCGGCCAGGACCACGGCGGCCGGTCGGATCAGTCGTCGTGCACGACGATCGCCGCGAACGTTCTCGGTCATCTGGAGCTCCCCCTGTCGGCCGGCCACATGAGCCCGATCCGATGCGTCCGGGAGCGTAGTCGCCGCACCGGGGCGAATCCGACCGCTGGTCACTTTCCGAGTGGCTGCCGCTGCGCCGGCTCAGGTCGTCCAGCGCGCCATCCCCCTCGATCCGCCTCCGGTCCGACACAGCCGGTCGGCGGCCCTCCAGCGCCGAGCTCAAGGGGGCGGTGCGCGGGTGGAGGGTGCGCAGGTGGGCGGTGCGCGGGTGGAGGGTGCGCAGGTGGGCGGTGCGCGGGTGGAGGGTGCGCAGGTGGGCGGTGCGCGGGTGGAGGGTGCGCAGGATGGGGGGTGCTCAGGCGCGGCGGGCAGGTGGGCGGCAGACAAGTGCCGACTCAGTCCACCGCCGTGCCACGTGCTGCATCCGCAGCTGTCTCGTGCCGGGCGTCGGCAGCCGCGAGCAGCCGCTCCAGGTGCTGGCGGCGGGCGTCCTCGGCCGCTTCGTGGCGGTCCTGCCACCCGGGCTCCTCGACGCCCGACACCAGGCGCCCAGCGAGCGCGCTCAGCAGGCAGATCGTCGTCCAGACCAGCACGGGCAGCGTCGCCGCCCAGACGAAGGGCTCCACGGCATGCCAGGCGAGGGCGACGCCGAGCGCAGGTGCTCCGACGGCGGTCACGGCGACCTGGCGGGCGGGGGAGTAGCGCCACCCGCCCAGGTGCTCGGCGACCCACTCGAGCACCACGGGGACCGGGAGCACCCAGAGGGCGAGGACCATCAGGTCCTGTGGCGGGTCGAGCACGACGACCGCGATCGCGGTCAACACGGCGATCGGGTACAGCACCGCGCACCGCCGGCACACGTGGTGGCCGCCGAGGCGGACGCACCGCTCCAGGTGCTCGGGCGGGTGGTGGGCGAGCCACATGGGGTTGGTGGTGCTCGTCGGCGGCACGTGGTGGTGGGACGACATCACCTCTCCCATCGGCACGAACGAGCGGAACCTGATGCGCAGGACCCGTCGGGATCGCTGCGCGATGATGGCGGCCATGTCGACCCCCGTGCCCGGCGGAAGCCCCGACCTGCCCGACTTCGTCTACGACGAGATGGGCTACTTCACGGAGAACTGCTCGGAGTACGACCTCGAGCTGCCCGCGGACCTGGTCGTCGCCCGTGTGACCCACGAGCTGCCCGACGGGCGGCGACTGTCGGGCCTGCGCTGGGGGACCGGCGCCCCCCGCCTGGTGCTGATCCACGGCGGGGCGCAGAACGCGCACACGTGGGACACGGTGGCGCTCGCCCTGTGGCCGACGCCGACCCTGGCGATCGACCTCCCGGGGCACGGCCGCTCCGACTGGCGTGACGACGGCGCCTACGGTCCGCGCAACAACGCGGACGATGTTGCATCGATGGTCGCAGCGCTGGCACCCGACGCCGACCTGCTCGTGGGCATGTCGTTGGGCGGGTTGACCGCCACCTGCGTCGCCGCTCGCCACCCCGAGCTGGTCCGACGTCTGCTCGTGGTCGACGTCACCCCCGGGGTCACCCGCGACAAGGCGGCGGAGGTCCATGCGTTCATCGAGGGTCCCCAACGCTTCGGGAGCTTCGCCGAGATCTTCGACCGCACGGTCGAGTTCAACCCGACGCGCACTCCCGAGTCGCTGCGACGCGGCATCCTGCACAACGCGCACCGCCTGCCCGACGGTTCGTGGGAGTGGAACTACGACCGTGGTCTGACGTCGGCCGGCGGTGGCGAGGCGTTGCCCGAGGAGGGTGTCGTGCCCGACGGCGGAGACCTGTGGAACGACGTCGAGGCGGTCGCGGTGCCCACGACGTTGGTGCGCGGCGGTACGAGCCCGGTGGTCGACGACGACGACGTTGCCGAGCTGCTGCGGCGTCAGCCGGACGCCGAGGTGCTCGTCGTCGACGGCGCCGGGCACAGCATCCAGGGCGATCGGCCGTTGGAGCTCGCCGCGATCATCGCCGAGCGGCTCACGCCACGGCCGTGAGGTCGCGGGCTGACCAGCGCCCCGATCTGAACGAGTGCGCGGCGGTGTTGCAGCGCGCCCGGGCGCTGCTGTCGAGCGGGGTGTTCCCCCACGATGCGACGTTTCGCCGTGACCCGTGGCCGTTGGTCTGACCGGGCGCGTCTTCCCTGTCCCCAGACCTGGCGCAGTACCCGGTTGCCGTGTCGGTCAGGCGGCTCGGTCCGTGTCGCCTGTGTCGCCCGTGCCGCCTGCGGGAGGTCGGGGTCGTCCGTGTTGTTGGGATCTGAGGATGGTGCCGTCGGGTGTGGTGATGAGGAACCCCTGACCCGGTCCGTCATCGGCTCGGATGTTCCAGCCGGTGCTGTGCCACAACGAGTGATGCGTCGGGCAACCGGACGCGAGGTTCTCGATGTCGGTGAAGCCGTCGTCGCCCCATTCGAGGACGTGGTGCAGCTGCACCCATGCGGGTGGGGCGTCACAGCCGGGGTGCACGCAACCGCCGTCGCGGATCATCGCGGCTCGCCTCTGGTCCTTGTTGGCGAAGCGGGCGCCGCGGCGCAGGTCGAGCGGCACCCCGTCCGAGTCGACGATCAACGCGTGGAACGTCGCGTCGCATGCGAGACGCCGGTAGGTGCCATCGGCGAGTCGGACGCCGTCGGGGGTGAACGCGACGAGCGGGTCCGACGCGTGCACGACGAGCGTGACGTCGGTGACCGGTGCCGGCACACCGGGACGTACCGCTGCGCCTCGCCGCACGATCTCGACCAGTGCTTCGGCGAGCAGCTGACGACGCCCCGGAAGGTCCTCGAACCCGTCCGGGTCCTGGCTGTCGGCCGCCTGCCGGCTGCGTTGGTGGGCGCGGAAGCGTCGGTCGACTTCCTCCAACAACGCGGCACGCACCGCTGCGGCGCCGTCACCGATCAGGTCGACGTCGAGGTGCAGCTCGCCGCACAGCCCGTCGGACATGGCCAGGCGGGCATCCGAGCCGTCCGGCTCGGCGCCGTCGGTGTCGGCCAGGTCGATCAACGCCCGCACCTCGCGGGCCCACTGCTCGAACCGGACCCCCTCAGCGAGCTCGATGAACCGTTCCTGGAGGTCCACCACGATCGGTTCGACCCGCGGGGTGCACAACCGGGCCAACAGTGCGGCGTGGTCGACGGTGATGACCCCGTTCGAGAGCGCCTCGGCGACGACGTGCAACGTCCGTCGCAACGACCGGGCCGTCGTGACAGCACGTGTGGTTGCGGGGCGTGGCAGCCCGAACTCCGACCCCAACCACGCCGGGGTCGGCAGTCCGGTCCGGGTGACCGGCTCACCACGGGCGTCGAGCTCACCCAACACGGCCAAACGCACAGCATCGAGCCGGCGTTGGGCGGCTTCCATGGCGCGCACCGCGTCGACCAGTTCCTGATCATCGGCCGAACCGACATCGACCACCCGGGCGACCCCGAACAGATCGAGCAGATCGAGCGGATCGAGCGGTGGTGGATCCAGAACGGACATCACTTCCCCCTTCATCTACGGCACCCGCCGCAACCGAACGAACCGACCACGGGACGAGACATTGCGGGCCGTCCGATGGAACAGTCGCCGGGTAGCGAGGACCGGTGGTGACAGGACCAGCACCGCAACGGCGACACCGGATCGATCACGAAGCCACCTGGGGAAGCACGATGACCTCGTGCACACCACCCTACGAACAGGGTGTGACAACGAAGGGACGGTGGGCGACGTGCTCGCGCCACGACACGCCAGCGTTGGATCGGCGACGCGCAGGGCCGCGATCGGAAGTGCGCGCCGTCACACTGCAGGGCCACTCGGATGACCACCGGAACCCGCGGTCAGGCATTCAGGGCGGCGGCTCATGCCGCGGTCGGACGGATCGGCTCATGTCGCGGTCGCGGCGGCGCCTCACACCGCAGCGACCGTGAAGGGTGCAGCTCAGCCTGCTGCGTCGAGCCAGTCCTCGATCATGCCGGCCAGCACTGGCAGGGTCACGGCGCCCTGCCCGAGCACGACGTCGTGGAACGCCGCGATCTCGAAGCCGTCACCGAGACGCTGCACGGCCGTCGAGCGGAGCCGTTCGATCTCGAGCTGCCCGACCTTGTACGACAGCGCCTGGCCGGGCATGGCCATGTAGCGGTCGACCTCGGGCCCCACCTGGTCGATCGGGACGGGCGTGTGCTCCACGAAGTAGTCGACCGCCTGCTGGCGGGACCAGCCGAGGGCGTGCAGCCCGGTGTCGACGACCAGGCGGGCGGAGCGCCAGGCATCGGCGGTCAGCATGCCGATGCGGTCGAGCGGCCCCGAGTAGAGGCCCATCTCGTCCGCGAGGCGCTCTGCGTAGAGGCCCCAGCCCTCGATGTAGGACGTGGCACCGTCGTGGCGCTGGAACTCGGGCAACCCCTCGAGCTCCTGGCTGATCGCGATCTGCAGGTGGTGACCGGGGATCGCCTCGTGGAAGGCGATGGACTGGGCCTCGGTGCGCGACGACCCCTGCGGATCGGCGGTGTTGATGAAGTACGTGCCGGGTCGGGACCCGTCGGCCGCCGGTGGGAAGTAGTACGCGTACGGCGCGTCGGCGGCGAGGAAGTCCGGGATGGGCTCGACCTGGCAGACCGACGTGGGCAGGCGCCCGAACCACGTCGGCATCGCCGCGGTGGCGGTGGCCACCGCGTCGCGGGCGATCGAGATGACCTCGTCGGCGTCGCGGTGTCGTAGCGCCGGGTCGGAGCGCAGACGAGCGAAGATCTCGGTGAGGTCGTCGGTCTCGAGTGCGGCGGGGCCGAGCGAGCGGAACTCCTCGGGCAGGTCCTGCTCGCACAGCCGTCGGCCCAGATCGTGCAGCTCCTGGGGTGAGGTCCGCAGCGTGGTGTGCTGCTCGATGGTCGCCAGGTACAGCTCCTCGCCGTCGGGCAGCCAGCACCAGCCCGCCTGCTCGTCGCTGCGGGACACCGGTGCGAGTTGCTCGGCCAGGGCCTTGCGATACGACGAGAACGCCGGTCGGATCGTGTCACGCACCAGGCCGAGGGCCTGCTCGTGCCAGCGCGTCGCGCCCGTCCACCCCTCGGGCAGTTGCGGCGCCAGGAAGGGGTCCTGTTCGACCGGACCCGCCAGGTAGGCGTCCAGCGTGTTGAGGGTGCGAGCGAGCACCGACGCCGCCGGCGTCCGCCCGGCAGCGGCACCGGCGACGAACCGCTCGACCGCCTGGTCGAGCATGCGGGGGACCTGCGCGTAGCGCTCGAGCGCCGCCTCGGCGTGCGCCGGCTCCGGGTAGGTCATCTGCGGCACCATCATGAGCAGCGACGCATGCGGCCCCATCATCTGGTCCGATGCGAGCTCGACGACGCGAAGGTCGATCAGGGAGATCCCGACCTGCAGCTGATGGCGCAGCAACGACGCTGTGACCCGATCGGCGGCCGTCGTGAGCTGCGCCTCGACCTGCCCGAGCTGGTCCAGCTGCGTGGCCAGTTCGGCGCGGTGGCGTTCGTCGGCAGCGACGGACAGGTCCTCGAGCCGGTCGTCGTGGTCGTGCACCCCGAGCAGCGTGGCCGCGGACGGCATCGCCGCCAGGCTCGTGCGCCAGTAGCGATCCGCCACCTCGGCGAGCGCCGTCGACGGTGCGGACGCCGCAAAGGTGGGGGTCGAGCTCGTGTCACGCGCTCCCGTGGTCATGGTGGTCCCTTCGCCTACGCTGCGTCCGTGGCCTCGTCCGAGCAGTTGCCGGGCACCGGAGCGTACCCACCGTCCTGGGAGACCGACGTCGTCCTGGCCGACGGACACACGGTGCACGTTCGCCCGATCGTGCCGGCCGACGCCGAGCGCCTGGTGCGGTTCCACCACCGTCAGTCGGCCGAGTCGATCTACTTCCGCTACTTCTCGCCGCGGCCGGAGCTGAGCAGTCGGGACGTCGCGCACTTCACCGAGGTCGACCACCGTGATCGGGTGGCCTTCGTCGCGCTGTCGATGGACGAGATCATCGCGGTCGCGCGCTACGAGCGGTATCGGGGCACCGACACCGCCGAGGTCGCGTTCTTCGTCGACGACGAGCACCACGGGCGGGGCCTGGCGAGCCTCCTGCTCGAGTACCTGGTCGCCGCGGGCCAGGAGAACGGCCTGCGGCGCTTCGCCGCAACGACGCTGCCGAACAACCGCAAGATGCTGAAGGTCTTCCAGTCGGCCGGGTACGAGGTGGCCTCACGGCTCGACGAGGGCGTGGTCGAGGTCGGCTTCGACATCGACCCGACCGGCGAGGCGCTCGCCGCGATGGTCCGTCGGGAGCGTGCCGCCGAGGCGGCGTCGGTGCGTCCGATGCTGCAACCCCGTTCCGTGGCGGTGGTGGGGGCGGGCCGGGAGCGTGGGGGCCTCGGCGCCGAGGTGCTGCACAACCTGGTGGCGAACGGCTACCGGGGGGCGCTGCACGCGGTGAACCACCACGCACCCGATCGATCCGAAGATGACCAGCACGAGGCTGATCCGCGTGAGGCGGTGTTCGGCGGCGTCACGAGCGTCAGGCGGATCTCGGAGCTGCCCGAGCCCGTCGACCTGGTGGTCATCGCCACGCCCGCCGAGACCGTGCCGGACCTGGTCGACGAGGCGGGGGCGCACGGCGCACGTTCGGTCGTCGTGCTGTCCGCCGGGTTCTCCGAGTCGGGTCCCGCAGGGGCGGCACTGGAACGTCAGGCGGTGGACGCGGCCCGCCGCCACGGCGTGCGGATGCTCGGCCCGAACTGCCTGGGCCTGATCAACGCGGATCCCGACATCCAGCTGGACGCCACGCTGACGCCGTCGATCCCGCGGTGGGGCCGCGTGGGCATGGTGGCCGAGGCGGGCACCCTCGCGGCGTCCATCGTGGACCACGCCGCGCGCATGGACCTCGGGGTGTCGACGATGGTCGCCGCCGGCAACCGAGCGGACGTCACGGCGAGCGACCTCCTGAGCTACTGGACCGAGGACCAGCAGACCGCGGCCGTCCTGTTGTACCTGGGCGCCCGCAACGTCCGGCCCCGCTTCGTGCGTGCCGCCCGCGCCGCGTCGGTGCAGATGCCGGTCGCGGCGCTGCACACCTCGTTGGGTGCCGCGGGCGACGGCGGTCGCGGCAGCGACGCCGCTCGTCGCGCCCACGCGATGTTCCGACAGACCGGGATCATCAGCGTCGGCACGCTCGAGCAGCTCTTCGACGTGGGCAGGATGGTCGCCGACCAACCGGTGCCAGGGGGTCGCGGGGTCGCGGTCGTGGGCAACTCCGACGGCGCGGTCGCCCTGGCCGCCGGTGCGTGCATCGACGCCGGGCTGGAGCTCGTTCCGATCGAGCTGTCGTCCCGGTCCGGCACGACGCACCGGAACCCCTTCGACCTGACCTATGCGGCCGATGCGGCCGCGTTCCGCGAGACGTTGCGCACGATCGTGTCGGACCGACGGGTCCACAGCGTCATCGTGGTCTACACACCGCCGCAGCTCGACTGGAACGAGGAGATCGTCGAGGTCGTGCTCGACGCGGCGGCGTCGGCCCCGTCGGTGACGTTCGCGGCCACGATGCTCGGCGCGGCAGGGCGCGCACGACTGTGCCGTGACCGGGGGGAGGGGTCCGGCGTCGCCGTGCCGATCTTCCGGTTCCCCGAGGACGCCGCGAACGCCATCGGACGTCTCGCCGAGTATCGGGACTGGCGCGCGGCCGTGGACGTGTCGCCGCCCGCCGGCGCGGCGAGCGGCGACCAGGACGCGGTGCGGGTGCCCCTGGACGCGGCCACACGACGCCGGGACGCCTCGGGCGATCCGTCGGCGACGGTCGCGTTGACGCACACCGAGCAGCAGCACCTCCTCGGTGCCTACGGGCTCGAGCTGATCGAACGGGCGGTCGTCGACGACGTCGAGTCGGCCGTGGCGGCGGCGGACGACTTGGGGTGGCCGGTCGCGCTCAAGGCGGCGCAGCGCAACCGTCTCACGCGGTCGACCGCGAGCGGCGTGGTGCTCGACCTGGCGGACCCGGCGCAGCTGCGGGCGACCTGGACGCGGATGTGGGACGCGCTCGGGTCGTCGATGCTGCCGGCGGTGGTGCAGCACTTCGTCGAGTCGGGTCTGGACGTGTCGATCGAGGTGGAGCGCGACCCGGACGGCTCCGGTGTGGTGCGGGTCGGTCTCGGCGGCCCTGCGGCCATCCTCGGCGAGCACGAGCTCGGCGTGCTGCCGCTCACCCTGGCGGACGCCTCGAGCCTGGTGGCGAGCTCGCCGGTCGGTCGCGTCCTCACCGACCCGCTCGACCGGGTGCCCGTCGTCGAGGTGGTGCATCGGCTCGCCGCGCTGGTCGAGGAGAACGACGAGGTGCGACGGGTCCGGGCCGACCCCGTGCTCGCGTCGCCGATGTGGGCGCGGGTGGCGGACGTCGACATCGAGGTTGGCGAGCCCATCGACGACTTCGACGTGCGTCGCCTGGAGTAGGGGGGTCGGGCCGGTCGGGCTCAGCCGGTCGGCGGTCGCGGCTCGCGGGGCAGGCCCAGGATCCGCTCCGCCATGATGTTGCGCAGGATGTTCGTGGTGCCGCCCATGATCGTGTAGGCGGGGGCATAGCAGATGTTGCGTGCGACCCGGTCCCAGCGCATGGCGTCGGCGCCCGCCACGCGGACGCAGAACTCGGCGACCCGCTGTTCGAACTCGGTGCAGAACGTCTTGGTGGCGGCAGAGAAGCCCTGGGGTGCCTGGCCCAGGACCTCACGCAGGACCAGCAGTCGGCCGATCGTGTAGCCGGTCTCGAGCGAGGCCACCTCGGCACGCACGCGGGCGTCGTCCATGTCGGCCGACTCGAGAGCGTCCAGGTAGAGCCGACGGTTCGACACGAGTCGGTCGATGCCGCCCCGCTCGTGCTCCATCTGGCGCATGACCTGACGGAAGCTGCCGTGCAACGTGCCGACCAGGTGGGTGTCGGGGACCTCCACATCGGTCAGGTAGACCTCGCAGAAGTGCGCGTTCGTCGTGGCGTCGACGATCGGTCGGACCTCGATGCCCGGGCTGCGCATGTCGACGACCAGCTCCGACAGGCCGGCGTGCGGGGCGGCGTCGGGGTCCGTGCGTGCGATCAGGTAACACCAGTCGGCGTCCGCAGCGCCCGAGGTCCAGATCTTCTGGCCGTTGACGATCCAGCGGTCGCCGCGGCGCTCGGCGGTGGTGCGCAGCGAGGCGACGTCGGAACCGGCATCGGGCTCGCTCATGCCGATGCACCAGGCGGAGGTGCCGGCGATGATGTCGGGCAGCCACCGGCGGCGCTGTGCCTCGTCGCCGAACTGCAGGAGCGTCGGGCCGATCTGGCGGTCGGCGAACCACGACGTGGCCAGGGGAGCGCCCTCGCTGATGAGCGCCTCGACGACGACGAACCGCTCGAGCGCGCTGCGGCCGCCGCCACCGTGCTCGACCGGCCAGGTCATGCCGAGCCAGCCGCGTTCGCCGAGCTCGCGGGAGAACTCGCGTGAGGTGCCGACGAGCCAGGAGTCCTCCTGGATGGCCAGGTCGGCCGCGGCGGCCCTGCCGACCGCGTGGGCCTCCTCCGACAGCGCCCGGAGCTGCTCCGGCATGGCGAAGTCCAGCACCGCTCAGGCTCCCAGGCCGGAGTCGGGCGTCAGCACGGGGTGGCCGGCCTCGATCCAGTCGTGCAGGGACGAGAACGGATAGATCCCGGTCGCGTGGCCATCGCCCCAGGTGATGCCGAGACCCCATGCGCCCACCAGCTCGGCGCTGCGCAGCTCCAGCGTGGTGGAGCCTCCTGGCGTCGGCCACGCCGGGCGGTGGGCCTGACGGGCGGCTCGACACGTCGCGCACGGGCAGTGCAGGCGCAGCTCCACCAGCCCGATCGAGCCAGCCACACCGTCGTCGAAGACGAGCCGCAGCTCCATCGACGGTCGATCCACGGTGATGTCGACGACGTCGGGGAGGCTCATGGGGCGAATGCTGCCACGGGGTCGAGGCCGAGCGGCAACCGGCCGGCAGGCCGTTGCGGGTGCGCGTCCGAGCGCAGCGCTCAAGGCCACCGGTCGACAGGTCGACGACAGAGGGATGGGTGAGCGAGCGGACCGGATGACCACGACAGCGTGCGCGCAGGACCGGAGGCCGGTTCGATGAGGACCTGTCCCCACTGCCAGTTCCTCGTGGCCGACGACGCGAGCACCTGCTCGGTCTGCCACGGCGCCGTCGGAGCCCCCCGTTCGGCCGTCGGGTCACCCCCGCCGGTCCCGGTCGGCGCGACGGCGGCGACCGGGACGTGGTCACCGGGCGCCCATGGCACCGATCTCATGGCGCCCGGCGGCGATTTCATGGCTCCCGGCGGCGCGGCGACGCCGCCGACACCGCCGCCGTTCAACGGCTTCGTGGCCAACGGCGGCCCGGGTCCCGCGTTGCCGGGCGCGGTGCCAGCGGCGCGGCCCAACCGGTCCGCGGCGCTGAAGGTCGTGCTCGTCCTGGTCGGGGTGGGGGTGCTCGGCATGGCCGGGCTGATCGGCCTCACGATGATCGGCGTGACGACCGGGTCCCAGGAGATCGTCGCGACCGAGATGGACTGGCAGGTCCACGAGGATGCGGCGGGCCGCTTCCGGGTCGACATGCCCGGGGAGGTCCAGGTCGACACGATCGAGCTCCCCGTCGGCTTCGGGCAGACCCAGGAGCTCGAGGTGGCAGGGGTGCGCGATCTTCGGTTCTCCGCGTCGGTCGGGCGCTACGAGGGGACCGTTCCCGCCGGGACGAGCTTCGAGACGCTGCCGTTCTCGCCGACCGAGGTGGTGCGCGTGGCTGGCGACACGGGCATGGACGGTGCCGAGTTCGTCGGTCGCACGATCCCCGAGGAGTACGGCGGCTCCGTGATGGACATGGAGGTGCGGGGCACGCTCGACGGCGAGGAGGCCGTGATGCTGTCCCGCTTGGTGGTTTGGGCGGGTGGACAGCTCTTCGAGCTCAACGTGGTCGGCCCGGCCGCCTCACGCGCCGAGCTCGAGGCGATGCACCAGCGCATGTACGACTCGCTCGAGACGCCCTGATCCCGTCGTCCTCTGGCATCCGTGCCGCGGGCTCGAATCAGCGGGTCTCGATGGCGGTGTAGTCGCGCACGGGATGGCCGACGTAGAGCTGGCGCGGGCGGTAGATGCGGGACTCCTGCTCGAGCAGCTCGATGTAGTGCGCCAGCCAGCCCGCCGTGCGGGGGATGGCGAACAGCACGGTGAACATCTCCATGGGGAAGCCCATGGCCTGGTAGATCAGCCCGGAGTAGAAGTCGACGTTCGGGTACAGCTTGCGGCTGACGAAGTAGTCGTCGTTCAGCGCGACGTCCTCGAGCTTCAGCGCGATGTCGAGCAACGGGTTCTTGCCGGTCACCTCGAAGACGTCGTCCGCAGTCTTCTTGATGATCCGGGCCCGGGGGTCGTAGTTCTTGTAGACGCGGTGACCGAAGCCCTGGAGGCGGGTCTCGCCACGCTTGACGGCCTCGACGTAGGACTCGACGTTGTCGACCGAGCCGATCGTCGTGAGCATGCGGATGACGGCCTCGTTGGCCCCGCCGTGGCGCGGGCCGTACAGGGCGGCGGTGGCGGCCGCCGTGGCGCTGTAGGGGTCGGCGTGCGACGAGCCGACGGTCCGCATGGCGGTCGTCGAGCAGTTCTGCTCGTGGTCGGCGTGCAGGATGAACAGCACGTCGAGCGCACGCGAGAGCACCGGGTTGGCGTCGTAGCGGGGCTCGGCGGTCTTCCACATCATCGACAGGAAGTTGGCGGCGAAGTCGAGGCTGTTGTCCGGGTAGACGAACGGCATGCCCGCCGAGTGGCGGTAGGCGCCCGCTGCGAGGGTCGGCATCTTGGCGATGAGGCGCACGACCTGCTTCATGAGGACGTCGGGGTCCTCGATGTCCTTGGCCTCCGGGTAGAACGTCGACAACGCGGCGACCGTCGACACGAGCATGCCCATGGGGTGCGCGTCGTGGTGGAAGCCCTCCATGAAGCGCTTGCGCACGTTCTCGTGGATGAAGGTGTGGTGGGTGATCTCGTAGCGCCAGTTCTCGAACTGCTCGGGCGTCGGCAGATCGCCGTGGATCAGGAGGTAGGCGACCTCGAGGTAGCTCGAGCTCTCGGCGAGCTGCTCGATCGGGTAGCCGCGGTAGCGCAGGATGCCGTTCTCGCCGTCGAGCTCGGTGATCGCCGACGCGGCGCCGGAGGTCGTGCCGAAGGCCGGATCGTGGAACCAGACGCCGGGCAGGAGCTTGCTCCACGCCTTCGAGTCGACACCGCCGTCGAGGATCGGGATCTCCACCTGCTCCCCGGTGCGGTTGTCGGTGATGGTGATGCTGTCAGCCACGGTGACACTCCCGGTGTGAGATCCGTCGACGAGTAAGAGATCCCGAGTCATCCTACGGCGTCGGGAGGCCCGCTCGGACCGCCGCGGCCGATTCAGGACGGAATTCGCGGGACGTTCACATGTCCGGTCGGGCGGATCCCCGCGGGGCCCTCGGCCTCGGTGCGCACGACGTCGACGATGGTCTGCGCCACGGCCCGCTGCGCCGCCGAGGGCAGGCCACGGCGTCGCCGCCCCAACCCCACGGAGCGCCCGGGCACCCCGGTGACCTCGACACGGCGCCAGTCGCCGCCGATCCCGCTCGGCGCGGCGGACGCAGGCACGATGCCGGCGCCGTAGCCGCTGAACACCAGCGAGGCGAGCAGGCGCATGCCGTCGAACTCGGCCTTGGGGCGCAGGCGGACGCCCTGCTGCGCCGCGGCTTCGTCGAGCACGTCGCGGAAGGCCGTGCCGGGCGCCTCGAGCAGCAGCTCGTGGTGCACCAGATCGGTCAGGTCCACCGTGTCGCGGTCGTGCAGCGGGTGCCCCGCCGGCACGATCAGGACGCGGTCCTCGTCGAACAGCGGCTCGACGGTCAGCTCGGCCTCGTCGATCGGCAGGTTCACCACGGCGAGGTCGACGGCGCCCGACACGAGGTTGAGGACCAGGGAGCTGGTCGTCGCGTCGAGCACGACGACGCTCACCTGCGGGAACCGCTCGCCGATGGTGGCGAGCAGCGGTGGCACGAGCCAGCGGGCGGTCGTGCCGATGAGCCCGACACGGACCTGGCCGGAGATCACGTCGCGCAACGAGGCGACGTCGGAGTCGAGGGCGTCGAACTCCGCCTCGATGCGTCGGGCCCGCTCGAGCACGGCTCGACCTTCGTGCGTCGGCTCGGTGGTGGCCCGGTCGATGAGGGTCACGCCGAGCTCTCGTTCCAGGCGGGCGATGTGGGCGGAGATGTTCGACTGCACGGTGTCGAGCGAGCGAGCGGCGCCGGAGAACGAACGATGTTCGGCCACGGCGACCAGGGCTCTGAGCTGTTTGCGATCCATCGCTGATGAAGATACTGAATATCGCTGGAATTTACTTGTCAGATTGCTTGCTCGAGGCTAGCTTCTTCTTCACAACACAGACGCCGAGCGTGCGGACGACCCCCCTTGTCCCGCTCGAGCTGGCGTCACCAGATCACCCCCCTGACTGGTGACGCAAATGCTGAAGGACTGGCTCCCCCCGCCAGTCCTTCGGCCGTTTTGCCCCCGGATTCCCGGCCCTGCGCTCGGCCCGCCGCGATAGCGTCGCCGCATGGAGAGCGACGACGAAACGGGCCGGGACGAACCGTCGGGAGAGCACGCCGCCGCCATCTTCGACCTGGATCGCACACTGCTGTCCGGTGCAAGCGGTCCCATCATCGGTGAGGCCCTCCGCCACGTCGGTCTGCTCACCGCGCCGTCGGGACCGCTCGAGTCGATCGCCTTCGGCGTGTTCAACCTCATCGGCGAGACCTGGCCCTCGATGCTCGTCACCCGACAGGGTGCCCGGGCGGCCCGCGGATGGTCGGTGGACCTGGTCCGGTCCGCCGCGGAGCGCGCCGCCGAGCCGCTCGCCGAGGCGGTCCTGCCCTATGCGCGACGGATGATCGACGAGCATCGCAGCTCGGGGCGGACGCTGGTCATGGCCACGACCACCCCCGAGGACCTCATCCGCCCGATGGCCGAGGAGCTCGGCTTCGACGACGTGATCGCCACCAGGTACGGCCGGCGGGCCGGGTACTACGACGGGACCATCGACGGGGACTTCGTGTGGGGCAAGGGCAAGGCCCGGGCGGTGGCCGAGTGGGCCAACCGTCGTGGCATCGACCTCGACGTGAGCTACGCCTACTCCGACAGCTACTACGACATCCCGCTGCTCTCCATCGTCGGGCACCCCCGGGCGGTGAACCCCGACCCCCGCATGCTGGCGCTCGCGACGTTGCGACGTTGGCCGGTCGTGCACTTCGACGTGCCCCACGGCGTGCCCAAGTTCGCGGGTCTCGAGCCGCAGAAGGCGCTGCTCCTGCTGGCCCAGCCACAGCTGTTCCCCTGGATGCGCCTCGACATCGACGGTGCCGAGCTCATCCCGCGGCGTGGCCCGGCGGTGCTGGTGGCCAACCACCGGTCCTACATCGACCCGATCGCGATCGGGTTCCTGCTCGCCAGGGCCGGTCGACCCGTGCGCTTCCTGGGCAAGAAGGAGGTCTTCGACGCGCCGGTCGTCGGCGACCTGGTGTCCGCGCTCGGCGGCATCCGTGTCGACCGGGGCACCGGCTCCGACGAGCCGTTGCGGGCGGCACAGGACGCGCTGGCGGCGGGCGAGCTGGTGGCGATCATGCCGCAGGGCACGATTCCACGGGGACCTGCGTTCTTCGACCCGGTGCTCCAGGGCCGTTGGGGTGCGGTCAAGCTGGCCGAGGCGGCCGAGGTCCCGATCATCCCCATCGGGCTGTGGGGCACCGAGAAGGTCTGGCCGCGCAGCGCAAAGCTGCCGAACCTGACCAACGTGCTGGACCCGCCGACGATCCGCATCCGTGTCGGACCCGCAGTCCAGCTCAAGCACCGCAGCGTCGACGCGGACACCAGGCGGGTCATGAAGGCCATCTCGGCGCTGCTGCCCGACGAGGCGAACGAGCCCCACGAGCCGACCGAGGAGGAGCTCGCTCGCACCTACCCGGGTGGTGTCGTCCCCGAGGACGTCGACGCCGAGCACGAGTCCACCCGCCGCCCCGGCACCGACTGATCCTCCTGCAGCAGTCTCAGGCTGTACGGGCCCGGATGATGTTGAGGGCCGAGCCGGCGCGGAACCACTCGATGTGCTCGGGGCTCATCGTGTGGTTGCACCAGAACGTCATGGTGGTGCCGTCGGGCTGGGTGAGCACGCACTCGACCTTCTCGCCCGGCGTCAGGTTCGCCAGGCCGACGATGCTGATGCGGTCGTCGACGCCGATCACGTCGTAGATCTCGGGCTCGTCGAAGGTGAGAGCGAGCACGCCCTGCTTCTTCAGGTTCGCCTCGTGGATCCGGGCGAAGCTGCGCACGATGATCGCCTTGGCGCCACGGAACCGGGGCTCCATGGCGGCATGCTCCCGTGAGGAGCCCTCGCCCCAGTTCTCGTCACCCACCGCCACCCAGGCCTGACCGGCCTCGTGGTAGTGCTTGGCGATGTCGGGGTACGACTTGGTGGTGCCGTCGAGCACGTCCTTGCCCTCGCCCGCCTCGCCGGTGAACGCGTTGACCGCACCCAGGAACAGGTTGCCGGAGATGTTCTCCAGGTGCCCCCGGTACTTGAGCCACGGTCCTGCCATGGAGATGTGGTCGGTGGTGCACTTGCCCTTGGCCTTCACCAGGATGGGCAGCTCCAGGTAGTCCTCGCCGTCCCAGGCCGCGAAGGGCTCGAGCAGCTGCAGGCGGTCCGAGGTGGGGGAGACCTTCACGTCGACGCCGCTGCGGTCCTCGGGCGGGGCGACGAAGGTGTTCTCGCCCGGCGTGAACCCGAGCGCAGGCAGCTCGACCCCGACGGGCTCGGGCAGCGAGACCTGCTCGCCCGCGTCGTTGGTCAGCGTGTCGGCGAGCGGATCGAAGTCGAGCGTGCCGGCGAGCGCCAGCGCGACGACCGTCTCGGGCGACGTCACGAAGGCGAGGGTCTTGGCCGACCCGTCGTTGCGCTTCGGGAAGTTGCGGTTGTAGCTCGTGACGATGGTGTTGGGGTGGTCGATGTCCTCTGCCGGGCGGGCCCATTGCCCGATGCACGGGCCGCACGCGTTGGCCAGCACCGTCGCTCCGGCGGACTCGAACTCGCCGAGCAGGTCGTCGCGCTCGATGGTGGCGCGCACCTGCTCCGAGCCCGGGGTGATCATCAGGGGCACCTTCACCGTCAGGCCGTTGGCGGCGGCGAAGCGCAGGATCGACGCGGCGCGGGTGATGTCCTCGTAGGACGAGTTGGTGCACGAACCGACCAGGGCCGAGCTGATCTCCAGCGGCCAGCCCTGCTCGCGGGCCTCGGCGCCGAGGGCGGAGACCTCGCGGGCCAGGTCGGGGGTGTGGGGCCCGTTGATGTGCGGACGGAGCTGCGAGAGGTCGATCTCGATGACCTGGTCGTAGTACTGGTTCGGGTCCGCGAGCACCTGGTCGTCGGAGCGGAGGTGGTGCGCCACACGGTCGGCGGCGTCCGCGATCTCCTCACGGCCGGTGGCCTTCAGGTAGCGCGCCATGGCGTCGTCGTAGGCGAACACCGAGGTGGTGGCACCGATCTCGGCGCCCATGTTGCAGATGGTCGCCTTGCCGGTGCAGGAGATCGAGTTGGCGCCGGGACCGAAGTACTCGACGATCGCGCCGGTGCCGCCCTTGACCGTCAGGATCTCGGCCACCTTGAGGATGACGTCCTTGGGCGCGGACCAGCCGTTCAGCTCGCCCTTCAGGTGCACGCCGATGAGCTTGGGCCAGCGGACGTTGAACGGGAACCCGGTCATCACGTCGACGGCGTCGGCGCCACCGACGCCCACGGCGATCATGCCCAGTCCGCCGGCGTTCGGGGTGTGGCTGTCGGTGCCGACCATCATGCCGCCCGGGAAGGCGTACTGCTCCAGGACGACCTGGTGGATGATGCCGGAGCCGGGGCCCCAGAAGCCGATGTCGTACTTGGCCGAGACCGACTCGAGGAAGTCGTACACCTCGGCGTTGTTCTGCTCGGCGGCGAGCAGGTCGACCTTGCCGTTCTCCTTGGCCTGGATGAGGTGGTCGCAGTGCACGGTCGAGGGGACGGCGACCTGGTCGAGACCGGCCGTCATGAACTGCAGCAGGGCCATCTGGGCGGTCGCGTCCTGCATGGCGACGCGGTCCGGGCGCAGGTCGTTGTAGGTCACGCCACGTTCGAACTCGGCGCTCGGGTCGTCGAGGTGGGAGATCAGGATCTTCTCCGCCAGCGTGAGCGGGCGCCCGAGTCGGGTGCGGGCCACGTCGACGTGCGCCTCGAAGCGGGCGTAGGCGGCCTCGACCAGCTCGATGGGGGTGGAAGCGCTCGCTGCCATGGTGTCTCCTCTTGTCCGGGTCCCGGCCGGTCCGGTCGCAGCGGTCGCACCCCGGGAGGTGCATGGGACCGGTGCCGACGCCGAGAATACAAGTACACTACAAGTTCGTGAGGACCATCCGCTACCAGGTCATCGCCGACGACCTCCGTCACAGGATCCGTGACACGGAGTTCGACGTCGCGGGCGTCCTGCCGTCGGAGTCGGAGCTCTCGGCCCACTATGCCGCGAGTCGGGTGACCGTGCGTCGGGCACTCGAGATGCTGCGTCACGAGGGCCTGGTGGAGAGCCGTCAGGGGTTCGGGTGGATGGTCGCGGGCGAACCTCTGCGCCAGGACCTGCATCGCCTCGACACCATGGAGGCGCAGCTCTCGGCCTCGGGCGTGCGCTCCGAGCGTCGCATCCTCTCGTTCGGGTTCGTGCCGGCACCCGACCGGGTGCGCCGCCTGCTGGGCGAACGCACCGTGCTCGAGGTCGCCCGGCTCAGCCTGGCCGACGGCGTGCCGTTCGCACGTGTGACGGTCTGGTGCCCCGAGGAGCTGGGCGCCGCGCTCAGCCGGGACGACGTCGAGCGCTCCTCGTTCCTCGAGCAGCTGCCCGTGCGCCTGGGCGGGGCGAGCCAGATGATCGGCGCCGAGCTGGTGGGCGACGACGACGCCGCGCTGCTGGGCGTCCCGCACGGGTCGCCGGTGCTCGTGGCGGAGCGCATCACCCGCAACGACGCCGGCCGCCCGGTCCTGGTGAGCCAGCACGTGTTCCCGGCGCACCGCATGCGATTCGCCGTGGAGCTGCCGGTCGACGACGGTGCGTTGCACCCCGCCGGCATGCGCTTCGTCGACCGCACCGGCTGACCGAACCCCACACCGCCGCTGACGCGATCACCCCGGGACGCGAAACACCCCGGACGCGATCACCCCGAACGCGGTGACGGGGCCCCGTCCGGCCCCGCCACCACCCTCCGTCGCTCGCTCCCTCCACCACGCTGTGGGTCCGGCGAACGAACCGGAATCGATCGGTTGTCGTGCCGGCCGCTCGGGCCGACCCGTGTCGTGTGTGGCCGGCTCAGCCGGCCTCGAGGATCGACGATGCCGAGCCGCTGAAGCTGGCGTCGGTCGTGTCGCCCAGGAACGACACGGCGCTGAACAGCACGATGGCGATCAGCGCGATCAGCAGCGCGTACTCGACGACGCTGGCACCGCGTTCAGTGCCACCGTGTGCAGCGCCACCGCGTGCAGCGCCACCGTGGCCGTGGGGTCGTCCGAGGCGATGGATCGCTGCTCGGACTCGCTGGATGTCCATGCCGATGACCATGGGTCCTCCCTCTCGGGTCGCCATGACGGTCCGTGTACGCGACAGGGGCGGACCACCCTCGGTCCGCCCCTGCCAGTGGATCGTCGCTCGGTCAGGCGTTGGTGATCGAGTCGGCCACGCCGGAGAAGGTGTCCTCGGCAGCACCGCCGAGGAGGGTGATCGCACCGATCACCACGACGGCGATCAGGGCGACGAGCAGTGCGTACTCCACGAGGGAGGCGCCACGCTCGGTCTTGGCGAGGGTCTGGATCCAGGTCTTCAGGACGTTGAACTGCGTGATCATGATGGTTTCCCTTTGGGTGCTTGTTCTCGGGTCGGTGTTGCTCGTCCGAACCCCGTCCGCCGGGATCCGTACGTTCTGTATCGGGAACGGTCGGCCCATGGCTTGATAGGCCGTTCGGACCATTCCTGGTGCGGGTGGCCCAACATGGGTGGGCCAGCGGTCCCGTCCGCCTCAGTCGAGGCGGACGATGCCCATCCGCACGGCCTGCAGGACCGCTTGCGTGCGGTCCCGCGCGTCGAGCTTCTGGTAGATGGAGGCCAGGTGGTTCTTAACCGTCTTCTGGGAGATGTAGAGCCGTTCCGCGACCTCGGGGGTGGAGCAGCCGTCCGCGATCAGCTGCAGGACCTCCTCCTCGCGCTTGGTGACGACCCGGTCCTCCTCGGGCGTGCGGGGCTCGTCGAGCTTGCGCACCTCGGCCAGCATCGAGCGTGCGAGCTGGGGGGAGAGCACGGTGTCGCCCTCGGCGGCCATGCGGACCGCCTCGGCGATCTCCCGCGTGGAGCAGTCCTTGGTGAGGTACCCGATGGCGCCGGCGCGGATCGCGTTGGTCAGCACCTCCTGGTCGGCGTGCATCGTCAGCATGACGATCCGGCTGTCGGTGCCGATCGACTTGAGCTGGCGGCACGCCTCGACCCCGTCGCAGTTAGGCATGGTGACGTCCATGAGGATCACGTCGGGGTGGAGCTGGTCGGCGAGGGACACGGCCTCGACCCCGTCGCACGCCTCGCCGATGACGTCGAAGCCGGCGTCGGTCATCGACCTCCGGAGCCCCTCTCGGAGCATCCGGTGGTCGTCGGCGAGCATCAGGCGGATGGTCATGAAGGGCCTCCCTCTCGAGGGGGTTCGGAACTCGGGGTCGAGCCGACGGGGGGTGCAGCGCTGGGCGCTGCGTCGAACATGGAGGGCGCCGTCGCCGGGGAAGCCGCCGGGGGAGCCGGGCGCGCCGCGACGGGCGCATGCGGCGCCGGGCCCGGGGAGGGCGACGGATCGGCGGCGACGGTGGCCAGCGGGACCGCTGCGGGCTGGACCATCACCGGTTCGGGCTCGGTGGAGAGCTCGGTCTCGCTCGGGACCATGCTGCAGCGCACCCGGGTGCCCCGGCCCGGTGCGCTGACGATCTCGAGCCGTGCGCCGATGCTGGAGGCGCGCTCGCGCATGCCGAGCACGCCGTAGGAGTCGACCCGTCCTGCACGTGCGTGGTCGAAGCCCACGCCGTTGTCGGTGACGTCGATCAGGGCGCGTTCGCCGTCGCAGCGCCAGACGATGCGCACGGCGGTGGCCTGCGAGTGCCGCTCGACGTTCGCGAGGGCCTCCTGCGCGACACGCCACATCTCGCGCTCCTGGAGCATCGGCAGTCGTGCGCCGCGGTCGGCCTCGACCTGGATCTGCAGGTCGCTGCGCTCCATGACGCGGGCGACGAACTGCTCCAGGACGTCGCCCAGGCCCAGCTCCTCAGTGACGTCGGTGCGCAGGTCGTAGAGGGTGTCGCGCACCTCACGGGTGACCCCGCGGACGTCGTCGCGCAGCTGGTGCAGCTCCGTCGTGATGCGGTCGCCGGCCTCGTCGCGGTCGACGAGACGGTCGAGCTCGAAGCCCAGGTAGGCGAGGGACTGCCCGATCCGGTCGTGCAGGTCCCGGGCGATGCGGGTCCGCTCCTCGTCCGCGCCGACGGTGCGCAGGCGGGCGAACCACCGGGCGTTGTCGAGCGCCAGGGCGGCGGGGGCGACGAAGCCCTCGACGAGCTCCAGGTCGCGGATGGTGAAGTGGTCGAAGTCGGCGTGCTCGATCGCGAGCAGGCCGATGATCGAGCCCCGGGCGGCGAGCACGGTGTAGATGCCGGAGCCGGCGCGCGACGACAGGCCGCCTCCGGACTCGAGCGACAGGTTCGGGATGTGCACGGCCCGGTTGTCGGCGATCGCCCGTCGCAGGCCCGCCGGGAGGTCGGTCGGCCCCAGGCGGGTCGGCGCGACCAGGCCCTGGTGGCGCACGACGTCCCAGTGGGCATCGGTCTCGTCGAAGAGCAGCACCGCGACGCTGTCGTAGCTGACGAGGGACTTCATGCGGCTCAGGGTCGAATCGAGCACGTCGCCCATGTCGAGCGATGCGGGCAGCGTCTGGGTGACGCGGTGCAGCGAGAAGAGCAGGGCGTTCGCGTCGGCCAGGCGACCGAGGCGGTCCATGGCGAGCTCGCGTTCGCGGTCGGCCTCGCCCGAGATGCGGCGCGCGTAGCCCGCCACGATCGCGACCAGCAGGACGATCGCGGACCACGAGGCCGACAGGATCAGCGCCTCCCGGCGGTCCGGTGCGCCCTGGATGAAGGGGAACGACACCGCCAGGACGGTCGCGACCGCGACACGCAGCGAGAAGCCGAAGCCACGCGCCAGCCCCGACACCGTGACGGCGGTCAACAGCGTGAAGATGAGCGGGGACTCCCAGCCGCCGGTGGCGGCGACCGCGACGACGTGGAGGGCGACCTCGCCGAGGATCCGCAGCAGCGAGGCGACGTCGTCGGCGTAGGTGAGGGGCTTGAAGGCGCGGAAGACGGCATACGCGACCACCACGCCGGTCCAGACCCGCAGCGACACGGTGATGTCGGTCGAGGTGGCGACCAGCAGCAACGACACGGCGGTCGTCGCGAAGCGCATCGCGGTGATCAGGCCGTTGAACCCGGCGACCCGGTCGCCGCGGCGCCCCGGGCCCGACTGCACGATGATGTCGAAGTCGCCGGTGGGCTCCTGGGCGGGGTCCACCATGGCGGAGCGCAGGTCCGTGACGGCCCGCGCCTTGAGTCGGGCGAACATGCTGTCGCCGTCGCGATGGCTGGTGCCGTCCCCGCCGTCGCCGGTCGGGCCGTCGGCAGGTCCGCCGACGGGAGCGTCGGACGGGCCGTGTGGGTCGTGGGGGAGGGACATCGGCGTCCTGTGGGGCGGGAGCGGGGATCGGGTGCGCCGTCGGGACGGAGAACCCTCAGCTGCCCTATCGGCAGGTGGGTCGTGCGACCTAGAGAAATACGTCGAGATTCCCTGCGCAGTGCAACGAGTGACATCCGGGGCTCGGCGGTTCGCCACGGCGGTAGAGTCCGCCGCCGTGCGACTCATCGGACTGACAGGGGGCATCGGCGCCGGCAAGTCGACCGTCTCGGCCGGACTGGCGGCGAAGGGCGCGATCGTCGTGGACGCCGACGCGATCGTGAAGGAGCTCCAGCAGCCCGGCACCGTGGTCTTCACCGAGATGGTCGAGCGGTTCGGACCGGGGATCGTCGGGCCCGACGGGGACCTGGACCGGTCCGCGATCGCCGAGCTGGTCTTCACCGACGAGACGGCGCTGGCCGACCTGGGCGCCATCGTGCACCCGAGGGTGCACGACGAGATCCAGCGGCGCCTCGAGGAGCAGGCCGACACGGACCACGTCGTGGTCCTGGACGTCCCGCTGCTGGTGGAGTCGGGGTGGGAGGGGATGATCGGCACGATCGTCGTGGACCTGCACCCGGACGTGGCGGTCGAGCGGCTGGTGCAGCACCGGGGGTTCGACGAGACCGACGCACGGAACAGGATCGCCAAGCAGGCCACACGCGAGGAGCGGCTGGCCAAGGCCGACTTCGTGATCGACAACCACGGACACCCCCACGAGCTCGACGCCGAGGTCGACCGGGCCTGGGAGTGGATCCACACCCTCGAGGGCTGAGGGTCCGGTCCCGCCGCCCCGTCCCACCGGCCCCGACCGGTCGCTGGGGGGGGGGCACTGACGGGCCGCTGCGGGGACGTTGTCACTGCCCATCGGTACGATCGCCGGTGTGAGCTCCTCGTCCCTCCCCGCTCGACCCCAGCCCCCGCCGATCGTCCAGCGGATGCAGCCCAAGAACGTCCGACCCTTCAAGGTCGTCAGCGACTTCCAGCCCGCCGGCGACCAACCCGCCGCGATCGCCGCCCTGGCCGAGGGCGTCAACACCGGCCAGCGGTTCCAGACCCTCCTGGGCATCACGGGCTCCGGCAAGTCCGCGACCATGGCGTGGACCATCGAGCAGGTGCAGCGCCCCACGCTGGTCCTGGCGCCCAACAAGAGCCTGGCGGCGCAGCTGGCCAACGAGTTCCGGGAGTTCTTCCCCGACAACCGGGTCGAGTACTTCGTCTCCTACTACGACTACTACCAGCCCGAGGCGTACATCGCGTCGAGCGACACCTTCATCGAGAAGGACTCGTCGGTGAACGACGAGATCGACCGGCTGCGCCACGCCGCCACCTCGGCGCTGCTCACGCGCCGCGACGTCATCGTGGTGGCGTCCGTGTCCTGCATCTACGGCCTGGGGTCGCCCGAGGAGTACTCCTCGCGCCTGTTCGCCGTGAGCGTCGGCGACCAGATCGACCAGCGCGACCTCCTGCGTCGGCTGGTCGAGCTGCAGTACGAGCGCAACGACATGAACCTGGTGCGCGGCAAGTTCCGCGTGCGTGGCGACGTGCTGGAGGTGCACCCCGCCTACGAGGAGGCGGCGGTGCGCATCGAGCTCTTCGGGGACGAGGTGGAGGCCATCTCGGTGGTCGACCCGCTCACCGGCGAGCGGGTCGCGCAGCTCGACGACGTCGTCATCTTCCCCAACACCCACTACGCCACGTCGGACGAGCGACTCCGCCTGGCCATCACCCGGATCGAGTCGGAGCTCCAGGAGCGCCTTGCCACCTTCGAGCGTGAGGGCAAGCTGCTGGAGGCCCAGCGGCTGCGCATGCGCACCGAGTACGACCTGGAGATGCTCCAGGAGATGGGGTTCTGCAACGGCATCGAGAACTACTCGGCGCCGATGGACGGTCGCAGCGCGGGAGAGGCGCCGCACACGCTGCTCGACTTCTTCCCCAACGACTACCTGACCATCATCGACGAGTCCCACGTCACCATCCCCCAGCTCCACGGCCAGTACGAGGGCGACCGCTCCCGCAAGGCGACGCTGATCGAGCACGGGTTCCGACTGCCGTCGGCGGCGGACAACCGTCCGCTGCGCTTCGAGGAGTGGGTGCAGCGAGCGGGGCAGACCGTGTTCCTGTCGGCGACCCCGGGCAAGTGGGAGCTGGAGCACAGCTCGAACGTGGTCGAGCAGATCGTGCGCCCCACCGGCCTGATCGACCCCGAGGTCGTGGTCAAGCCCACCAAGGGCCAGATCGACGACCTGCTCGCCATGATCAACGAGCGGACGGCGGTCGGCGAGCGGGTCCTGGTGACCACGCTCACCAAGAAGATGGCCGAGGACCTCACCGACTACCTGCTGGAGATGGGGGTGCGGGTCCGGTACCTGCACTCCGAGGTCGACACGTTGCAGCGCATCGAGCTGGTGCGGGACCTTCGCCTCGGCGAGTTCGACGTGCTCGTCGGCATCAATCTGCTGCGTGAGGGCCTGGACATCCCCGAGGTGTCGCTCGTCGCCATCCTCGATGCCGACAAGGAGGGCTTCCTGCGGTCCGAGACGTCGCTCATCCAGATGATCGGACGCGCAGCCAGGAACGTGAACGGCCAGGTCGTCATGTACGCCGACCGCGTGACCGACTCCATGACCCGGGCCATCTCGGAGACCAACCGACGTCGTGGGCTCCAGGAGGCGCACAACGCCGAGCACGGCATCGACCCGGTGACGATCAACAAGGCGGTGACCGACATCCTGGCGGACCTGCGCGGCTCGTCGGGCGAGGCGCCGATGCCCGGCCGGGGTCGACGCAAGCAGCGGCCGGGGGAGCGCGCCCGCGCCGAGCAGTATGCCGATCTGCCTCCGGAGGACCTCGGACGGCTGATCGCCGTGCTCGAGGACGAGATGAACGCCGCCTCGGCCGACCTGCGCTTCGAGGAGGCGGCCCGACTGCGCGACGAGGTCAAGGAGCTCAAGCGAGAGCTGCGCAACGCCGGCATCTGAACCCTCGTGGCCGACGGGAGCGTCCTTGTCTGGTGGCAGCTGCCTGCCCGCAGCCATTTGTGATCTGGAACCGAGGCCATGGCGTCGGTTTCAGATCACAGATGGGGCAGGGCCGTCGATTCGAGCCGCGGTCCGAAGGCGTCAGGCCTGGATCGCTGCTTGGCGCAGCCAGTGATCAGCTAGGACCAGCAGTGTCGCCGCCTCCACCAACGGCACCGCCCGTGGCAGCACGCACGGGTCGTGGCGCCCCTTGGCGGCGAGCGTCGTCGGCTCGTTGTCGCTCGTGACCGTCTGCTGCTCCGAGGAGATCGTCGCAGTCGGCTTGAACGCCACCCGCATCGTGATGTCCTCGCCGTTGGAGATCCCACCCTGGATGCCGCCGGAGTGGTTCGTCGCCGTCCGAGGTTGCCCGTCGGGGCCGGGCACGAACGGATCGTTGTGCTCCCGCCCGGTCATCTCGACCGCGCCGAACCCGGAGCCGATCTCGAACCCCTTCGACGCCGGCAGCGACATCACGGCTTTGGCCAGGTCGGCCTCGAGCTTGTCGAACACCGGCTCGCCCCACCCGGCCGGCACGTGACGGGCCACGCACGTCACGATGCCACCGAGCGAGTCGCCGTCACGGCGGGCCTGCTCGATCGCCGCGGTCATCTCCGCCGCGGCCTCGGGATCGGGGCAGCGTGTCGGGTCGGCCTCGACGTGCTCCAGCTGCACCTTCGTGTCGTCGATCCGGCCCGTGATGGTGTGGATCTGGCTCACCCAGCCCAGGACCTCGATGCCGAAGCGCTCCGCCAGCAGCTTGCGGGCCACCGCGGCCGCCGCCACGCGCCCGATCGTCTCCCGAGCGGATGCCCGCCCGCCCCCGGCGATGGCGCGGATGCCGTACTTCGCCTCGGTCGTGAAGTCGGCGTGCGACGGCCGGTACAGGTCCTTCATGTGGTCGTAGGCGCCCGAGTTCTGGTCCTTATTGCGCACCAGCAGTGCGATCGGCGTGCCCAGGGTGCGCCCGTCGACGACGCCGGACAGGATCTCGACCTGGTCGGCCTCGTCGCGCTGGGTGACCAAGCGGCTCTGGCCGGGACGGCGGCGGTCCAGGTCGGGCTGGATGTCGTCGACGTCGAGCGCGAGCAGCGGGGGACACCCGTCGATGACGACACCCACGCCGCCACCGTGGGACTCGCCGAACGTCGTGATGCGGAACAACGCCCCGCTGGAGGAACCCATGGGCGCCAGTATGCCAGCGACCGTCGTCACCCCCGCTGACAGAACAGATGTTCGCTCGACTAGGATGCCGCCGATGGCTGGAGCCGCGAAGTCCCCCACCGCACGCTCGTCCCGATCCACGAAGGCCACGCCGCGCCCGTCCGCGACGGCCAGGGCCCCGAGGGCGAAGAACCAGACGGCGAGACCGCACCACCCGGCCGACAAGATCGTCATCCGGGGCGCCCGTGAGCACAACCTGTGCGACGTCTCGATCGAGCTGCCCCGCGACGAGCTGATCGTGTTCACGGGGCTCTCCGGGTCCGGCAAGTCGTCGCTCGCGTTCGACACCATCTACGCCGAGGGCCAGCGCCGATACGTCGAGTCGCTGTCGTCCTATGCCCGGCAGTTCCTGGGCCAGATGGACAAGCCCGACGTCGACGTGATCGAGGGCCTCTCGCCGGCCATCTCGATCGACCAGAAGTCCGCCTCGCGCAACCCCCGTTCCACGGTGGGCACCGTGACCGAGGTGTACGACTACCTGCGTCTGCTGTTCGCCCGTGTCGGGATCCCGCACGACCCCGACACCGGCGAGGCGCTCGTGCGCCAGACGCCCCAGCAGATCGTCGACCGCATCCTCGGCCTGCCCGAGGGCACCCGCTTCCAGGTCCTGGCACCGGTGGTGCGGGGCCGCAAGGGCACCTACGAGCAGCTCTTCGTCGACCTGGCCGGCCAGGGCTTCGGCAGGGTCCGCGTCGACGGCGAGGTGCACGACCTGCCGGTCGAGCTGGAGCTCGCCCGATACGAGCAGCACACCATCGAGGTCATCGTCGACCGCCTGGTCCTGCGTGACGGCATCGAGCGGCGCCTCACCGACTCCATGGAGACGGCGCTGCAGCTCGCCGAGGGCGTCGCGCAGATCGAGATCGTGCCTGCCAAGGACGCCGAGGGCGTCGAGCCGGAGCTGCTCACCTTCTCCGAGAAGCTGTCGCGGCCCTCGGACGGCAAGAGCTTCGAGGAGCTCGCGCCCCGCAACTTCTCCTTCAACTCGCCCTACGGCGCCTGCACGGTCTGCGACGGCCTGGGCACCCTGTTCGAGGTCGATCCCGAGCTGGTCGTGCCCGACCCGGAGCTGTCGGTCAGCGGCGGCGCGATCGCCCCGTGGGCGTCCGGTCACGCCAAGTACTTCCACCGGCTGCTCGAGTCGGTCTGCGAGGAGTACGGCATCGACGACGACGTCGCCTTCGAGGACCTGCCCAAGAAGCAGCAGAAGCTGCTGCTGTACGGCATCGGCGAGGCCAAGCGCATCGACGTCCGGTTCCGCAACCGCTACGGCCGCACCCGCAGCTACTCGGCCAAGTACGAGGGCGTCATCCCGTACCTCCAGCGCCGTCACAGCGAGGCCGAGTCCGACTCCGCCCGCGACGCCATCGAGGGCTACATGCGCCTGGTGCCGTGCGCGACGTGCGGCGGTGCCCGGCTCAACCCGCTGGCCCTGGCCGTCACCGTCGACGAGCTCAACATCGACCAGCTGTGCTCGATGTCCATCCTCGAGGCCACCGAGCGCCTGCTGGAGCTGCACCTGGACGACCGCCAGGCGATGATCGCCGAGCGGATCCTCAAGGAGATCAACGTCCGTCTCAAGTTCCTCTGCGACGTGGGCCTCGAGTACCTCTCGCTGTCACGGTCCGCCGCGACGCTCTCGGGCGGCGAGGCGCAGCGCATCCGTCTGGCGTCGCAGATCGGTTCCGGTCTGGTCGGCGTGCTCTACGTGCTCGACGAGCCGTCGATCGGGCTGCACCAGCGCGACAACCACAAGCTGATCGAGACGCTCGAGCGGCTCCGCGACATCGGCAACACCGTGCTGGTCGTCGAGCACGACGAGGACACGATCCGCGTCGCCGACTACATCGTCGACATCGGCCCGGGTGCGGGGGAGCACGGCGGACGGGTCGTGCACGCCGGCACCTACCCGCAGCTGCTCAAGGCCAAGGAGTCGATCACCGGGCAGTACCTGGCCGGCAAGCGGTCGATCCCGGTGCCGGAGCAGCGCCGCGAGCCCGGCGACGAGTGGCTGCGCATCAAGGGCGCCCGCGAGCACAACCTGCGCAACATCGACGTCGACCTTCCGCTCGGGTGCTTCGTGGCGGTCACCGGCGTGTCGGGGTCCGGCAAGTCGACCTTGATCAACGACATCCTCCTGCGCTCGCTGATGCAGCAGGTCTACGGCTCGAAGGTGCCGCCGGGGCTGCACAAGCGCATCGAGGGCCTCGACCAGCTCGACAAGGTCATCGACATCGACCAGTCGCCGATCGGTCGGACGCCGCGGTCCAACCCTGCCACCTACACCGGCGTGTTCGACCACATCCGCAAGCTGTTCGCCCAGACCAACGAGGCCAAGGTCCGCGGCTACCTGCCCGGTCGCTTCAGCTTCAACGTGAAGGGCGGCCGCTGCGAGGCGTGCTCGGGCGACGGCACGATCAAGATCGAGATGCACTTCCTGCCGGACGTCTACGTCCCGTGCGAGGTCTGCAAGGGTGCCCGCTACAACCGCGACACCCTCGAGGTCACGTTCAAGGGGCTGAACATCTCCGAGGTGCTCAACCTGCCGATCGAGGAGGCACTCGAGTTCTTCGGCAACCAACCGACGATCGCACGCCACATGCAGACCCTCGTCGACGTCGGGCTGGGCTACGTGCGATTGGGGCAGCCGGCGACCACGTTGTCGGGCGGCGAGGCGCAGCGCGTGAAGCTCGCCTCGGAGCTCGCCAAGCGCTCCACCGGTCACACCATCTACCTGCTCGACGAGCCGACCACCGGACTGCACTTCGAGGACATCCGCAAGCTGCTGACCGTGCTGTCCCGCCTGGTCGACCAGGGCAACACCGTGCTGGTGATCGAGCACAACCTGGACGTCATCAAGACCGCCGACTGGGTCGTCGACCTGGGCCCCGAGGGTGGCCGCGGCGGCGGCACGGTGATCGCCGAGGGCTCGCCCGAGGTCATCGCCGCCACCGCCGACAGCTACACCGGCCAGTTCCTGGCGCCCCTGCTCGAACAGCGCTGAGGCGGTCCGGACGCGACGATGCCGGCCGCACGAGCGGCCGGCATCGTCGGTTTCGCAGGACTCAGACGCTCAGCAGGTCCTTGGCGCCGGTGTCGGCGCTGGGGTGACGCAGCTTCGACATGGCGCGGGCCTCGATCTGGCGGATGCGCTCCCGGGTCAGGTTGAAGTGCTCCCCGACCTCCTCGAGGGTGCGGGGCTCGCCACGGTCCAGGCCGAAGCGCAGGCGGAGGATCTCCCGCTCCCGCTCGTCGAGCGGGGAGAGCAGGCGGCCGATCTCGTCGGGCAGCAGCGAGATCGCCGCGGCGTCGAAGGGGGACTCGGCGCCACGGTCCTCGACCATGTCGCCCAGCTCGGCGTCGCCGTCCTCACGCAGCGGCGTCGACAGCGACAGGGTGTCGGCGGCGAAGCGCAGCGTCTCGGTGACCTTGGCCTCGGGCATCTCCAGGTCGGCTGCCAGCTCGGACAGGGTCGGCGGGCGACCCAGCGAGGTCTCCAGGCGCACACGGGCCTTCTGGAGCCGCGACAGCGTGTCGCCGGCGTGGACAGGGAGGCGGATGGTGCGGCCGGTGTTCGCGATGCCGCGGGTGAGGGCCTGGCGGATCCACCACGTGGCGTACGTGGAGAACTTGAAGCCCTTGCGCCAGTCGAACTTCTCGACCGCGTGCATCAGGCCCAGGTTGCCCTCCTGGATGAGGTCCAGCAGCGGGAGGCCCGAGGCCTGGTACTTCTTGGCGATCGACACGACCAGGCGCAGGTTGGACTGCACGAAGGTGCGCTCTGCCTCCTCGCCGGCACGGACCAGACGACGCAGCTCACGCTTGCGGGCGGGGGAGACGCTGCGGCCACCCTCGTCCAGCTCCTTGGCCGCGGCGGTGCCGGCCTCGATGGCCTGTGCGAGGCGGGCCTCGTCGTCCTTGGTCAGCAGGGGGTACTGGCCGATGTCGCTCAGGTACATGCGAACGAGATCTTCTTCGTCACGTTCTGCTCGCTGATTCGCCAACTGAGTTACCTCATTCTTCGAGTCGTCCGGCGGCTGCCTGACGAGGGGGCGCGTCGAGGCACACGAGGTGCTGCGACGGCCGAGATTCCATGATAAGGGCCGTGTCAAGGGCGGTCCGGGCGGACAAGCACAACTCTGCCCGTTCCGTCAAGTGTCACCAGGGTGAACACGACGTGATCGCCACGGCTTCCCATTGTCCCGGGATCTGGGGAGAAGTCACGGTGAAGTGCGTCACCCTCTCAGGAACGCTCAGGATCAGGTGATCTCGAGCATCCGCTCCAGCGCGCTCTGCTGCTGGTGACGGCGCTGGAGCAGTGCTGTGCTCAGGTGATCTCGAGCATCCGCTCCAGCGCACTCTGCTGCTGGTGACGGCGCTGGAGCAGTTCTGTGCTCAGGTGATCTCGAGCATCCGCTCCAGCGCCACACGGGCCCAGTGGGCGGTGTCGGGGTCGACCGTGATCCGGTTCGGGACCCGGCCGTCGACGAGGCTGTCGAGCGTCCAGGCCAGGTGCGGTGCATCGATGCGGAACATCGTGGAGCACGGGCACACCAGCGGGTCGAGCGACACCACCGTCTTGTCAGGCGTCTCGGCGTCCAGGCGCTGCACCAGGTGGATCTCGGTGCCGACGCCGATCACCGACCCCGCCGGCGCTGCCTCGACGGCCCGGATGATGAAGTCGGTCGAACCGACCTGGTCCGCCATGGAGCAGACCTCGTGGGAGCACTCGGGGTGGGCGACGACGATGCCGCCGGGGTGCTCGGCACGGAACGCCTCGATGTGGGCCGGCTGGAAGCGCTGGTGCACCGAGCAGTGGCCCTTCCACAGCAGGAACGTGGCCGACTTCACGGTCGCCTCGTCCAACCCGCCCAGCTCGGCGCGGGGGTTCCACACGGCCATGTCGGCCTCGGTGAAGCCCATCTGGTGGCCGGTGTTGCGGCCCAGGTGCTGGTCGGGGAAGAACAGCACCTGCGACGCCTGCGGTCCGTCGGGGCGCTCCAGCGCCCACTCGAGCACCGCCCGGGCATTGGTCGACGTGCACACCGCTCCGCCGTGGCTGCCGACGAAGGCCTTCAGGTTGGCCGCCGAGTTCATGTAGGTGATCGGCACGACCTTCTCGATGTCGGTCACGTCGGCCAGGGCCTCCCAGGCCTCCTCGACGCTGTCGATGTCGGCCATGTCGGCCATCGAGCAGCCGGCGTTCAGGTCCGGCAGGACGACCTGCTGGTGGTCGCCGGTCAGGATGTCGGCGGCCTCGGCCATGAAGTGCACGCCGCAGAACACGATGAACTCGGCCTGCGAGCGCTCCTTGGCCAGGACGGACAGCCGGAACGAGTCGCCCCGGGCGTCGGCCCAGCGCATGACCTCGTCGCGCTGGTAGTGGTGCCCGAGGATGAAGACGCGGTCGCCCAGGGTCGCCTTGGCCGCGGCGATGCGCTCGGCCAGCTCGTCCTCGGTCGCCTCGACGTACCGCTCGGGGAGCGGTGACTGGAGTCGCAGCATGTCGGTTGTACCTCCTCGGCACACGGTCGCCCGTGAGCTGCTGAAGACTCCTGAGATTCAGCCGGTGGGGACAGCCTGGTCGCCACGCCACGGGGATGTCGGCCTCAGAAGTTGATGGTGCCGGAGACCAGGCCGGCATCGGGCAGCGTACCTGCTCGACACCCGTCTGAACAGCATCCGAACGGGAGGTGTTCCGGCCGGCGCGCAGCGCCCTCAGCCGGCGTGCCGGTCCGCGGGATGGAGATCGCGGGACCCGGCCGATCGGGGCCTGTCACCACCCCGTTGTAGGTTCACCCCGATGCTCGAACGACCGGCCGCTGGGACGATCCCCGACACTCCGGGGAGCTACCAGTTCAAGGACGCGGACGGCCGCATCATCTACGTCGGCAAGGCCAAGTCCCTGCGCCAGCGGCTGTCGAACTACTTCCAGAACCCCCGCAACCTGCCGCCACGCACGGCGCAGATGGTGGCCACGGCCGCATCGGTCGAGTGGATCCAGGTGCACAACGAGGTCGAGGCGCTGCTGCTCGAGTACAGCCTCATCAAGCAGCACCGGCCCCGCTTCAACGTCCGGCTGGTCGACGACAAGAGCTATCCGTTCCTGGCGGTCACGCTGTCCGACGAGTGGCCACGAGCGCAGGTGATGCGAGGTCGCCGTCGCAAGGGCACCCGCTATTTCGGGCCGTTCGCCCACGCGTACGCCATCCGCGACACGCTCGACGAGCTGTTGCGCACCTTCCCCATCCGGACCTGCTCCGACGCCAAGCTCCGGCGTCACGAGCGCCTCGGCAAGCCGTGCCTGCTGTTCCACATCGAGAAGTGCTCCGGGCCCTGCGTCGGTGAGATCGACAAGCCGGCCTACGACCGCCTGGTCGCCGAGTTCATGGAGTTCCTCGACGGCGACCACGAGCCGGTGCTGCGCTCCCTCGAGGCACAGATGGCCGAGGCGGCCGCCGAGCTCGAGTTCGAGCAGGCCGCCCGGCTGCGCGACCGACTCGCCACCGTGCGCCGGGCGATCGAACGCCAGCAGATGGTCGGCGACCGCAGCGAGGACGTCGACATCATCGGCGTGGCCGAGGACGAGCTCGAGGCGGCCGCCCAGGTGTTCTTCGTGCGCAAGGGCCGCGTGGTCGGACGTCTGGGCTTCATCCTCGACAAGGTCATGGACCTCACGCCCGAGCAGACCATGGCGTCGGTGCTCGAGCAGATCTACGGCGACGAGCCGGCCGTCGGGTACCCCAAGTCGGTCCTGGTGCCGACCATCCCCGAGGACGACGACATGTACACCGAGTGGCTGAGCGAGAACCGGGGGAGCAGGGTCCAGATCCGCATCCCCCAGCGCGGCGCCAAGCGCGAGCTCGCGGCCACCGTCACCCAGAACGCGGCGGACGCGTTCCACCGCCACCGGCTCAAGCGGTCCTCGGACCACAACAGCCGCGCCAAGGCGCTCAACGACCTGGAGCAGTACCTGGAGCTGCCCGCCGCACCGCTGCGCATCGAGTGCTACGACATGAGCCACCTGCAGGGCACTGACTACGTGGGCTCCATGGTCGTGCTCGAGGACGGCCTGCCCCGCAAGTCCGAGTATCGCCGCTTCAAGGTCAACGTGCCCGGCAACGACGACTACGGCGCCATGGACGAGGTGCTCACCCGGCGGTTCACGGCGTACAAGATCGACAAGGACAAGCCGGTGGCCGAGCGGGGCAAGTTCGCCTATCCGCCCCAGCTGCTGCTCGTCGACGGCGGCAAGGGCCAGCTCGGCGTCGCCGTCGCGGTGCTCGAACGCCTGGGACTGAGCGACGAGATCCCCGTCGCGTCGCTCGCCAAGCAGTTCGAGGAGGTCTACCTGCCGGGTCGCTCCGACCCGGTCGAGGTGCCACGGGGCTCCGAAGCGCTGTTCCTGCTGCAGCGCATCCGCGACGAGTCGCACCGCTTCGCCATCAGCTACCACCGCCAGCTGCGCAACAAGCGCATGACCACGTCGGTGCTGGACGACGTCCCGGGCCTGGGGGAGAAGCGCAAGCAACGTCTCATCAAGGAGCTCGGCGGCGTCCGGGCGCTCAAGGTCGCGCCGCTCGAGGAGCTGACCGCGCTGAGCTGGCTGCCGGATTCGGTCGCGGCCGCGGTGTACGAGAAGCTGCACACCGAACCGGTCTGAGATCGCCGAGGGGTCACCCTCGCCGGTCGCTGGACCGGGCCGATCACACGACCGAGCAGGAGACACGCGACCGATGACCGATCCATGGGAGGCCCACGCCGAGTGGTGGCAGCGTGAGTTCACCGACGGCGTGGACCCCGAGTACACCGAGCAGATCCTCCCGCTGATCGCGCAGCACCTCCCGCACGGCGGACGGCTGCTCGACGTGGGATGCGGCGAGGGTCAGGTCGCTCGCATGGCTGCCGAGCTGCACGACATGGACGTCGTGGGCATCGACCCGGCCATGACGCAGGTGTCGGTCGCGACCGAGCGTGGCGGCGGACCTCGTTACGTGCAGGGCTCGGCCGCGGACGTGCCGATCGCGGACGCCTCGATCGACGCCGCGGTCGCGTGCCTGGTGTTCGAGCACATCGAGGCGCTCGACGCAGCGTTGGCCGAAATCGCCCGGGTGCTGCGTCCCGGGGGGCGGTTCCTGTTCCTGTTGAACCATCCGCTGCTGCAGACCCCCGGGAGCGGGTGGATCGACGACCAGGTGCTCGACCCGCCGGAGCAGTACTGGCGCATCGGCGCGTACCTGGTCGAGGGCGACACGGTGGAGCAGGTGGAGCGCGGCGTGTTCATCCGGTTCTTCCACCGCCCGCTGTCCCGGTACCTGAACACGGCGTCCGAGCTGGGACTGCAGCTGGTGCGCATGGAGGAGCCGGCGCCGCCCCAGGGCTTCCTCGACCGGGCGCCTGAGTACCTCGAGGCGGCGTCGATCCCCCGGCTGCTGTTCCTGCGCTTCGAGAAGCGCTGAGCGGGCCGACCCCGGACGCACTCACCCCGGACGCACCGACCCCGGACGCGACGGAGGGGCGGCGCCCGTGGGCGCCGCCCCTCCGGTCATGGGGGTGGGGGGTGGAGGTGGATCAGCCGGCGGGGCAGTCGGTGGACTCGGCCACGACGACGCTGTCGATCACGTGGATGATGCCGTTCGAGCCCTCGATGTCGACGTCGGAGATGACGGCGCCGCCGAAGGTCAGGTTGCCGTCGGCATCCTCGTCGACCAGGACGGGACCGCCGAGGGTCTCGACGCAGGTGCCGACCGCTTCGGCGGCAGCGGCCGAGTCGACCTCACCGGCGATGACGTGCAGCTGCAGGATCGAGGCGAGGTCGCCCGTGGGGTCCTCGAGGAGCGTGTCGAGGGTGCCGGCCGGCAGCGCCTCGAACGCGGCGTTCGTCGGTGCGAACACGGTGAAGGGGCCCTCGCCCGACAGGGTCTCGGCCAGGCCGGCCTCGGTCACGGCGGTGACGAGGGTGGAGAAGTCCGGGTTGCCCGCAGCGATGTCGACGATGGTCTCGCCCTCGGTGCTGGCCTCTTCCTCGGCGGCGGTCGTGGTGGTCTCCTCGGCGGCCTCGGTCGTGGTCGTCTCGTCGGCGGACTCGTCGTCGGAGCAGGCGGCGCCGATCAGTGAGAGGCCGAGCACGAGTGCGGCCGAGGTCATCAGGAATCGATTGCGCATGGAAGTCTCCTTGAGTGGGGTAACTCCTGCTCTTCGCCGGTGGCCGTCGGTGCGGATGCAGCGGACGCTGGATTCCTCCGGCGGACCGGCCGATAGCCTCGACCCATGGTCGAGTTCGTCGTGGTCACGGGACTGTCCGGTGCGGGGCGCACCCAGGTGGGCAACACGCTCGAGGACCTCGGGTGGTTCGTGATCGACAACATGCCGACCGAGCTCATCCCGAAGGTGGCCGAGCTGGCACGGTTCCAGACGGACTCGCCCACACCGGTGGGCCTGGTCGTGGGCAGCGAGGGCGACCGCGCCGGTGTGGCGCCCGCGCTCGAGGCGCTGCGCGCCACCGGTGCACGGGTCACCACGGTCTTCCTGGACGCCAGCACGTCCACGCTCGTCCGGCGCTACAGCGACACCCGGCGCCGCCATCCGCTCCTCGGCGAGGTCGGCTCCGTCGAGGGAGCGATCCAGGAGGAGCGCCTGCGCATGTCCGGGGTCCGCGAGTCGGCCGACACGGTCATCGACACCAGCGAGCTCAACGTGCACGATCTGCGACGCCGGATCGTCGACCTGTTCGGCGATGGCGAGCGCAGCGAGCGCACCCAGATCACGGTGATGTCGTTCGGGTACAAGCACGGGGTGCCGCCCGACGTCGACCTGGTCTTCGACTGCCGGTTCCTGCCCAACCCCCACTGGGTGGAGGAGCTGCGCCCCATGACCGGTCTCGACGCGCCGGTGCAGGACTACGTCACCTCGTTCGACCTCACAGGACGGTTCGAGCACCAGCTGCACGAGATGTTGGAGCTGCTGCTGCCCGCCTACCTGGACGAGGGCAAGTCCGTGCTGACGATCGCGTTCGGCTGCACGGGCGGACGGCACCGGTCGGTGACGATCGCCGAGCGCGTGGCCGACTGGCTGCGGGCGCGCGGCATCGAGCCCCGCCTCCGTCACCGGGACGTGTCGAAGTGACCGCCTCGGGGCCGCAGGTGGTGGCGATCGGCGGAGGGCACGGGCTGGCGGCCTCGCTGCGCGCCGTGCGTACCTACACCGATCGTGTGACCGCCGTGGTGACCGTCGCCGACGACGGCGGTTCGACCGGTCGTCTCCGTGCGGCAGGGGACCGGCCGGCCCCGGGCGACCTGCGCAAGTGCCTGGTGGCGCTGGCCTCGCCCGGGACGTCGCTCGCAAGGGCGATGGAGCACCGGTTCGACGCCGGTGAGCTGGACGGCCATGCGCTGGGCAACCTGCTCATCGTGGCCATGACCGAGACCGAGGGCGGCCTGCTGTCGGCGCTCGACGAGATCGGACGACTGCTCGGCGGCGTCGGCCGGGTCCTTCCCGCAACGACCGAGGGCGTCGAGCTCCGTGCCGTCGCCCGCTCGGGTGATCGGGTGGCGGGGCAGGTGGCCGTCAGCGCCCGTGCCGACCTCTGCACCGTCGAGGTGAGCCCGGCGGACGCCCCGGCGTGCCCGGAGGCCGTCGCGGCGATCGCCGGTGCCGATCAGATCGTGCTGGGCCCCGGGTCGCTCTACACGAGCGTGCTGGCCGCGGCCGCCGTGCCGGGCATCGCCCGTGCGGTGCGCGACGCCGAGGGCCAGGTGGTCTACGTGTGCAACCTGCGCCCGCAGCAGGTCGAGACCGCCGACTACGACGTGGGCGAGCACGTGTCGGCGCTCGGGCGCCACGGCATCGTGCCCGACGTGGTGCTCTACGACCCTGCGTCGATCGGTGGCGCCGAGGGCGTCCCGAGCGCAGTGCCCGCGCGCCTGGCGCGGCCGTCGGGACTCGCACACGACCCCGAGCTGCTGGGCGCCGCGCTCGCGGCCCTGGTGCCGCGCTGATCCCGACGGGACGGGTGGCGGTCGACCCGCTGCGCCCGGCACCGCCGTTCCGTCGCTGACCTCGGGTCAGTACTTCGCTCGGCCGGGTCCTTGCACGGGGCACCACGGGCCACCCGTCGTTTGGCATCCCGACGGCGGATCTGCTCGCATAGGGCCCGGTCCCCGTATGAGAGGCTGGGGCCCTTCCGAGCGACATCTCCAGGGGAAACGAACATGACCATCCGTGTGGGCATCAACGGCTTCGGCCGCATCGGGCGGAACTTCTTCCGCGCCGCCAAGGCGCAGGGCGCCGACATCGACTTCGTGGCGGTGAACGACCTGGGCAAGCTCGACACGATGGCCCTGCTGCTCAAGCGCGACTCGGTCGCCGGCACCTACCCCGGCACCATCACGGTCGTCGACGGCGGCATCGACGTCGACGGCGACGTGCTCAAGGTCGTGTCGCACCGCGACCCCGCCGACATCCCCTGGGGCGAGCTCGGCGTCGACGTCGTCATCGAGTCGACCGGCTTCTTCACCGACCGCGACAAGGCCGCGGCGCACCTGGCGGGCGGCGCCCCGCGCGTCATCGTCTCGGCGCCGTCGGGCGGCGCGGACGCCACGTTCGTCATGGGCGTCAACGACGACACGTTCGATCCCGCCAAGCACCTCATCGTGTCGAACGCCTCGTGCACGACGAACTGCTTCGTGCCCCTCATCAAGGTCCTCGACGACGCGTTCGGCGTCGAGAAGGGCCTGATGAACACCATCCACGCCTACACCGGCGACCAGTCGCTCGTCGACGGCCCCCACAGCGACCCCCGCCGTGCCCGTGCCGCCGCCATCAACATCGTGCCCACCTCGACCGGTGCCGCCCGCGCCACCGCGCTGGTGCTCGAGTCGATGAAGGGCAAGCTCGACGGCACGTCGCTGCGGGTCCCGGTGCCGACCGGCTCGATCACCGACTTCACCGGTCTGCTCAAGACCGAGGTCACCGTCGAGCAGGTCAACGAGGCGTTCAAGGCTGCGGCGTCCGAGGGTCGCCTCAAGGGCATCCTCGAGTACACCGAGGAGCCCATCGTGAGCTCCGACATCGTCGGGTCGACCTACAGCTCGATCTTCGACTCGGGCCTCACCATGGCCATGGGCAACATGGTCAAGGTCCTGTCCTGGTACGACAACGAGGCGGGCTACTCGAACCGCCTGGTCGACCTGGCCAAGATCGTCGGCGCGGCCAACCACTGACGGCCGGGGCACTGCGCAGCCCGCCGTTCTGTGATCTGAAACCGTGGCCTAGGGCACGGTTTCAGATCACAAATGGGAATCTGCAGCGATGATCGAGAGGATCTCAGGATGAAGTTCGGAGTGCCGGAGCTCGAGGACCTGGGCGACGTCTCGGGCAAGTCGGTGCTGGTGCGCGCCGACTTCAACGTGCCGCTCAAGGATGGCGTCATCGCCGACGACCTGCGCATCCGCGCCGCGCTGCCCACGCTCAACTGGCTGACCGAGCACGGCGCCTCGGTCACCGCCTGCACCCATCTGGGTCGTCCGAAGGGCGAGCCCGATCCGAAGTACTCGGTCGATCCGGTACGTGCACGTCTGTCCGAGCTCGCTCCGGACGTCACGCTGCTGGACAACCTGCGCTTCGATCCGGGCGAGACCTCGAACGACCCCGCCTTCGTCCAGCAGCTGATCAGCGGCCACGACCTGTACGTCAACGACGCGTTCGGCGCGTCGCACAGGGCGCACGCGTCGATCGTCGGACCGCCGCAGTTCCTGCCGTCCGCCGCCGGTCGGCTGCTGGCAAAGGAGGTCGAGGTGCTCCTGGGCATCCGCGAGCAGCCGTCGCGCCCGTTCGTGGCGATCACCGGCGGCTCCAAGGTGTCCGACAAGCTCGGCGTGCTCACCGCGCTGCTCGAGACGGCCGACTCGATCATCATCGGCGGCGGCATGTGCTTCACGTTCTTCGCCGCGATGGGTCATCAGATCGGCAACTCGCTGTGCGAGCCCGACCAGATCGACACCTGCAAGCAGCTGCTCGACGAGCACGGCGACCGACTGCACCTGCCCTCCGACGTCGTCGGCCTGGGCCCGGGCGGCAAGATCGGCGACCCGTCCGCCGGGGGAGAGGTGCGCAACTTCGGCCGCTCCCTGCCCGACGGGTGGATGGGGCTCGACATCGGGCCCGGCTCGGCCGCCGAGTTCGGCGACATCATCGCCGAGGCCCGCACGATCCTGTGGAACGGCCCGATGGGCGTGTTCGAGGATCCCCGCTTCGAGGCCGGCACCCGCGCCGTCGCGCTGGCGGTCGCCGAGAGCCGCGGCTTCTCGGTCATCGGTGGCGGCGACTCCGCTGCCGCCGTCGCGCAGTTCGGCCTCGCCGACGAGGTCTCGCACATCTCCACCGGCGGTGGCGCCTCGCTCGAGCTCATCGAGCAGGGCGACCTTCCCGGCCTCGACGCGCTCCGATCCGCGTCGAACGCCTGATCAGTCCGTTCCGACCCGGGCCCAGGCCCGATCCCTCTCGCACGAACCGGAGTCCCCATGGCAGCACGCAAGCCGATCATCAGCGGCAACTGGAAGATGCACCACAACCACTTCGAGGCGATCCAGACCGTGCAGAAGCTGGCCTACCGTCTGGACAAGGACGACTACGAGGCGGTCGACGTCTCGGTGCACGCCCCGTTCACCGACATCCGCTCGGTCCAGACCGTCATCGAGTCCGACAAGATGCACATCCTCATCGGTGCGCAGAACTGCCACTGGGAGGACAAGGGCGCGTTCACCGGCGAGGTCGCGCCGCCGATGCTGGCCAAGCTGAACGTGAGCCACGTGATCGTCGGGCACTCCGAGCGTCGTGAGTACTTCGGCGAGACCGACGAGATGGTCAACCTCAAGACGAAGGCCGTCCTGGTCCAGGGGATGACGCCCATCGTGTGCTGCGGCGAGACGCTCGAGGAGCGCGAGGCCGGCAACGCCGAGGCCAAGGTCGAGGGTCAGATCCGCGGCGGACTGGCCGGCGTCACCAACGAGCACGTCGCGTCGCTCGTGGTCGCCTACGAGCCCATCTGGGCGATCGGCACCGGACGCACCGCGACCTCCGAGGACGCCCAGAACATGTGCGCCCACATCCGCAGCGTCGTGTCGGCCGAGTTCGGCGCCGAGGCGGGAGCGTCGGTGCGCATCCAGTACGGCGGGTCGGTCAAGCCGGGCAACATCGCCGAGCTCATGGGCCAGCCCGACATCGACGGCGCGCTCGTCGGCGGCGCCAGCCTCGATGCGGACGAGTTCGCCGCGATCGTCCAGTACCGCACCCACTGACGCCTCATTTGTGATCTGAAACCGAGGCCATGGCCTCGGTTTCAGATCACAGAAGCGGCATTTCGGTGGCCGGGCCTCAGCGGCTCAGCACGGCATGAGCATCTCAGCGCGGGCGTGGGCGCAGCGGCGTGGTCCGCTGCAGCTGCGTCGCCGCCCAGGCCATGGCCGCCGTGACGAGCAGCGACAGCACGACCGCGACCGCGGCGGGTGCGTCGACCAGAGGGAGCTCCACCCCGTCGGGCAGCATCGACGAGCTGAGCACCAGCTCGGTGGCGATGATCGGGATCAGGCCCACGGGGAGCAGCAGCGTGCCGACGAGGGCGTGGAACCGGTAGTAGCCCAGGCCGACGAACCACCCCGAGGCGGCGTAGGCCAGGTACACGATCATGCTCTCCAGCGCGACGAGCCAGAACTGGCCCGGCGTGTCGAACAGGTGGCGGTCCTCGAGCGTGCGCGCCACGTCCTGCCAGTTCCACACGAGCGCCTCGACGCCGTACATCGCCGTGACGATCAGGGCGCCCACGGCGCTGAAGAGGGCGAGCGCGATCGCCATCGCCGCGGCGACGGCTCGGCGTGTGCGCCCGTGGGCGACCAGGACCGAGACCGACTGGGTCGCCATGACGATCCCGGCGACGAAGAGGATCCACCGGCTCCAGGCCAGACCGGCACCCTCCCAGATGCTGCCGCCGAGCTCGCCCCAGCGGACGGTCAGCGTGGTGATCACCACCCACGCGGCCACGGCCCCGGCGGGGAACCACCAGAGCCACGCGGCGTAGACCCACCACAGGTACTCGACAGTGCGTCGCTGTGCGCCCTTGAGGGTGCTGGGCCGGGTCATCGGGACTCCTCGGTGACGGTGGGGCGTGGTTCGCCGGCGGGCCGCTGCGTCGGGTCGGCGTCGGGGTCGGACAGCTGCACGTCGCCTCCGACGTCGGTCAGGTGCACCAGCAGGTCCTCGAGAGGGACTGGTCCGAACTCGAGGCCTTGGGCACCGAGCCGGCGTCGGGTCTCGTCGTCGACCGTCCCCAGGATCGTCACCCGACGGGTCGGGCCCAGTCGCCGCTCGTGCAGCACCGTGGCGTCGACCGTCGCCTCGTCGACGAGCTCGGTCGGCCCGGTGATCGACATGCCCTGCCCTCGCAGCGACTCGGCGTCGGCGTCGAGCGTGAGGCGGCCGTGGTCGAGCACGACGACCCGTTCGAGCAGCGGGGCGATTTCGCCGATGAGGTGCGACGAGATGACGAAGGTGCGCCCGCTGCGCAGGTACTCGCCGAGCAGCTCGTCGTAGAAGCGTCGCCGCGACACGGCGTCGAGCCCCAGGTAGGTCTCGTCGAAGAGGGTGAGTGGCGCACGCGACGCCAGCCCGATGGTCGAGGCGACCGCGGAGCGCTGTCCGAGCGACAACGCCTTCACGTTCTTGTCGAGGGGCACCTCGAAGGCATCGAGCAGCTCGAGTGCGTAGTCCTGTTCCCAGTTCGGTCGCAGCAGCTGCGACAGCCAGAGGGCCTCCGAGACCGAGCAGTCCGAGTCGATGTCGCCGGTCTCGCGCACCAGGCAGATCTGCTCGACGACGCCGGGGTTCTCGTACGGGTCCTCACCGTCGACGAGCAGCGTGCCGTCGCTCGGCCGCTGGAACGCGGCCACCGCGGCGAGCAGGGTCGACTTGCCGGAGCCGTTGCGGCCGAGCAGCCCGCACAACGTGCCGGCGGGGATGCTGACGCTCAGGTCGTCGACGGCGGTGACGTCGCCGTAGCGGCAGGTGAGACCGCGGGTCTCGATGCCGATGGTCATGATGTTGCTCCTGTCGGTCGTGGGGACGGACGGTCCTGGGTGTCGTCGAGCCGCGCTCGCACGTGGTCGACGATCGAGTCGACCGGGATGCCCAGCACCAGGGCACGGGCGAGCACGGGGTCGAGGTCGTCGGTGAAGAAGCTGGTCCGACGTTCGGCGCGCAGGCGCTCGGCGGCATCGGGGGCGACGAACATGCCGACGCCCCGGCGCTTGTAGAGCACGCCCTCGGCGATCAGCTCGTGGAAGGCCTTGGCGACGGTGGCGGGGTTGATGCCGTAGAACGCCGCGTACTGGTTGGTCGACATCACGGCGTCGTCGGGCCCGAGCACGCCGGCGAGCACCTCGTCGCGGATGCGGTCGGCGATCTGGCGGTAGATCGGGCTGCGGTCATCGAGCATGTTTGGTCCAGGGGTTCGTTACTCAACTAATGAACCACTGAACCGAGCCGGCGTCAAGGGGCTCGACCGCCACCGGCGATGAGCTTCGCTTCGGCGTCCGGTGCTGGTACGTTGTCCCGCCGTGAACGTCGTCGAGGTCATCTTGTGGATCCTGCAGTTCGGCCTGGGACTCGGGCTGATCTTCCTGGTGCTGATCCACAGCGGTCGCGGTGGCGGCCTGTCCGACATGTTCGGCGGCGGCCTGGGCGCGTCGGCCGCAGGGTCGACGGTCATGGAGAAGAACCTGGACCGCATCACCGTCGTGATCGCGCTGCTGCTCGGGTTCAACACCATCATCATGGCGATGGTGCTCGACGCCTGAGAGGGTCAGCGGATAGGGCTCCATCGTTGGGCCCAGTCGATGAGCTTGGCTGCGAGTAGGAACGCGATGGCAAGTTGGAGCTGTGCTCGTCGGTGGCTGCTGCGCCGGTCGGTGTTTCGT